>Ga0247739_10000026_pt1 | contig 130743 bp, 95 predicted proteins | sample UWRJL058202B2_FD_180943 | JGI IMG/M metagenome (GOLD analysis project Ga0247739, IMG submission 180943) | Plant litter microbial communities from Arlington Agricultural Research Station in Wisconsin, United States - UWRJ-L058-202B-2 | ecosystem: Environmental > Terrestrial > Plant litter >... | reverse complement strand
TGATGTCATTGCCATAATCCACCACATCCACATCATGGAAACAATAAAAGGGGATGCTCAACTTTGTCAAGAATTCAAATGCCGCATCTGCCTTGTCCCTTGCCCTTTCCACAGCATCCGTTTTTGCGTCCCAAGGAAAAACATGTGTTGGCCCACCAAACGGGTCGGCACCGTTTCCACAGAAGCTGTGCCAGTAGGCACCCGCAAAACGGAACCATTCCTTCATTGTCCTGCCTGCCACCACACGGCTTTCATCGTACCAACGGAATGCCAGTGGGTTATCACTCCCCACCCCCTCAAATTTTATCTGGGGGATGCCCTTAAAAAATTCCCTGTCTCCTAATAAAACACTCATGATATTGAATTTGCCCCTAGCCCATAGGGGATAAGGATGTTTTGAATTTTATTTCCTGCTGATTACTTTTTTCACTGCTGCAATAATTGCTTGCGAATCCAAGCCATATTTTTTCATTAGCTCGTCTGGCTTGCCGCTTTCCCCAAAGCTGTCATTCACCGCTACATACTCCTGCGGCACAAGGTCGTTGGTAACAATTAATTGGGATACGCTGTCACCCAAACCGCCTATACGGTTATGCTCCTCTGAAGTTACAATGCAACGTGTTTTTGCAATTGATTTTAAAATGGCTGCTGCATCCAATGGCTTAATGGTGTGTATGTTGATAATTTCTGCACTGATGCCTTCACCTGCCAATATTTCCCCTGCCAATATAGCTTCCCAAACCAAGTGGCCCGTTGCCACAATCGTTACATCCGTACCTTCATTTACCATCCATGCTTTCCCTATTTCAAATGGCTGGTCAGCATCCGTGAAAACAGGTAGTACCGGACGGCCAAAACGCAGGTAAACAGGACCCTGGTATGCCGCAATGGCTATCGTGGCCGCTTTTGTTTGGTTATAATCACATGGATTGATCACTACCATTCCCGGCAGCATCTTCATCATTCCTATATCCTCCAAAATTTGATGCGTTGCACCATCTTCCCCCAATGTCAGTCCGGCATGTGATGCACAGATTTTCACATTCTTTTCAGAGTAGGCAATGCTCTGCCTAATCTGGTCGTACACACGGCCCGTGCTGAAGTTTGCAAACGTACCCGTGAAAGGGATGCTGCCGCCAATGGTCATGCCTGCAGCAATGCCCATCATGTTTGCCTCTGCAATGCCCACCTGTGTAAACCTGTCGGGAAACTCCTTTATAAAGGCATCCATTTTTAACGAGCCAATCAAGTCTGCACATAAAGCCACCACTTTGTCATTGCGTCTTGCAGCTTCCACCAATCCTGCACCAAAGCCAGAACGTGTGTCTTTCTTTTCGGTGTATGTATATTTTTTCATTCAACAGTTATATAGCGGATTAATCATTAATAGTCCCCCAGTGTTTCGGGAAGCTGGGCCAATGCAGTTGCCAATTGTTCATCATTGGGAGCAACACCATGCCACTTGTGGCTTCCCATCATAAAGTCAACCCCATAACCCATTTGTGTTGCCATAAGGTTGCAGATAGGTTTCTCTTTACCTGTCCGTTGCTTGGCTTCATTCAATGCTGTTACAATAGCATTCATATCATTGCCTTCACTTGTAATTACTTCCCAACCAAAAGCTTCAAACTTTGCCTGCAAACTTCCCAATGACATTATTTTTTCTACAGGCCCATCTATTTGCTGGCCATTCACATCAATGGTCATGATTAGGTTGTCTATCTTATGGTGCGGGGCAAACATGGCTGCTTCCCAAATTTGCCCTTCCTGCAGTTCCCCATCGCCATGAAGGCTATAGACCAAATGATTGTCGTTGTTGCGTTTTTTGGTAATGGCTGTTCCAATGGCCACAGACAAACCCTGTCCCAGCGAGCCCGAGGCAATACGGATGCCCGGCAAATGCTCATGGGTGGCAGGATGGCCCTGCACCCTTGAATTTATTTTCCGGAAGGAGGCCAATTCTTTGGGGTCAAAGTATCCAGCCCTGGCCAATACGCTATAAAAAAGTGGGGAGATATGCCCATTGGACAGGAAGAAAACATCTTCATTGATGGCATCCATATTAAATGATGGATTGTGCTGCATGGCCTCAAAGTACAGGGCCACCAAAAAATCGGTGCAGCCCAATGAACCACCGGGGTGGCCAGACTGGCAGCCATGCACCATGCGTACAATATCCCTTCTTACCTGGCTGGCAATCTTTTCCAATTCCTGTATCTGCATTATTAAATTCTTTTGTTATTGATGATGGTTGCTGAAAAATAGCAGCTACATTTTCTTGGCATCTTCCAAGAAGGTTGCCAGGCCAATATCTGTCAATGGGTGTTTCAACAAGCCAAGTATGGGGGCTAGGGGGCATGTGCAAACATGGGCTCCTGCAGCAGCGCAATCAATGATATGGTTGGCACTGCGGATGGATGCTGCCAATATCTGCGACTGGAAGCCCTGCACTTTATAGATATGGGCAATCTGCTCTATCAGCTGAATCCCATCCCAACCACTATCGTCTATACGGCCAATAAAGGGTGAAATATAAGTGGCACCTGCCTTCGCAGCCAAAATGGCCTGGCCCGCACTGAAGATTAAGGTACAATTTGTTTTAATGCCATTATCGGTGAACCACTTGATGGCTTTGATGCCATCCTTTATCATGGGGACTTTTACAATGATATTGGGATGTATGGCTGCCAGTACTTTTCCCTCTGCTATTATTTCGTTGAATGTGGTGGAAAGCACTTCGGCACTGATGTCCCCCTCAACAATTTCACAAATGGCTTTGTAATGGTTGTTGATGGCCTCGGGGCCCTTGATGCCCTCCTTTGCCATCAGGGAGGGGTTGGTGGTTACACCATCCAAGATACCCAAATCATTTGCTTCCTTAATTTGGGCAAGGTTGGCCGTGTCGATAAAAAATTTCATATTGTTTGGTTTGTAGTTTAAAGGGAAAGGCTGCGGGCTATGCCCCATTCAAGTCCACGTAGTTCCGCAAGGCCCTTTAACCTGCCAATGGCCGAGTAACCGGGATAGGTTGTTTTCTTGAGGTCATCCAGCATTTGGTGGCCATGGTCTGGCCGCATGGGGATGGAAGTATTTCTCCTTTTCATGATTATCAACGCCTCTTTGACAATTTCGTATAGGTCCGCATCGCCAGTTAGGTGGTCCGCTTCATAAAAATTTCCCACAGCATCCTTTTGGGTATTCCGCAGATGCAGAAAGTGCACGTTATCGCCAAAGCGTTTCAGCATCTGCACCAAATCATTGTCTGCCCTTGCACCAAATGAGCCGGTGCAAAAACAGAGTCCATTGGCTGGGGAGGGTGCTGCTGCCAATAATTCCTCCACATCCTTTTCTGTACAAACAATTCTTGGCAAGCCAAGCACCGCATAGGGTGGGTCGTCTGGATGGATGGCCATTTTCAAACCAAGCCCTTCTGCAACAGGAATAACTTGTTGCAGGAAATAGAACAGATGGTCCTTCAGTTTTGCAGCATCAATATCCTTGTAGCTGTCCAATGCAGTGAGAATTTTTTCTGCCGTAAAGGCTTCTGTGCTTCCCGGTAAGCCCAGCATGGCATTGTTGAAAATTTTTTTCCGCTCTTCTTCATCCATGGAGGCAAACCTTGTTGTTGCCTGTTCAATTTCCAATGGGGAATAATCCCTTTCGGCGTTTGGCCTTTTCAGTAAAAACAAATCAAAAGCAATGAAGGCGGCACGTTCAAAATAAAGGGCCTTGCTGCCATCTGGCATCGTGTAGGTAACATCGGTTCTTAACCAGTCAAGAATGGGCATGAAGTTGTAGGTCACCACTTTCAATCCACATGCAGCCACATTCCTTAAACTTTGTTTATAGTTCTCAATATGCTGCAAATAGTGGCCTGTTTGCTGTTTAATTGCTTCGCTAACGGGCAGGCTTTCTATCACTGTCCATGTAAGTCCAGCAGATTCCACTTCGGTTTTCCTTTTCACAATTTCCTCCACTGTCCAAATATCACCCACAGCCATATGGTGCAGTGCTGTTACCACCCTTGTGCAGCCAGATTGCCTAATATCCCACAAACCAACAGGGTCATTGGGCCCGAACCAACGCATGGTTTGTTCCATCATATTATTTAGCTTGATTCCATTCATTACAAATAAAAAGGGCGACAAGAATATCGCCCTCTGTGTCGCGTATGAAACTCAACGATTGCTTTGAAAACGACAAATTTTATTTTTTCGAACTACTGGCACCTAATCGGCAACAGTTCCCTTTTTGGGTTGCAGTCTTGAATACTGGTAAAATTTGCAGGGCGAATATAGAGAAAGATTTTAAAAAAACAACCGATTGCATTTTTGGTTTTAAAACACCAGTGGCAATTGCTTGGCATTCAGTGGTGCATAAGCAAAAAAAGGGATAAATAGCATAATGCAGTCAATAAATGCACCAGCAAACCGATGGCTAGATAGGGATACGATTTGGAATAACCACTATGTACCCGATTGCATTCAACTAATAAGATTCCTGAATTCCTATTTGTGGCCGAAACTAGGAAACCAATAGCAAGATTATTTAGATTAAAAAAATGGCACAAAAAAATTTGGCACGTTTTAAAATGTGCCAAATTTTTTTGTGCCATTTTTTTCAGATTTTTTGTAGCGTTCTATTCATTACAAGATGTGCATAACACAATAGAGCAAGTATTGGATAGAAATAAGGATTATTGATATAACCATGATTTGAGAGGCATTTCATCTACGAGAGAGTGGGTTGGATTATCTCGCCGAGGGATTCTAAAGGAGGCTTTAGAAACAGGGATGGATTAATCCAAAGGAATACGACTGTTTTCAGATTTGCTTCCAACTGGCAACTTGCGTTAATTAGAGTATCCAAAACAGTATTATGAGTAACAAAACACCTGAGGAATACAAAAGCTTTTTGGAAATAATAAAGGGTTAATAGCTAAACCAATGCTTTTAAGCCCCAAAGATTTCTACGAAAACCGTAGCAGTATTATCCTTTAATAGTAAAGCATATTTTTTACTATGAACTGATTTAAACAAAACAAGCAGTACAAGAATCAGTAAATTTATTGTACCACCAATAGATTCACCATCATATACTGCAAGTATGCAAACCTAACAAAAGTTGAAATTGAAAGCTGCGTCCTTCCATTCCTTCCCGTGAACAAGTCGTGGCTTCAAGAGCCGTTTAGACATGTGCGACATATTCAGGTACATCGTCCACAAGCTCAAGACGGGTTGCCAGTGGAAGTTCCTGTTCGTTAATATTGAATGCCTTGCACCGCCTTTCAGTTGGCAGACGGTCTATTACTACTACAGGAAATGGTGCAGGGGCAACGTTTTGAAATGATGTTCCGGATCATAAGGCATGCGCCGTTCTCCGATTCGAACATGGTAATAGAACTGCGGCCAGTGCCCAATAGACAGAAACTGCTGTGTAGTGCCCAATTGAGCCGCTAGGGTTGTTATATTTCTTTTTCTCAATTTATACCATTTCACAGAAATTAAGTTTTTTCTAAGGTTGTGACCAACTGAGTGTGACCAACTGGTTGGTCACACTCAGTTGGTCACAGTTCAAAATTATTCGTTAGCAAAAGCAGGAATTGGAAAAACAAATGAAGGTAAATGCCTTTTGGCTTATTACTATTCCCCCATCACTTCGAAAATGGTTTAATTTCAGCAATAATGAAGATTATGTAGCACAGCTTGGTGCCATAAAGTCAGTTTTAGTTTCTCGTTGTTGTAATTCCTGATAACGGAACTCATTAGTGGAACACGGATAATTTCGCCCCTCACCACTAATGCGAAACTTAGCAAGTAATATATAATAGCAATAAAAAGGCAGTTGGTAGTGTAATAAAAGGAATGCCAATTTTCTATAAGTTATTTGGGCAAGAATTTATTCGATTTCTTCCGCCATTTTTTTCAACCATTTATCAATTCCATCTTTTGGTATGTCCAGCTTTTTATAAGTTGGGGCATAAGTTGGATAACCACCTACTTCATCCTGGCTATTAATCAATTTTCCTTTTCGGTCAATAAAATCCTGAATAATCCGCTTGTCGATTTGGTCCCTATCCCTTGGCCTGGCACCCACATGCTTGGTAATATAAGCAGGCAAATTTTTGGAAGGCAGGGGCTTAAAACCTGTTGGCCATGAAGGCTTGGTGGTCAGGATATTTATTTCCCCTGCTGTCATGGCACAGGTATCGCCATTGGCTTCATAGGCGGCATTGTCTTCCAAATAAACATCGCCCTGCCTACTGATCATGGCCATGTTTTTTTTGGAACTAATGCCCTTGTACAGGATGTTTCCCACAACGCTTACCTGACCATTTTCTGGCTTGTATGGAAGGTGTGCCAGCTCTTTGGGCGACCAAAACATTTGTATGGCAAAGTTGCCGGGGTTATAGATGATGTTGTTTGCAAAGGCCGCTTTGGTAAAGGCTTTGAAGAAGGCATTCCGCTGGTTGTTGCATGAATATAAATTGCCTACAATGGCAATGTCCTGCACAAAATCGTGTATTAAGCCACCCATGGAATGGATGCCTTTTGCATGTGATGCTTCATACAGCCCTTCGGCAATGATATTGTTGCTGAAAGTGATTTTGTGTGATGTTGAATCTGGGCCTTTGCGTTCACCAGAAGCACTGAGGTTTTCGTCCACAGCCCATGTCATGGAGCAATGGTCGATGATAATGTTGTAAGCGTTGCCACCAACTGTTGACAGGGCATCTGGTTCCCAACCACTTTTTTTGGGCTCGCCAGCATCACCTGTCCTTATCCTGATATGTTTCATGATGACATCATGCGTCTTGATGTCCATGCCACCCTTGATGATGGTGATGCCCGGGGATGGGGCCGTTTGCCCTGCAATGGTGATAAAGGGTTCAGCCACTTTGATGCGGGCTTTGTTTAAATCTATTATCCCTGCCACTTCAAACACGACGATTCTTGCACCCTTGGTTTTAATGGCTTCATTGAACGAGCCGGGGCCATCAGCATTTAGGTTGGTTACTTTGATAACTTGGCCCCCACTTCCCCCTTTTGTAGCTTCCCCATAAGCAATGTTATCGGGTATGGTTTGCTGTGCCATTAAATAGGGGGATGTAAAAATGGCTAGTGTAAGGACCTGCAAAAAAAATTTCAATTTTTTCATTTTGCTCAAATTGTATTTCTATGGTTAATAATCATTTCGGTTCCGTCTTCGATTGGTTTATTTCAATATGGTTACATGCACACTGATAATTTTGTGGCCATTCTCCACCATTTCCAGCAAGTTGGTTTACAGGATATGCTACCCAGAAGCATTTACCGGTGTTGCTGCTATCCTTATCCCTGTGCAAACAGTTTTGCCGTAACAAAAAAGTAGCAGGAGAAGCAAAGAATTTTTTTTCATTGCGCAATCATTAAACACCTACTCAGTTGATGACCACAACCAGTTAAACAGTTTTTCTGAGAAAAAACTGATGCACACGATTACTGAGCTTAAAAAGAACAATAGTTTCATAACCTATTATTGCTGGATTTATATTTTATCATTTTATTTTCCTGTTTGGCAAAAAGGACGCATAGAAAATAAAAGGCCACCCCATAGACATGGAATGGCGATTGCTTGCTATATATTCTCTACCAAGTTTGTTGTATGTTTTGAGGTCTTTACTTTTTTTATTCCATATCCAACGCCTGCTGCTATTAAAAGTGATAGGCTTCCATCAATTGGCAAATCCTCTACATCTTCAGTAAATATGGGAGGTTGTGCATTTGACAGAAATGGTATAAATAAACAAACAATCATTGCTGCGATATATATGGTGGACATTTTCAGTTTCATAATTATACAGTTAAGGGCAAATTTTACCGCTGCCACTAACACCGATGGTAAATTTTGGACTGCCCCCATTTTTATTATTACCAGTTAAACCATTTGTAACAATAGGTTTTGTTTTGGCTTTAACCACTATATTTTTATCCATAAAAACATAGGTGAGCGGCTGATGCTTAAAGGCTTCATCCAGCGTAAATTTCAATGTTGCATCCTTTACATCAAGGCTTACCTTGAGGCAGTTACGAAGGGTTTCACTTGTATAAATAAAGTGGTAACCTGTTTGTTTCTCAATCTCCATAAAAATGCTTTTTAACGATGCATCTTTTGTTGACATGGTTACTTTCTGCGAATAGTTGCTGGCATTGACTTGAAGGGAAATGGACAGGAAGAAAACTGCAGCCAGCTTGATGGCAGTACTCTTGGAAGAATAGTTCCTTCTTTTCTTAGTGGTATAGGCGGTACAATACATAAAGTATTATTTAGGTTAAGGAATGGCAGTTCGCAACAATCATTATTTAGATTAATCAAACTTGCAGGTGCCGCAAACACGCTTTGTTGGTTTATCAATTTCAACATGAATAATTATTTAAGAATGTTCTTTTGATAACTGTGTAGAAACCTAATGGAAAAACATGCCTTTGTTTAAACAGGGCGTTAAGAGCAACTGTGCTGCTGAACAATTCATGAGCGGGTGGTAGGTGCAGCAACTTATAAGGAGAATTATTTCCCATTTGCAATCGTTTGTATGGTGTATGTCAATGAATACAAATTAACCCCTTACTTCCCCGAAAAATATTCAGGCCACTTCATTGCTGGAACATAGCGTTCACCGGTGCCCCAGCTTTTATTTGGTATTGCAGACATATCAAGCACTAGCTTTCCTCCTTGCATTATTTCTTGGTAAGTAAGCCAGTTGCGTTGCAATGCTTTACCGTTTAATGTGGCTTTGTTTATGTAGATATTGCTGTTCAGTTTATAGTTCCTGCATGCTATTAAAAACGTTTTCCTATTAGGCAATTCAATCTCAACTTTTTGAAATGTTGGGGAGGTTAAACTGTAAATAGGCTCACCAACCAATGCTGGATAAATTCCCATGCTTGCCAGTACATACCATGAAGACATGGTGCCAGCATCATCATCCATCTCTTCAACAAAACCTTTTGGTGACGTACTGTACAGTTTGCCTTCAATAGGGATTTTAAAGAGCTTATGTGTGGCATAACGCTGCGTAAAGTTGTTAAGCATAATTTTGTTTACTATCTTTTGCGTTTTCCAAGAAGCACCTAAAAAGTTGTATAGAAATGGAACTTGAATGTCTGGTTCATTTGCATGGTTATACAAGTTTTTATCAAAGAAATAATCAAGCTGCTTTTCAAAATTCTCCTTGCCGTTCACCAATGAAATAATGCCAGCAATATCATGCGGCACAAACCAACGGTACTGCCAAATTGTTCCCTCATACATTCCAGCCCCATGTACTATGTCCCATGAAGCACTATCAGGTTTTGCAAATGTTGACAACCAGGTTTGTTTATACATTACAGCTTTTGCCGAATACTTTTTGCTATCAGTTTTGTTCCCAATAATTGATGCAATCCTAGCCATTGCCCAATTATCATAAGAAGATTCCAATTGGTCGTCTGGTGAATTATAAGTGAATGCAGAAGCTTCATTACACAAGTCGCTATATATCTGCTTGAAGTTGAAATTCCTGAATCCTTTGTTCCAAGCATCCAATAATACAACTGAACTTCTTTCCGTTCTTGCTGTTGGTGAAGGTTCCATGCTACCTGCCCAACCATATTTTCCTTGTTTGTAAATGGATGAAAGTGATGCAGCAATATCACCAAATATTTTTGGCTGCGTGATAGATATAAGTGGTAGCGTTGTTCTGAAGTTATCCCACACAGCCCAACTGTGATAATGGCTTGCAGTTGATGCCTTTTGAATTTCGCCATCAACACCACGGTAGTTTCCATTGCTTCCTGTTATGGTAACAGGTGATAAATAAGAGTGGTAAAGATGCGTGTAAAATAATGTTTTCAGCGTATCGTTGCCCGTAACATTTACATTGGACAGCCTCCCTTTCCAAGTATGCAATGCGTTCGCTTTTACTTGCTCAAAACCCATATCGCCAACTTGTTCAAACCTGTCCCTTTTTGCATCTTCAATGCTTATTGTCGAAATGGAAATCTTCAATAAAATCTGCTCGTTGTTTATGGTATTGAATTTTAAAAAAGCGATATGCCTGTTTTTGGTATCTTCAACATAAGCAAAACGTTTATTGGATAAAATGCTGAAGTAAATTTTATATGCGCCATAATCACAAACATTTTTTGCATGTACCCATCCAGTCATTTCAAAGTCGGAGTTTTTATAATGCTCTTCATTGATAAATGTGGCATAGGATGCTTCAAAGTTAATCCCTAAAAAAGCCCTCTTACTTTCTGGGAATGTAAACCTCTGCAACCCTGTTCCATTGGTAGCAGTAAGTTCTGCCTTAATTTTTGGCTCATCAAACGTTACGGTATAATAACCAGGTTTTGCTTGCTCTGAAGTTTTATTGTATTCCAACAATTTCATTTCGGGCTGGCCTATCCCCGGTTGAATCAATAAATTTCCTCCTGCACCTGTGCAGCCAGCACCTTCTACCCTATTGATGGTGAAGCCTGCAATTTTAGTAGCATAATAATCATAGCCTGAATGATTGATGGGATAAGTATCCGGCCCAAGCTTCACCATGCCAAAAGGGATTGTGGCTGCAGGCGATAATTGCCCATGGTCGCCACCTGTTCCTATAAATGGATCCACATAAGAAATATTCTCTTTTATCTGTGCATTAGTAATTGTTGAACAAAATATTATATAGCAAATAAGGAAGTACTTTGTTTTATTGGTTTTGGGAAAAAGCATTTATCGAATATTATGCGATCAGTTTTTCAGTAAAAAGGGTTTAATGAGTTTGTACCACAGTTTGTATCCCTCTGCATTTAGGTGGAGCATGTCCTGCACAAAAAGTTCGGGTCTTGTATGGCCATCCTTATCCAGCATTGGCTTATATACATCTACATAGGCAACGTTGTTTTCTGCCTTCAGGAATTCTTTGGTTAATGTGTTTGCCCTAATAGCTATTGGCATATATGCCTCCCGTGAAGGGCTTGGTTTTATTGATATATAAACGATTGGCGTTTCAGGTAACTTGGCTCTTATATGCTGGTACAGTTTTTTGAAAGCTGCAAAAATGCTGTCGCCATTGGCTGCATTTTTTAAATCATTATCCCCTATGTATAGCACAATTTGTTTGGGTTGATAAGGCACAATCAAATCCTCCACATAATTGTCCAAATTTGTAATTACAGCACCGCCAATTCCCCTGTTCAATACTGTGTAACCTTTGAACGCTCCTGCAACATCCCATTTTCTTATGGATGAACTTCCAGTAAATAAGATTGGATTCTTAGGCGGCGCATAAATTTTGTCATATTTTTTTATGGTCTGCACGTCATCCCAAAATTTTGGTTTCTGTTGGGCAGCAGCTTTGTTCATTGCAAATGATGTTACTGCTACAAGCAGAAACAGCCATACCGATTTTATTACTCTATTCATTGCTTATTTTTTTATGGAAGGAAGTTCGGTCATTAAATCTTCAATTATTGTTACCAATTCATCATTGGAAATTATGGGAACAACTTTATGATGGTTCTTATTTGTTATAGAAGTATCCCAATGCGTTTGATAAAAGTTATCCTGTACCAATGAACCCATCGAATCTGTTTTGAATAATGCTGGCCTTGCTGCATAAAGTACTGTTACCTGATCCCAACTTGGCCTTCCATCAACTAGTTTGTTCTTCCACAATCTATAAGCTTGCTTAACTGGATTGTTTTCAGCAACTAAAGGCAATTTCTTGTTGCCTGTTAAAACTGTACCTCCATAACTTGAAATATAAAAAGGTTTGTTCCATTGCTTTAACAAAGGAGTGATATAAGGTTGTATTCCATTTTTTCCGAAGTTCCAGTCTCGTTTTGGTAATGTATCTGTATATGTCATGGCAATCCATTGCTTTACTTTCTTTTTTACCAAGGCCATTCCTTTTTTATCCTGCATCAATAAATACAGGGCGTAAGGATGGCCAACAGTTAGGATGGTTACTGTTCCATTGGGTTGTTTTTCTAAAAGTTGCTTGTATGCAGCTACAATTTCCTCTGCTGAATCAATAATATTATGATGGTACTTAGTTATGTTCTTTGCAATATCAATGGAATAAGTATTCCCCGTATCCCCAATATCATTGTCTTTGTATTGGCCTAAGGGCAAATCTCCACGACCATAATAAGTATTGATGGCGTCGCAAACACCAATGCCGTATTTGTTCTTTCCTGAGCTGAACATCACACCAAGGATATTCACCTCGCCCTTATCAGCAAGCTTATGCAGCATAGCCAATGCACCTGCGTCATCACAATCGGAACCCATATCTGTATCGAAAATGATATTGGGCTGTGCATGCAAACAGCAACTGGTTACCAATGAAAGGATAGATATAACAATAAGTTCCAACTTCTTCATGCTTCCAGTTTTGTGTAAACAAACAAACATGTGGTTGGAGACATGAGGTTTCGTGCCTCCAACCCATGCTTAAAAACAATTACGCTAACCCTTATTGCTTTATAAACTGAATGGAACTTGACATGTTTCCATCCATGTAATGCAACATATAAACGCCCTTAATTAATTCACTTACATCAAATGAACTTTGCGTTGCCGACTCCTGCATTTTACGCTGCATTATATTTTTGCCATCAATACTTACAATTTTTATTGCAGCATTTACAGAAGCTTGTGGATGCGTTAAAACAATTGCATTAACAACAGGGTTTGGATAAACAGATAATTGTACTGATGATTTTCCTGCCACAGACAATACTTGGCTGTAGGTACTTGAACCATCTTTATCCAGCATCTTCAACCTGTAAAATGTTTTAGCGGCTAAAGCTTTGTCATCGGCAAATGAATAGCTATTGGTGGATGCATTCTTTGCAGCAATCGTTCCTATTGAAGAAAATGTTTTTCCATCAGTTGCTTTCTCCACTTCAAAACCTTGCATGTTTATTTCATTGCTAGTATTCCAAGATAGTATTGCTTTGTTGTCTGTAAGTGAAGCATTGAAAGAAGACAGTTTCAGCGGAACAACAGCAGTGGATAATGTTATTTGAACATTTTGCATGGATGTATATCTGGATGTTGAGTTATCAGTACCCGTATACCAAGGAAAGGCACGTACACTTAATGTTTTACCCACAACCAACGGTACATTAAATGTATAAGTAGGCGCAGGGTTAATGTAAGCAGCGGTTGGCACTGCAATCGTACCGCCTGTATTTAACTGCGTTGAAGTAGCGAAATTGTCTGTGGAATAGAAAAATTCAACTCTCATATTGTTTGTAGACGTTACGCCCATTGGCAAGGAAACTGTTGCAGAATTAAAAGTTCCACTAGTTACGGTAACGGCATATTCGTAATATCTATTTGGAGCATAGGCACTAGTTTGTGGCCAACCACTACTAACACGAACCCTTTGGCTATTTGCACCAAGAGGCCCCACTAAACCAGTGTAATCAGCACCACTATTCATTGACAACACACTTAGGCCTTGTGGAGCTGCAGAAATACCAGTACCTGTTATTGCAACGCTTTGAGCAGTTCCTGCTGTTAATGCCCATGTTGCGGTTTGTGCAAAAGCGTTTGCAAAAGCATTTGCCAAGATGATGATAGCAATAACCGCTATCTTTTGTAATTGTCGTTTCATTTTATTTGATTTTTAAAGTTTCGAAATAGTGTTAAGTTTTATGTTGTTCTTAAATTGGTTACTGCTCTTTTTTGTGTCTTATTTTGAATGCTGTTACTTTTTTTACACCATATCCCACGCCTGCCGCTACCAATAAACTTAAGCCGCCATCAATAGGTACATCGTCCACATCGTCGCCAAAACCAGGCTGGGCATGAAGCAATGAAGGAACAAGGAACAGGCCCAGAAAAACCACTAGTTGGATAGTTGATATTTTTAGTTTCATAATTGCTTTTATAGAGTTGAAATATTAATTAACCATGACTGTTTTGCTTTCCAACAGACCTGCAGTACCAATAATGCTCAACTGGTAAATTCCTTTTGCCAATGAACCAATGCTGATGGCTTCAGTAGCTGAACCTCCCGCATGATTGATTGTTTTGCTGTTGACCAACTGTCCTGTTTGGTTAAAAAATTTCATTGTATATGTTCCCTTATCAACACCTTCCATTTGTAGCATTACCATCTTGTTTTGTACTGGATTTGCTATCACAGTAAATGTGTTTTTCTCCTTGCCAATTCTCACGTTCACCACTTGGCTGTACTGTGCAGAACCATTTTTGCTATTGGCTTTTATGCGGAAATAATTATTGCCAGCAACCGGTGATGCATCCAACCAATTGTAACCGCTGCCACCAGATGCTGATACAGTTCCAGCTTTAGTGAAAGTTCTTCCATCAACAGATTTTTCAATTTCATAGTTGCTTATGTTTATTTGCGTGGCAACAGTCCAGTCGACGGCAATACCTGCATTTTTTTGATAGGCTTTAATACTTGTAATATTTACAGGCAATGCACCAGATGCCCTAAAAACAATCCTGAACCTGTTTTCTGCTGTGCTGCCGATAACAGCAGTGGTGGTGAAGTTTATATCTGTGCTTCCACTTAAATTCAAAAGTGTTTCACTATTTAGGTAGTTGTCTTGTAAGTAGGCATTTATTCCAGCTTCAAAATTGCTTGCAGCAATTCTTAATGTATAACTGTTTTGTGTTAATTGCCATGTTTTTAACTGAATAGTGTCATTAGGATTTGCGGGAAGGTTTCTTCTTTCAATACTCATTAAACTATTGCCCCTTTGTACGGCTAAGTTTTCATCTTGATTGGTGAGCTTGCTGGCATCATCATCATTTACTGCATTACTGTAATTGCTATTGAACAGTACATTTACTGCATCCTGTGCATTATTGGCAGCAAGACTTGATGCAAGCAATAAGCGTACAGATAAATTGGATGTACCGGTTTGTGTCCTGAACACATTTGTGTCGTCAGCAGTTTTATGTGCTTCCTGGAACACTAAAGAAGGTCCTGTAGTTATAGAGGATTTGTTCTGTACAAAAACCGCCTGACCAGATTGTATACTTACTGTAACATTTGATAATGGGTCATTTTTTGTGCCATCTGTAAAACATGATACATACGCCCCCCTTGTTGCAAGTGTGGGATCCCAAATGTAATAGTAGCCAGTAAGGTCTGTTGATGCTGCATTAACTGATGTCCAGCTAACCGGTGACGCATAGGGGTTACCAATTAAACTGTACTGACTTGTGCCTGTTGCCAATAAAGGCATATTTGCTGTGGCACCAACACCTGTACTGTTCATCGTTACTGTACCTTGCACTACTGCACCTATAGCCCTTAATGTGGTAGCTGTATTGCTGACAGATGTTGTGCTTAAATCAAATGCCCTGTTTCCTCTTACCAAAATTCTATAAGCATTGCCAGCTTTCAACACAGTGGCATCCGTGTTGGCAATACCAGTATTCCATGCCTGTGATGCGTTGTCAAATTGGAACAAAGAGGCATTGCCTGAAGTCGATGCATCAAAACCATTTGCTCCTGATGCAGAGCCCGTGATATGTGTTCCATACCCCATATTGGAATTCTGATTGGAAGCATAATCCAATGATGTATTGTTTGCACCTTCCTGCCAATTGGCTTTAATAGAAGTTGTTGTGGTAACACTTGGTGTAAGTAAACGGAAACCTCTTTTACCGGCAGGTATATAACGTTGTACAGTTACATTGCCATTAATAGTTCCGGGAGAATTATCAATTTGTGCAGTACCATTAGCATCTGACAACAATACAAGCCTTCCGCCAGTATTCAATTTGGATGTTGCTGCTACAGTTAGTTTAGCAACAGATGGCAAACTAATTACCGTATTGTTTGGCAAGCTCAATGATGGTGTGCCAATACTATCACTATTTGTATCCATCACATAGAAATCGCCATTGATGCTAATTCCATCTGGCAATACCCTTGGCGATGCAGTATTCAGGTATGGATAGTTCCATGTAAAGTTTCCAAAACTTTGGGCAAGGTTACCAGGAATTGTATTGGTAGCAGTCCTAGCACCAAGTGCAATAATGGTTGTGGAGCCTGCTATGCCAACACTTTTAGGTGTCCATGTGGCAGAAGGCAAATAATTCCGACCAATACTCCCATCTACATTGGTTGAACCCCCATCTTGATATTGGATAAATGTGCTTCCTGAACCAAATGTCATGTTTGATGCAGTAGTACAAATTACTGCTCCAGCATTAATAATTGTTCCAGATACTATTGTAATACCAGTTGACGTGTATTTTCTACCTGATCCATTTGCTAGGTAAAGTGTACCTCCAATACTTGCAGTGGCATCTGTGTTCAATAAAAAACTAGTTGAACCACTTGAATAGCTTGGTGGCTGCGTGGTAAGTGTAGCAGACGAACCAGCTTCAACTAGAAAATCCGTAGCGGAAGTTCCCTCTCCAGATATGGTTATTGCTCTCCCTGGCGATGAAAAGGTAACATGGGTATTGCCAGTAATTCTCAATGCCCCTATCGTTTGTGCAACATCCAAATTTATTCTTATAGAGTCAGTTCCAGTACCAGCATTGAACACGAGGATGTCAGTAGTTGCAGGGCTTGACCTAGTTGGTGTCCAGTTACCAGGAGTTCCCCAGCTCAATATCGTTGTAACTGAAGGGTACTTGTTCCATGTATAGGTTGTTTGCCCAAAGGCAAAACAAACCAACATGCAACCCAAAATGGTCGATAGGATTTTTGTAATTGTTGTTTTCATAATGCAAGTTTTAGTTTTAAAAAAAGAAATCGTTATGGTTTGGGTGATGGAATAATGGCTCCTATATTGTTCAGCATTTCATGGCCCCCTTCAAAAATGATGACATGGATATTTTGATATTCCTTTTGATAGAGGATTAGCCTGCTGCCTATATAAGCTGAATCTGTTACGAGAAAGCGTTGCTGATTAAGTAGTATCGACATATCATTTTCTGAAACAAATGCAGTCCTATCCTTTACTCCTTTTTCTGTGAGCAGCTTGTTGTAATACAACAAGGATTGTGAAACAGGAACAGATAATTTATCATGACCGTCATGCACGCCTGCAAGAATGGTTAATGGTACATCCTTCAATCTTTCTTTGGGGATGCTATGGTAGATAGGTGAACGTTTTTCAATTTCTTCCTGATTTAATTTATTGGCTGATGAATTGGTGATGGAAAGAATATTATCTGCATATTTTTTGTTCCTTAACAAGGATTCGTAGTACCAGGCACCAAGGTCAGAAATAGGTACCCATGCTGTAAAGGATGCCACTTTATGCTTCAACCTTCCATAAGCACAAAGTGTAGCAAAGCCACCACCACTTGCACCAACCACATAAATTTTTGAAGCATCGACATTAAACTTTTGAATGGCCCATTCAATGGCATCATCAATATCGTTTATAGCCAAGTCGCTTCCCCCTGCATTGGGATTATTACTTGCTCCCCTAAAGTCGGGATGTACGTAATGCCAGTTTTTTTGCTTTGTTTCTTCAGCCAAAGAATTTTTCAAATCTGCATAATTGCCACTCCATTGATGAAGGCTTACAATTAATGGTTGCCTAGTAGTGTTTGTTGATTTATAGTAATACATTTTTTGCCAAGCATTATCCATGGATGAGCGAACACTATCAGCAAAAAAAAGTTCGTAAGGATTGCCGTTTTGAGCAGTTGCATTAACTGCCATCAGCAACAATGGAACTATAAAATATTTTATTGCCTTTTTCATTTGTTATCCAATTTTTGGGCGATAAACAATACAGCATCTGCAACCACAGCACCCTTTGCGTTTTCACTGGAAACTTTTACATAACTGCTTTTGTCATTGGTAAAATGATAGGTACCAAGAGGCATCCATTCTCCAGATGATGATGCGTTATCTATTCTAGTAACTGTTTTTGCTGTTGCCTTGTCTCCATTAAAAATTTCAATGGTGTTTGTTGATGGTGAAGCATGTCTAACCCTTGGGTAATAGATGTACACTTCATAATCACCATTTACTTTTATGCTGGGTTTGAATTTTATTTGTGCATTGGATGATGATGAATCCAGCAAATAAGAAAGTCCATAGCCCCCACTTTTCATTTGCATCCACGCTCCTGTTTTCTCTGTATGCTGAGCATCATCATTGTCAACTATTATTTCTGCGAGGCTGTTATCCATCAATGGGTTGTTTACAAGATTTGCCTGCAATCGTTTTACATCTATTTGCTGAATAGCTGTGCCAGCATCAATTGCCATACAAGCAGCTACAGCAGCAGATTGTGCCAATACCATGAACACAGGTTCCATGCGTATGGAACCATAAGCCATATGGCTGGCAGATAAGCAAACAGGAACAAGAAGATTGCTACATTCTTTTTGTTTAGGCGTTATGGAACGGTAAGCAACTGGATAGGGATTCACATCCTTCAACTGCACATCGCCTTCGTTCTTGACCATGCCATTTACAACGATGCGTTGTGTGTTGTGTGAGTCCATCATGTAAGCCCCCATGCCAATGCCATCATCAACAATTTTCAATGCTTGGCAGTCGGCTTGAGTCATTACATACTCACCAACCATTCTTCTTGCTTCCCTTACATATAATTGTGGTGTCCAATGATTGTTGTCCAAATATTCATCTTTTGGATAGCCCCAATTCAACATCATGTTCCTTAAATGCTCAGGTATGCGTGCATCATGACCAATAAAGTACAATAAGCCTTTGGTATAGTCTTCATGCTGTTTGAATATGGCTGAACGTATGGCATAATCACCATTTGGATACTGGTAATTCATGCCAATCATATCTGTTGAGAATGGACCATTGTTGTTGATGTCAACCTTATGGTTAGGCATTAGGTTCATCTTCAACAATGGCTTCAAATCTTTTGCTGGACTAATTGCCAAGTAACGCAATAGCAATTCGTAACGGGATGAATCGTAACTGTCAGGGCGTGTAATGGCTATTTGATTATTGACATCATTGCTCAAACAAATCCTGAAATTATATGCTTGGATATTTCTATCGCCGCTGCCAATTTCAGCAAGTGGCTTGTTACTTATCCCCCATAACAAACCACTCTTTGGTTTGCCAGGAATCTTGTATGGGTCAATCCCATTTGGAAATTGATGCTCATCGCGTAACTGCACACCATTTACTGTCTCATTGTAAACACTATTTGCCTCACGGCCTATTGTATAACTTACTCCAGCAGCAGCCATTAAATCACCTTCATAGGAACAATCAATAAATTGTCTTGCTTGTACAATTACTTTTATGGAATTGTCAATGCTATTCTCCAGTTCTATTGCTTTGATGGCTGAACCATCTTTCAAAACCTTGGTCAACCTTGTTTCATACTTCACTTCAAACCCTCCACGTTTTACGTAATCCATAAAAATAGCTTCTGCGACTTTCGGTTCAAAAGTCCATTGCTCAAACTTGCCATAATGCTGCCCTACCCTTCTATAAAAATCCTTGGCCAACCCTGTGACTGCATACTTATTGCCAATATCAGTATATCCCAAGCCTCCTGAAGACAAGCCTCCCAAGCGTTTGCCTTGTTCAATCAGCAATACTTTTTTGTTCATTTTAGCAGCAGTATAAGCAGCTATCACACCAGCAGAACTTCCACCATAAACACATACATCAACTTCAATCGCTTTTTGTTTAGCTTGGCAAATAGTGAAGCCAAACAAAAACGATACTGTCAATGTCACTGCCACCATGATATGTTTACTTCTCAACTTCATTTATCTACTTTACGATTTCACTTACATCTATTAAATACATCTGCCTTCCCAATCCTTCATGTGTTGAATCAATGATTACCATCTTTCCATTGGGCGAATACCTTGGATGCAGGTCGCAACGCATTTCGCCCTTATAAGTATCTGGCTCATAGAAATTGCCAAGGTCATATCGTTTCTTGGACACTGTATTAAACAGGTATGGCGTTTGCAAACGTTCAGGTCCTTGTGGATATGAATCATTCAATATCCATTCATTGTTCCTGTTTGGCAGGTAAGTATTATGTCCATTCACAGGCATAATTCCTTCACCAACTTTTTCGATGTTCTGTGTTTTGTCTTCCAATAAATAAAAACCAGAGGGATAACCAATTGGCTTTGTCCATGCACATACATACTTTGCGTCACGCCAAACAAAATGTGACGAGAAACCAGATGGGTCTATTACATACAAGTCTTCCCCATTTTTATTTGCAGTAAACATGCGTGTGATAAAGCCTGTTCCTTGGTCCTTGAATTCACGGGACTTACGCCACCTATTTAAGAAGATAAAACGTTCTCCAGTTGGGTCTATTAACAAATGATTATACCAGTGCCAGTAATTGCTTACATCTTCACCCAAATGCTGCATAGCTGCACATTTGGAATATGGTATAAGTAGTTTGTGCCCGCCTGTTTTAAGATTGATGCTATAGATGCCTGTTTCTTCTGGAGCTGTGGAAGTTTTGTACATATCTGGAACACCTTTATAACCATAGCCTGGCCTTAGGTCCTGCAACCTTCCAAAGTCAAGCCCCAAGCCCCAAGTAGCATCTGGGCTTAATGTATAGATTGGCTTTGGCAATGTTCTTTTTTTCTTGGTATGCACGTTCATGATATGTGCAACAAACTGCCCATCCTGTCTATCATTCCACATGACTTCATCCTTTGAACTTGGCAACCATTGCAACATGCAACCTTGCTGCCAGCACCATGCTTTACTTTCACCCAGTTCAATCCATTTATCATTGTCTTTTAAATCAATCATGCCAATTTTTATCACATCATTTTCTGTGGGAGAACGTCCTTCAAACCCAACCTGCATACCTAGGGCATAACGATTGGTTGGGTCTATTTGAAGTTTATCATAATAACCGAACCAATGGAAGTTTGGACCATTGGTTATACGGCGGACAGTTGGAAAAGCTTTACCTTGTTTAAATGCTTTAGCAAGGCTAGGAAAAGCTGTTATGGCTAATCCTACAATCATTGTGTTCTTTATAAAATCCTTTCTTTCCATTGCTTGTTTTATTTAAAATCAAACCACAGTGTTCCAGTAACTGGTGTATAGTTCAGCATCATATTTTTTTGGCTTTGTGGTCCCATTTCATTGGCTGGTTTAAACTTTGTTCCTATTGGGCTTATACTGTTCATGAAACCAATGGTACCATCAGCAAAAGCTGGACTTGTATTGTCGTTATTTGCACCAGCAGGATTTTGAGGTTTCATCATTTGCAGAAACAGGTTGTCGTTCTCCGTATAAACAGTAAAAGCTTCTTCCCCTTGTTCCAATGTTACCCAATACATGTTGGAGTGGTAACCCTTAAACTCAGGATACAACCAACTTTCACCAGTGACTGTATTGTTGTAATCCTTATGCCATACACCTAACTGGCCACCTTTCATCCTGTTCTTCCAAACACGGTACGGGCCATTACCCAACCAAGTCATGCCTGTAATTTTGTTCTCCGGATAGTTGAATGTGATGCCAGTAAAATCGGCATCGTTCTTTTGTAAATAACTGTACTCAAGCTTGGCCGCTTTGCCTGCTGAAAAGGTCCATTTCACTTTAAAGGAATCAGATTCATACTTGGGTTCAACGATATAATCATTGCCAGATTCATAAGCTATAAAATGCTTTAAAGAATGAGGAATGCCAGCATGGATGGGACCATTGTTTAAATCAAATTGCTTTTTACCAACAGTAACTTTTTGTAGGTAACCTGTTGACTTATCAAATTGATAAACTGCATTGGTTAGTTGAACTATAAGCGATTTTCCTTCATGCTGTATGATTGGCTTACTAGAAGTATTTTGAGTAAAATTTTTTGGAATGGTTTGCAGTGGTGATTTGATTGCCCAACTCCAAGTGAATACTTCTTTTTCGTTTTGGTCAAATGCAGTAACGTACAAAACATCACCATCCTTCCATGAGTTTGGAAGTTCTATTTGTAAAAAACCATTCTCGTTTGGAGCAATATTTATTTTGGGTGCAATCCCAAAAGCTTCCACTTTGGACACTTTATTTTTTTGCCTTGTAGTGCTTAATGTTACTAGTTTCCATTGAAAACTGCATTGGTTTAAGTTGGTATAGATGTACTTATTTTCTATAGCAATTTTTCCATTAAAATCGGCATTCAGTTTCTTGGTTGTGATTTGAATGGGTGACCAAATTTCCTTAATGGTATAAAAACTTCCTTCTTTTTCCCTATGTGGACCAAGGATGCCATCAGGAGCATGGTTGCCATCAGTATCCAGCCAGCCATTTTTGTCAGTACGAGCAACAGCTTCATCATGAAATGCCCAAAGGAAGCCGCCAGCAGCAGTTGGGCGTTGCATCATCAAGTTCCAAAAATCTTCCAAACCTGCACCATGACCACCATCGTACAGGCCATGCATGAACTCTGTTGGCAAGTAGATATCACTGTCGTATAAATTTGAATTGACGATATAATTGTAAACAGGATAATGTTTTGTATCAAGGTCATTGAACCTTTCCCAAGGATGGATAACTGTTCTTTTTTGTGGGTCATACAAGTCAAAATCATTGTCTAGCCCACGGTTCCAGCCCCCTTCATTTCCATTGTCCCAAAGAATGATAGAAGGATGGTTCACATCTCGAATAACCAATTCCTTTACCAATTTTCTTCCTACGATTGTATCATATTTTGCTTGCCATCCTGTAAGTTCATCCAATACAAACAAGCCCAGTGAATCACATATATCCAAGAAACTTTGGTCTGGTGGGTAGTGGCTCATGCGGACAGCGTTCATGTTCATCTCCTTCATCAATTGCACATCCGTCAAATCAATTGCCGAGCTGGTTGTTCTTCCTGTTTCTGGCCATTCCGAATGATGGTTAACGCCTTTGAGGATTACTTTTTTATCATTTACATAAATGCCATCTTTCTTTCTCACTTCCACTGTTCTGAAACCAAAACGCTGTTTTATTTGGTGCTGAATAATTCCTTTTGCATCCAGAATACAAATAACAGCATCATACAATGATGGCTGTTCAGGATTCCAAGGTTTTATATTAGCAAATTTTTTAGTGAGCGATACTTTTATATTAGTTGATGAGACTTTCCCGGTAAATACTTCGCCTATTTTCTTTCCATCCAACTGCATCAATTGAACAGCTACTGTATTTGCATTTGTTATAGATGGAGCAAATACATCCACTTTAAATTCACCATTGGCCTTTGCATTAATTGCAACCCTGTCAATAAAATTTTGCGGGACTGCCTCTAAATAAACTGGCCTGAATATGCCCCCAAAAACCCAGAAATCGCATTGACGTTCAGCTTTGTTGATAGAAGCATTCGCAGACATTTTACTTACTTTAACTTCCAACAAGTTCTCTTCGCCAATCTTTATCAATGAAGTGATATCATATTTGAACCGATAAAAAGCTCCTTGATGAATATCGCCAGCAAGCTTTCCATTTATTTTCACTTCTGTATCAGTCATGGAACCTTCAAAAACAATAAATACTTTTTTGTTTTTCCATGAAGCACCTATCTTGAATGAATGCTTATACAAACCTTCTTCGTCATTCTTTACTTTATCGTGACCGTAATTGTAGCCACCAAAACCTTGCTGCTCCCAATTGGATGGCACTGCAATTTCTGCCCACTCACCACTCTTTCTTCCTTTGGTGCAGAAGAAATTCCAGTTAACAGTATGGTCCTTATCTATGCCAGATAAATAATGCTTAATAGTCTGCACTTGCGAGGCCAATGGCATTGCAATAACAATTGATAATATGTACAACAATGCCTTCATTAGTTCCTGCTGGTATTTTTGTTATCAGAAGATTTTTTTGGGGACAGTTTGCCATCCTGTTTATGCCATATGGGGCTTGGTTCAGTAATGGTGAAGCTTTCAGCATTAATATTGGATAATGTGTAACCTTGTACATCATCCATAACAATAGCTGGTCGAACATCAAGGTTCAATAAACGAAGCCTTACATTTTTGTAGGTTACATTTTTCACATGCCTTGCGTAAAGGCCATAAGCAGGGCAAATGCCTAATACATCGAACTCTGGGTAGTCCGTTTCCTTTTCAGGAATATCCCTGTACACCAATGCTGGATCTTTTAGGCTACCGTAGTACAGGAAGTCGCAATTTTCAATGGTCAGGTTTTTTATGTACTGACCAGGTATCCCGCTGATAACAGAACCCACACCTGGTCCACCTCTCGTATCCACATAACCAATGCCATCATTGGATATATTTCTGATAGTTATATTACTCATACGACTTAAAGCCCCAGAATCAGGATTTCCTGGAAAGCTTTTCCCCCTTTGCCCAAGTCGAATAAAAATGGGTACGCCACATTCACTAAAGTGGAAATTTTCATACACAATATTCTCAACGTTCCCTCCATCCACGCTTTCTATAGCTGCTCCATACCTTGCGTTGGCTTCCACATTTTTTACAAGCACATTTTTCAGCAGGCCCATAATACCCGTACCTATCTTAACAGCATGACAGTTGGAATGCCTCACCAGTATATCATGCACATATACGTTATCTGCAATCCTTGCACTGTTGCCTTTAAAGCAAATAGCATCATCGCCTGAAATAGAGTAGAAGTTACTTATTTCTGCATTGCTGCAACCGCTTATATCCAATGCATCAAGGTTATGCTGACCAGTGTATGTTCTAATTCGTATGTTGTCAATACGCAAGGAGTCGCAGCCTTCATAGTATAGTGTATGGTAAGCACTTCTAAGAATTGATATATTGTTTACAGTAACGTTCTTGCAATCGGACATACGCATAACCCTTGGCCTGTCAGGAATATCCATGGATGGTGGATAAGGCCATCCTGCACTTAGGGAATAGCCATCAATAATACCGCCACCTGTTATCGTAATATTATTGCTCTCTTCTGCAAAAATTAGTTGATAGTTTTTTTGCTTGTTAGAAGTAGCAAGCTTTACAGTAAGCTTAGGATAATCAGATAGTTTTGGTGAACCCCTCAGTATGGAGCCGGCCTGAACAAAGAGTTCCACTTTGGTCTTCAATACCAACATGCCTGTCATGAAAATTCCATTATGAACAAAGACAGAACCCCCACCTGCTGCTGCACAATCATCAATGGCTTTTTGAATGAAAACGGTATTCATTGTTTTATTATCACCCTTTGCTCCATAGTTCAGCACATCAAATACTTTCCCTTTTGGTTGGGGTAATACAGGAATTTTCCCTATTGGCTTTACAGCAACGATATACATCGACATATCCGTATTTCCATTGCTGCCTAACCTAACAGTATCCCCTTTTTTGAACTGTTTTACCAGTATATCAAAACGATTATTCCTATTGTTTACAACTATACCATTTGTTTTGATATAACCTTTTAACCATGCTGGTTTTGCAACAATATCCGAAGCATGGATGATGAACACTTCTGCATCACCTGTTAATTGAAAAGTAGCAGCAGTACCTCCTTTAAAGTTTTTTGAACCATAGGATGTTTGAATCCAGTCTACCCCTTTCAGAAGAGTGGGCAATTGCGTAATGGTAATTTTTTCCTCCCCAAACATTTGTGAACCAATTTGCAGGTTGCCCTGCTCCAACCAATGGGATGAATTATAGTTGTATTTCCAAACATCAAAAATGTCCAGATGCTTTATCATTCTTGTATCTGCACTGGCAATATTCACACAGCCAAGCACCAATATACATAGCTTAACAATAAAAAGATTATGTCGATTTATCTGCATCATTTTTTAACTGCTTGTTTATCTGTTGAAAATTTAGGAGAGAGGCTTCCTTTCTGCTTGTGCCAAATAGGATAAGGTTCGGTGATAGTAGAACTTTCAGCCTTGATATTGGATAAGGTATAACCTTTCACATCATCAAAAACCATGGCGGGTCTAACATCAAGATTCAGCAATCGAAGGTTTATGTTCTTGTAAATAACATTCCTCACATGCCTTGTATAAAGTCCATAAGCTGGGCATACTCCAATGATATTGAATTCAGGATAGTCCTTTTCATTTTCTGGAACATCCCTATAAACCAAAGCAGTGTCCTTTAAACTTCCGTAATACAGAAAATTGCAGTTTTCAATAACTAGGTTCTCTATTTCGTGACCGGGGATACCACTAATAACAGAACCAACACCGGGACCTCCCCTTGTATCAACATAGCCTATACCTGTGTTGGTAAGATTGCGGACGGTTATGTTTTTCATGCTGCTTGGGTTCACAGATGTTTCATCAGACAATGGCCTTCCCCTTTGCCCCAAACGAATGAAGATGGGCACGCCACATTCACTGAAATAGAAATTTTCATATAAAATATTTTCTACTGCTGATCCATCCACAGCTTCTATGGCTGCACCATAACGTGCATGTGCAACAACATTTTTTACAACTACGTTTCTGATAGGGCTTCTTGATTCCGTTCCTATTTTTATTGCATGGCAATTGGAGTGGCGTATCTGAATGTCATGTATGTAAAGGTTCTCGGTAATGTTCCTGCTTTTTGATTTGATACATACAGCATCATCACCTGTAATGGCATAATAATTTTTTACTTCAACATCCTTACAGCCACTTATATCTATGCCATCCACATTATGCTGACCGGTATAGCACCTAATCCTCAGGTATTCTATACGGAGTGAATCGCAGGACTCAAAATACTGTGTCCACATATTGCTCCTAATGAAAGAGACATCACTTACTAGCACCTGTTTGCATTCAAACATGCGTAACATTCTAGGGCGTGCAGGATCATCCATTTTTAATTGCCAAGGATAACCACCACCCAAACCATAACCGTCGATAATTCCACCACCCATGATAGTTATATCATGCTGCTTTTCAGCATAAATCAATTGTAGGTTTGAATTATGTGTAGTGCCTGCCAATGAGGGTTTGTATTCTGGATAATCGGCATGATCAGCAGAGCCGCGAAGAATGGAGCCCGCTTCAACAAAGAGTGACACGTTGCTCTTTAAAACAATGGTGCCAGTTACAAAGATGCCATCATGTATATAAACAGAACCGCCACCTGCAACAGCACACTCATCAATGGCTTGCTGTATAGGTTTGGTGTTAATGGTCAATGCATCGCCTTTGGCTCCATATTTTACCACATCAAATATTCTACCTTTTGCCTGTGGCAATAAAGGCTTAACACCAATTGGCTTTATGGCTACGATGTACATTGCCTGTTCCGTGCTGCCATTGCTGCCAATACTTACCGTATCCCCTTTATGGAATTTTCTTACAAAAACATCGAAATTTTTATCGTCGGAGTTAGTAACTGTTGATGCTGTCTTTGTATATGCTTTTAGCCATGAAGGCTTAGCAGTTATTGAAGAAGCATGAATAATGTAAACTTCTGCATCCCCATTTAACATGAACGTTGCAATGGTGGTTCCATTAAAAGTTTTAGAACCATATGCAGTTTGAATCCAATCTGCACCCATTAATTCTTGGGGAACTTTAGACAGCTTAATACCAACATCCCCATACATCAGGGCATTAGGCTGAAGATTGCCTTGCTCCATCCAGTGGGACGCATTGTAATTGTACTTCCATGCATCCAATATGTCAAGGTTTCTAATCATCCTTGTGTTGGCAGAAGAAATGCTTGTGGTTAATACCATCAACAAAAAGAAACCATACTTTAATCCTCTAATCATCATTTATTATTTATTGAATTGCCAAAGACATCATGTTCAAAACCATTTGTACAGCTACTTCGTCATACCTAATTCCGTATAAGCCATCTTCGCCAAAATCCTTGGCAAGTCTGCCTTTAGTAAGTAATTGTGATGCTATAAGTTTTCCTTTATTTTTTCCAAAGTCAATCATTACAACCGGTGTTCTTGTTAAGTTCTTCCCAGCATTTACCAAGGGAATTAAATTCTCGGCCATTCCATTTTGTGATTCTCTGTAGCCTTTTGATAAGTCAGTAACTTTTATAGCAGTATTTGGATTGATGGAAATTGCCAATGCAGGAGCATCCTGCACTAAGAAAGCTACTTTGTCTTTCAGTTTTTTCTTAATGGATTCATCCCCGCTTTGTAAAGAATATTCATAAAACCCTTGCAATTCATAAGCATAATAACTTTCGCCCTTTATCTTCTGTTCGTCTGCACCATAAGCTTTCCATTGTGCCAAGAATGAAGTGGCATTGAGTCCAGAAAATTCCATATCAGCAGCAGGCACATTTAAGCCTGCACGCAAACCATTCCATAACCAAGTATATGTTTGTGGAATACTGCTCCATAACTGATGGTTGTTTTTGTCAGCATGAATATGGCTCTCTGGTTCTGCAGCTTCTTTAAACGAAACCTTAATGCCGCTAAATAGTTGGTAAGCAATAATTTTTGGATCAGTAATTTTCGCGACGCCTTGCAAAGGACCAAGTTCATCTGCCCTTTCTGGATATCCTTGCCCTAAATGCCTATCCCCTATATCAAGCATCACAACAGATGTTCCATTGGCAACTGCTTGTTGGAGAATGTTGGATAAATTTTTATCAGCTTGTTCAACTTTACGCCAAGTAGTGTTGGACGTCAGTATCAATTTTGCATCCTTATCATCAAGATTTGTTGTTGTTATATTAGCTTGTTTTAAAAATGAAGCCAGCTCTTTTTCATCAGCTGGTATTGCCACTTTTATCTTTGAAATATTCGCAGGAACTACTTTCTCAAAGACATGCACTTCCCACGAAGAAATGATTGGATACTTTATAGTTGATGGCTTGTTCACCAATTCAGCATTGATTGTATAAACGCCTTTTATCTTAGGCAATACCAACGCTACTTGTTCTATCTTTTTGGAGAATGCTGCAACACACACTTCAACTAATTTGCTGCTTACTTCTTTGTTAAGAGAATCGGTAATGGAGATTTTTACTTTCAGTTTTGCTACCTTATCTATATCGTTAAATACATAAACAGGAACAGTGATTGGTTGGTTGGGCGTAAAATTTTTATCCCACAATTCCATACTTACAGATTGTGGTGACCAAGCTGCTGTTAGTGCATGCCAAACTGGTTTCGGTTTACCATCTCTTAAGTTATCCAAGAACCAATTATTGCCATCATTCCAACTGCCTAATGTGCAAAATGGAGCAATGCCAGCAGCACCAATTCTCCTCCAGTATTCAGCAACTTTACCATTCGCCAATGCTTGATGGTGCAGTCTTTGAGCAGCAGTATGTTCTCTTCCCAAGAAGCGTAGGAAACTTTCCTTCACTGTTACGTAAGCACCTAAACCTCCTTTCTCATCCAAGTAGTTTCCACCAAATTCATCTATCATTACAGCTTTTGGAAACTGTTTATAATCATCGTAATACAAGCCAAGGTTTTCAAAAATACTCCACCAATATTTATGCACATGTATCACATCACGCTCCTCTAAAATCAAAGACGGATAATTGGGTAATAATGTATTCAATGAAGTCCAAACTATTTCTAATTCATTTCCTTCCGTTTCGTTGTATGGATGAACAAATGATACGCAAGGGTGTTTTACTGCAATATCCAGCCATTGCTTGTATTGCTCCAATAAGCTTTCTTTGGAAGCAGGCATACCATGGAAAAAATTCCATTCATACTGCACCAATAGCCCATACCTGTCACACATATCCAAGAGCTTTTCAGGAGGTACGCCTAAATGAAAACGCAGATAGTTTGCACCATGTTCTTTTAAACGCTGAATGACATTTGTGTAGAACCATGCAGTGTCATAACCTAATTGCCTACCATCTTCTGTACGCACCCAACGATGCCATACAACTGTTCCCCCACCTACTTTGCAAGGATTATTGTTGAGATAAAACTGTTTATCCTTCACAACAATCTTCTTGATACCAAAAGGTATAATCTGCTCATCACTAATATTCCCTTTTGCATCCAATAAAGTGGTCTTTAGTTTGTACAGTATTGGTTTTTCAGGAGACCATGAAGACAAAATATTCTTGTAAGAAAATGAAATAGAATCGTTCAATTCATTAACAGTTTGTTCTTTAGCAATTAGCACCTTCGCATCATTGCCCAATACTTCCACTTTAATTTTCCCTTCGCCAACCAGCTTGTACTTTATTTTTGCTTTACTGTTATCAAAATCAATAAAAGGAACAACGCTTTCAATACTTGCATTACCTTTTACATGCAACACAACATCATCCCATAAACAAGAAGAAACGTTTGAACGCCATTGGTCTGGTGGAGGGATATAGGAGGCATCCGTTGAAGGAACATTCTTTAAAGCAGCCAAAGCAATTTCAATGATTACCTTATTGCCAGGCTTAATGGCTGCATGATTCAATGAGTGAAATGTATGTGCCATCCCGCCATTTTGTTTGGATACCAATTCCCCATTGATATAAACTTCAGGCAAGAACCTTGCTCCTTTTAATTCCAGCACTGCGTTGCTCCAATTCCCTGTTGGCAATACAATTTCTCTTTTGTACCAAAGTTTTTCATCTACCATTTTTGTTGGGTCAACAGGTATGCTTGGCACATTTGTAATACCAGTATAATTTTTTGAAAAACCATACTGCCATTGACCACTCAATAAAAATTCCGTTTCGGACACCTTAGGGTAAACAATTGCATTAGCTTGAGCAAATAGCCCAGCCTTAAAACAAATAGTAAATATTATGAGCAACAACCTTTTCTTCATAAATACATTTATCCAATTATTCTTTTACAAACATTATGTTTTGTCTATAACCAGTGCTATTGAATACGATCATATAAACACCTTTATTTAAAGTGCTTATATCAATGACTGTTTGAGCTGAATTGATTCCAATACTTTTTTGGATAAGTTTCTTGCCTTCAATGCTTACTACAACCAGTGTTCCATTGGATGAAAGGGGATGCGTTAGCGTTAATGAATTTCCTTTTACAGGATTGGGCGAAACAGACAACTGCTCAATTTTTCTATTGTTGATGTTGATAGTATGGCTATAGCCATACGCAGTATTTTTATCCACTTGTTTCAGGCGGTAATAAGCAAGTCCAACAAAAGGATTTTCATCATAAAAAACATATTGATTAGCTGATGAACCCTGCACAGCATTCACGGAACCAATAGAAGAAAAAGTGGTGCCATCAATGCTTCTTTCCACTTCAAAGCTTTTCGTGTTCACTTCATTGGATGTTGACCATCGCAATTTCACCTTGCTTTGCTGCAAGTTGCCATTGAAAGACAATAATGTTAACGGTACCACCGCATTGTAGGATGCGAAAAAGAACGTACCGAATGATGCCGTTTGAAATTCTATGTAGTACCCTGTTTTAAAAGTCCCCCATTCACCAGTTGCTGTAGGAACAATAAGTGTAAAAGGTGCTGCTATTGCAGTGGCACAGCTACTAGCAGCGGTTTGCAATATCCTCACATCAGCAATCGTGACTACTGTAGGGTCGGCAGTTTTTAACGCATTCAGTTCAGCTTTGGTTATGTATAACCTCACTGTAACAGGGCCCATAATATTGGCTGGCGTAAAAGGGATAAGCGTGATATTCCTGTTTAGGTATGCCGTTGCTCCACTACCAGATAAGTTTGCTGTACGTACAGTATTCGTAACATAATAAGTTGTATAAAATGAACCATAATTACCCAATCCTTTAATGGATGCCACCACATTATTGGTATCGGTTGACATCCATTTTTGGTAAGTGGTATCTTTTGCATCGTACCAGTTATTTGTATTGCTAACATTTATTGCTGGTGCCGCAATACAAGTATTGGCTGTTCCAACAGCAACAATGCTGTCGCCATTCAAGTAGTTTTCCAAATTGGTGTAGCCATTAATATTATAGTTATTTCTATCAGCAGAAGCGTTCATGTTCAATCCTCTTCTTGTTTCCCATCCATCATACATGCCATCGCCATCCGTATCTGTTGGTGCTGCAGTGGAAACCAATGTGGGCCAAGCATTCACGGTTGAGGAATAAGCAGTACCATGGGGATATCCACCCTGCACATCAATTACCTTTCCCGTACGGTTCCTTACATTGTTGATAATACGTTGATCAAGTGTGTCCCTTTTAGGAAGCACGGCACCAGCTCCTTTTAAAACAGGTTCATAAATATTCAGGGCTGGCTCTGTTGGCATATACATTAAAGGAAAAGGCGTGGTTACTTTTGAATTGGTGGTATCATTCAAAGAACCTTGATAAAAGGATGCACCAAGCCAATTGTTATTGGTTACAGCGGCATAGCTTTCAACATAATTTCCTGAGAGGTAGTACTTGCCATAAGGCAACGGAGCTTCTTTCCATGGATTAATTATCTCTGACCTTACATTTACACCAGCAGCAGTATTAGTACCAGTAGATGGGCCATACTTGTAATAATTGTTGACAACATTGTAATTGCCACCCTCGCCACCATTCAAGTTGTAGCCCCCCCAATTGTAAATGACATTATTTCTAAAATCACAGTTCTCCAAACCAACAGTAGCACCATCCCCCAAGTTCCTTCCCCCATCAAAACGTGGTGAACGGCCATGGCAATGGGCCAATAAATTATGGTGAAAAGAAGAATGGTAACCACCCCATATCCCGCCAAAACCATGTCGCTCCCAATCTGTATCCCCTGTTTCAAAATGGTAAGAGTATTGCAGAGGCTCACTAATCAGGTTCCATTGCAGCGTTAAATTATTTGCCCTGTAAAAGGATAATGCCTCATCTGTGGACCAGCTAATCGTACAATGGTCTATAATGATATTGTCCTTCTCAACACTATTGAATCCATCATCACTGCCACTACCGTTTAATGGTTTACACGAACCAGTAAAAGGCGGAACCGGCATGCCACAATTGGCTGGCGTTGTAATCAATTGGTTTTTGTCGCCCAACCGGCAACGTATGTACCTAACAATAACATTGGTAGCACTCACAGAGAAGGTATAGTCTGCCAAGCAAATACCATCACCCGGAGCAGTTTGGCCAGCTATCGTTGTATTGGCTTTTGATATTTTTAAATCCGATAACAAATGAATGGTTCCGGACACACGGAACACAATTGTTCTGTAAGTTGCTGTTTGGTTCAGGGCCCAACGCAATGTGCCCACAGAACCGTCATCAGCTAGGGAAGTAACCGCAAATACAGTTGTTGGAACCGATGCGGTTCCCCTTCCGCCCGTTACGTACTTGCCATAGCCTTCTGCACCGGGAAATGCTATTTGCTGTGCATTCACAGCAACTGCAAAAACGGTAAGCATTATAAGGAGCAATATTTTTTGTCGTCTGGCCATCATACGCTTTTTTGCTTATACAGCTTTTTTAAACTGGTTAACAGCAACGTTTCTTTGCTGCATGTTGAAATATTTTTCGGCATTGTGGAAACAGATATCCTGAATTATCTTACCAACCCATTCAATGTCATTGGGCAGTTCGCCTTTCTCTATTTCTTCTCCAAATAGATTGCAGAGTATCCTCCTGAAATATTCATGACGTGGGTACGACAAAAAGCTTCTGCTATCTGTGAGCATGCCCACAAACTTGCTTAGCAAACCCATGTTGGACAGGGCATTCAATTGTTTCACCATCCCATCTTTCTGGTCAAGGAACCACCATGCACTTCCGTACTGCACTTTGCCTTCTATACTTCCATCGTTGAAGTTGCCAACCATGCTTGCCATCAATTCATTGTCTGCAGGGTTAAGGTTGTAGATAATTGTCTTGGCCAGTTTATCGTCACCATCCAGCTTGTCCAAAAATTTGGAGAGGTTCCTTGCTTGTGAAAAATCACCAATGGAGTCCCAACCGGTATCTGCACCCAAGGCTTTTAACATGCGGGAATTGTTATTGCGTAATGCACCTAAATGGAATTGCTGCACCCAACCTTTTTCCCAATCCCATTCAGCAAAATGCACCAGCATGGCAGACTTGAAATGACGCTGCTCCGTATCGCTTAAATGCTTGCCAATATGAATTTTGTTGAAAATGCTTTCCACTTCTGCTCCTGTAAAATCCTCTGCATACATTTCTTCCAAACCATGGTCGCTAACACAGCAGCCAATCGAATCAAAAAAGTCATGGCGACTTTGCAGTGCATATAAAAAATCATCGAAGCTGGAGATGGCAATATTGCTAACAGCTTCCAACCTTTTCAAGTAACTATTAAATTTGAAAGGATCGCTTACATTCATCGCATTATCTGGACGGAATGCTGGCAGTACTGGTATATCAAAACCATCATCCTTCAATTGTATATGGTATTCCAAGGTGTCAACAGGATCATCGGTTGTGCAAATTGTTTGCACGTTCATTTTACGCAGCAGGTTCTTAACGGAATATTCTTTTGTTCTCAGTTTGGCAGAGCATTCTTCATAAATTTTCCATGCAGTTGTTTCGTCCAACATATCATGCACATCAAAATACCTTTGCAATTCAAGATGTGTCCAATGGTATAGGGGATTACGTAAGGTATAGGGAACAGTCTTTGCCCACTGCCTGAACTTTTCATAATCACTTGCATTGCCTGTACAATAATTTTCATCCACTCCGTTGGTACGCATGGCCCGCCATTTATAATGGTCACCATACAACCAAATCTGTGTGAGGTTTTCGAAGATTTTATCTTCTGCAATTTGCTGCTGGGGCAGGTGGCAATGGTAATCTATGATGGGCATGGCTGCAGCATATCCATGATATAGATTTTGGGAAGTCTTTGTTTGCAGTAAAAAATTTTCGTTCAGGTATTTCTTCATACTCCATTCACTTTTTATTATGTGAACACCTATAACAGCATTGTTTTTATTTTTCTTTGACAGGTTCAGCCTTCATGAATTTTATCATTTCAGTACCTGCCAGCAATACAGCACCCAGTGCATGTGAATCGTTCAATGCAGTTGGTCTTGTGTAGTAATAGCGGATACTTTCAGATACATTGGTACCAATGCATACATCCCTTACCTGCCCATCTTCATTGATTCTTGACGCAAGTCCTTCCCAACCATCCTTTGCAATGCCGATATAAGTTTTGGGAATCCATCCTTCATTAACGGCCCTTGCCACAGCGTAGGTGAACATGGCCGTGCATGAGGTTTCGAGATAGGAATCGGGCTTGTCCAATAACTGGTTCCATAAACCCGAAACATTTTGGTAACGGGAGAAGCCCACAATTTGGCGGAGCAATAAATTAATCAACGTTTGACGCTTGGGATGATTGGCAGGCAAGTAATTCAGCAGTTCCACTTGTGCCACAGCTACCCAGCCATTGTTCCTTCCCCAATGTGCCACGCCATTTTGTTTAACATCGCCATAATAGCAATGGAAGAAAAGGTTGGTGGAAGAATCATAGAGGTACCTGTTGAAATTTTCCACTTGCAAAACGGCATCATCAAAATATTTTGCATTGCCTGTAAGTGCACCCATCCTGGCAAGGAAGGGCACACTCATATACAGGTCATCGGCCCATAGTGTAAAATTTCGGGGGTCGGGCCGTACTAATGTTCTATCGGTTGCTCTTTGCTGCTTATTGCTTATATAATCGGCAGCCTTGTTTAAATAGGCTGTGTACTCCTTTTTGTTCTCTGAAGCGTTTACATCAACCAGTGCCGCAGCCAATGCACCGCAGGCGTCCAAGTTGTGCATGCTGAAGAAGGATGCCCATTCAGCTTTTACTTTATCGTTGTACAGCTTCTCAAAAAAATCAAGGTTACTGAAAACAAAATCAAAACTCTTCTTGGCGTAGTCTGAATACTTACTATCCCCTGTTTGCTTGCTTAACTGAACCATGCCAATGTTCAGCACACCGTTTGAGTAGAACCATTTGTTCAGTTTGCTTTCAGCCTTTATATCTGCACTTGGCGTTAACCCTTTTGTTGATGAAAACTTCTCCCCGGTTTTTGCATTCACAAATTGGAAGGATGTATTGGCCACCACATAGTCAGCCACTTTTCTAACAACCGCTTCCGGGTTACTATTGGTTTGGGCATTGCTTGTTGACAGCAAGAAGAAAGCGGCAATAAAAAACAAATAACCTTTCATTGAATCTTGTTTATTAATTGGGATTATTAGTTACTGGTTGATATGGTTTTTAACCAAGCTGGATACTTTTCTTTCAATAAACTTTCGGGCCACCTGCCATACCACAGGTAGCCAACCCTGCGTTCATGGTCTATTTCTGACACGTTTTTCTTGGCAATGCCATCCTTGCCACAAACAAATGGCTGGTTGGTTTCCAATTCATAAAACCTTGCCCAAATGGTGGACTTGGCGTCCTTTGCCAAATACTTTTCAATGCCTTTTTCCTGGGTTGAATCCTTAACTGTAACAAAGTCATAGCCAGTCATTTTCACTTCCTCAAACCAAGCAACAGCCGCTTTTACGGAAGCGATGATTTCTGGTGATGGATTTTTGATCCGCATTAGAAACTGCACCAATGGCACGGATTCCAAACCACTTAAAGAAACCAGTTCCCAGGACCTTGCCTTTGCTGGCTGGAAAGTAAATTCATCATGCTGTGCACACCATGCTGTTAGTTTGCCATTTACCCTAACCTGTGTTTTCAAAATGCAATCAATCCCTTTTTCAACGGCTTTTGCTGACCTACTTATAAACTTCTTATCTACCACATCAAATCCCTCTTCTCCTTTTGCTATATGGTTTAAAAGGTTCATTGCATGTATCATTGCATTGTCGTTATAAGTAATGTGGGTATAATACCCTTTCTTTAAAGGATAGAATTGAGGCCAGCCTCCATTGGCATATTGCGCATCCAGCAAATACTGGATGCCTGTTTCAACAGCAGAGAGATAGGCTTTGTTTCCTGTTTGCTTAAATGCTTTTACTAAATAGTTGATTTCCTTGTAGGTGGCGTCATTATCAATGGTGGACGCAAAATTGTTTGCACGCACTTCTTTCTGCACATTGTCTTTTTCCTCCTCTGTAAGTTGCTTGTTGTAATCAATCCTGAACTTGCTCCAAGACTTTGTCCAGCCGCCATCTGCCCGTTGGTACATCAACATGTTTTCTGCCACGGGGTCTTTTGTTTGTGCTGAAACAGGAGCAATTAAGCAAAGTAACAGCAAGGGTATCCCTATACCTATCTTAAGTAAGTACTTCATTTTATATTTTTATATAATTATTGGGCTTGTTTAATTATCGCATCCGCAATCCTGCTTTATATTGGGGTTTGCAATTAGTGCTGCAACAGGCAGGGGTAACAGTTCACTATGGTTTGGCTTGAAGAGCTCTGCAATGGTACCTGCATAGTTCACAGAAATGCTCGATATCCAGTTCACGTTTTTCCAGACTGCTGGCGTAGCAGTTGGAGGAACAACGGTTGGTTTATACAATGAACTGTAAAAAGTAAGGTCTGCGGTTGAGTTGAGCTTGTAGTAAACCACTTGTGGCAGGTTTTGATAAGGGGGGGCCTTTGCTATCATCTTGGCCACATTGTCCCTTGCATCTTTCAATTTCTGATTGATATTGTTCCATCTTATCAAATCAAATTTCCTTATTCCCTCACCTCCAAATTCCAATGCACGTTCATACACCAGTGTATCAAAAAATGCTTTCTTGCTCAGTCCCGATGGTATGTCTATTGTTGGTGCTGCTGCCGTGGTGGATTTGCCAAAGCCCCTTCTCCTAACTTCATTAATGGCACCCACAGCCGCTGCGGTAGGCCCTCCATTTATTTCATTGTCCGCTTCGGCAAACATCAACAGCACATCAGAGAACCTGATGATTGGCCAGTTAACGCCAAAGTACTGCAAAGTGCTACCAGAAGTGGCAGGGTAGGATGGGTTGGTGAACCAGTCCCTCCTGAATTTGGCAGAGGCAATGGTATAAGCATTATTGCCTGTTTTGATATAGTTTCCGGCAGCATCAATGGTTATATCATAGATGGAGCCCGTAACATCCCTCCTGGTATCCAAAGAGTCGAACATATAGAAATAGGAAGGTATAAAAGTGATGCTCCTATTGCCCACCCCATTCATCCTGTTGCCATCATAGTAACCAAACTTGCCATCAGTGGATGAACTGCCGCCAGCCATGGCCACTTCAAACATTATTTCGCCATTGGGTTCCATTTTGTGTGCACACAATGCATCCTTGAAAACAGACATATAACTCGGGTTCAAATTGTGCTGGTCCCTTCTTGCCATTATTTCCTCGCATTCCTGTTTGGCTATGGCATAGTAGGTCAAGTAATCGGCTCGCCTTTCCATCATATGTGTTTCCCTCCTTAAGGAATAACCACCACGGTACATGGCAAGCCTTGCACGCAGGGCCTTGATAGCACCTTTGGTTAAACGTTCATCGGGACTGCCAACTTCTGTTCTCCAAGGAACAAGTTCCGATGCAACCCTTAAATCTTCTATAAGCTTATTGTAAATGGTGTCCCTATCTGTTTTGTGCAAGAACAAATCTGTTTGGTCTGCAGAAGGAATAAATGCAGCAGGCACATCACCCCAATTCCTGATGATTTCAAAATAAAACTGTGCCCTCAATGCCAGTACCTCTCCGTGCATCCTTCTTAAAAGGGCCTGTTCGGTAGCCGACCCATTGGTGTACAGGTCCATGGCCGGGATATTCTTGATGCAGATATTTGCACGCTCCACACCAGCATACAACCTGTTGAAGGGTGATTCCAATTGTGTATTGCCGCTTGTGGCATTGTAACGGGCAATGGCCGTCCTGTCATTGTCGCCACCACCAGAGGTTTTGTTGGGTGGCCCTATCATGCAGTCATCATCCATACTGTAGTACAGGCTTACACGGCTACCATAAGAGTTGTCGCCAGTTAATGCATTGTACACGCCCAGTACAGCACTCAGTGCAGTGCTGGTACTGCTGAAAACATAATCTGTACTGAACGCAGATTCTGGATCGGGGTTCAGTTGCTTCTTACATGATAAAATAGTCAGCAATAGAAACAGTACACTTACTGCTGCTATTTTTTTAATGGTGAGTAGCTTTCTCATATTCAAAATTTTAAGCAATGTTTATAGTGTAAGGTTTAGGCCAAAGATGTAGCTCTTGGTACGTGGATAGGCTGAGTAGTCAACACCGGGTGTCAACCTTGAACTCCTTTGCGTGTTCACTTCGGGGTCAGAACCTGTGTAGCCGCTTATTACTGCCAAATTGTTCAGCGTACCATAGAACCTGAATCTCTTGATATTCATTTTTGAAAGCAGCTTGCTTGGAATGGTATAGCCAAGGGTTATATTGTTTATCCTCAAAAAGGAACCGTCTTCCACTGCCCACGAAGTAATGGCTTGGGATATATTGCTGGTACGAATTGGCATCCATATAGTCGCGTTGCCATTAACAGCAGCTATTACTTCTGGCGATTCACCCTGAACATATTGAACGCCGCCTGCACTTCTAATTACTTGAAGCTGGTTCCCATTGGCATCCACGGTTTTCCACCTGCCTTCCATAAACCCAAGCATGTTGGCGTTGGTATTTGCACCGCTGCTGAAATCTATTTTACTTGCATTCAGCACCTTATTGCCAAAGGAGAAATTCATGAAAACGCTCAAATCAAAATTCTTGTAGGTCAATTGCTGGTTAAGCCCGCCAAAGAATTTCGGGTTGGTATTGCCCAAAACTTTGCGGTCATAATCTGCATCCACCTTTCCATCGGGTTTGCCACCGGGCCCACCCAAATCCTTTACCTTAATGAGACCGGGCTGCACTATACCAAAATAGCTGGTAGTGGGTACGCCTGCCTTTGGTGTGTACACTTTGGTTGTGGCGTTATAATCAAAATCATCCAGCGTATAAAAGCCATCAGACTCAAATCCATAAATTGTTCCCACAGAGTTGTTTACCGCTACCAAAAAGTCTGCTAGCACCCCAGTGGTCTGCCAGCCAGAGAGCAACTCCACACTTGGCTGTAAAGTGGCCAATTGCTTAATGGTATTTTTATTGAAAGAAATATTGAAGTTGGCATTCCAAGTAAAATCTTTCTTCTTCACAATATCAGTACCCAATTGTATTTCAATCCCCTGGTTCCTGGTTGTGCCAATATTCTGTGACTGTGAGGTGTAACCAGAAGTAGGTGGTATGGGTGCTTTTATCAAAAGGTCCTTACCGTCATTCTGGTACAGGTCTATGGAGACATTCAACTTGTTCTTGAAAAGTGACGCATCTATACCGATGTTTTTTGAAATGGCTGTTTCCCATTTCAAATACGGGTTCACAAGATTGCTTGATACATAACCAGCAATGGGGGTGTTGTTAAGCCCATAGCTTACAGGTATGCCACCAGTAGCCAAATAGGTACTCATGGTAGTTACATACAGGTAATCTGCAATGCGGTTATTCCCCGACTCTCCATAACTAACCCTTATCTTAAGGTCGTTGATGGCTCGTATGCCCTTCATGAATTTTTCTTGGGACACCCTCCACGAAGCAGAGGCTGCCGGGAAGAAGGCACTCCTATATTCAGACGCAAACTTGGTGGACCTGTCATTCCTGATGGAGAAGTCAACTGAATATTTGCGGTTGAATGAATAATCAACTTTGGCGAAGAAAGACAGTATGAAAGGGCGTACAGTTGACACAATGGGATTCTGCGATACAGGTGTGCCCAGTCCCAATTGGCCGAAAGCCTTTTCTGGCGTAATCGCTACTGGATAATTGATTAGGGTAACGTCATTACTGGTGGACCTCACGTCATAAATTTCATGCCCAATGAGGAGGTTAATACGGTTCTTCTTATGGAAAGCACCCAATAGTTTTGAGTTGGTTAAGGTAAATACATTTGATTGGTTCAATGATTTTAGGTTATTGTCAATAACCCTTACCACTGCCCTTGCAAGACCATCTGTGGTACTGCTCAGTTTCCTTGCATTGCTGGTAATGGGGTCATCAAATGAATTACGCTTCTGCGCATTGATATCGTACCCAATTGTCGCCTTGAAAGAAAGCATCTTACTGAAGTTGTAATTAAGGTGTGCACCAATATTAATGGCATCGGTATATTCCTTCCTGTAAGTGATCCTGCTCAACACAACCGGATTGGTAAGGCCACTTTCCTGAAAATAGTCTTCGTCAAACTCATCAATCCCCAAAGTGCTGCTATTGAGAATTGGCCTGTACTTAATGGTGGACCTCAATTTACCTGTTTCGGATATGCCTTCCTTGTTGGTACCGCCGGCACCGCCGCCATCCCTTAATTGATTATTGTAGCGTACACTGAAACCTACGCTCAACTTATCGTTGGCTGTATGGTTAAACTTGAAGTTCAATACCTTCCTTTCAAAACCCGTATAGATGAGTACGCCTTCTTCCTTGTTGTAAGTGGCACTTAAGTTAAACTGCGAAACTTTATTGCCGCCAGAAAGGCTAACATTATGTGTCTGCATCAAGGCGTTCCTGCCAAACACCTGTTCCTGCCAGTCTATGGTTGGGTAGGCCTTGTACTTATCCAAGTCGTTCATTGCACCATAGGAACTCACAAATGCTGAGCTGTCATCATAACTTCCCCTAACCCTTTCTGATTGGTAGGTAACAAAATTGTAAGTGTCCATCACATCCAGCTTCTTGGCCAGTTTGCGAACACCCATGAAGGAGTTCACGTTCACCACTGTTTTTGCATCCTTGCCACCTTTGGTGGTGATGATTACCACACCATTGGCACCCCTTGCACCATAAATGGCCGTGGTAGCTGCATCCTTCAACACATTCACTGATTCTATGTCCTGTGGGGCAACATAGTTAAGGCCGTTTTCCACCTGTACCCCGTCAATGATGTACAATGGGGAGTTGTCCTGCGTAATGGACACGCCGCCCCTCACTTTTATTTCGGCATCTGCACCCGGGGCACCATCACTGGTAACAATCTGCACACCTGCCAATCGGCCTGTCAATGCCTCCAGTGTTGAGTTTACGGGTATGTCCTTCAATTGCTGGGCATTTACCGATGATACGGAACCTGTCAGTTCCTTTCTCCTTACACTTTGGTAGCCAATCACCACAATATCCTCTATCACCGTTACTTCCTTTTCCAATTTAATTTTTAAAGGGGTAGTGCCGTCTGTTGTTACCAGCTGGCTTTTATAACCAACATACATGAATACCAGTTCGGTTTTGCCGCCTGATTTTGAGGTGATGGTAAAGTTGCCGTCCTTGTCTGTTTCCACCCCTTTCTTGTCGCCCTTCATCAGCACGCTCACGCCCTGCATGGGCATGCCATTTTCATCCACCACCGTTCCCTTTATTTGAACAGGTGGGGGTGGCGGCGGGGGCATCGGCTGGTTAGTGGCTGTTACTGGCTCGGGCTTAATTTTAATAACAATGTTCTTGTCAATAAACACATAGGTCAGTTCCTGGTTCTTAAAGGTTTCTTCCAGCACGTACTGCAAGGGGGCATCCTTTATGTCAAGGTTCACCTTGGGCCTGTTCTGCAGCATTTCAGTGGTATAAATGAAATGGTAGCCTGTCTGCCTCTCAATCTCCTTGAAAACTTTTTTAAGTGGGGCATCCTTTTGGGAGAGGGTTACCTTTTGGGCATACATCCTGGCACTTACCTGCAGGCAGGCGGCCAACATGAAAAGGATCAAAAACTTCATAACTAAAAAAGTTTTTAAGGTAAATGGGGAGCCTGCCTCTTTTTTAATTTGAATATGCTTTTTTTCGGCAATAGCAATCAAATCCATACATTCGTAATGTTTAGGTTAATGAATACGCAGTTCGCAACAATTGTTATTATTGGTTGGCCAAACACTTGCCGGGAGTGCCGCAAACACTTCCGGTTTTTTTTAGCCAGCCTATCATCGGTTTTTCAATTTTCCGGTGCTGTTCAAGGGCTCACAATTACCTTTTTTCCCTGTACCTGAAAATGCACTTCACCCGTTATTTCCAGCATCTTCAGCACTTTTGAGGCCTCCACGTTCCGCAGGATGGTACCGTTGAAATGCTTGTTCACACTGCCCCTGTATTCCACTTCTATATCGTACCAGCGTGCCACCTGCCTCATGATGGATTCCATGTCCAGTTCCTTAAAAACAAACATCCCATTCTTCCATGCCATCGTTTCTTCCAAATCCGCATTCTGGGCAACGGTGATATTTCCGTTGCTCACTTGCGACTGCTGACCGGGCACCAGCACTGCACTGCTTTTGCCAGCAGCTACCTTTACGGCACCTTCAAGCAAGGTTGTTTTTATGGATGACTCGTCGTTATAGGCCATTATATTAAAATGCGTTCCCAAAACAGCCACTTCTGTGCCCCTTACTTTTACCTTAAAGGGTTTCTTGGCATCCTTTGCCACTTCAAAATACCCCTCGCCTATTAGTTCCACCACCCGTTCATTCCCTGCAAATGCTGTGGGGAAGCTGATGGACGAACCCGAGTTCAACCAAACAGTGGTACCATCAACCAAGGTAATTTGGTACTGCCCCCCCTTGGGTGTGGACAGGGTGTTGATGGCAGCAGCCATTTGGCCTTCCCTTCCCGTGGCGGCTTGGTAGGCAAGCTGGCCATTGCCCAGTTTAATCACTTTTGTATTTCCCTGGCTGGCAATATTGCCATTGGCCGTGCTGTCCAGTAGTATCTGCGAGCCATCGGCAAGTTTCAAGATGGCCTTATTGCCCCCTGGCAATAGGTCATTGTTTGTTTTATTGATAGTGGCCAAACTTTGTGTGGAAGGCTTGTTGACCGTGTTGTAAAGCACCATGCCCATAACGATAACGATGATGGCCGCAGCAATGCGGAAAAGGGGTGTTTGATAGATGGGACGAACCACCGCTTTACGCCTCCTGCGTTCTATCTGCTTGAACATGCTTTCGGCCAGTTCCTTTTCATTGCCTGCAACTGCTTGGGGAATTTGGATAACACCATCCTGGTTTTCATTGTACCATTCTGAAAAAATAGCTTCTTCCTCTGGGGAAATGGTGCCGTTCAGCCATTTTTCGGCCAGTTTCATATAGGCATTATCCGGAAGTTTATTTCCCATTGCAATCGTTTGTGTGTATAGTAGGTCAAATAATTGGACATGACCCCTTACCCCTGCCGAAAAAAATTTTTTCTGCCGGTGCAGCTTGGCACTGCCTACCAACCAGTAAGTGTTGTGGGGGATGGAAGCCTATAGGAAAAAGGAGAAGAAATTGCCCAAACCAATCCGCAATCTTTTAAGGGCCTTGGTTAAGTGGGACTCCACCGTTTTTTCGGAAATGCCCAACTGCAATGCAATGGCTTTTCTGGAAAGACCCTGTTCCCGGCTCAGGGTGTACACCAAACGGCACTTGTCGGGCAGCTCGGCCACATGCTTGGCCAGCCTTTCCTTCAGTTCATCAAAGCTCAGTAATTGCTCTGTGGATATATCGGAGATGCTCAGGTTGTTTTTTGCGTATGCTGCATAACGCATTTCCTTGCTCTTTTTGGCCAGCAGGTTAATAATCTTGTATTTCAGGGCTACGGAAAGATAGGCAGATAGGGTGGACGTTACATCCAGTTCATTTCGCCTGTTCCATATATCAAGAAAAATGTCCTGTACCAGTTCCTGTGCCTCGGAAATATTTTTGAGTTTGTTGGCCGCTACGGAGAAGAGCTTTTGCCAATACCTGCCATATAATTCGGCAAAGGCGGAATTATCATCAGTTTTAAGAAGACTGAGCAGTTTTTTATCGTCCAGTACGGCATACTTTGACATCGGGGGCAATCGCTTACAAAGGCTAAAGTACAGTAAACAAAAATACAAACACTTTTTTTTAAAAAATTTAGGTGGTGGTTCCCCGCCCCACCGTTCATGCCGTCCCTAGAAGCTGTTTTAAAAATGATGCCAGGCCTGCATGGCAATTCAGTTGTTTATGCTTAGCCGCAACTTGATTTTTCGGGAAATGCCACTAATCAGCACTAATTTTTTCACTAATTGCTGCCACATGCGGCAATAGTGGATAGCTTTTTTGATTATCCGTGGAAACCGGCTCAATTGGCACTTGCTGACACTTGGCTTGGGAACAAAGGATGGCAGAACCTTTCTGCCCTATTGAAGAAAAAAATATACAACCGCTTTTATTTCACTACATGCAATGCCCCTATATACTGCAAACTGAGGCGGTTTTTCTCCATTATTTCCAAAAGCTGCCTTAGCACAGTTTTAGTTCCTGTTCCACGTCAGGTCACCGTTAAAGGGGAACATCATGAAGATAAAGCGACTAATAGGGCTGGCATTACTGCACATCATTTATTTTAATGGGCATGCCCAATTGGCCATGTCCACTGTGCATGTGGATACTGCACGGTATGCGGCAGATAGCTTTATTGCTTACAGCATGCCAGTGAAGGATGCCCACTTTCACCAGCAGCAGCCCAGGATTTTTGACCCCATTACGCACCTGCCCAGTAACCTATGGCAAATAGCCAAAGCCCCCTTCCAGAAAAAAAACCTGGGCAACCTGGCCATTGTTGCCGGTGCCACCGCCTTGCTTATATGGAAGGACCATGAACTAATGGAACATATCGGCGAAACAGCAGACAGGGCCAACCTGGACCCTGCCACTAAATACAAACCTGTACTGCGTATCAAGGATATCGTGCTACTGAAAGCCCCAACTAATATCAATTCAGCACTTATACAATTGGGTGATGGCGGCACAAGCTTACTGCTTGCCGGAGGGTTATTTATTTATGGCAAAACAAACAATGACCTCCGTGCCATACAGGCTGCCAGTGACGTAACGGAAACGGTGATTACCATGACCGCCGCCACCAAAACAATCAAGTGGATGGCGGGAAGGCAGGAACCGGGTAGGGCCACATCCAAAGGGGGCACATGGAAACCCTTTTCTTCTCTCAAGGATTTTTGGGACAACAAATCAAACTACGATGCCTTTTCTTCCGGTCATGTGGCCACCCTTACAGCAACGGTAACCGTGCTTGGCGAGAATTTTCCCGAAAAAAAATGGATAAAGCCTGTCGGCTACAGTTTGGTTGGCATGATGGCCTTTGCACTGTCCAATACCAAAGTGCACTGGGTGGGCGATTACCCACTGGCTTTTGCACTGGGCTACCTTTCAGGAAAGGTCACTGCAGGAAGGCATATGCATAAAACCGAAATCAAGAAGCACAAGAGAAGGTTTGTGTTATAATATAATGGAACCTCCCCCTCATTCCCTTTCCTTAGGAGGATGTCTATGTGTAGTTAGCTTCTTTTGTTGCTATATGGTTTTATTGTGAGTTTGGTATTTAAGAGGAAATCAAGAAGCATAAGTCGGTGTGTTATAATCTAAAAGATATGCTACTAACTTAATCCAGACGTTGGTTATTGTAGACCCATACTATTTGTATAGACAGTATTACTTTAGACAGAGAATCAAGTTAAGATTGCTGTTGCTTCCTTTTATGAATCTTTTTGGCCCCGTAGCCAATACCTGCTGCCACCAATAAGCTGAGGCCGCCATCCAAGGGAACATCGTCACCAATGCCGCCATCGTCATCAATGGCAAGGGCTTTGAGGCTGAAGGCACAGCAGAGCAGCAATAGGAGACTTAATAGTTTGACTGACTTTTTCATGTTTTTATTTTTATCTTCAAAATAGGATAGGGGATATGCCATGCTTACTGTATGCACACCAGCATGGCATATCCTTATATTGATTATTGTTTTACTATTCTCTGCACTTGTTTCCCCCCTGCCGCATTGGTAATTTCCAATAAATAGGTGCCAGCAATGAGTGAGGCAGTTTTAATACGAGTGGTACTTTTTACTTTCTGTTCAAGCACAGTCCTGCCAGTTATATCTGTTAGCTTAATGCTGTAGGCACTGTTGCCCTGTGCAGGTAGTTCCACCGTTAGTTGGTTGACCACCGGGTTCGGATAGGCTTTTATTTGAGCTATTGGTGACAAGGTAGCGGGAGCAGGCCTATTGAACACCACTGCAAAACGGTCCTTGCCATAGCTGTTGGGCACTGCGGTATTCACCGTAAAACTGTATTCCTTGTTGCCGTTCATCAGTTGTGCCGTACCAGTGTATTTGTCCAGCAGGTAGATGCTGGCATGGGTGGCGTCAACAAACGCTTCAAAGTCATAAAAGCTGAGGCTGAAGTTGCCATTGCTGCTGCTGGCTACCTGTAGCTGCACGGTATCAGTGAGGAAGTCCAGGTTCCTGGTATGGAATGCCAGTTCCCTGCCTGCCTTTACCGATTTCAGGTTTTGTGTACCTGTATTGATGGAAATAATATCACCATCCGTAAGTGCCATGTTGGATGCCTTGTCAACAAAGGCTACCATTATTTCATCAGCCTTGCTACCATTGGCCAGCATATAGCCAATACGCAGCCTGTTGGGGTTTGACCTATTCCTGAAGTAGCCATTGTTGGCCATGGATGTTTTCTGTGCCTCGTTGAAGGCAAGGTTGGTAATGGGCCCTCCAGCAATGGATGACTGCACAAAGAATGCCTGTCCATTGGCAATGATATTGCCGGTAGCATCGCTGAGGCCATTGTTGCCGCCTGTCCAGGTGCTGCCGTTCCAGAAGGCATAGTTGCCCACGGTGTTGCCGGGTGCATAGATGGCGTAGCTGTTGCTGATTTTGGTACTGTTATCGGCCCTTAGCTGCGAGAAGCTGATTTCGCTGGGGTAAGGGTTGCCAATCAATAGGTAGTTGTCATTGGCTACCGTTGCATCACCGTTGTTGCTGTAGGAAAGGGTGAAGCTGCCCATGTTGTTGCTGGCGTTGCTAAGGGTGCCGGTGCTGCTTAGGGTTACTGCTGCAGTGGTGAGTACGGTACCGTCCAATAAGGCACAGCCGCTGCTCCTTGGCCCACGGATATTCATGCGGTAGCCCGTGCCTGTTGTGAGATTAATATTGGTACCCGTTACACTGGTCCATCTTGTGTTTACGGCTTTGGTGCCGTCATAGATATACATGCTGGCCGCATTGTTTACCGTGGCATCAAAGCCATTGGTATGGGCTGTAAGTGTGGGGCAAACGGTGCCGCCCGTGCCTGCACCAGTAATATGCACCTGCTGCTGCCAGGCACTGCTGATGGTTTGCGTGAAAGGCGATGCCACTAGGCTCCAGGTTCTGCTGGCCTTAGCTGGTATATAACGCTGCTGAGTAACGGTACCCGAGATATAGGTTCCCGTGCCCTGTGCAATTCTTGCGGTGCCTGTGGCCGAACTGGCCAAAGTGAGGTAGCCACCTGTGGTGAGCGTTCCTGCCGTGGGGGTAACCACACTCGTTACTGATAGTGCACCATTTAACGTAACCCCAGCCGTGTTGTTGATGGTGAGGCCCTGCACCGTATTGCCTGCAAAGCTGCCAGCCGTAATGGACTGTGCTGCTGAACCTGTATAGGCCACTGTACCTGCTGTGGAGGTAATGGTGCCACTGTTGAACAGGTTGCCCGCAATGCTGAGGGTACTGGTGTTGGTGATGGCTGTGCCTGACTGTACCTGTGCGTTAAGGAATGCCTGTGCCGTGGTGATGGTTATAGGCAGGTTGCTGGCACCAGTAGGTATGATGATATTGTCTGCTGCTGTGGGAACGGTGCCCAGATGCCAGTTACTGGCAGTGGTATAGTCTGCACTAGTGGTACCTGTCCACCTGTTCCAGATAGTGCTGGATATCCAGTTGCTGGTACCGCCTGTGAGGTTGAAGCCCGTAAGCGTACCTGTATAGTTATTGCCGGATTTATCGGCTAATGTGGTCAGCCCCGTATTGGTGCCGCCTGCAATGCCTGCATCAAAATCATGATACAACAGCAGGCCGGAGGGGTTGCCGCTGAGGGCAGTGAACATGTTGGCCTGTATTTCTGCCTGTGTTCTTGCGGTGCTCCAGATGCGGAACTCGTCCATGCTGCCGGAAAGGTAATAGTTGAGGTTGGTGAGTGCACCTATATAGGCACCCTGTGCAGCAGCGGTAATGGTAACGGCACCGCTTCCTGCTGCCAGGCCATTGACGTACCAGGTGGCTGTTCCGGCACTGTACACCAGGGCCACATGGTTCCATGCATTGGGGGCTACTTTTGTGATGGCTTCTAAGCCACTGTTCTTGGCTTCCAGATAGGGCTTGCCATTGTTCAGAAACAGGGCATAGCCGTCCACATTGCTGCTGGATGTCTTGTGCCCGAAGATGGACACCAACCCTGTGCCACTGGTATTCAGCCAGGTTTCTATGGTAAAGCTGGAGGCAGTAGTGAAGTTGACAGCGGCCACACCTGCGGTGTTCAGGGCCACATAATCGCTACCGTCAAAGTTGAGTGCATTGCCCGGTGGTGTCAATGCAGCAGTGGCTGCCGTTATGGTAGCGGAGTTGCCGCCCTGTCCGGTAACACTTGTTTTGTCTGCCCTTACACGGTAGTAGTAAGTGGTGTTGGGTGCCAGCCCTGTTACGGCCTGTGCCGTACCGCTTACCGTAAGCCCGTTGTAGCCCGTAACAAAGGAAGAAAAACTGCTGTTCGTAGAAACATCCAGACGGTAGCCATTGTCCACTAGGCCCATGGTGGGGACAGTCCAGTTGGCGGTAAAACCTGCACTGCTAAGCGATGTAGGTGCAGCGGCGGTGGGTATTACCATGGCATAGCTTTCCACCCAGTTACTGGTATTGCCTGTTGCAAGGGCAAAGTTGTTGAGTGTGCCGTTATTGCCATTGCCTGTCTGGTCAGTTAGTAACACAAGCCCGGCATTGCTGCCACCAGCCGTACCGTTGTCAAAGTTATAGTAGGCCAATAGGCTGGGTGGTACGGATGCCGTGGTGCTGAACATATCGGCTTGTATATTGGCCTGTGACAGTGCCGTGCTGTACACACGCAGTTCGTCAATGCCGCCCGTAAAGAAGTCCCATGGCGTGGTGCCGTTGAGGAACTGGCCAATGGTGGTTACCACACTGTTATTGATATTGGGATTGCCGTTGATGGTAACTGGCGTTGCTGCCTGCTGACCGTCTACATAAAGGAAAAGTTGCGTGGCGGTACGCACGCCTGCCACATGGTGCCAGCGGCCATCGTTCAGTGTGGCATCGGCGATGATGGCTGTATAGTTGGCGGCACTGGATTCGTCTATTTCCATGGCGGCCTTGCCGGAGGTAACGTTCAGGCGGAAGAAGTTACCATTGGTGTTGGCGTTACGCTTGCCAATGATATTACCACTAACGGCAGAAGTCCTTACCCATGCTTCAATGGTAAAACTGCCTGTGCCGAAATTGCCCAAGGTATTGTTGATGCTCACATTATCATTGCTGCCGTCAAAATGCAGGGCATTGCCCACATACATCCTGTTGATGGTAAGCGTATAGGTCTTGGTGGTAACGCCGTCTTCGGCGGTTACCTTTATATGGATGGTATTGGTTCCTGGGTTCAGGTTCAATACAGCGGATGGCGAGCCGCTGGTTACAGGTGCATAACCGCCACTGTTTATCTCTGCCTGCACTGTGGCATGGGATTCATTAACGGTAGGCGTTACTGTAACGGAGCTGGTGTTATAGGTTACCGTTGCGGCATAGCCAGTAGTGGCTGAACTGAACACGGGCGTGAAGGTACCTGCAGTGGTGGACAGTGCAGCCAGTGTGGCATCTGTAGAGACAGGCAAAGTAGCAGCAGTAATGGTGGACGAATTGCCGCCCTGTGCCGTTATACTGGTTTTGTCCGCCCTAACACGGTAGTAGTAGGTAGTGTTGGGCAACAGCCCCGATACTGCCTGTGAAGTTCCGCTTACCGTCAGCCCATTGTAGCCCGTAACAAAGGAAGAAAATGTATTGCTGGTGGATACGTCCAAGCGGTAGCCATTATCTACTGTACCTGTTAGGGGAGCTGTCCAGTTAGCCGTGAAACCAGCACTGGAAGCATTGGTAGCAGCAGTGGCAGTAGGCACGGCCATTGCATAGCTCTCCACCCAGTTGCTGGAGCTGCCTGTGAGGTTGAAACTGGTGAGGCTACCTGTATAGTTATTGCCGGATTTATCGGTTGATGTGGTCAGCCCCGTATTGGTGCCGCCTGCAATGCCCGCATCAAAATCATAGTACAGCAGCAGGCCCGAAGGGTTGCCGCTGATGGCCGAGAACATATTGGCCCGTATTTCTGTTACGGTCCTTGCCGTGTTCCAGACACGGAACTCGTCCATGCTGCCGGGAAAGAAATAGTTGAGGCTGGTGAGTGAACCTATGTAGGCACCCTGTGCTGCAGCGGTAATGGTAACGGCACTGCTTCCGGCTGCCAAGCCATTGACATACCAAGTAGCCGTTCCGGCACTGTACACCAGGGCCACATGGTTCCATACACCAGCATCCACTTTTGTATTTGCTTCAAAGCCATTGTTCTTGGCTTCCAGATAGGGCTTGCCATTGTTCAGGAACAGGGCATAGCCGTCAACATTGCTGCTGGATGTCTTGTGGCCAAAGATGGGCACCAGCCCTGTGCCACTGGCGTTGAGCCATGTTTCTATGGTAAAGCTGGAGGCTGATGTAAAGTTGATAGCGGCGGCACCTGCGGTGTTGAGGGCCACATAATCGCTACTACCGTCAAAATTGAGTGCATTGCCCGGCGGCGTCAATGCAGCAGTGGCTGCCGTGATGGTAGCGGAGTTGCCGCCCTGTCCGGTAACGCTGGTTTTGTCTGCCCTCACACGATAGTAGTACGTAGTGTTTGGCAACAGCCCCGATACTGCTTGTGAAGTACCACTTACCGTAAGCCCATTGTAGCCCGTAACAAAGGAAGAAAAATTACTGTTCGTGGAAACATCCAAACGGTAGCCGTTGTCCACTGTGCCTATGGCAGGTGCGGTCCAGTTGGCAGTAAAGCCTCCACTAGAAGCATTGGTAGCAGCAGTAGTGGTAGGTATCACCATGGCATAGCTTTCCACCCAGTTGCTGGTATTGCCCGTTGCAAGGGCAAAATTGTTCAGTGTGCCGTTATTGCCTGCACCTGCCTGGTTGGTGAGTGTAGTAAGGCCAGTATTGGTACCTCCTGCTGTGCCGTTGTCAAAGTTGTAGTACACTAGCAAACTGCCAGGTACCGATGCGGTGGTGCTGAACATATCTGCCTGCACATTGGCCTGTGAGAGGGCTGCACTATATACCCTGAATTCATCCATGCTGCCTGCATACAGGTCCCAAGGCGTGGTGCCGTTCAGGAATTGCCCAATGCTGGTCGTAACACTGTTGCTGATGTTGGGGTTGCCGTTGATGGTTACAGGCGTGGCTGCCTGAAGGCCATCCACATAGAGGAACAGTTGTGTTGCACCTTTCACTCCAGCCACATGGTGCCAGCGGCCATCATTCAGGGTGGCATCGCTCAATATGGCCGTATAGTTGGCGGTACTGGACTCGTCTATTTCAAGGGCAACTTTACCGGATATTACCGTGAAGCGGAAAAAGTTCCCATTGGTGTTTGCATTGCGTTTGGAAATGATGGTACCGTTCACAGCCGATGTCCTTATCCATGCTTCTACGGTGAAACTTCCTGTGCCGAAATTGCCCAAGGTATTATTGATGCTTACATTGTCATTGCTGCCATCAAAATGAAGGGCATTGCCGGGCGGCTGTGCCATACTGGTTACATGCACTAGAAGTAGCGTAAGGAAGCCGATGGTACGGCCTAAGCAGTTGCGTAAAAAGGTTTTCATTGCTTTGATTGTTTGGTTGCGGTCATGCACCTGTTGGTGATGCAGGGCTTTGAACTGTAAACTTATTTGCGTAGAAGAAGGCCTGCCGGAAAAAGGGACAAACCACCTGCTAAATGGGATGGAGCAGGTAAAATACGGGGTGGTGACTCATTTTGAAATTCGTGTTGTCAGCCTGAGGCTCTCGAAGGCGATTTTGTATCGTAATCCTAATTCGGTTTCTAGAGCCTTAACCTGACATTTTCGGGACAGGCTCTGACAGTTTTTTCAAAATGAGTCACTACCATACGTGGGCAAGGCGGTGGCCTCACACTTCTTTGACACGCGTTAGGGTAAAGTTGTATGTTGGAGGGAAACTATAAAGATGACTGCACCTGTTCCATCAGTGTGTCCCTGACAGGTTTTGCAATGGGGAAGGCCAATTCGCCCAGCAGCACCTTGTCGGTCTCTATTTTGCTGATATGCCGCAAGGCAATGACAAAGCTCCTGTTGATTTTGAGGAACATGGAGGCGGGCAGGCGGTCGGCTATTTCCTGCAGGGTGGAACGCATCATGCTTTTCTTGCCATTGACCAAGTGGAAGGTGACGTAGTTCTGTTCGCTGCTCAGGTAAAGGATATCCCTGAAATGGATTTTTTCAAAGTCATAGCCGTTTTTGATTAATAGGCTTTCTTGCTGCTTGTTGGTGGGGGTGGAGGCTGTATGGTTTACGATGGCTATTTCAATGGCCGTGTACAGGTCATCTTTGTTGAAGGGCTTTACTAAGTAGGCATTGGGCCTGGTTTGCTTGGCTCTTTCCACTGTTGCACGGTCACTGTTGGCTGTCAGGAATATAATGGGCACTTCGTACTGTTCCCTTGCGTAGTGGGCCACATCAATGCCGTCCTTGAGACCGCCAAGATTGATATCCAGTAGTAAGAGGTCGGGCCTGTGTGCATCAATCATTTTAATGGCAGTGGCGTAGTTGTGGGCTGGGGGCAGCACTGCATAGCCCAGCTTCCTCAAGGTGAGGCAGATGGTATCTGCAATGACCATTTCGTTTTCCACCACACCTACGCTTATATTGCTCATGTTTGCCAAAGGTTGTCTGCTTAAAAAAATGAATATAGATAAAAGTCCCATGCCACCTGCCCAGCACATAGTTTGCTGCACCAAACTGGGACAAAGCGGGCAAACTATGGGATGAACCCGCTGTTATCCCTCCTGTTTCCTGGTGGCTGCATCCTTAAACGTGATGGTGAACACGCTGCCCCTGTCATAGTGGTAGGATGCTTCGCCATACAGTTGTGCAGCCAGCCCCCTAATCAGGCGGAGACCGAGGGTGGGTGCCGTATTAAAATCCACTGCCTGCTGTATGCCGGGCCCGTCATCGGCAAACACTAAGGTATAATGCCCATTGCCCTGTTCTTCCATGCGTATATGCACGGTTCCCTGCCTTTCCTTGGAAGTGGCATACTTGAAGGCATTGGTGAGCAGTTCGTTGATGATGAGGCCCAGTGGCACTGCCGTATCAATGTCCAGCAGCAGGTCGGGCATGTCAATGTCCACTTGCAGTTGGGTGTCCAGTTGCTCAAACACTTCGCCTACCTGCACGGCCATTTCCTTTACAAAGGAACCAAATTTGATATTAGCCAAGTTATCGTTCTGGTAGAGGTTCTGGTGTATGAGGGCAATGCTCTTTACCCTGCTCTGCCCCTCGTTGAAGGCCGCTTTGGATTCCTCCTCGGCTATCTCCTCCTTTTGCAGGTCCAGTAGCCCCGAAATAATCTGCAGGTTGTTTTTTACCCGGTGGTGAATCTCTTTGAGCAGCAGTTCCCGTTCGCCAAGTGATTTTTGCAGTTCCACCGTTCTGGTGGCCACTGTGCTTTCCAGTTGCTGTTTATCCCTTTCCAGTTTGCGGGTCCTTAACCATACCACCAGCCCAACACTTGTTGCTACCAGCAACCAAAAAACCACCTGCACCCATCCCTTCCTGTAGAAGGGCGTAAGTACATCAATGGGAATGGACAGTTGGCTACTGCTCCATTGCCCCGTAATGGTCTGTGCCTTTACCAACAGGGTATAATGGCCATAGGGCAGGCCGCTGATACGGATATTGCTTTCCGTGGTATGGTTCCACTCATGGTCCTGCCCCTCTATCTTGTAGGCATAGTGCACAATGCGGTTGTTGTAGTCCAGCAAGCGGAATTCAAGGTTGAACAGCTTGTCGCCGGGTTCCAGTACGATGCGGGGCTGCTGCATGAACTGGTTGGAAAGGTCCACCAGCTTGTTGTCCTTGGCCAGGAACTGCTGGTATCCAATCACCTGCAACGGTATGTCCGCTACGGCGGTGTCATTGATGACTTCCTGCGGATAAAAGGCCGTCACCCCATCAATGCCGCCGAAGAACAGCCTGCCATCCGCTGCCCTGAAGGAAGACAGGCGGTTGAATTCGTTGTCCGATATGCCGTCTTTTACAAAGAAGCTGTGGATGCTGCCACTTTGGGTATCCAGCAGTACCAATCCATTTTCGGTACTGATCCAGAGATGCTGCTGTGCATCTTCTTCGATCCTGTACAAGATGGAAGATGGCAAACCATCCTCGATGCCAAAACGCCTGACTATGTTCTGGTGCCTGTTCCAACAGTAGAGGCCATTGCCAAGTGTGGTGAGCCAGAGGTTGCCCTTACTGTCCTCAAACACATCCGTCAGGTTGCTGGCTGGTAGGGGCTGCGGGGTAGTGGCACTGATGGAATCTATTATCGTAGCCTCTTTGCTTAACAGCAGTAACTGGTTTTCCCTTACTGCCCAAACGGTACCGTCCTTTCTTGGCAGGAAGCGGTAGGTAATGCTGTACCAGTTTGGCGGGTCCACTTGCTTGATGGTATGTGTCTTAGTATTAAATGTATAGATATGTTCCATTTTGCCCAACAGTACCATACTGTCATTCAGCGACAGGGCTGAAAAGATTTCCCTATCTGCCACCACCCCGTCCATGCTGGTTAAGCTATTGGTGGCGGGCCTGTATTCCTGTAATAGCAAGTTGGTGAGGTAAAGCTTTTCTGCATGTTTGAACAGGGCATAGTTGATACCATTGCAGAAGGCATTGACCTGCTTGCCGTTGGACTGCTGGTAGAAGATGCGGTTCCAGATATTGGCATACACATTTCCCTGACTGTCTGCCCAGATGCCCCTTGCCTGGTTGTTGTTCTCCACCCGCTGCTGTTTCTTGGTAAAGTAGTGCGTAAACCTGTTCCTCCTGATACTGGCCCTGAATACGCCACCCGAACTGCATATCCAGATATTGCCCAGCCTGTCCGCAAAGCTTTCATGAAAGAACAGGTTAGGAAAGTTCTTGGTATCTGCGGCTGCAAACAGCGGCAGCAACGCATTATTGTTGTACAGGTAAAGTCCCTTGTCACGGATGGAAAAGAGGCAAGCTGTATCGTTGGCTATGGGAATGGTCAGCACGCCTTCCTGCTGTAGCAGCCCATCCAGGTGCAGGTCTTTTGGGTTGACAACGTTATTCACTTTGCCTGATATATCCACACTGGAATAGCCTGCCCTGTTGGAATTGTAATCGGTATGCTGCAATAAAAGTTCCCCCTGCCTGAAGTTGACCGCTGTGTATCTTTCGGGAAGGGACACAGTAAAGGAAACGGCTTTGTTTTTGTTTAGTAGGTACTGTTTCTCATGGCTGCTCAGCCCCAAGCAGGCATAGTCATGGTAGAAATACTGGTTGGGTCCTGTGGGCACTGACCCGCCATACCGGGCAGTATCCCATTCCTTCATTTCAAAACGCAGTGAGAAACCTTCCTTGACAGTGTATTGCCATAACTGGTAGGGCATGAAGGTCATAATGTTGATCCTGTCCGTACCATCATTGGCTATCCAGAAAACATGGTCTTCCCTGAACGGCAGTTTGTTGAAGGCCTGTGTAAGTGGCCTCACCTGCCCGGTCTGCTGGTCGAGCACGTCCACCTTGCCAACGGGGAGCCGTAGGTAGCCCGAATAGCTGGCATGTCCATAGAGGATAAAGAGCTGCTGCTGCTTATCGGATGCCAGCTTGATGATATTGTCACCCTGCATGGGATAGTCCCTTTTGCTGAATACTTTGCATTTCCTGCCATCATAGCGGGTAAGGCCGTTTCTGGTGCCGAACCAGATAAAGCCCTGTTGATCCTGCAAGCCACAGAAAGCTTCCCGGGCAGCAAAGCCGTCCTCAATGCCCAGCAGTTGGTGGCTGATGATATACTGGCTGCTGCCGCCTTGGCCCAATGCATTGACCGCAAGGCAGCATGAAAGGAGGAACACCCGAAGGGCAGTCTGTATTTGAGTATTTCGTATGGGGATCATTGATAGCTGAACAGCTACAAATTAAAATCAATTACTCCTTTACGCAAAAAACCTTACTGGTAAAAAGAACGATGATCGGTAATATGCTTTTCGTAACTATCCTGTAATTCATCACTGGTAAAGGCAATGAATCATGCAACATAACGGTTTTACCGCGAAGGCATTAAGGTTAAGGCTTTCACTTTTGTTTTGGCAAAGCTTAGGGTTTCCAGCCATTAAAAATGTTTTTTATTGTGTATTTTTTTGCTTCTTTTTTGGTCAATTGGTGGCTCCAGCTTACCCGTTTGCTAGTTGCTGCACCTTCGCCCGTGTTATTGTATTCTGCATAGTAGGCGGTGGCTTCATTTTCTTTTTTGCTCCAGTTGTGCCAACCTTCTGGCAATATATGGCTGCCCATTTCGCAACTAATGAATACGACTTTTGCGTATGCCCGCCAAGGCCTTCCAAGAAATTCTTTTTTACATTCTTCGGCTGCCGTCAATTTACAGTTGAAGAATACATAGCCGTATTGTTGCTTGTTGGTAGTGGATGCAGCAGTGATGTAGGAGTTGCTTAAGCTTTTAATGGTGCAACCCTGAAAGATGGCAGTGGCTGGACCAAAGATGAAATCTGTTGTGCCTTCGATATAACAGCTGAAATAATATTGTTTACTGCTGTCATTGGCTGTTAGCAATGTATCCTGATTGCCAAGTAGGTTGCAATTTTTGATTATGAACCTATCGCCATCCACATGCAGTGCCACAGCCTGACCTACACGGCCTGCTGCGTTTTTGATGGTGAGGTTTTCTATGTTGATGTCGTTACCATGCACGTACATGGTGTATGAATTGAATGTGCTGAATTTCTTTTTATTGTTTAGGGTGTCCCCACTCATGAATTTGCCTGAATAGTCGTTATAGGTGATGATGGTACTTTCCCTGCTTTCCCCGATTAATGACAGGTTGGTTACCCATGCAGGAATAACTACTTTTTCGTGGTAGGTGCCGTTTTTTATGTTGATGGTAATATGTTCTGGGGAGTAGGCCCTAACAGCATCTATAGCTTCCTGAATGGTTTTGTAGTTGCCGGTTCCATTTTGAGCAACCGTAATATTTTGGGGGTAGGTGGTGCTTATTTGTGCATGTAAGCATAAACATATGATAAAAAAGGAAAGAAATAAAAATGCGTATTTTTTCATTGTTATATCTATTAGGCTTCTAAGTTAGTTCAAGAGCATTATTTGCTACAGGCATATTTCAGCCTGTTGAACAATAATTGTTGACCGATGATACTTGCTCTGTTCTTTGGGGATGCGTTAAATGTATTCATGGCGGCATTTTCCCCGTTGCCTTATGCTTTCTTTTCGCTTTGTACACTTCTGTTTTTTGTCGGAAACGCAGGCAACGATTGCTTTACTCGGCATGGATTCTGCTTTAAAGTTGCTATCATTACTTAAACAAACAGTTTTCACTTTTTAAAAAGAGCTGTAGGGCAACGATTTTGGGTTTAACTTGTTTTTCAGCTGCTTATAAATAGAATTTCATGCAATTACCGCTTCCTTTTTCAAAACAAGTGATTTATGCTTTTGGCATGATGGGATGGAGTATTATGACCAATTTGATTAGCGTGATATTGGTTTATCTCTATGCTCCACCAATAGGCAGTGGGTTTCCTTTGTTTATTACACAGGCTGTTGTATTTGGGCTCTTCAATATGATTGCTATTATCACCTCTAGCGGCAGGCTGGTGGATGCGATTTATGATCCTTTGATTGCACAGTTCAGCGATAGCAGTAAAAACCCAAGAGGGAGACGGACCCCTTTTATGAAGTGGGCTATTATTCCTTCTCTGATTTTTTGTTTCCTGATTTTTTATCCATTGCACCAGTATCAAAGCCAAGCAAATGTTTTATGGCTGGCCCTTATGCTTATTGGCTTTTATGTTTCTACCACCACTTATTTTATTCCATACAATGCATTGCTGCCAGAATTGGCACATAGTTCCGAAGAAAAAATTAAGTTGGCTACTTGGCAGTCGGTTGGTTATGTTGTGGGTATCGGTGTTGCATCCAATGCGTTTAATTTAACCGATACCTTGCAAAGCAATTTGCACCTTTCATCAAGACTAACGGCATTGCAGATAACCGTTGCTTTGTTTGCAGTTCTGGCGGCAGTGTGCATGGCCATTGCTGCCTGGGGCATTGATGAAAAAAAATATTCCCATAGCGTACCAAGTGCCGTGCCTTTGAAACAGGCTTTAAGGCAAACATTGACCAACAAGAATTTCCTTTATTTTATTGTGGCAGACTTTTCATATTTCATGTCCATACTCCTAATTACTTCCGGCCTGCTCTATTTTTTGAGGGTGCTGTTGGAACTGCCAGAAGCCTTGGGCAATAAGTTGATGATAACAATGGTGCTGGTGTCTTTTATTTTTTACCCTATCGTGAATTATTTGGCTAAGAAGATTGGAAAGAAAAAGATTGTGGTGTTCTCCTTGTTGCTTTTGTCGCTGGTTTTTGCAGGGGTTTATTTTTTAGGAAAGGTTGCTATGGATGCTTCCCTGCAAATTTACTTGCTGATTATTGTTGCAGCCATACCTATGGCATCATTGAGTATTTTACCAAATGCCATTCTTGCCGATGTCATTGAAGAAGACAGCCAAAAAACAGGCAGCAACAAGGAAGCAATCTATTTTGCGGTAAGGTATTTCTTTGTGAAAATTGCCCAAACATTGGGAATTGCCCTTTTTTCCATGTTCTTGATTTATGGTAAGGATGTAGGCCATGATTTTGGTATAAGGCTTAATGGTATTTTGGGGTCTGTACTTTGTGCGTTGGCGGCGATTGTTTTTAGTAGGTTTAAGGAGAAGAAGTAAAGGCGGTGGTTTCGCATTTCTCCTGAATGATAAATACCAATCGTTCTTACGGAACGAACATCAATTTCATTAATATTTGCTATAGACGAAACGTCCCGATAGGACGAAGAACTTACCTAACATTATTATATCAACATCGAGACCCTATAAAAGTGTGACCTAGCTAAAAGGAGATTGAGCGGTGCGGCTTAACAAAAATTCTTATTTGTTAAATCGTATTGAGATTTCCTGCTGACATTATCGTCCTATATTATTTGGCCTTGCATACACCAACTGCATCACATGGATGTTACGCATGGTAAACGCTGCTTCACAATAGCATAGATAGTAATTCCACTTACGGATGAAAGTATCGTTGAAGCCCAACTTTTTTACGTCGTGGAGGTTTTTGTTGAACTGCTCATGCCAGAGTTGTAATGTTTTTGCATAGTGCAGGCCAATGTCCTTTAAATCTACCAGAGCCATATTGCTTGTGCTATTGATGGACTTGTTAATGGCAGCCACAGAGGGCAATAAAGAGCCTGGGAAAATATGTTTCTGAATCCAGTCAACGCCAGTCCTTAATTTTTCAAAACGTGCATCCGGACAGGTAATTACTTGCAATACAAGAATGCCATCTTTCTTCAATAGTTCATTTACTTTTTTGAAATACACATCCATAAATTTTGCCCCAACCGCTTCCAGCATTTCTATAGAAACTATTTTATCAAAACTGCCTTGCAAGTAGCGGTAATCTTGCAACTGCACATTTATTTTATGGGATAGGTTTGCTGCTTCCACCTTCTCCTTTGCAAACTTGTACTGCTCTGCTGAAATGGTGATCGTGGTAACCTTGCATCCATAATGTTGAGCCATATAAATGGCATTGCCTCCCCAACCGCTCCCAATTTCCAGTACATGGTCAGTTGGCCGCAGGTGCAATTGTTGGCAAAGCCTTTCGTACTTAGCCATTTGTGCTTCTATCAATGGCGTTGCTTCTTGCTTGAAATAAGCCGAAGAATAGGTCATGCTGCTATCCAAAAAGAGGGCAAAGAAATCGTTGTTCAAATCATAGTGAGCGGATATATTCTTCTTGGAACCTGCAATATTGTTGGCACGTTTCAGGTGCGTTAGTTTGTTGAAGAACTTCAATACGTTCAAGGTGAATGACTTTACGTTGCTGCCAGAAACAGAAGGTGCGTGTTCAACATTCAGTAGGAACCATTTGAGCACATTGGTGATATTTTCGGTATCCCAATCACCATCCACATAAGCTTCGCCAAAACCAATATCACCATACAAAACACAGCGTTTGAAGAAACTAATATTGTTGATGGTAATGGCAGCAGAAATATTGCCTTCTCCATTGCCAATAGGAACAGTTTCACCATTAGGCAGTGTAATTACACATCTTCCTAAAGGCATTTTAATCAATAAATCAAGGATGAGTTTCTGGTAGAACCCATTGCTGGATGATATGTTAGTAGCGGTTAATTCCATGTGCTGCTGCAAGTTAATGTTCTGCTTTGTATTTGTTATATACGTCCCGCTGCAGATGTGGGTTTGCTGCCTTACGGTGATACGGAATTTTTTTGAGCCACAATAACATCGCCTGCCAGTGAATGAGGAACATGATTCGCAGAGTCATTAATGGAAACCCTAGGCTATAAGCCAATAACCGGGCATTGGTCAGGTCTTTCTTGGTTCCTGTTAAGGTGCTGATGAAGAAGCGGTTTCCTTCTTTGTAATCATCAATTTTGATGTTGAGTTTTTCAGCGGGAATGGTCAGGTTGAAATCAAATACCAAATCATGGTTGAGGAACGGTGAAACGTAAAAGCATTTCTCCGTGTTGAGGTGGAAACTATTCCCTTTGAATTGTTCCTTGCCCAAGAAATACGGTTTCATTTCCCTGAAGGTATTGCTCACTTCTGCCACAGCAGCTATTGGCTGTTCCTTTTCATCAAAACAAAAATAAAAAGAGACTGGGTTGAAGTTATAGCCCAAGATATTTAGGTTAGTGAGCAACATGATTCTGCCCCCAGTATATTCAACACCGTTTTGGTAGAGGTAGTCAATGATATGCTGCTTGGTGGTTTTTGCTGTGTTCGGGTTATCAATAGGCAATTGCAAATGCTCCCTATCCATAAAGCTGAAGAAGTTGAATTTGTTATGGCTGAATAAGGAAAACCTCTTTTTGAGCATAGCAATTTCATCAAGATCAATGTAGAACATGAAGACTTTGTAATGGAACCGATGCTGCTTTGGCTGCAGTCGGTTATGCATTACTAGAGCCTTGTATAGGCATGAGTTCATGGTTATAGTTTTTTACAAAGTTCCACCGCACTTGTATAAGCATCTTCATGGAAGCCATACCTGAAATAACTGCCGCAGAAATATAAAGGACCATCTTTATTCAATTGCTGCAAGTGCTTTTGTGCTTTTATGCTTGCTACATCAAATAAGGGGTGTTCATAGTCTATTTTTTTGATGATGTTGTTTTCATCCACCGTGCCTGCCAATAAGTTGATGGACACGAAATAGTTCTTCTTTTCCGATACGCCCTGCAACCTGTTCATCCAGTAAATAGTAGTTGGAATTTGTTTGCCGTCGCGTTCCTCAATCCTGTAGTTCCAACTGCTCCATACTTTTTTATTCTTGGGCATGATAGACTCATCGGTATGAACCGTGGCTGAATTGTATTGGTATTTAAAGGGCGACAGCAATGCTGTTTGCAATGCAGTTGGTGTTGCCAACAATTTCAAAGCCTGGTCTGCATGGCAGGCAAAGATGACTTTGTCGAATGTTTGGACTTGACCATTGGCTGTATGAACAATGGCGTTACCATTTTTCCTATCCACTTTTACAGCACCATTATTTATTTGAATGCTGTCCTTGAATGGTTCAATTAATAACTTTCTGTAAGACTGGCTACCGTTATGTAATGTATACCATTGATGCTGTGTATTCAAGCCAAGAAAGCCATGGTTCTTGAAGAAACGAATCAATGTTTGTGCGGGGAAGTCGAGCATGAGTTCCATGGGCGTGCTCCATACGGCAGCACTCATTGGCACTAGATATTTCCAAAGCATGTCCTCATTGAAGTTGAATTCAGTGATGAACTGACCCAATGAATAGTTGGCATATTTTTCATCGTCCAAAATCCTGATGCTTTCTTTGTTGAACCTTGTAATCTGCAGCAACATTTTGATATAGCTAATGCTGAAAATGTTTTTCCGTTGTGCAAACAGTCCATCCAACCCGGAACCACAATATTCCAGGTTACTTGGTACATGCTGCACACTGAAAGACATGTCTGATTTCTTTACAGGTGCTTTTATCTCTTCAAACAATTGGGTAAGATTGGGATAGGTTTCATAGTTGAACACCATGAAGCCTGTATCCATAAAAACATCTTTTCCCTCTTCTTTAACAGTGATGGTATTGGTGTGGCCACCAATGTAGTTCTCCTGTTCAAACAAGGTTATATCGTATTTCTTATGGAGCCAATGCCCACAGCCCATACCTGCAATGCCTGTTCCTATGATGGCCAATTTTTCCATGTTAAGCCATTGTTTTTTTATTGAACAAATAATGGCTCACTATCCATTCTTCCCCATTGTTGTATTTCCAAAGTTCGGCACAGGCCATGTAGAAGATTCTCCAGTACACCCACCACTTCAAGGCATTGTCATTCCCATAGGTTTTTTCAAATAAGGGCATGATTTGCGTTTTGTGCTTATCCATATTCTGTAACCAGGCTTCAGCCGTTTTTGCATAATGCTGCCCGCTTACCTGCCAATGCTTTTCGATGCTTGCATGTTCGTTGAAGTACAGTAACAAATCATCGCTTGGCATAATGCCGCCAGTAAAGAAATACTTGCTCATCCAATCGCTTTCATCTTTCACTTCAAATTTGTACGCTAAGGTTTTATGGGTAAATATGTGGACGAAAAGTTTTCCCTTGGGCTTCAATACAGATGCTACTTTGTACATGAGCTTCTGGTAATTACGCATGTGCTCAAACATTTCTACAGAAACAACCCTATCAAATGTTTTGTCAATGGAGAAGTTGTTAATATCAATAGTCAGTACAGTAAGGTTGGCAATGCCACGTTGCTGGGCCTGTCCATCAATGTAAATTTTTTGCGTTCTTGAATTGGACACGACTGTAAAGCTGCTTTGTGGAAATTTAGCTGCCATAAACAAGGACAAGGAACCCCAACCACAACCAAGTTCCAATACTTCCTGCCCATTTTGAAGTTCTGCCCTTTCACAAGTCAGGTTCAACATGTCTTCTTCTGAAACATCAATACTGTTTACGCCGTCTTTCCAGTAACCACTGCTGTATTTCAAATGTTTGCCCAAGCAATATTGGTAGAATGCTGTTGGTACTTCGTAATGCTGTTCATTGGCATCAGTTGTATTTACCGCAATAGGAGATGCTTTCAATTCATCAATTAACGCCATTAATGCTTGCTGCTGCAGTTCCACATTGGCTTTTGTTTCATCCAGCAAGCGTTGTTTCAAAAGTTTGCGAATGCCAATGCGTATTAAAAAGTCGGGGATTTTGTTTTTTTCGAGAAGGGAGTTATACCACATAATCAATTTGCGAATTATCAATTGATGAATATACGAATTGATTTAAAGAAAAGATGTTAGTTCTTTTTGAACCAAGGAACAAAAACACTAGTGGTATGTTGGTATTGTTTGTAGCGTTCGCCTTTGCTTCTCAATGATTGCTCTTCCGTCATGGGTATGCCGGTTACTTTAAAAATTAAGTAGCCAATACTTAAAGGGCAAATTACAGCCAGCCAGCCATAAGGGCTTGATAATGCAAAAATCAGCACACTTATCCATATCATCAATTGAAAAAAATAATTGGGGTGGCGTGAATAATGCCATAAACCCACATCGCAAACCTTGCCTTTATTGACTGGATTTTTCTTGAACTGTTTCAACTGCCAATCGGCTATTCCTTCACCAATAATACATATCAACCAGAAGGCAGCACCTATATATTCCACCAAAGAAACTGCTTCATTTTTGTTCAATGCAATAAGGAAGAAAGGAATGGAAAGCAATACATTGCTAATGCCCTGCATTTGGAAGAAAACGAAGAATTTGAGATTGAGGTTATTGGCCCATTCTTTTCTTAACTGTTTGTAACGACCTTCCTCTTCATCAAGATGCGACAAAACCCTTTGCGACAAGTGGATGCCCAAACGAAGGCTCCATAAAATGGCCAATGAACATACAATTGCTTTTCTGGTTTCATTCCCATCAGCCAACAGCCATATCAATACTGCTATTACAGCAAAATTGAATGCCCAGAAAACATCCACCACACTATAGTTCTTGATATTGGTTCCCCATATCCAAACGAGCAGCATGATGCTACAGATAACAGCCAATGCAATTAGTGGCAGGGAAAAATATGGCAACATGCAATCAGTTTTTAGCAAACAGTTTTGTCAGGGGATCCGTGCTTTTCAATTTGAACAATTGAACCAGCACATAGACACAAGTGGCAATGCTGCCGAAAAGTATCAGTCCAAGCACCCATAAAATCTTGCTGAGCACTTTGCTTTCCTTATAGCATACCCAAATACTCAGCACCAAAACGTTTGCATAGAAATCCCAAAGGGTTACACGCATCCAAGGTATGCCAGCCAAGTAATCCCATTCATCAAAAAGGTTACTTTTTAAGGAAGTATCAATTACCTTATAAGTTATAAAAACAAATACAGCACTGAATAATATCCTTAAGAAGTTAATCATGCTAATGAACTTTTGTAAGTTTAATAATACCCACTTTATGAAGCACTTTAATAATGGGATAAGTAGGGTCAAATTCGTACCACTTTTTAGCAAAGTTGATACTGTTGGGACTTTTGTGGTGGTTATTCTGCATAAGTTCGCCCATTAATAAAAAATCTATCGGTAATGAGTTCTTGCTATGATCATCATTTTCATAATTGGAATAACCATATTTATGTCCGCACCAGTTTACAATGGCCCCATGAACAGGTCCCATGAACACATGGATAGGCAGCAACAGGAACATCCACCATTCTGTTGCGAAAAAGTAGTAGAAGGTAACGTAGCCTATAATAAACAAAATTCGGACTGCCCATAAATCGGTCATCTTGTCCATAAATTTCCATTCAGGATAGTTTCCACGGAATGCCTTTTCCGGCTCAATTTGGTAATTGGCGTAGCCAAAATAAATCTCCTTGGTACGCATGGTCATATGCCATACATCCTTAAAGAAGTGTGGCGAATGGGGGTCTTTCTCCGTATCGCTATAGGCATGGTGCATCTTATGCATAATAGCATAGGCACGGGGGTTCAGGAAGGATGAGCCTTGAACAAGAATGGTGAAGCCGTAGAAGAAGCGTTCCCAAAATTTGTTCATGGAGAACATTTTATGCGATGCATATCGATGCAGGAAAAAAGTTTGACAGAAGAGTGAAAGGAACCAATGAGCCAAAAAGAAAATCAATATTGCCATGATAAACAGCCTTTAAAAGTAAATGCGTGAAAATGTGTGCAAAGATGCTGCTAAAACCTTTACAAAAGGTTTATTGATGACAATGCAACGAAAACGATGGATAACCTTAACAGTTAAGGTTACAGTTGTAGAAAATATTCAACAGAATTGTTATGGAAGTAGCCTTGTAACCAAATCTATTTTCAATTCTTTAATGCCTTGTACCGCCAATGCTGCTATTTGCTTTGCACCTTCTGGGCTAAGATGGGTGTCGTCTTTCTTTCCATCTGGATAATTGGGGTGGCCAGCATCAACATGATTGAAGAACTTCTTTGAAGGTTTATCACCTGCTTGTCTTAGCCAATCTTCTGTTTTTTTGAGCATGTCAACAAAGGGAACCTGTAAGCTATCTGCAACTCTCCTCACCACATCTGGATAGCCTTTATGCGTATCGGTCAATTCCCCATTCTTGAAACTCCTTCTTGCAATGGGTGTCATTAAGATAGGCGTTGCCTTTTTGCTTCTTGTTTCTGTTACAAACTTTACCAGGTTATCACGGAACTGGTCCAATGAAGTACCAACGCCTGGCTTATCTATCTTTTCGTCGTTATGACCAAACTCAATTACTACATAATCCCCTTCCTTCAAATTATCAACCACTGGGTGCCACCTTTTTTCTGTTTGGAATGACAAAGTGCTTCTTCCATTCAATGCCCTATTGTCAATGGTTACCGATTTATCGAAGAATTGTCCAAACTCCATTCCCCAGCCTGTTTCGGGAAAAGATTTTGGTTGCTTAATGGACATGGTGCTATCGCCAATCATGTAAACGGTAATGTCTTTTTTCTTCCATAAGGTAAAAGACATCAATAATAATATGGCTATTGATTTCAAAACGATTTGCTTGGTAGGTAAAAGCATTTTCCCTTTTTATAAGGCTAAATTGTAGCATTTAATGTGTTCAGGCAAATTATTTGTTTAGTTATTTTATATCGGCAGTAATGACATTAAATGATACGCCTAATATTTACATTCATTAAGAAAGGACGTTCTGGGCGGGAATTACTGTTCTTTTATAGCAAATCCAAGTAACGACTAATTCTTATTTCCCTCTTAATTCTCCCAACTGCAATCAAATAATAAAAATAATTTGGTGGTTAAAAGCATTCACTGTTACCTTTGCCTAACAGCGTTAAATTATTTAACCGCCGTAAAATAAAAAATGGCCAGTAGGGAAAGAATACAAAGATTGAAGGAAGAAACAAGGGTGAACATCCTTGACGCTTCTATTGATATTGTAAAGGAAGAAGGATGGCAGGCATTGAGCATGCGTAAAATAGCTGATAAAATTGAGTATACAGCTCCTATCATCTATGAATACTTTGCTAATAAGGACGCTATTCTAAATGAGCTTACGCGAATGGGCTATGTAAAACTGGCCAAGCAAATGGAAGAAGCCAAGAACAAATTACAGGATCCTGCTGAACAATTGGAAGCTATGTGGCTGGCTTATTGGAATTTTGCCTTTGCAGAAAAAGAACTCTATCAGGTAATGTATGGTGTTGAGGTCAATTGCTGCGTTTTTGAAAATGCCTGCCCCGATATGAAGGGACCTTCAAATATGCTTTGGGAAAAAATAGAAGAAATTATACCAGCAGAAAGGCGAACCGAAGACTATATCTGCACCAAGTACTACACTTTTTGGTCTGTGGTACATGGATTAATTTCCATTAACCTTACCCGCCAGCAACGTTCAGATGAAATAAACAAGCAGGTTTTGAAAGATGCCATTAGTGGCATTATCAACTCAATGAGATAAAAATTTTTTTCTACAATAACTAACAGCGTTAAACGATTTAATCACGTTATAAAACAAAGCAAAAATGTACCATTTCAACAATCAATCATTCATCTAATAAAACAAAATCAGCAGCGAACAACACAGCAGTTCCAAAAACTGTTTTTTTATCCCGAACACTTAACACCGTTAAACAATTTAATTACGTTATGAACAAAATACTATTTTCCGCAGCATTCATTTTTTTGGTGGCCTGTGCAGGTGAACAACTTCACCAAAACCCTGCCCCACCAGCATTACCTGTTATCAAAGTAAGTGCGGGTGCCGCTACCACTTGGCAGGAATATCCAGCAAGTATTGAAGGAACCACCAACGTAGAGATACGCCCACAGGTAAGTGGCTATTTGGAAAAAATATTTGTACAGGAAGGTGCCTATGTATCCCAAGGCCAGCCGCTATTCAAAATCAACAGCAAGGAATACAGCGAGTATTCCAACAATGCCTCCGCCTCTGTGCAAGTTGCCAAAGCAGCCATTGAAAGGGCACAGGTGGAAGTGGATCGATTAAAACCATTGGTTGACAATAAGGTCATTGCGGAAACCCAACTAAAAACAGCGAAGGCTAATTTAACTGCTGCACAGGCTGCTTATGCACAGGCCATTTCAGCCAAGGGAAGTGCAGACATTACGGTTGGCTACACTACCATTACGGCTCCAGTAAGTGGCTATATCAGCCATATCAATTTCAAGCAGGGAAGCATTATCGGGAAGGGTGAAGCATTACCCTTAACCGTTCTTTCTGAAGTGAACAATGTATATGCTTACTTCTCCATGAGCGAAGCGGATTTCCTGTCATTTATTTCACATTATGAAGGCAAATCAACTGAGGATAAAATCAAAAATATTCCAGCAGTTGACTTGCAGCTTCCAGACAATAGTGCCTACAGCAGCAAGGGAAAAATTGAACTGGTACAGGGACAATTCGATAGGAGTTCTGGTACCATCAGTTTCAGGGCTGTGTTTCCCAATAATCAGAAGCAATTGCGTTCAGGTATCACCGCCAAAATACGCATCCCGTCATTGCACCAAAACCAGCTAATGGTGCCGCAAGAAGCTACCTACGAACTGCAGGACAAGGTATTTGTATTTGTCCTTGGCGATAGCAACAAAGTAAGCGGCAAGCAGATTTTTGTCAGTGGCAAATCAGGCACGAATTACTTGGTGAACAAGGGGCTTGCAAGCGGTGAAAGCATTGTGTACAGTGGCATCCAACGTTTGAAGGATGGTGCTGTTATTGCACCGCAGCTTATTTCGGGGGATAGTGTGCTGCATGCTTCCTTACTAAAATAGATCAATAAAAATCAACGCATTCCTTTTGCCTCGCTCCAAGAAAAAAATTTCTTGGGAAGGTTGGGGCAATCCTTTGCCCTTAACCATCGCAATCAAAACAAACCATCAACCACATTTTTATGTTCAAGAAATTCATAGAACGCCCAGTACTCTCCACGGTTATTTCCATACTGTTGGTTTTATTGGGCATTGTTTCCCTTTTCTCCCTACCCATTACCCAGTTTCCTGACATTGCCCCACCAGCCGTATTGGTAACAGCCAATTACCCCGGCGCCAGTGCAGAGGTAGTGGCACGTTCCGTGGCAACGCCTTTGGAAGAATCCATCAATGGGGTGGAGAATATGACCTATATGATTTCCAATTCCAATAACGATGGCACCATGACCTTGAGCGTGTTCTTCAAGTCAGACACAGACCCAGACATTGCTGCAGTAAACGTGCAGAACAGGGTGGCCAAAGCCAACAGCCTCATTCCGCAAGAAGTATTGCAGGCAGGACTTTCCACACAGAAACAGCAGAACAGTATCATCATGGCCATTGCCCTGTACAGTAAGGACACCGCTTATGATGAGGCTTTCTTGCAGAACTATGCAAAAATCAATATCGTTCCGGAAATACAGCGTGTGCATGGCGTGGGGCAAGCCACCATTTTTGGTTCAAAGGATTATGCCATGCGTATCTGGCTAAAACCTGATAGGCTGGCTGCTTATAACCTGTCTGCCCAGGAAGTATTGGCTGCTATAAAAGAACAGAACCTTGAAGCTGCCCCAGGAAAATTTGGTGAGGGCAGCAAGGAATCTTTTGAATATGTTATCAAATACAAAGGCAAACTGAGCAATAACCAAGACTATGAAAACATCATCCTGAAAAGCAATAACAATGGCTCTGCCATTAAGCTAAGTGATGTGGCAAGGGTAGAGTTTGGTTCATTCAGCTATACAGCTGCTGCTACGGTGGATAAAGGCCCATCAACAGGCATCTTGATTTACCAAACTGCTGGCTCCAATGCCAATGATATCTTGACTGAAGTGAACAGGATAATGGAAGGTGTAAATAAGAATCTGCCCAAGGGCATCAAGACATTCGTACCTTATTCTTCCAAGGAATTCTTGGATGCGTCCATTGAAAAAGTAAAGCACACATTGCTCGAGGCATTCATCTTAGTATTTATCGTGGTGTTTATTTTCTTGCAGGATTTCCGCTCCACCTTGATTCCGGCGATAGCAGTACCAGTAGCTATTTTGGGCACTTTTTTCTTCATGCAGTTGTTTGGGTTCACCATCAACCTGCTTACATTGTTTGCTTTGATATTGGCCATTGGTATTGTGGTGGATGATGCCATTGTAGTAGTAGAAGCTGTGCATACCAAAATGGAAACGGAACACTTGCCAGCCAAAGCTGCCACCATTAAAAGCATGGGCGAAATTTCAGGGGCCATCATCTCCATTACCTTAGTGATGGCAGCAGTGTTTGTGCCTGTGGGATTCATGCAGGGGCCAGCAGGTATCTTCTATAAACAGTTTGCATTCACCTTGGCAATCGCCATCTTGATTTCTGCATTGAATGCCTTGACCTTAAGCCCAGCTTTATCAGCCTTGTTCCTTAAGAGCAACCACCATGGTCCAGCCCAACCAAAAGGATTCAAAGCAAAATTCTTCAGTGGTTTCAATGCAGGCTTTACCAATATTACCAACCGTTATGGCAGCAGCCTAAGGTTCTTGATCAAGACCAAGTGGATTGCCTTAACAGGCTTGCTTATCATTATTATCAGTACCATTTTCTTGGTGAAGAAAGCACCCACTGGTTTCATTCCAACAGAAGACCAGAGCATCTTCCTTTATTCATTGAACATGCCTGCTGGGGCCTCTTTGGAACGCACGAAGAAAGTGGTGGAAAAAGTGGACAGTATCATTGCCACTGTGGAAGCGGTAGAAAAATCCTATAGCGTGGCTGGTATGAATATCATTACCAATGCTACGAGTCCCATCAGTGCCTTGGCATTCGTGAAACTGAAGAAGCCTGGTACTAGGGGCAAAACAGAAGACATTAACCAAATCCTTGGAGAAGTGAACCAGAAGCTCTCTGTTATTTCGGCTGCAGACCTCTTCACTTTTACCTTACCAACAGTGCAAGGCTTCGGTAATACCAATGGTTTTGAACTGCTCCTGCAAGATAGAACAGGAGGCAAACTGGAAAACCTGAGTGCCACGGCTTATGGCTTTATTGGGGAGTTGATGAAGCGTCCCGAAATCATGTATGCCTTTACCACTTTCAACACGGGCAACCCACAATACAAAGTAAATATTGATGAGAGCAAGGCCAAGCAACTGGGCATTTCCATCAGTGAATTATTGCAAACATTGCAGGTCTACTATGGTAGTTACCAAGCATCTGACTTCAACCGTTTTGGCAAGCAATACAAGGTTATCCTGCAATCGGACATTGCTTACCGTGTTGACCCATCCACATTGAACGATGTGTTTGTAAAGAACAATGCTGGTCAGATGGTTCCTGTGAAAACCTTGATTTCATTGGAAAAAGTATATGGCCCAGAAACCGTTACAAGGAACAACCTCTTCAATGCGGTTACCATCAATGGTGTACCAAAGCCGGGTTACAGTTCAGGCGAAGCCTTGAAAGCCGTACAGGAGGTAGCAGCCAGTTACTTGCCTAGGGGCTATGCCTATGAATGGGGAGGATTGACAAGGGAAGAGCAGCAAGCAGGTTCACAAACCACATGGATATTTATCATGTCATTGGTATTTGTGTACTTCCTGTTGGCAGCACAGTATGAAAGTTATATCCTTCCATTCGCCGTTATTTTATCAGTACCAACAGGGTTATTGGGCGTGTTTGCCTTTATCAATATGGCAGGTATCGACAACAATATTTATGTACAGGTAGGTTTGATTATGCTCATTGGCCTCTTGGCCAAAAATGCCATCCTGATTGTGGAGTTTGCCGTGCAAAAAAGAAGGTCAGGGCTATCCATTAGGCATGCAGCGATTGATGCAGCCAAGCAACGTTTAAGGCCTATCCTCATGACTTCCTTTGCCTTCATTGCAGGCTTGATTCCATTGCTCACCGCAAAGGGTGCATCGGCTATGGGCAACCGTTCCATAGGCACAGGTGCAGTAGGTGGCATGTTAACAGGCGTGGTGCTCGGCATCTTCATCATCCCTGTGCTGTTTGTGATTTTCCAAAGCCTTCAAGAAAAAATAAGCAGTAAAAAAATAATGGAGAAAGATGATTGGGTTATAGACAAACTGGACCATGCTTAATAGTAGCATGTCAGGTTGAGCTTGTCGAAACCGATTCTTGAAACCGCCTTCGACAAGCTCAGGCTGACACTCCTACCACTACCAACAACTCATTATAAAAACACAACACAATGAACACAGTTTTCAAAACATATTCAGTAGCCTTCATGCTTCTTTTTTTAAGTGCATGTAAGCTGCAAAAAGACATGGCCACACCGCAAGCCCCATTGCCAATCAGTTTCAGGAATGCTGCCAATGCAGACACAGCAAGCATTGCAGCCATTCCTTGGAAAAGCTTTTTTACAGATGCTGCCTTGCAAAAACTCATGGACTCAGCTATTGGCAACAACTATGATATGCAAGCAGCTTTGAAAAATATAGAAGCTGCACAGCTCATTGTTAAGCAAACAAAATTTGCTTACCTGCCCGATGCAAGGCTGCAATTGGGAGCAAGCATCAACCGTCCATCTGACAATAGTTTGAACGGTTTGAGCCTTAGTCAATTCTTGGGTAAATCTTACTTGGAAGACTACAATTTAAGTGCAGTACTTTCTTGGGAAGCAGACATCTGGGCCAAGATAAAAAACCAGAAAGCCATTGCATTGGCTGGCTACCTGCAAACAGCAGAAGCTAAAAAAGCCATACAAACAAACCTGGTTTCGCTAGTAGCAAAAGGTTATTACAACCTCTTGATGCTGGATGCACAATTGGCGATTGCCAACAAGAACCTATTGCTGAATGATAGCACATTGCGTATCATCAAATTGCAGTACCAAGCGGGTCAGGTAACGGCATTGGCTGTTCAGCAAACAGAAGCACAACGTTTGGTAGCTGTGCAATTGATTCCATTATTGCAGCAGAACATTGCCGTGCAAGAAAACGCATTAAGTGTATTAACTGGAGCATTGCCCAATGCCATTCAGCGGAGCAGCTCCATCAACAATATCTCTTTTGCTGGCAATTTATCTACTGGCATTCCAGCTTCGTTGGTTAATAATCGACCAGATGTAAAAGCCTACGAACTAGCGTTGAACATCGCCAACGCTAAAACAGGCATTGCACAGGCCAATCTATACCCAACTTTTTCCATTTCGGCTACGGGTGGCATCAATTCCTTCAAAGCAACCAACTGGTTCAATATTCCTGCTTCCTTGTTCGGGACGGTAGTAGGTGGCGTTGCACAGCCCTTATTTCAACGCAAGCAATTAAGGACTCAATATGAACTGGCCAAAGTAGAGAGGGAGAAAACAGTTATCCAGTTCAGGCAATCGGTATTAACTGCCGTAGGGGAAGTATCCGATGCTTTGGTAAAAACCGATAAGCTAAAAGAGCAGCAAGGCATCGCAACCACAAGGGTAAGCACGCTGCAACAGTCCATTGCCAATGCACAGCTTTTATTCAGCAATGGTATGGCCACTTATTTAGAAGTCATTACAGCACAAAGCAATGTATTGCAAGGTGAATTGGAACTGGCAGCACTGAAAAAGGAGCATTTAAATGCCACAGTGGAGCTCTACAGGGCATTGGGCGGTGGATGGAAATAATTATAAAATATTGATTTTCAATTAATTAACTCGCTTTTAGGTAATATCACACTGACCATACAGCCTGTACGGACAATGGACCTTCAATTACTAATCGGTTCAATAATATTTAATCATTCATAAAACAAACAATCATGTCCACATTAAACAACAAAGTAGCCCTTGTAACAGGGGGAAGCCGCAGCATAGGAGCTGCTATCGTAAAAAAACTGGTTGCACAAGGTGCAAGCGTAGCCTTTACCTATATAAGCTCCGCTGAAAAAGCAAATGCCTTGGCTAAGGAATTAAATGATGCAGGCGGAAAAGTAATTGCCATTAAAGCAGACAGTGGCAATACGCAGGAAATACAGTCAGCCGTTGAAACGGCAGCCAAGCATTTTGGTCAATTGGATATTCTGGTAAATAATGCAGGGGTCTTTGTAACAGGCAATGTGGATGATGCGAGCATTGACACAGCAGGTATCGATAGGCAATTTGCCATTAATGTTTCGGGAGTGGCGACAGCCGTAAGAACAGCCACAAAATTTCTTGGAGAAGGAGGAAGGGTGATTACCATTGGCTCTGTTTTGGGGGAAAAGACGCCCTATCCCGGCATGAGCGATTACAGTGCGTCAAAGGCTGCAGTGGCAGCTTATACAAGGGGCTGGGCCAGGGACCTTGGTACAAAGGGGATTACGGTAAACACGGTGCAGCCGGGTCCAATCGATACCGATATGAACCCCACCACTAGCGATTTTGCACCAGTGTTTATTTCAACTATTCCATTGGGCCGTTACGGTAAAGTGGAGGAAATAGCAGCTACTGTCGCTTTTCTGGCTGGACCAGATGCCTCTTACATTACCGGTACCACCATTAATGTAGATGGCGGAATTGGAGCATAAGTTAGAATGCCCTTCAAGACCTGTAACCAAATTGGTTACAGGTCTTGAAGGGCATTACACTAAATAATTCATGTAATAATCTTCCAAAAACTCCTTTCCCAATAAGTGATAGGGTTTCCATTTTCTTTCTATTGGCAGGTACACTTCCACTGCAGTCGGGTCGGGAAATGTTTTGTAATCAAATCTTGTTGAGCCTGTACTGATATAGCCAGTATAGTAATAGCCTAGTTCATGGGATTTAGCATACTGCAATTTCTGCAGCATCAAAAATTTGCCCAAGCTATAGTTTTCATAATGGGGATGGTATATGTTCATAATGCCAGCAATAGCTTGTTGGCCTTCATCAAAAAAACCCACTGCTACCAGGTTTTCGCCATCCCGCACTTGCACCATTAATGTGTCAAAGGGATTGGGTAACTCGTTTTGATGTAGGTAACTACCGCAAGTAGCAGATGTGCTAAAGGGCTTGTGGTTACTATAAAGGGCATACAATTCTTCTATTTCTTCATCTGCAAAAGCAGGTTGAATACTTACCGAAAACGCAGCACATTTCTTATTGATGGTCCTTGCCTGTCTATTTATTTTGCAGGGATTAACCAAGGTCCGCAACCAGAAAACCGGTATGGTATGGCTGTCCTCACCTGTTTGCGTTTCATTGCAGGTAAACAGCAAATGCTGCATTCTGTAATACCCCATGGATAAGCAGTTATCCAACAACTCCCCCCTAAAGCCTTCCGCTGTGGCCATTATGAAGTGTGCTCGATTATCCATGAAACGATAAAATGATTGCGTAGGGCAAAGTTGGGACCTTTGTACTTTTCTGCAAGTTTCTTACAAAGCAACTTAAACTATCAGGATAGTGGTGCCATTTACTTTTACATCAGTTATTTTTTGAAGGGGATTGATACTATTACTTATGCAATAAGAATCCGCATCCATAATAGTACAAAACGAATGGAATTTGAAGCAGTAAATTCAATGATGAAACCCGATATGCAAGTCGTGAACGAATAATGTCCCGCATTTACTACGTTCAGTCTTCTTCCATTGGTGGGAATCCTTTAAATGGTGCGGGCAAATTGTTTGTGTATGCATCAAAGCACTGCTCTATATAATAGCCCAATTCCAAATCGTTCAATGTTTGTAGCCACTCATACTCCGGCTTGTATCTGAAAATAAAAACGTCCAATTCCCGACCTTCAAGCTTGGTAATCTTACGGATGAAGGCCTTGGAAAAACGGTGTTCGATATATTTATCCTGCTCCTGCTGCAGCAACCTTCTTTGCAATGCAAGAATTTGCCTATTCCGTTTAAAGCGGAACATGTTCACTATTTCATTTATGTCAAGCCCAACCGTTACCGTACCAGGATTATAGGTAGAGGTATTATTGCTCAAACGCAAACCCGGTTTCCTGAAATTGAAAATTTTTGCGTAGTCGTTCCTGTTTTGTACAGAGTCGAATTTATAATAGCTGTTCCGCACTTTTACCTCTGGGAGCTGCGTTGCTTTGATATGGATCATTACATCAAAGCCCGATGTATTGGTAATGGTATCAACAGGATATTTCATGGTGGTTTTGCCAATCAATGAAAACCACATGGAATCCCTTCTCAACATGGTTAAGCTGTAACGACCAGCAGAATCCGTAACCGTGCCCCTTCCCGATGTACTCATCACAGCCACTGCTTCCAATGGTCTTCTTGCTGTAATATCATACACTGTTCCGCTGATGGTTACATATTGTGCCATCAATTGTTTTGTACTGAAGCAAAGCAGTGTCAGAAGAAAAATTTGAAGTAGCTTTTTTATCAAAACCAGTTAATTGAACTGTAATATTAAAGCACACCTGCTATAAATTAACGCCTGCGACTATGAATTAACGGTTCTTTGGAAATTAAAACCCCGAAAGCACAAACTTTCGGGGTGAAATGATAAAACTCAGAATTTTGTTTCGAGAATATAAGGCAGCATGGCCCTCCATGTAGGCCAATCATGGTTGATGTCTGGTCCCCAAACATCCAAGTCGTGCCAAATGCCCTTGTTCCATAATACTTGTGAAAAACGCCTATTCGCTTCTGGGTCTTCGTGGGCTCCAGCACCCGTGGCTATATGGATATGGTGACTTGATTTTATCTTGTCCAATAACCATTGATCGTTCAGATTAGGGATATAATGGTAGGGTGAATTGAAGTAAACCTGCTCATCCCAAAAGCCCTTGGTGTACTCACTTAAATCGTATACACCACTCATGCTGATACAGCCATTGATGATATCGGGACGTTTTAAAAACAGGTTCATGCTGTGCAATGCCCCAAAGCTGGCACCACTTGTATAAATAAACGTATCCTGACTGGTTGCATTCCTGATATAAGGCACCACTTCGTTAAACACGTAATTATTGAACTGGTTCTGACGAATGGCCTTGTGTGCTGGAATCATGTTGTTGTTCAACCAGCTTTCATTGTTGATACTGTTGATGCTGAACACACGAAGCTTGCCTGCATTAATGAATGGAGCGAGGGCATCCATCATCTGGAAACGCTCATACTCCAAATAATCTGCTGCTGCGGTGGGAACGAGCAACAATGCAAAACCAAAATGGCCATAGGAAACAATGGGCATTTCTTTGTCCAAAGATGGGCTGTACCAGGAATCTACAAATTTGTTCATGAGCGATTTTAGTTTGGTAATTGAAAAGGAAAATAATGACTACGCCAAATTTTATGTTTTACTGGGAAGAAAATTAAGACAGTAAAAAAATCCTTTTCTTCCCGATTTTTAGGTTAAAAATTAATCTATACAGTGCTTCTTCACATCTTTCCATAAATCCCTGAAACATTGTGCTGCATAGCTGCTATTGGCAAATTCAAACAATGGCTGTTCGTTCACGCCCATCTTCTCGACGTCACTCAAATAAGGCACATAGTTTTTAAGGAAGTATTTGTTGTTATAAAATGCCTGTAAGGTTTCATGGTGCAATGTCTTGCGATGGTCCACCATACTGAAGAAGCATTTGATTTTTGACCTGTCCAAATCATTGGATTTGAAATAATCAACTACCGTTTCATAGCTCCTAATGGATAGGGTAGTGGGGATATTGGGCATCAAAATCCAATCAGCAGCGTTGAACACATTATCGTGCAATAAAGAAATGCCTGGGGGACAATCAAGGATTACTACATCAAATCCTTTCAGGCCATTGAGCAATGCTTTCAATTTCTTCTTGCTCTGCTTTATATCATCCACAATCGTATCAAAATTCCTTGCAGAAATATCCGCAGGAATTACCCAAAGGTTCTCAAATCTCGAATCCTTTACTGCATCCTTAATAGATAGTTTATCAGAAAACAGTTTTTCACTCTCACTTTTTTCATTCTTTACATGAAAGTAAAAAGAAGAAGAACCTTGGGGATCCAAGTCCCAAACAAGGGTTTTCAATCCGTCGGCAGCAGCCAGATAAGCCAAGTTTACTGCAGCAGCAGTTTTTCCTACACCACCTTTCAAATTGTACAAAGCCAGTGTTTTCATGTTTATCACATTTAGGAAAGGGAAAATAAGCAAATGTTGGCGGAGGACAAAGTTTTATGGAAACAAAAAGGCACTTCATTTATAAAGTCCCTTTATTTTTTTGTATGAACCCTGTGGTTTGCCTTCCATTCTTCAATAACATCGGCCAATGTTTTCCAACATTGCTTTTCATATAGGCCATGAAGCTTCTATATTGAAGGAAAAGTGCAACCCATATGTTGCTTGAAAAAACGATGAACATTTTGCGTGTTCCTGTAGCTACCTGTTATGACAGTCCCAAGCGTTAATGCTTGGCTATGTCAATCGAATGATGGTTCCACTTTTTCGATGTTTGTTGGAATTTGTTTAGCTGTTAAGCCTGTTATTCGTTCCCTTTTTATACCTGAAACGCAGGAAGAATTTTTCATAAAAATTATAGGAACAATAAGCTACGATGAATAATGCCAATAAATTGAAAACAACAGAATCGGAATAAGGGAACAAACCTTTCCATGGCAAGGCAATGGTGAAAATTTGCTGCCAGATATAGATGCTATAGGACAGCTTGCCAACATAAATAAATGGCTTGCTATTGAGTATCCTGTAAAAAATTGTTTTGTTATTGGGGTTGATATTGAAGACAATGAACAAGGCAATTAATGCACTGGAAAAAACACGCACCGGAAAATATATGTCCAATTGATGGATAAAAACAATGCTAGCTACCAACAGCAAATTGATGACAGTGAGGTATTTTCTTTTTTTTGATGGGTCAATTATTTTTTGGAAGACGAGTATAGAAAATAGGGAGCCAATGGTGAGCCCTTCGAAGGAGGTAACGAAAACTTGATAAAACAGTTTCTTGCCGGGAAAATGGAAATAGTTATACAAAGGCGTTAGAAAAAGGAACTGCATGGCTATAATAAAAAGGAGGGTATAAACATAAAGCCGCAGGCTTTTCTTAAGAATAAAAGGATATAGGATATAGTATTCTTCCTCATAGGAAAGCGTCCAAAAATGTGTGGTATAAAATTGATTGAAGGGGTTATCAAGACGCCGCAGGAAAAAGAAGCCCAAAATGATATCGGGCATGGTTAAGGGCAGGTTGAATGCATATTTGAGTATGATAATCGTAACCAGAAAAAGGTAGGCCACTGGAACAATCCTAAAAAACCTCCTTCTATAAAAATCCTTTAATGAAATATCGCCTGTAGTAACTTTTTCTTTCAATAGCAGGGTGGTTATCAAGAAACCACTTAAAACAAAAAAGATATACACGCCCAAGTTGCCAAAAGGGATAAACGTGGAAACCCACTTACTATTGTAAACACGGTGGTCCACATGGGCAATGATAACAATGGCCACAGCTACCGCCCTTAAGCCATCTAGCGTTGGAAAGTATTTTTGATTGAGTAGTTCTGGTACTTCTTTTATCTCTTTGGAAAGAGCTTTGAACATAAGCGAAAATTAGCTGTTAAGGGTTGACTGTTCCGTCAACAATCTTCGGGCAATTTAGGCAAAATTGTTCCTCGCTATAATTATTTGAAACAACAGTAATGCAGCGGGGTTACCAAATGACCCAATCATAACGGATAGGCTTGATGAAGGAAATCGAATGACTGGTTTGCAACTAAGGACGATTAACAAGCAGCTAGAGTATTTATTTCATTCCTTCCAATTCCTTCTGCAACCTGAACATTTCATCCCTCAATCTTGCAGCTTCTATAAAATCCAGGTCCCTTGCTGCTTTTTCCATGGTCTTTTTTATTTGGGCAATGGCCTTCTCCATTTTAGGAATGGTCTTGTATTCTGCTTGCTCTTCAGCAGCCATAGTTACCAAGCCTTCTTCATTTTGAATGGCATAGGATTTATTGGCATCAAAGCCTTTAATATCAAGTACGGAACCACTCTTCATAATCTGTTCTATGCTCTTTTTAACTGTTGTTGGCGTAATGCCATACAGTGTGTTGTAAGCAACCTGCTTTTCCCTTCTCCTATTGGTTTCGTCAATGGTCCGTTGCATGCTTTCTGTCATCTTATCTGCATAGAAAATTACTTTTCCATCCACATTCCTAGCCGCACGCCCAGCAGTTTGGGTAAGACTTCTTTCGTTACGTAAAAAGCCTTCTTTATCTGCATCCAAAATGGCTACTAAACTTACTTCGGGCAAATCCAACCCTTCCCTCAATAAATTCACACCAACCAATACGTCAATAGTTCCTAAACGCAATTCACGCAGTATCTCCACTCTTTCCAAAGCATCGACATCACTATGTATATATTTTGATTTGATATTGATTCTCGCCAAATATTTATCCATTTCTTCTGCCATTCTTTTGGTCAAGGTTGTAACCAAAACACGGTCTCCTTTCTTCACTGTTTTATCAATCTCATCCAGCAAGTCATCTATTTGGTTTACACTCGGCCTTATTTCTATTGGCGGTTCCAACAAACCAGTAGGACGCACCACTTGTTCCACTACCACGCCGCCTGTTTTTTCCAACTCATAATCACCGGGCGTGGCACTTACGAAAACGGTTTGACCAATAAGATTTTCAAATTCATAAAAGTTTAAGGGCCTATTATCTATGGCACTTGGCAAACGGAAACCATAATCAACCAAAATCAGTTTCCTGCTCCTGTCACCACCATACATACCTGCGATTTGAGGAATGGTTTGGTGGCTTTCATCTATCACACATAAAAAATCCTTTGGGAAATAATCCAATAAACAGAAGGGTCTTGTGCCGGGCTTTCTTCTATCAAAAAACCTCGAATAGTTTTCGATACCATTGCAATAACCCAATTCCCGAATCATTTCCAAATCGTATTCCACCCTTTCCTTGATACGCTGTGCCTCTATAAATTTACCCGTAGATTTGAAATATTCCACCTGTGCCATCATCTCATCCTGTATTTCATACATCACATCCTGCATGATGTCTTTCGGGGCTAGGTACAAATTGGCAGGAAAGATGGCTGCGTCCTGAAGAACAGAAATCCTTTTGGCTGTTGATTTTTCTAAAGATTCTATCTCTTCAATTTCATCTCCAAAAAAGGTAATGCGGTAGCCAAAATCTACATAAGGAAGGTTGATATCAACAGTATCCCCTTTCACCCTAAACGTTCCCCTTGCAAAATCACCCTGACTTCTATTGTACAGAGCGTTCACCAATGAATGCAAAAATCCTTGACGGGAAATCATTTGTCCTTTATGAATGCGAACAATCCCATTTTCAAATTCCGTTGGGTTACCCATACCATAAATGCAGCTTACGCTGGCCACAACAATAATATCCCTTCTCCCACTTAATAATTCACTTGTTGCCTGCAATCGCAACTTGTCCAATTCTTCATTAATGCTTAAATCCTTTTCTATGTACACATCACTTACGGGCATATAAGCTTCTGGTTGGTAATAATCATAGTAGCTTACAAAATAGCCCACGGCATTATCGGGGAAAAACTGTTTGAACTCACCGTACAACTGTGCAACCAATGTTTTGTTATGTGTAAGCACCAATGTTGGGCGTTGCACATTCTGTATAACATTGGCCATGGTAAATGTTTTTCCACTACCCGTTACACCAAGCAATGTTTGAAACTGTTCACCATCATTGATATTATCAGTCAATTGCTTGATGGCTGTTGGCTGGTCACCAGAAGGTTGGTAATGTGATTGTATTTGAAAAGGCATAATGCAAATTAGCTGATTTGCCAATGTGCCGATTTGTTAATGATGGAGAAATATTTAGCTTCAGGGGGATGGGTCCATTTTCATTCAATATAACTACCCCATCAATTTAAATCCCCTATTTTCGATGCTATTCTTGTTAGCAAGCTTGATGGAAAAAAATTCAGATCAAAATTTAGTATCGACAATTCAAAAAGGTAGCCAAGCTGCCTTTCATATTTTGTATGATAAGTATTCCCCTTCACTTTTAGGTTTCATCAACAAAATAGTGATGAACAATGAAGCCGCCGAAAATATTTTCCAAAAAGCATTCTGCGAAATATGGAAACGCAAGCAAAGCTTTAATGCTTCAAAAGGGAAATTTTTTATTTGGATGCTACAGATAGCAAGGCAGGTTACGACAGAAGCGATTCGTTCTGGCAAAATTATTTATCAATCAGAAATCGAAAAGCTGCAGCACTGCGTATTTTATGCAGCACTTGAACCGCTAGTCATTGGTAAAAATGTTTCCTATCCGTTTGTTTCTGACAAGGAAAAGGCAGCTTTACAATTAGTTTATTTTAAAGGCTATTCAATAATTGAGGCTTCTGCAGAAATGGGAATAACCATTGAGGCACTGGCTTGTCAAATAAACAAGGTAATTTCACTTCATAAAGAAGCAGCAACTGCATGATTGATATAAAAACATATTTGGAATCTGGCATTATTGAATCTTATGTTTGGGGATTAGCGTCACCAGAAGAGACGGAGGAGGTAAATCAACTCCTTTTGGTATATCCTGAAATAAGAGCAGCTATTGATTCATGCAGTGAGACAATAGAAAGTTTTTCTTTGAAGAATGGCATTACACCAGATCCAACCATAAAACCTTTTTTAATGGCCACCGTAGATTTTATGGACCGCATGGAAAAAGGGGAGCAGCCAACCGTTGCACCAAATATTGATGAACATTCACAAATAGCAGATTTTGAACAGTGGCTAAATAGACCGGATATGTTTTTACCAGAAGGTATTACAGAACCTTATGCGAAAATAATCAGCTATACGCCCACATCCACTACAGCTATCGTTTGGCTAAAAGATATGGCACCTCAAGAAACACATCATGATGTGTATGAAAATTTCCTGATTGTAGAAGGCAATTGCGATATAACCATTGGTGCCACTGTACACCAACTAATCCCCGGTAATGTCTTGAGCATTCCGTTGCACGAAGTACACAGTGTAAAAATTACTTCTTCCATACCCTGTAAAATAATCTTGCAAAGGGTAGCCGCTTAGTTTTCAAAGATGAAATGTTTGGTGAATGAACAATTAAATTGAGCAAATCAACTGTTAAACATTTGACCTCCTAAAACATCCACAGTAATACAGGAGTGGTTTCTTCCTTCAATTTTTCATCCATTTTTTTCATAAAGGCATCGCTTACTGCAGGGCAGCCCCAACTTTCTACTGTGCCATCAGGATAAAGAGGATAATCGGTTACTTGACTCCAACTGTGCAGCACAATAAACCTTTTCAATGCATTGTTATTGCTTTTTTCAAGTCCATGCAATAGGTATTTGACGTGTATGCCCCAGTCGCTATGGCCACGTTCCCCAATTTTATATTTTCCCAAGGAAGAACAATGACTGCCATCCACATTGCTAAAAACTGCTTTTTCCTTGGTTGTTGCTACACCCCAAGGGGCACTGCCGCAGCCATGGCTTACCAGTCCTGAATCAATGGCTTTATCCTGCTTAAAATCCCATATATAAAACCTTGCTTTACCTGAATGGACTTTCATGTTTGCTAATAAGCAAAAAGAACTGTTCATTTTTTTCTGTTCACAAAAAACCTTAGCCTGAACAGCTTTTGCTTTGAGCAACACTGTGTTTAAACTGTCGTTAGTATTAATACTAGTAGTTGGTTTTAAAGGTTTGTTTTTGCAGTTGGCAGAAAGGAAGATTGTTGTGGTGAGGACCGCAAGCCAAATAAGTTTTTGCATAACAAGGTTATTGAATGGTAAAATAGAAAAATCAAGTATTACTATCGAAGTTAGTAATCAATTTTATCCTTTTTATAACTATAAGTGCCTGTATTTCATTCATTATAAAAAATTAATACAAAGCAGGGTTACTTTTCTGCCCTTTAGGTATTAAGGGGCAACGAAAGCCTGCCATTGTTAACCAATCAAATCAAACTATTTTACATGGCAACGAAAATTACATTTCAACTTCCAGCAAATATTGTAGCAGAAGCCACTTCTGGCATTTTAGTAGGTGAATTCAACAATTGGGATTTCGAGAATGGGATTATCCTTGAAAAGCAAAAAGACGGTTCCCTTAAGACATCTTTGGAATTGGAAGCTGGTGTTTACCAGTACCGTTATTTCCTGAATGACGGCAGATGGGTAAATGATGAAAGGGCTGGCAATTTTGTTCCTGACTATCAAGTGGAGAATTGTGTAGTAGCTGTTGAAGCTGTTCCTGAAAAAGTAAAAGCCCCTGCCAAGGCTAAAGCCGTTAAAGAAAAAGTTGCCGTGGAAGCAAAACCAAAAGCCGCTCCTAAAGCTAAGGTTGCTAAAACGGCTCCAGTTGCTACAGAATCACCTGTAGAAGTTGCAGCACCAGCACCAAAAGCAAAGAAAGCTGCTAAGAAAGTTTCCTAATTAACAAATGAAATTAAGTTAAAATAAAAATCCTGCAAGTGCTTAAAACGCTTGCAGGATTTATTGTGTCTTTATATACCTAAGTTGCTAATTTATTGCACATCTCCTTTCATAAACTTATTCCAAGTCATCCAGACAAGAACATTGCTCAGCCAATTAGTTGGTTCTGCCTTGTTATTCAATCCAAAACCATGGCCACCAGCCTGAAAGATATGCAACTCGGCTGGCACTTTGTTTTTCAATAATGCTTCATAGAATGAGATGCTGTTTTGCACAGGCACAGACTTATCATCTACAGCATGAATCAAGAAACTTGGTGGTGTCTGTGGTGTTACCTGCAATTCATTGCTGTATAAATCTATCTTTTCTTTTGTTGGATTCCTGCCCAGCATATTGTCCCTGGATCCTTTGTGCATCAAGTTTTCCTGAAAACTGATAACAGGATAGCCTAACACAATAAAGTCCGGATGTAAGCTGGTGTTTGATTTGTTCACAATAGTTGCTGTTGTGAAATGTGTTCCTACAGTTGAAGTTAAATGCCCCCCTGCTGAAAAGCCCATCATACCAACATGATTGATATCAATGCCAAATTCGGTAGCCTTATCCCTCACCAATTTCAATGCTTGTTGAGCATCCTGAAAAGCCACCAATTCCCTGTTTTCAAAACAAGCAGAATCTTTTGGATTCCTGTATTTCAATACAAAAGCAGCTATGCCCCTTTTATTAAATTCTTCCGCAACCTTAAAGCCTTCATGGTCTATTGCCAAACGGGCATATCCACCTCCAGGACAAATAATTACAGCCGTTTTAAACGAATCCCTCGTTGCAGGAAGGTAAACATACAAGGTTGGGGAAACAATGCCTTCCACTCTTCCTTCTGCAGGGATGTTTTCTTTTTTGTCGCAGGGCCTACTGTTGGGAACAGCACCTTGATACAATGGAATTTCTTTTTGTGCATTAGAGGTGATAACATAACTAAATAAGCAAAGGAGCAATAGTTTTTTATACATGGATTGCGTTATTGAAGTTTGAAAATAGTTGTTTTCTTGAAATGAATAGACAAACCAACAACCATACACCGATTATTGATAACCATTATTAAACAATATTTTCGCAGCTTAAAAAATTCCTTTGTTGTCAACAGTTTATTTAGTTACGCCTCCATTTACACAATTGAATACGCCTTACCCTGCGACGGCTTATTTAAAGGGATTTCTCAATACTAAAAATATTTCATCTTATCAAAGCGATTTGGGGATTGAGGTTACGGTAAAACTGTTTTGCAAAGAAGGATTGGAGAGATTGTTTTCTTCTTGTCCCTCTCCTTTGGAGAGAGGTTGGGGTGAGGTTTCTGAAAACATTGCAAGAATCCTTTTCCTTAAAGAAGCCTACATCAATACCATTGATGCTGTCATGGGTTTTCTACAAGGCAAACAAGCAACATTGGCCCACTTGATTTGCAGCAGGAATTTTTTACCAGAAGCATCCCGTTTTAAGCAGTTGGATGACTTGCATTGGGCATTTGGCACCATGGGAACAATGGACAAGGCCAAGCATTTGTGTACCATGTACCTTGAAGATTTGAGTGACCTGATAAAGGAATGTATCGATGAACATTTTGGGTTCAGCCGTTATGCAGAAAGGCTTGGACGAAGTGCCAACAGCTTTGATGAATTATACAGTGCATTGCAGCAACCATTTACTTTTATCGATGAATTACTACTTGGCATTTTGCAGGAAAGAATGGAGAAGGTTCAACCCAAATTGGTTTGTGTATCAGTTCCTTTTCCAGGTAATTTATATTCAGGTTTCCGGTGTGCACAGTTCATCAAACAAAAATACCCTGCAATAAAAGTGGCGATGGGTGGCGGCTTTGCCAATACGGAATTGCGTTCATTAAAAGACGAAGGGGTATTTGAGTTTTTTGACTTTATTACATTGGACGATGGTGAAGCCCCTATAGAAAATTTGGTTCGCTTTATTGAAGGAAGTAAAACTGTTGATGAACTAAAGCGGACTTTTTTAATGGTTAATAGTCAGCTTTCTTACATCAACAATAAAGCCTGCACAGATTATAAACAAGGTGAAGTGGGCACACCTGATTACAGTGATTTCTTTTTAGATAAGTATATACAAGCTATTGAAATCATCAATCCCATGCACAGTTTATGGAGCAATGGAAGATGGAATAAATTGACGATGGCACATGGATGTTATTGGGGGAAATGTACTTTTTGCGATATTAGCTTGGATTATATAAAGCTCTACGAACCAGTAGCAGCAGGCCTTTTGTGCGATAGAATGGAAGAGATGATTGCCCAAACTGGCGAAACAGGTTTCCACTTTGTGGATGAAGCCGCACCGCCTGCACTAATGAGGGCACTGGCCTTGGAAATCATTAAACGCAAACTGGTGGTTAGTTGGTGGACCAATGTCCGTTTTGAAAAAAGCTTTACTAAAGATTTGTGCCTGCTGCTTAAAGCAAGTGGCTGCATTGGTGTTAGTGGTGGATTGGAAGTAGCCAGTGACAGGCTGTTGGAATTGATACAAAAAGGAATAACTGTTTCGCAAGTGGCCAAGGTAAATAGGAATTTTACAGAAGCTGGTATTATGGTTCATGCTTATCTCATGTATGGATTCCCCACACAAACAGCCCAAGAAACTATTGATAGTTTGGAGATGGTGAGGCAATTGTTTAAGGCTGGTATTTTACAATCTGCTTTTTGGCATCAATTCGCCATGACAGCCCATAGCCCTGTTGGATTGAACCCAGAAAAATTTAATGTCCAGAAAGCCAAGGAAGTTGCCATCACTTTTGCAGACAATGATGTGGAGCATCTGGATCCAACAGGAACAAACCATGATGCTTTCAGCTTTGGGTTAAAGAAATCGCTGCTCAATTTTATGCATGGCGTTGGTTTAGACGAACCCTTGCATAAATGGTTTGAACATAAAACACCAAAGCCATCCGTTGCATCAGACTTTATTCTTAAAGCCTTGCTGGAACCAGATTTGGCGGCACACAAACCTACCACCAAAGTGGTTTTTATTGGCAATATACCAGCTATGGAGATTATCACCAGAAGTAAAAAAGGCAATACTTGGGAAGAAGCCTCCATTACTTTCCAAACAAAGAAGGAAACTGTTAACATTCGAGTTGACAAAACCAAAGGCGAATGGCTGTTTACCATGCTTCAACAACTTTCTATCAGTAACCCAAAGACTTATTTCTTACAAGAAGTAATGACCAGTTATGAAACTGCTGGCTTGGAAGATTTTGAGTTGTTTTGGGATAATAAACCAGTAAGTGGTTTAAATAGAGTTGGTTTACTATTGCTGTAATTAACCTTTCTTATCCTCTTTCTCCTTTCGCTAACAACATAATCATTTCTCTATAAAATATTCAAGATGCCGAACATGGGCAATTAAGACCCCCTTGTGGGATATTACATAGATTATTATTTCACCTCTTCATCCCAACCATAGGGCAGCACGGTTGTTGGCTAATTGTTTATAAGAAAAAATAATTAAACGAAATCTTCATGAAAAAACTCCACATTAGTATTAAGAACCCTTTTCCATTTCCCACAAGAAAGCAACTATTGCTTCCTATCGCATTTCTCTCTGCAATATTTGTATTTGCACAGCCCCCAGCAGTTGCACCAGTATTGGGCAATGCAGCTTCATTTGCGGTACTGGGAGGGCAAGGAGGCGTTACTAATCAAGGAATCAATACTATTTTACATGGAAGCCTTGCTACAACATCTGCTTCCACCACTATTACAGGATTTAAAGATGGTGTAACCGGTACGCCTTACACCACAGCAGGTGGCACCAATAATGGCAATGTAACTGGTGGCATTTTTTCAAATGTACCTGCACCGGGGGATGCTGTTAGTTTTGCTTTTGCATCACAAACTTGGGCAGATGCCAATGCAGCCTATATCAGTATTTCGCCAGCCGCACAACCTGGCGGCATTGATCCTGGAGCTGGAGAACTAGGGGGTTTAACATTAAAACCCGGTGTTTACAAATCCAATACTTTTAAAATAACCAATGTAGACCTTACCCTGGATGCTCAAGGAGATGCAAATGCTGTTTGGCTATTCCAAACAACTGCATCATTAACTGTCGGCATTCCAAGTGGACCAAGAAGTGTGATTATGACTAATGGTGGCTTGGCTAGGAATGTGTATTGGTATGTGGGCAGTGGGGCAACCATCAATGGAGCTGGTGGAGGTATCATGTCAGGTACAATTATATCTTCTGCAGCTATTACTTTTTCTACAGCAGGCAATGCTGTACAAACCGTATTAAATGGCAGGGCTTTGTGTTTAAATGCAAGTATTACCATGGTAAACACAACAGTAAATGCAGCAGATACTTGGACTGGTTTAACCAGTAATATTTGGACTACAGCTACAAATTGGTCAAGGGGCTCTGTGCCTATCGGTTCAGAAGAAGTGCTGATACCAAATACAACTACACCAAAGCCTATTGTAAGTAGCACTACATCATCTTTATATAACCTTACTATTTACAATGGCTCTGCATTGACCGTTACCAGTACATTGCAAATAGGTGGCTTTATGAATAACTTGGGTAATGCTTTTGATGCCACGAATGGCACCATAACGACCAATGGCACATTGCCTCAGGTTATCCCTGCATCTACTTTTACCAATAGTAATACTGTGCAGAATCTTATCATTAACAATGGCACTGGGGTAAGTTTAGGAGCAGGGGATATTAACGTAAGCAGTCTCTTTACTTTAACGAATGGTTTATTAAAAACAGGCAATAACAATTTAACCATTGCTAATAATGGTACAACTACAGGTGCTTCTGTTACAAGATATGTGGATGGCAACCTAAGAAAAATAGGTAACCAAGCATTTATATTTCCTGTTGGGAATCTTGATAAATATGCACCTATTGGAATGTCTGCACCAACCAATGCAACAGACCATTTTACAGCAAGCTATTCCTATACCAATCCAAACAATAGCAGCTACTCAACAACAAGTTTAGGTGCTGGATTAAACAGGGTAAGTCAAAAAGAGTTTTGGTTACTGAACAGGACCAATGGCACAAGTAATGTTGATGTAACACTGAGTTTTGATAATTCCCGGAGTGGGGGTGTTGCTACATTGGCAGATTTAAGGGTGGCACAATGGAATGGTACACAATGGACCAATCAAGGCAATACAGCTACAACAGGAACAACCAATAATGGTACTGTTAAATCAAACCCAGCATTGGGAGCTTTTGGTCCATTTACTTTAGGTAGCAGTACCTCTGCCAATACATTACCGTTAAGCTTAATAAACTTTGCAGCACAACAACAAAATGGTCATATTAACTTAGCTTGGCAAACAAGCAATGAAGTAAATGTTTCCTATTTTTCCATTCAACAAAGCATTGATGGCACCAATTTTACTGCTGTTGGAAAAGTAAATAGCAATGCTAGTGGCAATTATGGCTATATAGATGTTTCAAGTATTAATGCACCTTCTGTTTTTTATCGTTTACAAATAATGGATAAAAATGGCAGTTATGCTTATAGCCACACAATTGCTGTATCATTCAAGAATAGCGGTTCACAGTTTAGCATTTTTCCAAATCCTGTAAAAGAAACCGTGTTTGTACAAGTAACTGCAACCAAATCTGAAATGATTACGATACACGTTGCAGATATGATGGGCAGAATATTGCAGCAGGAAATAATGAACGTATCTGTGGGAAATAATTCCTTCTCAATTAACGCATCAAGCCTTAAGAGCGGCACCTATTTATTGCTAGTGAAAAGCATGGATGGAGTGCAACAAAAGCAGTTTATAAAACAGTAAGTAATTCGAAAGAATTAGAGAAGCCGTCAAGTTTTAAGCTTGACGGCTTTTCTTTGTTATCATTAATTCAATTTTTTATTTCTTTATCACCAGTTTGTGAGTATCTCCTTCTTTCATTTAACGGGTAAACAAATATTAAATATGGTTCCTTTTCCTAGAACACTTGTTGCCTTGATAATGCCATCGTGGTTCTCCACAATTTTCTTTGCAATGGCCAATCCAATACCCGTTCCTTCATATTCCCTGCTATTCAGCCGTTGAAAAAGACCAAATACTTTTTCCTCATATTCCGACTCAAAGCCAATTCCATTATCCTTTACCGTTACACATACATAATCAGCAATATAGGAAATGCCTAAGCCCTGAGCAATTTTTGCTGTTAGTTTCTTTTCTCCTATTGTTATTGTTGGTGTTTTTTTATCATTGAATTTTAAGGCATTGCTGATCAGGTTCTGGAACAATTGGTGCATCTGGCCGGGCACAGCCTCGATAATGGGCAGGTTGGCAACCACAATCGTAGCTTTCTTTTCTTTGATGACTATCTCCAAATCATCCGTGATTCTGTTTATCGTTTTGGACAAATCAACTCTGGTACGGGGCAGATGATTATTGGACAGTTTGGATAATGTAAGCACATCTTCAATTAACGTTTGCATGCGGCCCGATGCAGATATCATCTTTTCCAAATACATTTTTTGGTCATCATTGTCTGCGGTATTTGCCCATTTTGATTGAAGTATGTTTCCAAATGTTTGAATTTTCCTTAAAGGCTCCTTTAAATCATGTGAAGCCACAGAAGCAAACTGCATTAGGTCCATATTGGATCTTTCAAGCAGAACATTGGATTCGACCAATTGCTGCGAAGTATTCTTTAACTCTTGGTAACTGTTTGCTATCGTTTCTGCATCTTTTCTTTTCTCAGTAATATCCGCATGGGTCGTTACAACCCCATCAAACATTTTTACAACAGTTGTGTCGAACCATTTGTCTTTTTGAGGCACAAAATACTCCAATCGCTGCATTTCACCAGTCTCCAACGCTTTGATGCACAACTCTAAATGTTCGTTGCCCAAAGTAGGATAAACCTGCTTCATTGTTTTGCCCAAAACCTCTCCGGAAGCCTTGCCAAAAAGTTCTTCGTAAGAGGTATTGACAGCAAGAAATTCAAAATCTACAATTTCATTTTGATTATTGCGTATGGCTTTTTTTGCAGTGATACCATTGGGACTACTATTAAACACACCTTCAATGATAGCAGATAGTCTTTTGGATTCAGTTATATCGACAAAATTAATTACCACGCCTTCTGCTACTTGGTCCCTGCGGATGTATGGGTTGATCCGCATCAAATAGAATTGATTATTGGAAAGCCTTATTTCCTTTTCGATATTGGTTCCTAATTGAAGAACCTCCTTCACATCATTAATGAAATTAATGTTTTTGATATTCGCACTGATATCAAAAAGGGAACGCCCCACATCAGTGGAAATAAGGTTCACAATATTTGTTACCGATGGGCTGAATTTCCTTATGGCCATTTTTGCATCCACGAAAATCTGGCCAGTATCAGAATTACGGAAGTAGTTGTCCATATCATCGTTCATCTCCAACAGTTCCTTAATTTTCATCTGATGTTCTGCACTCACAGTATGCAGTTCCTCGTTTAATGATTGCAGCTCTTCATTGGTGCTTTGCAGCTCTTCATTGGTAGAAATCATTTCCTCATTGGTACTTTGCATTTCTTCATTGGCACTTTCCAATTCCTCAATCACTGCTTGCAGGTTTTCACGGGTACTCCTCAGTTCCTTCTCCAGTTCATCAACACGGTCCTGTGAAGAAACCTTATAGGATGTTGCTTTGGCCCTGTTTGATTTAACTTCTAAAACCTCATCCTTTTCCAGCACAACAAACAAAAATGGCTGTGGATGGTCAGGATGGTGCGTGTAGGGCTTGATGATAATATTTACATATTGTTCTTCTTTTTCCCTATGAACCGTGACACGTTTCATTACCACTTTTTCATTTACGGAAGTGGCTTTTCTTACGCCAACACCCAATGCTACAGCAAGATCGGGATTGACCATTTTTAGTAAGTTGAAATTGAAATGCCCATCGGGGAATTGCAAAAAATCCTTGAAGCTACCGATGGCCTGTTTTACGTTAAACTCCCTGTCAATGAAAATACCTGCAATGGACCTGTCTTCTACCAATACATCCTTAAAAATATCAGCAAGGCTGCTTAATATATTCTTAGGTTTCTGTATGGGCACTGTATAATTATACATTTTGCTATCGAGCAGTGGTGTCACAAAATTGTCCTTATCCACAATGTTCGATTTGGAAATACAGCGATATATTTTCCACTTACGGTTTACCTCTTCCATTACCGGTGAAAGGACGCCCAAGTTTTCACTTGTTCCCAAGAACAAATAAGAATGCATGTTCATGGCAAAATGGAACTTCTGCAAGATCTTGTTTTGTAATGGGGCAGTTAGATAAATAAGCATGTTCCTGCAAGAAATAAGGTCCAGCTTGCTAAATGGTGGGTCTTTCAAAATATCGTGATTGGCAAAAACAACCATCTTTCTTATTATGGGCGAAACACGGTAAAAATTGCTTTCCCCAATAAAATACTGCTCCAATAAACGTGAAGGAATATCTTTTGAAATGCTTTCCGGATAAATGCCCTTGGAAGCAGTATCCAAAGATTTTGCGTCTATATCCGTTGCAAAAATCTTTATGTTAACATCTAGCTTTTTGTTCATCATATGGTCATGAAAAAGAATAGCCAATGAATAGGCTTCCTCTCCACTGCTACATGCCATGCTCCAGACTTTTATATTATCCCCCTTTTTCTTGTCAGAGAAAATCATGGGAATTACATGGGTACGCAACACATCAAATGCTTCTTTATCGCGAAAAAACTTGGTAACGTTTATAAGGAACTCGCTTACCAGTGTCTTTGTTTCCTGTGGGTTATCCTTTAAATATTGCTTGTATGATGCAACATTGGCAATTGACAGTTCGCCCATTCTTTTAGCTAGCCTTCGCAATAGCGTGGGCCGCTTATAATAGTTAAAATCGTTTCCTGTTATTTGTTTGAGATGCTGAAGAATATCCCGCAATAGCACTTCTTCCTTCTGGTCCATTTTGTGGAAATTTTTCAACAATGGGCTTTCTTTACTATACTCCAACAGTTCTTCTGCAATCATTTCTGGGGGCAGTACTAAGTCGGGTGAACCATTTTCAATCGCACTATTTGGCATACCGTCAAAAGCTGCTGTCATAGGGTCCTGAACAATTACAAAACCATTATTTGCCTTAATTGCTTGTATGCCTTTTGTACCATCCGTACCCGTTCCAGAAAGGATAATTCCTATCGCATTTTTCTTTTTGTAAATAGCTAATGATTCAAAAAAAATATCTATTGCATGGTTGGGTTGGTGATTTTTTACCTTGGCTACCAAATGCAACTTGCCGTTCTTTATTGTGATGAAATCCTTACTGGGTATGACATAGATGCAATTTGGCTTTACAACCATACCTTCTGTGGCTTCAAAAACCTGCATTAAGGTATGCTTGGCCAACAATTCACTCATAAGGCTTTTGTGGTTGGGCGAAAGGTGCTGTATCACAACAAATGAACAGCCTGTTCCTGCTGGCATATTATCAAATAATTCATGCACGGCTTCCATGCCACCAGCCGATGCTCCTATGCCAACAATGCAATGGTTCGGGGTTTTATTTTCTTCCATTTTCTATAATTGTCAATGCCTATATTGCAATTTGTTTGCCTTAAATTTGGCAGCATTAAATAAAAGTCTTTGCAAAACCCTATACATATTTTATTGGTAGAAGATGATCCTGATGATGTGGAATTACTGCAATCAGCTTTTAAAGAATGCAATATTGCAAGCACATTCCATGTAATAATGCAGGGGGACAAAGTACTTCCTTGGTTGGCATCACAAAAAACACTGCCTAATATTATTGTTCTTGACCTTAACCTTCCCAAGGTTCACGGTAAGCAAATATTGAAAAGTATATGTGAACACGAGTCCTACAAGCATTTACCAATCGTTATATTAACAACGTCTTCAGCCCAACATGAGAAGGATTACTGCCTGTCGGAAGGAGCTGCTGACTTTCTCATAAAACCAGTAACGCTCGAAGGTTACCAAACTGTGGTGAACAGTATTGTAAAAAATGCTGCCTCATAGTTACCACACTACTTTACCCTTATTGTTATACTCATAGTCAGGTTTAATGACATAGTAGTGGGTTTACGCATTTTCCCAAAAAGTTTATAAGTTATTTCGTTGCCATTATAATAGCTCAATATATCAGGCGAATTGTCCGTATTGGCGGTATATGTATAGGTTTCTATTGTAGGGAAATTGAAATTGGCAAGTTCTGCTTGGCTGCTGTTGGAATTGGAAGAAATCAACAACCTAGCAGATTCAAAGTTGGAAAGATTGTTTGCTGCATTTCCATTGGAAAGCGTCACTAGCATTTGGGATACCTTCATGGAGCTAACACTGTTTATATTAAACACATTACTGGTGTTGGCCCTAATGGTACTGTCCAAATTGAAGTGTGTTGTAAAAGAGCCTAATTCGGCTTCGTTTGAAAACAATATTGGAATGGCCGGAATGGTAATCTGTATATCTGGCACTTTTACATCAAAGCCAGGAAAAAGGCTCTGCAAAGTCTTCTTGCAGGAAATGGAAAGCATTGTTATTACTGCTATCCCAAATGTTATACTTAATTTTTTCATCATTATCATTGTTGATTGAATGGCATAAAGCAACTAACATACCATAAGGGGCATTCCTTTTGCAAGATTCTTTGCAAAACTTTATTATGCCTGAAGGTCCAACCATTGTCATACTCAAAGAAGAAGTGAAACCCTTATTTGAAGGGAAGAAAGTATTGGATGTTTCAGGCAATGCCAAAATAGATATGGCCTTGTTAAAGGGAAAAACAGTTACTTTCAAAAGCTGGGGCAAACATTTCCTTATTTGTACCAAAGATGTAACAGTCCGTATTCACTTCCTGATGTTTGGCTCCTACACAATTAATAAAAAGAAGGATAGGGAACCAAGGTTGCACCTCAAATTCAACAATGGCGAATTGAACTTTTATACCTGTTCTGTAAAATTTTTAGAAGAGGCTGTAGATAGTACTTATGACTGGGCCGGCGATGTAATGAACAAGGCATGGGATCCTAAAAAAGCAAAACAAAAATTGAAAGCACATCCTACCATGTTGGCTTGTGATGCATTACTCGACCAAGAGATTTTTGCTGGTGTAGGGAATATTATCAAAAACGAAGTCCTGTTCAGGGTTAAAGTTCACCCGAAAAGCAAGGTGGGGGAATTGCCTACAAAGCAATTGAATGACATGGTTAAGGAAGCAAGCAACTATGCATTTGATTTTCTGGAATGGAAAAAGAAATTTGAGCTAAAAAAGCATTGGCTGGCACATACCAAAAAAACATGTCCGCGTTGTAAAATCCCCTTACATAAAGAATACTTAGGCAAGACTAATCGGCGTACTTTTTTCTGTAATAATTGCCAAGAACTTTATGAATAAGCAAGCTAATGTCATGGCTCTGCCATAGATGTTAAAATTCAGCAGCAGTTTTTAATACAAACAGTTAATTTTCTTTTGGAAGTTTATTCAATTAAAATAAGAAGGGTAAATTTGCATAAATCAATATTTACCTATGAAAAGAAACAGTTTGTTTTTATTGGCGTCAGTTTGTTTGGTAGCCATTTTTTCCTTTACCTTATCTACAAAGAACACAAAGAGTAATTCTATAGAAAGTATTTTCTCAGCCTCGATCAACAGGGATTCTTCAACCGTAACCAATGTTTATGATAGTCTTCATTTAGCTGACTTAGGTTTAAACAAATCCGTGTTTGATTTAGCATTGCAAGGACGTAATGAATTGGTGAATAATGGAAAACTAAAAAAGTCCAATATACTTTCCATTGTTGATTTTAGCCTGCCATCCACAGCAAAAAGGTTGTTTATTGTGGATTTGGACAATTACAAATTATTGTTCAATACTTATGTATCGCATGGAAGAAATAGTGGCCTGCAAACGGCCAATTCTTTCTCCAATGCACCAGAAAGCTTTAAAAGTAGTTTGGGTTTTTACAGTACTGCTGCAACTTATGCTGGTAAGCATGGATATTCATTGCAGTTGGAAGGATTGGAAAAAGGATTCAATGATAATGCGATGAGTCGTGGCATTGTAATGCATGCTGCAGATTATGTTTGCGAAAGCGTCGCAAAAGCACAAGGATATATTGGTAGGAGTCTTGGTTGCCCCGCAGTTCCTGAAAAATTGCATACAGCCATTATTGCGGCCATTGCCAATGGGTCCTGCTTGTTTATGTACGCAAAAGACAATAATTATTTACAGCATTCAGCATTACTGCATAGTACAAAATCCTGATTATTCTGTTGATTAATAAGATAGCGGGACATATTAATAGCACCTACTAAAAAAATAGCTAAGCACTTGCTTAGCTATTTTTTTAGTAGGATTTTCCTATAATGAATATTCATTTCAAAAAATTCGTGATAAATAATTTGTGATAGGTATTAAGACACAATAAAGTTGTCACAAATTTGTGACAAACAATACGTGACAAATATTTTGTCACGAAAACTTTATCACACAATTATTATAGTACATTCTATTAGGACAAATAATTGATTCTACTTGTTTATGATCAGTTTTTAAAGGGCGTCGGTAAACATTCTTTTGGCCATTTCTCTATCATAATTATAAATATCGTCCCTAAAATTGAGTTGATTATTGTCACCAATCCATGCTGTATAATAAGTAATAATAACAGGGACGGGTTTGCTTACCGCTACGGATTTTTCCTGACCAGCATTCATGGCTTCAATAATTTTTTTACTGTCCCACCCTGTCTGGTTCAGTAATAAATATTCAGCCATCTTTTGTGGTTCGCTGATTCTTATACAGCCATGACTATAGGCCCTGACATCTTCATCAAATAGGCTTTTGGCTGGAGTGTCATGAAAATAAATATTAAAGGCATTTGGAAAAAGGAATTTCACTTTGCCCAATGAGTTATTACCACCGGGCTTCTGCCTGTAATCTTCGCCAACCTTTTCCATGTTATGCTTTTCTAGATAATTGGAATTGTTCTTGATGGCAGGCTCTATTTCTTTTTTGGCAATGCTTGTTGGTATATTCCAATATGGGCTGAAAACAATTTCACTCAGCTTGCCAGAAAAGATAACCGTATTGTGGCCTTCCTTTCCAACTACCACTTTCATGTTGAACGCTTCTTTGTCGTTTTCATAAACATGCAATTTATATTCTGGGATATTGGCAACAATCAGCCTTCCTTCTTTATCAGTGGGCAGCCAACGCATCCTGTTCAGGTTAATGATTAACTGCTGCATCTTTTGTGCAACTGGAATGTTCATCAGCTTGATTAAGCTATCGCCTAATTTGCCATCTGGCGTAAAACCATAAGAAGTTTGAAAGTTTTTAACACCTTGCTCAAATGCATTATCAAACAAAGCTGTGGTATCATTTCCTGTTAATTCACCTGTCAACTGCAGTCTCTTTTTTATGGCAGAAACCTGAGCAACAGTTTCGCCTTTTTTAATGGCTTTACCTACATATGGAATAACTGGCCAACCTCCTTTTGTTGCAATATCATAATATTGTTTCAATCGGTCTTTTACAGCCTTATAATCATGGTTTTCTTTTTCAAAATCATCTTCCTTGGTTGCGATGATTGTCTTTGCCCACTCCTGTGTAGTTTGCTTTTTCTTGGGAACAAAGCTTTCCAAACTGTTGTATTTTAAAACACCTGCTTCAAAATTTTTCTCCAAATAAATAATGAAATGTTCAGTAAGTGTAAGTTCTGTTTTATAGGTGGAACTATCTGTAGAACTTAATGAAGCCTCTTCGGTTTCATTTAAACGGCTCATGATTTTGTTGAGTACTTTATTATCCGTTAAAGCACTATCTGTTTTATTGTAGTTGGAATAATAGCTATGCAAATTCCAAAAGCCTCTTGCCTGCTCTGTTAATCCCGTTTCGGTTAGCCAAGCAAATTCAAAATTACGACTGTAGTAAAAACTCCTCACTTTGTCCGCTATATCGGGTTGTAGGTTTTCCGCAGTAATAAAACTTTCAAGTTTAGTACTGTCCAAAAAGAAGGAATTATATGCATTGGCAGCGGTGATGGACTTGTCTATATTGCTGATTACTACCTTGCTCTTTTTGTTTTTGCAAGCAGCAAAAAAAATAAGGGCAGAAAAAAGGGGCAAGAATATTTTCTTCATGCCCCCATATTTGCAAATGCTATGCCTGTAAAAACGAGCTATTAATTCACTATCACAGGAACGGTCTGCACAAAACTTTCTCCATTAAAAACAAGGTATATTTTTCCTGTTGGTAATGGTTGTGTTGATTTGATAGACAGTAGGTTTTTTCCTTTTTCTAAATTTCCAGCAACCTTATTCAATAACTGACCAGACGCATTGATAAACTGCACGGTAAAACGTTGCGGTTTATCGCTTGCTATCTCCGCATTGAATGTTTGTGAAGGTGAAGCAATAGTTGGATACAGTTTTACATAGCCACTTTTTGTATCGCCATTCTTTTTTATGGACAATACAGGTGAGTAGATGAACTTACCATCCTTATCCACCATTTTCAAGCGATAATAGATGGTTGATTCATCCATTAGGACATTGAAATCTGTAAAGCTGTAAGATGAAGGATTCCCTTTTGCATCTATGCTCCCAATGGAAACAAAGGTTCTTCCATCCTTACTTTTTTCTATGCTGAAAAAATGACTGTTTTCTTCCGTAGCTGTTTGCCAACTCAGTAATACATTTTTCCCATCTGGAGTTATAACAAACTGTTTAAGCTTTACAGGCACCACAGTAAAAAGAGGTGTATAATTTACAAGACCAAGTGCACTGTTATCGGGTTGATGAAAAATTTGTGCTTCAACAGTAGCAAGATTCGTTGTGTTCCAATAATTGTTCTGTGCCATGATAGGGTCCGAAGAATTATTGTACAGATCAATGCCCGGCGTTGTAGTATTTGTATTGTTGATGAATTGGTTCTTGCCATCATCTGTGGTATCAGTATTGGTAAGGTCGCCAAGGTTAGGCTTTGACCTTCCTTGTATGGTTATACCCCAAAGGTTTGCCCTCAAGATATTTCCAGTAACAATGGTGTTTTGCCCAATGGCAGTTGCAGAACCTCCAGTAAAGCTAATGCCACTACCACCAGCATTGGGGTCGTTTTGAATATTGTTGCTATCAATTACATTATAGCTCACTATAGCATTAATATTGGTGCTACCATTGAATGTTAAGCCATATCGGTTTTTACGCATTAAGTTCCCGCTAACAATTGCATACACATTGCCAATAGGCAAAAAACCAATGGCTCCAGATAAGGTTGCCCCCCCAATAAATTGACTATTGAGAATTTTAACAGTATCAGACCCTGCAGTGCTGGTAGCCCCAAGATTAATCTGCGGTAAACTCGTTGCGTTTACGGTATTGTTGCCTTGAAAAAAGCAATTGTAAACTTTAGGTGCATTATTGATATTGGACCCTCCTTGTATAGCTGCCCTTTGGTTGAACAAAAATTTGCTATTCTTGATAACAGGGTTTGCCCTGAACAATGCAATGGCACCATTGCCAAAACTGGTAGAGGTGTTATTGTTATTGTACTGAAGAATGCAGCTATCCAGCGTAGGACTGCAATCCGCTATTCTCATGGAAACAGCATATTCGAATGTCAACTTCCTTAACACCGTTCCGTTAGTTGAATCGAGCCTCATGCCCAAAAAGCCGCTGCTTGTTCCCTGTGCAGTGAAGGTTACGCCTGTTGGAGGATTTATTAGCAGCACTCCGTTCACATCCAAGTATGAGCCAACAATAAATTTTACTACAGCATCTGAAGTAATCTGCAAAGTATCGTTCAGGCTAATGAACACTGTATCATTCACAAAATACTGACCGCCACTAAAAGTCACATCACCACCAGAGTTGGCAACAAGCTGTGTCAATGTCCATTTAACACCCGTGCCTGGTGTAAAATAATTATTGGCCAAAGAGGTCAATCCCATGGAAAAAACGAAAAATGCTACTGCGTAAAATTTTTTCATGAAGCTTTGTTTTAGTTTTAGCATTAAGTAATGGTACAATGATACAACGTTTTTAAAAAACGCTTTCCTGTTACTAATTAATTAGGCCATGTCCGATTCCCAATCCAAACCTTGCACCGCACTCTTTTAACCCATTACCTTTACGGCTTATGAACCCATTTACAGAAAAAGCTGCGATTATCATCACCTGCCACAAACGCATTGCTCCTTATTTGCAAAAAGAAGTGGAAGCATTAGGCTTTGTTATTGAAGACAGTTTTGTAACTGGTGTTAGATTAAATGGCACCATCAATGACTGCATCAAACTAAATTTGAATTTGCGTTGTGCCAGCCAAGTACTGTATAGTCTGCAAAGCTTTATAGCCAAGGATGCGGACAGTATCCATCAACATTTGGTATCCTTTCCTTGGGAAAAAATTATTCCTAACCCCGGCTATTTTTCCATTACAAGCAATGTCCAAAATGATACGATCAATAATAGCATGTTTGCCAACTTGCGTGTGAAGGATGCTATTGTGGACAGGATGAGAAAACTGAGGGGCAACAGGCCGAGTACAGGAGCCGAATTAACAGGTGCTGTCATTCATTTGTTTTGGAAGAATGAGGAAGCAGAAGTTTTCATTGATACATCTGGAGATTCATTGGCAAGGCATGGCTATAGAAAAATTCCAGGACTTGCCCCAATGCTGGAAGGATTGGCTGCAGCCACTATTTATGCAGCATCCTGGGATAGAAACTCCCCATTCATAAATCCCATGTGTGGCTCAGGAACCTTGGCCATAGAAGCAGCATTGATTGCGGTAAATAAAGCCCCGGGCTTTTTTAGGAGCAACTATGCTTTTATGCACTTGTTGGGTTATGATGTTGAAGTTTATCAAAAAGAAAAAGCCTTATTGCAGGAGCAAATAAAAACGCCTCACCATCTCAAAATCATTGCTACGGATTTAAGTGGCCAAGCCATTGAAAATGCCAAGAAGAATGCCATTGCTGCTGGCGTGGAAAATCTTATCCATTTTGCAGTTTGTGATTTTGCAGCTACGCAGGTTCCACAAAACCAAGCTGGCGTTATGATGGTAAATCCAGAGTATGGCGAACGTTTGGGAGAAGAAACAGCATTGGAAGAAACATACGCCCGTATTGGTGATTTTATGAAGAAGCAATGCGGGGGATATTTTGGCTATGTATTTACTGGCAATCTCGACCTTGCAAAAAAAATTGGGTTAAAGGCAAAAAGAAGAATTGAGTTTTATAACAGCACCATTGACTGCAGGTTGCTGGAATATGAATTGTACAGTGGTACAAGAAGAACTGAAAAAGAAATAGAAAAGTAAGTGGAAACCTGCTGTTCAGAATAGAAGGAATTTTCTTTAAGGCATAGCTTAAATATAACCGTGGAATAACTTTTCATGAACCGTATAGATAGACTTTTTGGAATGCTTACCCTGCTACAATCTAGAAAATATGTAACAGCAGAAAAAATTGCCGATAAGTTTGACATGAGTGTCAGAACAGTTTACCGTGACATCAAAGCCTTATGTGAACAGGGTATTCCTATTAGCTTTGAGCAACATAAAGGCTATTTTATTGTTCAAGGATATTTTCTTCCTCCCATTTCATTTACTACAGAAGAAGCCAATGCTTTTTTATTAATGGAGGCCATCGTGCATGGCTTTGCAGATAAATCCATACAAACACATTATACATCTGCATTGAACAAAGTAAAATCTGTTCTGCGTTCTTCAGAGAAAGACAAAGCTGAATTTCTTACTAACAATATCAAACTGCAAATTCCTGAAAGGCTTAAACAGGATTTTGAATTTTTATCCATTCTTCAATCAGGTATTTCTTCTAAAAGAATCATGATTGTTGAATATAAAAATAATAAACAAGAAATTAGCCAAAGGGAAATTGAGCCTATTGGACTTGTATTCTATGCTTTTAGTTGGCACGTAATTGCTTGGTGCCATTTAAGAAAAGAATACAGGGATTTTAAGGTATCCAGAATTGTTCAGTTAAAAATTACTGAACAAGCTTTTTCAAAAGGAATACATATCGAACTGAACGACTACATGAAGGAACTGCCTGTAAATTTTTAGCTCCAATTATTTCTTTTCCAAACAACACTGCCATAGGGTTGTCAGTGGCCCGTTTTTTCTTTGTGTTCTAATCAAAACAAATGAACATGAACATTATCCCAATCCTCCTGAAAGAAATGGAGGAAGAAGCAGCTATTACAAGAAAAATGTTGGCGATTATTCCAGACGATAAATATGACTGGAAGCCCCATGAAAGAAGTATGAATATCCTTCAACTATCGACTCATATTGCGGAGTTGCCAACATGGACAAGCATTGCACTTACAACATCGGAACTTGATTTTGCAACATTGGATTTTACACCGCCTGCAATTAATAATACAGCGGCCCTGTTAATATTATTTGAGAAGTCTTATACTGAAGGAAAAGAAGCTTTGGAGAAAGCAACAGAAGAAGACTTGCTGCCTTTATGGACGATGAGAAATGGCGAACAGATATATACTGTTAGGCCAAAGCATGAAGTAATTAGAATGAGTTTTAACCAAACAACCCATCACCGTGCACAATTGGGTGTTTTTCTTCGCTTGCTGGATATACCCATACCTGGTAGCTATGGACCAAGTGCAGATGATGCAAGCATGTAATCAACCGTACTTAAAAACAAAACAGCGTGATGCAATTAGCACCACGCTGTTTTACATGAGATTTATTATAACTTACTAACTACCACTTCATCAACAATACGAGAGCTCCTGCTAAGAGAAAAAGATTGTGATTGGCTTGATTTCTTTGTGTTGATAACAACTTCCATTTGCAAGTTATTTGTATCATCACCTTGAAACATAAATTTCTTTGAAAAGGTTTTTCCATTGAAGTTTTCTGAATAAAGCACTACACCTTCTGCATCTTTTAAAATAACAACAACTTCTTCTTCTGTTTCATTGTTGAATACTACTTGCAGTACCGGTTGGTCGTTTATTTTACCAAGGTATTTCACATCTACAACAGTTTCTTTTTTAGTTGCTGGTTTCTTTTCATTGCCATTTGCAAGTACTGCAGTTGCAGAAAGGGTCATTAACGTTATAGCTAAAACTGCTACAAGATTCTTCATGTTTGTTCTTACATTTTTCATAATAATAGATTTATCTGTTTAAAAAAATTAAATACGCTTTTGTTTACAGGCAAATCAATCGAAGAGTATATGGCGGAGAATCGAAAGAAGAAATTTATCTAAAACCTATCTTGTTAATTGCAACTCTATTGTGAGTGCTTGATAGTGTTTCTTTGTTTCTGATGTAAAAGTAGGGCGTGTTCTATTGCTACAAAACACAACAAATTACTTGTTTAAGCATGGTAAACCAATTGTTTAAAAAATGAAATCCTTTGTAGCAAAGGGTTTCAGAGAAATTTTATTATCATGCCCAAAGGAAAAATAAACATGCAAAAAAGGGATTCGATAACGTTTTAATAACAAACTAACAAGTGTTATAATGTATAAAGAAGCATTTATTCCGCTATTTCAAATAACCAGAACTGGGATACTTGCGTCTTGTCAAAGTTATTGTCAACCACAAAAACAAGCGTGTTATGTCCATTGGGCAGCTTAGGCCCAAATGTTACTCCTTCTATATTAAAAACATAATCCTTGATGGTATCGAAATCAAACAGCAATTTTTTCGAAATGGGATTTTGAACTGGATTTGTAATGAATGAGGGGTTTTTGGAAACATCTTCTGCTCCCTTTATATCAGCTATATAAGTTCTTATATTAGATGGGATTCTGCCAACAGAATAAGCCCTTTCGATTACCAAAAACTTATCGTTGCCAATGTACATAATATCAGAAATACCATTTATCCTGAAAGTTCCGGTTGGTATTGGGGCTAATACCACAGCATCGATATGATAAGCATATTGTGCAACTTGTTTTTTTGTTTTGGTATCAAACTTCACGAACCTTACCCAAGCAGTTGAATCACCAAGTCCAGCCCTATCGCCATCTTCATATAATGGTTCTTCTACGTTTACAAAAAGGTGCCTATAATTATCTGTAAAATCAAGCCCTTCAAAAACACTGTTATGCCTTGGCCCTTTTTCCGTGATTTGATAGTGCATGTTTGCCGGCAGTTCAAAGCTATCCTTGAATTTGCCTTTCATGTCCATAACAATAATTGCTGGTTGTTGTATTTCAAGTACTCCATCTTTTTTCAAATGCCTTTGGCCTTCCGTGCCATAAACCAGTTCATTCTTTTGTGGATGGTAACGCATAGATTCCAAGTCTGCGGAATGGATTCTATCCTTGGTAATATCTGTATATAGTTTTCCTTGTTGGTTATACAATGTATCCACTTCAATAAAACCAACACTATCTATCCCTTTACTGTTCAAAAAGATTTTTGCCGTGTAATACCTTGCTGGACTTTTTGCAGACGGGTCATCGCAAATCATATAATATACATCTTGCTTACTATCATAATCAATGCTTGAAAGCCCCCCAACAACAGTTCCTTTGAATAGCATATCATGCGGTACAGCATACTTTCCCAAAAGTTTTATACTGTTAATGGAAACTGCAGGGTTTCCATTGGCCAGTTTTTTATTTGTAGTACAAGAAAAGAAGAATATGCTTGTTGCTATGATTATTAAAAGCTGTGATTGCTTTTGCATTGATTTCTATTTCCGATAAAGGTGCAAAAAGAATTTGGAATTTCTGTTTATCTTGTAGCTATGAAAATTGCACTGTACATACTACTTACAATTGCCAGCATTGGCATTTCATATATTGCTTGGGCTTATAAAAAATTGGATAAAGGGCAAAAAGGACTAGTTGAGTTTGCAAATTCTTTTAATCAACAGCGTGATGACTCTTCCATACAAATGTTGCTTGCAGAATATCCTACAAACACGCAAATAGCTGTGGCCATTTTCAACGGCCAATACACAGTTTATTATGGATTTCTCAAAAAGGAAACAGGCATAGAACCTATGCTTAACAGTAAAATTTTTTTTGAAATTGGCTCCGTCACCAAAACATTTACTGCTGCTTTGGCTGCACATTGTTTCCAAAAAGATTTGCTGAAACCGTCAACAACATTAAAAGAGGTTTTTTCTTTTTCTATGCCAGAAGAAATAGCCAACATTACATTGCTGCAACTAAGCAACCATACATCTGGACTACCAAGGCTTCCGAAAAACATGAAAATGGAAAATCCAACCAATCCTTATAAAGATTATGATTCTACTCAACTATTTGCGTATTTAAAAAAAGCAAAACTTGATAATGCTGCTGGTACAAAATACAGTTACTCCAATTTGGGCATGGCTTTACTTGGCGAAATTTGTTCGGAAAAATTGGAATTTAGTTACGCCGATGCTTTGAAGAAATATTTATTTACTCCTTTGCAAATGGATCAATCATTTGTTTATCCCTGGGATGATGCCCAGCAAGTAAATATGATTCTTGGACGTGACCCTGATGGAGAAATTGCAAATGGCTGGGATTGGGATTGCATGGCTGGTGCAGGTGCAGTAAAAAGCAATTTAATCGAAATGGTTTTGTATTGCAAAAGCAAATCTTGATACTGCCAACAAACTGTTCAATTTATGCCATCAACCAACTTTCAAAAGCAATGATATGTTGAGTATGGGAATGGCTTGGCATATTATTACATCTAAAAGTGGCAATCAAATTCTCTTTCACAATGGCGGTACTGGAGGATACACAAGGCAGCATGATGTTATTGCCCAGCAAAAATAAAGCTGTGATTATTTTAAGCAATGTTTCTGCCTTCCACCCAAAGATGGGTTTGATTGATGCCTTGTGTGGGCAGCTATTGGAGAAATAGGCCAGAGCGTTCTGGAGAATAATATTAAGCTGTAGCCACGACACACATTGCAACTGCTATTTCAGCACCAACTTTTGCATTGTGTTTTATTAATGCAATATTGGCTTCTAAACTTTCGCCACCTGTGTACTTGGCAATGTATTGTAGTAAGAAGGGCGTTACTTCCTTTCCTTTAACGCCTACATTTTCTGCGGCAATCAATGCCTGTAAAATATGCTGTTCCATTTCCCATTGAGGCACTTCGTCTTCTTCTGCAATGGGATTTGCTATCAATATAGAACCTTCCAAACCCAGAGACCACTTGGTTTGCAGCATATTGGCGATTTCTTTAGCAGTATCCAAACGCAAAGGTGTTTCAAAACCACTTTGTCTTGAATAGAAACTTGGGAAAGCATCTTGCCCAATTGTTACAACAGGAATACCTTTTGTTTCCAAGTATTCCAAGGTCAATCCAATATCGAGAATAGATTTTACACCAGCACTTACCACTGCTACACTTGTTTGACCCATCTCTGTTAAATCTGCACTAATATCCAAACTGTTTTCTGCACCACGATGAACACCCCCAATGCCTCCTGTTACAAAAATTTTAATGCCAGTCATTGATGCAATACGCATAGTGGCAGCAACTGTCGTTGCTCCATATAAATTTTTTGAAACAACATAGGGCATATCGCGAAGGCTCACCTTCCACACATTTTTTTCTTTGCCAAATGTTTCAATTTCTTCCGAAGATAAACCAACGCAGCATTTTCCATTGATGATGGCAATCGTAGCAGGAATAGCTCCATTGTCTCTTACAACTTGTTCAACAGCCAAAGCTGTTTCCACATTTTTGGGGTAAGGCATTCCATGTGAAATGATGGTACTTTCCAATGCAACAACAGGTTTGTTTTGCTGTAAAGCTTGGGCGACTTCAGAAGATATTTTAAGCAATGAATTCATGGTTTCTTACTTTACTTCATAATAAAGGTTATTTGTCCAATCTATCTTCTGCAGCTTACAGAAAGCTTCTCACTTCATAGTATTTGCTTATCAATCCTAATAATTTTTGTTGATTGAGGTGAGTAGCAATGGCACCATTAACCTGTAAAATTTCTGCACTTAAAGTATGGGCTACCTTTAAAGAATCTTCGTCGTCCATGCCCAAATATTTAGCCATCACCCAACCGCTTAGGCTTCCATCACCAGCACCCGTTACATCGCGAATGTCCTCTACTTCTGGGGCTGCCAAGGTGTAGCTTAGGTCTTTGGTAAAAAGCATGGAGCCTTTTTTGCCACGATGGAGCCAAATTTTTTCTACGCCCCTATCCAAAATTTCCTGAGCATTTTCTTCAATGGTTTTACCACCGTTGCTGCACATGGCAGGTAGTTCATCTTCATTGGGTGTTACGAGGTTCACTCCCTGTAAATTCATTTTTGCAAATTTTTGTGCAGGAGGAACAGAAACAGGTTCTATAATAAATGGAATATTTTTTTGTTGGCAGAAATGGGCAAGCCAAGCCACTGTTTCAGTATCAATATTGGCGTCCGCAATAATGGTAAAAGCTGTGGCCAACAAGGCTTCGTGCTGCTGCATGTGCTGTGGCGAAATACTATCCAAGGAAGTATTGGTAAGTAAAGCGGTAAACAATGAACGGTCATAGTTTAAAATGCCCGTGTACTTTCCCGTTAATGACTGGTTAGTGATTGCTGCATCCAATTGAATGTTCACATAACCACAAATTGTTTTTAACCAATCACCCTCACCATCGTTTCCAAAAACGCTGACTAATTGAACAGGAATTCCAAGTAATGCCAATTGATGTGCAATGTTCCTTGCTACACCCCCTGCACTTCTATGTACGGTGGCGTCATTTGTTGTGGCCATTAACATGGGATGATTGGCTGCATAAAGTTCATCTACTAAAGCCGCACCAATGCATATTACAGGTTTGTTCATAGCGGCAAATGTAGCATTTGACTTTGAGCAAGAAAAAGAACGATAAAGAAATATGATTTTATTAAACAGTTCCCGTTGATTAAATAACTGATTTGCTTTTTTAGGTTATTTTCAATTTGTATGAAATGGAAACTGCTACTCATATTGTTCTATTTAGCACCGGTTAGTGCTTTTTCGCAGGGATTAAATTTCATTAATATCAATACTGATATGGGCCTGCCATCCAATGAGTGTTACAGGATTGTTCAGGATACAAGAGGGTATATATGGATTTCTACTGACGCAGGGCTAGTGAGGTACAACTCTAAGGAATTTGTACTTTTTGATAGATCCAAGGGAATGCCATATAACAATATCTATGCGTTAGACACAGACAAAAGTGGCAGGGTTTGGTTTGCTACAGGAAACTGGAATATTGGATATATTCTAAACGACAGTGTACATATAATCCAATTTTCTTTAAAAAATTATAACCCTGTTGGTGATTTAATTTACAAGATTAAATATTTCGAAAAAGATAGCGTACTATTAATTTCTTCTCACTCTGCCACACATGAGCTTAATAATAAATCTGGTCAGTGGGCTATTCAACAAGTTATTTCACCTCAAAAAAATCGTGATTACTTATTAATAGAAAAGGAAGAATTTAAGTATGTAGCAAACTTGTATAATTCTGTCAGAATAAGGTTTCAAGTAGAATACAAGTTTCCCATAAGCATCTCCTTACCTGCTCAGGGGGACTCTTTACTATTAAGCATGCCAAAGAAAAGCGTTTTTTTAAATGATTGCTTTACTGCGATGTTGAAGGGTGGTGATTATATTCTCGCTATTGAAAGTTTTGTATTTCTCTTGAATAAGGACAACTTAATAAAGCAGCAAATAAAGCTCCCCACATCCATACATGCAATCCACGTAGATCATGACAATAACATTTGGATTGGATGCAAAAAAAATGGCATTTTTTGCTTTAACAATGGAAATCTTAACAATGTCACCCAACATATACTTCAGCCAAATTCTGTAAGTAATATTATTGAAGACAAAGAAAATGGCATTTGGGCGACAACTTTGGAAAACGGATTTTACTATTGTGCCAATACTAAGATAGAAACTGGCTCTAAGTTTTTTGGAGGTAAAAAAGAAGTTTATTTTAGTAAAGTTGTTAATCAGCATTTATTTTTAAATGATGATAATACGCCATTAGCGGTTATATGTAAAGACACATTACTGGTAGACCCAAAAAAAATGGGAAATTCAAGCCCGCACGTTACAGATGTTTTTTCAACAAAAAAAGGATATTTTGTTTCAACTGTTTCTGGAGTGTTTTCATTTGATAGTGCGTTTAAAAAGGGTACCTTATTCAAACTTTCAAACAATCGTTCGTCTGCAGCAAAAGGAATTATTGCGGTTGATAATTCCATATACGCTTTTGACAATATTATTTTGTATTCCTTAAATAATTTGAAAATAAAGGATGCAATGGGTGAAGGGGAACAAAAGATGAAAGATGTTCTGTATGTAGGCAATAGTGAACTTCTAGTTTGTGGAAAACTTGGGTTAATAAAATATAGAATTGTTCCCAACCAATTTTCTTTAAAAATAGTTCAAGTTTCAAAATATGGGCATGACATCAACAAAATATTCAAAGATTCTTCGGGAAATATTTGGTTACCAGCAAACTCGGATACATTATTCGTTATTGACAAAAATTTTAATTTAAAAACTACCTTTTTTTTGGGTAAAAAAGAATTAAACTGTAAGAGTGTCATTCAGCAATCTACTAATTCTTTTCTTATTTCATCAAACAAAGGAATCATTCAAATTTTGGCCGATGCCAACTTTTCAAAATATCAAATAAAATATTTTGAAAAAACCAATGGACTTCCATCAAACGATATTCGGAATATTGTTTTCTTCAAAGGAAAATATTACGTAAGTACATCACATGGATTATGTTCCTTCAACTCATTGACAGATCTGGAACATATTGCTTCTCCCAATACAGTCATCAGTGCATGTTTTGTTAACGACAGTTCTGTTTCTATGCATACAAACATGCAACTTCCTTACAATAAAAACAATGTTTCGTTTATTATTGACGCCCTTGCTTTTAAAAAAATCACCCAGCGAGGTACTTTTTTTAAATATATGTTAGACGGCTTAGAAAGCGAATTCAAAACAGCAACAGGCACTACTATTTCTTATAACAATTTACCTCCAGGAAATTATAGGTTTATTGCAAAAACATTTTATGATTCTAATACTGAAGATATTAGTCCTGCCGAATTCTCCTTTATTATTAAACCTGCTTTCTGGCAAACATGGTGGGGAATATTATTAATAGTTCTTGTAGGTGCAGCTATCGTTTATACATTTGTTCTTTGGCGGATAAAAAAAATAAAATTGATTGAAAAAGAAAGAACTGCAATCAATCAAACCATTGCAGAGTACAGGTTCACTGCTTTAAAGGCACAAATGGATCCACACTTCATTTTTAACAGCATTAATATAATACAAAACCTCATTCTTGAAAAAGACAAGACAGAAGCTTATAATTCATTAGGTAAATTTTCTCGTTTAATACGCATGGTACTTAATCAGTCGGATTCTGTTTTTGCAACAATTGAAGAAGAACTTGCTTTAATCAACTTGTATGTAGAACTAAACCAATTAAGGGTTGACTATCCATTTATCTTTATTTCAGAAATACAGCAGGGAATCTTATCATGCATCGTTCCCAGTTTAATTATTCAACCTTTTATTGAAAATGCCTTATGGCATGGCATTCTACCATTAAAGGGTAGCAAAAAAGGACTTATTTTATTGAAAATATTCAAAGAGGATAATATCTTGGTAATGCAGGTTAAAGACAATGGTATTGGTAGAAAAACATCCTCTTTAAATAAATCCTCTTTGCCGCATATTTCTAAAGGAATAGAATTGATAAAGGAACGATTGAAAGCTTACCAAGCGATGAACGATAATTGCTTGGCTGAATTGAATATTTTTGATTTGGAAGAAAATGGTGAATCAGCGGGAACAATGGTTGAAATAAAAATTGCTCTCCAAGACGATGAAACTTACTAATACACTCGAAATTTTAATTGTAGATGATGAAGCCGCTGGCAGAGGCGTGCTTCACAAATTATTATTGGATATTGTAACCGTTCCTTTTTGCATTTATGAAGCCAATAGTGCTGTAAATGCATTAGCAATACTGAAAGAAAAAAAAATCCAGCTTCTTTTTCTGGATGTTCAAATGCCCGAACAAAATGGTTTCGATTTATTAAAGCAAATTACCAATATAGATTTCGAAATAGTTTTTGTAACAGGGTATGACCAATATGCCATTCACGCCTTCCGGTTTAATGCTCTTGACTATTTACTTAAACCCGTGGAAATTGATGAGCTGAAGCAAGCAGTTACTAAAGCAATTTCTCGAATAGCCAACAAAAGCAAAAGCACAGAAAATATCACCAACTTGCTGCCAAGTCTACAGGATTTGACCTTGGAAAAAAAAGTGGCCATTCATGTAAAGGACAAAGTTGTATTTGTTGAAGTAATTAAAATCAGCCATATTATAGCATCTGACAACTATTCGGAAATTGTTACTAACAAAAAAGAAAATTTTGTTACGCCTAGGGTTTTAAAAGAATTTGAATTCTATCTTCAAAGACTCCCTTTTTTTATTAGGATAAACAGGGGCGTTATTGTTAATGCCAACTTCATTCAATCTTATTCCAAAGATTTCCCTTGCATTATTGAAATGAAAACAGGTGCCAAATTTGAAATAAGTCGCCGAAAAAAGGCAGATGTCCTCAATCAGTTAGAAGTTTTGTAAAAAATATCAATGTGCTAAAAACCGAGTAAACGGTACCAGTTAAATGCGCCTGTCTTTGGTACTTTGTACCATATTTAGAAGTTACCCTAACTTTTAAATATCACAGCAGCAGCCAAAAAGGTATATACTTTTCCTTGGGGGTTTAGTACAAGAGAAAAAACGACTGTTGGGGTCGTTTTTTCTCCTGCTATGCTTTTCTACAATCACTTTAATCGCTACTCTTCCTTTCTCTTCACAATCATGTACCAATTGTGTTCCAATTGTCTGTACCCATAATCAAAGCAGAAATAATAAACTTCCCCATTTTTATTGGTGTAAGAATGCGTATGGTATTTAAATACAAACCCTTTTTGTATCAATTTATCCTGAGGAAAATTGATGGTTTGTTTTTCTACGGGTAATAGTTCTTCCAGAATTTTTCTATTCTTTAATAGAGTATTAGTAATGCTGCGAACATAGGCACTATGGCTCCCCTTGCTTTTTTGAGTGTTATTGTAATTATTGCGGCAGTAATCATCGCAAAATTTTTTATCTACCCTTCCTTTTACAGTTTTTCCACAGGACAAACAAGTTTTGGATTCATTTAATTCAGCGGTTGAAGGTGCAGGCATAATAATGGTTGAGCCAACAAGGTAGGTAAAATTTATCCGTGTACAAACGTTTATACACGTTTATCATCGGGAATAAACGCTTAAAAACCGACTACTCTTTTTTGGCAATAGCACTTTTGCCATGTCAAACAAAACAGTAAGACGTCACTGCAAAAGTTTGATTGAAATAAATTAATCATCGCCCAAACACATCCTTCATTGAGATGGGGCACAAACCGAAAGTTATGTACGCATTAAAGAACAAAGTTCAATTGATTGGCAATTTGGGTAACAACCCAGAAGTAAAAACATTAGATAGCGGAAAAAAAATGGCACGTTTCAGCATGGCTACGAGCGAAATTTACAGGAACGCCAAAGGAGAAAAAGTAGAAGAAACACAATGGCACAATTTAGTAGCTTGGGGCAAACTTGCAGAAATTGCAGAAAAATATTTGCAAAAAGGAAGCGAGATTGCCTTAGAAGGTAAACTCATTAATAGAAGCTACAATGACGCGGAAGGAATTAAAAAGTATATTACTGAAATACAGGTAAATGAGTTGCTCTTGTTGGGAGATAAGCAAGCGAAAGCCTAATAACAAGTCAAAAACTACGGATGCAATGGATTTTCGCCTAGGTGAAATGAAATTGCATCCTTTTCTATTTTAAGCATCTGTTTCCTTCATCTTATCTTTATCATCATGGCAACCGATACATCTAATATCAATTTTCAATTAGCTGCTGATTTTATTAATTATACAAATCGCTCTGTATTTCTTACAGGCAAGGCAGGCACGGGCAAAACAACTTTTCTAAAATATATTCGAGAGCATACTATCAAGCAAATGGCTGTGATTGCACCTACAGGCGTGGCTGCCATTAACGCTGGCGGTGTAACTATTCACTCTTTTTTTCAACTGCCTTTTACGCCTTACGTTCCTGAGAAAAAAGGTTTCAGTAATGAAGATAGTATCGACAAGCATCATTTAATTGGTCGTTTAAAAATTACCGCCGAACGCAGGAAAATTTTTCAGCAATTAGAACTGTTGGTAATTGATGAAATAAGCATGGTTCGTGCAGATGTATTGGATGCCATTGATACAGTACTTCGTCATTTTAGAAGCAGGTATAATGAACCATTTGGTGGCGTGCAGATGCTTTTGATTGGCGATATGTTCCAATTACCGCCAGTTGTACCAGATGCAGAATGGAGTATTTTATCCCAACATTATTCTAGCCCATATTTCTTTAGCAGCAAAGTAATGCAGGAAAGAGAGCCTGCTTATGTGGAGCTAAACAAAATTTATCGTCAAAGCGATGAACGTTTCATCAACGTACTAAACAAGATTAGAAACAATGAACTGGACCAAGAAGGATTTGAAATTTTGCATGAACATTACAACCCATCTTTCCAAACGAATAAAGAGGAGGGCTATATAACCCTTACTACCCACAATTATAAAGCAGATGCTATCAATACAAACGAACTGGCTAAACTTAAAACCCAGCTTCATTCTTTTAAAGCAGATGTGGCACAGGAATTTGGTGAAAAAAGTTATCCTGCTGATGTGAACCTTCAACTAAAAATTGGTAGTCAGGTAATGTTCATGAAGAACGATATGGACAAAGCCAAACGTTATTTTAATGGCAAGATTGGAACAGTTGAAAAAATAGAGGACGATAAAATTTTTGTTCAATGCAAAGGTGAACCAGCTTCCATTGAAGTAAAAAAATACAAATGGGAAAACATTCGCTATACACTTAACAAGCAAACCCAAAAAGTAGAGGAAGATGTGATTGGCTCCTTCACACAATATCCATTGCGTTTGGCTTGGGCCATTACCATTCATAAAAGCCAAGGATTAACTTTTGAGAAAGCCATCATTGACGCTGGGCAAGCTTTTGCTCCTGGCCAAGTGTATGTGGCTTTGAGTAGATGCACATCTCTAAAAGGTATGGTTTTGCTAAGCAAAATCACTTCGTCAAGTTTGTATAGCGATATGAAGATTGTCAATTTCAGCAGCAATAAACATACAACCCAATTGCCACAGGCATTGCAGGCAGACAAGCACCTTTACCAGAAAAAATTGTTGCTTGAATTGTTTAACTTTTCATCCGCTATTCAAAAATGCAATAGTTTGGTAAGAATTGTGGATGAACATAAAGATGCTTTTAATGAAGAGGCTTTTTCTTATGTAAATGATGTTGAAAAAGAGGTGTTGAAACTACAAGAGGTGAACAAGAAATTTGAACCGCACATGCACTTGTTGCTACAGCAAGTTGATTTGCCAGAACACAATGCCGCTTTACAAGATAGAATTAAAAAAGCTGCAGTTTACTTTGACGGTGAATTGAAAACTTTATTGAAGTTCATTTTATCTTCTCCTGCGGTTACAGATAGCAAGCAATATTCCATGAGCTACAATGAGGACATCAAGGACTTGTTCATTTTGCTTGCTCAACAAGCTCAAATAATTGCAGCTACAAAAAGTGGTTTTACAGTTGATGGTTATCATGAACAGAAGAAAAAATTTGTGCTTTCCTATTTTAATGTGAACGCCTATGCTGGAGCATCAAGCTATAAAAAAACAGATAGCCCACAACCAGAACTGCATAAACAGCTTCGCCAATTAAGGGACAGGATTTGTGAAAAAAATGGTTTACCTATTTATATTGTTGCTGGTACAAGCACAATAGACGAAATGGTCCGTTACCTTCCTCTAACATTGGAGGAACTAAGAAAAATTACAGGCTTTGGCGATGCCAAGATTGATAAATATGGCTTGCAGTTTCTGGATGTGATCCAGCGTTACTGCAATGAATATGAACTTCAATCCTTGATTCATGAAAAGCCAGCGAAAAAAGAGAAAAAAGAAAAGAAAGAAAAAGAGGAAAAAGCTTCTTCCAAAAAAGTTGATACCAAACAGGAAAGTTTCAAGCTGTACAAAGAAGGGCAATCTGTTGCGGATATTGCCAAAATAAGGACACTTGCAGCTACTACTATTGAAAGCCACTTAGCCCATTTTGTTTCCATTGGCGAAATAAAAATTGAAGAATTGGTCAACCGTGAAAAAATTGTCATCATTGAACCTGCATTGGAAAGCCATGATATGTCTTTGGGCCTAGCACCATTAAAGGAAAAACTTGGCAGCAATATTTCTTATGGTGAAATAAGGTTGGTACTTGCTTGGAAAGAGTTTGAACAAACAAATGAATTGCAGGACACGTAGAATTGTTTTCAAGAAAAACTAAACTAGCCAGCCAAAAATTAAACACCCCAAAACAATAAATGGTGCGGGCAATTTGCTAAACTTTAATAGGCAGAATGTAGCAATGATGACTCCCGCATCCAACCAACCAACCATATTGCTTTTCCAAAGTTCATGGAATAAAATGTCTTTCGATAAATAAAACACGGCTCCAGTCATAATACCCACTACTGCGGCATTAATCCCTTCCAATGAACGGTAAATGACTGCATACTTTTTTAGGTTATGCCAAACAGGGAAAAAGAAAAGAACCAATAAAACACTGGGCAAAAAAATTCCGATTGCTCCTAGTAAACAACCCAATAGTTGAAGGCTCACAGAATTTTCTGTTCGCATTACCATCCCACCCGTAAAAGCCCCAATGGAAAAAACAGGACCAGGTATCGCACGAACAATTCCGGAACCTGTCAAAAAATCCTCCTGTTTCATTTTCAATACATCCCTTCCGGTTTCCTGAACATGCTCGGATTGTGGACGTACCACATACTGTTCATACATCATGGGCATCAAAACATCACCTCCGCCAAAAACAAGGCTTCCAAAACGGTAACTATTTTCAAAAAGGTTTAAGGGCTTTCTATTGTTCCAATTACCCTGTGTTGCTGTTTCGGATAAATAGCCTGTTACGCCAAATAGGGCAAGAAAAATAAGCATATTGCCCCATTTTATTTTTTTAGGGGGAACGCCTTTTTGCTGGATACGCTTATCACTAAAATTTGTGGCTATTCCTGCTGCCAGAATTAGGGCAGGGAAAACCCACGGCGTTTTAAAGGCAAAGAAAGTGGCTAATGCTGCCAGTAACAATATCACTTTTGTAATGGTATTGTTAATAGCAGCTTTAAAAAGCCTAAAAGCAGAATAAGCAATAAAACCAATGGCCATGGGGTGGATGAACTTGAAAATCTGTGTATTGATGGCTTGATCGGAAAAATAGTCCAGCAAAAAAGAAAGGCTGCCCATAATTAAGCAGGCTGGCGAAACCCAAATGAGCAATGTTAACAATGCCAATGGAATTCCTCCTCTTTTATAACCAATCAGTGTAAGGGTTTGTGTAGATGACGCTCCAGGAAGCATATTGCAAAAACTCACAAAATCAAGCAGTTCCGTTTCCGTCAAATCCCTTCGCCGATTTACAAATGTTTTCAACATCATACCATAATGGCCTTGTGGACCACCAAATGCCGTAATGCTATGCAAGAAAACGGCTCGTAGAAAAGGTATGTGGCGAAGCAGTATCAATAAACTTAGAGGTATTTGTTTCTGACAATAAAGTAAGCAAAATAGTTTTTACGGAATTATTTTATTCGGCTTCCGGTCAAAAACAATCCAGCAAAGTTGAAAATAAGATGTAGCCTTTGCCAGAGCAACCATTTTATCAAAGGTTGTATAAATAAAAAGGCCCCACCTAATAGGTGGGACCAAGTTTTACATACCCCCATATGAAAACGCTTACTGCTTTACAAAACGAATGCTTTTTATGAAAACATCACCAATAAAAGCATTCAATATATAAATACCGCTTGATAAATCGTTTAAGTTCAAATCCAATTGCTGTTTGCCCTCTTCCACTTCCGCAATTACTTTCTTAGCAACCCAGCCCTGCACATCAAGTACCTTGATAGTCAATTTTTCAATTTTGTCGGCTACAATATTTAAATAGCTGATACTGTTTGTAGCCTCTGGCTGTAAGCTTTGAATGTACATGCGTTCTTGTTTTGGCATTAATAAATATGGTACAATCGGCACAGGGTTTTATAATGACATACCCTTTTTGTAAAATGCTGCTTATAATACCAAGAATAATGCCGAAACGTTAGTTTACATTTCTTTGGAGGTCAATTTTATTTCTTCCTCGTTTATATCCAACAACATATAACGTGTTACGTTATTAATAAGCATTTCATCCAATACATCTACCAAATTTTGATACGTTGATTTGTCTGTTGGCTTTATCAAAACAACCATTTCCTGACCATCGCCAAACTTTACAGTCACCTCTTTCTTTTTATTGATGATTAATTTCCTCAACCCTTCCACACCGTAATTGGTAATAAGCATTGTTTGAGGATTATCTTCAAAATAGTAATGAATCTTATTGTGTCTTGATGGGATAAGCGTAAGCACTACACTTTTTTTAATGGGTAGTTGCTCTTTGGAATCTTGGGGCATGTTCAGTTTCATTACTTTGGCTTCACTTAAGGTGGTGGTGAAAATAAAAAAGGTAATGAGGAGAAAACCCAAGTCAACCATTGGGGTAAGGTCTACTTTGGTACTTAATTTTTTGCTGCGGATACCGCCACGTTTCTTGTGGTTGCCTTCCTGTTGTTGCATCTCTGCCATGGGATTGAGTTTGGAAGTGATACCGATTTCATCGGCATTATACCATGTTCATTTTGATTTAAGGATGAACATTTAACTCGTATAAGATGCTTGGGTCAATCATTTCCACAAAGAAAAAACATCACGGGTAGTGATGTTTTCCAAAGGATAGTGTAATCATCCTGCAACGAAACGTTTTAGTTTTTTAAACTCCCGTTTTTGGGGTGATTGAAATTTTTCTGCAAATGTTTGCAGTGTGGCTTTCATCAACAGCAGCAAACCGCCTCTGTTGGGTTGGGGGTGTAGCTTCATGTGATATTAGATTTATTAGATAGTAAACCTAAAAAATATTCTTGGATTAGAATAGCGTAAAAACACTTGATTTTGGGCTTGGTAGAAAATGAAGGCGATATCCTGAAAGTCATTCCCCAATTAAAACAAAGCCGGCCCACTTTACTGTGTTTTTGTATTTTGCTTTTAATGTTAATTGTGCATTACGAAGTGCTGAATAGTATGTTTCCCCTTTTTGAATATTGGTGTAGAACAATTGCATGAGTTCTGCTGTTTCTGCGTCAGGCACTTCCCATAAACTGATGATTAATTTTTTTGCTCCTGCCATTTTAAAAGCCCTTTGCAGACCATAGACGCCTTCGCTTGCATCAATATCTCCCAAAGCTGTTTGGCAAGCACTCAATACAACCAATTCAACATTCTGGAAGTTCAAATTAGCTATTTCCTGTGCCGTTACAATTCCATCTTCCATTCCTTCATCTAACATTTTGTTCTTTCCCCAATAATTGTTTACACCGCTTAATACAATACCGCTTCTCAACAATGAATAATCCTTTGTAGAATTGTCACTTCCTTTTTTTGCTGATTTTTGGGGTGGTGGAAAATAGAATCCATGTGTGGAAATATGGAGTATTTGTGGGGCCTTGAATCCAGATAGCATTTTAAGTTTTGTCTCCGTGGCATTTTCATCTGTACAAGAAACTACTTTCCATTGTTTGTCCACAATTGTTTTTGCAATACTTTCTACTTCAGTTTTGGTACCGGGCAAATAGGTCCAAGTATTTGCCACATCTTCCTTGCTCGCATTTTGATAAGCAGGTAAGGCAGCTATTTCTTTGGAAGAACTGGCTGAAACGTTATTGGCTTTGTTGTAATTAGCCCCACCAAATAGTGTAAGCGTTTTGTTACTAGTAACCTTTTCTGGATAAAGCAGTTCATTAATGCTGAGTAATTGGTGCAGTTCGTATTTTTCCAACAATGCTTTTCCATCAGTAGTGTCAGCCAATGAAATAAAACTCAGTTTATGTAGTTGCCCAGCAGGCAAATTGTACACCACAGAACTGTTGAATAAATATGGCAACAATGGTCTCCAAACAAGATTGTACAATTTGCTATCGATATTTTCATCTGCTTTTTTATCTGTTTTTATGGTGCTTCTTCCTTTGGCTCCATGATAATTCTTAAGTAGTGCAACCAATTGCCTCTGTTCACAAACAGGAACAAAAGTGGCAACTGTATCTTTTGGCTTGATGATATAAGCTGCATATATAACGGAATCCGTCCAGCCTTTGGGCGAAAAATAATTAATCGCTACCCAATGAACAAGCACTTCATTCGTTTTAAGTTTAGCTGCAACCTCTGACACATTGTTTCCCGATTTTCCAATCATCTGTTCCACTTGTGGTAAAAGATTAATCAGTTTCTTTTCCAGTTCAAATGATTTGGTAAAAAGCCCATAAGTATCAATACCAGCTTCTTCTTGCTGCTCTATGCTCATTTGTATGGCTTTTGCATATTGGGTATTGCTATTCTGCCAATCCAACAATGTTTGCTGAACAATTGGGTCTTTATGATTAGTGGCTATATTATAGAGTTGCTTCTTGCTTTGCAGTAGCCATCCCTGCATGCAATTAGTGGCATAATAAGATGTGCCCGTTCTTTTTGCCTTGTTGTAGTAAAGCATGGAGTTGGCAGAATGCAGGTAATAATCATAACGGAACAAGTACTCTTCTTTTTCCACTTCACTAAATTTTAAAATATTCTGTTGCGTTGTTTTTACCCATTGCTTGATGCCTTCGTCAAAAACACTGCTCCAACCCGCAACATTGTTTGATTGGTAATACATTAGTACCAAATTGTTCAAATAGGTTGTATTGTCAGGATGGTTCTTGCCCATAACAGCAGGCACCAAAGCAATAGCTTCCTTGTACATTTTTTCTGCTTCGGCATAATTGCCTATATCTGTATATAATGAACCTAAGGCATTTAAATCATCGCAATAGGAGGGATGCTTTTCACCAAATGTTTTCCTGTTTATCTGCATGGCCTGTTTAAGCAGCGGTTCGGCATTGGCAAAATCCTTTTTCTTCTGCAAAAGCTTGCCCAAGCTGTAGATGCTTTCTGCATAGCGTGGATGTTCTTTTCCAACAATTTTTTTATTGATGTCAACAGCTTCCCTCAACAATGGTTCTGCCGATTGATAATCATCCTTGTCTTGGTACATGGAAGCAAGGTTAGCCAAGTCCCTAGAGTAATGTGGATGTTCTGTACCCACAGCTAATTTGTTTACCTCCAACGCTTTTTTGTACATGCTTTCGGCATCATAATAATTGGCAAGGTCTGCATACAGGCCAGCAAGATTGCTTAATGATGAAGCGTAGTCTATATGGGCCGCACCCAATGCTGTTTTTCTTATGTCCAATGCTTCCTTATACAATATTTCAGCCTTTGAATAATTGGCCACATCGTGGTAGAGCGTTGCAAGATTATTGAGGGATGTGGCATATTCAGGATGTTGGTTACCATAAATTGCTTTAGTAATTTCAAGGCATTCCTTGTATGCATCTTCGGCATTTTTGTAGTCGCCATTCTTTTGGTAAAAAAGGCCAAGGTCATTTAGAATAAGTGCATACAACGAGTGCTTCTTGCCTCTGGCAATAGCCATTGCATTCAATGCTTCTTTGAACAAAGGAAAAGCGGCTTCATAATTGGCAAGCTCCACATAGGAGTTGGCAAGCATGTTAACGGTCTTAGCATACTCAGCACTTTTTTCACCCAATGATTTCTTGTAAACATTTATGGACTCCTTCAGTAATTCCTGTGCCAATGCATACCTTCCCATGTTCAGGTACAGGCTTCCTAAATTGTAGGCAGAGGCTGCATAATAATGGTGTTCCCTTCCATAAACAGAAGCACGAATAGCAAAAGCATCCTTTAAATAAACCTCGGCTTCCGCATTTCTGTTCATATTCATGTACAGCACGCCAAGGTTGCTTGCACTCAATGCATAAGCTGCACTTATTTTTCCAAACCTCTTTTCTCTAATCCTCAATGATTCTTTATGGTAGGTTTCTGCTTGTGCATAATCGCCCATGGTATTGCAAAGAGCAGCCAAATCGTTTAGCACCATAATATAATCATCTTCTTCGGCAACCATAATCCTTTTCCTTATGGCAAGGCATGCGGTGTAATTGAGTTTTGCTTTTTCAAACAATTGCATCTCATCATACAAAACGCCTAGGTCGTACAGGCTGGAAGCATATGTGTTGTTTTCTGTTCCGTATCGCTTTTTTATTGTGGTGGAAATTTCTATGTACAATGGTTCTGCAAGTTCATACTCATACATAACGAGGTATAGGTTGGCAAGGTTTCTTAAGCTGCCAAGATATTCTGGATGCTGGTTGCCAAATTTTTGCTTAGTAATACTTACAGCTTCTTTATACAAAACTTCTGCATCCTTGTACTGCTCTATTTTCTTGTAAATGAATGCCAAGTTGCTGATGCTTAGGAGATAGTTGGCATGAAGCTTACCAAAAGTGGTGGCCGCTTTTTGCACTACATATTTTGCTGTGGCAATGGCTTTATCATAATCACCTTTTCTGTAAAGGTTTTCTACTTCCTTACTTTTAGTGTCCCAATCAAGAGAGTCAGCGGGGTTTATGTTTTGTGCATTTGCTAAAGAAGCCGCCATTACAATAAACAATAACAAGCAGCATTTTTTAATGTTGTTCATACAACAAGTTTGGGGCAAGGTAGCAGCAAAAAACATTTTAGTAAATACCTGTAAGAGGGTATGTTGTTTACTTGTATTTCCAGTGCCGCTGTTTCCCTTCGGCTATCCATTCAGTGGCTTGAGTAATTCGCTTTTCCTTTGTGGCTTCCGTTTTCGCCTCATCAATCCAAGTGGCATATTCCTTTCTGTGGCTAGGTGCAAACGCTTCCCAAGTAGTGAAAGCTTTTTTGTTTTTCTTGATGGCTGCAGTGATATAAGATGGAACGATATATTCTGTTTTTGGAGCTGCTTTTTTGATAAGCCTCTTTCCATCATCAGTTATTTCCATTGCCTTTTTAATGAAGCCAATGAGTTTCTTTTCTGGTGGTAAATCTTTCAATGAAGTTATCCTTCCCAAATGGCCCATGGCTGATTCTGATTCTGCATTTTGTATAAGCATGGGCTCATCCATCAAGGCTGCCTGAAAAAAACCAAAAGCACAATGCTGCTTGAATGCAGCCATGTGGCACATCATCTTCCCTTTGTAATCAAAGAAGGGCATGCTCCATTTTATTTTTTCTTCCACATCGGGGCAAGTTGTATGAACCAGTTCCCTTATATATTCTAAAATGGGCTGGGCAAAGGGTTGTGACTTTGCGATGTAAGCATCTATCTTTTCATTGTAGGGTGACATAAAGTTTGCTTGTGGTTAACGATGACTAAAAATACAATCATTCACCAATCAAAACAAAGCCAGCCCATTTTGTTGGGTTACTGTATTTTGCTTTCAATGTAAGTTGGGCATTCCGCAAGGCCTTATAATAAGTCTCCCCATTGAAAACTGCTTGATAGAAAAGCTGCATCAGTTCTGCTGTTTCTGCATCTGGCACTTCCCAAAGGCTCAGGAGCAATTTTTTGGCACCAGCAATTTTAAAGGCACGCTGCAAACCATAAACACCTTCGCTGCTATTGATATCGCCTAAAGCTGTTTGGCAGGCACTCAGCACCACCAAGTCAGTTGCAGTAAGGTTCAGGCTGCTTATTTCCTGTGCAGTTACAATACCATCTTCACCATTGGCAAGTAAAGTATCCTTGCCCCAATAATTGTTGGCACCAGTTAATACAATGCCACTACGCAATAATGGGAAATCTTTTTGTTGGGAATTTCTATTTCCATTGTCCTCCACATTTTTAGGAGGCGGAAAATAGAAACCATGTGTGGCTATATGAAGAATGGTAGCTTTATTACCACCAGAAAGTTGCTTCAATGAAGCTTCAGAAGCTTGAGTACCTGTGAAGCCATTTACCTTCCAATCTGTTTGTTTGGCAATGGCAATTACTTCATTAGCTTCTGCCAATGTACCGGGCAAATAACTGAAACTGATATTTTTTTCAGTGGAAGCATTCCTGTAATCTGGCTGAACGGATTGTTCCTGTACATTTTCATTTGCAGTAATACCGTTATAATCAGCACCTCCAAAAAGGGCAATGGTTTTGGAAAGTTTAGTATTGTTTGAAGGCTGCATCAATTGGTCAATGCTCATTAACTGGTGCAGTTCATACTGGTCAAAGAGTTCCTGTTTGCTTGCACTGTCTTTCATTGCCCCAAAGCTTACTTTATGCAAAAGACCAGCAGGCAAATTGTAAACAGTATTGATACCTTTCAAATATGGCAATAATGGTTTCCAAATAATATCATACAAAAGAGCATCCACATTGGCAGTTTCTTTTGCAGCAGATTTTATGGTGGACCTTCCCGAAGCACCATGATAAGTTTTAAGCAAGGATGATAATTGGGCTTCTTCGCAAACGCCTAAAAATTTAGGCACACTATCTTTTGACCTGATGACAAATGCTGCATATAAAATGGAATCTGTCCAGCGGTTGGGGGCTTTGTATTTGAACGAAACCCACTGCAACACCGCCTCATTCGGTTTTAGTTTGGCAGCAACCTTTTTAGGTTCAATGGCACTGTTGTTTATTGAACTGGCCAATTGTGGCATCAACGAAATCAATTTTTTTTCCTGCTGCTTGCTGGCGTTCATTAAACTGTCTGCATTCAATGCTCCCTGTTTTCTTTTTTCTTCTGTAAGCTGTATGGCTGTAGCATACATGGCATTGGTGTTCTGCCATCTTTCTAGCAACGCTTTTACCAAAGTATCATTGGAACTATAAGCCAAGTTTATCAATTGTTGCTTGCTTTTTAACAAAGAGCCCCGCCTTTCGGAAGTGTATTGATAAAAAGGTTTGGTGTTGCTGCCATTAAAATGGTAGAGCATGGATAAAAATGTGTTTTGCCAGTTGCTATTTTTTACTAAGTAAGTTTCCTTTTCGGCTTCGCTGAAATGCTGCAGCATTATTTTGTCTGAAGAACTCTCACTAGTTACAGCTTCATCAATAATGGCTTTCCATGACTGCTCTTTGTTGGCAGCATAATAGTTACCTGCTTGCCCTGCAAGTGTTTCTACATAATTGATGTTCTTTGTTCCATAAACCTTTTTGCGTATTTGCAATGCCTGCTTGTACAAAGAATCTGCTTTTTTATGATTACCCATTACTTGATACATTACAGCCATGTTATGCAACGATAATGAAAATGTTGGATGACCCTTTCCAAACAGTTTTTCATTGATGGCCAACGCTTGTTTGTACAAGGGTTCTGCATCTTTATACATGCTGTTAAGGTAATAAAGGCCTGCTAGGCTATTAAGGCAATTGGCGTAAGAACTATGTTCTTTACCTACTGATTTTTCATAAACGGAAAGTGCTTCTTTATACAGTTGCTCCGAAAGTGAATCCTTTTCCATGAACCTGTACAGTAGGCCCAAATTGGAAACACTGTTACCATACGACAGGTTCTCAGTGCCAAAATGTTTTTTGTCTATCTCTCTTGATTCTATGTATAAGGGTTCTGCTGCAGCATAATTACCCATGTCTATATACACACCAGCTAAACCGCTTATTGCTTTTGGGTATGCAGAATATTCTGGTGTGGCTTTTAATTTTTGATACGCTTCCAAGTAACATTTTTCAGCCGCTGCATAGTTACCCATATCACTGTAATGACTGCCAAGATTGTTCAATCCAATACTGTAGTATGGATGGTCTTCGCCTAAAGTTTGCTTGATTATTTGCAGGCTTTGTTTGTACGTTTTTTCCGAGATGGAAAATTCTCCTTTTCTATCATACAACAAAGCCAAATCATTTAAGCTTAATGCATAGTCATGGCTTTCTTCACCCAATACTTTTCTTCTTATGTTCAATGCCTGCTTGCATAGCTTTTCGGCGGTTATATAATCTGCCATTTCCTGATAGAGAACAGAAAGCCCATTCAGGCTGTTTGCATAGTCTTCATTGTATTCCCCAAAAAGTTTTTTACGGATAGCCAATGCCTGCAAAAAAAATTCCTTTGCTTCCTTTGTACGCCCCATTGTTTTGTACAGGTAAGCAAGGTTATTTAGGTTCAACGCTACATTCTCATTTGTTTCCCCATAAATTTTGTTGATGGCAAGGGCTGTTTTGTACAATGGTTCTGCCAAGGAATAATTTCCCAACTGTATTTGCAACCAGGCCATATTGTTGAGGCTTGTAGCATATTTAGGGCTTTCTGCACCCAGCACCCTTTTCCTAGTTTCCATTGATTCTTTGTACAATGGTTCGGCAGCCATGTAGTTGCCCAGGTCCCCATAAGTACTGCCAAGGTTTTGCAGCACTTGGGCATACTGTGCATTTTCTGTTCCCAATGATGTTTTGTACACCGTTTGTTCCTGCTTATACAGAACTATAGCTTCTGTATATCTGTAGATGATTTTATAGAGACCAGCCAAAGTGCCAAGGCTTTCTGCAAATTCAGGTTTGTCTTCGCCATACAGTTCACGGCATATTTCCACTGCTTCCACCATATAGGTTTCTGCTTTATTATACTGCTTTTTTTGCTGGTGCAGCATGCCCAAAATTTGGGCACCCATGGAAGTAATTTCACTTTTTCTGCCAAAGATTTTCTGGGCAATGCTGTAAGCTTTTTCTGCAAAGAATATGGCAGAGTCTGTTTTTCCTTCATTAAAACACCTGCCCGTTTCCAGCATCATGTTCATGCAGGTGGTGGAGTCCTTTTCATAAGATGTTTGGCCTTGAGCAAGATTGCAAACAGAAGAAAATATAAAAATGATTAGAACAGTGAAGATTTTCTTGAACATGTAAGAATAGTATTTATGCAGCCATGAAAATAGCATGAATACAATTTTGGAGAAGTAGTGGTGGTGGGTATTTTGTAGTTGCTATTTAAAGACAAACTCTATTTATATCCTTCCTTGAGGATTAATGTTCCAATGATATATTTGAGCTTCTCCAAAATTTTTAAACTCTACTTTTTCTCCTAGTACAATTTCTTTATAAGCTTGAAACATTTGCCTTGCTGCAATTATAGGCTGCATTTTGCCAACCCTGTACAAAGACTGGGAATTGCCACAGATAATATTCCCTCATGCTGTTTTACCTTAATTAAAATAGCTTTCATTGCCAAGTAAGCATCTACGGAAGTGTCTATATTGAAACTTGTAGGAATACGCATTGTGGGTGCTGAAATCAAATAAGGCACATCGGAATCTCCTGTTTCTATTACCATCGCCCGACCAACTAGTAGTTCTCCTTCTGGAAGTTCTTTTATTCTTTGTTGTAGTTTTTTTTCAAGTTGCCATCCAAACCTTTCCGAAAGTGCATAATCCAATCCGCCATCCATAAAACCAAAAGAGTTTGCTGGACTCACCATCGCATCACATTTGATTCTAGTGATATCACCCTACAAAATCAACACCTCTTTTTCATTACCGAAAAAATCGGTCCAAGCATTTAGTTGTTTGGTTGCTATTGCTGATAGAATGATTTTCATAATTGTTTTTAGTCCCTATTAATGTGCCGCCAACCAATTTTCTCCCACACCCACCTCAGCATCCACAGGCACTCCATTAGGCAGAACCAATGCCGATTTCATGTTCTCCAAAATCAACGGTTTCAATATTTCCAGTTCTTCTGGCACAGCATCAAATACCAATTCATCATGTACCTGCAAAATCATTTTGCTCTGCAGTTTTTCTTTTTGAAGGGCTGCATGAATTTTTATCATGGCCAATTTGATCATGTCAGCAGCCGTTCCCTGAATGGGTGAGTTGATGGCATTCCTTTCAGCAAAGCCTCGTACTGTGAAGTTGGATGAATTGATATCCTTTAACCAACGTTTCCTGCCCATCAATGTTTCTACATAACCATTTTCCCTGCAAAAGTTGATGGTGTCGTCCATGTACTTTTGTATGCTGGAAAATTCACGTTTATAGTTGTCGATAATTTCCTTTGCTTCTGTTCTGCTAATGCCCAAGTTATCAGCCAGACCAAATGCACCCTGACCGTAAATAATGCCGAAGTTTACACTCTTGGCTTTGTACCGCATTTCTTTGGTTACGTGTGCATCCGCAATATTGTAAACCTTAGCAGCAGTGGCCGTATGGATGTCCTTTCCTGAACGGAATGCTTCACACATGTTGGGGTCGCCGCTAATGGCAGCCACGATTCGCAATTCAATTTGTGAGTAATCCGCACTCACCAGCACCCTTCCTTTTTCTCTAGGAATAAATGCCTTGCGGATTTCTTTTCCCCTTTCTGTGCGGATAGGAATGTTTTGGAGATTGGGATTGTTGCTGCTCAACCTTCCAGTTACTGCAACAGCTTGTGCATAGCTGGTATGTACACGGCCCGTTTTGCTATTAATCATTAACGGCAAAGCATCCACATAAGTTGATTTCAATTTGGTGAGTTCACGGAAAATCAAAATGTCTTCCACAATCTGGTGGCCTTTTGTTGCCAACTTTGTTAACACGTCCTCACCTGTTTGGTACTGGCCAGTTTTTGTTTTTTTGGCAGAGGGGTCCAATTGCAGTTTTTCAAAAAGCACTTCGCCCAATTGCTTTGGTGATGCCAAATTGAAACGCACACCTGCTTGCTTGTACACACTTTCTTCTGCTTGCTTGGCATCCACATCCAGCAGGTTACTATAGTCTTTTAAAAATGGCTCATCAATCTTGATGCCTTCAAACTCCATAGCAGTCAACACTTTTACCAACGGGTTTTCCACTTCGTTGAATACCCTTTCCACTTCACGCTCTTTCATTAATGGGTGCATGGTGTTCTTCAATTGCAAAGTAATGTCTGCATCTTCAGCCGCATATTCCTTCACTTTCTCTATCTCCACATCACGCATCGTTCCCTGTGTCTTGCCTTTTTTACCAATCAGTTCTTCGATGTGGACCGGTTCATATTGCAGGAACTGAGCACTCAATAAATCCATACTGCGTTTGCCATCCGGTTCTATTACATAATGCACTAGCATGGTATCATAGATATTTCCTTTCAGTTCCACACCATACCATTTAAGTATGAGCATGTCATACTTGATATTCTGTCCAATCCATGTTTTGCTTTCATCATCAAACAATGGTTTGAAGAGGTCAAGAATTTTGGCTGTCTCGTCTTTATCTGCTGGGCAAGGAATATAATACCCTTCATGTTGGGTAAAAGAAAAACTTAAGCCAACCAGTTCTGCTTCGTTTGCATCGATGCTCGTGGTTTCTGTATCAAAGGAAATCTCGGTTAGTGGTTGAAGCTTTGCAATCAGTTCACTGATTTTCTCTTCTGTATCAATTAAGAAGTATTGATGTGCCACGTTATTAATATTCTTATCAGCAGTAAGCCCAACAAACTCCAATCTTTCTTCGGCTTTTTCCTTAATGGTTTTTTCTTGCGATTCTTTATTGCTCGATGTTTTGCTCTCTACCACATTACCAAACAAATCTGTCTGCACACCAACAGGAGCCTGTGTAAACACATTGAAGTCCTCACCTAAAATCCTTTTGCCCAATGTTTTGAATTCCAGTTCAGCAAACACATCCTTTAAGGCTTCTTTATTCCAATCTGTCATTCTGAAATTTTCTTCATGAAACTCCACAGGTACTTTGGTAATGATGGTGGCCAGTTTCTTGCTCATGATGGCATCCTCTTTTCCAGCCCTTACTTTTTCTCCTATGGAGCCCTTGATATTATCTGCATTGGCCAAAATGTTTTCCAATGAACCATATTCTTTTAACAGCTTGGCTGCTGTTTTTTCGCCCACACCTTTAATGCCGGGGATATTGTCCACCGCATCGCCCATCAGCCCCAAAATATCTATCACTTGTTCCACGCGTTCAATATCCCATTTGGCACAAATTTCCTTAGGGCCCATTATTTCCACATCACCGCCTTGGTAACCCGGTTTATAGATACTGATTCCTTCCCGAACCAGCTGGCCATAATCCTTATCGGGTGTTACCATAAAAACTTCATAGCCCGCATCATGTGCTTCCCAAGCCAATGTGCCAATTACATCATCTGCTTCATAACCTTCCACACCAATGACTGGTATGTTGAATCCTTCAATTATTTTTTTGATATCTGGAATGGCCAACACCAAGTCTTCCGGTGTTTCTTGGCGGTTAGCTTTATAGTCTGCAAAATCTGTATGTCGTTCAGTTAATCCAGCCACATCAAAGCAAACAGCCATGTGGGTGGGTTTCTGTTTGTTGATCAAATCAACCAAGGTATTGGTGAAACCAAATTGTGCATTGGTATTTTTCCCTTTGGATGTATTGCGTGGACTGCGTATTAACGCGTAGTAAGCCCTGAAGATTAAGGCATAGGCATCGAGTAAAAAGAGTTTCTTTTCTTGCATGGGGTAAATGTAGAGAAAAGGCAATTATGAACTTTGCCGCATGACAAGAATTAAGTTGCGATAACAGCTCAGAGATTAATGGTTAGTGTGCTTGCAGCATTGAACTTAAAAGATAAAATTTCCGGTAGTGACTCAAATACTATGGATTTTCAATCCATAGGTTTAATACATTGACTGAAAGTCATTTGAACCTGCTGTGAACAGCATTGAAACTGTAAACTCAAAGTTCATTGAAATCATTCAAGAA
>Ga0247739_10000025_pt1 | contig 133051 bp, 113 predicted proteins | sample UWRJL058202B2_FD_180943 | JGI IMG/M metagenome (GOLD analysis project Ga0247739, IMG submission 180943) | Plant litter microbial communities from Arlington Agricultural Research Station in Wisconsin, United States - UWRJ-L058-202B-2 | ecosystem: Environmental > Terrestrial > Plant litter >... | reverse complement strand
CCATTCAGCATTACGGGCTTATCATCAGGTGCTCACAGTGTTGAGATCCATGATGTAAACGGATGTGGAAACATTGTTAATTTGAATATCTTATCGCCATTAGGCATGACGGCAAATATTGTTAAAGAACCAACATGTGCTGTTACAGATGGAGAAATTACGGCAACAGCAACAGGAGGTTCATCAAATTACACATTCACATTATTGGATGGCGGATCAACAATATTGGCAGGTCCTCAGGCAACTGGTTCATTCACAGGTCTTGCTGCAGGAAGCTATCAGGTAAGAGTTACCGATGTTACATCAAACTGTTCAGTATTTAAACCTGTTGTGTTATCATTACCAACAACGGTTGATTTTAATACCGCTAAGACGGATGTTAGCTGTAACGGAGGAAATAACGGAACAATCACAGTTACTTTAGCTGCAGGAAGCAATAATCCTGATTATACATATGCATTATTAGATCCTGTTACATCAGTAGTAGTTGCTGGTCCACAGCCTAGTAATTTATTTGCAGGATTAACTGCCGGGACGTATAACGTTAGAGTTACTTCAGGAAGAAATTGTAGTACAATAAAACTGGTAACAATCTCAGAATTACCAGCTGTTGCAATTAATTCGGTAGTAGTTTTACCTTTTGAATGTGCAGCGGACAATTCGGTTAATACGACAACATTAACCATAAACGCTTCAGGCGGACAAACACCTTATACTTATAGTATAAATGGTACGGATTATTTTACAAGTAATGTATTTACGATCTCCGAGACAGCATTACCAACGCGAGTTTATGTTAGAGATTTGAACAGCTGTTCTATTGATGCACCGGTTACAATTACACCGCTTCCAAAAATCACAAACGTAACAGTTGTGGGTACTAATATTGACTGTCTAAATGCCGGTAGAGCTACTATTACAGCAACAGGAGGTTCAGGAAACTTTAGTTACCAACTATTGCCAAGCGGTGCTCCACAGGCAAATAATTTCTTTATTATCACAGCACCTGGGGATTATTACTTCAGGGTAATTGACAATGTTACACATTGTTATTATGATGCACCTGTATTTAAAGTAGCGCCATACAATGTTATTAACCTTGTGGCAACAGCTACTACACCGGTAAATTGTTTTGGAGATGCTAACGGTTCATTATCAATCAATGTTTCCAATTATACAGGGACTTACACTTATAGTGTATTGAATAGTGCAGGAACTTCAGTAACTGGAGTTATTGCCACCGATACGACAGTAAACCCAAGAACCATTACAGGTTTATTGGCAGGAAACTATACGGTTGTTGTTGCAGAAACGGCAAGCCCATTCTGTTCAGTAACCTCAAATGTGGTTACTATTGGTTCGCCAAGCGCAGCAGTAAGCTTGATCGTTAAGACAACAAATGATAACTGTAATGTAAATGCAGGAAAAATCATTGCAGAAGCTCAAGGCGGAACTGCGCCATATTATTACCAAATCTTACCGGCAGCTGCTACGGCACCGTTGGTAACAGATGCAGGTTGGGCAACAACAAACAATACATTAAATGCAGAATCAGGAAATTATGTTGTTTATGTAAAAGATGCCAATAACTGTCCACAATCACAAGCCGTTACATTGGATTTAGACCCGACGCCTGTTGTGGCTGCGGTATTGGACGCACAGTGTAATGTTGCAGAGGGCAGCTTTGTGATCAACGTAACGGTTCCAACTGCTGGAGTTGCACCATATACTTATAGTATTGACGGTGGAACATTCCAGTCACGTACGGCCCCATTCAGCATTACGGGCTTATCATCAGGTGCTCACAGTGTTGAGATCCATGATGTAAACGGATGTGGAAACACTGCAAATGTTACTATATTAGCACCACTTGCAGTAAGTACAGAGGTTACTAAAACACCTAGTTGTAATGCTTTAGATGGTGAGATAACTTTAACTGCTTCTGGCGGAACAGTACCAAGTGGATATCTTTATACGAAAGATGCTTGGTTAACATCTCAACCAACAGGAGTATTTGGTGGTTTAGCACCGGGAACTTATAATTTTATAGTTAGAGATATTGCTACAGGTTGTGAGAAAGCAGCATCACAAACGATTGAAGCGCCAACACTTGTAACAGGAGTTACATTAACGACTAAAGCGGCAACTTGTAATGGTTATGCAGACGGAAGTATCACTGTAAACTTACCGGCTTCAAATAATAACCCGGTTTATAAGTATACTTTAATAAATACTGTTACATTAGCTGTAGTGGCTGGTCCACAAGACAGTAACTTGTTTACAGGATTAGCAGCAGGAGATTATACGGTTAATGTTCTTTCAGGAAAAGGTTGTCCGGGTACAGCTTCAACTACTGTAGATCAACCAAATCCAATTGTAGTGAATGCTCCGGCTGTTACACCATATAAATGTACAACAGGAAATACGCCAGTTAGAGCAACAATCACTGTTAATTCTGTAATCGGTGGAGCAGGTGCTGGTCATTATGTGAGATACATATTCACAAGAGGAGCTACAGTTGTACAAGACGGAGCTTCGAATGTGTATACTGAAACTGATTTTGCAGGTGGAAGTTATACTGTAAAAGTAATTGATGATGCGGGTTGTGATGGTATTACAACTGCACCAATTACAATTGATCCATTCGTTAGCATAAATGCTATACAAGTGGCAGTGAATCCGGCAATCACTTGTGCTGTTAAAGAAACAATTCAGATTAGTGTAACAACTACTCCGGCAGGTGCAACACCTAATTTGAGTTATACAGTTGATGGTCCTGGATACAATCAGACAAATACAACAGGATTATTCGCGGATTTAGGAATTGGAGATTTCTTAATGACTGTTGTTAATACAGATACAGGTTGTATTATTAAAGATTACCACTATGTTCGTAATCCTAATACATATGCTATTCAGGCTGTAGCCACAACAAGTCAAGTTTGTTTTGCTGCAACTAACGGAAGTGTTGATTTAACTTTTGTAGATAATCAGCCAACTCCATCAAATGATGCAGGAGCGTTTTCATATGTTATTGATAGTGAAGACGGAACAGTTCACCTTACGGGAACAACAACGAATGCTGGTCCGTTTACAATATCTAATCTTAAGGCAGGTATTTACCATGTCACAGCGACCATGTTAAACCCAATAGGATGTAACGTAGAAACAACATTTACTATTGATCAGCCTTTAGAAGCATTGGTAATTAAAGTAGACCATACTGCAATCACTTGTGCCGCAGGAAATGCTGATGGAACTATTACAGCATCTGCTACTGGTGGTTGGACAGGCGATTACGAATACCAATTGGTAGGGCCAACATCAACTAGCGCATATTCAGATAAATATTACTTTGACAACTTAGCACCTGGTGTTTATACTGTTAATGTAAGAGACAGCAAAGGATGTATTGATAGCGATCAGGTAACTTTAGTTATTCCAACTCCAATTAACTTTACAGCTACGCCAAACGTAAGCGTGTTAACATGTTTTGGAAATAAAGATGCTATAATTACTGTGGGAACTCCAACAGGAGGTGTAGGAACTAGTTACAACTATACTTTAAGTTATGTTTATAACGGAGAGGTTGTTTCATGGGGTCCTCAGTCTTCAAATGTATTCACTGATTTAGGATCAGGAGATTACACAGTAACTGTTAGAGATGGATTTAGTTGTGAACAATCAGTTACAGTAAGCATTGCTGAACCAACTATTGTAGAACCAAGTTTAGTTTTAAAAACTGGAAATACTTGTAAAACAGATGCCGTTCTTACACTTAGTGTGACAGGAGGTACGGGTCCTTACAGTTATAGTGTAGACGGAATAAATAACTTTAGTCCGACATTTAACTCTACTATAGATATTCCAGCTTTAGTAGGTAAACATAAGTATTTCGTAAAAGATAACTTAGGTTGTGTAAGCTATGCTACAAATGAGATTGAAGTACCTGCTATCGAACCTTTGGCTATGACTGTTGATGCAAATGGTTTAAATGTTAATTGTACTGGAAATAACAGCGGAATAATTTTTGTTTCAGCAACAGGTGGTTTAGGTAATTATGAATATTCATTATCAGGAAGAGAAACCAGAGCAGCACAAGCTGAAGGAATTTTCGAAAACCTTTACGCAGGAACATATACTGTTCACGTTAAGAGTGTTGATTGTGAAGAGGACAAAGTTGTAGTAATTACAGAAACTAAAGATGTTTTAACTGCTACTTTTGATGTAACTCCGGTAAAATGCTGGTCAGATAAAGACGGTAAAATTGTTATTAACGCAACTGGAGGAACAGGAGTTATTAAATATGCAATTTCACCAAACTTAAATCAGTTTGTAGAAAACAATGTATTTACAGGCTTAGAAGCTGGTTTCTATACAGTAATTGTTCAGGATGTATTAGGTTGTACAGGTGGTTCACCTTTCACTATAGAGGTAAAACAACCAGAGATTTTAATTGCTTCTCCAGTTGCTAACTCTGTATTACCAGAAATCTGTAAAGGTGATAATGATGCTGCATTTAGTGTTCAGGTTCAAGGTGGAACAGCTCCATATTTTGAAAGTCTGGATAACAGCGAAGGACCATTTAAACCTTTTGCAGGTAATGTTAAAGACTATACAGGTGTTACAGGTGGAAAACACAGTGTGTTTATAAAAGATTCTAACGGTTGTATTAGCCAGGTAGATATTGATATGGCAGAACCGGTAGTTCTTAACCCAACTCATGAAATAACGTATGACTGTGTTAATAATACACAAGCCAATATGATTGTAATTAAAGTTGACGAAAGTAACAACCCTACTGATATTGATTATTCTCTTGATGGAGCAACAGTTCAGCCAGGTAATGTATTTACAAATATTCCGGCAGGTAACCATACAATTACAGTAAGACATACAAATGGATGTACTTTCGATGTTAAGTTCAACATAAAAGCATACACTGCTTTAGGATTGAAATTAGACGGTAAACAAGAAATGAACGTTATTTCTGTTATTGGTACAGGTGGAGCTCCGGCTTATGAATATAGTTTTGATGGTGGAGCATTTTCATCTGAAAATAAATTCAAAATTTACGAATCCAGAAATTATACCATAATCGTTAGAGATCAAAATGGATGTACTTTCGAGCTTATTGTTCCTGGAAAATACGTTGACGTTTGTCTTGACAATTACTTTACTCCAAACGGTTCTACGAACACATTATGGGGTCCAGGTTGTACAAATATTTACAACAACCTTGAGTTCTCAATCTTTGACAGATACGGACGTGTTATTGCGAAATACCACTACGGTCAAAAATGGGATGGTAAATACAACGGAGAAGAATTACCTTCAGGTGATTACTGGTATGTTCTTAAACTAAATGACGAGAAAGATGATAGAGAGTTTGTTGGACATTTCACTTTATACAGATAACAAATTAGAGCCCCAAACTATGTTATCTAAAAAAATTATTACAATGAAAAAATTATTTTTATCCTTAGTACTCATGGCTGTAACAACAAGTTACAGCCAAGAGTTAAACCTACCAGTGTTTACTCAGTATTTAGCTGATAACCCTTTTGTGCTTTCACCGGCATTTGCGGGTATTGGAGATAACCTTAGAATTCGTGCAAACGGACTTACACAATGGGTTGGAATTAAAGATGCACCTGACAATCAATCGCTATATGCCGATTTTAGAATTTTAGATCGATCTGGAGTAGGTATATCATTGTACAATGATAAAAATGGTTATACCAGACAAACGGGTGCTAAAGTTTCCTTTGCACATCACTTAATTCTGGATTATTATTCAAAACAGTATTTGTCTTTTGGTATTTCATACAACTTCAATACGTTTAAAATTGACATTGATGAATTCAATAATACAATAGAACATCCAATTTTAGATCCTTCTGTAACAGATAATCGCTATACTGCAAATAATAACTTTGATATTAGTGCATTATATCGTAACAAGAACTTTTATTTGAGTTTTAATGCCAATAACGTTTTAAAGAAAAATACAGATAAATATCGTGGTGTCGAGCCAAATTTACTTTCAAACTATCAGGTGTATACCGGTATGATTTTTAAAGACGGAGAAAACAGCCGTATCGAATACGAACCATCTGTTTACTACCAGTTTTTTGCAAGTGATAAACGTTCAACAACCGATTTAAACTTCAAATACAGACGATTCAATCGTTACGAAGATTACTATTGGATAGGAGTTTCTTACCGTATGTTAAACGACCAGTTCCCAAAACCATTATCAGTTGGGCCAATGGTAGGTTTCATGAAATCTAAATTTTATTTTGGATATTCTTATCAGGTAATGTTCAATGATCTTGGTAATTACAATACAGGAACCCACTCGATCACAATTGGTTTCGATTTCTTCGGATCAATCAGTAACTGTCCTTGTACCCAAAGTCCGGTACACGACTAATAAATTTTACAAGTAAAAATTACTGTAGACTAAATACTATTTTTTTTTTCGTTTTCATTAAATGAAGAGCCAATATTTGGTTTACAGTAACTTTTAACTGTTAAATATTCTACGGTACAATTTTATTTTTTTTGAAATAAATTGGTTTGTTTTCTTAATTTACAACGTTTTCGTTGTTATAGATAGGTTATTTTTAGATAATTCGAATTTAATACTACATTAAAAGTTCTATATTTGTTATTCTTTCAAAAATTAAAAAATTATCAAATGAAAACTTTAAACGATTTCGACTTTAAAAATAAAAAAGCAATTATCCGTGTAGACTTCAACGTGCCTTTGGATGAAAACTTTAATGTAACAGATGCTACACGTATCGAAGCTGCAAAACCAACTATCGATGCTATCTTAAAGCAAGGTGGAAGTGTAATTTTAATGTCGCATTTAGGAAGACCAAAAGGAGCCGAAGAAAAATACTCATTAAAACATATTTTAAAAACTGCTTCAGATATTTTAGGAGTTCCGGTTCAGTTTGCAGAAAACTGCGTTGGCGAAGTAGCACAAACTGCTGCTAAAAACCTAAAACCAGGAGAAGTTTTATTACTTGAAAATTTACGTTTCCATGCTGAAGAAGAAGCCGGAGATGTTGCTTTTGCAAAAGAATTAGCTTCACTTGGAGATATCTACGTAAACGATGCCTTTGGAACTGCACACAGAGCACACTCATCAACAACTATTATTGCACAATTCTTTCCAACAGAAAAATGCTTCGGAACATTATTGGCAAAAGAAATAGAAAGCTTAAACAAAGTACTTAAAAATAGCGAAAAACCAGTAACAGCAGTTCTTGGTGGATCTAAAGTTTCTTCTAAAATTACTGTAATCGAAAATATCTTAGATAAAGTAGATCACATGATTATTGGAGGTGGAATGACTTTTACATTCATCAAAGCACAAGGCGGAAAAATTGGTGAATCTATTTGTGAAGACGACAAACAAGAATTAGCACTTGAAATTTTAAGATTGGCTAAAGAAAAAGGTGTTCAGGTTCATATTCCGGTTGATGTTATAGCTGCAGATGATTTCTCAAACACAGCAAATACACAAGTAGTAGATGTAACAGCAATTCCTGACGGATGGCAAGGTCTTGACGCAGGTCCTAAATCATTAGAGAACTTCAAAAAAGTAATTTTAGAGTCAAAAACTATTTTATGGAATGGTCCATTAGGTGTTTTTGAAATGGAATCTTTTGCTAAAGGAACTATTGCTTTGGGTGAATATATTGCAGAAGCTACAGAAAAAGGTGCTTTTTCACTAGTTGGAGGAGGAGATTCTGTTGCAGCTGTAAAACAGTTCGGTTTTGAAGATAAAATGAGCTACGTTTCCACTGGTGGCGGGGCAATGCTTGAAATGTTAGAAGGAAAAGTTTTGCCTGGAATCGCAGCGATTTTAGACTAAAATATCACAATTAACATTTTTTTGCATATTTTTCTTCTATAAACTATTTAGTTTTGCAAAGTTAACTCTTCTGTAATTTATTGAATTATAGAATTTTAAATAAAAGTTATATGATTATAAGGAAAATTTCATTAGCGGTTTCTGTTTTATTCTCCATTACCTCCTTTGCACAAGATATTGTAAAAGCAGATTTGCAGATTAAACCAGATGTTAAAATCTCGTACTTAGATTCGGTTAAAAATACTTTCAAAAAAGATCAGATGTGCACTCGCGTAGACAGTCTTTGGATGAATGAATTAGTAAGCTTAGATATCTACGATGATTTAACAAAAGACATTCAGACAATCAATACAGATATAAGTGTTGATCAGGAACTACCAACTGAGTTGCTTAAACAGCGACTTCAGGTTATGAATGAGAAATCGCCTTTTGAAATAGAGTATAATCAGGGATTAGAAAACATCATAAAGTCGTTTCTTAAGAATCGTAAAAAATCGTTCTCTCGATTAATGGCTTTATCAGAATATTATTTCCCAATTTTTGAAGACGCTTTTGCCAAACAAAACGTGCCTTTGGAAATTAAATATTTAGCCGTTGTAGAATCTGCTTTAAACCCTAAAGCAGTTTCTAAAATGGGCGCCACGGGTCTTTGGCAATTCATGTACGGAACCGGAAAACAATACGATCTTAAAATTGATTCCTATATAGACGAACGAAGCGATCCTTTAAAAGCGACAGCAGCATGTTCAGAATATATGACCAAAATGTTCAAAATTTTTGGTGATTGGGAATTAGTACTTGCGTCTTATAATTCAGGACCAGGAAATGTTACAAAAGCCATTCGTCGTTCTGGCGGAAAAACAAAATACTGGGATATTCGTAACCACCTTCCAAAAGAAACGCAAGGTTATGTTCCTGCTTTTCTGGCTACAATGTATCTTTTTGAATTTCACAAAGAACACGGAATCAATCCTGAAAGAGCTGTAGTTAAAAACTTTGAAACAGATACAGTTCAAATCAAAAATCAAATGTCGTTCAAGCAAATCGCTGATTTGTTAGACATGCCACAATCACAAATACAACTTTTAAATCCTTCTTATAAGCTTGGTGTAGTGCCGTTTTACCAAAACGAACCACATTTTTTACGTTTGCCAAAAGATAAAATTTCAACTTTTGTTTCAAACGAAGATAAAATTTATGAGTATGTAGCTTATCAGTCGCAACACAAAGGATTGCCAAAACAACTGGCTTTGAAAGTTACACCTAAAGGAAAAGCGAAACTGGATAATGCTGTTGCAGCAACAGAAACGCAATATTATAAAGTGAGAAAAGGCGATAACCTTGGCACAATTGCAGACAAATATGATGTTTCAATTTTAGATTTAAAAAAATGGAACAATATTAAAGGAAATGCAATCGCTTTGGGTAAAACTTTAAAAATTAAATCGAACAACGATTCAATTGTAAAAGCGCCAAAAGAGTTGAAAACTCCTGAAATTGATAAAAAACAAGTTGAAGAAGCTGTTGCATCTAATGATGTTAAAGAAAAAACAAATACTGTTAATCAGGAATATGTGGTGGCTGCAGGAGATAATTTAGGAAGCATTGCTAAAAAATTCGGTACAACAATTGCTGACTTAAAAGACCTGAACAACTTAACATCAAACAATATTGGTTTAGGAAAAACATTAATTATTTCTAAACTTGTTACAACAGTTGATGATAATAACGTTGCAACAACATCAATCGCAGTTAATTCTGTTGAATCATTCAAGAAAAAAACAGCATCTGCAAAAAATATTGGAGAAGATTATTACGTTAAAAAAGGAGATTCATTATATAGTATTTCAAAAAAATATCCTGGAGTAACTATTTCAGATATTAAAAAATGGAATAATATTCAGGATGGCGATATTAAACCCGGAATGAAACTTAAAATAAACGGATAATAAAAAAAATCTTAACTAAATTTGGGTTTTATTTCATTAAACTAAGAAAATGAATAAAACCCATTTTTTATGCCTTTTACTTTCGTGTTTGTTTGTTTCCTGCGTGAAAAACGAGAAACAGCCTCAGCCGGTTTCCGGTAAAACAAACACCATTTCTATTATCATCGACGATCAGTTATGGTATGGAGAAGTGGGCGATACCATTCGAAATAAATTTGCTTCACCCGTTTTGGGTCTTACACAAGAAGAACCTTTATTTACGATCAATCAATATCCCGCAAAACTACTTGAAGGTTTTGTCACCGATAGCCGAAGCATTATTGTGGTTAAAAAAGCTGCAACTGATAAATTCGAAATCAAACACAGCAAAACATTGCCACACAACACCTTTCGTATTTACGGGAAATCTGTAGATGATATTATTTGCAGTATCGAATTGAATTCGGCACAAATTATCAAGATGATTCGCGATGCCGAGATTCAAAAGATTCAGCAGGACAACAGTAAATCATTGTTGAATCCTACCGTGATAAAAAACAAGTTTCATATCAATCTGCAAATTCCTTCCGGTTACGAATATATGCTGCACAAAAAGAATTTTATGTGGCTGAAAAAAGATATTATCAGCGGTAATACAAGTTTACTTATCTATCAAATTCCAATTCGAAGACTCACTAAAGGATCTGATGTTGTTGGCAATATTGTTCGAATGAGAGATTCTATTGGTAAATATATAAAAGGCCGTGAACCGGATACGCCTATGATTACCGGTGAAGCTTATGCACCTTATTTTTCAAATACAGAATTAGACAGAAAGAAAACTTTTGAGACTAAAGGAACCTGGGAATTAAAAAATGATTTTATGACAGGCCCATTTATCAACTACGCTATTATCGACAAGGTTTACAATAGAATTTTAGTAATAGAAGGATTTTGTTATTCACCTTCGAATCAGGAAAGGGATTTAATGCTTGAACTTGAGGCGATTATAAAATCAGTTAAAGTAGATAAAAGATAATTGATTTATTTTCTTACATTTGTTGATTAATAATCAATAAATCAGTTAATTATGAAAAATATTTATCTTGTATTTTCAATGATGTTGTTATGTTTTGCTTCTTGTAAAAAAGAAGTAAAAGAGGAAACCGGAGAAGTAAAACTTACTGATACGATTAAAACGAAAGATACAGTTCCGGAACCGCCTTTAGATTCTGCGGCACAAATGAAAGCATGGGCAGCATATGCAACACCCGGAACTGAGCATAAAATGCTGGCTGACGAAACCGGTACCTGGAATTGTGATATGACTTTTTGGATGGAACCAAACGGAAAACCTGAAAAAGCGAGTTCAGTTGCAAATATCAAAATGGTGCTTGGCGGACGTTATCAGGAAGCCAGTTACAGTGGAACCATGATGGGACAGCCATTTGAAGGAAAGAGTACCGTAGCCTACAATAATGCAAGCAAAGAATTTACAACTACTTTTATCGATAATATGGGAACAGGCATGATGGTTGCCATTGGAAAATATGATGAAAGTAAAAAAAGTGTAGAATACAAAAGGCGACATGGTAAATCCTGTAAATGGTAAAAAAACACCTTATCGTGAAATTTATACTATTGTTGATCCTACCACACGTAAAATGGAAATGTTTGATGTGAAAAATGGTGAAGAATATAAAAGCATGGAAATCATAATGAAGAAGAAATAAGATTCATTTAAAAACTTAGAAAGAGAATCCCAATTGTAATTTGCAATTGGGTTTTCTTTTTTAAAACAATCATAATTTCGATTTTTCAATTAATTTAGACCTTTGTAAAAAAAGAAAAAAGAATAATGGAATTAAAATGGAAAATAAAGCCTTTTGAGGCATTAACTGTTCATGAGTTGTATGATTTGCTTAAAGTGCGAAGCGAAATCTTTGTAGTGGAGCAAAATTGTGTTTATTTAGACATTGATGGCAAAGACAAGAAAGGTTTACACCTAATTGGTGAATACGATAATAAAATCGTCGCTTATGCACGTTTATTCGACGCAGGAATTAGTTTTGATAATGCATCGATTGGAAGAGTAGTTGTGGATGCTAATTACAGAGATAAAAAATGGGGGCACGATTTAATGCGTGAAGCTATCGCCGGAATAAAATCACATTTTGGTAAAGACAAAATCACAATTGGTGCACAATTGTATTTGAAGAAATTCTACGAAAGTCACGGATTTGTGCAAACAAGCGAGATGTATCTGGAAGATGATATTCCACATATTGATATGGTTCGAGAGTAATTTAAATTTACATTTAAAACCAAAAACTTTATTAACGCAATTTTGTTGCAAAAACATAATTTAATATATTATTTATTTATAAGATACTTATAAATAAATCATTAGTAACTTAGTTTAAAGAATAACTTTAGGACTAATTTATAGCTTTTTAGGTTTTCTAATTGCACAATTAAATTAGATTTTTGTAATGCAAAATTCAACACGTCTGTCAAGATTGTCTCCTTTTCCTAACGGATATCGATTTCCATAACCTTGAAAAGTCATTCTGCCTGAGGAGATTTTTTTAGACAACAAGTACTTGAAAACAGTTTTGGCACGGTTCCAGGAAAGCCTTCTTTCTTTGGTTTCTTTGTCAATTCCGTCACTGTAGATTTCAGGAGTACAACAAACATGGCCACTTATTTCAAACTGAATATTTTTCTTTTTCTGCAGAATTGTGGCAATCTTATCTAATTCTTTTTTAGAGTCGTGAGTAAGTTTAGCGCTTCCAATATCAAAAAGAATATTGTCAAGAGAAATTTTGTCTCCAACTTTCAATTTTTTGTCTTTGAACGAAGTGTATATTCCTTTGCCAAAGCTGTTTTTCTTAACAATGATTAAATCGACCCGCCGATTTTTAATGCGCGCGTCATTGAGGTTCTCAATCGTGTCGGGACGTATAATAACACGTCCCTTACCTTCAAGTATAATTATTTTGCTTTGGTTTAAACCTTTAGAAACTAAGAATTTCTGAATCGTGGTAACACGATTCTTGGATAACCTAAAGTTATAATCGTCATTGCCACGATCGTCGCAATAGCCGTAGATTTGGATAGACTCTATTTTTGCAGTGTCTATTTTTTTTATAAAATTCGTAACAACGCCAGTTTGTTGTTCAGTAAGATCAAATTTATCGAAATCAAAAAATATAGTTTCGATTGGCTTTTGCTGTGCCGATAAATTGAAAGTAAAGACTAAAACTAAGACTTTACAAATTCGCATTTTTTTTCATTTTTTACATTTTTAAAATGGTTTTATACTCAGTTTGATTATTCAAAACGCTCACCGCTTTCTTAATTTCTGAATTGTTTTTAATGTAAAATTGATATAAACCTTCCTGATATTGGTATCTCTTAATTAGTTCCTCCTGAATCAGGCCTTTAATTTCTTTTTGGTTTTTGTCTAATAAAGTAGTTTCACTTTTTTCTAAGGCATTTAATAACTGCTGATATTCTGGTGCGATCGTTTCGTCAATTTTTTCGTTTTTGGCTGCAGCCAAAGTATTTTTCAAAGCTACTTCTGTTTCAGTATCAAAAGTAATTTTGTTTGTTTTTAGATATTGTTTAAAGCTGGCATAATCCGCATCAGTAAGAACCGGGATTTTCTCGCCCAGATTTGGGTTTTTATAATAATAGCTTGTTGCGTAATCAAAAATTCCGTCGTTCTTTAACAGAGCAGTTGTAATAGGGCTCATTTTTGCTTCATCGAGTTCAATGTCCGGCAAAACACCGCCACCATCATAGACGGTTCTTCCTTTTCTGGTTTTAAAAGCATTAAAGTTTTTGGCATCTGTTTTTAGAGCAACGCCATTTTTGTCTTTGTGTGCATAATCCAAAGCCTGAATACATCTTCCCGAAGGCGTGTAATAACGGGAAATTGTAACTTTAAGCTGAGTTCCGTAAGTTAAATCTACAGAACGCTGTACCAATCCTTTACCAAAACTGCGGCTTCCTAAAATTACGGCGCGGTCCAAATCCTGTAAAGCTCCGGAAACAATTTCTGATGCTGATGCACTTCTTCCGTTTACTAAAATAGCCAAAGGAATTTCAGTATCTATAGGCTGATTCTGTGTTTTATATGTATTATTATGTTTCTCAATTCTTGATTTTGTTGTCACAATCACTTCATTCTTTGGAACAAATAAATTACAGATATCAATTGCTTCGTTTAATAAACCACCCGGATTTCCTCTCAAGTCTAATACAATTTGTTTTGCGCCATCCGCTTTTAGTTTTTCAAGTGCCTCTTTTACTTCAGCGGCAGCTTTTCTGCTAAAATGTGCCAAAACAATATATCCGGTTTTATCATCGATTTTTCCATAAAACGGAACCGATTTGATATCCACTTCATCCAAAACCAACTCGGTTGTGTAAGTTTTTCCCTGACGAAGGTACTTGATCGTAATCTTAGTGTTTTTTGTTCCTTTCAATAATTGCGAAGCATCATCTTTAAAATCGGCAATTAAAACATCACCAATCTGGATAATTTCGTCACCCGCTTTTAATCCTGCTTTATCAGCCGGATAATTTTTATAAGGTTCACGAACAATCAAGCGATCTTTTTTGCGCGCAATCATAGCACCAATTCCGGTATATTCTCCCGTATTGTTGATTTTAAAGTTTACGACATCCTGTTCGTTAAAGTAAACCGTATACGGATCCAAACTTCCCAACATGCTTTTAATGGCTTTGTCCATCAAATCACCCGGATTTGTATCGTCTACATAATTGGTGTTTACTGCTTTAAATAAAGTGGTAAAGATTTCTATTTGTTTGGCAATCTCAAAAAAATCGTCTTTGAAACTGGTTCCAATAAATAAAAATCCTGCCGCAACAGTTGGTATAATGAACTTCTTTTTGAAATAAGGATACATGTTATGTTTTTTTTCTTTTAAATCGTTTTCTAATCAAATAGGCAATTAGAACGAATAGGATAATAAATGGCCAAATGCTAATAATAGAAATCAGAAAACTTGATAAACCAAAAAAACCGGACTTAACTGCAGTCCATATTTTTGATCCGTACGAAGTTTTAACCGCTTCTTTTTCAGCAATGGTTTTGTAAAATTCAATAGTAATGGTGCTTTCAGAAACGCGGCTTTCCAGGTATTTCAGCTGCCCTTCTTTGGCTTCAATCTCTTCTCTGATAATCGAAATTTGTTTCTCAATTTCTAATATCTCACTTATTTTCGTGGCTTTTTGCAGAATTTGAAGGTAACGTTCTTCAAGTTTCTTTTTGGTTTTTAATCTGGAATTAAGATCAATATATTGTTCTGTAACATCTTCAGCAGAGATTTCTTTTCTTTCAAAATAAGAAACACCTTCGGATACCGACTTTATAAAAGCATCAAAATTCTGACTAGGAATTCTAACGGTAAGATTTCTATAAATATTGTCGTAATCTTTTCCTTCAGTATCATTTTGAATACTTCCTTTATTTGCTGTAATAGCTTTCTGAATTTGGGCGAAAGTATCATCTAAATCATCCGTTTCAAATCGAAGTGATGCCTGTTTGATAATCTTCTGAGGAATTGCTTGTACAGACGCAGCTTGGTCTTTTTCATAGTTCCCTTCACTTTTAGCTGGAAGTTTTACGGCACTAATTGATATTGCTTCATCTGAGGACTCATTTTTACTGCAACTTCCTAAACTCAAAATCAAAAATGATAAAAAGAAAATATATCTCATAAAGCTCCAATTTAGAGCTAAAACTACAATTTTTTTATAATTTTTTGTCTAATTTGATAAAAAAGTTGTATTTTAAAGACTACAATTCTGTTTTGGTTTCAGAATCGGGAGTTTTGTTTACTTGTTGCAGAAATTTCTCAAACAACTGGATTGTTTTGGTATTGATTTCTTCATAAGTCAAACGATCTTTTGTCTGGTAGAAAAACATAAAAGAATACGGTTGTTCAAGATTATCCCATAGTAAATGTTTGTTTAATCTATAGGTTTCTCTAAGAACACGTTTAAAGTAATTGCGGTCAACTGCTTTTTTGAAATATTTCTTGGAAACAGAAACACCAATTTTAATTTTTTGTTCTGAATTTTCTTCCGCTTGACGGTAAACCAAACGCAAGGGATATTTGGAAACTGATTTCCCTTCAGAAAAAAGTAAACCAATGGTTGTTTTGCTTTTTAAACGTTCGTTTTTGGAGTAAGTAAAGTTCATTTAATTCAGAAAAAAAGTGCAATTTTTGTGGCAAAGGTACAATTAAACCATAATAACAGTTATTGTTTTCAATTTTTATACCGCTAAAAATTTATTTATTACTTTTGGACATTAATTTTAATAGCATGCAAAAAATAATTTCGTATCCCATATCCGTAATTTACTATTTGTTATTTAGTTCTGTTTTGTTGGTTTTTCATCCAATACAATGGTTTTGTCTAAATGTTTTTGGTTATCAGGCGCACAAAAAAAGTGTCGATTATTTAAACTTTTGGCTGTTAAGATGTACAAATCTTGTTGGAACGACTTATAAAATTGAAAACAGAGAGACAATCCCTACAGGAGTTCCTTTGATTTTTGTTTCCAATCATCAAAGTATGTACGATATTATAACAATGATTTGGTACTTTAGACGATTTCATTGTAAATTTGTAAGTAAGAAAGAGTTAGGTAGCGGAATTCCGAGTGTATCCTACAATTTACGTCACGGAGGATCTGTGCTAATTGACCGTAAAGACCCAAAACAAGCGATTCCTGTAATCAAAGGCTTGTCTGAATATATTGAAAAACATAACAGATCTGCTGTAATATTTCCCGAAGGCACGCGTAGTAAAACCGGTAAGCCTAAAGAATTTGCCCAAAATGGTTTAAAAATATTATGTAAATACGCACCGTCAGCCTACGTTGTTCCGGTGAGTATTAATAATTCATGGAAAATGGTTCGTTGGGGACTTTTTCCGGTAGGTTTAGGAAATCACCTTACCTTTACCGTTCATAAATCTTTAGCAGTAAAAGATTATGATTTTGCCGAGTTAATCGCCTTGACAGAAAAGGCAGTAGTAGAAGGAGTAAATGAGTATAAATAGATTTGAGCTCAAATAAAAAGCTTAAGTCCCAATCTTAAATTAGTAATGTCTATAAAAAACATTAGATTAGAAGTAATGCAGTTTTTGGAAAAAAACGTGGATAGCTTCGTTGAACAGTATTTAATTCCAGTAGAAAAAATTTGGCAGCCGTCAGATTTTCTGCCTAATTCTGAAGGAGATAATTTCTTTGAGGAGGTTAGAGAATTACGTGAAATTGCCAAAGAATTACCATATGATTTCTGGGTTACGCTTGTAGGTGATACCATTACCGAAGAAGCTTTGCCAACATACGAATCCTGGTTAATGGATGTAGAAGGAATAGATCAGGTTGAAAATGGTGGAAATGGTTGGTCTAAATGGATTCGTCAATGGACCGGCGAAGAAAACCGTCACGGAGATTTATTAAATAAATACTTGTATTTGTCCGGTCGTGTAAACATGCGTGAAATCGAAATGACAACACAGCATTTAATCAACGACGGTTTTGATATTGGAACTGGTTCTGATCCGTATAAAAACTTTGTATACACCAGTTTTCAGGAATTAGCAACTTATGTATCGCACAATAGAGTAGCACAAATGGCTAAGAAATTTGGTGATAACAAGTTGTCTAAAATGTGTAAAATGATTGCAGGTGACGAAATGCGTCATCATCATGCTTATAGCGAATTTGTTACGCGTATTTTTGCAGTAGATCCTAGCGAAATGATGTTGGCTTTTCAATACATGATGAAGCAAAAAATCGTTATGCCGGCACATTTCTTAAGAGAATCTGGTCAAAAGATTAGTTCTGCTTTCGAACAATTTTCTGATTCTGCACAACGTATTGGGGTTTACACCGCAAGCGATTATGTGGATATCATGCAGAAATTAATGGATAAATGGGAAATTGATAAAATGACCGGTTTAACAGATGAAGCCGAAAAAGCGCGTGATTATTTAATGAAATTACCAGCTCGTATGGCAAGAATCTCAGAAAGATTAGTGATTCCACAAGAATCTCACATCTTCAAATGGGTTGAACCAGCGAGACTTTAAATTAGAATTTAGATTGTTGATTTCAGATTTTAAATTGATTTTTGATATTGACATTAAAATATTTGTTGATTGTTAGAGTTTCAAACTTTGACAATCAACATTTTTTATTAAAGAGAATTAAATTACCTGCGTAAATCCGTTTAATCCGGTCATCTGCGTTCCAAAATACAATAAAAAGCAACTATGAATAATACCGATCTTATCACTAAAACAATTTCATTCGTAAAAGAAAAACTAAACGATGCCGAAGGCGGACACGACTGGTTTCATATCGAGCGCGTCTATAAAAATGCACTTTTGATTGCAAAAGATACTGATTGTGATTTAGTTGTGGTTCAATTAGGTGCTTTGCTTCATGATATTGCCGACAGTAAATTTCATAACGGAGATGAAACCATCGGACCAAAGACAGCCCGTTTGTTTTTAGAAAATGAAAATGTTTCGGAAGAAGTTATTCAGCATGTTGTAGATATCATTGAAAACATCTCGTATAAAGGTGGAAACTTCGAAAAGAAATTCTCGTCTGTAGAATTAGATATTGTTCAGGATGCCGATCGTTTAGATGCAATAGGCGCAATTGGAGTAGCGAGAGCCTTCAATTATGGCGGATTTAAAAATAGGGCTTTATACAATCCTGAAATTGCTCCTGTTACTAATATGAGTAAAGAAGAATACAAAAAGAATAATGCGCCAACGATAAATCATTTTTACGAAAAGCTATTACTCTTAAAAGACAAAATGAACACGGAAACCGGAAAGCAAATTGCAGCCGAAAGACATCATTTTATGCAATCTTTTCTGGCGCAATTTTATGCGGAATGGGAAGGAGTGAAGTAAGTCTTCAGTTTCAGTTTTCAGTAATAAAAAACGGCTTCAGATTATGAAGCCGTTTTTTATTATGTATTTTAGATTTTAATTCTGTTTATCAATGATGTTTCATAATAAAGTAAGAAACAGCTCCGGCACATAAAAACCCAAGCGTAAACCACAATAATCTTGAAACCCTATTGTCTCTAATAATCTCTGTTCTATCAAAATCTGTCATTTCTTTAAAATTTGAATTAATAAAACAAAATTAAAAGTTATCTAGTTGAAAAAAGGAACGTTAAAGGTTTGTTTGTATTAAAAAAAGACAAGTTTCACGATGATCATACAATCAAAGGAAACTTAGAAACTTAGCGTCTAAGTAACTCAGAACCTTTTTTCTAAGAACAGCCGCAATTTCCATCGCCGCAGTCTTTTTTCTTTTTAGATTTCCAAAAGAATTTTTTGACCAAAAAGCCAACGGCAATAAACAATATTACAAAAGCGATAATTTCTTGTATCATGGCTGTTTATTTTAAAAGTTGATACGCCAAAAGTGCCACAAAATAAGCCAGTCCACTCATTAAAACGAGCTGCATTGCAGGCCATTTCCATGAATTGGTTTCTTTTTTTGTAACCGCCAAAGTACTGGCACATTGCATGGCAAAAGCATAGAAAAGCAAAAGTGAAATTCCGGAGGCAAAATTGAAAATCTTTTTCCCGGTTTCAGGATTTATTTCTTCCTGCATTTTACTTTTTATAGTTGTTTCGTTATCACTGTTTCCAACACTGTAGATTGTGGCCAGTGTTCCCACAAACACTTCACGCGCTGCAAATGAACTGATAATCGCAATTCCAATTTTCCAATCGTAACCCAAAGGTGCTATGGCAGGTTCGATGGCTTTACCCATAATTCCGATATAGGAGTTTTCCAGTTTTTGAGAAGCAACTTCATTTTCAAATAAAACTTCATCTATAGGTTTGTTTGCAAATCTTTCTTTTACGATAGTCTCAGCTTCGTTAAAATCTTTTCCGGGTCCGTAAGAAGCCAAAAACCATAAAATAACAGATATTGCCAGGATGATTTTACCCGCGCCAACAATAAAGGCCTTCGTTTTTTCTACAACATTGATTCCAACGTTTTTGAACAGCGGCATTTTATAACTTGGCATTTCAACCACGAAATAAGTTTTATTGTCTTGTTTTAATATTTTATTCAGGATATAAGCAGATAAAATGGCTGTTGCAAAACCTAATAGATACAATAACATCAACGATAATCCCTGCATGTTCAGGATTCCAAAAACGCGTTCATTCGGGATAACCAAAGAAATAATAATCGCATAAACCGGTAATCTTGCAGAACAAGTTGTGAATGGCGTTACCAAGATCGTAATAAGGCGTTCTTTCCAATTCTCGATATTTCGGGTGGCCATAATTGCGGGAATTGCACACGCAGTTCCTGAAATCAAAGGCACAACACTTTTTCCTGAAAGACCAAACTTGCGCATGATTTTATCCATAAGGAAAACCACACGGCTCATATATCCGCTTTCTTCCAAAATGGAAATAAACAGAAACAGGAAAGCAATTTGTGGAATAAATATAATAACACCGCCAATTCCCGGAATAATTCCCTGCGAAAGCAAGTCGGTTAAAATACCGCTTGGTAATTCTGCCGCAACCCAGCTGCTTAAAGAAGCAAAAGTGCTGTCGATGAAATCCATAGGAATGGTTGACCAGCTAAAAATAGACTGGAAAATGATAAAAAGAATAGCAAGGAAAATAAAATAACCCCAAAATTTATGGGTTAAAACACGATCCAGTTTTGCTCTGAAATCTTTTGCCATCGACGCGTCAACTTTTAAACCTTCTTTTAAAACATCATTTATAAACTGATATCTTTTGATGGTTTCTTTTTGCTGTAAGCGTTTTAACTCTGAATTTGTTTTGGTAAAAGTACTTCGAATTTCATTTCGGTCTAAATTCGAAAAGTTGACATCTTGTGTAATAACCAGCCATAATTTGTAAATAAGCTGATTGGGAAAAGCATTTTTTAAATTCTCAAAATACTCAGGATCAATAACCGATGCATTTAAACAAGCTTCGTGAGTAATGGTTTTATAAGAAACAATTAATTCTTTTAAATTGTCAATTCCCAAACCTTTACGGGAACTTACCAAAGCAATTTTTGTTTTTAGCTTTTCTTCCAGATACGGAATATCCAACGTAATTCCTTTTCTTTCCATACGATCAGACATGTTAATGACCAAAATCGTCGGAATTTCAAGATCTTTTATTTGGGTGTAAATCAATAAATTTCGTTTCAGATTTTCAACATCTGTCACAACAACTGCTACATCCGGATATAATTTATCGTTTTTATTTAAGAGTAATTCAATCACAACACTTTCATCCATCGAACTGGCATTCAAACTATACGTTCCGGGTAAATCCAAAATATTAGCTTTTATGTTGTTTGGTAATTTACAGAAGCCAATTTTTTTCTCAACCGTAATTCCCGGATAATTCCCAACCTGCTGATTTAAACCGGTAAGCTGATTGAAAACAGAAGTTTTTCCTGTATTAGGATTCCCGATAAGGGCAACATTAATATTTTGAATGCTCATTACAAATTGTTTTTGATAAGTTCAACTTCAATTTCACGAGCAGTTTCGATACGAATCGCGACATGCGAACCGTTAATGTCCAAATATAAAGGATCTCCAAAAGGAGCAATTTGCAGTAATTCGACTAAGTTGCCCGGCAAACAACCCATTTCTAATAATTTTAGAGGAATAAGATCGATATCAAAATCTTTGATAATGGCTTTCTCGCCTTTTTTCAGAGTATGTATTGTATTTTGCAAGCTTATTTAGATTGAATTTAGATTGCAAAAGTAGGCAATAATTCTTTATTCCAAGGCATTTAACACTTTTGAATATGCTAAATGTTTCTAAAAATAAGGGATTATTCGTGAGACAAGAAATCAATGTCTTCTAAAAGACGTTTCATATCTTCTTTGTTAGTTCCGTCATAAAATCCGCGAACACGGCGTTTTTGATCTACCAAAACAAAATTCTCGGTATGAACCATATCATAAAGCTGATCCGGTCTTCCCAATTTTACCGCCATATATGATTTTCTGGCCATGGTGTAAATCTCTTTTTTATCGCCAGTAACCAAATTCCACTTGCTGTCAACAACGCCATATTTTATAGCATAAGCTTTTAAAACCGAAACGCTGTCTACCTCTGGAAATACCGTGTGAGAAAGAAGCATTACCTTAGGATTGTTCAGGACTGCTTTTTGAACTTCAGAAAGATTTGTTGACATTTTTGGACAGATGGATCCGCAAGTCGTAAAAAAGAAATCAGCAACATAAATTTTTCCTTCGTAATTTTTTTGAGTAATTGTATCGCCATTTTGGTTTACAAACTTAAAATCAGCAATAGTGTGGTATTTGCTTTTGTATTGAACGGTACTATCAACCAATTCCGGATTTACATCGGCCGGGTTGTAAATAGGTAAAGTTTTTTGTGGCTTTAAAGCCGAATAAAATAAAGATATAGTGACAACAGAAAATACAATTAAAACAATAAAGAATTTACGGTATTTGTAAAGAAGCGATTTCATAAAAATAATTTGCCGCAAAAATACGAAAACCACTTTTTAAAAGCTGTAAGTATAATGATTTTTAACAAGCTTTAAATAGCCACGAATTCACGAATTTTATTTTAATCTGGTTTTCCTGATAGATTTATTAACGAGGTATAATCCAATTAAGGTTACAACAGACCCAAGAGCTATTGCCTGAGTAAGGCTTTCGCCAAAGATAAAAGCACCCAAAACCATCGCTACAATTGGATTAATGTAAACATAAATACTGCTGATTTCTGTGGGAAGATGCTGCAGCGAATAGATGAAGGCAATAAACGTTAAAACCGAACCAATAACAACAAGATATCCGATTGCCCACCAGGATTGTGCGGGAATTTCGCTTAACGGAATATTGGCTCCTGAAGCTTCAGTTATAACAAAAAGAATGATACTCGAAATCAGCATTTGAAGTCCCAAACTAAAATACGGATTAAAACTCGCTGCTTTTTTCTTAGTATGTAAAATCCCGAAAGCCCAGGTTATGGTAGAAACAACGGTAAGGAAAATTCCGAATTGAAAATCAGGTTTAAAGAAATCACCCAAATAATCGATAAAGATGATACAGATTCCTCCAAAACAAATTAGAATTCCGGCTATAGCCAATTTTGCAACACGTTCTCCGTAAAAGAAATTAATTATAATAATCCAGATTGGAAAAATGGCACTGATAATCGCACCCAAACCGCTGCTGATATATTTTACGCCCCAAGTACTTAGGCCATTGCTCAAAGAAAAATTTAAAATGGCCAAAATCAGAATGGTGCGCCATTGTTTGCCTTTTGGCCATGGTTCTTTCTTTACAAGAAAAAAAATAACGTACAAAATCCCGCCCAGAAACTGTCTGATATTTGCCACCTGCAAACCCGGCATGTGTTTTACGCCTTCTTTTGATGCTAGCCAGGTTGTCCCCCAAAAGAAACTTACCCAGCATAACGCTAAGATTGGCAGTCCAATAGCTTCAATTTTTCCTGAAAATGCATTCTGAATTTTTGCTTTCACTTTGATTTGATTCTTTTGTCAAATATTCCAAAAACAATTTCAATAACCCTTAAATATCAGGAGATTTATTCATGAAAGTTTTTGTTGGTACCAATGAAATATTTGCATTAAAAAACTTACGCTGTAATATCGTACAATTTTAACATAAAGTTTGAAATAATAACAATAAGTTTGTGTGTATCCAAAAAACACATATAAAAATGAATAAACAGCTTAGTAAACCATTGTTTTGTGCTTTTTCTGCATTCTTCGCATTAACAGCAGTTCAGGCACAAGATACAGCCACAAAAGAACCTGGAATTAATGTATCCTATATGAATACAAAAATTAGTCCGGGTGAAGATTTTTTCCGTTACGTTAACGGAACCTGGCTGGACAAAACTGAAATTCCAAGTGACCGCACAACTTGGGGAAGTTTTAACGAATTGATCAAAAAAACAGATAAAGATGCCATGGCAATTTTGAAGGAAGCTTCAAAAAATCCTGTTTACAAATCCAATACGGATCAGGGTAAAGCCGTGAATTTGTTTACGTCTATTCTAGATACTGTGGGCAGAAATAAAAAAGGAATTGAACCTCTAAAACCTTATTTGAATAAAATTGATGCGATAAAAAACGTAGCCGATCTTCAAAAGTATTTAGTTGAAATGGAACCACAGGGAGGTTCGGGATTTTTCGGGATTTACATTGGAGCAGATGAGAAAAACAGTTCCAAAAATTCAGTGAGTTTGGTTGTAAGCCGTTTAGGACTTCCGGATAAGGATTATTATACTTCAGAAGATAAAGATTCTAAAGAAAAACGAGCTAAATACGAACTTCACGTGGCAAGGATGATGCAGTTTATTGGCGAATCTCCTGCAAAGGCAAAACAAAGTGCAACAGAAATTCTGGCATTAGAAACTGCATTGTCAGCGCCAAGATTAAATCGTGTTGAAAGCAGAGACAGCCGTTTGCAATACAATCCGATGACAATTTCTGATCTTCAAAAAGTAACTCCGGCCATTAAGTGGGATGCTTATTTTTCTGGTCTTGGTATCAAAAAATTAGATACTGTTGTTGTAATGGAACCTCGCTATATGAAAGCATTACAAACTGTTTTTACTGAAAACAAAGTAGGAGCATGGAAGGAATATCTGAAATGGGATTTATTAAATTCATCAGCTTCACAATTAACAACTGATATTGAAACTGCTAATTTTGAGTTTTACAGTAAAACCTTAAGAGGAGCGATTAAGCAACTTCCGAGAGAAGAAAAAGCCCTTCAAACAGTTAACCGCAGTGTAGGCGAAGCTCTGGGTAAATTATATGTTGAAAAAGTTTTTCCTGCTGAAGCAAAATCGAAAGCAGTGGACATGATTCATAATGTGATTTTGGCATATCAAAACCGTATCAATAATTTGAAATGGATGTCTGATGCAACAAAAGCAAAAGCAATTGAGAAATTAAATAAAATTACCATTAAAGTTGGTTATCCGGACAAATGGAAGGATTATTCAGCTCTGGAAATTAAAAGCATTGCCGAAGGCGGAAGTTATTTTGGAAACATAAAAAATCTGGCGGAATGGAATTTTAAGAAAAACCTGGAAAAATTAAATAAACCAGTTGATAAGACAGAATGGGGAATGTCACCTCAAACAGTAAATGCTTATTACAACCCATCATACAACGAAATTGTATTTCCGGCAGCAATTCTGCAACCGCCTTTTTATAATTATCAGGCAGATGAAGCTGTAAATTATGGCGGAATTGGAGCTGTAATTGGACACGAAATTTCACATGGATTTGACGATTCAGGTGCCAGATACAATGCCGATGGAAATCTTGTTGACTGGTGGACAGCCGATGATTTGAAACAATTTACAGAACTAGGAACTGCTCTTGCTGATCAATACAGCGCTCTAGAGCCTTTACCGGGAATTCATGTAGATGGTAAATTTACGTTAGGAGAAAATATTGGTGACTTGGGCGGAATTAATGCTGCTTATGATGGATTACAACTATATTTAAAGAAAAACGGAAATCCGGGTTTAATTGATGGATTAACACCAGAACAGCGTTTCTTTATTTCATGGGCAACAGTCTGGAGAACAAAATCGAGAGATGAAGCAATTAAAAATCAGGTGAAAACAGATCCGCACTCGCCTGGAATGTACAGAGCGGTTGTGCCAATTCAGAATGTAGATGCTTTTTATCAAGCATTCGGAATTAAACAAGGGGATAAAATGTACATAGCACCGGATAAAAGAGTTAAAATCTGGTAAGATAATATCATAAAAAAAAACGGCGCTGATTTAGCGCCGTTTTTATTTTCAATATATTTAGTTTTTCAGATTACTGTAAATATAGCTTTCAATTGCTTTTAGTTCTTCATCAGACATTGCCTTAGTAACCGGAAAATTGGTTTTCATTACATCAAACTGACTCGGATCTACAATGGGTTCTGCATTACCTTTAAGAAAAGTAACAATATCACCTTTTTTGTCTTTGTATATTTTTGCAATTTGCTGAATGCTTGGTCCAATTACTGTCTGATCGACCTGATGACAGGAATAGCAATTTCCTTTTCCTTCAAAAATGTCCTTTCCTAAAGCTTCGGGTGTTTTGGCTTCCGCTGAATTTCCTTCTGAATAATTCTCCGTTGGATCCTGAACAGTAGTTTCAGTAGTTTCTTTTTTGCAGGATGCTAATGCTAAAACGGCAGATAAGAATAATAGTTTTTTCATTATAATAGTGAGTTAATATACTTTCATTGCATCAAATTTGTAACCATTAAAAAGAAGCTTTGCTACAATTTGTTTCGAAAGAAAATCTTTGTCTTCCCCATAAAAAGAAAGATTAATTTTTTCAGTATCAGTAAGGGTTCCTCTTAAATTATAGTATTTATTATCTGATGTGATGATTTCATCTTTGATGTTTTTATTGGTATTTGGATTTGTGTAACCTGTTTTTGTAGCATACCAGGCGCCCAAAGTTCTGACTCTGTTTTGAATTCTGCTATTATTGTCTTTTTCTGAATATAAAGAGTTTACAGTATACACCAAACTCGGAGGAAAATTAGGCATAAATGTTACGTTGCTTTTCGTAACTTCTCCAATTACAACATAATCCATAACAGGCTGACCATCTTTATAAACTTCTTGTTTTTGAAGTATATGTCCATTTTCAACTGTTATTTTTAAAGCAGTCATGGCATCATATTCCGCTTTTAATTGATCTGCTGTTTTTTGATTCGCATCATCAAAAACTTTTGTGATATTAGTTGGTGTTCCATTAATAAATTCCAAAACACCTTTTTCGTCTAATCCTGCTGCACTGATAAATTTATATTTCTCATTACAAACACTCGCAACAATAGCTTTTTGAAAACTTAAACCCTGATCTTTTCCATAATCAATAACTTCATTTGTTTTATTATTACTTAAATCAGTAAGAAGTGACCAATAAACCAAAGAACCATCAAGTAGAGGAGTAGCCTTTCTTTCAATGGAAAAAACTGGTTTGTTGTCTAAAGTAAGGACGTTGTAAACTAATTTTTGTTTGTCTAAAATAGCAACTTCAGTTCCGTCAATACTGATTTTGTCTTTTTTAATTTTAATATCCTGACCAATAGCCGTTACAGATACAATCATGGCTAAGCCAAGTAATACATTTTTCATAGTTATTTTTTGTGCTAAAGTAGACTTTTTTAAACGCTTACTTGTTTAATATTACTGCAGCTTCTTTTGCAAAATAAGTAGAGATGATACTAGCTCCTGCACGCTTAATGCAATAAAGTTGCTCTATCATAATTTTGTCATGATCCAGCCATCCTCTTTCGGCTGCGGCCTTTACCATAGCGTACTCACCAGATACCTGGTATACCGCAACAGGAACATGTACCGCGTTTTTTACCTCACGAACAATGTCTAAATACGCCATTCCCGGTTTTACCATTACGATATCAGCGCCTTCTTCAACATCTAATAATGCTTCACGAATTCCTTCAATTCGGTTCGCATAATCCATTTGATAGGTCTTTTTGTCTTTCGGAATATTTTGAGAATCTACCGGAGCAGAATCTAATGCATCACGAAAAGGTCCGTAAAATGCAGATGCATATTTGGCACTATAACTCATGATTCCCACATTGTGATGTCCGTTTTCTTCCAAAGCTTTTCTAATCGCCAAAACACGTCCGTCCATCATATCACTTGGCGCTACAAAATCAGCTCCGGCATCAGCATGGCTTAAACTCATTCGGGTTAAAGCATCAACAGTCGCGTCATTTATCAATTGACCATTTTCTATAATTCCGTCATGACCGTAAATCGAATAGGGATCTAATGCCACATCCGGCATCACAATCATTTCCGGGACAGCGTCTTTTATAGCACGAATGGTTTGTTGCATTAAACCATCCTTATTCCACGCTTCAACACCTTTATTGTCTTTTAGCTTGTCGCTTACTTTTACGTAAATATTAACCGCTTTAATTCCTAAATCCCAGGCTTCTTTTACTTCCTTAATCGTATTATCCAGTGAATGACGGTAAATTCCTGGCATTGACGGAATAGCAACTTTTACATCTTTTCCTTCTGCAACAAACATCGGAAGCATAAAATCTTGTGGACTTAAACTTGTTTCGCGAACTAAGGAACGAATTGATTCATTGGTTCTTAAACGGCGGTTTCTTTGTAATGGGAACATTTTTTTTTAAATTTTAGATTTTTGAGTGTAGATTTTAGATTTTGAATCTTATCTCTAATTTATTTTTTGAATATTTTGAGCCATCTTATGTTATAGAAGCCGCATAGATTTCTTTAATCGTCTGACCAATTTTAGCATCAAACTCCTCTTCAGACTGACCAGAAGAAAGTCCTTCAGATAAAGCTCTGGAGAAACTGGCAATCAATCCGTGGTTTTGTGAGAGTTTAAGATTAGCTTCATCTTGTCCGTACCCGCCGGATAATGCTACAACACGCACCACATGTGGATCAGACATTAATTCGCTGTAAAAATTAGTCACAGTTGGAATAGATAGTTTTAGCATCACTTTCACGTCTTTATCCAATAAGCTAAGTTGCTTCTTGATTTCTTCTTTCAGAATTTCTTCTGATTTTTCCTTATCGGGACTATAAATATCAACTTCCGGTTCGATGATTGGAATAAGTCCTTTTTGAAAGATTTGTAAACCGACTTTAAATTGCTGCGCAACAACTTCACTAATTCCTTTTGCATTTGCTTCTTTGATCACAGAACGCATCTTAGTTCCAAAAACATTTCGTTCTACCGCTCGAGTCAGCAATTCATCTAATCCGGTAATTGGTTTCATTAATTGCACACCATTTGCAAGATCAGCAAGTCCTTTGTCAACTTTTAAAAACGGAACTATGTTTTTTTTCTCCCATAAATAATCGGCAGTCCATTGTCCGTCAATTTTACGGTCCATTGTGTTTTCAAACAAAATAGCACCCAATATATATAGGCTGTCAAAAGCAGGACTTTTGATAATTCTGGTTCTCATTTCGTGTACAAGTGTGTACATTTCTTCATCATTCGAGAAGCTACTTTCTTCAACGCCATATTGCGATAACGCCTTTGGTGTGCTTCCGCCACTTTGATCTAATGCAGCGATAAATCCTTTACCGGAATGCATGCGGTCTAATTGTAAATCTCTCTTTTCCATAATAACGAAATTTTAGTTTACTATAATTACCTTTTGATTAGCTTAAATCCATTCACGTGGATTTTCTAATACATTTATTAATTTTTCTTCTTCACTTCCGGCTTCTGCATGATGATCGTAAACCCATTGCACATGCGGAGGCAAACTCATCAAAATGCTCTCAATTCTTCCGTTGGTTTTTAAACCAAATAATGTGCCTTTGTCGTGAACTAAATTAAATTCAACATAACGTCCACGGCGAATTTCCTGCCAGTTTCTGTTTTCAGGAGTATATTCCAGATTCTTTCTACGTTCTACAATTGGAACATAAGCTTCTAAGAAACTGTTTCCAACTTCACTAACGAAATTATACCAGTCTTCCATAGCCATTTGTTCATTTGCTTTGCAATAATCAAAGAACAAACCGCCAATTCCGCGGGCTTCATTTCTGTGGGCATTCCAGAAATAAGAATCACATTGTTTTTTATATTTCGGATAAAACTCCGGATTATGTTTATCACAAGCCGTTTTACACGTTTGATGAAAGTGAGTTGCATCTTCTTCAAACAAATAATAAGGCGTTAAATCCTGTCCTCCGCCAAACCATTGTTCGATTACTTTAGGAGAGCCTGTACTGAGCGAAGTCGAAGTATCATACATTTCAAAATATCGCCAATTGGCGTGCACAGTAGGAACCATGGGATTTTTAGGATGAATAACCAAACTTAATCCGCAGGCAAAAAAATCTGCTTCGCCAACACCAAACATTTTCTGCATCGCTTCAGGCAATTTTCCATGAACAGCTGAAATGTTTACACCGCCTTTTTCAAAAACTTCTCCATTTTCGATAACGCGTGTTCTTCCACCTCCGCCTTCCGGACGTTCCCAAAGATCTTCACGGAATTTTGCCGTTCCGTCAATAGTTTCTAATCCAGAACAGATTTGGTCTTGTAATTGTTGTATGTAGGCGTAAAATTTATCTTTCATTATTCCAATTCTTTTCTGTTTTCTAAATAATCAATAGCATTTAATTTATTGACCACTTTTTTACCTGTTTTTTCTTCAATTTCTTTACGTGTGTTACCGGCAATAGTACCGCCTTGATTGGCAATTATTTTGTTTTCTGCAAAATTTTCAGGTTTCTTTTCTTTGCTAATTTCTGTTGTAGTAGCTTCGGCTAACATGTTGAGGACTAATTCCAGATTACTCATGTTATCACGTAAATTCTCTTTTTTTAAACTTTTATGTTTTTTATATTCTTTGACCGACAAACCACTCCATGCCTTGGTTATTTCATCGGTAAGAATGGCATATTCTTGCCCTTTTTTTACACCTCGTTTATCCCATTCGTCCGTAAGGTCTTTTCTTACTTCAATACTTTTTAAACGTTGATTTACCCATTCTTTAGAATAGCCTTTTTTAAGATAGGTTTCCATAAGTCTGTCAAAACCAAGTTCAGGGTCTTCAATTTCGTCAATTCTTTCTCGCCCAATTTGGGCTAGCCATAATTTAAAAGGTTCTGCTTTTTTTGAGGGAATTGATTGTATTAATCGGAATATTTGTTCTGTATCAGCAACATCAGTTAACCTCAATTTGCCATCAGCTGCTTCCATTTTCAAACCGTTACAATTTGTAACGGTTTGGTTTCCTTCTGCGAGCAATCTTTTCTTTAAAACTCTCCAATAAACTTGCGGATTTTGACTATCAGTCAAAACTCCAACAACATCTACAACAGAAAAGAACCATTTTTCTTCCTCATCACTCCAAATTGAACGTATTTGCTTTTGTTCAAATAATTTTATGGCAGTTTCTTTAGTCATTGCTTTAGTTTATAGGTAATCTTAAATAAAATCAAATTATTTATCATTGTTTATTATATTCTGATTTAAGCAATCCAAAATAAACGATATCTTCTAATGTTCCATCGCTGCTTTTGAATTCCTCACGTAATATTCCTTCTTGTTTAAAATGATGTTTCAACGCAATTTGCTGACTTGCTTTGTTGATTTTTGAAGTACAAATGAATACTTTATTCATATTTAAAGTATTGAAGCAAAAATCTAATGTTTCTGAAACGACTTTTGAAGTAATTCCTTTTCCTTGAAAATCTTCATCTATAAAATAACCCAACTCACATTTTGAAATTCGGTTATCGATGCTTTTCACACATAAATAACCAATTAAAGCGTTTGTTTTTATATTTCTCGGATAGAAAAAATACCCTTCTTTATGATTTTCCTTATTTTGATTTAAAGCAATAAATAACTTTGTTTTTTCTAAGTCAGTACAATTAGATAAGGTAAGAGGAAAAGTTTTTTCAATGTGCTTTCTATTCTTTTCGATGAGGTTGTAAAACTCTTCCGGAAGAATATGGTCAATTGTTTCTATTTTCCAATCTGTAAAACTCATCTTATTTGTTTTTAGCGGAAGCGATTTTTGTATTTATTCCAAACGAAAAGATGTTGCTTTCCTGCTGAATATATTGGTAGATGGCTAAAGCTTTATCTTCAAAATTATAGTTTTCGGCTTTTGAAAACTCCATCAAAAAATCTGCAAACTGTTCTAATTGATTAAAGTCTAAATGGCAGCGATTTAATAAAGTTATCAATTCTTGATTTTGATACGCAACTAAAGTTTCAATATTTAAAGCAAATTCTTTAAGCTGATTTTCAATATTGAATTTGTCATCATCCGTCAATGGCTGAGGTAGAAAGTCAAGCGCGCGCAATGTTTTCAGAACATTGTCAATTCTGATCGCTTCTTCGTCTCTAAGGCCTTTGTTTAACATGGTTTTGAGTTTTCAGTCTCGGTCGCAGTTTTCAGTTTTAAAGTGGGAACTGAAAACTGCGACTGAATACTAATATACTATTGCCCGTATTCCTTAACCGCGTCAATAAACGCTTTTGCATGGTCTACAGGGATATTTGGTAAAATTCCGTGACCTAAATTTACAACATATTTATCTTTTCCGAACTCGTTGATCATTTCATGAACCATTTTTTTGATAGTTGGAATTGGCGAAAGCAATCTTGACGGATCAAAGTTTCCTTGTAAAGTAATGTTTCCACCAGACAAATAACGGGCATTTCTAGCTGAACATGTCCAATCTACACCCAATGCCGAAGCTCTACTTTTACCCATTTCGCCAAGAGCAAACCAACATCCTTTTCCGAAAACAATAACCGGAGCGTGATCCGCCAAAGCTTCAACGATTTGGTTGATGTATTTCCATGAGAATTCCTGATAATCAACCGGAGAAAGCATTCCTCCCCAGGAATCAAAAATCTGAACGGCATCAACTCCTGCTTTTACTTTTTCTTTTAAGTATAAAATAGTGGTGTCAGTAATTTTTTGTAGTAAAGTATGTGCTGCAGCCGGGTTTGAGAAAGCAAAACCTTTTGCAGTATCAAAACTCTTAGAACCTTTTCCTTCAACAGCATAACAGAAGATTGTCCAAGGTGATCCGGCGAAACCAATTAAAGGGACTTCGTCGTTCAGCATTTCTTTAGTCAATTTAATGGCATCCATTACATAACCCAAACTTTCCTGAATGTCCGGAACATAAACTCTGTGAACATCGGCCATTGAACGAATTGGATTTGGAATAAACGGACCAAAATTCTCTTTCATTAAAACTTCGATTCCCATTGCTTGCGGAACAACCAAAATATCTGAGAATAAAATCGCTGCATCCGGAGCAATTCTGCGAATAGGCTGAACGGTGATTTCGGCAGCCAATTCAGGAGTTTGACAACGGGTGAAGAAATCGTATTTATCACGTAAAGCGATAAATTCCGGTAAATATCTTCCGGCTTGACGCATCATCCATACTGGCGGACGTTGAACAGTTTCTCCTTTTAATGCTTTTAAAAATAGGTCGTTTTTTAACATTTCTTATTTGTTTATCCTGCAAGGTTTCGAAAACCTTGTAGGTATTGTTGTTGATTAATTTATACCTACAAGGTTTTCGAAACCTTGCAGGAAATCTCGTTATTATTTATATTCTTCAATGACATCTTCAATGACATCTTCAACCGTTGGCTGATCTGCAATGATGATGTTTTTTGTGATTTTATGTAAAGCTTCTGCGGTTGTTTCTCCAATGCAAAAGCACTTTTCTTTCTTAATGGTATTGTCTTTCAAATAACTTTCAACGCCGGAAGGACTGAAAAATAAAATACCATCAACGGCAGTTTTTATTTTCTGAGGTGTTAATGACGTATCATAAACCTGAATTTCATTGAATTTTACGTCAGCATCTTTTAGTGCTTTTGGTAATGTTTCACGACGAAGATTTCCGCTAAAAAAAGTATAGCTTTCGTTACGGTAAATCAAAGTAATGATTTCAGCTAAATCTGAAGCATAACCGGTATAGGCCACAACATTAAATCCGTTTTCAGATAAAAGAATTTTGGTTTTTAAGCCCACACAAAAAACATTTTTACTTTTCAGTTCTTCTGATTTCGGATCTGATAAAACACTGTGAACCGCATTCTGACTCGTAAAAATCAAATTCTCGTTGAGGTCTTTTAATTCGAAAGGTTTGTTTTGAGTTTGAATAAAATCAGATTCGATCACTTCAATATTGGCTTTTACCAATGCCTGTTTATGTTCGCCCGATAGCTTTTTTGTAGATAATATTTGAATTGATTTCGCCATTATTTTTTTAGAGATTCTTTAATAGATGCCATCAATTCTGCTCCGCCATTGTTCAAAATTTCCTGAGCGGCGAAGAATCCCAGTTTTTTCCATTCTGCAATGTCAACCGTTTTGTCGATTTCAAGTTTTTGTTTTCCGTCAAGCGAAAGTAAAACACCCTGAAAATGCAAAGTATCTTCATCTTCGTTATAATTAACTAAAGCCCCGATTGGCGCTGTACAACCGCCTTCCAGCGTTCTTAAAAACTGGCGTTCGATATAAGTACAAATTTCAGTTTCGATATGATTTAATTGCGAAAGCGCATCCAGCGTATAATTGTCATTTTCCATTGCCACAACAAGCATTGCGCCTTGTGCCGGCGCCGGAATCATCCAATCCAAATCTATATAATTTCCTGGTTTCAGGTTAATGCGCTCCAAACCAGCAGCGGCAAAAACTGCTCCGTCCCAGTTATTGTCTTGTAGTTTTTGCATACGTGTGTTTACGTTTCCGCGTAAATCAACCACCGTATGATTTGGGTATTTATTAAACCATTGCGCTTGGCGTCTTAAACTTCCGGTTGCAATCGTACTTGGATTTGAAAAATTAGGATTTCCTTTATGAACTAAAATGTCTAAAACATTGGCTCTTTCTAAAACTGCCGCCTGAACAATACCTTTTGGTAAAGCCGTTGGCACATCTTTCATGGAATGAACTGCAATATCAATATCACCATTGATCATAGCAATGTCCAGCGTTTTAGTAAAGATTCCGGTGATTCCGAGTTCGTAAAGCGGTTTGTCAAGAATAATATCACCTGTAGATTTTACCGCAACAATCGAAGTTTTATAACCTAAATCGTTTAGTTTTTTTTCGACAGTATGTGCTTGCCAAAGTGCCAATTCGCTATCGCGAGTTCCAATTCTGATTGTTTTTTCAGCCATGTTTTACTGTTTTTCCACCATATAAGTTATATAAGTAATTTAAGCGTTGCGGCCAGGAATTTTAAATGAACTTATATAACTTATATGGTGAAAAGAGTTTATGTTTTTAAGATGCTTTTATTTTGAAGACTTTTTCGATCCATTCGATGCTTTCATCAACCATGGTGTCGTCGTCTTTTAAGTGGTTTGCAAAATGGGTAGTGATTTTTTGAATGATTCTGTTGCTGATGATTTCAGCTTGTTCTTCGTTAAAATCAGTGATTTTTTTGCTTTGAAAATTCAATTCTGATGTTTTAATGGCATTCAGTTTTTCTTTTAAAGCATTTATGGTTGGAGCAAATTTTCTTCCTTTTGTCCAGGTAACAAATTCTTCTTTGATTTCTTCAATAATAACTTCAGCAGCAGGAATGTGTAATTTTCTGTTTTCAAGAGTTTCATCTGTCAATTGAGACAAATAATCCATGTGAATTAGGGTTACGCCTTCTAATTCCTCTACATTCTCATGAACGTTTTTCGGAATCGATAAATCTAAAATCAACAAAGGTTTTTTAAGATTTAAAATGGCTTTGTCAACCGTTGGGTTTTGCGCGCCGGTAGCCACAACCACAACATCGGCTTTTTGAAGTTCTAAGTGTAATTCCGAATAATCTTTAACAATCAAATTTAGTTTTCCGGCTAATTTCTCAGCTTTGTCTTTCGTTCTGTTTATTAAAGTGATATGTTCGTTTTTAGTATGTTTTACTAAATTCTCACAAGTATTTCTACCGATTTTTCCTGTTCCGAAAAGTAGAATGTTTTTATTTCCGATATCTTCTACATTTTTGATAATGTATTGTACCGATGCAAAAGAAACTGAAGTTGCTCCAGAGCTAATTTCAGTTTCATTTTTGATTCTTTTACTCGCCTGAATTACCGCATTTACCAATCTTTCCATAAAAGTATTGGCTAATCCCATAGATTTTGAATGGGCAAAACTGGTTTTAATTTGTGATATAATTTCAAAATCGCCTAAGATCTGACTGTCTAGACCAGTTCCAACGCGAAACATATGATTAATTGCTTCCTGATTTTTATAGACGAATCCCACTTTTTGAAAAGCATCAACTGATCCGTTGCTATTATCGCAAATTAACTTTATTAATTGAAAAGGGTGTTCTGCAAAACCGTAAATCTCGGTTCTGTTGCAAGTCGAAGTGACAAGTAAACTTTCTATTCCTTCTGTTTTAGCTTGTTCCAGCAAACGCGTTTTGGCAATTGCATCTAAACTAAATTGACCTCTTACCTCAGCATCAGCTTTTTTATAACTCAGACCAACTGAATAAAAATATAGGTGTTTCGGTACGTTATTGTTTTCCATAAATTCACTTTCATAAAAGTGCAACAAAATTATCACTATAGTCTTTATAAAAGTAACGCTAAAAGTGCTTTTTGTATCGCTGTATGTTTTTTTGTTTCTAAACGTCTGTTTTTATGCAAAAAGCAGTATTTTTGTAGCAAAATCAACTTGTTAGAAATGATTTGTTTAGAGTGATTCTAAATAACATTGTTCAATGGCTATGATTTTTATTTCTAAAAAATATCGCTATGAGTTCTCAGGAAATTATTAAAATTGAAGACGACTTTACGCTTATCCGTTTTCAAAACGACAGTCTACAGCCTTTTTTTGCGCAGCATGAAGTTGGTAGTGGCCTGATACAGTTTCACTTCGGGATAAAAGGCAATGCTAAATTCTTGTTCAATCAGGGCAGTTATGCTTTAGATTTGAAAGAAGAAAAATCACTGATTTTGTACAATCCGCAGAAAGAATTGCCATTGAATTTAGAGTTGGCTCCAAATTCCTGGGTGATTTCTGTTATTGTATCAATCAAGAAATTTCACGCGTTGTTTTCTGCAGAAGCAGATTATATTACTTTTTTAAGTCCTGATAATAAGGACAAAAAGTATTATAACGAAGGAAATATCAGTCCTTCTATGGCGATTGTGTTGAGTCAGCTGTTTCATTATAACCTTCATCCATCTATAAAAAACCTTTATTATAAAGGAAAAGGATATGAATTGCTGAGTTTGTATTTTAACAGAACCGAAGATCCAAACGCAGAACAATGTCCGTTTTTGATTGACGAAGACAACGTTTTGAAGATCCGAAAAGCCAAAGAAATTATCATCGCCAATATGGCTGAGCCTCCCGGATTACAAGAGCTGGCAGATGAAATTGGTTTGAATTTGAAAAAACTGAAAATGGGTTTCAAACAAATTTACGGCGACACGGTTTACGGTTTTCTATTTGATTATAAAATGGATTTCGCCCGAAAATTGCTGGACAGCGGATCTTATAATGTAAACGAAGTAGGATTGAAAATTGGCTACAGTACCGGAAGTCACTTTATAGCGGCATTCAAAAAGAAGTTTGCTACAACTCCAAAAAAGTATTTAATGTCGATTAATACTAATGTTTAAACACAAATTTCACTAATTAACACGAATTAAAAATCTGCTAGATCTGCAAAATCTGCGTGAGAACTTTTAAAAGATAAGTTAGCGAATCGATTTTCGATATTCAACAATAAATAAAAAATAACATTTATCATATTTCTAAAAAGCATCAAGCTCTACTTTTGAGGAAAAATTAAAAAACAACGCTTAAAGCCTAAAGCTTAAAGCCTAAAGCAAAAAAACAATAATGAAAGGCGTATTATTAGTAAACTTAGGATCTCCTGAAAGTCCAACTACAAAAGATGTAAAACCATATTTAGACGAATTTTTAATGGATAAATACGTGATCGATGTTCCGTATCTATTAAGAGCGTTGTTGGTTCGTGGGATTATTTTAAGAAAAAGGCCGGAAGAATCAGCGCATGCTTACGCAAAAATTTGGTGGGATGAAGGTTCTCCTTTAGTTGTTCTTTCAGAAAGAATGCAGAAAAAAGTACAGCCATTGGTAAATGTTCCGGTTGCTTTGGCAATGCGTTACGGATCAATGACAATAGAAAAAGGACTTCAGGAATTGCACGATAAAGGCGTGACAGAAGTAATGCTTTTTCCGTTATATCCACAATATGCGATGGCTTCAACTTTGACTATTTTGGTTAAAGCGGAAGAAATTCGCAAGAAGAAATTTCCTCAAATGACTTTTACTGATGTTCCTGCGTTTTATAATAAACCGGATTACATCAAAAACTTAGCAGATTCAATTCAGAAACATTTAGTAGGTTTTGATTACGATCATTTATTATTCTCGTATCACGGAATCCCGGAACGTCATATTCGCAAAACTGATGTAACGAAATCACATTGTAAAATTGATGGTTCTTGTTGTAACACGCCTTCAGCGGCACACGATTTTTGCTACCGTCATCAATGTTACGAAACCACAAAACAAGTTGTAAAATTATTAGGAATTCCGGAAGACAAATACAGTCTGACTTTTCAATCGCGTTTGGCGGGTGATAAATGGTTAGAACCGTATACTGACGTAGAAATTGATAAAATGCCGGCAAAAGGAATCAAGAAATTAGCGGTTGTTACTCCAGCTTTTGTTTCTGATTGTTTAGAAACTTTAGAGGAAATCGCCATGCGCGCCAAAGAAGATTTCGAAGCAAAAGGAGGAGAAGAATTTTTAGCAATTCCGTGTTTGAATGATGATGATGAATGGTGTCAAACCGTTAGCAACTGGATTAATGATTGGGCTAAATAGTAGAAAATAGAGTAAATAGTAAAGAACAAAGATTGTTGCGTGAAAATCAACTTTAAAAAAAAACCTGAAACTTCAAACTTGAAACAAAAAGCATGGAATATTATAACTATTTAAAATCACTGCATCTTATTTTTGTAATTACCTGGTTTGCGGGATTGTTTTATATTGTGCGTTTGTTTGTATACCAAATTGAAGCCAATGAAAAACCATCTCCCGAAAAGGAAATTTTGCAGGCACAATACAAAATAATGACGTACCGTTTGTGGTATATTATTACTTGGCCTTCAGCAGTTTTAGCGAGTATTTTTGCTTTTTGGATGTTGCTTTTTACAGATTTAGGAAACGCCTGGCTGAAAATGCCGTGGATGCACGTAAAGTTGTGTTTCGTTTTCCTTTTATATTTATATCATGCAAAATGCCATCAAATATTCAAGCAATTGCAAAATGATGAGGTAAAATATTCCAACAACTTCATGCGTTTATGGAATGAAGGCGCGACTATAATATTGTTTGCAGTTGTATTTTTAGTAGTTTTAAAAAGTGCCATCAACTGGATTTTCGGCGTTATCGGAATCTTTTTATTTTCCATTATTATTATGTTGGGATTTAGGTTTTATAAGCGAATACGCGAAAAGAAATAGTTTTTAGTCTCAGTCTCAGTTTTCAGTTTTTATGCTGAGACTGAAAACTGAGACTGAAAACTGAGACTGAGACTGAATACTGAGACCGAATACTAAAATTTATGCTAAACAACTTCAAAATGTCGATGCTTTCACTGCGCGTTAGGATTTTCCTTTCGATGATTGTATTGATTGTTGTGGCATCTTTTTTATTGGCTTCAATTTCGATTATTCAGTTTAAAACCGAAGCCAAAGAATACCATCAGGAACGTTTAGAACGAAAAGAAAATGCCGTAAAAGAACACATCAATTATGTGTTGAATACGACAACTTATCCTTTAAAAACGGGAAATCTGGATTTGATTTTTAAAGATAAAATTCACGAGTTAGCTCAGATTCATAAAATCGAAATCAACATTTACAGCCTTGACGGGAAATTACTAAAATCCTCCAAAGAATCTTTTGCGGTCGATAAAGTAGCGCCGCCCATTCCGGAATATATTCTGAAATTAGTGCGTTCTTCTATCGAAAAGCGTTTTGTAGACATTAAAACCATCGACGGAGTCAAAAACAGATCCTCTTACAGTTTAATTAAAGATGAAAAATTCAAGCCACTCGGAATTTTAAATCTCCCGTATTTAGAAGACGACGGTTATTATGACAACGAATTAAATACGTTCTTAATTCGTTTGAGTCAGGTCTATTCTTTTATGCTGATTGTGGCTTTTGCATTGGCTTATTTTCTTTCCACTTATATAACAAAATCCCTAAAAACCATTTCCGATAGATTAGAAGAAACGAATTTGGATCAGAAAAACGAGAAAATTGTTTTGGAAGCCAATAGTAAAGAAGTCAACTTCCTAATCAAAGCGTACAACGGGATGGTGGATAAACTCGAAACCAGCGCGATCAAACTTGCGCAAAGCGAGCGTGAGGAAGCGTGGCGTGAAATGGCAAAACAAGTAGCGCACGAAATCAAAAATCCGCTTACGCCGATGCGTTTGACAGTGCAGAGTTTCCAAAGAAAATTTGATCCGAATGATCCTGACGTCAAGCAGAAGATGAACGATTACTCCGAAACTTTGATTCAGCAAATTGATACGATGACGGCTGTAGCTTCTGCATTTTCAAATTTTGCTTCGATGCCGGCACAGCAAAACGAAACTTTAAATGTCGTTGAGGTTGTCGAATTGGCATTGGATATTTTCAACGAAGATTATATTGTTTTTGAAAGCGAAGAACAGGAAATTATTTCTAAAATGGATCGTACGCAATTGATTCGTGTGATTACCAATTTAGTGAAAAACGCAACTCAGGCCATTCCGGAAAGCCAATTTCAAAAATCGATTCTGGTTACTGTAAAAAGAATAAATAATAATGTTGAAATTGCGGTAAAAGACAACGGAATCGGAATTCAGAAACAAGATACCGGAAGAATTTTCGAACCAAAATTTACCACTAAAACCAGTGGAATGGGTCTTGGTCTCGGAATTATCAAAAACATTATCGAAAATTACAAAGGAACAATTACCTTTGAATCAACTTACGGAAAAGGAACCACATTTATCGTTTCCTTGCCTATCACAAACTCATAAAACCACTGTCATGAACTACGAAAATCTTTTAATTTCTATCGAAGAAAAAGTTGCAACCATAACTATTAACCGACCTACAAAACTGAATGCTTTAAACAAAGCAACTATTAGTGATTTGAGCAAAGCGGTAAAATTATTGGGTAAAAATGACGATGTTCGTGTGATTATCATTACAGGTAGTGGAGAAAAAGCATTTGTGGCCGGAGCCGATATTTCAGAATTTGCCAATTATACAGTTGTCGAAGGCGCTCAATTGGCTGCCGAAGGACAAGAAACTTTATTCGATTATATTCAGGATTTAAAGAAACCCGTAATTGCTGCCGTTAATGGTTTTGCGCTTGGCGGCGGATTAGAACTGGCAATGGCGTGTCATTTCAGAGTAGCTTCAGACAATTCAAAAATGGGATTGCCGGAAGTAACTTTAGGATTGATTCCGGGTTACGGAGGAACGCAGCGTTTGCCACAATTAGTAGGTAAAGGACGCGCGATGGAAATGATTATGACTGCAGCCATGATTTCTGCCGAAGAAGCCAAAGAATATGGTTTAGTAAACCACGTTGTTTCACAAGCAGAGCTTTTGTCTTTTACAAACGTAATTGCGCAAAAAATCATTAAAAACGCACCATTTGCGATAAGTAAAGCAATAAAAGCAATCAACGCCAATTATACAGACGGTAAAAATGGTTTTGATACTGAAATAAAATCATTCGGAAAATGTTTCGGAACCCAGGATTTTAAAGAAGGAACAACGGCATTTTTAGAGAAAAGAAAAGCTGAATTTACAGGGAAATAATTGTTGTACCACAGAGTAACACAAAGATTTCACAGAGATTCACAAAGAAAATTTATACAATTCTTTGCGAACCTTGCGTAAATCTTAGCGAACTTTGCGGTAAAAAAAAACTTAGCAACTTAAAAAAATGTACGAACCAATATTTGCTCTTTTTTGCGAACGCGTCAAAGAAAGCATTCAGGCCGGTACTTTTGCCAAATTAACTTTAGCAAAAACCATCGGTGATACCGAGATTAAGAATATTTATTTTCGTTTGGTTTTAAACGAAGACAATACGTATTCAATCGCATTAACAACTCGTTATAAAACCGAAGAAATCGAAAGCATCCATTCTTTAGATGAAGCTTTATTAGTATTAGGATCTTATATCAAAAATCCATTTTTGACAGCGCTTTTGTTCACCACAGATAATGATGTGACTTTTAAAGTAAACAAGAAAAACGCAGGGAGTATCATAGAACAAGAACCAACATTTAAAAATGCGTCTCCGGTTATGTTAGAAATGATCGAGAAGGGGATTGTTTAATTATAATTAGTTTTAGGAGCTAATCCCGCTATCCGTTTCAATCTTTTGTGGCGAACCCCGCCACAAAAGGATTTCCACTTCTATCGGGGCTAGGATATACGGTTGTCAGGCTGAGCGTAGTCGAAGCCACGTTTACTGAATCACTTTGCGGGGGCTTCAACTAAGCTCAGCCTCACAAAATAAATAAAATCTTCGTGAACCTCTGTGCATTCTCCGTGAATCTCTGCGAAACACCCCCCTAAACCAGCTTCACAAACAAATTAGAAGCAATTTTATTGGAAATAGATAATTCTCTACTATCAACTTTGATTTTTACAGATAAATCGAAAGATTCTCTGGAAAGAAATTCAATCTTAGAACCCAACGCAATTTCTTGTTTGTCAAGATATTTCAGGAATTCTGAGGAAGTATCTTTTACACCCACACAAACGCCAATTTGATTTTCTGTTAATTCAGAAAGCAATTGTTTTTCAATCTTAATAATTCGCCCGTTCGCATCCGGAATTGGATCGCCGTGTGGATCTTCCGTTGGATTTCCAAGAAAATCATCCAGACGGTTAATCAATTGTTCAGATTTGATGTGCTCCAGTTGTTCTGCAATATCATGAACCTCATCCCAGGTAAAATTCAGTTTTTCGACCAAAAATACTTCCCATAAACGATGTTTTCTAACAATCATTTTTGCGGCCAGTTTTCCGTTTTCGGTTAAAGAAACTCCCTGATACTTTTTGTAATTTACCAAATCTTTGTCAGAAAGCTTCTTAAGCATATCCGTAACCGATGAAGCTTTGGTTTCCATCATTTCAGCAATAGCATTGGTGCTTACTTCAGCATCGTTTGAAGCCGTAAGATGATATATTGATTTAAGATAGTTTTCTTCTGAAAAAGTCATTTTTTTATTTTTTGAGGTTCAAAGCTACAAAGGCACAAAGGTTCAAAGTTTTTAAACCTTTGTGCCTTTGCAACTCTGATACTTTGAACCTATTTTTTAACAATCAACAAAGGTATTGAAATTTTATGTCTCAATTTGTCTACGGTTGTACCAAACAAAATATCTTTTAAACCAGTGTGGCCGTGGGTTCCCATTACTAAAATATCAAAATTTCCCTCGTTGATAATCTTCGGAATCACGGTGTTAGGTTTTCCGAAACCGAGTTCTGTTTTGATGTTAAACCCCTTCTGCGAAAGCATATCCTGATATTCTAACAGTAATTTTTCGTCAACTGTGGTTTCGTGATCGTCAACATGACCTCCGTACATTAATGCACCAACAGTTTCTACAATGTGAATTAAGGTGTATTTTGCGTCAATTCCGCCCAGTTCGAAGGCATTGTTTAATGCAGCTTCATCGGCTTTAGAAAAATCAACAGAAATTGCTATGTTTTTCTTGCTGTAAAGTTGTTTTGGCGTGTATTCTAATTTTAAATGATGAGGGGAATGATTTTCGATGTTCGATTTTATTCGGGCAATAAACGGTTTGAATACGATATAAAGCAACAAGCCCAGAAACCCAAATGCAAGCGGAACAACAGTTACCCACAAAAACACCGGATGACTGGAACTTTCAAGCCACGAAGAGATTTCATCATAAACCAATTTCGCATTAAGTGAAACAATAATAGTTGCAATGATCCACGCAGCGATTTGGGTAATTCTGGAAATATGAAAACCTTTCATTTTCGTTTTATCGCTCACAAAATGAATAAGCGGAATAATCGCAAAACCTAATTGCAAACTCAAAATCACCTGACTTAGGATTAAAAGTTTTCCGGTTACGCCTTCTCCATAAATCAAAATCACCACAACGGCAGGGACAATGGCGATTAAACGGGTTATAATTCGGCGAACCCAAGGCTGGATTCTTAAATTCAAATAGCCTTCCATTACAATTTGTCCGGCTAAAGTTCCGGTTACTGTCGAGCTTTGTCCGGCAGCAATTAACGCAACTGCAAATAATATTGGCGCCCATTTTGTTCCTAAAAGCGGTTCGAGAAATTCATGTGCATCCTGAATTTCAGCAACCTGAAACATTCCGTTTTTGTAAAATGTGGCTGCGGCCAAAATCAGAATCGCTGCATTTACAAAAAATGCTAAGTTTAAGGCAATTGTAGAATCTATGAAATTATATTTTAATGCCTGTTTGATTCCGGCAGGAGTTCTGTCAAATTTTCTGGTTTGTACCAAAGAAGAGTGCAAGTAGAGGTTGTGTGGCATTACGGTTGCACCGATAATACCGATGGCGATATATAAAGCGGCAGAACTTGGAATCGAAGGAATTAGTCCATAAATCACCTTGTCCAATTCAGGTTCCGCAAAAATCATTTCGAAAATGAAGGAGAATCCAATAATAGCAACTAAAGCGATAATAAACGCTTCCATTTTTCGGATTCCTTTGTTGATCAGGAATAATAATATGAAAGTATCCAAAACAGTAATTAAAACTCCTTCGATAAGCGGAATTCCAAATAATAAATTAATTCCGATTGCCATTCCCAAAACTTCGGCAAGATCGCAGGCAGCAATTGCAATTTCAGCAAGAAAGTATAAAATGTAGTTGATAAACTTCGAATAGGTTTCTCTCGACGCCTGAGCCAAATCGCGTTGTGTCACGATTCCGAGTCGTGCACTTAAACTCTGCAATAGCAAAGCCATTAAGTTGCTCATCAGTAAAACCCAAAGTAAAGAATAACCAAACTGACTACCGCCAGCAATGTCTGTTGCCCAGTTTCCGGGATCCATATATCCAACGCTTACTAAATAGGCAGGACCTAAAAAGGCTAATATTTTTCTGAATCCTGTTTTTTTATGCTCTGTTGCAACCGATTGGTGAACTTCTTCTAAAGATTTGGTCATTGTGAAAATGTTGTTTTAACAAATATATAGAAAAATTATATTCGCACAACATTATTTTTAGGCGAGTCTAAATCTTAGATGTTAGAATTTAAACAATTTGGGCATAATCCTGATAAGGTGAAATTTATCTCTTTCACTTTATAATTGTGCGGCATAATATAACTCGGTTTGACATTTTCAAGACAGGTGATTTCATGACAATTTTCACAGCTAAAATGAGCATGATTATGTATGTGCACGCGTTGATGCGAATGATTGCATTTTGCATATTTTACGGTACCATCAAGATTCGAAATTTTATGGATCACATCATCATTAACCAATCGGTCGAGAATTCTATAAGTAGTAACACGATCACAAACATCGTTTAATTTTTTTTGTATTTCGGTATGAGACAGCGCAGTTTTCGATTTCTCAAAAACCTCTAAAACGGCCGTCTTTGCTGTAGTATTGCGTGTAACTTTCATAGTATTTATATTAAAAAATTTAACGCAACATTGTTGCAATTGATTTTATTGTATATATTTGCAACAAAATTGCATTAAGCAAATGTACAAGAAATGAAGAAAATAACCACACCCTTTTACGATATTTTAGGAATTTCAAGCGCAACAATTTGTCTGGTTCATTGTTTGATTTTTCCACTTTTAACGATCCTTCCATTAGGCGTAATTCACAACCCAATAATTGATTTACTATTTGCTTTGACTGGCTTATTTGCAATCCTCAAAATTACGAAAAAATCGAGTCTTTTGGTTTCTTCTATTTTGATTGTTTCAATGAGCTTAATCTGGATGAGCATTTTGAGTGAAATATTTCTAGAGATCCATCTTGATCTCATTTATTTTGGAGGAGCAGGAATGATTATTGGGCATTTGATTAATTATCGTTTACACAGAAAACTAAATCATTAAGTTATGGAACAGAAGAATTTTGAAGTGATTATCATTGGCGGAAGTTACAGCGGATTATCTGCCGCCATGAGTTTAGGACGATCTCTGCGTCAGGTTTTGATTATAGACAGCGGTTTGCCTTGCAACAGACAAACGCCACATTCTCATAATTTCCTGACACAAGACGGGGAGAAGCCTGCTATTATTTCGGCGAAAGCCAAATTACAAGTGGATCTTTATAAAACAGTTCACTTTTATAACGGACTTGCCACAAAAGCAATCGCAAATCAAAAGGGATTTGAAATCACTACGGAATCCGGAGAGGTTTTTACTTCCAGAAAAGTTCTCTTTGCAACAGGAGTTAAAGATTTGGTTCCAGATATTAAAGGTTTCGCAGATTGTTGGGGAATTTCGATTTTACATTGTCCGTATTGTCATGGTTATGAAGTGAAGAATGAAAAAACAGCGATTATTGCGAATGGCGAAATGGGTTTTGAATACGCAAAACTGATTTCCAACTGGACAAAAGATTTGCGATTGTGTACGAATGGAAAATCAACTTTGACATTGGAACAAGAAGAAATTCTAAAGAAGCATAATGTTCAGATTTTCGAAGAAGAAATAGATTCTTTTAAACATACAAACGGATATGTAGAGAAAATTATTTTCAAAAACCAGAAAGAAGTTGCCGTAAAAGCCATTTATACGAGACCACCTTTTGAACAGCATTGTTCTTTGCCAAACGATTTGGGTTGTGAGATAAACGAACAAGGACTTCTAAAAGTTGATATGATGCAAAAAACGAACATGGTAGGTGTTTACGCGAGCGGAGATTGCACAACCCCAATGCGATCTGTGGCAATTGCAGTTTCTACAGGATCTTTTGCAGGAGCGGCCATTAACAAAGAACTTATTGATGAGGATTTTAGATAAATTTTTGCTGCTTATTTTTAAACACATAGAGACATAGCTTATGAAGCTGCTGAAAAGGCGTTTCACTTTGTTGTAACAAACATAGCTAGTGTGAAAGCTAGCTTTTTTTATTTCCTAAATAAGAAAACATAGACCTATGTCTCTATGTGTTTAAAACAAAATATAACATATTGAATTAAATCGAATTAAAAAATATAATTCCAGAATTATTATTTGTCAAATTTAATTTTTAGATTTGTCTAAATTTAATTTTACTACGATGAAAAATTCAATTTGGATATTGATATTATTCAACTTAAACTTCTCCTTTGCTCAGGAAACAACCAAAATTTCTGGTTTTATTTCTGGCAACGGAAGAAAAATACAAGCCGCAAATGTTCATTTATTAGGTACAAACCAAAAAACAGTTTCAGATAGTTTAGGATATTATGCTTTTGAAAATGTAGCAATTGGAGATGGGAAAATTCAGGTGACCTCGACTGGATTCAAACCAGTAACACAAAGATTTTCAATTGAAAATGACCAAAATGTTACGCTTGATTTTGATTTAGAAGACAATGATAACCAGCTTAACGAAGTTGTAGTTTCCGGAACTTTAAAAGCAGTCAAAAGATTAGAAAGTGCTGTTCCGGTTGAGGTTTATTCAACGGTTTTCTTTAAGAAAAATCCAACGGCAAGTATTTACGAAGCGCTTCAAAATATCAACGGAGTTCGGCCACAGTTGAATTGTGGTGTTTGTAATACGGGAGATATTCATATTAATGGATTGGAAGGTCCGTATACTTTGATTTTAATTGATGGAATGCCAATTGTAAGCAGTCTTTCGACGGTTTACGGTTTATCGGGAATTCCGAATTCACTGGTCGAAAGAATCGAAATTGTAAAAGGCCCTGCTTCGTCTCTTTACGGAAGTGAAGCGGTTGGCGGTTTAATCAACATTATCACTAAAAACCCAACAAATGCCCCGGTTTTTTCTGCCGATTATTTTACTACTTCTTATTTTGAAAGCAATCTGGATCTGGGGACGAAATTTAATGTCGGGAAAAAAGCAACCACACTTTTGGGAGTCAACTACTTCAATTACGATCAGGTTATCGATAGAGACAAAGACAATTTTACCGATGTAACGCTTTCTGAAAGAATTTCGGTTTTTAATAAATGGAGTTTTCAGCGAAATAATAATCGCCTTTTTACGATCGCTGCACGTGGAATGTATGAGGATCGCTGGGGCGGAGATGTACGCTGGGAGAAAAAATACCGTGGCGGAGATGAGATTTACGGAGAAAGTATTTATACCAAAAGAGGAGAATTAATTGGAAGTTACCAATTGCCTTTTGAAGAAAAACTGATGCTTTCGTTCTCCGGAAACGTCCATTATCAGGACAGTCGTTACGGAACAACATCATTTATTGCCAATCAGAAAATTGGTTTTTTGCAATTAACCTGGGATAAAAAAATTGGTCGAAATGATTTCCTTGCCGGAATCGCCAATCGCTATTCATATTATGACGATAATACCACAGCAACAAAGGAAGCAGAAAGTACCTGGCTACCGGGAATTTTTGTTCAGGATGAAATTACGCTTTCGCCGAAAAGTCAGGTTTTGTTGGGAATGCGTTACGACTACAATTCGATTCATGGTTCTATTTTTACCCCAAGATTTGCCTATCGATGGAAGAAAAATGAAAATACAATTTTTAGATTCAACGCCGGAACCGGATTTAGAGTTGTCAACCTATTTACCGAAGATCACGCGGCGCTTACGGGTTCAAGAAATGTTGTGATCGCAAATGATTTGAAACCGGAACAATCCATCAATGCGAATCTGAATTATATTCAAAAAATCAACTTTACAAACGGCAATTTTATCGGAATTGAAACTACTGCTTTTTATACCCGTTTCAGTAATAAAATTATATCTGATTATGAAACCGACCCAAATAAAATCATTTATGATAATATCGATGGATACGCTATCAGTCAGGGAATCAGTACGAATGTTGATTTGAATTTTACAAACGGATTAAAGTTTATTCTTGGCGCTACACTTTTAGACAATAAAAATGTTCAGAATGAAATTTCAGAAAGACCTTTTCTAACTGAGAAATTTACCGGAACCTGGAGCGTTTCTTATAAAATAGAACCTTGGAATTTGTTACTCGATTATACCGGAAATCTCTATAGTCCGATGAAATTGCCTTTGCTGAACGAATACGATCCAAGAGGTCCAAATTCGCCTTGGTACAGCATTCAGAATATTCAATTCACATACACAGGCTGGAAAAACTTTGAAGTGTACGGTGGAATCAAAAATTTGCTGAACTTTACTCCGAAGCAGCATAATCCGTTTTTGATTTCGAGAAGCAATGATCCTTTTGATAAAAATGTACAATACGATTCGGCGGGAAAAGTATTGGTTACGCCTGATAATCCGTACGGTTTAACTTTTGACACGACTTATGTTTACGGACAAAACCAAACGATTCACGGGTTTTTTGGGCTAAGATATACTTTGAGATAAAATGATTTTATGGCACACAGATTAGGCTGATTAAACGGGTTGTCGCGGACATAGTAATCGATGAACATTTGTCAGGCTGAGCGGAGTCGAAGCCCGTTCCAACATTCAAGCCTTCGACTCCGCTCAGGGTGACAATCGGGATAAAAGATAAACAAAATGAAAAAGCTAATACTTCTAATATTCTTTCTTGGAATAACTTCAACAGGATTTTGCCAGTTAAAAAGCAGATCTTTTGAGGAAGTGGATAGCGTACAGCAAATTCAAAAACGAAAAATCATTGTTTTTATTCATACCGATTGGTGTCAGTATTGCCAAAGAATGAAAACTACGACTTTCAAAAACAAAGAAATTATAGAGAAGCTAAACTCAGATTTCTATTTTATTGATTTTAACGCCGAGGAAAAACGAGATATTTCATTTAATAATCAGATATTTAAATACAAACCTTCGGGAAATAATATTGGCGTTCATGAACTCGCTTTTCAACTCGGAACAATGAATAATCAAATTGTGTATCCGGTTTTGTGTGTTTTGAACGAAAAAAATGAAATCATTCTGCAATACAATAATTACCTCAATCCAAAGGATTTTAAACTGCTTTTAGAAAAATTGAAAGAATAAAATTCCTTATTTTTGAAGATGCATTCCTCACAAACAAAACACTTCGATTACATTTTTACCGGAACCGGACTGGCTTCTTTAATGACCGTCTATAAAATGGTTTTGTCTGGAAAGTTCTCAGATAAATCGATTCTGCTTTTAGATCAGGATTCAAAAAAAAACAATGACAGAACCTGGTGCTTTTGGAAAAAAGAAGAAACGCTTTGGAATTCTGTTATTTCAAAAAAATGGGATTTGGCTTTATTTGCTAATAAAGATTTTAATCGTGATTTAGCGTTAAAGCCTTATCAATACTATCAAATTAGAGGAATTGATTTTTATAATTTTGTTTTTGATGAACTTTCAAAACATTCAAACATTGTTTTTGTAAATGAAAAAGTAACGGATATCAACGAACTTGAAACACACGTTTTTGTTGGAACAGAAGAAAACAGATATACTTGCAATTATCTTTTCAATAGTATTTATACAAAGGCTTTCGCCGAAAGTCAAACCAGATATCCAATTTTGCAGCAGCATTTTATAGGCTGGTTTGTAAAAACAGAAAATGAAATCTTCAATCCGGAACAGGCGACTTTCATGGATTTTTCGGTAGAACAAAAAGGGAATACCCGATTTATGTATGTTTTGCCGACTTCTAAAACCGAAGCTTTGGTCGAATATACGTTGTTCTCAGAAAACCTGCTTCCCAAAGAAGAATACGAAAATGAGATCCGGATTTATTTAGAAAAACTCGGAATACAAAACTTTGAAATTTTAGAAAAGGAGCAGGGAAGTATCCCAATGACTTGTTATCCGTTTTGGAAGAAAAACACCAAAAGAGTTTTAAATATTGGCACTGCCGGCGGATGGACAAAAGCAAGTACAGGTTATACTTTCAATAATTCCAATAAGAAATCTTCTGAATTAGTTGACTTTCTTCAAAGTGAAAATCCTTTGACTCCGCGAAGTATGAAATCATTTTATAAAAAGAATAGGTTTAGGTACTATGATTTGTTGCTTTTGGATATTCTGTATCGCCATAATGAGTTGGGAAGTGCTATTTTTTCTTCATTGTTTAAAAAAGGAAATCCGGCTTTGATCTTTAAGTTTTTGGATGAAGAAACAACTTTTTTTCAAGATGTTAAAGTTATTTTAAAGTGCCCTAAAATACCATTTATAAAAGCGTTATTTAGAGTGATTTTTCTCTCAAATAAATTTAACTCAAAACAGTAACCTTTGAAAAATATTACTTTAGGATTTAGTTTCTTTTTTACTCTTTTATCTTTTGGACAAGTTTCTACGAACAAAGTCCACGACGCAATAGTTGAAGAATTTCTAACCAATTGCGCAGAGAAACACAACTATGTTTATGAAATGACCGAATGGCAGGATTGTCTTGACCAGGGTCTCAAAAAAGACAGTACTGTTGCTCATTTATGGCAGGAAAAAGCAATGCCTTATTTTAAATGCAAAAAGTACGAAGTTGGAATGCAATATTTAGATAAAGCTGTTTTGTACAACAAGCAAGAGTGGCTGCCTTATAGAGGTTTTATTAAATGTATTTTTTCAAGAAACTATAAAGATGCTATCAAAGATCTCGAGGAATGCATTAAACTTTATGGAAACGGCTATAGAATGGATCATACGTATAGTTTTTATATAGGACTTTGTTATCTGCAGTTGAATGAATATAAAAAAGCGGAGGAACTTTTTGACGCTTATGTAGATGACATTTATAAAAACAGACAAAAATTAGAACATCCAACAGCGTATTTTTATCAGGGAATAGCAAAATATGAGCTTAAAAAATGGGACGAAGCAATAGCTATTTTTGATAAGGCAATTAAAATCTATCCCGAATTCTCAGATGCTAAATATTACAAAGCCATTTGCTGGCTAAAACAAGGGAAACCTAAAGAAGAAGTCATTGCTTTGGCAGTAATAGCGCGGGAAGATGCTGCAAAGGGATTTTCGATCAATGAAGACAATGCGATCTATGAAACCTATCCGTATCAAATGAAATATGCGAAATGACAATGAGGTTTTATATTCGTTCTAATAATAAATCTTCATCGTAAAAAAGAGTTTAAAAGGTTAAAATTGTTGGTTTGTTATCAATAAAAAGCCAAATCATTCAATTTGATATATTTATAATTATCGTATTCTTTTGTTTTAAAAACTTCTAGAGGTGATTTAAAAGTCCATTCAGATCTAGTTTTGCCAATTGAAAAACAATGTGTGCCTAATGTAATCGCACATTTACGATAATGAATAAATTGGCAAATTATGGGAATTACCAAACACTTAAATTTTGATCTCGAGACAAAGGCAATAGGCAAAATCTGCAAAGCGCTCGGACATCCGACAAGAATTGAGATTATGACGCTATTATGGAAAAGAAATAACAGAACTTGTGGTGAAATTGTTGAATTAATTCCATTGGCACAATCGACAATATCAAAACATTTACTGGAATTGAAGAAAGCAAATCTGGTCAATATCAAAAATGAAGGAAAAAAAACAATTTACTCTCTTGGTGTTGAGAATATTGAAATACTTAAAAAATATTTGACGAGTTACCTTTCAACAATTGAAATTTCAGAACAAAACAAGTCAACGGTTTTAACAACCAGACATGAAATAAGAACCAGAAACAGTCATTTAAAGCAATACAATTACCAATTTCCTGATAAAAAATTAAAACAAGTAGTTTAAGTGTTTAGAATCAGTGTTTTGTGCTATTTTGAATTTGCTATTTAACTATAACAAAACTTTATACTTGAAATTAACGAGTTGCGACTAAACTTTGTAACTTTGCAGTTCAAAAAAGTACAATTTAAAAGATAAAAATATGTATCCAGAAGAAATGGTAAAACCAATGCAAGCTGAATTGACAGCTGCAGGTTTTCAAGATTTACATAGTGCTGACGCTGTAGATAATGCTATCAAAGCTGAAGGTACCACTTTAGTTGTTGTAAACTCTGTTTGCGGTTGCGCTGCAAGAAATGCACGTCCGGGAGCAAAAATGAGTTTAGAAGGAGCTAAAAAACCAGATCACTTAATTACTGTTTTTGCTGGTGTTGACAAAGAAGCTGTTGATGCTGCAAGACAACATATGTTTCCTTTTCCTCCATCATCGCCTTCTATGGCTTTGTTCAAAAACGGAGAATTGGTTCACATGTTAGAGCGTCACCACATCGAAGGTCGTCCAGCTGAATTAATCGCTGAGAACCTTCAAGATGCTTTTAATGAGTATTGCTAATTAGAGGTTCTAAGGTTCTGAGTTGCTGAGATACTAAGTTTTTTATTTTAGGTTCAAAGTAGCAAAGGTACACAGGTACAAAGATTAAAAAAAGCATCAGCCATGGCTGATGCTTTTTTGTTTTATAAAATTAGCTTTAAACTTAGAACCTTAGCAACTCAGGACCTTAGAACCTTTTCTTTGAACCTTTGTCCCTTTGCCCCTTTGTACCTCAAAAAAAAACTAATTCCATCCTCCGCCAAGTGCTTTATACAATTGAACCATCGAACTTAATTGTTTTTGGGTTAATTGCGAAAGGCTTAATTGTGCTTCAAATAGAGATCTTTGTGCGTCCAGAACTTCTAGATAGGAAACATAACCATTGTAATATCTGGCATTTGATAAATCGTAATTTTTTTGGGCAGCAAAAACTTGTCGGTTTCTGGCGGCCCATTCTTCTTTGTAGGTTGCTACGTTTTGTAGCGAATTTTCAACTTCAGAAATCGCTGTTAAATACGTTTTCTGGAAATCGAATTTTCGTTCTTCGGCAATTTGTCGGTTTACATCAACGCGGCGTTTGTTTTTTCCGAAATTAAAAATCGGACCGGCAATTCCAGCGCCAACATTTTGTGTGTACGAACCATCATTAAATAAATCTCCCACCATAACACTTGTAAAACCTGCTATCGCCCCAATATTAAAAGAAGGATATCGCATAGCTTGTGCAACTCCAATTCTCTCAAAAGAAGCACGGTATAAAAGTTCGGTTTGTTTTACATCGGGTCTGTTTTCTAATAATGCTGAAGGAACAGAGGTTGGAAAAGTAGTTAGAATCAATAATTCGCTATTGGTTTTTCCTCTTTCAATAGGTTGCGGAACCTGACCGACTAAAATCGAAATGGAATTTTCAAGCGCTGTAATTTGTCTTTTGATCGCCGGAATATTAGCTTCGGCAATTGCTACTTGCTGCTCAATTTGTACCTTATCCAATTCGGCTACGTAACCGCTTAAAAAGCGTTCGTTAATAATGTCGTACGCTTTTTGTCTGGTTTTTAAAGTGTTAATCGTAATTTCTAACTGGTTGTCGAAGTCACGCATTTCAAAATACGAAATAGCAATATTGCTTACAATATCAGAAAGAACAACTTTTCGGGCTTCATCAGTAGCCAGAAGATCATTTTGAAATGCTTTTGTTTGATGGCGGTATTTTCCCCAAAAGTCCAATTCCCAAGACATATTGGCCAATAAAGAAGTTGGCTGAATGAAAGTTTCGGCACTATTTACTTGCCCTGAGTATTGAAAAGCAGGAAATAGATCGGCCTTCGCAATTCCTAAATTGGCTTTTGCCTGTTCTAAACGTGCGATGGCTATTTTTAAATCTAAATTGTTTTGAATTCCTTTTTCAATCAGACCAATTAAAACGGGATCATTAAATATCGTTGACCATTTTATGGTTGTTACCGAATTTGTCGAGTCGGTACTGTGTTCTCCGTGCAAAAAAGTATCTGCTTTTGGTTGTTCGGGTTTGGCATATTTTGGTCCAACCATACATGCGTAAGGAAAAATTGCCATCAAAAGTAATGCTGTTACTAGTTTTAGATTTTTCATCATTCCTCTTTTTTAGTTTCATCAATTTCTTTTGAATGTTTTTTACCAAAACTTTCAATAAATACAAAGAGTACAGGAATTAAACAAACTCCTAAAACAGTAGCGACAAGCATTCCGCTAAAAACCGTCATTCCCATTACTTTTCTGGCTTGTGCTCCGGCACCTGAAGCAGTTAATAAAGGAACGACTCCCAGAATAAAAGCAAAAGCCGTCATCAAGATCGGGCGGAAGCGAAGTTTTGCGGCATAAAGTGCGGCATCAACAACCGGCATTCCTTTTTCATATTCTTCCTTGGCGAATTCTACGATCAAAATGGCATTTTTGGCGGCTAAACCAATTAACATCACGAGACCAATCTGCGCAAAAACATTATTTACATAATCGGGACTAAATAATCGGCAGAGGTATAATCCTAAAAAAGCACCAAAAACAGCAAAAGGAGTTCCGAGAAGTACGCTAAAGGGCAGTTTCCAGCTTTCGTATTGCGCGGCAAGAATTAGAAATACAAAAACCAATGCCATAATGAAAACGGTATTTCCTTTTCCTTCGGCTTGTTTTTCCTGAAAACTCATATTTGCCCATTCATAATCCATGGCTGCGGGCAAGACTTTTGCAGCTGTTTCCTGCAAAGCATTCATGGCATCGGCGGAAGTAAATCCCGGTGCCGGTGTTCCGCCAATTTCTGCAGCACGGTATAAATTGAATCGGGTTGTGAATTCAGGTCCGCTTTCTTTTTTGATTGTGGCAATACTTGAAATCGGAATCATTTTGTTGTCCCGACTTCGGACGAATATTTTGTTGATGTCTTCCGGATTTACCGTAAAACTTGGATCGGCCTGAAGCAGCACAATATACTGTCTTCCAAATTTATTGAATTCATTAATATATTGACCTCCCAAACTAGCACCAATTGCGAGATTTACATCTGATAATGAAAGACCAAGTTCCGTGACTTTTTCACGATCAATATCCAGACTGATCTGAGGAACGTTTGGATTAAAAGTGGTTCTGATAGTTCCAATTTCTGGTCTTTTCCTGGCTTCGGCCATAAATCGCTGTGCGTTTTCAAAAAGATATTGGGGTGTATTTCCTTCCTTGTCCTGAAGCATCATCGAGAATCCGGCCGCATTTCCAATTCCGGTAATGGGCGGAGGTCCAAAAGCGAAAACCGTGGCTTCGGGAATTCCGAAAACTACTTTTCCGTTTACCTCTTTTAAAATTTGAAAAACATCCTGTTCGCGCTCTTTCCATTCTTTTAATGCTACAAAGAAAAAACCATTGTTTGTCGCAACTGAATTTTTGATTAAACTGAATCCGGCAACAGATGTGTAATATTCAACGCCCTTATTTTTAGATAATATATGCTCGATTTTCTCAATTACTTTTCCAGTTCTTTCCAGAGAAGAAGCGCCGGGTAATTCAATATTCACAAACATATATCCCTGATCTTCTTCAGGAACAAATCCTCCCGGAATTTTTCCTCCCAAAAGAATAATAGCGCCAACGAGAATTCCGATGAAAATAAAACTTCGGGCTGTTTTCCTGATTAAATATCCTGAAAAACCAGTGTACTTGTCTGTAAAAGCTCCAAATTTTCGATTGAAGGCAGCGAAGAATTTTCCGAGCCAGCCTTTTGCTTCCTGATTTGGTTTTAGTAATAACGAACATAAAGCCGGACTTAAAGTTAGAGCGCTTAAGGCAGAGAAAATCACCGATATAGCAATTGTAATGGCAAACTGCTGATACAATCTTCCCGTAATTCCGGGCGTTAATGCAACGGGAATAAATACTGCCGTTAAGACAATCGCAATGGCAATTACGGGGCCAGAAACTTCTTTCATCGCCTGATTGGTGGCTTCTTTGGGAGACATGCCGTGTTCGATATGATGCATAACGGCCTCGACGACGACAATGGCATCATCGACGACAATTCCGATAGCGAGAACTAATCCCAAAAGGGAAAGTACATTTATGGAAAATCCTAAAAGCGGAAAAAGCATGAAAACACCAATTAGAGAAACAGGAACGGTTAATAATGGAATTAAAGTGGCGCGCCAGTTTTGCAAAAAGATAAAAACTACAATGATTACCAAAATAATAGCTTCAACCAAAGTATGCATGATTTCATTGATTCCTTCAGAAATAGCTAAAGTAGTGTCTAGTGAAACTCGGTATTTTAAATCCTGCGGAAAACGTTTGCTTAATTGTTCGATGGTTTTTTTGACATTTTCGGCAACTTCCAAAGCATTCGAACCCGGCATTTGCTTAATTCCTATTGTTCCGGCGGGACTTCCGTTTAGTTTTGCGACAGAGGCATAACTTTCGGTTCCGAGGGTAACAGTCCCAATATCTTTAAGCCTAACTTGTTGATTGCTGATGTTGGATTTTAAAATGATGTTTTCAAAATCTTCCGGATTTATCAAACGATCTTTCAGCGTTACGTTATAGGTGAATTCGTTATTGTCTTTTGCTGGCGGAGCGCCAAATTTTCCTCCGGGCGAAATGGCATTTTGCTCTTTAATCGACTGAATAATATCAGGAACAGTCAGGTTGTACTTGGCCATTATATCGGGCTTGACCCAAATTCGCATGGCATAATTACTTCCTCCGTAAAGCGTAACTTCTCCAACTCCTTTAATACGTGCCAATGCATCTACGAGATTGATGCTGGCATAATTGGTCAGGAAATTATTGTCGAATGTTTTGTTGGGAGAGTATAACGACAAAATCAACATGGGCATTGAGAGTGATTTTTTAGTAGTAACTCCGGTTGTCTTTACATCGTTTGGTAATTTGTTGGTGGCTTCGTTGACTCTGTTTTGGGTAAGCATGGTTGCGATATCCAAATCCGTTCCCATGTCGAATGTTATGTTTAACGTCATACTCCCATCACCTGTATTGGTCGATTGCATGTAGAGCATGTTTTCGACTCCGTTTACTTTTTGTTCGATTGGCGTTGCAACGGCCTGTTCAACATTTAGGGCATTGGCGCCGCGGTAGCTTGTAGAAACTTGTACCAAAGGCGGTGCAATTTCGGGATATTGTGCAATGGGCGTTCCTAGTATAGAAAGTCCTCCAACAATAACGATAAATATGGATAGTACGATGGCGACTATCGGTCTTCTGACAAAAAAATTATCCATAATTTAGTCGTTTAGAGATGATGCAATCTGTTTCTTGTCTTTTTCGGCTACGTAAGGAACCGGAACGACCTGTGATCCTGGCTGAATAAACTGATTACCAATAATGGCGACTTTTTCATTGGCTTTTAAGCCTTTTGTAATAATCCAGTCAACGCCTATTTTCTGACCTACTTCGACCATTCGGGTTTGAATCGTGTTTTTCTCATCAATTATAAAAACAGAAAAAAGTCCCTGAATTTCGGTTACGGCTTTTTGAGGAACAACAATGGCGTCTTTTTGAGTTCTGAGTAAAACCCGAACTTTAGCAAATTGTCCGGATCGTAAAGTGCCGTCCGGATTTGGAAATTGTGCTTCTATAGTAACTGTTCCTGTAGTGGGATCTATTTTAGTGTCGGAAAAATTTAAACTTCCTTTTTCGGGATGAATGCTTCCATCAGATAATATCAATTGAAGATCTGTGATTTTTTCTCCGGCTTTGGTTTGTTTTTGATATTTGAGATAATCAGATTCGCTGACGGTAAACTGAACTCTGACTTTTTCGAGTTTTGAAACGGTATTTAATTTTGAAGAGTTTCCGGCTTTGGTGATATAATCGCCTAATCTCGCATTCGAAAGTCCGATTACACCGTCAATTGGAGATTTTATATTGGCATAACCCCGTTCTATTTGTTGGTTTTTTAAACTTGCCACAACACTGGCGTAGTTTGATTTTGCTGCTTTTTCTTTGGCTACAGCCGCATCTAATTCTTTTTTACTGACGGCATTCATGTCTGCCAATGGTCGAATTCGTTTTAATTCTTCTTCGGCATTTACCAAACCACTTTGGGCAACAGCAACTTGTCCGCGGGCTTGTTCCACTTTTGTTTCATATTCCAAAGGATCGATGGTGTAGAGTAGTTGTCCTTTTTTCACTTTTTGTCCTTCTTTGAAATACATTCCGGTTAGAATTCCGTCAACCCTTGCAATTAGTTCAATGTCTAAATCTCCAAAAGTTTGTCCTGCAAAGTCTTTGTATATGGGAACATCTTCACTCTTGACTGTTACAAAAGGTGCCTGCATGGGAGGCGGGGCTTTCTTTTCTTCTTTTTTACAAGAGATGAAAATTGTTAAAAATAAAAGAATGGGGAAGATTGGTTTGGGTAGTTTTAAAGCATTCATAATCACAAATGTTAAAATTGTACCATATAAATATAATGAAATAATTGTAACTTACTGATATACAGTCACTATTTTTTATTAACGTATGATTTTTCTTAATGAAGTAAGGGGTTGTGCTTCATTTCATTAAATGCTTTAATCTAACATTTGACTTATAAGATTACATTTTTGGCTTTTTGTATATTTTGAAATTGCGAAGAATAGACTACCTTTGCGCCCGAATTCACTATGAATGCTGAATTCAATACATACTTATTTCTCAACTTAAAAAGTTTATAGCATGCAACTGTACAACACTTTAAGCGCAGAAGAAAGAGCCATCATGATCGATGATGCCGGTAAACAACGACTAACGTTGTCTTTCTATGCGTATGCCAAAATTCAAGATCCCAAAAAATTTCGCGACGATTTATTTATAGCCTGGAATAAGCTTGATGCTTTAGGCCGAATTTACGTTGCCACCGAAGGAATAAATGCTCAAATGAGTATTCCAGAAGAAAATTTGGAGGCATTTAGAGCTACTCTTGAAGTTTATGATTTCATGAAAGGCATACGATTGAATGAAGCGGTAGAACATGATGACCATTCATTTTTAAAATTAACAATTAAGGTTCGTGATAAAATCGTTGCTGACGGTTTGAATGACGAGACTTTTGATGTAACCAATATCGGCGTTCACCTGAAAGCCAAAGAATTCAACGAAATTTTAGAGGATCCAAATACAATTGTAGTTGATTTTAGAAATCATTACGAAAGTGAGGTAGGACATTTTAAAAATGCAATTACTCCTGATGTCGAAACTTTTAGAGAAAGTTTACCGATAATCAACGAACAGCTTCAAAATCATAAGGAAGATAAAAACCTCGTAATGTACTGCACTGGCGGAATTCGTTGTGAGAAAGCAAGTGCGTATTTCAAACATCAGGGTTTTAAAAATGTGTTTCAATTAGAAGGTGGAATTATCAATTATGCCAAACAAATTGAAGCTGAAGGTTTAGAAAGCAAATTCATTGGAAAAAATTTCGTGTTTGATAATCGTCTGGGCGAAAGAATTACAGATGATATTATCTCACAATGTCACCAATGCGGAAAACCTTGCGACAATCACACCAACTGCGAAAATGATGGATGTCATTTATTATTTATTCAATGTGATGAGTGTAAAGCTGCAATGGAAAATTGCTGTTCTACAGAATGTCTTGACATTATCCATATGCCTTTGGTGGATCAGGTAAGATTAAGAACCGGAAAACAAGTTGGAAATAAAGTCTTCAGAAAAGGCAAATCGGAGAATTTGAAATTCAAACATTCAGGAGATTTGGCTGACACCGCTTTGGCTGCAGCCGAAAAACCAGTTGATATTCGTCAGAAAATAAAAGTCAAAAAAGTACTTATTGGAAAAGCGGAACATTATTATGTAAAAGCTCAGGTTGGACAATTTACTGTTGAAAACCAAGAACTTAATATTGGGGATAAAATTATAATTTCAGGACCAACTACAGGTAATCAGGAATTAGTTTTAGATAAAATGGTTGTTTACGGAGCAGAAACTCAAACTGCTAAAATTGGTGATAAGGTTACTTTTGAAGTTCCTTTCAGAATTAGATTGTCAGATAAATTGTACAAAATAATTTAAAGTTGTAAATTAGCAAAATTAAGCTAATTTATATGTCACGCTCGTTTACTAAATTATGGATTCATGCAATTTGGGCGACTAAAAATCGTCAGGAATTAATTGATTATTCAATTGAGGAAAACGTATATGATTATATTCGGGATGAACTAATTGAACAGGGATGTTCCGTTAGAATTATCAACGGAATGCCTGATCATGTGCATGTTTTATTTTTACAAAATACACAAAAAACTATCTCAGACCTTTTAAAGCAAATTAAAGTGAGTTCTTCGCATTTTATAAATAGCGGAGATTTTATCCTTGAAAAATTTGCCTGGCAAACTGGTTTTGCTGCTTATTCAGTCAGCGAGTCCCAGTTGGATCTTGTACATAATTACATAAAAAATCAAAAGAAACATCATCTTACCAAAAACGGACAAGATGAATTTGATGAATTTGTAAAATTACATGGGCTGAGGACTGATATAAAATGATAGAGTTTGCGTACCCAAGGTTGAAACCTCGGGCTACTGTTTTAAAACGTTTAGAATATATTTTTGGAAAGCAGCGAACGGTTTCAACCCTCTGGATGGATATGAGATGCTATATTTTGCATAGCCAAGGTTGAAACCTCGGACTAATGTTTAAAACGTTTAGAATGTATTTTTGGAAGGTAGCGAACGGTTTCAACCGTTTGGATGGATATGAGATGTTCTACTTTACGTCCCCAAGGTTGAAACCTCGGGCTAAATGTCTAAATGCTTAGAAATATATTTTTGGAATGTAGCTAACGGTTTCAACCGTTTGGATTGATGTGAGATGTTCTACTTTACGTCCCCAAGGTTAAAACCTCGGGCTAAATGTCTAAAAGTTTAGACATATATTTTTGGAAAGTAGCGAACGGTTTCAACCGTTTGGACGGTTATGAGATGCTCTACTTTGCATTCCCAAGGTTGAAACCTCTGGCTATGTCTAAAACGTAGATCTATTAAAAAAATAAATCGATTTCAACAGATTGCGGATAATATAAGATGGTCGATCATAATTGAAAAACAAAATAACCAACAGTTCTAAACTTTGGGAACAAAATCAATAAAAATGACAACAAATAATAAAATTGAACTTATGGCTCCTGCCGGGAGCTTCGAGTCGCTTCAGGCTGCACTAGATAATGGTGCAGATTCTATTTATTTTGGTGTAGAACAACTCAACATGCGTGCGCGTTCAACGGTAAATTTTACTGTTGATGATTTAGAAGAAATTGCAAGTCGTTGCGAAGCTAAAAACGTACGAAGTTATTTGACTTTGAACACGATTATTTACGATCACGATTTATCTGTTGTAAAAACACTTTTGAACAAAGCCAAAGAAGCTAATATTACTGCCGTTATCGCATCTGACCAAGCTGTAATTGCGATGGCAAGAACAATTGGAATGGAAGTTCATATTTCGACTCAACTGAATGTAACAAATATCGAAACCATAAAATTCTACAGCCTGTTTGCTGATACAATGGTTTTAAGCCGTGAATTGAGTTTGCGTCAGGTAAAAAATATCACCGCTCAAATTGAAAAAGAACAAATAAAAGGACCAAACGGAAATTTAGTAGAAATAGAAATTTTTGGGCATGGAGCTTTGTGTATGGCGGTTTCGGGTAAATGTTATTTAAGCCTGCATTCACACAATTCATCTGCAAATCGTGGTGCCTGCAAACAAAACTGTCGAAAAAAATATACCGTTATCGATCAGGAAAGTGGTTTCGAAATTGAATTGGATAACGAGTATATGATGTCACCGAAAGATTTATGTACAATTGATTTTCTGGATCAGGTTATAGATTCGGGAATTCAGGTGCTTAAAATCGAAGGTCGCGGCCGTGCGCCGGAATATGTTGCAACAGTAATTAAAACCTATCGTGAAGCCATTGATGCGTACTACGAGGGTACTTTCTCAAAAGACAAAACGACAATCTGGATGGAAACTTTAAACACGGTTTATAATCGCGGTTTTTGGTCAGGTTATTATCTAGGACAAGAATTAGGAGAATGGAGTGATATCCCGGGATCTGCAGCGACACAAAAGAAAGTATATGTTGGTAAGGGAACACATTATTTCCCGAAAGCTGAAATAGGACAATTTAAAATCGAAGCTTACGACATTAAAATTGGAGATAAAATTCTTGTAACCGGTCCAAGTACAGGTGCACAGGAAATGATTATTGACGAAATGTTTGTAAATGATTTGGCTTCTGAAAAAGCAACAAAAGGCGACGATTGTACTTTTAAGCTGCCTTTCAGAATCAGAATGTCTGACAAATTATACAAAATAGTTGAAGCATAATGGTTATTGTTACTTTACAAAGAGATAAATGCATCGGCTGTAACTATTGCGTCGAAATGGATCCGGTTCATTTTCAAATGTCAAAAAAAGACGGAAAATCAGTTTTGCTTCATTCCCAAAATGCAAAAGGTTTTTTTACTTTGAAATCACCTAATCATGCGATTGTTGAAAGTTGTGAATTGGCAGCGAAAGCTTGTCCGGTAAAGATTATAACCATCAAGGAAACGTAATCGTATAAAAAAACCGTATTACATAATGGTGTATACGGTTTTTATTTTAATCTTTTTTATATAAGTTTTACATTTAATGAACAGGACTTTGAGTACACGAACAATTACTTATTCCTCTAAAGAAATCAAGTCCAATAGTTACAACATGAGTTCCTGAGTTATAAGCTCCAATTTGGTTTAAAGATGCCTGATAGGAATAACCAAAGTAGAAACTATTCTTTTTAAATCCTGCCATTGGCCCAGCCATTAAAGGTTCTAAAGGCTGATCATTTAAGAAACGGTAAGAAATCCCAATCCAGAAATAGTCCTCATACTTATTGTACTGTCTGTATTTAAAATTGAAATCAGTACTGGAACGTTTATCGCTCGCAAACATTTGATAGTAAACAGACGGTTCAAACTCGACTCTATCGGTAGCACCTTTAAAAGTATATCCCGTATATATTTGATAATTACGAAGCAAATTTGGTTCTATTCCTGTAAATTGATCTATTTTTTTATCGAGAATATTGCTGATATTCAAACTTAAATAAAAACCTTTGTTTCTATACAAGGCTCCTATATCAAAATTGGCATTAGACATATAGCGATTATTTGTAATGCCGGGATCGACAACCGGATTGTCGTAAGTTGGTTTAAATTTATCGACGTCAATTTTGAAGTTATTAAAGTTAAACGAAATTCCTAAAGACAAATATTGCTTGGAATAATAATCCAGGATCAAATGATGGGCAAATGATACTTTAGCTCCCATTTGTTCCGTATATCCGTTACTATCATTATAAAGAGAAACTCCAACTCCTGAGCGGTCTAAAACCCTAAAATCGGCATATAGTGATTGGTTATCCGGGGCGTCTTTAATGCCAACCCATTGTGTTAATCCATTAGCACGTATTCTTAAATTGTCACCAATACCTGCGTAGGTAGGAGAGATAACAAATGAATTATCAGCTAAATATTGCGTGAAGACGGGCAGGTTTAATTCCTGGCTGTAACCTGAAGTTACAGCCATAAGCAGAATTGATATGATAATTTTTTTCATGGTATTATAAGTTTTAGATAACATAATATTTGTTTTTTAGTTACCTGTAAAGGGTGAAGTGTCCAACAAACTCTCTGTTGTCCTTATTGTCGTTTAATTTAAATACATACCAGTAATCACCTGATGTTAATTCTGTGCCGTTGTATTTTCCATCCCATTTTTGACCGTACTTAAAGTTTCCTATTATTCGGCCATATCTGTCAAAAACTGTGAAGGTTAAATGTTTGTAGTTTACGCTACATCCAGGACCCCATTCATCGTTAATACCATCGCCATTTGGAGTAAAGTTATTAGGAATGCAAACGTCTATATATTCAAAATACCTTGATGCGGTAGCGGTGCAGCCGTTTTGATCTGTGACTGTGACCGTATACATTCCTGATTTGTATATAATGAATTTGTTGTTGGTATTATAAGATTCTCCTTCAAAAGAATATCTGTATTGACCTTCGCCTCCTGTGGCAGTTGCAACGATTTCATTTAACTCTCCATCGGCAAGTGTTAGTTTTAACGGCTCAATGTAATTAATCGTAAATTCTTTTGTAGGCTGGATACAACCATTTGTATGTCTTGCATATATGATATGATTACCTGAAGCTACATTTTTAAAGATGTTGCCTGATTGATAAACTCCATCTTCTCTGTCAAGAGCATAATCTACGTCATCAGGATTTGTAATACTTTTATCAACTGTTACAGTTACAGAATTTGCGGATGTATTGTTTTCGCAACTAGTATCAATATGTGCAACTGGGTTAATTAAAATTGCGTTTGGCATTTTAACTTTAACTTGTGTAGTACATCCTTTCGAGTCTTTTATATAAACAACATGATTACCGCCTGAAAGATTATCAAATAAAAACTCTGTTTGATTTGAAGAACCTTGATAAAATGTTCCATTTTGCTCATCTAAGCTATATAGATAAGGTTTATTTCCTCCTAAAACTTCAATTGTAAAAAATCCATCTTTATTTCCAAAACACAATTCTGGAGAAACAGGTCCAAGAACTTTGGCTTCAAGAGCATTCGGTTCTTTAATTATTACATTAATCTCAACTCTACATGTATTACTATCTATTACCGTAAACGTATGAGGACCTGCTGCCAGATTTGTTTGTGCCGGAGTAATGGTGTATGGGGCTCGTCCTCCATTTGGAGTAATTTCTACCGATCCATTCGCTTCACCTTTGCATGTTACATTTACCACATTTGATGCTGTTGCAGTAAGGACTTCAGGTTCGCTAATAGTAACGTCAGTTGTTGTTACGCAATTATTACTGTCAATTATGGTGAAAGTATGTTTTCCCGCTGTAAGACCTTTTTGTGCTGGTGTAATGTTATAAGGAGCTGTTCCTCCATTTGGAGTAATTAGTACCGATCCATTTGCTTGACCATTACACGTTACATTTACCACATTTGATGTTGTTGCAGTAAGTTTTTCGGGTTCGCTAATATTAATATCAATTGTTGTTGTACAATCATTACTGTCAGTTATGGTGAAAGTATGTTTCCCTGCCGTCAAGCCTGTCTGTACCGGAGTTATGGTGTATGGAGTTTTTCCTCCGTTTGGAGTAATTACCACAGATCCATTTGCTTCTCCTTTACATTTTACATTTACAACATTTGATGTTGTAGCAGTAAGTTTTTCAGGTTCACTAATAGTAACGTCAGTTGTTGTCGTACAATTATTATTATCAGTCACAGTAAAAGTATGAAGCCCAGCTGTCAAGCCTGTCTGAGCCGGAGTAATGGTATATGGCGCTGTTCCTCCATTTGGAGTAATTACTACAGATCCATTTGCTTCTCCTTTACATTTTACATTAATCTGATTTGAAGCTAAAGCGGTTAATTGTGCTGGTTCCAAAATCGTAACATCTAAAGAAGCTGTACAATTATTATTATCAGTCACGGTAAAAGTATGTTTTCCTGCTATAAGACCTGTTTGTACAGGAGTTATGGTATATGGTGCTGTTCCTCCGTTTGGAGTAATAACCACAGATCCATTCGCTTCTCCTTTACATTTTACATTTACCACATTTGAAGATGTTGCAGTAAGTTTTTCCGGTTCGCTAATAGTAACGTCAGTTGTTGTTGTACAATTATTACTGTCAGTTATGGTGAAAGTATGTTTCCCTGCTGTAAGACCTGTTTGTGCCGGAGTTACGGTATATGGCGCTGTTCCTCCATTTGGAGTAATTACTACAGATCCATTTGCTTCTCCTTTACATTTTACATTAATCTGATTTGAAGCTAAAGCGGTTAATTGTGCCGGTTCCAAAATCGTAACATCTAAAGAAGCTGTACAATTATTATTATCAGTCACGGTAAAAGTGTGAAGACCTGCCGTCAGGGCTGTCTGAGCGGGAGTAATGGTATATGGAGCTGTTCCTCCGTTGGGAGTAATTGTTACCGATCCATTTGCTTCTCCTTTGCATTTTACGTTTACCACATTTGATGATGTTGCAGTAAGTTTTTCCGGTTCGCTAATAATAACGTCAGTTGTTGTTGTACAATTATTACTGTCAGTTATGGTGAAAGTATGTTTCCCTGCTGTAAGGCCTGTTTGTGCCGGATTTACGGTATATGGCGCTGTTCCTCCGTTTGGAGTAATTACCACAGATCCATTTGCTTCTCCTTTGCATTTTACATTAACCTGATTTGAAGCTAAAGCTGTTAATTGAGCCGGTTCCAAAATTGTCACATCCAAAGAAGTTGTACAATTATTATTATCAGTCACAGTGAAAGTGTGAAGACCTGCCGTCAAGCCTGTCTGAGCCGGAGTAATGGTATACGGCGCTGTTCCTCCGTTTGGAGTAATTGTTATCGATCCATTAGCTTCTCCTTTGCATTTTACATTAACCTGATTTGAAGCTAAAGCGGTTAATTGTGCCGGTTCCAAAATCGTCACATCCAAAGAAGTTGTACAATTATTATTATCAGTCACGGTAAAAGTGTGAAGACCTGCCGTTAATCCTGTCTGAGCCGGAGTAATGGTATATGGTGCTGTTCCTCCATTTGGAGTAATAACCACAGATCCATTCGCTTCTCCTTTACATTTTACATTTACCACATTTGAAGATGTTGAAGTAAGGACTTCAGGTTCACTAATAGTAACGTCAGTTGTTGTTGTACAATTATTACTGTCAGTTATGGTGAAAGTATGTTTCCCTGCTGTAAGACCTGTTTGCGCCGGAGTAATAGTATATGGTGCTGTTCCTCCGTTTGGAGTAATTGTTACCGATCCATTAGCTTCTCCTTTGCATTTTACATTAACCTGATTTGAAGCTAAAGCGGTTAATTGTGCCGGTTCCAAAATCGTCACATCCAAAGAAGTTGTACAATTATTATTATCAGTCACGGTAAAAGTGTGAATTCCTGCCGTTAATCCTGTCTGTGCCGGAGTTATGGTATACGGCGTTGTTCCTCCTGTTGGAGTAATTGTTACAGATCCATTTGCTTCTCCTTTACATTTTACATTTACAACATTTGATGATGTTGCAGTAAGGACTTCAGGTTCGCTAATAGTAATGTCAGTTGTTGTTGTACAATTATTACTGTCAGTTATGGTGAAAGTATGTTTTCCTGCTATAAGACCTGTTTGTACAGGAGTTATGTTATATGGTGCTGTTCCTCCATTTGGAGTAATAACCACAGATCCATTTGCTTCGCCTTTACATTTTACATTTATCAAATTTGATGCTGTTGCAGTAAGGATTTCAGGTTCGCTAATTGTAACCTCGATCTCGATCTCACATTTGTTATCGTCTTTTACAGTGAAAGTATGTTTTCCAGCTGTAAGACCTGTTTGTGCAGGAGTTATAGTATATGGCGCTGTTCCTCCATTTGGAGTAATAACCACAGATCCATTTGCTTCTCCTTTACATTTTACATCAATCTGATTTGAAGCTAAAGCGGTTAATTGTGCAGGTTCCAAAATCGTCACATCCAAAGAAGTCGTACAACTATTACTGTCTTTTACAGTAAAAGTATGAAGACCTGCTGCCAAACCTGTCTGAGCCGGTGTAATGGTATATGGCGCTGTTCCTCCGTTTGGAGTAATTTTTACCGATCCATTTGCTTCTTCTTTACATTTTACATTAATCTGATTTGAAGCTAAAGCTGTTAATTGAGCCGGTTCCAAAATTGTCACATCCAAAGAAGTTGTACAATTATTATTATCAGTCACGGTAAAAGTGTGAAGTCCTGCTGTCAGGCTCGTCTGTGCCGGAGTTACAGTATACGGCGCTGTTCCTCCGTTTGGAGTAATTGTTACCGATCCATTTGCATCGCCTTTGCATTTTACATTAACCTGATTTGAAGCTAAAGCTGTTAATTGTGCCGGTTCCAAAATCGTCACATCCAAAGAAGTTGTACAATTATTATTATCAGTCACAGTGAAAGTGTGAATACCTGCCGTCAAGTCTGTTTGTACCGGAGTTATGGTATACGGCGCTGTTCCTCCGTTTGGAGTAATTGTTACCGATCCATTTGCTTCTCCTTTACATTTTACATCAATTTGATTTGACGCTAAAGCTGTCAATTGAGCCGGTTCCAAAATCGTCACATCCAAAGAAGTTGTGCAATTATTATTATCAGTCACGGTAAAAGTGTGAAGTCCTGCCGTAAGGCCTGTCTGAGCCGGAGTTATGGTATATGGCGCTGTTCCTCCGCTTGGAGTAATTGTTACCGATCCATTTGCTTCTCCTTTACATTTTACATCAATCTGATTTGATGCTAAAGCAGTTAATTGAGCCGGTTCCAAAATCGTCACATCCAAAGAAGTTGTACAATTATTATTATCAGTCACAGTGAAAGTGTGAAGACCTGCCTTCAAGCCTGTCTGAGCCGGAGTAATGGTATATGGCGCTGTTCCTCCGTTTGGAGTAATTGTTACCGATCCATTGGCATCGCCTTTGCATTTTAAATCAATCTGATTTGAGGCTAAAGCTGTTAATTGAGCAGGTTCCAAAATCGTCACATCCAAAGAAGTTGTACAATTATTATTATCAGTCACAGTGAAAGTGTGAAGACCTGCCGTCAAGCCTGTCTGAGCTGGAGTAATGGTATACGGCGCTGTTCCTCCGTTTGGAGTAATTGTTACAGATCCATTTGCTTCTCCTTTACATTTTACATTAACCTGATTTGAAGCTAAAGCTGTTAATTGTGCCGGTTCCAAAATCGTCACATCCAAAGAAGTTGTACAATTATTATTATCAGTCACAGTGAAAGTGTGAATACCTGCTGTCAAGCCTGTCTGTGCCGGAGTAATGGTATATGGAGCTGTTCCTCCATTTGGAGTAATTGTTACCGATCCATTGGCTTCTCCTTTGCATTTTACATCAATCTGGTTTGAAGCTAAAGCTGTTAATTGTGCCGGTTCAAGAATGGTTACAGGAATTGTAACACTAATGTTATTGTTATCAGTTATTGTGAAAATATGATTTCCTGCAATTAATCCAGTCTGAGCAGGTGTTATGGTGTATGGTGCGGTTCCTCCATTTGGAGTTATAACCACAGATCCATTAGTATCACCTTTACATTTTAAGTCTACCTGACTCGCAATAACAGCACTCAATTCCATATCTGGTTCTGAAATAGTCACATCTACAGTTATCTCACAATTATTACTGTCTTTTACAGTGAATGTATGAAGACCTGCCGCCAAGCCTGTCTGCGCCGGAGTTATGGTATAAGGCAATGTTCCTCCGTTTGGAGTAATTGTCACTGATCCCGTAGCATCTCCTTTACGTAATATATTTATCTGATTAGAAGCCGTTGCAGTCAATTGCTCTGGCTCTAAAATAGTTACCTCTACAGTTGTCTCACAACTATTGCTGTCTTTTACGGTAAAAGTGTGAAGACCTGCTGTCAAGTCTGTCTGAGCCGGAGTTATGGTATATGGCGCTGTTCCTCCGTTTGGAGTAATTGTTACCGATCCATTTGCTTCTCCTTTACATTTTACATCAATCTGATTTGAAGCTAAAGCTGTTAACTGAGCAGGTTCAATAATGGTTACAGGAATTGTAACACTAATGTTATTGTTATCAGTTATTGTGAAAATATGATTTCCTGCAATTAATCCAGTCTGAGCAGGTGTTATGGTGTATGGAGCGGTTCCTCCATTTGGAGTTATAACGACAGATCCATTAGTGTCCCCTTTACATTTTAAGTCTACCTGGCTCGCAATAACAGCACTCAATTCCATATCTGGCTCTGAAATACTCACATCTACAGTTATCTCACAATTATTACTGTCTTTTACAGTGAATGTATGAAGACCTGCTGTCAAGCCTGTCTGGGCAGGAGTTATAATATACGGCACTGTTCCTCCACTTGGAGTGATTGTCACTGATCCCGTAGCATCTCCTTTGCGTAATATATTTATCTCGTTAGAAGCCGTTGCAGTCAATTGCTCAGGCTCTGAAATAGTTACCTCTACAGTTGTCTCACAACTATTACTGTCTTTTACGGTAAAAGTATGAATCCCTGCCGTCAAGCCTGTCTGTGCCGGAGTTATAGTATATGGCGCTGTTCCTCCGTTTGGAGTAATTGTTACCGATCCATTGGCATCGCCTTTACATTTTACATCAATTTGATTTGAAGCTAAAGCTGTTAACTGAGCAGGTTCAATAATGGTTACAGGAATTGTAACACTAATGTTATTGTTATCAGTTATTGTGAAAATATGACTTCCTGCAATTAATCCAGTCTGAGCAGGTGTTATGGTGTATGGTGCGGTTCCTCCATTTGGAGTAATAACGACAGCTCCATTAGTATCACCTTTACATTTTAAATTTACCTGACTTGCAATAACAGCACTCAATTCCATATTTGGCTCTGAAATAGTCACATCTATAGTAGTCTCACAATTATTACCGTCTTTTACAGTAAATGTATGGAGACCAGCTGTCAAGCCTGTCTGTGCCGGAGTTATGGTATATGGTAATGTTCCTCCGCTTGGAGTGATTGTCACCGAGCCCGTAGCATCTCCTTTACGCAATATGTTTATCTGGTTAGAAGCCGTTGCAGTCAATTGCCCTGGCTCTGAAATCGTCACATCCAAAGTTGTCTCACAATTATTGCTGTCTTTTACGGTAAAAGTGTGAAGACCTGCGGTCAAGCCTGTCTGGGCCGGAGTTATAGTATACGGCGCTGTTCCTCCGTTTGGAGTAATTGTTACCGATCCATTGGCATCGCCTTTACATTTTACATCAATCTGATTTGAAGCTATAGCTGTTATTTTGTTTACTGTAATCGTTCCAGTAGCAAAAACATTCCCACAAGCTCCGGTTAATGGAATGCTATAATTAAAAATTCCTGATTCTGTAGGTGTTCCACTAATTGTAATTTTATCTGAAGCCCAAGTAGCAGTAACTCCAGCAGGTAACCCTGTAGCTGTTCCGATACCTGTTGCAAGTGTAGTCGTATGCGTAATATCTGGTAATGCATTATTAATACATGCTGTCGTCGTCGTCGTCGTAGCGGTCATGTCCTCTTTAATTACAAAATCTACCGGAACTCTTTTGGCATCTATTATATCGTTTCCTACATAATAAGTGGTTTTACCGGCTGTATTTGTATCTGCCAATCCTGAGCCGCTTACTCCAACCGGATTAAAAGAATTTCCCCATCCTACAGGATTTCCGCCAGTTGGTGATGTATACCAATAGTTTAAGGTGTCGAAAATAAATTGACCACCGTCCGGAGGAGTTACTGTCCAGGTATAATCATCAATAAATGTTGCTGACTCCGTAAGCCATTGTGTAGATATTAGTGTATAAACAGTTCCTTCCTCAAGAAATACCTTTAATTTAGGTTCAGTTTGGAATACGCCAGTATCATCATCATCACTACCCATGATCCAGGTGCCCCCTCCGGAACATGATCCGGGTGTAAAATTTCCTTTATAAATATAAGCCGCCCCATCATATTTGTCGGTGTCGGTCATTTTTAAAGTATAAGTTCCTGAAAGGCTTACCGTAAAAGTAGTGGCTGTATAATTAGCACTCACAGTAGTAGAAAATTTACATACATTAGAGTGAATCATAGGATAACCAATTTCACTATAAGGCATGAAAGCCTGTGGATCTGTAGCAGAGTTCCAGTGACCAGAGAATTTAGTTACTGGAACTGAAGAGTTTGTGGCTGTTAAGGAACCCGTGCCGCCTTTACAAATGCTAACTCCAGTTGTAACAATATCTGCTGGTTTTGGAGTTACTGTAATAGTTCCCGTAGCAGCAACATTACCGCAAGCACTTGTTAGTGGAATGCTATATTTAAAAATTCCTGATTCAGTAGGAGTACCACTAATAGTGATGGTATCAGATGACCAACTTGCAGTAACTCCAGAAGGTAACCCGGTAGCTGTGCCAATACCTGTTGCCAGAGTAGTAGTATGTGTAATATTTGTTATTGCATTATTAATAAAAACTAGTGGTGAAGAAGAGCCAGTCGTAACAGTTGAGTTGGGAGTAACTTCAACTTTTATTTCCTTATTGCCGGAACAATTTAAATTGTTATTATTACTTATGTCAATACCTGTTTCAGCATAGCGAAATCTATATTTGGTTGTCGTGTTTAATGGCGGGGTTGTGTATTCCAGAGATGTAGCGCCCAAAATGTCTTCCCAAACCATTCCATCAAATTTTTGCCATTGATATTTATATTCTGATGCAGATGTATTGTTATTAGTTACTGAAATAGTAGTGCTTTCACCTTCGCATAAATTACTATTACTAAATGAAGCTGTTACTAAAGGAACACAAATGCTAAATGAAGCATCATCAAATGCGACGTCATTACCGCCAATATCAGGTGCGGTTTGAGCATTACTAACTCTAACAGTTACTGAATTTAAGCCACTTGGTATTGTAAATGAAAGTGATAGTTCATTCCAAAGTAGGGAGTTCTGTTGACTTAACTGTAATTCATTAGAAGTAAATGATTTTAAAACTGTATTATTACTTGGATTTACCAATTCGATTTTAACTTTCGGTTTTACAGTAGTACTTGAATAAGTTGTAGGTACAAGGTTTGCTGCGTATATAGAAAATGTACAAGTACTGCCCGAACAGAGATTAGAGTATTTTTTTTCATAGAATACACTTCCAGAAACATTATTTGCATCAAATACCAGCATGTATCCATTTCCGCCATCCCCTGTAGTATGGTCTCCACCTTTTGACCAGGCATTGTTTCCGGGATAAGCACTTTTCATTATGCCATACGTATTTGGTGAAATACCCCCTGAAGAATAACTGTATGTAGTATTAAAATCAGTTGAAGATGGCTTTGAGCCTCTGTCAGCAGTTCCTGAGCCAAAATCATCTTTTAATATAGTTTGCATATCTCCATCACAGGTTTGAGTATTAGCGGTATTTTTTAATTTTTGCGCCTCATCAGATTTAATTGTAAGTAAACTATCAGAATTTTCAGAAAAAGAAAATTGAGCCCAGATTTGAGATGTTGTAAAAAAGAACAGTGCTAAAAAAGCCAGCTTAACGCCAATAAAATTTCCTGGGGTATTGTTTTGCATAGACAAATTGGTAATGGGGTTTGAAGTAAAATTTTCATTTTTCATGGGTTATTCTTTTAGTGTTGTTGTCCAGTTAAAATGGATAATCTGTATTGGTTTAAACAGATGGGAGAAATATTTCTTCATTAAAAACTGAAGAATTGCTTTAGGTTATTATTGCAAATAGAGTTTTTGAAAACAGGCAGATAACTGCACTATGTTTTCACAGTGCAAAATTCCTTTATTAACCCCGAAATGATTAATAGTAAAAGCCAAAAGAGTATTAGATTAAGACAAATTAAAATTGCTTTATATTTAGTAATGAGGGTTTTAGCTATTTAACAGTCCTTTAGGGTAATCGATAAAAAGCAAACTAAAAAAAATACTATCTTTACCGATCGAACGTTTATGAACTTAAGTTGCTCTTTTGCAACACTACATATATAATTATGGCATGTACAAGTTGTTCAACCTCAGATGGTGGTGCACCAAAAGGTTGTAAAAATAATGGGACTTGCGGCACCGATAGCTGCAATAAATTGACGGTTTTTGACTGGCTCGCTAACATGAGTCCGTCTAATGGAGAGGCGATTTTTGATTGTGTTGAGGTTCGTTTTAAAAACGGACGCAAGGAATTCTTTAGAAATTCAGAAAAATTAACGTTAAGTATTGGTGATATTGTAGCAACTGTTGCATCACCGGGACATGATATTGGGATTGTAACTTTGACAGGCGAATTGGTAAAAATTCAAATGAAGAAAAAAGGAGTCAATCACGAAAGCAATGAAGTACCTAAAATTTACCGAAAAGCATCTCAAAAAGATATCGATATCTGGTCTGTAGCGCGTGATCGTGAAGAACCAATGAAAGTTCGTGCGCGTGAATTAGCGATTCAGCATAAACTGGAAATGAAAATTTCTGATATTGAATTCCAGGGAGACGGATCAAAAGCTACTTTCTATTACACCGCAAACGACAGAGTCGATTTTAGACTTTTGATCAAAGATTTTGCTAAAGAATTCAGCACAAGAGTTGAAATGAAACAAGTTGGTTTCCGTCAGGAAGCAGCTCGTTTGGGCGGAATTGGTTCTTGCGGACGAGAACTTTGCTGTTCGACCTGGTTAACAGATTTTAGAAGTGTCAATACTTCTGCGGCACGTTATCAGCAGCTTTCGCTAAATCCTCAAAAATTAGCGGGACAATGCGGAAAATTAAAATGTTGTCTGAACTATGAGTTAGATACTTATATGGATGCGTTGAAGGATTTTCCGGATTATGATACAAAATTAGTGACCGAAAAAGGAGATGCAATCTGTCAGAAACAAGATATTTTTAAAGGATTAATGTGGTTTGCTTACACGAATAATTTCGCAAACTGGCATGTTTTGAAAATTGATCAGGTAAAAGAAATTATTGCCGAAAACAAACAGAAAAACAAAGTTTCTTCTTTAGAAGATTTTGCTATTGAAGTAGTTTCAGAGCCTGAAAAAGACTTTAATAATGCAATGGGTCAGGAGAGTTTAACTCGTTTTGATCAGCCGAAAAGAAAGAAAAAACCAAATCGCAAACGCAAACCAAATGCGGAAAATGCGATTGTGGCAACTCCGGCAAAACCTCAGCAGGCAAACAATAATAATAAACCGGCTGGAGGAAATCCGAACAAACAAAACAAACAGAATAATAACAATAAGCCAAATCATTCGAACAAGCCAAAATCGAATGACAATAATAAACCAGCTGAACCAAGAAAACCTATAATTATTACTAAAAATGAGAATAAAAAATAGCGGAATTCTTCTTTTGGCAGCAATACTTCTTTTTTCGTGTGATAAAAAAAGAGTATTCGATGAGTACAAATCTGTTGGAAGTGCCTGGCACAAAGACAGCATTGTAACCTTTGATCTGCCGGTTTTAGATTCTACCAAAAAATACAATTTATTTGTAAATTTGAGAGATAACAACAATTATCCCTTTAAGAATTTGTTTTTAATTGTTGCTATTGAAATGCCAAATGGCTTTACCAAAGTCGACACTCTAGAGTACGAAATGGCAAAACCAGACGGAACATTATTAGGAAACGGCTTTACAGACATTAAAGAAAGTAAACTGTTTTATAAAGAAGATGTAAAGTTTAGAGGAAAATATCAGGTACACATTAAGCAAGCTGTTCGTGAATCAGGTAAAATTCCCGGTGTTGAAGCTTTAGAAGGTATTACAGACGTAGGTTTTAGAATAGAACAAAAAGATTAGATAAATAGTTATGGCCACCAAAAAAAACAATCAACCTAATAGTACTAAAGATATTAACTACTATAAAAAGAAATTCTGGAGAATTTTTGCCTATTCTTTACTAGGTGTTTTAGCATTCTTCTTATTTGCATCGTGGGGATTTTTCGGCTCAATGCCTTCTTTTGAAGATTTAGAAAACCCGGATTCAAATTTAGCTACAGAGATTATTTCATCTGATGGAGTTGTAATTGGTAAATATTTCAAAACCAATAGATCACAGCTTAAATATTCAGATTTGCCAAAAAGTTTAGTCGAAGCTTTGGTTGCCACCGAAGATGCCCGTTTTTACGAACATTCAGGAATCGACGGACGCGGAACTCTAAGAGCTGTTTTTTCTTTAGGAACAAATGGTGGAGCGAGTACATTAACGCAGCAATTAGCGAAACAATTATTTCACGGTGAAGGATCTAAGTTTCTTCCTTTCAGGATTGTACAAAAAATAAAAGAATGGATTATCGCCATTCGTCTGGAAAGACAATATACTAAAAATGAGATTTTAGCGATGTATTGCAACGTTTACGACTTCGGAAATTATTCTGTTGGAGTAAGCTCTGCGGCGCAAACTTATTTTTCAAAAGATCCAAAAGACCTGACCATGGACGAATCGGCTATTTTAGTTGGAATGTTCAAGAATTCAGGATTATACAATCCGGTTCGTAATCCGGAAGGTGTAAAAAACCGTCGTAATGTAGTGCTTGGGCAAATGGAAAAAGCGAAGATGATTTCTACCGCTGAAAAAGAAAGATTACAAGCGTTGCCAATTGCATTAAAATTCAAACTGGAAAGTCACCGTGAAGGTACAGCAACATATTTCAGAGAATATCTTCGTGATTATATGAAGAAATGGATGGCTGAAAACAAAAAACCAGACGGTTCTGATTATGATATCTACAAAGATGGTTTGAAAATCTATACAACAATCGATTCAAGAATGCAGCAATATGCTGAAGAAGCGGTTTCTGCACACATGAAAAACTTACAGCAGCAATTTTTCATTGAGCAAAAAAACAATAAAAATGCCCCTTTCGTAAATATCACTCAGGCAGAAACGGAGAAACTTATGATGCAGGCCATGAAAAACTCAACACGTTGGGCGATCATGAAAGAAATGGATAAAAGCGAAGATGATATCATTGCTTCATTCAAAGTAAAAACGCAAATGCGCATCTTTACCTGGAAAGGAGAACGTGATACGATTATGACTCCAATGGATTCTATTCGTTATTACAAACACTTTTTACAGTCTGGTTTAATGGCAATGGAGCCTCAAACCGGAAACATCAAAGCTTGGGTTGGAGGAATCAACTATAAATATTTTCAATACGATCACGTAGGGCAGGGAGCAAGACAAGTAGGGTCTACTTTTAAACCTTTCGTTTATGCAACTGCTATTGAACAATTAAACATGTCTCCTTGTGATTCTATTTTAGATGGACCTTTCATGATTCACAAAGGACGTCACCACGTAACGGAAGACTGGGAGCCAAGAAACTCTGACAACAGATACCGCGGAATGGTAACTTTAAAACAAGGTTTGGCAAATTCCATCAATACAGTTTCGGCAAAATTAATTGACAGAACAGGTCCGGAAGCCGTTGTAGAATTAACGCATAAATTAGGAGTTAAAACTGAAATTCCGGTACAGCCATCAATTGCATTAGGAGCCGTAGATATTACGGTTGAAGATATGGTTGCGGCTTACAGTACATTTGCCAATCAGGGAGTGTATGTAAAACCACAATTTTTAAGCCGTATCGAAAATAAAAGCGGAGAGGTTATTTACGAACCAATTCCGGAATCTCACGACGTTTTAAATAAAGATATCGCTTTTGCAGTAATCAAATTATTACAGGGAGTTACAGAAACCGGTTCCGGAGCACGTTTACGAACTCAAGGAGGTGGAAGTGGAGATAACCGTTGGACTGGATATCCATATATGTTCAAAAACCCAATTGCAGGTAAAACAGGAACAACGCAAAATCAATCTGATGGTTGGTTTATGGGAATGGTTCCAAACTTAGTAACAGGTGTCTGGGTAGGTTGTGAAGACCGTTCTGCGCGTTTCAAAAGTTTAACTTACGGGCAAGGTGCAACAGCCGCTTTACCGGTTTGGGCTTACTTCATGAAACTTTGTTATGCAGATCCTAATCTACAGGTTTCTAAAGCAGAATTTGAACGTCCGGCAAATCTTTCTATAAAAGTAGATTGTTACGCCAGACCAGCAATCGTAAAAGATACAACAGCAACAGATCAAAATACAGACGAATTCGAACTGTAATTTATAGTCTCAGTTTATATTCACAGTTTCCTGTAAAGTTTCAAAATTTTGCAGGATTTATAAATATCCTTTTGCACTTCTAAATTTAGAAGTTGCAGAAGGATTTTTTATTAGAGAAGATTGGATAGCCCGAGGTTTCAACCTTGGGGACAGAATTTATACGTTGCAGAAGGATTTTTTATTGGAGAAGATCGGATAGCCCGAGGTTTCAACCTTGGGGACAGAATTTAGAAGTGTGCAGAAGAATTTTTTTTGGATAAAATTTGATAGCCCAAGGTTTCAACCTTGGGAACAGAATTTGGAAGCTACAAAAGGATTTTTATTGGATAAGATTGCGACCAAGTTTCAGCCTTGGGACACAAACAGAAATTGATTATGCAATGTATCCCAAAGGTTGAAACCTCTGGCAATATTAGAACAAGACATTTGTTGCCTCAAAGCTTTTGTGGTTAATCCCAAATTATCATAGGATTTATTTTTTACGAAATCGTTATAATTTAATCTAAAAATGGTATTTTTATCAAAAATATACAGTATTAAAGTCAGTTTGTTATGATAACAAAAAAAGTAGATAGCGTTCAGGATGCTATAAAAGGTATAGAAAGCGGAATGACCATTATGTTTGGTGGTTTCGGTTTATGCGGAATTCCTGAAAATACTATTGCAGCATTGGTTAATACTCCAATTTCTGAATTAACTTGTATTTCAAACAATGCGGGAGTTGATGATTTTGGTTTGGGATTGCTTTTGCAGAAAAAACAAGTTAAGAAGATGATTTCCTCTTATGTGGGCGAAAATGCTGAATTTGAACGTCAGATGCTTTCAGGAGAATTGGAAGTTGACTTGACACCACAAGGAACTTTAGCCGAACGTTGTCGTGCAGCTCAAGCCGGAATTCCGGCTTTCTTTACACCCGCCGGTTATGGAACCGAAGTGGCTGAAGGAAAAGAAGTCCGCGAGTTCAACGGTAAAATGAATATTATGGAAGAAGCTTTCAAAGCTGATTTTTCTATTGTAAAGGCGTGGAAAGGCGACGAAGCCGGAAATCTAATCTTTAAAGGAACAGCCAGAAATTTTAATGCCTGTATGGCCGGAGCCGGAAAAATCACTATTGCCGAAGTGGAAGAATTAGTTCCAGTTGGAACTTTAGATCCGAATCAAATACATATTCCCGGAATTATGGTACAGCGAATCTTTCAGGGAGAGAAATTTGAGAAAAGAATTGAGCAACGTACTGTAAGACAAAGGGATTAGAGAATTAGATAATTGAGATAATTTGTCAATTAAATAAATAAAACAATAACGCAACAATATTGCTTTTGCAAATAATTACATTCTTAATAAATTGATAGCAAATAAATTATATTTCATTATATAAAGTAAATAATTAAGCGAATTCAAACAATTATCTAATTATCAAATTGACTAACTGCCACAAATAGCACATTAAACTATGTTAACAAAAGAAGATATAGCAAAACGAATTGCAAAAGAAGTAAAAGACAGATACTTTGTCAATCTTGGAATCGGGATTCCGACTTTGGTGGCGAATTATGTGTGGGAAGATATTGCGGTTGAATTTCAAAGTGAAAACGGAGTTTTGGGTATGGGACCTTTTCCTTTTGCAGGAGAAGAAGACGCTGATATTATCAACGCAGGAAAACAAACCATTACAACATTGCCAGGAGCGAGTTTCTTTGATTCAGCTTTTAGTTTTGGAATGATCCGAAGTCAAAAAGTGGATTTGACGATTCTTGGCGCAATGGAAGTTTCTGAAAATGGTGATATTGCCAATTGGAAGATTCCGGGAAAAATGGTGAAAGGTATGGGAGGTGCAATGGATTTGGTGGCTTCCGCCGAAAATATCATTGTTGCCATGATGCACGTTAATAAAGCAGGTGAATCAAAAATTCTGAAAAAATGTACTTTACCATTAACCGGCGTTGGCTGCGTTAAAAAAGTTGTAACTGAGCTTGCAGTTCTCGAAGTAACCGAAAAGGGTTTTAAGCTATTAGAACGAGCGCCAGGCGTTTCTGTTGAGCACATTATTGCATCAACGGAAGCAGAACTTATAATAGAAGGAGAAATTCCGGAAATGAGTATTTGAGAAAACCGCTCTTAGAATATAAAAAATCCTTGCAGGCCAGCTTTTTTAAGCTGGCTTTTTTTGTAAGATAAAATGAATCATATGTCAGGTTTTATTTCTTATTGTATTGATTATCTGTACTAATTTATTTATAGATACGATTTCAAATTAGTTGAATTATTAATTTTAGGGTATTCTGGTTGAGAAATTCTTACAGTTTGTTAAATAAAAGTAAATTTAAAGTAAAAAGTGTTGCATTTTATCGATTAACGGCAAATTTCATCGATTATCTAACAAAATTAAAATACTTTTAACAAAATTTAAAGTATTTACTTACGTTAAATATTTTATTTGTAATCATTTGACCAAACTTTAAAAACCCCTTACATTATGAAAAAAAAATTACCTGGAATTATGGCGACCGCCGCAATTTTTACTTTCAGTTTTACTTCATTTGCGCAGGCAGATAAACAAGTGAGCCAGAAAAATGTATCCGAAAACGGCCAGCCGAGTTTAATTACCTTTAATGAAAAATCAACCTATAAAGGTTCAGATGCACAAAAAGTCTTTAAGGAGCAACTTGGCTTAAAAGACAATCAGACTTTTGCAAAAGTCAAATCCCAGTCAGACAAACAAGGTTATACACATGAAAAATTTCAATTGTATGAACAGGGAATCAAAGTAGAATTTGCAAATTATACTTTACATTCAAAAGATGGGAAATTAACTTCGATGAATGGTGAATTCTATAATCTTGAAAATGTGAAAGTTGTTCCTAAACTTTCTGCAGACGAAGCTTTTAACAAAGCAGTTAGCTACACACACGCTACAGAATATCTTTGGGAAAAACCACTCGATGCTATCGCAATGGATTATCAAAAACCTACAGGCGAACTTGTTTTGCTTCCTGCAATGGAAGAACAAGGCGAAAAACGTACAACTGATAAAGTTCGTTTGGCTTACAAATTTGATATTTATGCAACCAAACCTTTAAGCCGTGGCGATCTTTACATTGATGCCGAAACCGGAAAAGCGTTGTTTTATAATGCAACCATAAAACATGCCGGCGAAAATATCCATGGAAAATCAAACGAAACTGCTAATTTCTCAAACGAGAAAAAAGAAGCAGCTTCAAAAATGGCAATTGTTGCAGCAAATGCAGCTACTCGCTACAGCGGAACACAAACCATACAAACAACTTTAAGCGGATCTTCCTATATTTTATTGGATGGAACGCGCGGTTTGGGAATTCAGACTTATAATTCTGCCAGAACAGCAACGTATCCAACAACCAATTTTACAGATGCAGATAATAACTGGACAGCAGCAGAATTCAATAACACCAACAAAGACAACGGTGCTCTTGATGCACATTGGGGTGCTGAAATGACTTATGATTACTGGTCTGCCGTTCACGGAAGAAACAGTTATGATGATGCCGGGGCAAAAATTAAAAGCTATGTTCACTATAATTTAATTGCTGCCGGATATTCAAGCAATAATAACGCCTTCTGGAACGGAAGTGTAATGACTTATGGCGACGGTAGTGGAACCGGAGGTTTTGATATCCTGACTTCTATAGATGTTGCGGGACACGAAATAGGCCATGCGATTTGTACTTACACAGCAAATTTAGCTTACCAAAAAGAATCAGGAGCGATGAACGAAGCTTTCTCTGATATCTGGGCAGCTTGTATCGAATATCGTGCAGCACCAACAAAATCAACCTGGTTAGTAGGGGAAGATATCGAAAGAAGAAGCGGGCATGTTGCTTTACGTTCTATGAGTGATCCAAATGCCGAAGGTCAGCCGGATACTTATGGCGGAACTTATTGGGTAAATGTGGGTTGTACACCAACAAGCAGTAATGATTATTGTGGTGTTCATACTAACTCAGGAGTTTTAAATCACTGGTTTTATATTCTTTCTGTGGGTAAATCAGGAACAAATGATCTTGGAAACGCTTATAACGTAACAGGAATTACAATCGATAAAGCAGCAAAAATCGCTTATCGTTTAGAAAGCGAATATTTAAGTGCTAACTCGACTTTTGCAATTGCAAGAACATACGGAATACAATCTGCGGTTGAATTATACGGTGCAGGATCTGCAGAAGTTATCGCAACAACAAATGCATTTTATGCAGTTGGAGTTGGAGCTGCCTATTCAGGATCTACAGATACAGTGGCGCCAAGCGCTCCAACAGCTTTAGCGGCTTCTGGAACAACAGGAACGACTACGAATTTAACATGGACAGCTTCTACAGATAATGTTGCCGTAACCGGATATGATATTTACCAGGGAACAACTTTAAAAGGTTCTTCTGCAACAACATCCTATACCGTAACAGGATTAACGCCTTCAACAGCTTATACTTTTAGCGTAAAAGCAAAAGATGCTGCAGGAAATATTTCTGCTTCAAGCAGTACAGTAAATGTTACAACTACTGCCGCTGGTATAACTTATTGTACATCTCAAGGAAATAGTACGGCAGATGAAAGAATTAGTAAAGTTGTTTTTGGAACTATAAACAATACTTCAACAGGAACAACAGGCTATGAAAACTATACTGCAATTTCTACAAACGCAGCGAGAGGAACGGCTTACACCATTACAATCACGCCTGTATGGACTTCTACAACTTACAACGAAGGTTATGCCGTATTTATTGATTACAACCAGGATGGTGATTTCTCAGATTCTGGAGAAACAGTCTGGACAAAAGCAGCATCAAAAACAACTCCGGTAACAGGAACTATCACAATTCCTGCAACGGCAACTCTTGGAACAGCAAGATTAAGAGTTTCTATGAAATACAACGCAATTCCAACAGCTTGTGAAGCTTTCTCTTACGGACAAGTTGAAGATTATTCAATAAACATTACAGCTTCTGGAGCCGTTATTGTTGAAGAAATTGCAAAATTACCAGAAACAGTAGAAACTTCAAGTGTTGCATTATATCCAAATCCGGTTGAAAGTGAATTAAATATTTCAATTTCAGAAACTAACGGATATACGTATAAAATTACAAATACATTGGGACAGCAAATTGGTTCAGGTGAACTTTACGGAAATCCTATTGATGTAAGTAAATTAAGTACAGGAATTTATATTATTGAATTAAATAATGGCGGTAAAAAGATCGTTAAGAAATTCGCGAAGAAATAAAAAATTGTAATTGAAAAAGAGAGCCTCGCAATTGCGGGGCTTTTTTGATTTAAAACAGTTGTAATTTCGATGCAAAAATGTTTTACCACATAGTTGCACAAAGTTTTTACACAGAGCAACACAAAGAATTAAAACAAATTGCGAATTTGCGGGAAACAAAAAAAGCGTTCATGACGAACGCTTTTTAAATATTATAATAGTTTTAGAATCTTATAAATTGAAAGAAGCTCCTAAACTAAAAGTTGCCTGATTGTTTAAATGATCGAATACATCATTATCATTACCATATTTTGCAATTGGGAATCCGATTTCTGTGAAAACACCAAATCCGTCAGTAAAAAAGTAACGACCACCAACGTGTCCGCCAAAATTGTGTAAACCTAAACTTAAACCTGGATAAACATCAAGTTGCTCAACTCCAATTACGCTGCTTAAGTTAGCGTTGATTCTTGCTTTAGCATCAAAACGATCCTGAAATTCTGGTTTATAATCAGTGTAGTAAGTTGTACCACCATATACACCATTAAAATTATCAACTCCTAGTAAATAAGTTGTAACAAAACCGAAAGAGAAATTTTCTCCTAAACCGAAATCAATAGATCCCTGAATTCCTGAACCACCGTCTTGTAAATTTGCACCAACGTTAACTTTCATATCACCTTTTCCTGAAAAAGCCTGTTGAGCCTGCGTGAATCCGAATGATGCTAAAAACAAAAGTGTAATAAATTTTTTCATAAACTTAAATATTAATTATTTGGATTGCAAATTTAGTTTTTTACACTTCAATTCCTACCTTTTTCATTAAAATAGAGTTCATTTAACGGATCACTTTGCCAGAATTCCTTGGTATCCACGTCCATTATCGTCAGAGGACCTTTAAAAGCAGCTCCGGTATCAACATTCCAGACACAAGCTTTGTTTATAGGTACCGTTTGGCCAATTCTCGTTACAGGCGTATGGCCAATAAATATTTCTTTGTAAATAGTAAAACGTTTTGGATAATATAAATCATCTGGTTTTAAATTGGGATCTAATGAAAGTGCTGATTCCCAAAGTGTTCTGTCCCAATAAAATAATTTCGGAAAGTATTCCCAGACAACGCCGTTTAGATTTGTAAAACCGGCATGAACAAATAATCGGTTTTGATCATCAAGATAATAATCCTGCAGCGCTTCAAAAAAAGCAATATGAGTTTTCTTTTTTTCTTCAGAAAGTTTCGAATATCCTTCAACCGTGGCTTTTCCGCCATGTTTGTACCACATTTCCTCGTCAAATTCCTCATTTCGGTTTTCCAGCCAGTCTAGTGCCAGTTGATCGTGATTTCCTCTGATGCAAATGCAGTTTTGTTTGCTTTTTAAATCAATCAAATATTCGATTACATCTGCCGACTGGCTCCAGCCATCAACATAATCCCCTAAAAATATCAGAGTGTCTTCTTTAGTAACATTGGCTTTTTTCAACACTTGTTCAAGTGCGAGTAATCCTCCGTGTATGTCGCCTATAACAAATGTTCGCATTTTAAATTATTTCGAATAAGGTACAAAAATAAAGAAAATGATTTGTTTGATGCTGTTTAGTTGATAATCTTTAAAATTGATATTATTTATAACTACTTTGAGCGCTTTTTTATTGCTTTTCCTTTTTAAATTTGTAACATGTCTGAAGCGCCTGTATATCGAAAAATTATCCATATTGACATGGATGCTTTTTATGCTTCCGTAGAGCAGATGGATAATCCGGCTTTACGCGGAAAAGCTATTGCTGTTGGTGGTTCAGAGAATAGAGGAGTAGTAGCGGCGGCGAGTTATGAAGCCAGGAAATTTGGTGTTCGTAGTGCTATTAGCGGAGTTTTAGCCAAAAAATATTGTCCCGAAATTATCTTTGTACGTCCGCGTTTTGATCGGTATAAAGAGATATCGACTAAAATTCATAAAATATTTCATGATTATACAGACCTGGTTGAGCCACTTTCGCTTGACGAAGCTTATCTTGATGTCACTCAAAACAAAAAAGGAAACCCAAGCGCGAGTTTATTAGCACAGGAAATTAGATCAAGAATTCTAAATGAAGTTGGACTTACGGCATCGGCAGGAATTTCGGTCAATAAATTTGTGGCTAAAATTGCCAGCGACATCAACAAACCAAACGGACAAAAAACTGTAAATCCGGATGAGATTATACCTTTTTTGGAAGAATTACCTATTCGGAAATTTTATGGTGTTGGAAAAGTAACAACCGAAAAAATGTATCAACTGGGAATTTTTACCGGAGCTGATTTAAAAACAAAATCGGTAGAATTTCTGGAGAAACACTTCGGGAAATCTGGCGCTTTTTATTATAATGTAGTTCGCGGAATTCATAATAGCGAAGTAAAACCTTCGCGTATTACGAAATCTGTCGCGGCAGAACATACTTTTGATGTCAATTTGTCTTCCGAAATTTTCATGCTCGAACAATTAGAAACAATCGCAACTTCATTAGAAAAAAGATTAAAAAAACATAATATTTCCGGTAAAACGGTGACGCTTAAAATCAAGTACAGCGACTTTACACAACAAACACGAAGTAAAACTTTGCCTTATTTTATTTCAGATAAAAGCCTGATTCTTGAAACAGTAGAAGAATTATTGTACCAGGAAAAAATGAAAGATTCGGTTCGATTACTCGGAATCTCTTTGAGCAATTTAAATACAGAAGAGAAAAAGGCAGTTGTGGTTCAGTTAAAATTTTCCTTTTAAATAGTGTTAAAAACGCATTAAATGAGGGTTTCCGTAAGATTATTAGAGATTTTCAATTTACCTTTATAGAAGTTGCTTACGAAATAAATCATTTGAGATGAAAAAAGACAATTCTGATGAAATTTTAAATCGAAATTCGGTTCCGATCTTAGCATGGGATTTTCATTACGAATATGTAAATGAACTCAAGGCTATTTTTACTGATTTAAAAAAAGTCAGCAAAATTTCCAGCCAGTTTAATTGGAACGAAAAAAAGCTAAAAATAAAGGAACGAATTAAAGATGAGGTCATTGTAGTTACAGATTTAAACCTGAAAATTGTTTTTGCTTCCACCGGAATTAAAAGAATGACCGGTTATACCGAAGAAGAAGTTCTTGGGAAAACCCCAAAAATATTTCAGGGACCTCAAACCTGTGATCTTGCTTTAAAAGAAATCAGAGAAGCAATTAAACTACAAGTTCCATTTGAAAAAACAATTGAAAATTATAAAAAGAACGGACGAACATACAAATGCAAAATCAACGGAGTTCCTGTTTTCAATCTAAAAGGACAACTATCGCATTTCATAGCTTTTGAAAGTGAAGATAAAAGTGCCTGATATCTAACCGCAAAATGTTTTTGCCACTAAGACACAAAAATTATTATAAGACACAAAAAAACCGCCTAAATTGGCGGTTTTTGTATGATATAACTTTGTGCCTTAGTGTCTTAGCGGCAAAACCTTATAAGTTCTCAAAAAAGTCATTTCCTTTATCATCTGTAATAATGAAAGCAGGGAAATCTTTAACCGTAATCTTACGAACAGCTTCCATTCCTAATTCTTCAAAATCAACAACTTCAACTTTCAGGATGTTATCCTGCGCTAAAATTGCCGCCGGACCTCCGATAGAACCCAAATAGAATCCGCCATATTTGTTGCAGGCATCCGTAACTTGTTTGGTGCGGTTTCCTTTTGCCAGCATAATCATACTTCCGCCATGTTTTTGGAATTCATCCACATAAACATCCATACGGCCAGCCGTTGTTGGACCAAAACTTCCCGAAGCCATTCCGTCCGGAGTTTTTGCCGGTCCTGCATAATAAACAGGGTGATTTTTAAAGTATTCCGGCATTGGCTGACCGGATTCTAAAAGTTCCATGATTTTTGCGTGCGCAATATCGCGGGCAACAATTACGGTTCCGTTTAATTTTAATCGGGTTTTGATAGGATATTGACTCAATTTAGCCAAAATATCTGCCATTGGCTGATCAAGGTCAATTTCAACCGGAGCTTCTAAATGCGGAGCTGTTTCCGGCAAGAATTGTTTTGGATTTACTTCTAACTGTTCAACGTAAATTCCGTCTTTAGTAATTTTTCCTTTGATATTTCTATCCGCAGAACAAGAAACACCCAATCCAACCGGACAAGAAGCTGCGTGGCGCGGTAAACGAATAACACGAACATCATGCGTAAAATATTTTCCGCCAAACTGAGCGCCAATAGCGCTTTCCTGGCAAATTTGCTGTACGCGCTGTTCCCATTCTAAATCACGAAAAGCCTGACCAGCCATATTCCCGCTCGTTGGCAAATGATCGTAATATCCTGCAGATGCTTTTTTAACTGCACTTAAATTCGCTTCCGCAGAAGTTCCTCCAATTACCAAAGCCAAATGGTAAGGCGGACAAGCAGAAGTTCCTAAATCTTTGATTTTTGTGCGAATGAAAGCATCCATAGATTTATCATTCAATAAAGATTTCGTTTGCTGATATAAGTAGGTTTTATTGGCAGATCCACCGCCTTTTGCCATAAATAAAAACTCATAAGAATCTCCTTTTTTAGCATAAATATCAATTTGCGCAGGAAGATTCGATCCTGAATTTTTCTCTTCAAACATCGAAATCGGAACAATTTGAGAATATCTTAAATTACGTTTTTGATAGGTATTAAAAATTCCTCTGCTTAACCATTCAGCATCATCAACACCGGTAAAGATGCTTTCTCCTTTTTTGGCCATCACAATCGCCGTTCCGGTATCCTGACAGCTTGGTAATTGTCCTTCGGCAGCAACAGAAGCATTTTGAAGTAAGTTGTAAGCCACAAAACGATCATTGTCTGTCGCTTCAGGATCGTCAAGAATTTTTCTTAATTTTTGTAAATGCGACGTTCTCAACATGAACGAAACATCTGTTAAAGCCTCTTCAGCTAATAATTCTAATCCTTTTGGATCAACAGTAAGAACTTCACGTTCTCCAAATTTTTCAACTTTTACAAAATCTGAAGTGATTTTGCGATATTGTGTTTCATCCTTTAAAATAGGATAAGGGTCCTGGTATATAAAATCAATCATTTCTTTGTTTTTGGCAAAGTTAAAAATTATTTACCTAAGAAAGAATTTGAATAAGATCCGTTTTTAAGAGTTTATTTTATGTTGTGGAATTCGTTAAACGGCATTTTTTTCTCAAAATACGCTTTGTCTTTTGCAGAAAGTAACTGGCTTTTCCATTTATTTCCGCTTAAGCGAAAGACAATCGAATCAGAATAAGTAACTTTTCCCATATCGTCATTATCATCTTCCGGTTCAAAGGAAACTCTTTTGCAGTAAAACGCCTCAGAATCTTTTGAATCCGGAGTCATAAACTCCACCCAGCTTCCCCAACCGCTGTCTGTCATAGAATCCCATTGGTAAACCAATTGCAAATCTTTGTTTTCTAAATGATACAGATAATTATTCTGATTATAGCCACAGGCAGGATATCCAAAAGTTATTTGAATAAATGATTTGTTTTTAGAAGTGGCAGTCGCCAAACCATAATCTGCTCCCCATTCAGATTCCTTTTGATATCCGTCAATTGTAACTTTTGCAGATGCTTTTTTCTCTTTGTTTTCATAAAAATCCAATCGGTATTTTACGGTAACAATGCTGTCTTTATCCACTTTTTGATCTAAAAGATTAGCCAAAACATAATTTCCAGAAGCATTTTCTTCTCCATTAGAAATTGGGATTGTATCTGTTTTTAAAAACTTTTCCTCCGCAGCAATTGAAGCTTCCGGTGTATTTTGTGAAGTAAGATTCTTTGTTTGAGATTGCGAAACCGGCTTTGGTTTCTGGCAGCTTATTAAAAGAAATAAAAAGAAAATGTGTTGTGGTTTCATTTAATGTGTGGTATTGATGTGTTGTCTGGTTTAACCGGATTTTAATATTGGGTTTTCATTGATATTTAATTTATCGTTTTTTAAACCGGATTAAAATCCGGCCCTACAATATAAACCGTTCCTCCGGAACTCTAAATAAAGAGCCAGCGGCTCGGTCTATATTGTAGGGCCGGATTTTAATCCGGTTTACGATATGTTATCATTTTTAATTTGGTTTAAATGAAACCCGATTCTAATAATTTTGATCATATTAAATTTTCAAAAACGTGTCTCTCGTCAAATTTGACATTGAATTTGTTCAAAAATGTTAAATATTCATCTTTAAAGTTTTGCTTTTTATGATGTTCTTCCTGATTGGCAATATATTTATAAACGGCATCAATGTGAGATCTGCTGTAAGAGAAAACGCCATAACCTTCCTGCCATTCGAATCTTGACTTTGTCAAATGATGATCATTGATATACTTTGATGATTTCCCTTTGACAATTTTCATTAATTCCGAAATTGAAACGGTAGGTTTTAAGCTTAAAAGGCAATGAACATGATCTTCCATTCCATTTACAATTATCGTTTTGCAACCCGTTTCATTTATTAAAGTTCCTATAACACTTAATATTTTCGATTTACATGCATTAGTGATAATTGCTTCTCTGTATTTTACAGCGAAAACTGCCTGAATGTAAACCTGATGGTATGTATTTGACATTATATATTATTTGTAACATTTTTTAAATCTGTTGCAATAATATAAAATTCTTACAAAATAATTAATCTTTTGATTATATATTTAAACTGGATTAAAATCCAGCTCTACAAAATAAACCGCTCCTCTGGAACTCTACAAAAAGAGCCAGCGGCTCGAATCATATTGTAGGGCCGGATTTTAATCCGGTTATACGCAAAGATTATATTCATTAAAAAAACCAGCTAGCCACAAAAATCGCCGTAATAACACAAATCACATCTACCAAAAGCATTGTTCCTAAAGCGTATCGGGTGTTTTTTATGTTTACAGAACCAAAGTAAACCGCAATAACATAAAAAGTACTTTCCGCACTGCATTGAAAAATACTGCTCAATCTTCCTGTTAAGGAATCTGCGCCAAAGGTATTCATGGAATCAATCAGAAATCCTCTTGATCCCGCAGAACTGAAAGGTCTAAGCATAGCGACAGGTAATGCATCGGTAATTTGTTTATTCACACCCATATTCGAAAAAATAAAGGCAATCCAATTACTGATAATTTCAAATAAACCGCTGTTTCTAAATAGTGAAATAGCAACTAACATTCCCAATACATAAGGAAAAATGGTAACTCCTGTTTTAACACCATTATTTGCGCCAACAACAAACGTATCAAAAACTGTAGTGCTGGCTTCGGCAAATTTCTTTTCATTTAAGAACGAAAATATGAGCGTAAAAACTATTATTGCAAGTAAAATTAATCCCGAAAGATTAGAAGTAAAATAATTTTTCCCTATTAAGTCTAAATGATTTACGTACATCAGCAAACCAATAATGGCAGCAATTAAAACCATCAGCGCGATAACAAGAGAAGCGCTTTTGAAATTAATTTTTTGTTTAATTCCAACAATTAAAAAAGCGGCTATAGTACCAATGAAAGATGTAATAATACACGGAAGCATCACATCGGCCGGATTGCTTGCTCCGGCAGCAGCGCGATACCCAATAATTGAAGTGGCAATTAGGGTTAAACCCGAAGCATGAAGACACATAAACATAATTTGTGCATCACTCGCTCTGTCTTTATCAGGATTAATTTCCTGTAAACTTTCCATCGCTTTTAAGCCAAACGGAGTTGCAGCCGAATCTAATCCTAAGAAATTAGCAGCAAAGTTTAAAGTCATATACGATATCGAAGGATGGTTTTTTGGAATACTTGGAAACACTTTTACAAAAACCGGACTCAATGCTTTAGCTAATTTTCCGGAAGCCCCTGAAATGATTAAAAGTTCCATTAATCCACAGAAAAAAGCCAGATAGGCAATAAGCGGTAAAATTAAATCAACCAAAGTAGATTTACAGGTTGGCAATAAACCATCTGATTTTTGAACACCGCTGTAAATTTTTACGGTTTTGTTAGTGTAAACATACGTTGTGTCAGAGTTAAGTGTATCACGATTGATGATCATCGTTTGATCCGGTGCTTTACTGATGCTGTCTTTGATAAAAGCAGGAAGCTGGTCAGCATATTTTTCTGAAACAAGAATCGGATCGTCTTTTTTTCCATTCAAAACATAGTCAATAGTATAATTGTCAGCGGTAAACAGACTGATTATAATAAAGACAATAGACGAAATAAAAATAGTTAACCAAAATCTACTTAATACCATAACGCTGTTTTTTTTGTAAATGTAATTATTTAGCAATAAAATGCACAATGATTTTAATGCTGAAACCAGAAGAATTTATCCAAAACCGTAATGTTTTAATGAAAATTCAACTTATTCAATAATGATTTTGGTTTCCAGATAGTTTTCGAAAGATCGAATTCCTTCAAACAATATGGCTTTTTTGTGATTTTCAGTTTCGTTAAAAAAATCAGTTTCTATCTTGACATGATCTTTTTTGACAGTTCTTTTCCATGTTCCGATGACTTTGCTGTTCTCCAGAATAATCGGTTTGAAGATGCCATTGTTGGTAAAAGCCTTCGATTGATGTTCTAAAAGAATGGAAGCTTCACGAGTTTTATACGAAATTAAAATCTCATCAAAAGCAGGAAGAAAGTGAATGCTTTTCTTGAAGTTATTCTCTTCATTATTTTGATTTCCAAACCAATAAACCTGATTATTTATTTCAACAGAATTCAATTGCAACTCTATTGCATTAATGATTTGCTTGCAGATTGTAGGAGGAAAACCCGACCACCACGAAAAGTCAAGAAGCGTAGCAGGGCCGTGGCTTTCAAAGTATCTTTTGGCTAATTTAGCAAGACCTTCTTCTTTGCTTAATTTGGATTTTGGTTTAGGAACCCGTTCTTCCAGCAAGGCATACGTTATTTGTTTGCCTTTCATTTTCCCATTACAAACTAAACCTTCAAGTTCAGCGTGCATCATGATAGCAGCGGCTAAAAACTCCTGACCGGAACTTTTTTTGATATTGAGTTCCTGCATAATTTCTTCACGTGTTAAGTGATTGTTGCCGGATAATAGTTTTTCTATCGTTGCATTAATCTGATTGAGTTTCTTAACATCGTAACCATATTTTTTAGCCGCCGAAATTGTCATTTTTTGTACTTGCGGTCCGGAAATATCCAACATCCAATAAATATCATCTGCCGAAACAAAATGCCAGGTTGGGCGCAAAATATGAGTTCGAATAATTTGTGCCGAATTTATCGCTTCTTCAATCTCTTTTTCAGTAGCAGTACATCTGGAACCAATCGCCCATTTTGCCATCGAATAATCCTGAGCCTGCATTGCGCCCAAATGATGCACAATTTCTTGTGGAGAATGAGAATTTGTTTCCAAAAGCTTCTGAGAAACAAGCCGATGATGTGAAATTTCCTGATATGTCATTTCTAAACATTTAAATTCTTAAGATAAAAAGATAAACCTTTGCACCTCTGTAGCTTTGAACCTTTGCACCTTAAAAAAAAACTATACGTGAATAATTTCGTCATCAATCAATAAATCTTCACGACGCAAACGCAGGAAAATCTGCGCTACGGCAATTGTATCTTTTTCGCAATAGGTTACAATTCGGTCAATATCTTTTTCCACATAAAACACATGGGCGACCTGACTTCCGTCAATATCGCCTTTTGGCGATGGAACACCGAGAATTTTGGTTAGTAATTTTAGCGAAGTAAAATGTTTGTAATCACCAAACTTCCACAATTCTAAAGTGTCCAAATGCGGAATTTCCCAGGGTTTTTTCCCAAATAAGTTCAGTTTGTCCGGAATCGCAATTTGGTTGATGATCATTCTTCGAGCAATAAACGGAATATCGAATTCTTTTGCATTGTGCCCGCACAAAAGATGTTGCGGCTGATTGAAATGATTGTTCAGCAGATTATTGAAATCCTTCAGGATCTTTTTTTCTTCTCCAAAAAAAGAAGTCACCCTAAAATTTCTGATATCGCCTTTAATGGTAAAATATCCAACCGAAATACAAATAATCTTCCCGAATTCTGCCCAGATTCCGGCACGATCGTAAAATTCTTCGGGCGTAAAATCGTCTTTTCGCTGGTATTGTGTTTTCAAATCCCAGAGTGATTGCATTTCTGTATCAAGCGAATTGAAGTTTTCTTCTTCCGGAACAGTTTCAATATCCAGAAATAGTATGTTGTTGAGGTTTATTTTTTCAATCATATTCTTTCGCCACGAATTGCACTAATTTTCACTAATTCTTTGGTAGATAAATGTACGCATAATCAAACTTAAAATAAGAAATAACTTATAAATTAAATTATACAATACAATTCTTCTTCCGCAAATTTCACGATTTTTGCTTAATTTCAATCTACTGATAACTATTTTAATTCGTGCTAAATTCGTGAAATTCGTGTTTTATTATTAAAATAGACTTTGTTGTGTACTCGGATTTTCATGTTCCAATAACCACTTCTTGCGGGACAATCCGCCGGCATAACCGGTTAAAGAGCCATTTGTGCCAATAACACGGTGACACGGAACTACAATCCACAACGGATTTTTTCCATTTGCCGATGCAACTGCGCGAATCGCTTTTATATCGCCCAGCTTTTTGGTTTGATCCATATAACTCACGGTCTTTCCGTACGGAATTTCTAATAAAGCTTTCCATACTTTCTGCTGAAATTCAGTCCCTTGTGGATTGAGTTTTAAATCAAAATCAGTTCTCTTTCCTTCAAAATATTCCTGAAGTTGCGAAACGGCTTTTTCTAAAACATTCGGAATCACTTTTGAAACTTCATTTGTACCAACATCTGAAACGGATATTACAGAAACGCCGTCTTCATCTCCAACAATTTTGGTGATTCCTAAAGGTGAATTGATGTAAACTGTTTCCATAATTTTTTAAGTTATCCCAAAGATATGAAGGTTTCGCAATCCCGATAGTTATCGGGAGCAAAGTTTTTTTAAAACCATATAAGTTATATAAGTAATTTAAGTTAGGAGTGTTTCTAGATTAGACGATTGTCACCCTGAGCGGTCCCGAAACTTCGGGAAAAGGCTTGTGAAAACAAAGAGGGCTTCGACTACGCTCAGCCTGACATATAAAAATGTCTAATAATTTTCTAACTTGAATTTATAGTTTAATATGTTTTCGATTTTCTCGCTTGAAACGATCTTGGTAATATTCGACTTTTCAATACTAAACTTTGGCAAAACCAGATTTTGTTCTTTTGCTTTTTGAGTGTAATATTCCTTTCTGGTTGGATGAAAGGGCGCCACGGCGTTAAAGATTTCATTCCATTTTGCCTGAGCAATGATTTCTTCAATGATGCTAATGCAATCATTTTGATGAATTAAATTTACAGGAGCGTCCGGATTTTCGAGGTTTTCTTTTCCTGCTAAAAACTTAACCGGATGACGATCTTCGCCAATTAATCCGCCGAAACGTACAATTGTAGTCTCAAAGTTTTGATTATTTTGTAATATGGCTTCTGCCAAAAGCAATTGTTTGCCGCTTTCCGTTTCCGGATTCGCAATTGTTTCTTCTGTAACTAAACTATTTTCATCTCCATAAACAGAAGTCGAACTCACAAACAACACTTTTTTTACCGCTGATTTTTCTATAAACGGAATCAAAGTTTCCATTTTTTCTACAAAAACCTTTCTTGAAGAATCGCAAGATTCAGTGTTATTTCCTCTTAGTTTTGGGGGAATATCAATAATCAGAATTTCGCTTTCTGCTAAAAATGCATTTATGCTTTCTGAAACACTTTCGCTTTCCAGTTCAACCAAAAAAGGAATTATACCGGCATCTTTCAAGATGGGAAGTTTATTTTCAGAGGTTGTAGATCCGTTTATGGAATATCGCTTTTTTGCGATGATGCTTTTCGCCAAAGGCAAACCCAGCCAACCGCAGCCTAATATGCTTATTTTTTTCATTTTATTTTTTAAGGTTCAAAGGTACAGAGGTTCAAAGTTGCAAAGGTTTAAAATTGAAGGTTATTACAAATCTAAGAAGAAACAGATTTTTTCTTTCCCTTTTGCGCCAATTCTGTTGTAGAATTTTATGGCTCTTTCATTAAACTGCGGCGTTCGCCATTGCATATTGACGCAATTTTTCTCTTTTCCGATTTGTTTTAGTTTATCGATTAAAACTTCGCCAATGCCATAATTTCTCGCTTTTTCTTCTAAATACAAACAATCCATGTGAATAATATTGCCGGCATCCCAGGTGGAATAAAGAAAACTGTAAGAAACATATCCAACAATGTCATTTGGCGTTGATACCACTAAACAATTCAATTGCGGCTTTTCATCAAACAAAGCTTTTTTCAATCCTTCTTCTTTTCCTGTTGGATCATAATCGGCTCTTTCATATTCAGCATGTTTTTGGCACAGAACAACCAATTTAGGCAAATCGGCAATTTCGCAAGGTCTTATTGTATATGCCATTGAAGGTTGATTTCGGTTTGTAGAAAGGTGATAAAGTGATGAAAATAATCCGGATACTGTTGGTTTTCCCGAATGGCGATGAAATGTTTTCTTTTCAGTCCATTTTTGCCAATTTTTATCGCTTTTACGGGATTGTTTTTCAAATAAGGCTGCAAAGCCCATTTTGCCATCGACATAACGCCCATGTCGGCTTTTACCATTTCCAGAGAAGCTTCGGTTAAAGGTATAGCTGTAATCTTCTTTGGCGTTACTTTGGCAGGAGCCAAAACAAACTGATGAATCGTAACGGTTTCCATCGGAAGAGAATGAATCAGTAAATGTTCGTCAACAAAATCTTCTGCAACGACGTATTTTTTATTCGCCCAAGCGTGATTTTCAGAAACTGCCATCACCACTTCATCCTGAAAAAGTTCCAGGTATTTGATGTTATTATCATTAATCTGATCGCTGATAATGGCAATGTCAATAGTGTTTTCGAGTAATTTTTGTAACGGAATGTGAGTTGCTTCGGTCACAATTTTCAATTCGACATTGGGATATAAAAGATGGAATTGCTTTAAAACACGCGGCAGCCAGTGATAACTTGAAAAACATTCGGTACTAATTCTGATTTCGCCGTGTTCGCCAAAAACCATTTGCTTGATCTGAGATTCGGTTTGAGAAAGTTTGTCCAGAATTTCATTGGCAAGCTCATACATTTTTTCGCCCGCTTTGGTTAAAACCAATTTTTTATTCATTCTAAAAAAAACAGGCGTACCCAATTGATATTCGGCTTCTTTAAGCTGATGACTTAAAGCCGATTGTGTTAAATGAAGTTTGTCAATGGCTTTCGTTATGCTTCCTTCTTCAACAATTGCTTTTATCAATCGTAAATGACGTATTTCCATCTTTTGAGAATTAGAATACAAAGGAACAAAATTTTAGAATGGCTTTTCTATGAAAAAAAGTAATCAAATCGATGAATTCTTTTCGTTTTTATCGCATATAATGTTCTGCTACTTTTGGAAAAAACTAAATCATTAAAACTAAAAAAAAATGGAAGCACAAATTAAACATTATGAAAACAAATTAGTATTCGAAATGGATCCTTCTGATTTGTTTGACGCTTTAAATAATGGAGAAAAAGTTGTAGTTATCGATGCCAGAAAGGCTTTTGGATATGAAGCAGAACATATTCCGACAGCGATTAATCTTCCTCATCGCGAAATGACGGTTGAAAGCACCCAACATTTGGATAAAGACATTTTGTATGTAACCTATTGCGACGGAATTGGCTGTAATGCCTCGACAAGAGGAGCGCTGAATATGGCAAAATTGGGTTTTAAAGTAAAAGAACTAATTGGCGGAATAGAGTGGTGGAAGTTTGACGGTTATGCCACCGAAGGAACAAATGGAGTAAAAGCAGGTTTGAAAATTGAATGTGCCTGTTAAATAAAAAAGGGCAGACTTTTACATAAAGTTTGCCCTTTTTTTATTTTTTAGTTTAATCGCTATTCTTCGATTAGAGCCTTTAAACCTTGAAGCATTGGGTTCTCATCGCCTTGCGGTTCTTCCTGAACAGCTCCCGGACGATTATCTTCCTGAATAATTTCTAGTTTCACTTTTTGATCTTCTTCAGTCAGAACATAGCTCATTATAAAATAATTCTCTGGTTTGTCTTCTAATTCAGGTCTTGGAAAAAACAAAGAATACTTGATTTTTTGGTTTGGAATAACTTCTAAAACGGTTCCCCATTGTTCAAAAACCTGACCTTCCCATTCATTTTTAAATCTGATTTCGTTACCCACTTTCCAGTCTGTAATTAAATCACTTCCGTACTGCCATTGTTTAACCAATTCTGGTTTTGTCAAAGCATTCCAAACTTTTTCTATTGGAACCTTCAGGTAAATTGTAGAAATATTTTTTGCCATGACAAGTGTTTTTATTATGGTTTTACAATAGGTTTCAGCGTATCCACTACTACTGCAGCACTGTCTTTTACCGGTGCAGCTTCAATAGGTACATTTAAAGGCTGAGTAAATCTTTTTATTTTCTGCTGAATTAAAATAGCATCGTTCAAAACAAAAGGTGTTGGCATCATCCAGTCGCTTCTTGGTTTTACCTGCAATAAAGGATTTGTCATTAAATCAAAAGAACTTTCGATCAAATCCATATCAAAAATCGATGATTTGTTAATGTAGAATTCTAAAATAAGAGGCTCATTTCGCACCACATAATAACAAAGTATTTTTACATCTTCGCGTTCTAAACGATTGGTTTTTTCTCCTGAAGTAGATACGCCGTTGGCTTTAAAGTTGTAAAACGTCATTTTAGGATTTGCGTAAATATCGTAGCGATTGACTTTTCTGTTTGGCGTAATTTTTATTTTTAAATATCGGTTATTTCCAATTACACTGTCTTTTAAAAAGGCGACAGTTGGTTTTGCAATATCTATTTTGGGAGCAATTGAACTGTATGTAAAGGTTGAATTGTATTTACTCGCAATTGGAAGGCTGTTTAATCCCACCGCTTTTTGATTTGTGTTTCCTAAATAAGTTCTGGTCCAGTCATCAAGGTTTGTGTCGTAAGTTGTCCACACAGCCGAATCTGTATTGGCATTATAAACATATAATAAACTGTTTGATTTTGCTTTTCCGTATTCATAGCCGGAATGATAACCGGCGTAAATGAAAAACCCGATTGATATCACAAAGAAAAATACTGTCCAGGCTCCTTTTCTAAAGAAAGAACCAAATACAGGAAGTAATAATGCGAAAAGTAAAACGGTAAGAACGGCGCTTCCATAAAGGATTTTTAAACCTAAACCAATTGGAAACATGACAATAAATGGCGCAACAATGGCTAATGCCGGAATACCGAATAATAAATTCAAGCCTAAACTATAGTGCTGCGTGATCACAAATATTCCGAATAAAAGAATTCCGAAATAAACCGGAATAATAAGAAAACCTGCGCCAGTTAAGCTATTGGCTAAAAATAAATTGATACCAATCCAAAGCAGCAAAGGGGCTACAAAATGGTTCATCGTAATTTTTGCTTCCGAAAAATGGTGGTAGAAAGCAAAACAAATTGCAATACTTAAGGTTACAAAAGCGCCAATATAAGCGTGTCCGTTGTAGGTAAAGCCATTAAGCAAATCTGAATATTGAGGATAGGCTTCTAAAATTATTTTCCATCCTAAAAAAGTAACTAATCCTGAAATAATCAGAGCGCCTAATAAAGGCACAAAACCTCTGAAAATTTCCCTGAAGGAGATTACGCGTTTTACTTTTCCGATAAAAATGAAAAGAATCAGTAATCCTAAAGCAATAACCGACATTGGGAAAACCCATGCAAATGGATAATTTATGAATCCGAAAGGAACACTAAAATAAACATTGTCCTGTGTAGTTTGAGTAGAGTTTAAATCAATATTTGAAAAGTATTTTAGTAAAGGCATCAAGTAAGTTCCCTGATGCGATAATGTTGTTTTGCTTAAATGCTGAATGTCGTCTTGTTGCGTGTGGTAATTAAAATGCCCGTCTATAAAAGCAAAATTAAAGCCCTGAATATTTCCTTGTTCCCTAAAAACAGTCAGATCTGTATCGTTGGGCAGCATTTTGTAAATACTGTACATTAGCGAGTTTGAAACCGGATATTTTGTTTTTGCATTCGAAAATTCTTTGACCAAAGCTTCATTTCCTTTATTGGTTTCCATTAGCATATAACTTGGTCCTGATGAACCTCTGGCTTCAAAATTTAAAACCAGACCCACATCTTTTGCCCATGGATGCTGATTTACAAACAGCGCTGCGCCGTTTAAACCTAACTCCTCGGCATCTGAAAAAAGAATGATGATGTCATTTTTTTGTGGATGTTTAGCATATAAAAACGCGCGGATTCCTTCCAGAATTGTGGCAACACCCGAAGCATCGTCACTTGCGCCTTTTGAAAAAGAATGCGGAGCACTATCATAATGGGACAGTAATAAAAGTGCTTTTGAGTTGTTGGTTCCCTTGATTCGCGCCAGAATATTTTTGGATTTTACCAAAAGACCTTTGTCATTTAGTGTAAAACCTTCCTGGACTGAAGTTTCTAAACCAATTCGGTTCAGTTCCAGTTTAAGATAATTTGCAACAAGTTCATGATTGGTCGAACCCACATAATGCGGTTTTTGGGCAATAATTTTTACCTGATTAAAGGCTCGTTCTGTTGAAAATTCTGCAAGAGCTTCTTCATTTTTTGAAACCCATTGGGGCATCATGGTGGCGTATATAATACCTAAAATTGCTAAAACACAAATAAAGGCAAGTATTGAAGTAGGGTTTTTTTTCATATTGAATATATACTAAATTTCTTTTTTAACGAGCATAAAATAATCATTGTCCAGAGATCGATATCCCTGATCATACAGGAAATAGTAGGTATTTCCGGTTTTGGTCTGCAAAATATTGGTAAAGAAATCAAAATCAAAACCCTTATTAATCATTTTATCCCTTGTTGCCTTTGATTTTCCTTCTGTGTTTAGCTCAGACAAAATACGGTAATTTTTGCGTAATTTGTTGTTTACATTACGCATGAAATTAGTACTGTCTTTATTTATTTTGTTATTGTAGGCATTTCGACAACTGTCTGAACAGAATTTCTTGTCTTCGCGGCCTACAATTTTCTCTGCACATTCAAGACAGGTTTTCATGGCTCCAGTTTTTTAATCTCATACAAATCATGTCTTCTGTCTTTTAATATTCGAACGCTTCCGTGTTCATGAAGGTGTTTTAATAAATTTAAATCAACATCAACAATCAGCGTCATTTCAGTATTTGGTGTTGCTTCGGCTTTTACTCCATTACTTGGAAAAGCAAAATCTGAAGGCGTAAAAACAGATGCCTGAGCATACTGGATATCCATATTATTTACTTTTGGTAAATTACCAACGCAGCCGGCAATCGCCACATAACATTCGTTTTCTATCGCTCGTGCCTGTGAGCAGTGTTTTACACGAGTGTAAGCATTTTGCGTATCGGTTAAAAACGGAACAAATAAAATATTCATTCCTTCATTGGCCATAATTCTTGAAAGCTCCGGAAATTCAACATCATAACAAATTAAAATTCCAATTTTACCGCAGTCAGTATCGAAGGTTTTAAAATGCGATCCGCCTTTCATTCCCCAATGCTGGACTTCATTTGGCGTAACGTGAATTTTAGTATACATTTCTGACGTTCCGTCTCTTTTGCATAAAAAACCAACATTGTATAAATTTCCATTATCCAGATAAGGCATACTTCCGGTAATGATGTTAATATTGTATGAAATGGCAAATTCCTGAAAACGCTTTCTGATGGGATCAGAATAACGAGCCAGTTCCCGAATCGCTTCGGCTTCAGATAAATGATTATAATCGGCCATTAAAGGCGCAATAAAAAGTTCCGGAAATAAAGCAAAATCAGCGCCGTAACCAGAAACAACATCAATGAAAAATTCTGATTGCTCAAAGAATTCCTCGACATTATTGAGCTGACGCATTTGCCATTGAATTAATCCCAGTCGAATTACGCTTTTTTCGAGATTAATCAGCTTTGGACTTTCATCATAATAAACATTATTCCATTCTAAAAGCACTGCAAATTCTTTTGATTCTTCGTCGCCTTCCAGATAATTTTTGATGATTCGCAAAACGTGAAAATCATTGCTTAACTGAAACGAAAGTACAGGATCGTGTAATTCCTTGTGTTTTACTTTATCGATATACACTTTTGGTGTAAACTTTTTGGCGTGTTGGCTGTAATTCGGAATTCTTCCTGCAAAAACAATGGCTTTTAAGTTTAATTGTTCGCAAAGTTCTTTTCGCGCATCATATAAACGGCGTCCCAAACGCAAACCGCGATAATGCGGGTGGATAAAAACGTCTATACCGTACAAAATTTCCCCATCTGGATTATGGGTCGAAAAAGTATAGTCGCCAATAATTTGTTTGTAATTGTGCCTTTTGTCGACTAATTTTTCATCGACGATTAAAGACAATGCCGAACCTACGACTATTCCGTCGACTAATATAACTAATTGTCCTTCAGGAAATATAGAGAGTAATTTTTTTATATCGTTAGATCTCCAGTATGAATTTGCCATTTCAGGATATGATTCGACCATTGAATTTTTCAATTGTTTGTAGTCGTCAAGTTCTAGATTTCGCAATTCAACTTTATTGATTTGTGCTTGCATATAGTAAGATTTCTGTTAAATATACAAAAAACATTTCCATTTACAAACGCTTACAAATAGTTACAACCGAAAGTAAATACTTTGCAACCGAATAAATTTTGGGAACAGCCACATCTTTGCACTGTTGAATTTGACAAACGAATTCTTTTATACGAACATTTAAATATTATACGCCATGAATGCAATGAAAAACAGAGTACAATTAATTGGTAACGTAGGAAACGACCCGGAAATTAAAACATTAGAAAACGGAAGAAAATTAGCCCATGTAACTATCGCTACAAACGAAAAATACACCAACGACAAAGGCGAAAAAGTAGAGCAAACAGAATGGCATCGAGTTACAGCCTGGGGAAAAACGGCCGAAATCATTGAAAAGTATGTCGTAAAAGGAAAAGAAGTTGCCATTGAAGGAAAACTTACTCACAGAAGTTACGACAAAAACGGTGAAAAGAAATATGTAACCGAAGTTGTAGTAAACGAGATTTTATTGCTAAGCAAATAGTTTAACAAATTTGATATTCAACCCGACAGGTTTAAAAATCTGTCGGGTTTGTATTTTAAGATAAGCTATAAAACAGAAGCACCATTAATGTCTGTAGAAAGTATTTCACTCATATAATCGAAAAAAGGTCTCATGTTTTGGCAGGTTTCCAATGCCTGTTCCAGAAATTGCGGACTTAATACTTCTTCATCCGTGAAACGCTTAATGATTAAAAACTGTTTGTAGCGAAGTAAATCGATAGCTTCATGATCTGCATCAAAACCTTTTGGCGAAGTTTTAAGCTGTTCGCCCTGCAAAGTTCCAAAAGTACTGACAAACGATTTTGATTTCAATATTTTTCGCATTGGTTCAGCATCATGACCAAACTCACTTCTTATGCGTTTTAAATCGGCGGCATTTGGACCCCAGAATCCACCGGCAAAAAAGCTGTTTCCTTTTTCCAGATGAAAATAATAACCCCCACGTCTGGCATTTGTTGCACGGGTAAAACTGCCTCCCCAAAAAGTTTTAAAAGGGGTTTTATCTTTTGCAAAACGAATATCACGATAAATTCTGTAGACACTTTTTTTGCCCGAAGCTGTTTCCAGAACATCACTTTTAGAAAGTTCCTCAAGCAAAGCGCCTGCAAAAGTTTCAATGTGATTTAGTTCTTTTAAATATTGCGGTTTATTGGCTTCAAACCAGGGTTTATTATTGTTTTGTTTTAGCTGTAGTAAAAAATCCAGACTGGATTTAGGTATAATAATATCGTTTTTCATAATTAAATTTTGAGTCTTTAAGACGTCTGCAATTTAAAAATAAAAACCCACCAATTGGTGGGTTTTCTATGATATAGTTTAAGCAGTCTTTTTAAATAAATCAAACATAGGACAGCGTGAGCAACGTTTTTTTTCGCTCTTTTTATATTTCTCACAACAAGAAGATTTGCAGTTTTCCAACTTCTTCAATTTATCAAGGATATCTTTGTTTTTCTTTTTCTTTTTATCCTTTTTCTTGTCCTTATCTTTTTCTTTCTTGCCCAATTTGCTTCGGTATTATTAAACAGTAGCAAATATAAAAGAATAAAAGTTATTTTTAAGTGTTCTAAATAAACTTTAACTTTTTTATTTTGGATTAATTGCAATTGAACTTGTAACCGTTAGTTGCTGAATATCACGATCAAACAAGTAAAGTCCACCTTTATCATCGCCAATTAAGTTTATTTTATCTAAGATAGATTTAGCGGTAGCTTCTTCTTCAATTTGTTCAGATACGTACCATTGCAAGAAATTATGAGTTGCATAATCTTTTTCTTCAAAAGTGATGTGAACCAATTCGTTAATTGACTCTGAAACAAAAATTTCATGATTGTAAAGCGTTTCAAACATCTCTTTAAAAGTTGAATAAGAAGTCTTTGGAGCTTTAAGATCTGTAATCTGTGCATGTCCGCCACGTTCGTTCACATATTTGATCAGTTTCAACATGTGCGCACGCTCTTCGTCTGATTGGGTGTACATAAACTGCGCAATTCCTTCTAATCCGTGAACTTCAGCCCAACACGCCATAGAAAGATAGGTTTGCGAAGATTCTGCCTCTATGCGAATTTGCTTGTTTAAAGCTGTTTCAATATTTTTTGATAGCATAATTGTGTCTTTTTTGTAAAGTTAAAAAAAATAATTCATTTCATTTTTTTCAAAGAGCCAAACAAAAGACATTTGAATTAATCCTAAAGAAAATTAAGGTTTTTCTGCAGGAAAAGATCTGGAAAAAATAGCTTTATTGATAATTGGATTGGTGATGTCAGGCTGAATAAATCCGTCAGTAAACTTTCGCATTACGTATTGCTTTGTGCTATTGTCATAATATCCCAAAATGTAATACTCCTTAAATTTAAATATATTTTGATAGTCAATTTTTTTCTGAAGACTCAGAAAATAGTAAATGTTGTCCATTGCCAAAGGCTGCTGTTGCTCTTTGATAAATTCAAGATTATTATTCATTGTACTTTCAAAATAAACACTTACCTCACTGGTTATTGGAGCAAAACCTCCTTCATAATATTGATAGAAATTCTCTTCTTTGGGAGTTCCTCCAATAGTAATAACTGTATTTTGTCTGTTTTTGAAAGCAGATATACCAATATTCAAGAAAACCAACTGGTTTAAAAACTGACTTGTTTTTTTTAGTTCTGTAGGTTTTCTATCACCATTTTGAAGTAATAATGGAGAATTCTTAAATTTGATCGTATCGTTTTTTGTTACTTTGAAATCCTTTATTGATTTGCCTGATTTATAATCTTTTATTTCAAATGAAAGTGCGTATTTGTTTGCATTTATTTGATACAGTTTATCATCGGCAAAAAAGGAATTGCTTATTTTATTTGAATACTCATTCAGGGATTGGGTGAAATTTTTTTCGTTGATAGTATGATTTTCTATGTCGAGATCAAAAACCTGAGTTTTTTTCGGATTGTAATCCAAAGTTAAAATCAGATGATCATTAACCAGATAAGCTTTGCTCTTTTTTGCACTTATATCTAAAGGAGCGAAATCATTTGTTTCTATTTTTTCTATGGGATCTTCTCTAATAATTCTGTTAAAAGTGAAATTTTGCTTTTTTTCATTCTCAAATTGAAAAGATGCAAAATCAAAAGATTTTTCTTCAACCGTCCCATTTTTAAAAATATATACAACTAAAGTCTGATCTTCATGCGCCTTTGAAAGGATATAAAAGGCGTTGTTTTTCTGAAAAAAGTTTACAATATAATGTCTGGTAAACGGAAAATTAAACTTTAGCATTTTAAAAGTCTTGGTTTCCAGATAATATTTTACGATTATAAAATCTTTAAAATCCTCTGAAGCCCAATATAAGCTTGGGTTTCCATCTTCTCCAAAACTATAGCCAGCTAGCGATCTGTTTTCAAGATTTGTTTTAGGAAAAGAGAATTGATCGTTTAGAAAAAGAGCACTATTGTATTTTAAGATCGTAATGTTTTCTGTTGTGGCTGCAAAAACAAATACATCATGAGTTAACGTATTCTCGACATTCAGAATCTGATTTTGTTCGTCACCTTTTTTTAAATCCAAAGGAAATGAAGCTAATACAGTTTGGCTAAAAGCAACTGATTTGCAGATTAATAACAATAATAGTAATAGTTTTTTCATAAAATTTAAAACGACAAAAATCATTCCAGTTTAAAAACTGCATCATGATTTCAATTAACACTGATTACAATATTAAAGGTAAATCATTTATAAGTATTTAATACAATAAAAATGATTTATAAGTTTTGTACTATTTTTTTTATTTTAACAAAAGTAAAATTATAGTCTTATTCTTTCATTTATATGGCTTTTAGAGAACCCTGTAGATACGTTATTGAAGTATTTTCGTCAAAAAATTTAAAAACATGAAAAAATTACTCTATTTATTTAGTACTGGTTTATTAGTATTTACTTCTTGTACTAACGATTATGACGCTTCCTGTTTCAGGAAAGACGATGGAAACCCAATTAAGAGCGATACAATTTCGCCACCCAAAACAGATACAATTCCTGTTGTGATTGTTGAGCCTGTTTTATTAAAAAAACTGGTTCATACCTATCCAAACGGACTAACACAAACAATTGAATTATCATATGAGGGTAATAAAATAGTGTCAGACAAAGACGAATCTAATCTAACATTTTATACTTATACCGGAGATGTAATTACGAAAATTGAAAAAGCAGACCTTTCAGGAACTTATATGACAAAAGAATATTTTTATGCAAATGGAAAATTAGATTATATTTTAAGTAAAGAGTTTGGCAATTACTATAAAACAAAATATGCCTATAATGCTGATGGAAGTATTATATCTTATTCCAGAATAAATAGTGACAGTTCAGGAAATGATGGAGATAATACACCTGTAAGTGGAAAGTATACTTTTTCTGAAGGTAAATTAATCAGACATCAAATTAATAACGGTAGTAATGAAGCAGTGACTACTTTCGAATATGATTCTAAAAACAATCCAAGACTTAATATTTTAGGCTTTGATTTATTAATAGACATGAATCAATTATTTGCTTTTAATAATGTGGTTAAAAAAGTAGTTACATCGAAAAACCCTACTGCTACAACAACAGTTGAAACAACTTATAGTTATGAGTACGATGCAAATGGTTATCCTGTAAATATGATTCAGGCTACAAAGAATGGAGATACAATCATTGAAGACTTATCTAATTTCAGTTACTAATCTTAAATGTATTCTTAACAATATATTTAATTAAATAAACTAAAACCTGCAGGAAATAGTTCCTGCAGGTTTTTTTTGTTAAGCTTATTTAAGCCATTTAGCAATGATTTGAACTAATTTAATATCATCTATTACTACTTGACTTTCTTATTGATTACAGCAGCAAATAGCTATCTTAATTGAAAAGAAAGTGTGCCGGTCAATACTTCAAATGTATTGTATGTCGCATAATTGTTGAAGTAAACTATTATTTACTGAAGTTGGTTCAGCATAGTATATAAAAAAAAAAGCCCTGAAGAATTTCTTCAGGGCTTTTGCTTTTGTAATTTAAGAGATTATCTTATTTTGAAAGTAACTCTTCTTGCCAATCTTCTTGCTTCTTCAGAATCTTTTTGGATTGAAGTATCAGCACCCTGAGCAACTACATTTAATCTTGAAGAGGCAATACCTGCTTTTTCAAAAATCGTTTTTACGTTATTAGCTCTTAGGTTTGATAATTTTTCATTGTATTCTGAACTTCCAACCTGATCTGCATAACCTAAAATATCAAGAGAAGCAGATGGATTTTTTCTTAAATAAGTCAAAACAACATCAATTGCAGCTGTCGAATTTTCAATTGGAGTTGCTTTATTAAAGTCAAAATAAACGCTGTAATATTTAGCATCGATCATTTCTTTAAGCAAATCTTTATCATTTACTACTGTCGTTGTAACTGGTTTTTCTATGATTACTTGTTTCTCCGGCATTTTCTTTACTAGATTTTCAAGATCTGCAATTTTGTTTTCTAATACAGAACTATCAAATTCCTGAGAAATAACCGTCCAGTCAGCATGTTTTGTGTTTTTACCTAAGTAAACATTTACACCAACAGTTCCGTTAAAAAGTACTCCGTTAAAACCTCTTGATTCTACCGGACATCCACAGTCAAAAGTATAATCTTGTGATGCATTTACAATAGTTGTAAAATCACCGGTTAAAGCAATTCTGTCAGTTAACCTGATTTGACCTGTAACACCAGCAATGAAATTCCCCATTCTGTCTTTAACATGCAAATCTTTATTCTCTAATTGAGCAACACCAAAACCTGTATGCGCTAATAAACCAATTGTTTTAGTCCAGGTTTCAAAGTTCATGATTCTGCCTAAGTTTGCAACAGCTTGTAAGTCTGCTCTGTAATATTTTGAATCAAAGTCAACTGAATTGTTTTTTCCTGTAAAACTGTTATATCCAAAATCAGCTTTTAAACCGAATTTGTTGTTAAACATATATCTTACTCCTAAATCACCCACCCAAAAGCTTGGTGTAGAAGTAAAATAATTTTCAGTCATTGGACTTTGAGGTTTGTTAACTCCGCCAGCGATTTCAACAGACCACTTATTATAGTTGTTTGAAGTGCTTTCGGTTTGCGCATGTAAGTTTGTTAAACCCAGCGAAAACGCCAGAATAATTACAATTTTTTTCATTGTTATTTGAGATTTTAAATTTTCCCCAAATCAACAATTTATCGTAAGAATTATTCCCCAATAAAAGCTATAAATATAATAGAATAAGGCAAACCTTAAGAGTTCATCAGTTCCTGAAAATAATCAACAAATTGCCCCAAATGCAAGCCATCCATTAATCCGTGATGCACGTGAACAGACATTGCGATTGTTCTTTTTCCGGTTTCGGAAGTGATCATTTTTCCAAAAGAAATTTTAGGACAGCTATCCGGATACGTATAACTTCTTGCATGTGAAAGCGAAGTGAAATTCAGCCACGGAATTGCCGAGAAATGAATCACATTATCGTCATCAAACGATCTTGTAAAAAGTCCGGTTGTATTTTGGATTCGCTCAATTTCTGCCAAAGCATTTTGTTCGAAAATCTTAAAATCGGGATTATATTCAATTAAAGAAAAGCCAAAAGTATCATCTTCACGACCAATTGTTGCCGAAGCATCAACACGATCGTTAATATAAATCTGACCATCGGAAATTCTATATTTAAAATTTTCGATCGCATTTACAGCAACCAATGTTTTGTGCAGATAAAAGATGAAAAAAGAAGCATTCAGGCTTTTGGCTGTTTGGTATGCTTTTGTGCAGTCAATTTCTACGGTGGCACCAAAAAAAGGTTCTTCCATTCTGCTAAAATGGGCAAAATGCTCTTTACGGTTCCAGTTTTCTAAATCTAAAAGTGTTTTCATTATTGTAAATTATGGAGTACTTCCGAAATTTTTTCGAAAGAACTAAAACGATCGTGCTCTACTTTATGGTTGATTTTTTCGTGTTCCCAAGTCGTGTGAAACGGAATATGAACGGCATAACCTCCAATTTCCAAAACCGGCAATACATCTGATTTCAATGAATTTCCAATCATTAAAAACTCATCCGACTGAATATCCAAACGGCCAATCAATTTTTCATAATCAATGGTCTGTTTGTCTGACATTACTTCGATATGGTGAAAATAATGTCCCAAACCAGAACGGTGCAATTTGCTGTGCTGGTCTTTTAAGTCGCCTTTTGTGGCAACAACCAATTTGTATTTTCCGTGCAAAGCCTTCAGAGTATCTTCGATTCCGTCCAGAAGTTCGATAGGTTTTTCGAGTAATTCTTTTCCGTACTGAATGATTTTCTGGATAACTTCAACCGGAATTGTATTGTTCGAAATATTCATCGCCGCTTCAATCATCGAAAGAATATAACCTTTGATTCCGTAACCGTATAAAGGCAAATTGGCAATTTCGATTTTGAATAATTCCTGCGAAATTCCCTGATGCGAAAGATAATCTTCCATCAAAGCACAAAATTTATGCTCCGTTTCCTGAAAGTAAGGTTCGTTGACAAATAAAGTATCATCAGCATCAAATGCGATTACTTTTAAGTTTGGTATTTTGCTTTTATGTAACATAAGATGTTGTTTTAGTTTCAGGTTTTTTTAGTTTCGGGTTTTCTTCGCCACGAATTCACGAATTATTTTTCAGATTAAAATAATTAAAAACGTTTTTTTTACCACAAATTACACGAATTTTCACAATTTTTTTGCCACAGATTAAAGGATTAAAACGATTTCACAAAAAAAATCTGCTCAATCTCCCAAATCTGCGAGAGAACTTTTTAAACTATCCATAAAAAAATTATCTGCGTAAATCCATTAAAATCCGCGTCATCCGCGTGCCATTTGTCAATCTTAACTTTTAGAAAACAGTCTTTTTAATGAAATGGTCTTATCATAAAACGTAATTCGAATTCCGAAAAGCAAAATGATTCCGCCAAAAACCATTTGTAAAGTTATTTGTTCTTCCAAAAACAACCAAGCTAATATCGAAGTAATTACAGCCTGACTCAATAAACTCAGTGAAACTCTCGTTGCACGCATGTGTTGTGTGGCATAACTTATCGAAAGCCACGCACACAATTGACAAATTACTGCTTGCAAAAGTAAGACAAACCAGCCCGTATTTGAAAATCCGTTAAAAGGCTGATCCAGACAATAACAAAGAACTCCCAGATAAATACTCGAAGCAAATAAACTAATCGTCATAAACGATAAAACATCAACTTGCGAAAGGACATTTTTACTCACCAAAAGATAAATCGAATACAGGATTCCGGATAGAACGGCAAACAAAAAAGCCTGATCAAAATTCAAATCCATAAAAAAGCTAAAACCAACTAAAGTTACCATTCCGAATAAAGAAACAATAGTTCCAATCCAGAAATTTGTAGCGGGTTTTGATTTTAAAAACAAAAAAGAAGCAATACCAACCCAAAGCGGTGATAAATTCGTCAGCAGCGAAGCCTGAGTCGCGCTTGAATCCTGAATGGCGATATTCCAAACTGCCACATCCGATGCAAATAAAATTCCGCAAAGTGCTGCCAAAAGCAGGAATTTTGTGTTTGGAAATTTAAAGTTCTTCGTCAAAATCACATAAGGCAAAAGCAAAGTCACCGCAAAAAACATTCGGTAAAAAGCCGAGATTAATCCTGGCGCGAGTTTTAGTTTAACCAATATAGGGAAGATTGAAATACAAAGTATTCCGCATATTAAGGCTAATCTTGGTTTGGTGATTTTCATATTCTGGCAAATATCTTGATTTTTTATCTTTATTTAAAAAGTAATATAAATACAAGGCTACATCAAATGTGCGGTTAAGTACTAATATATGCTGCCAATATTAGTGCACTCGTATTGAACTTAATCAGCATATCGTCTAATAACGTATTCCTTTATTTTATTATCATAATAACCTAAATAATAGTTGTTCTGCATTTTAAATAAAGTTTGGGACGACACATCGGTATATGTATCAAAGAAAGTTCTGATTTTATCGAATGCCAAAGGCTGTAATTCAGAATTTATATGACTATTATCCTTGTCAAAGAGACAATCTATTTTTACCACTTTTCTATTAGAGTAAGAATTGAAATTATTCATCGTCGAATTGTAGTAGCCCATTATTCCAGCTGCTGCCACACTAATTCCTACTCCAATAATTCCTGCACCAACATACATTGGAGTAGTAGCCTGTTTTGCCTCAGAGGCACTTCCAAGTGTAATCAAAGTGTTTTCTCCAATATGATAGCATGCAACTCCGGGACTTAACTTGCTTATTTTTCGAATAAATTGTGAACTGGTTTCTAAAACTCTTGTTCCTCCAAAATCACTTCCAATTACACTAATCTGTGAGTTTTTAAAATCAATAGGTGTATCATTTGTAACATTAAATTCTTTTAATAAGTTTCCTTCAAGATCTTTGATAGTAAAATAAAATTGTTCCGGAGAGGTTTTTATTTGATATAATTTATTATCGATAAGAAAAGAATTAGAATTTAAACTAGTACGCAAAACGCCCATAATAAGAGGTTTCTGAATCACTTTTTCTGCAACAGTAAATTCTTTTAGATCAATTGTGTAGATTTGAGTAAAGTCAATATTTGAATCAAGTGTTATTGTCAGGTGATTTTCATCAAAATAGCATTTTCTTTTTTTTGCTCCATCTGTTATCGATGTTGGATTTTCGGTTGTAATCGTTTGAAGGGTAAATGAATTTTCAAAGGGCAATAAACTTTCTTCAAAAACCCCATAAAGATCTGTTTTTGTATTATCACGTTTGTAGAATCGATAATTTTTAAAATCAATTATTTTTGTTTCATGATCTCCATCCTGATCAAAAACATGAAGTTTAAGAATGTTACTTTCTTTTACAATAGTTAAAATGTAAAATTTGTTTTTTGAACTAAAATTCTGCAATACTTGTTCATTATTAATCAATAATGTAGTTTGGTCTTCTGTGATTTTTCGGGTTGTAAAATCATATAATTGCGAAAAGACTAAGTTTCTATCTGGTGATGCCCAAAACAACCTTGTATTAGAATTATTGGTGTTATAACCAATCATATCTGAAAATTTTTTGCGATCTGGTCTTTCTGTAGAAATACTGTCTACTATTTCCATTTTTTCATTTAATAAAAGAGCCTTTACTTTTACTTTATCGCTAATAAATAAAGTGACTTCTTTTTTATCGTCGTTAACAGTCTGAAAAACATCACGGTTCTTTTTTAATGCGACAGGAGTAGAGTGAACAATTTCTTGGGAGAAAGATGTTAAATGGATTAAAAGGAGAAAGGTGAAGGGGAAGTTTTTTAGCATTATTAAAAATTTAATTTTTAGCGAATATCATATTTTTTCTTTAGCAAAAAAAGAAATATAAGGCGACAATAGATAAAATGTGCCGTTAGGCACTAAATATCGGTAGCAAAAAATTTGATTCAAAATCGCCCGCGTGCCGTTAGGTACGCAACAAACAATATCTATTGCGTACCTAACGGCACGCTAAATTTATTCAAATTGATGTTTCTACCAATATTTAGTACCTAACGGCACATTTCATTATGATAACAATAAAAGGTTGGATTAAACTTGTTTTTGAGTGGTATTATGCATTCATAATTTTCTTGCAGGCATTGTTGATTTCCGTATCCGAAAAAGGACCAAGCGCACTTGCCAACATTTTACTGGTTCTGATAGAACTTACCATTTTGATTCGAAGATCCTGGTCATCACCCATTTCGGTTAACAGAATTGTCTCGAAAATTTCGGACAAATGTTCCGGTTGATCTCTAAAATCGTCTTCAAACCAAAGGTCTGATAGAAATTTTGCCATTGCTGTCATTACAGCCGTTTCTGATGTTTTTTCATTTTCTTTTGTCATATCGAAAATATTAAACGCACGAAACCCTCGCTTTAGGTGTGACAAAATATCCGAAGGATAGATTAAGGACAGTTTCCTGTTCCAGCACCGTGGCGAGGGTTCGCTTATGATAACTTTGAATAAGTTTACTATTTAAAGTCTTCTGATATTTTGTCGAGACGAAAGTACAACTAAAAACTTGGCAAAAAAGAAAAAACATGAGAAATTTCTCATGTTTTAACGTTTCCATATTTCAAAAGAAATACTAGTTTATCGTTTCACCATTTGGTGCATCCGTATCAGGATTCACAAAAACCAATTTTCCTTCGGCGTTTGTAGTCATCAGGATCATTCCCTGACTTTCAACTCCGCGTAAAGCTCTTGGCGCAAGGTTTGCTAAAACCGTAACACGTTTACCAATGATTTCTTCTGGCGAAAAGCTTTCTGCAATTCCCGAAACTATCGTGCGAACATCAATTCCGGTATCAATTTTAAGCACCAAAAGTTTGTTTGCCTTTGGCATTTTTTCGGCTTCAATAATGGTTCCTACGCGTAAATCCATTTTTGCAAAATCCTCATATTGAATTAATTCTTTTTGAGGTTCCGGTTGTTTGTTTTCGGCAAGATTAGCAGTTTTTGTAGCTTCCAATTTATCTATTTGTTTTTGTATTTCTTCGTCTTCAATTTTGGCGAAAAGTAATTCTGCTTCACCAATTTTATGTCCCGCCGGAATTAAATCTGAATTCTCAGCAATATCATTCCAACCTAATGTTTTATCAAGTATGATATCTTTTGCATCATGATTTTTCTCTTTCAAAAATTTGCTAAATCCTTCAAAATGTTCTTTAAGATCTTTCAAATTTAAAATTCTTGACAACTTCGCAGCAGTAAAAGGCAAAAATGGTTCGGCCAAAACGCTCAAAGCAGCAGCAATTTGCAACGCCACATACATTTGGGTTTTTACACGCTCCGGATTGTCTTTCATTACTTTCCAAGGCTCTTCATCGGCAAGATATTTATTTCCCAAACGGGCCACATTCATCAATTCGCCCAAAGCTTCACGGAATCTGTAACGTTCTACGGAACTTGAAATCACAGCCGGATACGCTTTTAATTCTGCCAATGTATTTTCGTCAACTTCAGAAAATTCATTTGGAGTTGGAATAATTCCATCGTAATATTTGTTCGTTAAAACAATAACACGATTAATGAAATTTCCTAAAATAGCAACCAATTCGTTGTTGTTTCTCGCCTGGAAATCTTTCCATGTAAAATCATTATCCTTAGTTTCAGGAGCATTCGAAGTTAATGCATAACGCAAAACATCTTGTTTCTCCGGAAATTCTTCTAAATATTCGTGCAGCCAAACAGCCCAGTTTTTAGAAGTCGAAAGTTTGTTTCCTTCTAAATTCAAAAACTCATTTGCAGGCACATTGTCCGGCAAAATATAGCTTCCTTCGGCTTTAAGCATTGCCGGGAAAATAATACAGTGAAAAACAATATTGTCTTTTCCGATAAAGTGAACCAGTTTCGTGTCCTGATCTTTCCAGTATGGTTCCCAGTCTTTTCCTTCGCGGGCAGCCCATTCTTTTGTAGATGAAATATATCCGATAGGCGCATCAAACCAAACATAAAGTTTTTTTCCTTCGGCACCTTCAACCGGAACATCAATTCCCCAATCAAGATCACGTGTTACGGCACGAGGTTCAAGTCCGCCATCAACCCACGATTTTACTTGTCCGTAAACATTAGGTTTCCAGTCGTTTTTATGTCCAACCAAAATCCATTCGGTTAAGAAATCAGTATATCTGTCCAAAGGTAAAAACCAGTGTTTTGTAGATTTCAAGATCGGAGTTTCTCCTGTAATTGTCGATTTTGGATTAATTAAATCCGTCGCATTCAAAGTCGATCCGCAATTTTCGCACTGATCTCCGTACGCTCCATCATTACCACATCTTGGGCAAGTTCCAACTACAAAACGATCTGCAAGAAACTGATCTGCTTTTGCATCGTACAATTGCTCTGTTGTTTCTTCAATAAAATCACCATTATCATACAGTTTTCTAAAGAATTCCTGAGCCGTATCATGATGAACTTTAGCCGAAGTTCGAGAATAATTATCAAACGAAATTCCGAAATCAGCAAATGATTTTCTGATAATTCCGTCATATTTATCAATAACTTCTTGTGGTGTAATTCCTTCTTTTTTGGCTTTCATCGAAATTGCAACCCCGTGTTCATCGCTTCCGCAAATAAACGCAACGTCTTTTCCTTGCAAACGTAAATATCTCGAATAAATATCTGCAGGCACGTAAACCCCCGCCAAATGCCCAATATGAATAGGTCCATTCGTGTAAGGCAAAGCCGCCGTAATAGTATATCTCTTTGGATTTTGTATCATAACTCAATTTTATTGAGTGCAAAAATAAGCAATAGAATTGAGAATTTAGAATTCCGCGGAGATTCACAGAGAAAAAGCGCAGAGATTCGCTGAGATTTTTATTTGAATGGCTAAAAAATCTCACGCAATCCCGATAGCTATCGGGAGCAGAGTCGCAAAGAAAATATGTCCGAATTTGTCAGGCTGAGCGATCCCGAGACTTTGGGAGAAGCCCCGTTTGCTGAATCACTTTGCTGAGCTTATCCCGAAGCTTCGACTTCGCCAGCCTGACAATCTCTGTGTTTTTAGAAGAATTAATATTCAGGATAATATTTTTCAGGAGCTAATCCCGCTATCCGTTACAATCTTTTGCTTTTTAAAGAAAAAAGCAAAAGGATTTCCACTTCTATCGGGGCTAGGACATTCATTTTCAAAAGAACTTTTTGCATCTCATTTCGAGAAACAAGAAATCGAAAACATTGTCAGGCTGAACGTCCCGAAGCTTCGGGAGAAGCCCGACAAAGATTAGATTCTCATTGCGGAATTTCTTGTATTATTTAGACTGGACTGAAGTCCAGCCCTACAAAATAAATCGTTCCTCCGGAACTTTATAAGAGAACCGGAGGTTCGGGACATATTGTAGGGATGGATTTTAATCCATTCAAAACATGCGTTATTTATCAATTACTAAAGTTGTCAGGCTGAGCGTAGTCGAAGCCCCTCTTTGCTGAATCACTTTGCGCGGGCTTCGACTCCGCTCAGCCTGACACAAGAATAAAAACCTTTGTGAATCTTCGTGTTTTTTTGCGAAACTCTGTGAAACAAATTAAAATAGAACCAGTTTAAACTAGCCTCCCCATTAAAATCTTCAAAATTTATTTCGCAATCTTTGCCCTGAAAAAACAAAGACAATTTTATGAGCAAGACAAAATTAATCATCAATAAAAACGGATCTATAAAAATCGAAGGTGATTTTGAAATCATGGATTCTGAAGGTACTGTTTACGGACTTCAGGGAAGATCTGCATTAGGACTTTGCCGTTGCGGATTATCTGCAAACAAACCTTTTTGCGATGGCGGACACCGTAATAATTTCGAACACGATTCAATTGCATTCGATTTACCACCAATGAAAACAAACTAGAAAAATTATTTTTCGGAGTTGAAAATAGAAAGCTGCAGTAATGCAGCTTTTTTTATGCAATATGATAAAGTTCATTTTGAAAGAATTTTCAATTGAATAATTTTCAAAACTCATAAAAAACAGTATATATTTACAAAAAATTGTTAAAATATAAAAATGAAAAAACTCATAATACTGTTCCTGTTTTTAGGTTTAGTGTCTGCAAAGGCTCAAACGCAAAGAATTATTTCAAACGATTGGATGGTTTTTCGCCAAACAATAGATATTGAAACTCCGGTAAAGAAAAAATTTAGAATTATCGCTTCTGCAAAAGTAGAATCTGACGAGCCAAAAGCATGGTCAGGAGTTTATGCCAGAGTTTATAATAAAAATGATGAGGACGGCTTTTTTGATAATATGTCTGAAAGACCAATAAAATCTAAAGAATGGCAGTCTTATACTGTTGAAGGAACGATTGATGAGAACAGTCAGACATTGGTTTTTGGAGGAGTTGCTTCGTATAACGGAAAGTTTTATTTTGATAAATTTCAGTTATTTATCGAAAATGCAAAAGGTGTTTTTGAACCTGTAACGGTTTTAAATTCAAGTTTTGAAACGCCCGCAACCAATACAGATATTCCAAAATGGAGTTTAGGTACAGCTAAGCAAAAAAATGCGAAGGTTAAGGAATATACCATTTCTTCAGGTAAATCAAGCGTAGATGGTAAACTTTCATTAGTACTTGAAGGAAAAGGTATCGTAATAAAAGAAACCGGAAAAATAGGAAACGTTCCGGGTGCTTCACCAAAAATTGCCGATATGATCTCAATGCTTGAAGATCTTAAAGATCGTGTTGAAGGAACCGTTAAGAATATGGATCAATATGAAATTGATTATTTGCATGATGAAAAAGCCAACCGAATTGGAGCGCTTGTAATGCATTTGGCTGCAGCCGAAAAATACTATCAGGTTTTTACTTTTGAAAACAGAGAATTTAACGAGGAAGAAAAGAAAAAATGGGAGAAGGCTTTGAATCTAGATCAGGGCGCGCGCGATGAATTTAAAGGGCATGATATTCAATATTATCTTGATATTTATAATGAAGTAAGGGCCAAAACCATTTCGGAATTAAAGAAAAGAGATGATGCGTGGTTTGCCGAAGTTCAAATGAAATATGATATTAGTAATCAATATTGCTGGTTTCACGTTATGGAACATCAGTCAAGTCATTTAGGGCAAATTTTGTTTTTGAAGAAAAGAATTCCGCCTCAGCAGCAACCAATGCAAAAAGTATTGGAACAAGAGATTAAAAAATAAAATTTAGGATAAAAGAAAAGCTGCATTATTGCAGCTTTTTTGATTTATTCAATCTGGGTTTCTCCCCAGAAAAATATTAATTTAGTTTCGATTCCGATGCTTAAAAGGTCAGTTTGTAATGAAGTTAATTGTGACTCTGATCCTTTTTCAATTGAAAAGAATTTATTCTTTTTTAAGTCGATTATTCTATCATAGCTTAAATTCATTTTGTTTTTCAATAATAAAATCTTTGTATTGTCAAGATTAGTTTCAGATATAACTAAGTTCCAAATATTTTGTTCTTTTTCATATTGCTCAATCACTTTTTCAATTCCATATCCGGAAGAATATGATGTTTGTTCTCCAGTTCTTTTGTCAACGATTATTGGAGAATTTCCTGCTAATGCGTATCGAAATTCTTTTGTTTCATGATAAAGTTTAGAAGTATAGAAGAAAATCCAGGCATACGGCTTTTCAATTGTAAAATCATCAAGAATGATCAGTGAATCAGTATATGATGAATCCGTATGTGAAAAATTAAAACTTTCTAATCGTTCAGAAACAATTTTTTTGGCTTGTTTAAAAGTGAGCATTACAAATTATTCATTAATAAATGACAATATTTTTATATATAAAGTTCACCTTTCATTGTTATAATCGAAGAACCTCCAACTAAAATATCCTCTTCACGATTCATAACTTCAATAAGTGAAGGCTGTTTTAATTTTACACCTTGCAGGATTTTATATTCTTTGTCTGATTTAGTAAATTTCTTTTGCGTTAAAAAGCCAATTAAAGGACCAGCAGCTGTTCCTGTCGCCGGATCTTCATTAATCCCGATTATTGGATTAAAGAATCTTGTTTCGACAATATGTTCCTGATTTTCATCAGCAATAGTGAAACAATAGAATCCTTCAAATTTATAATCTCTTGAAATCTCCATTAAAAGTTGGTTGTCCGGGATACAGTCATTCAATATTTGACTGTTTTTTATGGGAACCATGGTATGAGCAACTTCTGTTTTGACAATTGTGGGAACAAAAGCATTTACGTCCAAATCTTCAATTTTTAATCCAAGCGCAACGGCAATCCTATAAGTGGGGATTTCTTCCTTAATCACCGCCGATTTTTGATGCATTTGCACTACAGGATATTGCGTAACGGGATCAAAACTTACCGTTAAAGGTATTGGCGAATGTTTCATGATCACAAAAGGTTCACTTTCATTCTGCTCTTCAAAAATGGGCATTTTTTTTAGCAAAGCACCACAAACCGCGCCCAGCAAATTATGTCCGGCCCCGTCGATTTCGATGCCGGTTGGGGTAAAAGAGCGAACAGTTAATGCTTTTTTTCTGGAAGAATAATAAACAAAAGAAGTTTCAGAATAGCCAAATTCTTTTGAAATATTCTGATAGGTTTCTAACTCTAAATCACCATCTGTAAAAACAACAGATAACGGATTTCCTTTATAACTTTTATTCGAGAATACATCTAAAACGTAGTATTGTAAGGTGGTTCTGTTTTCCATTATTATCTTCTTTGAATGATCAGTAATTTAGTAACGTTTTTATTTTGTATAAAATTACTACAAATAACAAAAAGAAAAACTTAAACTTTAGTTACTTTTTGTTTTATATTTTATAAATAGTTAAGGAAATATATAATGTAAAGATCGGGGTTGTTTTTGAAAGCTGTTTTTAAACTTATTTTTCTATAAACAAAACTGGTGGAGCAACGATTTTCTCAAAATCATTTAAATCAAATTTTTTATTGATTTTAATAAAACTGTGTTGATTTTTAATTGCTTTTAATGTTTTTCCGAAAAGCCAAAATTGGTTTGGTCCCTTATGACCATGAATCAAAAGTTGTTGCTTTTTCTCTCCATCTTTTAAATAAAAAGCATTAGTTTCTCCGTCCTCTATTAAACTATTTGAAAATTCTTTTTCTTTTGGGAAAGGAATGGTTTCTAAAGCATTTTGGATTCTTTCTTTTTCTTCACTATTTAAAATTGTGAAAGAAGTTTCTTCTTCAAGTGAATAAGTGTTGATTAAATAAAGTGTATCTGATGAATTAAATTTTAAATAATAGGATTCGTGAATATTCCATTTATAAAAAGTAAAATCAAATTTCTTTTTTGGAGATTTACATCCAGTCAATGATATTAACAAAATAGCGGCTATTAAATATATTTTCATAAATGTTTCTTATGTTTAATCTCCAAGAATTTGTTCTTTTTCTAATTTAGAAACTTCTACAATTTGTTCACATAGATTGACAAATGCGGTTAAATCTCTTTCTTTGGTATTATAATCAGGTGACCAGAAACGATAGCTTTTGTTTTTTCCTTTTGATCCAAACTGTATTTCCCAAGTACTTCCATCATGTCCGTTTTCATAAGCTTTGTCCATGTTTATTTTGTCGAAGAAAGAAGCTTCATTAGCAAATTTTTCAAAATATTGAAGATCAATTGTTATGAATTTTTCAATTTTACTATATTGCCATTTAGGATCAGTTGATGCGGGTCTGGTTTGTACAAATGCAATTGCACTATCATTACTTGGCATTCTTGCAATCTGAATTTTTACTTCACTAAATGGAATTCTTCGGCTACTTATATAAGAAAATTCAATTTCATCTATTTTTTGTGGTATGTTCGAATCTTTTTTTTGACAATTTGAAAATATGATAACTATAATAGCAATGAAGAAGCGGTTTTTAATCATAAATAAGTGAATGTTAGTTCTAGCTAAATTACTCTTTTTTAACTTCGAAATAATTTCATAACATTATATTTCTTATGAAACCGAGATTGCGTTAGGGATAGCAGCGGAAAGCCCACAGCCTGACGAAGGAAGAGCGAGGACTTGTAGCGAATAGCCCGGTCCGGAGGAAACGCCCAAGAAATTATTCCCCAACAGTTTCTTATATTTGCAAAACGTAATTAATGAACGCAATCATGGCAAAAGGACCCGAAAAAAACACCAAAAACAAGGCTTTGCATACCAAATTGCTAAATAAGAAAAAGGCAAAACTTCAAGCGGAGAAAAAGGAGCGCGCTTTGCGATTGAAAGCCTTAGTTGCAAAAATGAACGAGAAAAAGAACAGTGACGAATCCGCTGGGAATTAAATCGCATTGTATTTTTTTTCTGATTTAATTAATGGAAATTTGCACATCAATCTTAAAACAAACAAAATGGAGGAATTCGGTAGAATAATAGTTTCTGAAACGGCAATGAATAGTGAAAATCTTCAGGATGTGATTCATTCGAATATTTCGGTAATTAATTTAATGCGCGAAGAAGGTGTCGATGACGAATTTATTCACGAAGATGCTTTAATGAGTTATTACTTAGATTATTATTGGTCACAATATGCCGAAGGAAATTTTGCCCAATTCGTTCATAAATCAGGTTGGAATAAAGAACTGAACGAACTTATTGAAGAAGGTCTGGCTCTAATTGGCGCCGAAAAACATTTGGAATTGTTTCAACAGCAAAGCAAAAAAGTCAAATTAATGAGCAGCGTAAAGTTGAATAAATTCTTAAGCGGTAAATTGGAAGGTGTAAATCCAACAAGAGATTTACTTAACAACGATACTTTCTATGAATTAGAAGAAAATCTGCTTACGTTAAATGCTGATTTCCTGAAAAACCATCCTGATTTTGAAGTGCTTTCGGTAGATGATATGTTTGCGACTTTGGAAGAATATGTAGGGCATGAGATTAAGCGGGCTTAGTTTTTTTTAAGGTTCTAAGTTACTAAGTAGCTGAGGTTCTAAGTTGGATTATCACATTTGTCAGGCTGAGCGGAGTCGAAGCCCACGCAAAGTGATGCAGCAAACGCGGGCTTCGACTCCGCTCAGCCTGACAGTTGGAAACTCAACTTGTTTTATATTAAAAATTATTCTCCAAACAATTGTTTCTGAATTAATTACCTTAATTTTAGTTCTTTCTAAATATCTAATTATTTATGGAAGAACTCACACACATTAAATCAATTATCGGAATCATTCTGGGATTGAGTTTAACACATCTCATAAAAGGATCTGTGATTTTTATTCAGCATCCGGGACGAAAGAAAATCTACTTTGTACACTCACTTTGGGTGTTTTATGTTTTTTTGCTCATTATTCATTTTTGGTGGTGGGAGTTTAATCTCAATTTGATTCAGCAATGGTATTTCGTCGATTATTTTTTTATCATTTGTTACATTCTGATTTATTATTTGCTTTGCGCGATTCTTTATCCCGATGATTTGGCTGATTATACGGGTTATGAAGATTATTTCTATTCGCGAAAAAACTGGTTTTTCTCCATATTAGCCATTAGTTTTATTGCTGATATGATTGATACGGCAATAAAAGGCGGCAATTACTTTTTGTACAATCAGTCTGAATATTATGTGCGCATTATTAGTCATGTTTTGCTTTGCCTGGCTGCAATCAAAGTTCATAATAAAACATTCCATACTATTCTGGCGATACTTTTTATTGTTTATGAACTTTCGTATATTTTAAGATTGTTTAACGTTGAATAATGTATTGATTTTCAATGTTTTATTTTGTATAAATGATTAATTTTGATGAATCAAATAACGCTGTATTAATCAAATCAATAAAATCATGAAAACTAAAACTTCTATTTTATTTGCAGCTTTTATTCTGTTTTTAAATTTTTCCTGTAGTAAATCAGATATTGAAAAAGGTTTTGATTGCGTTGGAGAATCTTTGTTTATAAAGCTAAAAAACAGCACCGATGCGACAAATGCAAAAAAGATGAATTATGAAATTGAATATAGAGGCGAACATACCTTTAAATCTGTAAAATGGACTTTTGGAGATGGGACAACTGAGACTGTTACCACAAAAACGGTTTCGCATATTTATCCTTCAGCCGGAACATTTACAGTTAAAGCAGATGTTACGATTGAGAATGGAAAATTAACCTGTACTTCATCGCCAACACGAAGTGTGACAATTAATTAAGTAGAAAATTATCGTGCCCTAATGTTACTTATAGTGTTAATGTTTCCCTATTTGACTTTTAATTTTCTGCAGATCCTTGTAACTTCGCTTTTCTCGATTTAGCAATAAAAAAGTCAAAAAATGAGATGTAAATACTGCCAGATATTGCTTTTTCTTTTTCTTCAGATTGGATTTTCTCAAAGCAAAATAAATCTTTTTTCAGAAATCAATTATAGTTCCATTCCTTCGGTATCACTCAGCGATTATAAGTCGGTTCAGGAACGGGATAGTAAGTTTCAAAATCCAAATATTGCGCTTGGAATCGGTATTTCGGGCGGAGGTTCAAGAGCTCAGTTTTTTAGTATGGGCGTACTTTTGGGTTTAGAAGAAATTCAGGAAAAGAATTCACATCATAATTTTCTAAATGAAATCGATTATTTTTCTACCGTTTCCGGAGGTTGTTTTTCGGCAGGATATTATTTAACAATTCTTAAAAATAAAGTAATTGATAATGACTGTTCCTTCAATGATTTTTATTTTTCTAAAGCCGATGCTTACAAAGATTATGTAGATAAATCGGCCAATATTTTATCATTATTAAACAATAGCCGAAACGAAAAAGGTGATAAGATATCCATGTCGCAGCGCATAGATGCCGATATTTTGCAATATGATGCCAGCAATCCGGACAATGCTAATAAATTTGGAACCCAAATGTTGTTGTCTGATTTTTTTGTTCCAAAGAATGAAAAAAAGACGCCATATTTACCCATGTTTGTTGCAAACGGAACTGCTTTTAATAACGGAGAACGAATTCCGTTTATGCCGCATATCATTCGAGGTTTAAATCTCGATACATCATTGGCGCCCAACAAAGCAGATATTGCTTTAAACGAAAATAAAATCAACGATGGTTATAATTTTCCGCTTACGTATGCGATAACAGCGAGTTCTGCTTTTCCGGGAGTTCTTCCAAAAGTAAAATTCGGCGTAAAAAATCAGGACAAAATTTTATGTATTATTGATGGCGGAGCATCCGATAACATGGGCTATAAAACGCTGGTTGAATTACTTCATGATGATACTAAAGTTGAGGATAAAAACAAAAAAGCACTTTTTATAGATTGCCTCGGACAAGGGAAAAAAACGCCTTATGTAACAGACGCGAAAATCAGATTGATTTCGTTGTTTGAAACGGCCTCTTTATATACGGTTCAAACCAGATATATGACTTTTGATAAAGATGTCGAAAATACTTTTGAGCGTTACAAAATACCTGTTTCCAACTACCAGATAATCGGCTTTACCACAATTCGCGATCATTTGTTAAAGTTAGAAAAAGACAAACCTTATGAAGATTTAGTATTTGAATTAAAAAATACAACCGATGATTCAGGCAGCTGGGCAAAATTGTATGGCACTTTTAAGCTGGAACTTCTGAATAAGTTTGGAGAAAATGCATTTAAAAAAGACAAAAACGGAGAAATAATTGTCGCAACATTGCGTAAAGAAAAATTCAGTGAATTATCAGCCAGACAGATTCTACTTTTATATGAATATGCCTCTCATGTGGAAACTAAATTGAGAATTACGCCCGAAGAAAGAGAAATGCTCCTGTTGTCCGGGCGTTTTGCGGCATTTTTAAAAACCAGTGAATTACAGGAATTATTGGCTGAGTGTAAATAGGATTTAAGAATTCTCCCATTCTTTAATAGTCAGGACATCGGCAGAACGAAGAAAAACTTTTGTTGTTAAAACGCGGTGTACTTCTTCATCGCGATCTGCACAGCCATCAGACAAAACGGTGATTTTATAATCTCTGTCGGCGGCTTCGGTGGTCGTTGATAAAACAATTCCGCTTGTCGCGTAACCCGTAAGTACAAGATTCTGGATGTTTTTCGATCTTAAAACAACTTCTAATGAGCTTCCTGTAAAGGCACTTATTCTGCGTTTGATTACATGAATATCATTTTCCTGCGGAGCCAATGCGGGATGGACTTTTGTAAATTCTTCAAAATTAATAGAATTGATGTGCTCTCTTGTTGATGCAAAAGTTTTGTTGTTGATGCTAATTTCCGAAGCTCCATTTTTGAAACCCAGCGTGGCATAAATAATCGGGATGTTTTTATTTCTGGCAACGGTTATTGCTTTGGCTACATTTTCTACAAGAGCCGCAGAATCCGGAAGATTGGCTAATATTGCCGGTTGCATATCCATTACAAGTAAAGCTGTATTTTGACTCATTTTGATTATTTTAGGTTACTATCAATAAATTTAGAGAAATTAAATGACTTGCTCAATCAATTCAAGTCTTTTTACGATTGAGTTTTTTTCTAAAATTGTTCCCGGAGACAATACTGCATTCGCGCCAATTCTGGAATTATCGCCAATTAGCGATCCAAATTTATCTGAATTTGTTTCAATAATTTCCGAATTATAAAGTACGGAGATTTTCTTTATTGCTCTTTCGTTGTAATGATTTGCTGCGATCGAACCAGCTTCAAAATTGATGTTTCTTCCAATGATGCTGTTTCCGATATAATTAAAATGAGCAATTGCCGTATTGGAACAAATAATACTGCTTTTGATTTCGCAGCCCGGACCAATTTTTACAGCTTCGTCTAAATAAACGCCTTCTCTAAAATAAGCGTTTGCACCGATGTAACAATTTTCACCAATTATCGCAGGCGATTTTATGGTAACATTGTTTTCGATAACTGCAGTTTTATGAATAGCAATATTGTTTTCAATAACAAACTCTGCATCAAGATCAGGAATGATTTTTTCGATGATATTTTTGAGATCGTTTGTAATATTCCAGGGTTCTGATTGAGGAAAATTGTTGAAAGTCTTTGAGAAATCTTCAATAAAATGGTTAATATTTATCATGGTCAATTTTAATTGCAATTTACGTATTTATAATTTTCGAAGGAGTAAAATTTCACAGAGTTGCACAAAGCAATTCACAAAGCTTCGCGAAAGAATATTAAAAAAATCTCTGTGTGTCTCTGCGAAACCTTCGTGAATCTCTGTGGAATAAATGTCAAGTGCAATATTGCAATTTAATTATTTTTTGGGGAGGGAAATTTCACAGAGATACGCAAAGCAATGAACTAAGCTTCGCGAAAGAATATTAAAAAAATCTTTGTGTATCTCTGCGAAACCTTCGCGAATCTCTGTGGAATAATGGTTAAGTGTAATATTGCAATTTATGTATTTTCGGGTGAGGGAATTTCGCCGAGATATACAAAGCAATTCGCAAAGCTTCACTAAGGTATATTAGAAAAATCGCTGTGCATTTCTGTGTAATCTTCGCGCAACTTTGTGGAATAGCTATAAATCTTTATAGAATAACCTTCAAAATAACTTTTTCCTCTTAAACTTTGTCTTATTCTTAGCAAACATTTCCTTAAATTTGCTTCCTTTATATAAAAATACTAGTTATAAAAATCAAGCTATGTTACAAATCGCATTTATTAGAGAGAATCAGGAAAAAGTAATCAAGGCTTTAGCAAAACGAAATATCGATGCTAAAAGTGTTGTGGAAGAAGTGGTGCAATTAGACGAAAACCGTCGCGCAACTCAAGTAGAATTAGACAACACTTTATCTGAATCTAATAAATTGTCCAAAGATATAGGTGAATTAATGAAAGCGGGAGAGAAATCTAAAGCTGCCATCTTAAAGGAGAAAACCGTATCATTAAAAGAAAAAAGTAAAGAATTAGGCGAAAAAGCAGAAGCTTTGGCAACCGAATTGACCCATAAATTATACACTTTACCAAATCTTCCTGCAGATATTGTTCCTGAAGGAAAAACTCCGGATGACAATTTGAATGTTTTTCAGGAAGGTGATATTCCTGTTTTGCATGAAGGCGCACAGCCACATTGGGAATTGGTAAAAAAATACGACATCATCGATTTCGAATTAGGTGTAAAAATTACCGGTGCAGGATTTCCGGTTTACAAAGGAAAAGGAGCTCGTTTGCAACGTGCTTTGATCAATTATTTCTTAGACAAAAATACTGCCGCAGGATATAATGAAGTTCAGGTGCCGCATTTGGTAAACGAAGCTTCAGGATACGGAACAGGACAATTGCCGGACAAAGAAGGACAAATGTATCACTCAACAATTGATGATTTATATTTGATTCCAACAGCTGAGGTTCCGGTTACGAATTTATTCCGTGACGTTCTTTTAACAGAAACCGAATTACCGGTTTTATACACCGCATACACGCCATGTTTCCGTCGCGAAGCTGGTTCTTACGGAGCACACGTGCGTGGATTAAACCGTTTGCACCAATTTGATAAAGTTGAAATCGTACGTGTTGAACATCCTGATAAGTCTTATGAGGCTCTTGACGGAATGGTAGAACATGTAAAAGATATTTTGAAGGAATTAAAATTGCCATACAGAGTTTTACGTTTATGTGGTGGCGATATGGGTTTCACATCGGCTTTGACGTATGATTTTGAAGTGTTTTCTACAGCGCAGGATCGTTGGTTAGAGATTAGTTCAGTTTCTAACTTTGAGACTTTTCAGGCAAACCGTTTGAAATTACGTTTTAAAGACAAAGACGGAAAAAACCAATTAGCACATACGCTTAACGGAAGTTCATTGGCTTTGCCAAGAGTTTTGGCTGGAATTTTAGAAAATTACCAAACGCCGGAAGGAATTGTAATCCCTGAAGTTTTACGCCCTTACTGCGGATTTGATATTATAAACTAATGTAGTATTCGGTCGCAGTCTCAGGTTTCAGTTTATACTTTGACTGAAAACTGCGACTGAAAACTATTTATTTAGAACTGCGACTTTAAAAAACAGCAATATGAAAAACATCTTTATCTATATCGTTTTGTTGTGGTCTGCTTTTGCATTTTCTCAAAATGAGCAATTGGCTCAATATTACTATGATAAAGGCGATTTTGAAAAAGCTAAAATAGCTTACGAACAGCTGTTGAACAGTTCGCCATCCAATACCCAATATTTTTTAAGAACCGTTGAATCTTATCAGCAATTACAGCAATTTGAAGTCGCTCAAAAAGTAATCCTTGAGAGATACAATCGCTATAAACAAGGTGTTTTTTTAGTTGAATTAGGATATAATTATCAACTTCAGAAAAATGATTCGAAAGCCAAAAGCTATTACGATCAGGCTATCGAAAAAATCAAAACAAATCCGAATGATGTTTACGGAGTTGGAAATTCATTCGAAAAGAAAGTTTTGCTGGAATATGCTTTAAAAGCCTATCAAACTGCTATGCAGGTTCAGCCGAATTACAATTTTAACTTCCAGATTGGGATGCTTTACGGTCAGTTAGGAAAAACCGATCAGATGATTGATCTTTTATTGACGGAATCTTTTAATAATCCTCAAAATGCAAATCTGATTCAAACCCAGTTATCCCGTTTTATGCAGGGTGAAACAGATAATACGGCTTTTAAGGATGCGATGCGAAAAGCTTTAATCCTGAAAACTCAAAAAGATCAGGATGTTTTCTGGAACCATTATTTGAGTTGGTTTTATGTACAGCAAAAAGAATTCGGAAAAGCATTTATTCAGGAAAAAGCCATTTACAAACGCGAACCTGAATCGTTAATGAGCATTGTCAATTTGAGTCAGTTTGCGATGAACGAAGATGACGATGAAACAGCAACCGAAATCCTGAATTTCATTCTGTTAAATACAAAAGATGTCGATTTATTGGTTCAGACAAATGCTTATCTGATGCAAATTAAAATTGATAACGCTCAGGAAAAAGATTATCCTTTAATCAATACTGAGTTGCAACAATTGCTGACAACCTATGATATAACTCCTTTTACCTTATCTTTGCAAATAATTCAGGCGCATTTCCTGGCTTTTAATCTGAAAAAACCGGAAGAAGGCAAGACAATTGTAAAAAGAGCTTTAGATCTTAATTTAAATGAATATCAAAGAGCAGATGCCAAAATGGAATTGGCAGATATTTTACTTTTGGAAGAAAAATACAATCAGGCATTGATTTATTATTCGCAAATTCAGCTGGATTTGAAGAATGACGTCATGTCGCATGAAGCGAGTTTGAAAGCGGCAAAAACAAGTTATTATAAAGGAGATTTTGAATGGGCTTTAAAACAATTTAAAGAACTAAAATCGGCAAATACACAATTGATTGCCAATGATGCTCTTGAATATTTTTTACTGATAAATGATAATACAGTTGCCGATTCGACTCAAACCGCTTTGAAGCAATTTGCAAAAGGTGATTTTTTAATTTATCAGAATAAAAAACAAGAGGCGATTACACAGTTTCAGAGTATTTTAAAGTCGTTTAAAGGACAAGAAATTGAAGCTGTAACAATGTTGCGTTTAGGTAAAATCTATGAAAGTCTCAAAGATTATAATTCGGCTTTAAGCCAATACCAGCAAATCATTGACAATCATAGCGACGGAATTTACGTAGATGAAGCGCTGTTTTTTTCGGCAGAAATTTACAACGATGAATTAAAAGATACAGAAAAGGCGAAACCTTTGTATGAAAAGGTAATTTTTAACCATCAGGATAGTATTTACTTTGTTGATGCGAGAAAAAAATACCGCGAATTAAGAGGAGATAAGAATTTATAGTTTGGTTAAACCGTTTATTCGGTTAAACGTTTAACCGAATAAACGATTAAACAAGAAAAAATGATTATTTACAACGTTACCACCAACATACACGAAAGCGTTCACGACCAATGGTTAAAATGGATGCAGGAAAAACACATACCGGAAATTCTGGCAACACAAAAATTTTCTTCAGCACGAATTGTTAGAGTTTTAATTGAAGAGGAAATGGGCGGAATTACCTATTCTGTTCAATATGTTACCGATAGCAAAGAAACTCTAGATCGTTATTATATTGAAGATGAACCTGTATTTCATAAAGAAGCTTTGGAATTATTTGCAGATAAAATGCTTTCTTTCAGAACTGAATTAGAAGTTATTTCGGAGCATTAAGATTGCCCACAGATTTTACGTATTAAACAGATTCCACTGATTATTTGATTATTAAATTTGTGAAAATTTGTGCAATTCGTGGCGAAAAAATAAAAAATAAAGCTTTGTGCCTTCGAGCCTTTGTGGCATATAAAAAAAGAAAATGGAAAAAGTAAAAGCCAAAAAACATTTAGGACAACATTTCCTGAAAGACGAAAGTATTGCAAAAGCAATTGCAGATACTTTAAGCTTAAAAGGATACGATGAGGTTTTAGAAATAGGACCGGGGATGGGTGTGTTGACTAAGTATTTGCTTGACAAACCAATTAATACACACGTTATTGAGATTGATGGAGAATCGGTAGTGTATTTGGGTGAAAATTATCCAAAACTAAAAGATAAAATTATTTCGCAGGATTTCCTGAAATACAATATTAACGAGGTTTACAAAGACAAACAATTTGCTATAATTGGGAACTTCCCGTATAATATTTCGACTCAGATCGTTTTTAGAACTTTAGAGTTCAGAGACCAGATTCCTGAGTTTTCCGGAATGTTTCAAAAAGAAGTAGCAGAGCGAATTTGCGAGAAAAAAGGATCTAAAGCTTACGGAATCTTATCCGTATTAGCACAGGCTTTCTATGTTACAGAGTATTTGTTTACTGTTGACGAAAATGTTTTTATTCCTCCGCCCAAGGTGAAGTCGGGTGTGATGAAAATGACCCGAAAGGAAGATTATAGTCTTCCGTGTGGTGAAAAGTTGTTTTTTACGGTTGTAAAAACTGCTTTTCAGCAAAGACGAAAAACATTACGTAACAGTTTGAAAACATTAAATTTAACCGATAATTTGCGATTAGACACTATCTTTGATAAACGTCCGGAGCAACTTAGTGTAGAAGAATTTATTGAACTGACTCAAAAAATAGAAGCCGATGGAGTTCAAAGTTAGTAAAGATTTAATCCAACAGTTAGAGGAGCATATTGTTAATAAAAACGACAAAGAACTTGAAGTTTTACTTAACGACTTGCACCACGCCGATATTGCCGAAATCCTGGATGAACTGGATTTTGACGAAGCAACCTATATTTTTAAGGTATTAGATAGTGATAAAACCGCAGAGATTCTTCTGGAACTGGAAGATGACTTGCGTGAAAATATCTTAAGCCGACTTTCGCCTAAAGAAATTGCAGAAGAGCTTGATGAGCTAGAAACCAATGACGCGGCCGATATTATCGCGGAACTTTCGCAGGAAATAAAAGCGGAAGTAATCTCGGAAATGATTGACGTTGAGCACGCAAAAGACATTGTCGATTTGTTGCGTTACGACGAAAATTCTGCCGGAGGTTTGATGGGAAAGGAGTTAGTAAAAGTCAATGAAAATTGGAATGTACTCACTTGCGTGAAAGAAATGCGTATTCAAGCAGAAAACGTTTCCCGCGTTCATTCTATTTATGTGGTTGACGATGAAAACCGCCTTAAAGGAAGATTATCACTTAAAGATTTATTGACTACTTCTACCAAAACACAAATTGGTGATATTTATATTCGAAAGCTAAACTTTGTAAACGTTGATACCGAAGATGTTGAGGTAGCGCGTATCATGCAAAAATACGATTTGGAAGCGATTCCGGTGGTAGATGAACTGGGACGTTTGGTAGGAAGAATTACTATTGATGATATCGTAGACGTAATCAAAGACGAAGCCGATAAGGATTACCAGTTAGCGGCGGGTATTACACAAGACGTTGAATCGAATGACAGTGTTCTCGAATTAACAAAAGCGCGTTTGCCATGGCTTTTAATTGGGATGGTAATCGAAATTGTGGCTTCTTTTGTATTGAAAGGAAATGAAGAAGTGTTCAAACTCCATTCTACGTTAATCATTTTTGTGCCTTTGCTTTCGGCGACAGCTGGAAACATTGGAGTTCAGGCTTCGGCGATTGTTGTTCAGGGTTTGGCAAATGGAACTTTAAAGGAATTTAGCCGTGGTTATTTTACTAAAGAAATTACCGTTTCGATGATTTCAGGAAGTATAATTTCATTGCTTTTACTGGGCTACCATTCGATTATGTACCAACAATATTTAGTAGGATTTGCCATTTCAATTTCGATGATTGTTGTCATTTTATTTGCTGCTACTTTAGGAACTTTAGTACCGCTTTTTCTGCATAAAAATAAAATTGATCCCGCTATTGCAACAGGTCCGTTTATTACAACAACCAACGACGTTTTTGGAATTATGCTCTATTTTGGAGTGGCCAAATTGATTCTTGGAGTTTAAGTTTTTTGCAACAAATTAGTGGATTAGAGTGATTTAAGATCTGTAAAATCTGCGTAATTTGTGGCTGAAAAATATGCTATTAACCAGCCAAAAAATAAGCAATGAAAGTACACATAATAGGAGGAGGAAACCTGGGCGTTTCTGTTGCCTTGGGAATTGCAAAATTTTCTAAAAACCATCAAATTACAGTAACGAGAAGAAACACTGCCAGTATTCAATACTTATCTGAATACGGAATCACGGTTTCTTCAGACAATAAACATAATATTCAGGATGCCGATGTGGTGGTTTTAACGATAAAACCCTATCAGGTTGATACCGTTTTGGCAGAAATTTTACCGGTAATTGCAGGTAAAACAATTGCTTCGGCAGTAAGCGGATTGTCTCTGGATATGCTTCAGGAAAAAACAAACAACGCATTGCCGGTAATCAGGATCATGCCGAATATCGCTGCCCAATTTGGAGAATCAGCGACTTGTATTTCTTTCCCTGAAAAGAACAGAGAAAAAGCATTGCCAATTGTTGATTTATTTCAGGATCTGGGAACTGCTCCGGTTATCGACGAAAAATTAATGGACGCTGCAACAGTTTTAGGCGCGTGCGGAACCGCTTATGCATTAAGATACATTCGCGCGTCAATGCAAGCTGGAATAGAAATTGGTTTTGATTCGAATACTGCTTTGGCAATTGCGGCACAAACCGTAAAAGGAGCCGCAAAAATGTTGCTGGAGGAGAAAGTACATCCGGAACAATTAATCGATCGTGTAACAACGCCTCAGGGTTGTACAATCGTAGGTCTAAATGAAATGGAACACAATGGGTTTAGTTCTTCCTTGATAAAAGGGATTAAAACTTCTTTAAAACAAATTAAAGGATAAACTTTAAAGGAAATTCCAATATTTTAAAATTCCAAATTCCAATTTGATTGGGCTTTGGAATTTTTTGTTTTAAAATCATTTGGTTTTTTGTCATTTCTGTAAAGGTTAGATATTTCGGTAACAAAATTTACCTTTAATAAATTTTGTTGCGATGAGAAATAATAGTCAAGATTCGACATTAGAAAGAAACTATTTAGAAAAATATCGTTTCTTAATAAAAGAAT
>Ga0247739_10000024_pt1 | contig 136949 bp, 102 predicted proteins | sample UWRJL058202B2_FD_180943 | JGI IMG/M metagenome (GOLD analysis project Ga0247739, IMG submission 180943) | Plant litter microbial communities from Arlington Agricultural Research Station in Wisconsin, United States - UWRJ-L058-202B-2 | ecosystem: Environmental > Terrestrial > Plant litter >... | reverse complement strand
ACTCAAATACTATGGATTGAAAATCCATAGGTTTAATACATTGACTGAAAGTCATTTGAACCCTTCAATATCCGCACATCCAGCGTATCGCAAACCTGGCGTATCAAGTCCCTGCAACGCAACTGGATATCACCTCGCAAAACCCCATACCTATACTTTGTGCTCCAAACTATATGCACATGCAACTGGTGGACACTATGGGAACCCTTTCGCAAATTTTCCATCCTACAAACTTATTAGATTTGTAGAAGCTAAAGCCTTGCACTAAAGTGCATAGCTCGGGCCTACCGTTTTGAGACCAGTCGAATTGCCAACTGGCCCCTATAGGATTGCGGCCTTAATAACTTTCCTTTATGGGTAAGGGCAATTAATAAACCTCTTCCTGCATGGTGTTTCACCTCCAAGTGATGAAATAAACCCTTGCTCTTCATAAACGGAAGCATTCTATTCCTTAGGCCATCTTCCCTCCCTACAACCCAATAAAGAACTCCTTTGCCATTTTCTCCCCCGTTTCCTTATTAATAATAACCATCGCATAAACAACCGCAGTGTTCAGCGAAACTTTATCCAACTTTACTGCAAAGGCTCTGTATAAATAAAGGAATTGCTTCCCAATAGCTGACCCATTGCATTGATGAGTTTTAATTCGTAGGGACATTTGCCAATTCATTGATGTTAAATGGCACAGAACCTGCACGGATGGATGATGGGTCGTGGGTGGGCAATATTTTTTGCAACAGGTTCAATTGCAACATTTTATTTTGTTGCAATTGTTTTTGTTGCAAATCCTATGCAACATTTTTTATGCAATAGCTTTTTTTGTTGCATTTACTTTTGTTGCATTGTGCTTGTTTTTACCGCCCCATTGCTCCAAGTCTTATAGCTATTTTACACATGGGTTACGGTTTATATTTAGGGCATAATTACTATGCTCTAAATAGCCTTCTCCATATAAACAACTTCATCTAGGGGATTTTCATAATAAGCTGCGGTAACAACAAAGCCATGTTGTTTATACAAATGAATGGCCGCTTGCAGCCGCTCCAATGTGTCCAGTTTCATTTTGGTGTAGCCGATACGTTTGGCATGTTTCAATAGTTCCATCACCAAGGCATCACCAATTTTATGCTTGCGGAATGCAGGACGAACAAATAACCGCTTCATTTCGCAAACCCCATTTTCCTTTAATGGTTGAAGGGCAATGCAGCCGATAGGCTCCTTGTTCCAATAAGCTAGTATTAATGAACCAGAGGGCGGTCCATATTTTTTTAATGGGTCCTGCAGCTCCTCTTCAAAACTTTGAAAGCAGAGGTCAGCATCCAGTTCTGCTCCATAAGCTTTGAACAGGTCACGCACGGTATCCAATTCTTCTGTGGAGCTGGTAATATGTTTGAGCGCTAACATAGCCAACAAAGTTATCCTTTGGACGTATTTGTCCATGGAGAACGGGGCAATTCTGCCAGATTTGGGGCATAAAAGAAAATTTAATCGGCTTTAATTCTTTTTTAACTCAATGTTTATAGGGGTTCCAGCGGATTGGGCTCCATTCTTTCAAAATATGATAGAACGGTATGGAAAAGAGTTTACTTTTAGTCCGCATGATTCATTTTCCTTTTAAATAAGGCTATTTCCTCTGCTGGCTTGGTCGTTATTGTCCGTGTTTAATTACCATTTGCCTACAATTGGGAGTGAGCCTAATTCATAACCCTGCATAAAACAAAGTCAATGATTTACTTCGTAATGATTGTCTTGCTGCTATCGCTTTGCCTAACCATTCGCTTTGGACTATTTGTTCCAGAAAAAAAAGACTTAACCGTTTTAATGTACCACAAAGTTTCTACCAGTCAAAAAGATGCTTTAACCGTTACTACAAGACAGTTAGAAAAACAGCTTCAACACTTACAAGCGTTGGGCTACAATACGGTCACAGGTAAACAGGCCATTGATTTTATTGAAAAAAACGAACCCCTTCCTCCCAACCCCTTATTGGTCACTTTTGATGATGGCTACGTGGATACGCTGGAACTGGCTTATCCATTGCTGCAGCAATACCAGGTAAAAGCCACTATTTTTCTGCCCTCTGCTGATATACAGCAAACAAATACGGCAAACCAATCTGTCCTGTCTGTGGAGCAATTAAGGACAATGGACCTGAACCTAGTTGAATTTGCCCTGCATACACATACGCATTGTGACTTTAAAAAAGCAAGTTTAAAAGACATGCAGCATGAGCTATTGGAGAACATGCGTTTTTTTAAGGAAAACGAATTGCCCTATGCCCCTGTTTTTGCTTATCCCTATGGTGCCCGTCCAAAACACAAGGCAGCCCTAGTTGATATGAAGAACCTGATGAATGAGTTAGGTGTAAAAATGGCTTTCAGGATTGGAAACAGGATTAACAACTTGCCCTTGAAAGATATTTACGAAGTGCAGCGATTGGATGTAAGGGGAACAGACTCCTTCTGGGAGTTTAAAACGAAATTGAAAAAGAGGAAGAAATACAATGTGAACTGGACTATTGCCAATATGGGCAAAACCCTCAGCTTACTCAACTTGAATTACTCTTTCCTCCGCAAGAGATCAAAGCCCACCTTTAATTAACAGCCGCCACTATAACATTTCAGTGGTCAAGAAAAGACCCCAACTTATATAAGCGTTGGGGTCAATTTTTTATATAAAGAAGTTTATACCTAGCGCTATCCCGGCACCCTAGAAATATACTTTTCTATTTCCTTTATCTGGTCAATCACCTGTTGCGTTTTTGGTTTCAGTGCTTTTGCCCTTCTGAAAAAGTCTTTCGCTGCCCTGAATTCCCTCTTGTTCATGAATATCTGGCACATGCTTAAATAGGCAACCGCTTCGCTTTCTTTATCGGGAATGCCCAAGCGGATGGCTGCACGGATATAGCTTTCACCTTGTTTCAAATCGCCTTTCTGCATGCACATCATGCCCAGTTGCAATTTGTTTGCCCCTTCAGCCTCTGGCATGGGCGAGCCGATTTCGGAACTTTTCTTCAAGTGCTTTTCTGCACTTTCAAAATCTTGGTCCATCATGGAAAGGTTGCCCTTGATAGTATAAAAAGTGGAACGTACAGGCTTGTACAAAAGGTTAGGGAACCAAACAGTATCCAGAATCTTTTTCACCTCGTCTGTATTGCCAGCTTCCATGGGTTCCTGAATCAACCGCAATGGACCAATGAAGAAATGGCTTGCCAAACCGATAATCCCAACAAAATACAGTGGGAATGTTGGCCAGAAACCGGCAACATGGGTAACGTTTAGGAGAATGGCACCAACAATGGCCACCAAGCTTAGCCAGAAACGGTATTTGATAATAAGGTTGTAGAATTTCATTGTTTTATTTTCAGGCGGCAAAAGTAAAGGAATTGCTTGTTGATGGAGCTATTAAGCATAATTGCTTGTTAAATGTGGTGGCCATTTTTAAAATTTAAGGCGTTTTTCATGGAATATGCAGCTTGTTAAGTTGGTGTTAGTCAAGTGTTACTTATTTTTACTTAGTAATGAGAGCAACTGTTTTTTTCATATCCCTATTCCTTGCTTTATTTGGCGGCAATAATCTGCACGCAAGTACTGTTTCCCATCCCCATGCTTTAGCAAAATCCATTGAAAAAAATTTCGGTAACGGTTCCATCAACATGGATGTACCCAAAGCTGATTTGGGAAATGATGGGCAGTTCAGTAAAAATGCACTGCTTGATTATGATGAGATAGACGATGACGATGAAAGAAATGCCCTCGCCAAAAAATATAAGGAAAGGGACCTGGCCAAACACAAAGCACCGCATTACGCTGTCCTTACCCTACACTTCTTCTACAAAGCCCCCAAAGCTACTGCACTTATCAGTGCATATACATCCCCTATATACATTCTGCAAAGAACTTTACGAATTTGATTGTAAGCATGCTGTGCTAAGCCTGTACATGGAATGCTGTTGGCGTATCCATTGTATTGCTGCTTGTACTGTGCCTCCCTATTGATGCTTGCCCTAATATGAAAAAAAAGTAACCCCTCAAGCATTCAATCGCTTAATCATCAAAATAATACCATGAAGAGAATTGTCGTGTTCACAGGGCTTATTGCCCTATTGTGCCAAACAAGTTGCACACCCAAAAAAGAAGAAAAAGAAGAGGCAGTGAAGTTTACCGCCACCAGCCCCTTAAAAGCGGACACTATTTTTACCAAGCAGTATGTTTCGCAGATAAGGTCCGTGCGGAATATAGAAATCAGGGCCCAAGAGAAGGGCTTTTTGCAGAATATTTATGTGGACGAAGGGCAGTTTGTAAAAGCTGGTCAAGTCCTTTTCAAAATAATGCCCAAAATTTTGGAGGCGGAAGTGATGAAGGCACAGGCCGAACTAAATGCTGCAGAAATTGAACTGCAGAATGCAAAGTCCCTTGTTGAAAAGAATGTCATTTCCAAAAATGAACAGGCAATGGCACAGGCCAAAGTGGACCAGGCCAAAGCGGAACTGTCCCTTGCCAAAATTCACCTGTCATTTACAGAAATCAAGGCTCCATTTGATGGTACCATTGACCGTATCCCATTGAAGTTGGGAAGCTTGGTGGACGAGGGGGCTTTACTGACGAGCCTATCTGACAATAGTCAAATGTTTGCCTATTTCAATGTCTCGGAACCGGAATACCTCGATTATCAAACCAATATTAAGGAGCGTGGAAGCAAAAAAGTTGATTTGTTGTTGGCCAATAACCAACCGCTCAAATACAAAGGTGAAGTGGAAGTAATTGAAAGTGAATTTGATAGTGAAACAGGCAATATCGCTTTCAGGGCAAGGTTCCCCAATAATGATAAGCTGTTAAAACATGGGGAAACAGGCAAGGTATTAATGACCCTCCCCTTAAAAAATGCCTTGATTATTCCCCAAAAGGCAACCTATGAAATACAGGATAAGCTGTATGTTTTTGTGATTGACAAGAATGGCTCAGTAAAGTCCAGAAATATTACCATCAGTGGTCAAATGCCTGACCTCTATGTTATAAAATCCGGTCTGGCAGAAAATGACAAAATACTATTGGAGGGCGTGCAGAAAGTAAAGGAAGACGAAAAGGTCCAGTACGAATTTGTGGAGCCCAAAAAAGTGGTGGCAGAACTCCGCCTGAAAGCAGAGTAAGATTGCGATTACATTAAAACGTCATTGCGACACAGTAAGCAATCCCGCTTAAGTCGATAGAAGGATTGCTTCGTTTCTCGCAATGGCAAAACGTTCCATTTTCACCAAACACAATTTCCCATGTTCAATAAGTTTATACACAGGCCCGTCCTATCTATTGTTATATCCCTCATCATCGTCCTTTTGGGCGTGCTGGCCATGACGCATTTGCCAGTTACACAATTCCCCTCCATTTCGCCGCCAAAGGTGAACGTGACCGCAGAATATCCCGGTGCCAATGGGGAACTGATGATTAAGTCTGTTATCATTCCCTTGGAAAGGGCATTGAATGGTATCCCCGGCATGAAATACATGGCATCCGATGCAGGTAATGATGGGGAAGCCTCCATTCAAGTGGTATTCAATTTGGGTACCGACCCCAACCAAGCATCATTGGCCGTGCAGAACCGTGTTGCCTCTGTAGTTAATAAGCTTCCGCCCATTGTGGTACGTGAGGGCGTGAAGATTACCCGTGAGGAATCGAACATGCTCATGTACATTAACTTGTACAGCACGGATTCTTTGGCAGACCAAAAATTCCTGTTCAACTATGCGGACATCAACCTTTTATCAGAATTGAAAAGGGTAGATGGTGTGGGCTTTGCCGATATTTTGGGCAATAGGGAATATGCCATGCGTATCTGGTTGAAGCCTGACCGCATGTTGGCCTATAAAATATCCACCGATGAAGTACTGAAAGCATTGGGCGAACAGAGCTTGGAAGCGTCCCCGGGCAAAACAGGGGAGAGTTCGGGCAAAAGGTCCCAAGCCTTTGAGTACGTACTTAAATATCCCGGTAGGTTCACTACCAAAGAAGGGTATGAAGGCATCATCTTAAAATCCACTGCCAAAGGTGAAATCCTCCGTTTGAAAGATGTGGCGAACATTGAATTTGGAAGCTCGATGTATGACATCTATTCCAACATTAACGGTAAGCCTTCAGCAGCCATTATCTTGAAGCAGTCCTATGGCAGCAATGCCAGTCAGGTAATCAAGGATGTAAAGGCCAAGATGAAAGAAATCAAGGCCAACTCCTTTCCAAAGGGGATGGACTATGAGATTAGCTATGACGTGTCCAAGTTCTTAGATGCCTCTATTGAAAAGGTAATTCATACTTTAATTGAAGCCTTTATCCTAGTAGGCTTGGTGGTGTTCCTGTTTTTGGGCGATTGGCGTTCTACCCTCATTCCTGCCATCGCTGTTCCGGTTTCATTGGTAGGTACATTCATGTTCATGCAGTTTTTTGGCATTACGCTTAACCTCATCACACTCTTTGCCTTGGTGCTGGCCATTGGTGTGGTGGTGGACAATGCCATTGTGGTGATAGAAGCGGTGCATGCCAAAATGGAGGAGGAGCACTTATCGCCCCTTAAAGCTACCCAGCAGGCCATGCATGAAATTAGCGGGGCCATCATTGCCATCACGTTTGTAATGACAGCCGTGTTTATACCCGTGGCTTTCATGAGCGGTCCCGTAGGTATTTTCTACAGGCAGTTCTCCATTACCATGGCCACTTCCATTGTTCTTTCTGGTGTGGTCGCTTTAACGCTTACCCCAGCCCTTTGTGCCATGATGCTGAAAAACAATCATGGAAAGCCGAAGAAGAAAAATGTAGTGGACCGTTTCTTGGCTGGTTTCAACAATCGTTTCAATAAATTGACAGGCAGGTATAAAAACCTGCTATTGCTGATTGTAAACAGGCGGTTTGTGACTTTTGCCGTGCTATTGGCATTCTGTGCTGGCACTTGGCTGCTAAGCGGTAGCGTACCTTCCGGCTTTATTCCCAATGAGGACCAAGGGATGATTTATGCAGTGATTCAGACACCACCCGGTTCCTCATTGGAAAGGACCAATGAAATAGCTGAAAGGCTACAGAAGGTGGCTGAAAAGATTGAAGGTGTGCAGTCCGTATCCTGCCTTGCAGGCTATGAAGTGCTTACCGAAGGAACAGGTTCCAATGCCGGTACCTGCTTAATCAACCTGAAAAGTTGGGAAGAACGTAAGAAATCTGCTGTGCAGTTAATTGAGGAACTGGAAGAAAAAACAAAGGATATTCCGGGAGCCACCATTGAATTCTTCCAGCCGCCAGCCGTGCCCGGTTATGGTGCTGCAGGTGGTTTTGAACTCCGTTTATTGGACAAGGCAGGAACCAGTGACTACAAAAAGATAGAACAGGTTAATGCAGACTTTGTACATGAACTGACCAAGCGTAAGGAACTTTCTTCCGTATTCAGTTTTTACAGTGCCAGTTTCCCGCAGTACATGCTGCATATCGACAATGATATAGCCCAGCAAAAAGGGGTAACCATTGACAATGCCATGAGCAACCTGTCAACCTTGGTAGGCAGTAACTACGAAACCAACTTCATCAAATTTGGCCGCCAGTACAAAATCATGGTACAGGCATCCCCTGAATACAGGGCATTGCCAGAGGATATCATGAAGCTGTACGTAAAAAACAACCGTGATGAAATGGTGCCTTATTCTGCTTTCATGACCATGGAAAAAGTATATGGCCTGTCCGAAATAACAAGGCATAACATGTACACGGCTTCAGAAATAAGTGGTTCCGCAGCAGCAGGTTACAGTAGCGGTGAAGCACTTGCCGTGATTAACGAAGTGGCACAAAAAACACTACCGAGGGGCTTTGGTATTGACTGGGCAGGTATCTCCAAGGATGAGTCTTCCCGTGGCAATGAGGCCGTTTATATCTTTCTTATCTGCTTGGGATTTGTTTACCTAATCCTCGCTGCACAATATGAAAGCTTCCTGCTTCCATTGGCCGTTATCCTCTCCTTGCCCACTGGTGTATTTGGTGCTTTTTGTTTGCTCAAGCTCTTAGGGTTGGAAAACAATATCTACGCACAGGTGGCCATGGTGATGCTGATTGGATTACTAGGTAAGAATGCGGTACTGATTGTGGAGTTTGCCGTTCAGAAACACAAAAATGGGGATACGGTTTTGCAGGCAGCCATAGAAGGTGCCAAGGTAAGGTTCCGCCCAATTTTGATGACATCCTTTGCCTTTATTGCAGGTTTGATTCCATTGGTTTTTGCTTCAGGGCCTGGTGCTATTGGCAATAGGACCATTGGAACTGCTGCTGCTGGTGGTATGCTTTTCGGGACCATTTTCGGGGTAATCATAATCCCCGGTCTCTACTACATATTTGGAAGAATGTCAGAGAAGCATATCCTGGTAAAAAATGAAGAAGAAAATCCCTTAACCGAAGAAATAGACAACAATGTATAAACTCAAGAAATATTCATATGCAGGACTTATTGGTTTTTGCCTGGCCATTGGCAGTTGCAAAATACCCGTGTTCACACAAAGGGACGAGAACAGGAGTACGCCTGTTTCCTTTGGCAGCAATAACCAGGATTCTATCAATACTGCTCAAAAACAGTGGCGTAATTTTTTTACGGACAGGACCCTGATTAGTTTAATTGATACTGCCCTAAAGAACAACCAAGAGTTGAATATCACTTTGCAGGAAATTGAAATTGCAAGAAATGAAGTTCGCATGCGGCATGGGCAGCTACTGCCAACCGTTGGTTTAAGGGGCGGTATTGGTGCAGAAAAAGTGGCAAGGTACACCAGTCAAGGGGCTGGTGATGCTTCTACTGATATTGAACCGGGAAAGGAAGTTCCTGAGATTTTGACTGACTTTACCGTAGCTGCTTATGCCAATTGGGAAGTGGATATTTGGAAGAAGCTGCGGACAGCAAAGAAAGCTGCCATAACCCGCTACTTGGCATCAGTGGAAGGCAGGAATTTTGTGCTAACCAATTTGGTGGCCGAAGTAGCCAGTTCCTATTATGAACTGCTGGCACTGGACAATCAGTTGGAGATTGTAAAGCAAGGCATTAGGCTACAGGAGAACGCTTTGGAGATTGTAAAAATCCAGAAAGAGGCAGCAAGGGCTACAGAGTTGGCCGTGCAGAAGTTTCAGGCAGAAGTACTGAAGTCCCAAAGTTTGGAATTTGACCTCCTCCAGAAAATCAAGGAAACGGAAAACAAAATCAATATGTTGTTGGGCCGTTACCCCACTGAAATTCCTAGGGAAAAAGGCAATTTTATGGAACTGGTTCCTGCATCTGTAAAGGCAGGCATCCCCTCCCAATTATTGGCCAATAGGCCCGATATTAAACAGGCAGAACTTCAATTGGCTGCAGCCAAGCTGGATGTGAAGGTTGCAAGGGCTGAATTCTACCCCTCTCTTGGTATAACAGCAGCCTTAGGCTTGCAGGCATTTAAGCCTTCTTACCTCATCAAGTTTCCTGAATCCATGCTTACTTCCCTAGCAGGGGACTTGGCTGGGCCCTTAGTAAACCGTAACGGTATCAAAGCAGAGTTTTACACTGCCAATGCAAAACAGGTACAGGCCATGTACAACTACGAGCGTACTATTTTGAATGCTTACTTAGAGGTGAATACAGGGCTTTCCAGCATCAGCAACCTTGAAAAAAGTTTCGACCTGAAATCCAAACAGGTGGATGCACTTAACCGGTCCATCAATATTTCCAATGACCTTTTCAAATCTGCTAGGGCAGATTATTTGGAAGTGCTGATGACACAAAGGGATGCGGTGGAAGCCAAAATGGAATTGATAGAAACCAAGAAGAATCAATTGAATGCGGTAGTGAATGTTTATAAAGGGTTGGGAGGGGGATGGCAATAAGCAAAGAATAAACCATTAACCGTTTTCATACAGCATGAGGTTGAATAAACCGATAAAAGCCACTCCTGAAAAGGAGTAGCTTTTATTATTAAGTCATATAACGTTTGCTAGATGTTAATAGAATAAAAAATCGCTTCAAATTTCTTATCAAAGGGAGGCATAATTATATCAAGGCTACGTTGCTCTAACATCATTTCTCCAGCATTTTCGATTTCACAATGACTTCTAATTGAATTTTGTTTGTAGTGACTACACTTGAAGAATGTTATAATAGACCTTAATTGATTCTCATCCAATTCATCAGCTTCCATTAGTCGGCAAGCCTTATAGCAAACAAAAAAAATGTTAGAATCAAAATGAAATACTAGATTTCTTTTATTGTGCCCTATGCCAAAAATCCTCTTGGAAACATGAGGATTATAACAATCTTTTTTGGAGTAACGGCTGTAGTCAGAAACATACAAATAGCTTTTGTCTCTGAAATCATTTTTTAGCAGAATATTAATTAACTCTTGTGATGCCTTATATACGTTATAAATTTTAAAGCAAGTTCAAACAATTGCTTCATACTTAGCAGTTCACATTTATGACCATTTTTTAATGTACTTCAAGAGTCGCCTATATCACGTCCGTTGACACTGAAATATAGAACCACAAAACCACAATCTCATGTTCGCATTATAATTACTTATTATGACAAATAATTAAGCACAATTAAATAATTCATCTTGTTCTAAAATAATCATCATTTTTGTTGGCATGCGGATGAGCCCCCACTACTTTATCCTTATTATATGGCTTGCCATTGCCAGCTCCTTGCATGCCCAACAGTCGTCGACAAAGGAAGATGGGCTGGTTCGCAGGGAAGACAGCGTTAAGGCTGCACTTAACCAGCCGATACAAGACTCCATAAAATTCAAGTTGTTATTGGGGCTAATCAATTTATACCAAGATGTGCAGCCCCAAAAAAGCTTTCAATGGATTGAAAAAGGGAAGGCCATTGCTGCCAATAGCAAGGACTACAACAACCTGCTCCTATTCCACACCATGGAAATGCGAACCAATAGCAGGCTAGCATTGTATGAACAGGCCATGCTGGTAGCAGAACGTGCTGCCTATTTACTGAAAGAAAAAAAGGTACAGCCAAGAATCAGTGCTGGTTACCATCTCCAAAAAGGGCAAGTACTTTATAAGATGGCAGCCTATGACAAGTCTGCAACCGAATTTAACCTTGCTGCAGATATTGCCAAGCAGTACCAACTAGCCGATGTGGAAGTGAAGGTGCTCATTAACCTTACCCTTGTGCAGGAGGCTCTTGAAAGATATCCTGAAATGCGGGTGCAGTTCCTGAAGGCTCTGGTTATTGCCGATAAAGCTGGCCTTGGGGAAGATGCAGCCAATATAAAGGTGAACTTGGCTTTGCTGGAAAGCCGTACCAATAACTATGGCAAGGCCATAGAATATTTAAACGATGCATTGCCTTACTATCAATCGCACCACAATGATGTATCTGTGGCCCTTTGTTATGCCAACCTTGCTTATGGTTACCTGCAAATAAAGGAATATCCCAAAGCACTGCAGCAGGCATACGAAAGCTTTGCTATCAGGACAAAACTGAACGACCAAGGGGGAATAGCCAAACTGCACATCATTCTTGGGCAGGTGTACATGGAAACAGGCAAATTCGATTCTTCTTTGGCACAACTCAACAGTGGTATCGCCTTGGCCACGAAGCTGTCCATGCCCCAATATTTAAAAGATGGTTATAGTGCTTTGGCAAAACTGTATGAACGTACCAAACAGTACCAAGCAGCTTACGAAAGCCTGCAGCATTACAATGAATGGAAGGATACGCTTTTTCAAAAAGACAAACAGAAGCAGTTGATACAGCAACTGAACCTTTACAAGGCCAAGTATGTGGACAGTTTGGTGCAGCAAAAGGATATTGCAATTGGCAAGCAGAAAAGCACCATCAACTTTTTGTGGATCCTTGCAGGGGTTTTTCTGTTGGCCCTTTTGCTGACTGTTTTATGGCGTTACCGGAAAAAACAAATCCATGTTATAGAAGAACAGTCCAACGAGTATGCCAACACTGAAAAAAATCAACTAAAGGAAGAGGTGGAACGCCTTAATGGGGAAGTTAAATTATTGCAAGCCAACTTAAAACAGGAAACCCGTGAGGACTTGCTGAACCTTAGGAAACTGGTTCAGGAAAGCAACCTGCAAACAGAGGGTTACTGGAACGAGTTCCTGCTCTTGTTCTCCAAAGTATATCCCAACTTTTTTGAACAGCTAAAAACAGACTACCCCCAACTTACCCAAAATGAACTCCGCATCTGCTCACTCATGAAGCTTAACCTGAGCTTGTTGGAGATTGCCAATTTGCTGAATGTTACCCCCGAAAGTGGCAGAAAAGCCCGTTACAGAATCTATAAAAAAATGAACCTCACCAGTGACAAGGATTTTGTAGAAAAAATCCTATTGTTCTAGCCCTTCACAAATTTTCTCTTTTAAAATAGCTTATAAACAGCTTCCTGCCACGCATTTGTCCCCAATTGCCACGGTTAAGGGATGGCTTGCTGCATGCCTTTAATAGTAGGTTTGCACTGGTTACCTATCCATCTTCTCCCTACTGTTTGCATCCAACTGCTCATACAAAACTTTCTTATATCCATCCATCTTCACTACTTCAAAAAGAATTACTATGCTTAAACGGGCCAGTTTTTTTCTTATTGCTACTTTTTTTTGGATGCAGCATGCTGCTGCACAAACCACCCTTGCGGCAGGGGATATTATGTTCATCGGCTGGAACTCCAATGACAACATGACCAATGGGGCAGAAGCCAATGATGATTTTCTTTTTGTGCTGCTGAAAGGCATAGATGCCAATACCAAAATCTATTTTACAGACCTTGGATGGACGGGCTCCAATTTTCAGCAGCGTCCGGATAATGGATGTTCCAGTGGTCAAGGGGATGTTACCAGTGGCTATGTGGAATGGACAGCCACCACCAGTATGCCTGCTGGTACACAGGTTTTGGTAAGGTGCAAGTTTACGCCCAATACTACATCTACAGCAGGGGTAGGCACTTGCAGCGTAACAGGTCTATTGCCTACTTTTAACAATGCCACACAGTACATGAGCTTGGGCAATTCAGGAGAGCAGTTCTTTGGCTTTCAAGGTACATGGAACGCTACCACCAAAAACTTTGCTGCTGTTACATTGCTGGCTGCTGTTAACTATTCTGCTGTATGGGATAATACCATAACGGCCTGTACCTACAATCCAACTGCAAGCAGGGACCCCGGCAGCAGCATGGGCAATTATGCGTTTCTCACTTCAACACTCCAAATAAATGGTTATTATAACGGTCCCAAAACAGGTGCTGCAGCCACCGTTAGGACAAATATATTGACGGCCAGCAACTGGGTTTTTAGTGGCGGCAGTGCTACCCCAACCTATTCCTTGCCCCCTAGTGGGTCTTTCACTGTTGGTTCCACCAGCACCATCAGCTCCATTAACCGAACATCCACTTCGCCTACCAATGCTAGCAGTATTCAGTTCACAGCCACTTTTGCAGCCAGTGTTACTGGACTTACTTCTTCAAATTTTTCACTTAACACCACAGGTGTTGCCGGAGCAAGCATTAGCAGTGTAAGCGGCAGTGGCAGTTCTTGGACAATTACTGTAAACTCAGGTTCAGGCAATGGAACCATACGATTGGACATGGCCAACTCTAACAGCACCAATCCTGTAATGACCAATGTTCCTTATACAGGTGACCAGACTTATACCATCTACAAAACCAGCAATACCACGGATTATTTCCGCACAAAAAACACCAGTGGAAGCTGGTCAACAGTCACAGACTGGGAAAGTTCATCGGATAACAGTTATTATGTAACAGCCAGTGCCGTTCCTACTTCTTCGGCCAACAATATCACCGTGCAATCTGGTCATACCATTACATTGAATAGCGTGGACCCATCCATTGATGAACTGACACTTGTAGGCATTGTTAGTTTGAATGGCAGAACTTTTACCGTAAACAGCATTGCCGGTAGCGGCACATTTACAGGCTCCACCACTTCCAACCTGAGCATTGGAGGAACTACTGGTGGCAGTGCTGGTACAATAAGGTTCACTTCTGGCAGCAACAACCTCAACAACCTTACACTCAACAGAACAGGTTCATCGGCAAGCGTAACGGTTGGCAATGCCGTGAATATATATGGCACGGTGACCATTACTGCTGGCACCTTGAACACGGGCAATTTTGTTATACTGAAAAGTAACGCCAGCGGCACTGGACGCTTTGCTAATTTAACAGGTGCTATTAGCGGCAATGTAACCATGGAAAAATACATTCCTGGAGGCAGGAGAGCTTTCCGTTTTATTGGGCATCCATTTACAAATACATTGGCATTGAGCAATATTATGAGCAACTTGGACATTACGGGTGCTGGTGGCACCAGTAATGGTTTTACTGCTACAACGTCCAATGCTCCTTCTGCTTATTATTATGACCCCATTGTTGGCAATGGTTCTACAAGCAGTGATCCGGGCTGGACAGCTTTTACCAACACCAATGGCAATGGTGCCAATGCTTGGAACCAGTACCAAGGCATTCGTTTGTTAGTAAGGGGAACACCGGGGCAAGGCCTTATTGGCAATACCTATACGCCATCCGCCACCACATTAAGCTATAGTGGCAGCATCAATACGGGAACGCAAAGTGTGTTCATACTAAAGGGCAGTAATAGCGGCTATAATTTGGTCAGCAACCCTTTCCCTTCGCAGATAGATTTGAACCTTACTACCCGCGGAGGCAATATCGGCACTTCATTTTGGGTATGGAATGCGAATCAGGGTACCAAGGGCGGTTATACCAGTAGCCTTTTTTCTTCCAGTTACATACTGCCTTCGGGAGGAGCCTTTATTGTAATCACTACTGCCAATAGTAGCAATATTCTGGGTTTCCCAGAAAGTTGCAAGGTGAGCAGTACTGCCAGTACATTGTTCAGGCAGACCAACGCACTGAACCAATTGGAGCTGAAACTGGAATCGGATTCCATTTTCTGGGACAGGCTACTGTTCAACTTCAATGAAGGCATAGCAGCAGGTACAGACAGGAACGATGCGGCCAAAATCTACAATCCAGATGTAAACTTCTATAGCTTGGGAAGCAACAAGGAACCTTTATCTATTGATTCAAGGAAGCTAGATACGGCCTATTCCATTCCATTGGCAGTATATACCAATCAGGCCAGAAACTTTATCCTAAGCGTGGAAGATATCACCGTTGCAGACAAGGAGCTATGGCTGCATGACAGTTATTTGGACCAATGGGCAAAACTGGAAAAAGGTAGCCAATATGCATTTAATACAAATAGCAGCCAATTATCACAGGGAGAAGGCCGCTTTTGTATCGTGTCCAAAAAACTTTCAGTATTACAAATACAACCTTTACTGGCATTTTCTGTTTCACCCAACCCGGTAAAGGATATCTTAACCTTCACCTATACAGGGCTGAACAAGGAAGAAGTTTCCACTTTAAATGTTGTGGGCATGGATGGCAGGATATTCAAAACGCTATCGCTGGGCAATGTTGAATCGGGCAGCGGGAATATCAACCTACAATCTTTGACCAGCGGCATGTACACTTTGCATTTGCTTAATGGCAGTAACAAGCAGTCAATAAAATTGATTAAACAATAACAGTTTATTGTTTTCACTACTTCAAACAAAAAAATGAAAAAAATAATCATATATAGTTGCTTTATAGCATTCATTTTCCTATTGCCATCCCTATTGCATGCACAGCCAGGTATTGGCGGTGACGATGTGGATGACGTGCCTTTGGATGGTGGTCTTAGCCTGCTAGTAGCGGCTGGTTTGGGATACGGCGTAAGGAGACTGAGAAAGAACAGGGAAAGATAAATAGCTATAAATGCAAAATTGAATAAAGCCAATAGTATTACTATTGGCTTTATTTTTATCCCTTAAGCGTTTTTCATTTGTTTCCATAAACATCATTTTTAGTTGTGAAATTTGTGGTTTAAAACTGGCACAATTGTCATCAACAATTTTGAAAAGTATGCAGACGGTGTGGATGAAAAAGTACTGGCTGCAGCACCAGTGGCAGATGGTTACCTGTATGTGCAACAAGAACAAGGGTAAAAGCCCAAATTGAGCTAAAAAAATAATCATGAAATGCCCGTTCAGGGGCATTTCTGTTTTTGGAACTTGACTTTATCACTTTGTGACCAACTGGATGTGACCAACTGGATGTGACCAACTGGTTGGTCACATCCAGTTGGTCACAAGGCCCAAAAACTAGTTCCTCGAAACCTCAAAGGTAAAAATGAATGTGGGGGGCTGTAGATTATCGGTTAAGCCCAACCTGACAATTCATTAGGATTCCATATTAATACAGTTCAGGAGCCGTATTGAATATGGAATTGTTCCTTTGGTGCCAATAAGGATAGATAGGTGTGGTATCGCTTGCGGCATCCAACCTTTTAACTTGGTTCACTGTCAGGTTCCAACCAACAGCTTCAAGGTTTTGTTTCAGTTGGGCTTCATTCCTTGCACCAATGATAATATTGTCAATTGTTGGTCTTTGCAGTAACCAGTTCAAGGAGACCTGTGCAACACTCTTGCCTGTTTCTGCTGCCACTTGGTCCAGCACATCTACAATGCCGTACAAAAATTCAGCGTCCTTGGCTGGGCCGTGACTGCCCAACTGATTAAAACGGGAACCTTCTGGCAACGGATTGCCCCTTCTTATTTTACCTGTCAATTGCCCACCTGACAATGGGCTCCAAACAATGGTACCCACATTTTGGTCTATGCCCAATGGCATCAGTTCCCATTCAAATTCCCTGTTGAGTAGAGAGTAGTAGGCTTGGTGAGCTATGTATTTTGACCAACCATACCTTTCGGAGATGGACAATGATTTCATTAAATGCCATCCTGAAAAATTGGAGCAGGCGATATAACCAACCTTTCCACTTTGAATTAAGGTTTCTAATGTCCGCAATGTTTCATCAATGGGCGTGTTGGCATCAAAACCATGCATGTGGTAGATATCAATATGGTCTGTCTGCAAACGCTGCAGGCTCGCCTCGCACTGCTTGATGAGATGGAAACGGGATGAACCGTAATCATTGGTATTCTCCCCCATCCTAAAAGTTGCCTTGGTGGATATCAATACCTTGTTCCGCAGTCCCGTGAGAGCTTTGCCTAATATTTCTTCTGCCAACCCTGTTGAATACACATTGGCAGTATCGAAGAGGTTTACACCCGCATCTAAACATAGGTTGACCATTTGTGTTGCCTCGTCAACCTGAGTGGTTCCCCATGCTTTAAAGAATTCGTTACCACCGCCAAATGTGGCAGTACCAAAACTTAATACCGGAACCCTTAATCCCGATTGTCCTAATTGCCTGTATTCCATAAAATATGTTTTAATAATGTTTTCCTGATGCTATTGTCTTAATGCTTCACCATGCAAAAGTACTAGGAGGCATTGACGGGATACGGAAGAAGATGAGGTTATTCGAGCTTTTGGGGAACAGCTTAAAGGCATTTTAAAAGATTCTGGAAAATGCAGTGAGACCAACACAACGGTAAGACTAATGAAAGCTAATACTCTTGATAAAAAAAGCAGCAACATATATGTTGCTGCTTTGTGGTCCCGCCAAGGGTCGAAACTTGAACAAAGACAAACCTCTGTAAACAAAAATTTACTCTTAGGAATAGAATTTCATTCACCTGTGTTCAAGCTTTTTCCCCAATGTATGTAAAAGGGGCCAACCACAAGGCTAACTATTGCTCATTATTAACTTTAAAAAACCAAGTACATAATATAAAAACATCAAACCTCAAATAGCTTTCAATCGCAATCAGCAAACCAGTTATTTCCACATCATTCAGTTACGAACCGCTGGAAGAAACCTTGACATTAAACATCAAGGAGCAAAAATACATATTGGCATTCCGAAGAAATTGCTTTCCGGGAAAACCATGTGGGCTTAGTCCAGGTACTGTGGGTGTGTTGGTAAGCAATGGTCAGCTATTGCGAACTTTTCTGTCAATTATATTGGCAATTAAAATAGCTCCGCTCCTTAAAAGGATAAAAACTTAAAAAGTTCTAACAGCTCTTATACCATAATAGCTATTTTTTATACTCGGAACAGCGTTTGTATGATTGGATTGAGACCAAGCCCATAACCTATAAACACCACTTATATCTGCCAAAGTTGATTCCGTAGAACTCCAAATATGATAACTAGGATTCGTGTTGGATGGATTTACTACTTTTTTAATAATTAAATCAACCTCATCTTTTGAAGGCAAGTACCAATCTGAATAACCATTCCTTACTAAATCGTTACATATTTTTGCGGCATAACTTCCTGTATTTCCTTGAAATGCAATAATAGCATTGGTGTTTGCTTGTCCTGTACCAATGGCAGATGCGTATACTCCCATATTGGAGTTTTGGTCAATGGACCATTGTGCATTGCCAATATCGACATTAGTACACACCATCCCATGCTTGCCGCTTGCATCCACATAGAATATAATACCTCCATAAGCGTTATCTCCGACTGTAAGTGTCTCACCTGTTTTGAAAGTTTTAATATCGCCCAAAGCTTCTGCAATCACATTATTAGCATAAAAATAAATAGAATATGCACGATAATAGTATACTGTAGCAGGATTTAAATTAGATATAGCACTTGTAAAACTCCCGACTCCATTTGTTGCGGGCACTTTAGGATCATAATAGGACAATCCTTCTTGAGTGGTACTAATACAAATTCCCCTCAGAATGTTGGCAGTTCCCGAACAATTAAAATTTGCCTCACCGCTAGCTATGGCCGAAGTAGCAGTAATAGAGGAAGCGTTTCCTGTAGAAGCAATTAATTTACAAGTAATTTTTTCATTGCCTATTTTTACATTAATAAAATTTTTTATGTTAGGCCACAAATCACCCAAAGTTTCTGGTAATTGGCCATTGGGGCTTCCTCCCAGGGCTTGCAGAACAGGGTTGATATAATCACTATTCCAGCTATTAGCTAATTGCGAACTTCCAAAGAGAATAGCACCAAAATCTCCCGTTAATGAAGATCCTATTCCGTCAAATGTAACGGTAACAGGCGTTCCTGTTGCAGATGAGACTAGGACCTGAGTGACCGTACCAGCCAGAACGCCTACACCAATTGCAGCCATACCTGTCAATCCTAAGGCCGTTACGCCTGTTCCAACATATACTCCTGCTAATATTGAAATTAAAGTTACATAAGTGGCTCTTGTTCCTTCAATTCGTCCGCCTTGAGCATTTGCAGTAGGAATAACAGCCTTCATAAACGTCAAGAAAAGATCGTCTTTCGGAGGTGATTTCGAATAGGCTAGGTCAAAACTGAGACTGTTGACTAATTTTGAAATTTGTTCATTAGATAATTTACTCGCCTTCTTAAAACTGGAGGGACTTTTTAAGACATCATTCATATAATCTCCAAATGTGCTATGTTTTTTTAGTGTTGCATCTTGATGAATTGCATGCTGCGAAAAATCGCAGGCTACCGACTTTATCTTATTAAAGTCTTTTTCGCTGTATTGAAAACTGAAACCCTCTATGGTAATATTCTTATCCGGAGACAACAATAAAGTAATTACTGCGATACCCTTGTCAAGATTTGTTTCTTCAAATCCAACAGTATAGACAGCATATTGAGTTAAACCTTCTTGAGCTTTTTCGCTTTTCTTGCAAGCAAACAGTAGACAGGCGGCAGTAATAAATGTCAATAATCCCTTCATAAAGTGACAATTAGATACAAAAAATGATGTATGCTTATTTGAGTTTGTAATATAGCAAAAATTGTGTGAATTAAATAAGGGCCTCATATATCTAATATGATCATTGTTTCCTGATGTTTGTGAATAACAGGAAAAATACATTGCAAAATAACTTAAATGCAAGTGGATATAATTACTCCAAAATGTACATACAATCTGAAATCCAACAAATAAGACTTTAAATACCATACTATAAGTTCTTTTCGTTTAAGAACTTATTATTGGGCGAATCAAACAGCAACAGATAACAAGTTATGGTTCCAGTTTTTCTTAATATGTTGGCTGAGCCTCTTAGCCGAATCAAGTTTAGATAATTTTATATAAGTTAAAAAGCTACTTTCTGTTCTATGGCCAGTCACTTTCATAAGGTCAATTGTTGGGAAACCTTGTATGAAATAATTTGATGCAAACGAACGCCTTGCCGTATGAGTTGAAACACACTTCCATAGTTCCTTATCGGGATTGGTGGTTATCCTCCCTTTATCAAAGAAGCACCCACCTGCAAGTTGGCATATTTCTTTGATGTACTGGTTGAACTTTTGCTCACTGATGGACTGAGGCAAGCTGTTATGGTTGTTTCTGTATTTATGAAAGATTTCCCTAACTACCGGGTTACACGGGATGATAACCATTTCCTTTGTTTTTGTGGTGATTACTTTTAGGAAGTATTCGCTTTCAATTGTTATAATATTCTCTGGTTTTATATTTGAATAATCACTATATCTGAGCCCAACGAAACATCCAAAAACGAACAAGTCACGCACACGTTCAAACTTGCTGTTAAGGGAAAGATCTAGCTTGTAGAGTTTCATTATTTCATCCTCCGTTAAAAAAGTCGCATCAGTTTGCACCTCTGGCATGGAGAACTTCCTATGTCTAAATGCAATGTTTTCGGTATAGCCAAGATCAACTCCTTCGTTCATGAATACCTTAACCAGTTTTATATTCTTTGCTATACTGTTTGGGCCTAATCCTTTTTTCTTGAGGAAGGAACAATAACTGTAAAAGAAGTCAAGTGTTATAGTATCAAAACTTACTGGAAATTTTGTCTCCTTCTGGAAATTGGTTAAGTGCCCTTTGGCTGTAGTGTAATTTTTCCTTGTGTTGGCACTTCTTTCCCTTCCCAAATATTTTATGTCCCCTGAAATGAACCGTTCTATAAGTTCAAAGATGGTCGGCATACCAAGTTTCCTTTCCTCCTGGTTGACATTGTACTTTATAAAATCCACTAGGTAGTCCCGGATAACAGAAGGAACAGGAATGCCATTGGAGCATTCCTTATTATAGGCAGACTGGCAAACGTTTTCAAGCTTGTCAAGCAAATCATTGAGATAGTATTTTCCATCTGTAGTAGTAATGGAATTAACCTTGACACGTTGTTTCTTGCTGTTCCAATTCGATGCTTCAATTGTTTGGTTGAAAGCAAAAACAAGCTTCTTTTTCGAGTACTTCAGTTGAAGGTAGATCAGTGATTTACCTGTGTTCGGATTTGCTTTCTTTAAATAAAAATTTGCTTCTGGCATGGTTGAATGTTTGATGGAAAATGAGGTTTGAATAACACTCAAAGTCCCCCAAAGAATTTGCCAGGCCTGCAGGCATGACAGCGTAGCAGTTCATTAATGTTCATTAATATTCACTTTTATAAACATGCGAAAAATCGGCAGTGGGTTGTGTTTTGCTGAGTAGGATCATGACATAATAGAGATAAGCTAATCGGCTATTTATAACTTTGGAACAGACTGTGTTTTATGATAGCATGAAAGAAACATATTGATGGGTCAAATAATTATAACCCCATTGATTCTATTGCTGGATAGTTCTATAGTTAGATAAAACAAAGGGTTTTTTGCCTTGCATGTTGCAATGTGTTCTATGTTAGAGAGTGGCAGTAAAAAAATATTTAGTGTTCACCTATGCTCACTAAGGACCGCCTAAATACAAGTTCTATATTACATTATAATTATCCACAATTCAATATAATTTGTATTGAAATCCATCCTACATTTGCAATATAGCATTACCACACGTGCAGGTGAAATAACACTGGTAGAACAGGCGATTGGTAGATAACGCTATCAAAATCGCAGGAACCTTGGATTGCAATGGAATTATTGGACCCCCGTCGAGCAGGAGCAGGCCGGTACCATTGATTGCCTAGGTTCTTTTTTACTGGCTTCTGAAAGCGACAATGCTGGAATTTGAACAACTAATATTAAGCCTGATTGTACAACAAGTACAGGGGCTGGTTCTTCTCTTTCGCTCTAGTTTATGTAATCACATTAGTAGGCTATTCCTAGCGTCCATCTCTATATGTGGAACAGGAAATAACTACTAATGCCCTACGGTTACCTAGCTAGAGTGGTCTCCCTTGCCGCAGAAAACGGCATTGACCAAGCACATCATTATTAAACCTCTTTTTCATGAAGAAAGGTTTTATGCCTAAAAAGGCAAAGAATGATGTCATTGGCACAGGAGCAAAAAAAACAAGCCCATCCTGTGGCCATGAGACATCCAAAAAAGTAAGCACAAGTAAAGAACAAATCAACCAAGTACCTGACAGGCTCTTGACGACAGAAGATGTCAAGGAACTTTTGAAGGTTGGCCGTACAACAGTCCATAAGCTGATCAGCGATAAGGTGTTGGTAGTATTCAAGCTAGGCGGCATCAATGGCAAGAGCAGGCGTAACTACTTCAGCCACGCTCAGGTGATGGCCACCCTTTCCCCGATTGAACGTATTAAGATTACGTCTCAGAATCACAGCCAAATCGGCTTTTCCGATTAAACAAAAATCATGTAAAAAGAGGTGTTTGCCCCTTTTTACATGATTATATTACTAAAATTTAAACTTTATAAAACATGAACTTGATTGAAGTGAAAATTCCGCATTCACTGAACATGAACGACATGATTGAAACAGTTGCACCAGAACAAAAAACAGAAGGTAACCTGGATTCCAGCGATAGAGCCGCTATGATAGAATATGAAGCAGATGTTGCAGAATTCTTTTTTGGTAACAAAGATGGCATTATGGTACAATTGGAAGATGGAGAAGTTGTATATGATGAGAAGCATAGAAGCCTGTACAACCTTAAGGTCAAAAAGAAGAACCTAGTTTTAGATGACGTGTGCCATCCCAAGGCGACACCCACGCTTCCAGTTACTGGAAGTGAAACACAAGAGCATCAAGATGCGGCCATGTCCCAACGTCCCGGGACAGCCACCTCTCCAGCATTGCTTGTGGAGGCTCTCTATATGTTAAATAACGAAGCCGAAGAAAGTAAAAAAAGTGAACATATGTCCTATGGGACATGGGACACTAACAGTAAAGGGGAGGGCAAGAGTGGATGGAGTGGCCTTTCCCACGACCCGTCCCGTGACCCGTGGGACAGGTCCCTTTTCTCTGAAAAAGAGTTCAAAACTTCCTGCTTCGAAAACCTGCCGCCCTTCTACAAGTTGGTTTTCAAGAAAGCGAAGGTAAAGAAGCAGTTGACAGACCTGCAGCTAGTTGTGCTACTGGCTGGCCTGAGTGCGGTTTTCCCGAACTATAAGTCCTACTACAACAATGACATTGTGGAGAGCAACCTATACCTCGCATTGATAGCACCTTTTGGGTCTGGGAAAGGCAATATGCGGTTCATAAAGGCCATAGCTGCTAAGATAGACAAACGTAAAAGGCTAGAGGCAGAAAGGCAACTTGAGCTTTACAGGATAGAGATGAAATGCAGGGATGAGGGCGATCCTGAACCGGAGAAGCCCAAGTTCCTCAGGTTCCTTATTCCGGCCAACAGTTCCGCTGCGGGTTTCTTTTTCATCTTCCACGACAGTGGTGGCAGGGGGGCGATTTGGGAATCGGAAATTGACACGCTTGCGATGATGTTCAAGAAAGACTACGGCAACTATTCCGACCTGCTCAGGAATGCCTACCACCATGAAGGTTATTCGATCTTCCGCAAGACAGATTTTGAAGAGAGGTCACTGGATGAAATGTACCTGACCGTCGTCCTATCGGGGACATTTGGGCAGTTCCTCTCCCTTGTTCCCATTGTTGAGAACGGCCTGTTCAGCAGGTTCACCTTTTTTGAGATGGCCAGTGACCCGGAATTTGACAATGTTTATGACAGGACCAACCAGGGCCTTGCTGCCTTCTTCGATAAATATGCGGAAGTGTTCGACAGGATACACGAGCAACTTGAAAGCAGGGGCAAGAACCCTGTAATGTTTGAATTGAAGGTGCACCAGGAAAAGCAACTGATGCAGTATTTCGCAAAAGTAAAGGCCTCCCTTCTTGAAGACGTTGATGAGTCCCTTGCGGGTGTGGTGCACAGGATGTCCCTGATGTGCCATAAGATAGCAATGATACTCTGTGCCGGCAGGAACATTGAAACCATTGCAACAGCAAGTACTCTTGTTTGTGAGGACATTGATTTCAACAATGCTTTTGAAATCATAAAAACATTGGCACTGCACACACTGTCGGTTTATAAGAAAATGCCCAACCCTGAACTTGACGAACAGCAAAACAAGGCAGCAATAAAGGTTACCGATGATCAAATTGCAGAAATCATGAACCTCCATAGTCATGGTGTGTCATTGCGGAAGATTGCCCAGGTTGTCCTCGGCAGGGCAACCAGGCATGAAACTGTGGCCCGTATCCTTAAGAAACATATACAAAAATAAAGCAAGATGTAGCAGGCCCTACACCTGCCACAGTTAACCTAAATTTTATTTATGGACAATATACTATTACGGTATCCTGATTCTATCCTCAATAGAGAGGTTGGGTATTTCCGGAACAAGAAGATAACGAAGGGTGACACTATCAATCTCCTCGAATGGCTCACCCAACCATGCTACCTGGGCACCATGGATGAGATAAGAAGTTGTGACGATGATGAAAAGAGAAGCCTCTTGAAAGGCAAGCTGCCATGCATTTCAGTCAGTGGGATTTTCAGGACACGAAATGAACAAAACCTGATAAGCCATACCAAGCTGATTTCATTTGATATTGACTTCAAGGACAATACCCACATCACCAATTACAGTACCCTCATAAGCCAGTTGTCGCAGGTAACAAATATTGCGTACTGTGGCAGGTCCGTTTCCGGAAAAGGATGCTGGGGAATTGTACCAATTGCATATCCTGAAAAACACTTGCAGCATTTTCTTTTCCTGGAAGAATGGTTTGCATCGTTCGGGATAGTGATTGACCCCTCCGGCAAGGACATACCACGCTTGCGTTTCTTCTCCTTTGATCCGGATGCCTACTTTAACCATGGTGCCGAGGTGCTAAAAAAATACAAGGAGCTTAAAGAAGAACCAAAGGAACAGCAGCAGGCCAAACCCTTCCCCAATGATCCGGGGAGGGACAGAAGGTTGACGGAAAGGCTCTGCGAACTCATCGTCTTAAAAAAACTGGACATTACAGGAAAGCGTAACCAGTGGCTTTCCATAGGTGCTGCACTTGTAAGCGGTTTCAAGGAGTCTGGAAGGGATTACTTCCACACAGTAAGCAGGTACAGCAGCAGCTACTCCAAAAAAGAAGCTGATGATGCATATAGCAATATAATCCGTACTGGTCCTAAGAGCAAGTTCGGCTCATTCATCCACTTCTGTAAGCAGGCCGGGATAGGCATTGAACGTACTTATATCCATCATGGTGACGATTTCATATTCATTGAAAATTAACAAAAAAAAATATTACCCATTATGTCAAAAAACAAATTTTATGTTGTTTGGGTTGGCAGGAAAACTGGCATCTTCTATAGTTGGAAAGAATGCCAGGCCCAAACGGACAAGTTCCCGAACGGAAAGTATCATGGATTCAAAACAGTTCAGGCAGCCGAAAAGGCTTTTGCAACTGGATGGGAAGCTTACTATGGCAAACCTGTTCATGAAGTTGTTTTATCTGAAAAACAGCTTCATGCTATAGGCAAGCCGATATTGAACAGTCTAAGTGTTGATGCGGCATGGAACACACAAACAGGTGTGGTCGAATTCCGATGCGTAGGCACTGGTTCAAGGAAACAAATCTTCAGCAGCAACTGGTTCAAGGATGGGACAATCAACATGGGAGAATTTATCGTAATAGTCCTGGCGTTGTCATATTGCAAAAAGCATGGGCTTACCTTGCCAATCTATTCAGATAGCACTGTAGCAATAAAATGGGTTATGCTCAAAAATGGCATGACTAAGCATCCCAGGACACTGCAGAACAAGGAACTCTTCCGGATGTTTGACCGTGCCAATTCATGGTTGAAAGAAAATGAGTCTCACAATGCTGTGCTCAAGTGGGAAACAAAGGCCTGGGGAGAAAATCCTGCAGACTTTGGCAGGAAATAACACAAGCGAAAAAAGTTGTTGCAATCCTTATAATGAAAAGTAAACTCTTTAATTAACCTGTAGACTTAACAATACATTTCATGGTTTGCAACAACTTTTTTTCTTATCAAGAATCAAATGAAATCTTATTTAATATGAGTGAAACGCATTGATTATTGTGAAACAGAAAAGACTAATTCTCTTTTTTGTTCTTAAGCAATGTATTCTTAATTAATTCATTAAATGTTTTCCAAGCCGCAGCCCGTATTTTACTATCATCGCTCTCACATTGATCCTTTAAAACTCTAAGTGCAACAATTTTGTCATACCTAATCTTTAAAAAAGGAAGTGTGCCGATAGACATTAGAACTCTAATTAAAGAAAGCGTTTTTTGTGGAATGACCTCCAAAAGAAACGGTGAGCTAAGTAAATAGTAATTAACTACGAAAGAAATAACTACAATCACAATGATTGTATTCCAATATCCAACGATAATCTTTAGTATTTGTGCTGACTTATTCACGACTTTAATTCTAAATAGTTAGGAATAGCAATAACTAATTCAAGATTCTTTGAATTCAGTTTGTTATTGCGATCTTAAACCATTAGAATTGTCGTAAAACATCAAGCTTTTAGCTTTAATGATGTCTCAGCATGCGAATTTGCAAAACAATTATAATTTGACCCAATGCATGAAAAGCTGCATAAGGATTTTCGAAATTTATATTTATAGGTATAAATTGGAATTAACTCAAAGGCTTTCAAGTTTTGATTAATTCCACCTGAATGAATTCTATACTAAATGTAAGATTGTTTTTGCAATTTTCAATATTTGGTATTACTTAAATTTTGAGGCCATAATTTTCAACAAGGGTTTTTAATAAATTTAGGTTTGGATTACTCAAATCAAGATAGGCAGTAATTATATTTTCATCTTTCTCAAATCTTGAACTCTCTGTAAAAATTGTAGTATCATCATCTTTCTCCAACTCCTTCAATTTATGTTTCAGTTGTTGGTGAACTCTAGCTGCTTCCGCAAACTGTTTGTTATTCCACAATTTGTTTTTCTGTTCAAGTAGTTCCTGCAGCTTCTCGTTCTTATAATATGATTTGCAAGGAACAACAGTAATGACTAACTGTTGTTCCATAATGTTTTTTGCAAGTTTATCAAATTCAAAACTGACTACATGAGGAGACAGCGATTCGTTCAATAGATTATTCAATTCTTCCATCATTTCATTTTGTTTAAAGAAACTATTATATGGTTGTTTTTAAATTTGGCTAGTGTGCTATTGTTATAATTAAATATGAAGTAAGGCCATCATGGCCAACGCATCTTAAAGTATAATTACCATTTGGGAATCTTGAAACATCAATTGTTAGGCCGCTGCTATTGATCGAGTTTGTTACCCTGCCATAAGCATCAATTAAATCCACCCTCTTAAAATCCCCAGTGATATAGATCGTTGAAACTGCAGGATTAGGATAAACTGAAATTTTGTTTCTTACCGCCTTGTCCAACGTTTCCGTTTTTGAGTAGGCAACGGAACCGTCCTTGTCAACAATCCTCAGCCTGTAGTAAACCCTAGGTGAAACATAAACAGTTTTATCAGTATAGGTATATTCCTTGGGAATGGAACTATTGCCAGAGGATTGAAAAGAAGTAACTGCTTTAAAGTTCATGCCATCGGAGCTTGCTTCCAAGACAAAGTGTGCTGTATTCAGTTCGGAGAGTGTTTGCCAACTCGTAACCGCCCCTTCAGTTGTGCCGTTTATCTTGAAGTAACCAAGCACAACAGGCACAACAGGGTTCGTTATCTTTCTTATCCTATTGTAAAGGTTGTCACCGAAGTAGATGCTTGATGAATTATCGATAGCAATATCGCCTGGCTCAAACTGCACAGTTGTTGCCACCGAGCCATCGTGCAAGCCAACTGTAGAACCACCACCTGCAAAAGGGTTTATCTTACCATCTGCAACGCTTACTTTCCTTATCCTGTTATTGTTGCCGTCACTTATGTAAATATTGCCTAAAGCATCAACTGCCACACCATTTGGTGCCATGATTGCCGAAGTTGCAAGTGCTCCGTCTCCATCGTTCGCTGGCGTTCCTGTACCTCCACCAGCAACTGTTGTTATTATGCCTGTTGCAATTGTTATCTTCCTGATCCTGAAACGCTCAACTATAATCAGGTTTCCTAACGCATCCTTGGTAAGGTTACCAAGTTCGCCAAAAGAAGCAAGCGAAGCCTGGCCACCATCACCACTAGGAGAAGTTGCACCTGTGCCTGCAAAAGTTGAAATTGTGCCGTTTGATACCTGTACTTTCCTTATGCGGCCATTCCCCCTATCGCAGATATAGATGTTATTGGAAGCATCTACCATTACTCCCGATGGGCCACTGATTGATGCGGCTATGGCCTGCCCGCCATCCCCTGCAAAGGCTGCGGCCCCGTTTCCAGCTACAGTGGAAATCTGGCCTGTAGCAACTGTTACCTTTCTTATGCGGTTATTGTCAGCGTCAGCGATGTATATGTTGCCAGCGGCATCCAACGCAATACCTGAAGGACGGGCAATTGATGCAGAAGTACCAAGCCCGCCATCTCCAGCATAAACTGCAGTTCCATTGCCAGCAACTGTTGATATTATACTAGTAGCAAGGGTAACCTTCCTGATACGGTTATTGGAGCCATCAGCAAAGTAGATATCTCCGTTGGATGCTATTGCAATACCGCTTGGCCTGTTTATCATGGCCGCTGATGCAGAACCGCCATCGCCACTGAAGCCGAATGTTCCATTGCCTGCTACTGAAGAAATGATTTGTGCGTTAGTTGCTGAACATAGGATGAGCAGCATAAGTGATAGTAAATATTTCATGTTGTGATGTTTAAGATTGAATAATTGTTGCAGAGAGGATAAGAAGCATTGATAGTATTGCTATAGCATAGTTGCTATGGAGGAGGTGAAAGGCTGTTGGAGAAAAGAAGCTTAATCAGGAAATTCATGTGGTCAGGATGCCACAAGGTTCAAAAGCGATAAAGATGGAAAATAAGACGGGGCGTGAACCTTAATCTACAATTGAACTAGGAGGAACCGGCAGATCCCAAGCAGCCAATGTGTAAAAGTAAGATAGCACACCCCTTGAGGTGCGTATCGTTACTTTTCCTGCCGCTTTGAAAGTTTTGCCGGTTTTCCTAGTTAGGAAAGTAAACTACGCTAAGTCTTTATGTCGTTATTGTTATGTTCTTATACCATTTAATTATTTTGTTCGTGAACGAAAATAAAATTCCTTATCAATTCTGACAAGTATGTTTTGAAATGCTTGGCTGAAACGAAAAATGGACAATTTCTCAAAGGCCGTGCCAGCCGTTTTAAAGCTGTTTCAAAAAGTGTTTTTAGAAACAATAAGTCAAGAAGGAGCAAAAAAGTCATTCAAATATATTCGAAACTATTTTAAAGTGTTTTGGAGGGCATTTCACAAAGCTCGTGCCAGCAGAAGAATATATTTCCTTGCAGAAGGAAGGTATTTTCTTTGATATCTAATATATCCAAGGGCTTAAAGCCTTCGATCATATGCTTGAGGTCAAGGAGTGAAAAGAGAATATTTCCTAAACATCAACTAGGATACCTGCAAAAACAATCCATTTTAAAGAAGAGTTTATTCAAAGGGAACATCGTCTGGTTCACCTATGTTAGCCTCAAAAAAACCTTTATTCATAGTATTTGTCATGAATTCTCTAGCTGTATTATCAATATAGACCAGTTGCTTTTCTTCTTTTAGATTCAGCTGCTTTCCAATATATTTTTTTTCCTTCTCCTCATCTTTTCCAAACAAAGGAGCAACATTTATTAATCTTAGCTCACTGCGGGAATTAAGTGCTTGTGAAAGGATAATATTCACATAATCATCCGCATATGAATACCCGATAACTATTATAATTTTTGCTTCATTGAAACAAGAATTTCTTAATATGGAAGAATAGTAAAAATAAGGATCTACGGAAGTCATTTTATGTTGGATCCCGAATATTAGCTCTGGCTCAGATTCAATTTTTTGGCTTTTGTATAGTTTGTTATTTAGTAAATACCAATCTACCGACCCATGTAATTTGTAGAGATTATAGTGTTTACCTTCAATTTCCTCAAAGTTTGATTGATGCCACTCATTTGTTTCTTTTGTAAATCCTAATTCAATTGTCTTGTCTTTCCCAACAATATTTTCAAAACATAAATCATAGTTTAATGTGAATACTTTCATTAAATTAGCAATATCCGTCGATAATGAAACAAAAGACTGATAGTAATTTGCCGCGTCATAACTTCTAAGTCCAACCCATTCATTTAACTGCTTACGGATGAGTTTGTGAAATTTTTTTAGATTTTCAAAATTGTTCCCTGCCAAATCAAGTAGGCGTATATTCCAGGTACCGATAAACGGATACATGATGTTACTTTCCCTTTTCTCAATCTCGGTTATAACAATAAGCAATCTTTCAACATTAAAGAGTTCATTGAATTTTCCTAAAATGCCATCAGAATAGTGAATACTACTTTTTAAATAAAAATATAAATCCTTATATGCTTTCCATTCTGCATGATTACTTATTAGGTCTTCGATTTTATTTACCATTTGATTTGAGATAGGAATACCTGCATCAGCACTGGCTCCTGCTCCAAATAAAAACAACAAATGCTCACCTTTTATTTCCATCTTAAAGTAGTTTATAAAAACCAAGGTTTATCATTTGAAATGGAATTTTCTTGATAGCCATCAATTTTTTCGAAAGCTTCAGTATACTTAGATATTATTTGAGAATAGTAAATTGAAATCGGTATTGATTTTGCATTAAATCCTCGCCAATTTGCACCAGATAAATTTAGGACATCTTGTAAATATTTTCGTTCGTCAAAGCTGCGTTGGCCACTCAAATTCAGAAATTGTATATGGACCGGGCTCGCGAGTCTCTTATCTACTACCTCTTTACCGTAAAGCAATCCTTCAAACCAAACCAAATATTCGCTTCTTGATAATTTAACGAAGCTACTCTCATAGGGCACCAAAGTATTGTGATAACTATATCCAAAATACTTGTTGTCAAGGTTTACTTTTATCGCTACAAATTCAATATCACTTATTTGTTGTATTGCATCCGAAATTGCTGAAATTTCTTTTCGTTTAATTTTAAATGGCAGATGCAATACACACGTTTTATAGTCACCCATTCTGTCACCTGTCAAAAGGTTCACCAAATTGGTTTTTAATTTCTCTAAATATGTTGTTTCAGAAGCTTCATCTGCAAGTACTTCCAGAGTTTTATACAAACCACTAGAATCTAAGCATACTGTATAAGCGAAATATTTTATAACCTCTCCCGTTTCTATGTTCCTCTTGTGGGAACTTCCAATTCCTAGTATTAGGCAATTATTATTACTTGGCTTTACTACCCAAGGTATTCCGCCCAGTTTTGCAAACATTGCAAGTGCTACATTCGATGTTGACCATTTCAAAGAATTGCGTTCGCTTAGCTTCCTATAATTTACTACTTGCAATGGAAGATTATTTTTGATAAAATAATATTTTAGAAAGTAGTAATGGTTTGATGCAATCAAATCCGCTGTATCAATTGCATAGTCTTCGATATAAATGCTTATTATCTTTTTTTCACCTTCATTTGTCTGTATTTCTTTTACTTTATCAACAATGGAAAGTAATTGCTCATTAGAATACCCTTCGACTTTTACTTGCTTTACATTACCTGTAGTTATTTTAACTCCAAACATCTGTTCTAAGCCAGGAAATGTACCAGGATTTGATCTGCCAGATAAACTTAAATAAAGCTCGTTTGCAAACGACTTGAATCTATCTTCAAAAATGAAAATAAAAATGACTTCTTTATCGATTTTCTGAAGAGGTCCATAATTCCTAATCCCTTGGAATTGAGAATTGGCAGAGCTCCTATTACTAAAAATATACTCTTTTTTGCTAAGCTGAAAAACAGGGGTTTCAATCAGTTCTCTTTCAATGTGAATCTCAGTAATTGTTCCCCCAATACTTTTTATGTTATTATAAATTTTTTCTAAAAACAATTGGATTAATGCAAACTTATCAGAGTAGTAATTTTTATTGCTTTTCCCTTGTTTGTCTAGACTTAAGCTTAAGACCTGAACATCTTTATCAAAAGGAATGGCCTTGTTTCGTGAAAACCTAAAATCGATTATAAAACCAAATCTCTTTTGTTCTTCAAAATAAAAAGGGGATAGATATATTATTTGTTTTCCTTTAGAAAAATCATGAAGCGTAAATTCAATTTTATCTTCTGTAAAACGACGTACTATGGTATATTCAAGCGGAGAACCTTTCTGAGTTAAAGTAATAGCTAATTGCTCTAATAAGAATTTTTTAGTCAACCCTATAGCATATGTGCAATGACTATCGAATTTTTCAAACCCCTCTTTTTCAACAAATGAAATCCAATAACCCTTTTTTTCTTTCGAGTCTAACTCTTCGGGTAGGTGATAGCAAAAGGTATCTTCTTCCCTAAGATCATTTTCATTCCTAAATTTCCTATATACAAAAAAGGAAAAATCATTTTCAGAAATTGGCAATATGTTTAATCTGATATTAGGCATCTAATTTCAATTTTTAGATCGATTTAGTCTCCTGTCCGACAATTTCTTCCAAATGGCTCTAAGCCTTTGAACATCAGACCGTCGTAACTTTAATTGTTTTATCAACAATTCTTCGTCAACAATATCAAGCACTTCGCTTATTTTCCTTTGACGAATAAGATTGTCTATTTTCTTAAAATTTATATTGTTTTCCTTTAGAATTGGTAATGGTAGTTCCTCTATTTCTGTTGGTTCAAAGGTCAATACACCGCCACCATAACTTCTACCAGTAATTTCGGAAAATGCAAAAGTTAGTGAATTCAAAAAAGATAATGCAAGAAGCTCTGGCTCTATTTTTCTTTTAAATCGAACTCTGTGAATGGTATCTGTAGAACATGCATCTGTTTTGTTTATTATCACTTTTGGATAATCCCCAACTTGTCGTAAAACAAAGGCATCTGGGGTCCAAAGTGAAGGTGTTATATACCAACGTTTGCGGATTCTACATTTATAACCAGTATGAAAATTCTGCTCCTCACCGTATTTTATGTAATCTTTACAAGCTTTGGGTAAATCTTCAAAGTCTTTAGCTGGCGGCAAAAACAAATAGCCATCGAAGCTGGCCTCTGCGTTTGAATCAAAATCATCTTCTTTAAATATAATTCCTTTGAAATGATTTGATTTGCCAACTACTTTTTGCGTATACGGTTTTATCTTCCACATAGCAGCAGTATCTTCATTGATCATAAAAAATTCATTGCGACCAGTAACAAGACCAACATCTACATCCATAATATCGCTGGCGAGTTTAATTCTAGGATCTGTCTTTATTTTTCTAAGCAGATGTATTTCATACTCTTCCAGAAAGTATTTGGTCCATTTTTCCGAATTGTGCTCAAGTGATTTAACTGCTGATTTTTGAATAGTCGATATATTGAGCTTTTCAAGTTCTTCTAATGAGCTTAATTCTACTACTCTTATTCCTGGATTATCGGATACATCCTTTTCACAAAGCAACAAAACAACTTCCTGCTGTATGTTTTGAAATACAAGTTTTGTAAACGTTACAATTGTAATTCTTGAAAAGAACTTTGCAAGAAATATTCTTGTTTGAGCTGCATATTTTACTTGGAATAGCTCTGCAGGGATAACCATTCCTAGTTTTCCGTTTTTATTAAGAGAGTTTGCAGATAGTACAAGGAAAGGAACCCAGATGTTAGTGAGCTTATTAGGGGTTAATCCTATTTCTTCCATCATTTCAAATGCCTTTTTCCTATGTTCCTCAGGAAAATTTTGATAACGAATAAAAGGGGGGTTGCCAATAACAACGTCATAGTGCCCATCACCATTAGCATTTGATATGTAACTGAAAAAATCTGAATTAATAATAGTTGTTGAATTTAGACCATAGCTAGCAGCTCTTCGTTTTGATTCTTCAGCCTCCCTTGCTACAAGTTCAATACCCTTAAGCAATCCAAAAAGTTTATTTTTTGGAACACCTAATTGCAAGAATCGTTTTATAGCAGCTTCAATAAAATTGCCATCGCCACAACTAGGTTCTAATACTTTCTGGGTAGGCTTAGTAATTGCCCACCTACAAATAAACTCTGCAATTGGTTGAGGTGTATAATACCCGCCACGCAATTTCTTTGAATCAATCTTTTCTACAATATCTGATTGCATTTTCAATCCTCGTTTAAATCGGTTAAAAACATTTCATCGTTTAATACGATATTCATTTCTTCATTACTAATTCCATATAACTTATTGATAAGAGTAATTAGTTTATCAGAAAGAAAATTAATTTTTCTTTCAAAGACATTTTTTCTTGCACCTAGATATACTTGCCTGTATCCGTGCTTTGTAGCAATAAGCATTTCTACTGTTTTTACAATTTCAGTGTAGTTTTTTATTTGAACTTTATCAGTAAAATCTATTTGAATAATTGGGAGATTTTCAATAAACTGTTTGCCATGTGAATAATATGCACCCCTAAACTCACTCGCACCAGCTTTCACCATCGCTTCAAACAATGGATGTGATAGGATACCTAAAATATACAGTGGAGAATATGGAGGTTTGCTTATTAAAGAATAATAGGGACCATTGCCGCCGCCAGTAAATTGTATATTATCTGAATCATGAATATAACTTGCCTTTGTTGATAAAACGGGCCAAATCAATTTTGATGTATCATGAAATTTTGTAAGGCTTTGAGATCTTCCGTACTGATACCATTTTGGCTCTTTAGAACCATTAATATTTCGTTTTGAAAGCGGTTCACGAAAGTGATTAAGATAGGCCCATGCTAAAGGATAATTTGCTTCAAGATAATCTTCCGAAAAAACTTCTGCTTTATCATCTAAAATTGTATATGGGAAAATTAGCTGAGCATTGGGAACTACTGAATCAAATAAATTAAAGGAAAGATCATATAAACAAGGTTTACAGATTGTTTTCTCGATTTCATAGTCGATATTACCTTTCTTAAATATAAACGTGGAGTCTGTCTCAATTTCTGGTTGTATAATGTATATCTTATCAGCACTGGTTTGTAACCCTACTGGGATTTCAGCAATATCCTGTAATGGTACAGTATTAGCATTTTTTAATTTATTAAATATTGCCTCTGATTCTTTTGAAACAAATATCCAAGGTTGATCAGTATATGCTTGATTAGAATATTCAACATAATTTATAGCACCAGCAATGAACTCAGGGGATAGTTTTTTAATTCGTTTGAACTTGAAATTCTCCCTTAAGTTTTTATCTAAAATCAAAATTGCAGTGTAAGTACTTCTATTTGGAAAGACCTGTGTTACACCGAAGTGAATGATTTTGAAAAGTGAACTATTGGAACTAATAAATCCTCGAAGTGCTTTACCTCCTTTTACAATAAAAAATTTGTTCGGAACAATGTAGCCCAAAACACCTTTAGGGTTGAGCAGGTTTACAGCTCTTTGTATAAACAAATAATACTTATCAAATGTGTCTGTTTCCGCAACAGTAAAACCGGAAATTTTGCTTTGATAATATTTAATTTCCTCCGCTTGGTATTTAACCATGTTCTGAATTCGGACATACGGCGGATTACCTACTATAGCATCAAAGCCCAATGTTTTTTCCAAGAATGGAAATTCGTCTTTCCAGTTAAATGGTTTTACCTTATAAAGTAATTCATCGTCATCTATTGCATCAAGATTGAACTCAAAATATTTTTCATCGACTAAGGAATTACCTGTTTTAATATTGTCATCCAGGCTTGGTAAAACCTTTTGCTTATATTTTGCTAGATAGTTATCAACTGAAGCTTCATTTTCATTTTCAAGCAACTTTAAAAGCAAACTGAATTTGGTAACTTCAACTGCATAAGGGTTTATATCAACCCCGTAAATATTGTTAATAAGGAAAGCCTGTTTTGATTTAAGTGTGAGAATATATGAGCCATTAAACGATTGGTAAATCAATTCATCGTCTATAATGCCCTCAGCAATGAAAGCAAGAGTAATTTGTTCTAACAAATAATCGTATACGGAAATAGCAAAGGTGCCGGAGCCGCAGCATATATCAGCAATCTTGAGCTGTTGAATCTCTTTCAATGTCTTACCCACAAAAATGGAAGCAAGGGTTTCTTTTACAATATTCTGAACAACTAATTTAGGAGTGGGCACTACACCACTAGATACCGCCACTTCAGGCTCTTCAACAATTGAGATCTGCGTAAGATTTATGATTGCAATCTTACTACCTAGATATCTTTCATAAATTTGACTCAGTATTGTAGGATCAACAACAGAAAAGTCATAAGGGCTTTCTGGATAATACAGTTCATTGAATATCTCAATCAGAATTTCCGCTTTGAGATTTATGTTTAAAGAAAAATTATCTTCTATAAAATCAAATAACCCAGAGTTGTATTTCTTATCGGAGTTTACAAATAAAGTTTTTAGCTCATCGTAATTTTTAATAGCCTTGAGTGTTTCATATTTTTCAATTGTCCTGTCTTCACAAATGCGTAAGAAAACAATTCTGTTTAGTAACCGTTGAATTAAAAAGTTTATATCTTCTTCGCTGAAGCCAGTGTTGTTTTGAATCACATCTACCGCCAAATGATGCCGCCATGTTTCGATTTGTTTTAAAAAATAGTCGTCGAATGTCGTTACATCGTTTTGAGTAAGTGAAAAATAGTCATCGATAAAACCAGAGGCCACCGATTGAAAAGACAGCAATTGATAAAGAGCTTCAAAGTGTTTTACAAATTCCGTAAAATGAAACGTGCTATATCTAGCAATATTGGGGTCATCTGTAGCTATAGGTTTATACCTGCAATCATACACAACTAATTTTTCAAAATTTACAAGTACGGATATTCCGAGGTTTGCATTCCAGCCGTAACGTCTCGTTTGAAAAGCCGACTTAGCTGATTTTTCAATATCGATGGAGACTTTTTTTGCTTCTATAAAAAGTTTACGAGAGCCTTCAATCCGCAAGGTATAATCAGGATTCTTTTTTGTGATAGAATTTTCTTCTTCGACATCTATAGTTTCTTCTTGAACTACATCTCGTAAGAATTGTGATCTTGCAGATTCATTGTCAACATCCCATCCAAACGTTTTCAATAGAGGATTGATAAAATCAATACGTAAGGATGTTTCCTTATACTCAGACTTCTTTAATATGTCATATTCCTTTTCAAAGGCTCGTATAAGCACTTTCAATTGCTCTAAACTCTCTTCTTTTGTTTTTGCAATTTTATATGCCATGAGACCAACCTCTTTGAATTACTGATGATATGTTTCTTTTTAATTTATGTTATACTGAGAGCTTTAAAAGTGCCAAACATACATATCTATATCAACCTTAAGCAATTTAGTTTTACAAGTGTAACATCTAAAGAAACAAACAAAACAAACCTACTAAATATTTTAGTAATTATTGTTTTTTATTTGTCTTTTTTAAAACAATTCACTCAGTATTTCAAAACCAATATTTAGATTTAAAGTTTTGTCTTGATTAAGTAAATCGATAAAAATTAAACCGCACTTTTCATAAGTGGACGGATTTTTTGTTACTGTATCATAAAATGAACCTTCTAGTTTTTCAACTTTTTTCGCTCTTCTATCTGGGTAAAGTAAATATCTTCTACTTGCTTCAAAGTAATTTCCATACGCATAAAGTTGGCGAACGTCTTCCATCGAGGTATCACTCTTGTACTTCCATTTGGTATCAAGTACAAATGATTCTTTCCCATCCCTTTTAACTAGTAAATCTGGAATAAGACTCAGGCTCCATTTGTCAGGATGTTGCCAAAACGATACGGAACGTTGAGGTAAAACTTGACATTTAGTGTCTGGATCATGGCTAGCATTGGAGAGCATTCTGAAAATGTAACTTTCCCAAAGTATGTTCATATCGAACATTATGGCAAGAATACTATTCGACCCGCCTTTAATATCAGGATGGTAATTAAGTAAAATAATTCTAGCTAATTCAATTGTTGTTCTATATCGTTCTGTCTTACGGTCATACACAAGCTTCTCAAAAAGCTTTGATGAAATATTTTGCGGTGTGCATTCGGGAAAATCCAGCAATAGCCTACTTGCCTGTTTTGTGAGGCTTTCTGAAACTTTCAATGTGGTTATGCAACATAAAGTCTGTTCAATAATGGCATTATAGACATTGTTTTTATCGTAAACCTGATGGGCAACATAGAACCGTTCTGCATGAACAGCATTCTTTGAAACTTGCTGATTGAATAACAGTTTTCCTTTCAAAGCATTTTGGTTGCTGGTGTCAGTCCGGTATTTTTTGACAAGGCCACTATGCAACAGTATTTCAGCATTTTGAAGGAAAAGATACAAATATGCTTCGAGGACACTGTGTTTTCTAAGAATGATATCGGCATGTGTTGTGGTCTTGGCTTTTACATCCAAGCTTATAGCGAGCATCTGCAGCAATACCTTTTGCCATTCATCCTCATTTGCTTCATGGCGGTCTGTCTTGGGCAGGACTTCTATTGTCAAATTACCAACTTTAATAACCCCAACATAATTGAGAAATTTTATTCGGTCGAGGTAGATTGAATAGTAGTTGCATCGGGAGTTTTGTGTGAGGTATTTGGCAAGTAAAATAAAATGAATCTTCCTGAACACAATATTCCCTTCTGGTCCGTATTTTTCATCTACTACCAGCCAACCGTACTCATAAACCCTTATCGTGTCATTCTTCACCAACTACTTCCTTTAATGCATTAATAAGGTCAAACTTTTCGTCAATTTCTTCAATTATGAAAACATCCCTATTCAGTTCTGTATTGTCTCTTACAGCAAACGTTGGTATATAGTTATCCTTCTTCTTGACAAAGCCATTGCCGAGGACCAATCTTATTTTTCCATAATCGTTAAAAAAATACTCCTTCAGTAACGGAACAATTTTGTTTTTGAAAACTTCCTTCAATTCATTTTCATCTTGTATATCAATGAAATAGGAATGACCAATCTGATGATCTTTGTCAATCAGGTAAGCAATCCTTTCGTTGACACACTTAAATATTTTCCGTAAGGGCACAAGGCTCTCGCCAATTGTTTCCGGTACCATTTCATCCCGGGGTCCCATGAATTCAAAACTGAACCTCCTTCTTAATGCTGTGTCAAGAGCCTCAACACTTCTATCTGCGGTGTTCATCGTTCCTATGATGTACAGGTTAGCAGGAACAAAGAAGTGCTTTCCGGAATAAGGGAGCCTTAACTTTAAATATTCCTTGTTTCCCCATCGCTTCGTTTCTTCTATCAAGGTTATCAATTCACCAAAAATGGCAGCAATATTGCCCCTGTTTATTTCATCAATTACTAGAACTACCCGTTCAGCTTCGGCAGAAAGTTCCTGTACAGCATCCGTATAAACTCCTTCTTCAAATTGTTTTATGATTTCTTCTATTGCTGATTCTTCCTCCTCAATAACTTGACCTGGAACAAAAGTTTTCTCGAATTCTTTGAGCCCTTTGAAAAGAGCATAAAGCCCAGAAACTCCTGGGTGGTCAACCAAGTTCTTTATTGGTTCCAAGGTTGTCACCTCGTCTATATTCTTGATATTGTCATACAATTTCTGAAAATTCTCTTTAGTCTTTGGTTGCCCTTCTTTTTTTCTTTTGGATTCTTTCGCTTGGGTGATAATTGAGTCATTACGGTTTATCCTTATTACAACAGTTGGGTTACCACGCAATGTTTGAAACCTTAGTTGCTTTCCATTGTCAAGATCCACCTGTAAATGTTCAACAAATGCATCATAGAGCATATTGAAACTGATATTCTTGGATGCCGCATCGGAATTTGCATTCTTCCACTTTTTATAACATAAAAAAGAAGCGTATGCAGAAGCCTCTTTAAAAAGGCCCGGTTTAATTGTATAGCTAAGTTTTGATCCTTGCTCAAGATCTGTTTTCTCAAGTTGGTCTTGGTTAAGTACAGGTTTGATGCCCTCTATGAAATCCTCATAACTAAGGCTTTGATGGAATGTTATAAACTTGATGTTATTTTTGCTGTATAATTCATCGAACTTTTCCTTGGTCCGTTTCCTGTCATCTCTTTTCGCTGCATCACCAAAATCAAAATCCGGGTCTATAATTTTAACAGCTTTCTCAATTGTACAGAAGGTTTTGCTAGTGCCAGGTGGGCCATAGAGAATGGTATTTAAGTTCATCAAATTCTTTTTATGCATTTGTGATGGTGTGCTTATTTCCGATAGGTCAATATTGATATTTAAGTACTCCTTTATTGATTTTAGCGTATCTGGCCATTCCAACCTCCAGACCGATGTCCTTAGACCTTCCTGTACTTCTAAATCAGTAATCCCTGTTTTAAGCCATTCTACATTTTTGCAATGAGGAAAATCAAGTTCCGGCTCAAAAACATAGTTATCGCTGATGACTTTGCCAATAGCTTTCACCGATGAGCCTTCGGCAACAATAACGATATCATTGGGTTTAATATCCTTGTAAAAATTAAAGATCTCTCCCGCCTTTCTTGTTTCCACTCCCTTGTCCTTGTAGATGTTTAGCTTTGAAAGACCATCTTTAATACTGGTCTTGTTCAAGGGTTCATAATCTTCTAAATCGCCTAAATCAGGCCAGCCGATGGAAACAACATTGTTTTCGATCATCTCAGGCAATATGGATATGCCTGATTCTCCATCAGTGCTGCCTATTCTGAAATAGCTAACTGGTTTGCCTGCAGTGATTTTATCCAAGTAGGCCTTATATGAAATTTCAGGGAAAGAATTTGTACTTGCAATCTTGATTCTTTCATAAGAGTTTTTTAGTTCTGTAAAAGATGAAGAGTTTATGGGAACCCTTATAGTTTCCGCAACATATGGCCTCACAGCCCCATTCAAACAGAGAAACTCTTTTGGGTTTACCATAAACATGCCCTCGGTTATTTTTGGCAAGCCCACACTATGGATGCTTAACACATCTACAAAATCTTCGTCTGTCACTTTGTTTGCTACGAGTTTGTCGAAAAATGCCCAGAGTCGGTTTATCTCATCATTCGTCCTGGACCCTTTATAAGGAAATAGCCAGAGTTTTTGAGGATTGGAAGTTGGGATGCCGCAAACGTCTTTTACATCAACATCAATTTCCCATAATTGGCAGAGAAGACGAAGCATTTTTTTCCTGCGGAGATCGCCATACTTATTAAGGTAGCATATGAAGGTGAACGGATCGATTTCATCCAGCTCCATGCTTTCGCCATTTACATCTTTGTCGTTGAAAACATCTGCTCCAATTTGTTTCAAATCCGCCAAAAGTTGTGATTGTTTGTCCTTGCATGTCAGAAGTTTCTGGACTATTTGACTATAGGCTGGAATCCAGGTATACATCATCTCCATAGCAAATTTCGTTTTTTAGTGTGTAAGGGCATGATTGTTTTATCAGCTTATGCTCACAATCTAAATATTATAAATCATGTAACTACCTAAAAATATTGGACACTTAAATTACAGGGAAGATTAGATGGAATTGCTGCATAAAACATGGCTTAATAAGCAAACCGAAACGATTCAGGGTGTGAAGAATGAATCAATGCAAAACAGTTTTCTTTTTATAACGACAAAACCTTTTCCAAGGCTCTCAATATGTTCTTTAAGTATCAGAAGCCAACAGGTGGGCAAACTGGTTAAAAAGAAAAAGCCCAGAAAACCGTCGGACGGTATTTCTGGGCCTTTAAGTGGTGGTCCCGCCAAGAATCGAACTTGGATCTAAAGTTTAGGAAACTTCTATTCTATCCATTGAACTACGGGACCAATTAAGCTGAACTATGATAAAGCATTTTCAACTTGGGGACGCAAAAATAGGGGTTTTGCCTTTTTGCACAACTGCAGTTTCCTTAAAAGCAAAAAAGATCGAGAAAGCAAGTAGGCTTCCTCAATCTTTTTGTATGGAAATCCTTACCTATCAATTGAACTCAATACCTTTTTCATGAAAGCATTGGCTGCATCCTTTTCCGGCATTCCTTCCGCTATCATTTGATGCACCTCCAATGCACCGCACATATTGGAAATCAGTTCACCAATGACATCTATTTCTTCTGCCTTCAGGGATCCTGCTTCAGATGTGCTTTCAAGCACTTTGATGGCTGTTTCGATTTCTTCCACTGTGCTGGTCCGCTGTATCTGCCTAATTACGGGTAGCTTCATCAATCAAGGTTTTAAGTTGGTCTTCTTTGTTTGTCTGCACTTGGCTCAACAGGGTTCCGTCCTTGAAACTGGCAAATGTGGGCAGGTTGTTTACGCTTGCCAACTTGCGTGAAGCAGGAAATTTCTCTGCATCCACCATTACAAAAACGGCATTGGGCTGCTCACCTGAAAACCGTTTGAACTTTGGCTTCATCAAGCGGCAATTGCCACACCAGCCTGCTGAATACTGTACAAGAACGGTGTGGTTTTGTGCCACTATTTCTGCAAGGTTATCTTCTGTTAGTTCTATCATACTTGTATTCTTTGCCACGAATGCACGAATAACACGAATGGGATTCGTGCAATTCGTGCATTCGTGGCAGTTAATTAATTCTTGGATAAATAAGCTGCAACGCCTTCTGCTGTTGCCATCATGGCTTCTTCGCCTTCTTCCCAATTGGCTGGACAAACCTCTCCGTATTTCTCCACATGCAACTGTGCATCTACCAAGCGGATATATTCATCAATATTCCTTCCCAAAGGCAAATCATTGATGGACTCATGGCGAATGATACCTGTTTTGTCAATTAGGAAGGTACCCCTGAATGCAATGGGATTGCCATTGAATGACCATGTTCTGGTAACTGCATCAAAAGCATATTCACCGCCCAATACACCATAATTCAGGGAAATAACCTTAGCCGTATCCGCAATGATGGGATAAGTCACGCCTTCAATGCCCCCATTGTCCTTGGCGGTGTTCAACCACGCCAAGTGGGTTTCTTCCGTATCTGTTGAGCAACCGATTACTACGGTGTCCCTTTGTTCAAAATCAGCCAGCTTTTCTTGAAAAGCATGGATTTCTGTAGGGCATACAAAAGTGAAATCCTTCGGGTAAAAGAACAACAGCACATTCTTCTTGTCAAGGTATTGTTCCAAACTGAAGTTCTCTACAATCTCTTCTCCATTAATTACTGCACCTGCCGAAAATTTGGGTGCCTGTTTGCCAACTAGTGCCATCTTTATTTTGTTTTATTGGTTATAATAATTCCATTACCAAGCTTGGCTTGGTTCAGTATGGAAGCAATTTCTTTGATTGAAACGCAGCCTGCAATTGGCTGCTGTTTGTAATTGGCTGCAAATAAAAAGCATTTGCTGTTAAAGCGAGCCGAAATAGGAAAATCCTTACTTTGTTTTTACAATTACCCTTTCGTGTAGCTTCCTGCCACAGCCAATTGTTGGTCGTGAAGACGAAATGGATTTATTGACTTAATAATTGTTTAAAATGGCCAACTTAAAAATGAGCCTACATTGCCAACATGAAAACAACGATTATCGGTCTTGTACTATTAACTTGTTGCAAGATGTCCACTTATAATCCAGTATTCAAGATGCCTATAAACTTCGATTTTCAAGGCCATCGTGGCTGCCGAGGGTTGATGCCAGAAAATACGGTGGCTGCTTTTATCAAAGCCATTGATTTAGGGGTTACTACTTTGGAAATGGATGCTGTGATTACCAAAGATGGCCAAGTGGTTGTTAGCCATGAACCGTTTTTCAATCATGAGATTTCTACCGAACCCAATGGTGACCTAGTTACTGAGAAGAAGAAAAAGAGCTGAATATCTATCAAAATGGCAGTGAATAATGTTAAGAAGGTGCTATCCCGACCTGTACAAAAACCTATACTATTATTGTTTCCTGAAATGGATAGATGCCTGCAAGCCTGCACTGTACAGGTTTACCTTTCCATAACCGATGCCCGTTAAAGGAATTTTTACAAAAGGGCTTAACTGCCATGCAAGATTTTTGCCAAGCTTGCTCCTGTATGCCACAGCCAAATTAAATATGGAAAAGTAATGCTGGTTTTCATTGGAATAGTTGTAAGCATACTTGTAGGGCATGTTCAAATAGTCATAGGTGTAGTCATAATCTTCTTGGTTCATGATATAGGTAGAAAGACCAGCTACGCCAAACCATGACCCACGCTTGCCCTGTTTAAAAGCATATTGTGCATTCAAGGAAATATCAAATACCCTACACTTTGCATCAATATCTGTTAGGGTGTACCTATTCCCTAAATTTATTGGAGACTTATAACTGTTGGTGTCTCCTTTATATAGTTTTTCTGATACAGAAAAGGCTGTGGATATGCTCCATTTTTTTGAAAGATGGAAAGCTGCACCCACACCATAACCCGTGCTTATTTGCTTAACTTGTTTAAAGGAAACAGCGGTAAGGTCGGCACTGCCAAGTACAAAGAATTCAAGCCTTGATTGCTTTGGTTCTTTTGTTTTCTTGTTGCCTGCAGTTTGCTTTAATGTATCTGTTAGTGTAGATGGCAAGCCGAACATTGGTTGCCTTGCAGAAAGCTTTAAATCTATCAGTGCCAGTTCTCCTTTGTTGAGCTTTACAGTTGTTACAATAACAGCATTTTGTTCTTGTCGTGCAGTGCCATAGCTGTTGTGGCTATCTTCGGTTACTGTTTGCGGTGCAGCTTGTTTCCTGTTTTTTACTGCTGATTTTTTTGCACTCAATGTTTGAGAACCTACAACCGCTTGCTTACTTTTTATGCTAAAAGACTGCTGCCTTTCTTTTGTTTTATTTTCTGCAACATGAACATCATTTGTTGAAGCAATTGTTTTGCCCCTTGTTTGCCCTGCCGTAGGGGCAGTTGATTTTTTATCTTTTGATGTTTCCTTTGAATTATTATTGGTTGATGGCCTTTTAACCAGTTTCTTGTTTAATATGCTATCTTCTATTGATGCTGCAGTTTTGTTATTGCTGAAAATGAACCGGTAAGAACCCAAGCCAGCCAATAATACAAGTAATGGCAACCAGAACCACCAAATAACAAACCGTCTTTTTTTCTCCTCCTTATCTAACAATAGTTCCATCTTGTGCCAAGCATCTTCCTTAAAAGGAAGGCCAGGCCCGTCAGTAACCTTACTAGCAAGCTGGTCTATTTTATGGTTATACTGCTCGTTGTTCATAGCTTATTGTTTGTGCAACAGTTAGCATTTGCTGCAGGTTCTGCCTAGCTTTTGCAAGGTTTGATTTTGATGTGCCAATAGCAATGTTCAACTGTTTCGCTATCTCATCATGTGTAAACCCATCAATTACGTAAAGGCTAAAAACCATCCTGTAAGTTGGCGATAACCTTTGTATGCACCCAAGAATTTCCTTGTAGGAAATTCTTTCTAATTGGTCTTCATCCGAAGAAACGAAGGCCAAGTCCGTGTTGTCCAGTTGTTCATGTTTCTGCTTTGCTTTTTTACGGCAATGATCAATGGCACGATAAATCATTATTTGCTTCAGCCATGCCTTGAAACCAGCAATTGCATTGTTCTGCTGCAATTTAAAAGAACCTATCTTTTTGAACATGTCCAAAAAACCATCGTTCATCATTTCAATGGCATCATCCTCATTTTCTGCGTAACGCAAACAGATTCCTATGGCATACTCGTAAAACACATAATATATTTTTTTTTGACATTCACGTTTGTGCTTACCACTGTCCGCAATCAAATGTGCTAGCTCTTCTTCCACCAATAGTTCAGTCAGCTTGCCATAAATGGCAGCATCGCTAGAAGGGGTTTCCTTTAACGGTACCAGTTTGGCCTTATTTGTTTTGCCAATGAGCCTCATGCGGGTTTAAAGATGATGTTTTTGAAAATTAGCTAAGTTTTTTCTTCTTTCTAAGGTTGAAAACCCTTGAAATATTGAAACCAAAATGTATATCGCCATCCTTCCATTTTCCGGTGGAACCATGAATAAAGGTAGGTTCTGTCATGCCAGTGGCATTGGTAAAATGCAGTTGGAAAACGTGGCCGCCAGTTTCTATGTCCACCCCAAAAGCCAATGCATTGCTGTACCCATCAAATTGATTGAACTGGTAATAGTATTCTGCATTAATACTGATGCGTTTGGATATTTTTTGCCTTCCGCCAATGCCCAATGAAAACCTGTCGTTGGCATCAGTAGAAAAAGGCACCAAATTAAAATGCACCATGGTGGGCATTAACTGTATGGATGTTTTTTCATTGAACTTTCTGGCAATGAGCATTTGATAAACATAAGAAGTTTTATCGCTGCCGGTTCTTTTTTGTGTGGGGTCTGTTTCCTTGAGGGTTTTAATGATGATGCCAGACATAAATGAAACGGTCACTGGCATATTTCTTTTTCCATGTGACTGCTGCAATAGTTTATACTTGATAAAAGCATCCATTTGCTTTTGGAATGTGCTCCTTCCAATGCCCACCATTAACCTGTTGGTGATGCCATAGTCAAAACCCATTCTTTCTGTGGCATTATCCAATCCAAAAAGTTCGTAGAGGCCCTGATTAATAAAACCAAACCTATGTGCTATCCTGAAATCAAGCAGCCCTTTTTTTGTTGTTTCCACAGCGTGTCCACTAATAAGCCTTGTGCTTTTAAAGGTGGCTTCTACCAATTCTGTTTTATTACTATCCGCTCCGTTGACCTCTTCTTCTGCCTTTTTAAAAAGGTCAACTTCCTGGGCATGGGTTATTGTTGTGACCATGCAAAACATAACCATACCCACTGCACCAATTGCTTTCTTTAATGTCCGTTTATTCATACTTGCATTCTATTGTTACATCTACTTCACTGGCAATTTTTTCACCAATGAGCGTTCCGCCAATTTTGTAATCGGATAGTTTAATTTTGAACTGGCTTTTTACAATAGGCTTGCCATCTTTAATTTCGATGGTGCCTGTTGCTGTAATTTTATTAGTTATGCCATGCATGGTCATATCGCCATTAACAGTGGTTTTGTATATTCCATCCTTATCAAATACCACATCTGCTTTGTTGCTAATGGTTCCCATAAAAACTGCTTTGGGAAACTTGGAACTCTCCATGTAGTTTTCATTGAAATGTTCCTGCATAATGGCATTTTCAAAAACAAAACCCTTTATGGGAATAATAAAAGTCATCTGTCCATTGCTAGCAACTTTTGAGTCTATCTGCTTGTTTACAGCAGTAATTTCTTCCAGTGCCGTACTGGATATGAATACGATGGTGCCATTTTTCGTTTGGAAGGTTTTTTGAGCCAAAGTGTTCTTTGCCAAACAAGCAAGGCACAAAAGAAGCGTAATTGTTTTCTTCATGGTCGTTAGTTGTTTGGTATTCCGTTCCTGATCCAGGTCCTTATTTTGGCTATATCGCAATCGCTTATTTTGCCCCCGCTTTTGGGCATTGGGTTATAGCCTGGTGAATGTGCCACTACGCCTAATAATAATCCACCAGCAGCATAAGGTTGCAGGTTGCTGTAACCTTCAAGCCTTCTGCCCCCACCAATACTATTGGCCACAGCATTGGCATGGCAGCTTAGGCAATTGGCATTCACGATATTGGTTATTTCAACACTGTAACGAATATTGAATGTGTCGCAAAAGTTGGTTGATGTAGCAGGGTATGCAATTGCTTCTTTCTTGTACGAACATGAAAACAAAACAACAGCTATCATCAATACAAAAAAGTATGCTGCTTTTTTCATTTTTATTTTTTAAGAATCATACGCTGCACATGCAATGCTGCTCCCTTTTGCAGCCCCTACAGCTTTTAAAGGAAACGCATGCATGTACATCGAGTTGTTTTTTATAGGAATTATTTTTGATGCATCATTAATGCAATGGTTTGCTGGAACCCAACTGCTTGGAACTTGGCAAAAAGCCATCCTTCATTACTTGTCTGTGGTGTAAAGAAAATTTGATTGTTGCCTGTATTCAATGAAAAAATGAATTGCTGCAACACCTTGCCTGAAGCATCTATTAAAGTAACCTGCATGGATTGCTTCTTGTCGCTCAGCACTTCTGCCGTTACAGTGGCATTAGGTTTTATAAGTGTTGGATAAGCCTTTACTACTTGTACATTACCCGCCTTCAATTTGGTGCTTACCACTTCTGAATAGGTAAAGCCTCCGTCTTTGTCCACCATTTTTAATCTATAATAAACGTTCTTTCCGTAGTAGGATGGTTTGCTGTCTGTATAGCTATAACTGGTAGGTGTGTTTGTATTGCCTTTGGAATTAATGGTACCAATTGGATAAAAGAACTGCCCATCATCACTCTTTTCTACACCAAAGTGGTCACTGTTCACTTCAGATATAGTTTGCCAATCCAGTTTAACAATGTTATCTTGATTGGTAATGGTAAATCCTTTGATTTTGATTGGTAATACGATTGACTTTACACCAGAATAGATATAGTCACCTTGATTATTGAAGTTGCCGTTGGCAGCATTGCCCACATAATAGAAGGTTACATTTTTATCTGCTGGTAATGGTGATGCTGGAGCCGTCCATTTCAGGTTATTATAAGTAAAAGATGACTGAGGAGAGGTGGTGACGGCTGTATTGTGGCTTAACTCAGTACCGTTAACAGCTGCATTTGCATTGGTGCTGCTGAAAGTACCAACAGATTGGCCATTGCTGTTTACAGCTTTTATGGAAAATCCCCATTTCTGCCTGTTTGCCGCACCATGTGAAATAGTAACAGAAAAATTGTAAGCCTGTCCAGCAACAAAATTTCCTGTAGGCAGGCCTGATGTGGCTACAGAACCCCCTCCAGAATTAAGAGCAAATGAATTGTGACAGCTTGTGCAGTAGGAGCCAGATTCACCTGTATGCCCTTCTGGCGGAACACTGCTGAACATTACTGATTTTTTTGTGGCAGCCTGAAAAGTAAAGGCCGCAATAACTAAAACGGTTAATAGGTAAAATTTTTTCATGCAGAATAGTTTACCCACTAACCGTAAATTAAAGGCAAATGGTTGCCCTTGAATAAAAATATTTTTATGCTGATTAATAGTTGATACGTCAAAGCATGCATAGCTTTAAAGTTCAATACTTTTTATGTAGCTAGCCAATTCCCACTTATTACAGCAGCATTCATTCATCAATAATGAATGGGTTGCTTCTTCTAGCATATTTCCTGTAGACAATCCTGCCACAGGCAAGATAATTGTACAAGTAAGTGATGCTGGCGAAACAGAAACCTTGCAGGCCATTTATGCGGAGACGGCTTTCAAAATTTGGAGCACTGTCCCTGCTAAAGTAAGAAGTACAGTGATGCGTAAAATGGTTTGAACTCATTTTGACCGATGCTGATAATTTAGGTTTATTGTTGACTTCAGAACAAGGGAAAGCATAGCACTAAGCAACAATACACCATATGGCTTGGCTGCCTATTTGGGCGGTGTTAAGCAAAGTGGATTTGGCAGGGAAGAACGCTTTATGGTATAGGGGATTTGATTTTTAACTGTAAATCCTCTCTACTGCCCCTTTATACTTCTCCATAATAATCTTCCTTTTCAAACTCATCTTGGGTGTCATTTCACCGGTTTCAATACTCCATTCCCTTGGCAATAGTTCAAACTTTTTCACCTGCTCCACATGGTTAAAGAACTTGTTGAAGCTTTCTACCAGTTCCTTATAAAGCTCCAGTACTTTTGGATTGTTAATAGCATCTTCATTAGTAGTATAGTTAAGTCCCTTTTCCTTCATCCAGTTTTGCAAGGTGGCAAAAGATGGTATAATCAAGGCACCCACAAATTTTTTCTCTGCCCCCACAATAACCACCTGTTCTATAAAAGGACTTTCTTTCAACTTGTTTTCTATAGGTTGGGGGGCCACATATTTGCCACCGCTTGTTTTGAAGAGTTCCTTTTTACGGTCAGTTATTTTCAGGAATTTATCATCCACCCAAACACCAATATCTCCCGTATGCAACCAGCCATCAATCAATACCTCAGCCGTTAAGTCTGGACGCTTGTAATAGCCCAGCATTACGGTTGGGCCTTTTACCAAAATTTCGCCATCTTCTGCAATCTTTACATCAAGTCCTTTTATGGGTGGGCCAACTGTACCATATTTGCTGCCGCCTTTTTCTTGTCTGTTTACGGAAATCACTGGGCTATTTTCTGTTGGTCCATAACCTTCATACACTGGTACTCCAGCACCATTAAAAATACGCAGCAGTTTTTCCTGACAAGCTGCTCCACCCGTAATAATAAAGCCTACATGCCCACCCAATGCTTCTTTCCATTTACTGAACACAAGTTTGCGTGCAATGGCCAGTTTAGTGTTATAAATAAAACCACCATCCACGAGGTTATCGTATTTTTCAGCTAGGTCCACGCTCCAATAAAAAAGTTTGCGTTTAATGCCAGTGAGCTCATTGCCTTTGGCCATTATTTTTTCATATACCTTCTCCAATAAACGCGGCACTGTGCAAAAGCCATCGGGCTGTACCTCCTTCAAGTTTTCACCAATCGTTTCAAGACTCTCCGCATAGTAAATGCTGATGCCACTGAACACATAGATGTAGGTGACCAATTTCTCAAAGATATGGTTGAGGGGAAGGAAACTTAGCACTTTGGTTAGGGGGGCATCCTCAAAAGGAAAGCTCCATTTGCTATAGAAAATGCAGCTTACAATATTGGCATGGCTCAACATAACCCCCTTGGGCGTACCTGTTGTGCCTGACGTGTAAATGATGGTGGCAATATGGTGGTTGGAAATGCCCTTCTTTATTTCTTCTACCTTTTGCAATGCAACATCTGTTGCCAAGTCCAGTACCTGTTTATAATTATCTGCACCTGCTACCTCTTCAAAACTGTAAATATTTTTTAGAGATGGAACCTTTGCCCTTACGCTACTAACCTTAGTAAATAATTCTGCATCGCTTACGAACACATATTTCACTTGGGCATCGTTCAGAATAAATTCCAGTTCCAATGGATTGGTAGTAGGATAAATGGGAGTGAGTATGGCACCCGTTTGCTGCACTGCCAAATCCGCAAAAATCCATTCGGGCCTGTTGTTGCTCAGGATGGCAATTTTATCGCTTCCCTCTGCCGTAAAATCATTGCCACTTACACCAAGCTGCAATAGGCCTGCAGAAAACTTATTGGCTATCGTTTGTACATCTGACGTACTATGATGTTGCCAAGTACCTTTTACCTTGGCACTGAGCATATCACTTTTAGGGAACTTGTCTAATTGAAATTTGACTGCATCAAACAGTCTGTATGAAGGAAATTCCATGGGGCAATTCGTTTGTGGTTAATGTTCTTAGCAATTGTTTGCTATTATCTATTCTCCTCTTTCCCTTTTGAGTTTTTCATATTCCTGTTGGGTCAAATTTTCCTTATCTCCATTATAGGCCTTGAAATATTGGAAAGCCAAGCCAATTCCCCAACCCAGCATGATCCAAACCGGCCAAGGATAACCTTTAAAACCTGTTTTCTGACCCATGGTAAACCACCATACGCCCCACAAAAAGCCAACGATAACAATATAGCTGAAAAGGCTTTTTCTGAATTCTGCCCTTCTTCTGGCTGTACGCCAAAGGCGTTCGTCCCTTTGCTGCTCTTGCATAAATAAAAGTTTAGGAAGTACAAAGTAATCAAAACGTTACAAACAAAAAAGCCGATGATTTGAAACCATCGGCTTTTATATTATTGCGATTAATGTGAACGTCATTGCGACGATAAAACTATTGCACTACTTTCTCAATGCTTATCAACTTTCCTTCTGCATTAATACCTTGAATATCTACCCTGAATTTCTTTGTAACATCACTATTGAAAAATGGCAGTGATACGGTCCTGTTTTTCTTGTCAGTTAATACATAAGGGTTCCAGTATAAAGTGGTACGTACATCCTGCTCACTTTTCTTATCTGAGTTGGTTTCATAGTTGGGTGAATAAAATTCTTTCATTACGGTATAGCCTGCAAGGTGCTTACTGTCAAGCCCTTTACCCGGTTCACTTTTAATATCGCCGCCCTTTCTGGTATAAACAGAAATGGCCCCGCCTGCACCGCCACCCGTGGCACCAAAGAATGGTGGACGCAGTACTTTAATATAAGCAATATCGGCCATGGACATTGCCTGCAGCCTTTCTGCATCGGCTGGCATTTCGTCAATAAAAATGCTTGTTTGGCTTCCCCGCCAAGTGGCAGTGGACTGGGTGCCGGTTCCATTTACAGAAAGGCCTGCAACCCTTCCACTTAAATAGGAAAGCACATCCAGTGCACCAGTTGCAGATGGGTCATTAATCATGTCAAACTGGTAGCCATCTCCTGAAAAAAGTCCGGATACGTATTTTTTCTCCAGTTCTTCCGCAGGGCTTTTCACTCTTGATTTTACAGTAACACCCTCAATGGTGGTGCCTTGCAATAACCTGTCCAACGATGCTTGGTAGGTCATCAATTGCCGCCTTCTTTGCAGGCCAGCAGTATCTACTTCAAAGGGGCTGCGGAAGCCGCTGTCCATTGAAATCTTGTCCCAAGTTTTGAGCAGGCTATTGTTGAAGGTTACAGATGCACTATAGGCTAGGTTCTTTTTTTTGTTGAACTGGTAAAAGACATTTACCGTATCGAAGAAAACATAATCATTCTGTTGGAAAGTCCCATCGGGTTTTAAGGGAAGGGACAGGAACCTTGTTGATGAATCCTTTGCTTTGATGATTAGGTTTATATCACCTGCTTCCCGAAGCTGGGATGCACTTGCCCCAAACACTTTCCCCCCAACAGAAAGATAGGTGGAGTCCTTGGGGTTGGTAATTACAGGCAGTTTGTTTTGGTTTACATCCACCCATTTAATTTTCCTCCATCCGTGTGTAAGCATTACAAGGTCCAAATATTTTCTGGTACTGTCTGCATCATTGGCAAAATAAAAATTGGGCTTGTGTACATACCCTTTTATATCACTGGTGAGCAATAAGGAGGAAATAATATTTTCGCTATTGGAAGCATTGGCGTCAGCATCTGTAATGGCAACGGAAATATTGCTAATCAAAGAATCGGGGACATTTATCTCCAATGCATTTTTTGCTTTTGGTGAAAGGTTCGGTTTGAATATCCTTGCATCTGCAAGCAATTCATAATCCTGGTTCTTTACAAAAAATATCCTTTCTGCAACAGGCATCCAATTGGCATCCAGCAAGGTAACCTGCAAAATGCCGGAAGGTAAATCAGCTATTGGGATAAAGCCTTCGGCAGTTGTTTTGGCAGCGAGTTTTACATTGCTCCGGTAAGTAACCTGTTTGAACATGGTGGCTACCAGTTTCAAGGCTTTTAGGTTTTCCGAGGCGGCCTCTGTTCTTTTTATATCCACATGCAGTTTGCCATCTGCTTCATTCAAAACCATGGTAGCCCCTTCTTCTATTGCATTGGGAAGCATATCTGTATGCGATGTGCCCCATTCATCTTTCCATATTGCCCTATACGATTCGCCCTTTTGTGGTGTTAGTGAAAAACTTCCCATACCGTCATGCTTTGAAACAAATGAATCCACCATTTTGCCCGCCTTATTATACAATGCACCTTTAACTGCAACCGGGTTTCCATAAGCTGTATTCGCCTTGAAGGCTACCCGTGTTTCCAGTGTATTTATAAGGTAACCGCCTTCTGGAAAGAACGTAATGCTTGCTGTTGGTTTCTGTTTGGTTGCTGCTGTTGAAGGCTGAACGATTGAAATGTTTTTATGGTAAAGAAAGTCGGCATCAAAATTCAGCATCCAAGATGTATAGGCTTTTACATGTATGGTTGTTCCCTTAAAACTGTAGGGAATAACATAACTGCCTTTTGCGGAACCAATGGAAACAGGTGTATGGATTGTTTGCAAAACATTGCCCGTTGCATCTGCTATTTCCACATAAAAATTCTTGCTTACTTCGGATGGGGCAAGGCCAGCAACGATATAGGCTTTGAACCATATAGTTTCGCCCGGTAAGTAGGAGCTTTTATCGTAGTGGATATAAATACGCTCCTCTTGGTAATTCTCTGAATAAATACGTAAGATGGAGTCTGGCTGTGCCTTTACTTTGGATATAAAAACGCTTGCAATGATTACAGCCGCAACAAAACGGAAAAAATTTTTCATGGTAACCTACTTTGTTGTTCTTATTTATAATACTGCCCAACTGGAATTTTAAATACCCTGGCTGTTTGGAATTTTTTGAAAGCATCTGCTTGTTTATCGTTTGCTTTTAACCATAAGGCATAAGCGTCTGCATTGGCTGCCGACCCAAACAACCATTGATTGTAGGCATCAAAAATGCCTTCTTTGAGCATGTGCTGGTAATGGTCAAAAAGCCTGAACGGAAACTTTTGCTCGTTGCCCTGAAACCAGTCCAAAACAAACCTTGTTTTTATCGCCATCAAGTTTTCTGCATTGATCCCGTCACTAGCTACTGCAGTGCTCTTGATTAAGGTATTGATCGTTTCCTTTTCAAAAGCAGAAGCAGCACCCTTCATATTGGAGTTGAGGTCATTGGTATTGTAAAACCTCTTATAGCCGTCCAATAGGATTTTTTTTACCTCCGATGTCCGTGTCGTATAGCTTTCAAGGTTTACAAACAGTTCGCCATATATCAGTATCCAGAACAAATCGGAGCCATTCTGCTGTGAATAATATTTAACGGCATTGTAGTAGTTGCTGCTGTAATTGGCATCTGTTTCCATTCCTTTTTCCCATTGCACAATGGCTTCATTCAAGCTTTTATCCATCGCTAGCAATTCACCATATTCGTTATAAATAACGCCACTTGTCGGGAATTTTACCAAGGCTTTTTTGTAGAGTTTCCTGCATTCCTTGTATTCTGCAATGGCTTTATAAGTAAGACCCAACATCTGAAACGCCTGCACATCTGCATCAGCCCTTTCAATTAAAGGCTTACCTGTTTCCATGGCTTTTTCATAATTGCGTTGCAGGAAATAGATAAATTCCAAGTCTTTCAGCATCTCCAAATTGTTGGGGTCTTTTTCCAGAGCACGTTTGATGACAAGCAAAGCATTGTCATAATCACCTTGACGCATAAAGGTTTTGGCTGTTTCGTATAGCTGTTTGGGATCCTGCTCTGGCTGGGCAAAGGTTGTAGCAGATACACTAACACTTAAATAGAGAAGCAGTAAATATTTTTTCATAAATGCGTTTTTGTTTTTTTTAAATAATTGTTATGCTTCTAGGGTCTCAATTGACAATTATTTTTATTCATAAATCAAGTGCGTTAACAAACCATCCCTCAACTTTGGTTCAAACCAAGTGCTTTTGGGTGGCATTACATTACCGCTATCAGCAATATCGAACAGTTGATCAATCGTTACGGCATATAGACTGAAAGCTAGTTTCATTTCACCACCGTCCACGCGTTTTTCCAGTTCCTGCAAGCCACGGATACCACCCACAAAATCTATTCTTTTATCAGTGCGTTGGTCTTTTATGCCCAATAATTTATCCAGCACATTGTTGGATAAAATGGTTACATCCAAAATGCCGATGGGGTCCGTTGTATAAGTGCCTTCTTTGGAGATGAGTTGGTACCAGGAGCCATCAATGTACAAACCAAATTCATGCAATGCTTGTGGCTGAACAATTTGTTTGCCTTTCTCCACTACGTCAAAATCTTCTTTCAGCTTGGATAAAAACTCCTCAGTTGACAAGCCGTTCAAGTCCTTAACCAGACGGTTATAATCCATGATATAAAGCTGATTGGACGGGAACAAGGTAGTCAAGAAGTAATTGCTTCCTTCTGTGGCATCATTGCCCAAAGCTTTTCTAACCTTGGCGGCAGAAGCAGCCCTGTGGTGACCATCAGCTATATAGGTGTAAGGAATTTCCTTATCAAACAATTCAGCAATTTTTGCAATGGTCGCATCATCATTCACTATCCAGATAGTATGCTTAATATCATCTTCTGCTGTAAAATCATACACAGGATTCTTGACCGTTTTCCAGTTCTCAATTAGGGCATCGAGTTGCTCATTGTTCCTGTAAGCCAAGAAAACATTACCTGTTTGTGCACCCGTTGTTTTGATATGGTTAATCCTGTCCTGCTCTTTTTCTGGTCTTGTAAATTCATGCTTCTTGATGATGTCATTTTCATAATCATCCACACTGCTAGCAGCTACCAAACCTGTTTGGCTCCTGCCGTTCATCACCAATTGATAAATGTAATAGCACTCCTTATTTTCCCTGAACAGCACATCACGTTGTATAAATGCTGTCAAATTTTGTTTCGCCTTGTCATAAACTTCCTGTGAATGGATGTCTACGGCGTCATCTACACTTATTTCGCTTTTGGTGATGTACAAAAAAGAATGGTTATTGCCCTGTGCTTCTACTTTGGCCTCTGCACTGTTCAATACATCGTAAGGGCGGCTTGCTACTTGCTTTGCAAACTGTGGTTGTGGACGTAATGCCTTAAAAGGTTTAATTACACTCATGAAATCTGTTAGTTGTATAGTTTGGATTAAAATTAATGGGTTGCTGCAAGGCTTGCACTGAACGATTCAATATGTGCGTTGTTAAAAGATGTTGCCAAGTCACAAAATGCCTGTACACTTTCTAACGCTAGAGCATTATACATACTCACACGTATGCCACCAACTGTGCGATAGCCCTTTACGCCAATCATTCCATTGGCCTTGCATTCATCAAGGAACTTGTTCTGCAGTGCTTCGTCTTCAATAAAGAACACAGCGTTCATCTTACTCCTGTCTTCCTTGGCAATTGGGCAATTGAACAATGGCAATGAATCGATGGTTGAATAAAGCAGGTTGGATTTTTCTTCTGCCCTGCGTTCCATTTCATTTAGGCCGCCTTCTTTCTTTATCCAGCGAAGTGTAAGCAATGCCACATAAATGGCAAATACAGGCGGTGTATTCAATAAGCTTCCTGCTTCTATATGGTTTCTGTAATCCATGATGGCAGGAATTTTTCTTTGAACCTTTCCCAGCACGTCCTTTCTAATCACCAACAGGTTCACCCCGGCAGCACCCATGTTCTTTTGGGCTCCTGCATATATCACAGCAAAATCCTTGTAGTTCATTTTCCTGCTGAAAATATCACTGCTCATATCTGCCACAATAGGCACATTGGTTGCTGGAAAAGATTGCCATTGTGTTCCCTCAACCGTATTGTTGGTAGTAAGGTGCAGGTATTTTGAATCTGCTGGAACAGCAAAATCCTTTTGAAGGTATGTGTACTTTTTATCTTTGGATGAGGCAACCACATTTACGTTGCCAAATAAGGAAGCTTCTTTTATGGCCTTGGATCCCCAAACACCATTGTCGCAGTAAGCTGCTGTTTCGGCATCATCCAAAAGGTTCATCGGTATTTGCATGAACTGGGTTGTTGCACCTCCATGAAGGAAAAGCACATCGTAATTATCATCCAGTTGCATGAGTTCCTTTACCAATGACTTTGCTTCTTCCAACACTTCCACAAACCATGGAGTACGGTGGCCTATTTCCAGAATGGAAAGTCCGGTGCCATTAAAGTCCAAAATTGCTTTTGCCGCCTGCTCCAAAACCTCCTGTGGAAGGATGGATGGACCAGAATTGAAATTGTGCTTCTTCATTTTTTTGCTCTGAAGCCGCAAAATAAACAATTGAGAGGAAAGGGCTTGTTAAGATGGGGAATAAATGAGGTAACCGTAAGGTAAGTAAGATGTTTTGTTATAGGCTTTCCGCTTCTTTTTCGTACTTATTGGGAGTTATTCTGGAAACTCTGAACCCAATCCAAAGAATTTCGAATAAAACGTGCTGAATTGCATCAATTCAGCCGAATTTACCTGTAGGTCATAGGCATACCTCCTAATTCCAAATTCTGTCAGCATAGGTTTTGAGTCTTCTGGGCCTATTCTACCCTCGCATAATTTGTTATAAAAAACTTTCGAAAATTCTATGCACCAATTTCTATGCACCCAAAAAAATTGGTGCATAGAAATTGGTGCAAGTTTTTTAGTACAGAAATGAATAGCTAAAAACACAATTGCCAGAAATATTGACACTTACAAGGATGAAAATGAGATAACACCAATACATTATTCCGTAACCCCTCCGCTCACTACAAACTTCATGGCATCTGAAGCTGCTACATTTGGTAAGTTTTTCACCTTTTCTTTGGGAACAATATAAGTAATGCCGCTAATAGCATAGGAATGTGGCACATATACCACCAAATGCTCCCTCATATCAAAAGCTATAGCATCCTCCCTTGTAACAAACCCAACCCTCCAAACATTTTCCCCATCCACGTTTACCAAAACAGCTTTATCAAACTTCTTTTTGTTGCCAGCAAAGGCTTCCAAAAAGTCTTTCACGGAGCCGTAAATGAACTTGATACCAGGCGTTTTTTCCAACACTTTATCCAGCACATCCACTAGTTTGCCTACCAATAACAAGGAGGAAAGCCAGCCAACGAACAATACGATGGCTATTACAAATACAAATCCCAGACCGGGCACATGCTCTATGTTTCCATCAATATCCTTTGCCAACATGCTAGGGAAAACTGCATGAACGATATTGGGCAAAATACTATCTATCCATTTAAAAAGGGACACAATCACATATACGGTAATAACAATGGGGGCCAGCACTATCATGCCCTGCAGGAAATATTTAAGTAGCCTTTTAAAGGATGCACTCGAAAACATCCTTATCTGTTGCTTGTCCATGAAACAGAAAATTTTGATAAAGTAAATAAGATTTGCCCATACAGTTCCGTTTATATCAGATCGGCCATAAATCCGTTAAGCCATTTGCCTGCATTTGCTCCCATTTACCACTTAACAAAAAATAATTAAAAATATTTACATGGAAACTTGAATTACGAAACAAGTTTCCATAGTTTTGCCGCCGATTTAAAAAAGCAGGAATGGAAACGCAGGAAAGAATTTTAATGAAGGCACACGAACTGTTTATGCGTTATGGCATACGCAGTGTGAGTATGGATGAAATCGCAGCACATCTTGGTATGAGCAAAAAAACCATTTACCAGTTTTATGCAGATAAAGACGCGTTGGTTGAAGGTGTAATTGGCATTGAAATAACCAATAAAGAAGGAGAATGCGGTTTTTGCAGGGCCAATTGCGAAGATGCAGTCCATGAAATTTTCCTTTCGATAGATGGATTGCAGGAAATGCTCTCTGGCATGAATACTTCACTTATTTATGATTTGGAGAAATACCATCCTAAAGCATTCAAAAAAATATCAAAATACAAAGACGAGTTCCTCTATGGTATTATTAAGGACAATTTGGAAAGGGGCATAAAAGAAGAGCTGTACAAGGAAACTATCAACACAGATATACTTACCAAGTTCAGGCTGGCATCAGTTTTTCTACTGTTTAACCCAGAACTTTTTCCACAAACAAAATATAAACTGGTTCAGGTCGTCGAGGAAATAACAGATAATTTTTTATACGGCCTTGTAACACCAAAAGGTCAAAAAATGATTTTAAAATACAAACAACAACGCCAAAAAAAATAACGCTTATGAAGGAACGAAAAATTGGGATGGCCATGATGTTATGCTTTGTTATGGTAGCACCAATGGTAAATGCACAAACAGAGACAACACATGCTTTTTCCATTCAACAAGCAGTGGAGTATGCTAAGAAGAACAATGTACAGGTAAAAAATGCCCTGCTTGACATACAGATACAGGAACAAACCAATAAGGGCATTACAGCTTCGGCTTACCCCACTATTGGTGGCGTAATAAGCTATACCAACAATATAGAAGGTCCCACACAGCTTTTTCCAGCAGCCCTTTTTGGCGGCACAGGTTATATGGCAGGTTCATTTGCCATTAAGCACAATGCCAACGCATTGCTCCAATTACAGCAATTACTTTTTGATGGTCAGGTATTCGTAGGTCTGCAAGCAAGGGATGCTTCCATGGAATTTGCCAGAAAAAACGTGGACGTTACAGAAGAGGCTATCAAGGTGAACATTTATAAAATTTATTACCAATTAGTGGTTAGTAAAACGCAAATTGATTTGTTGGATGCAAACATTGAGCGTTTGGAAAAATTGAAGCATGACGTTGGGGAAATGTTTAAAAACGGATTTGCTGAAAGGCTGGATGTTGACAAACTGGATGTTCAACTGGTTAACTTGAAAACTGAAAAGCAAAAAGCCCTCAATACAGTGGACGTTGGGTACTACGGATTAAAAACACTCATGGGTATGCCTGCAAAGGATTCTCTCATTCTCACTGATAAAATTGCAGACAGCGATATTAAAACAGGCATATTAGCCGATAGTGCCACCTACACCGACAGGCAGGATTACCAATACCTTGAAATTCTGAGAAGGCTGAACCAATACAATATTAAACGTTATAAGCTTGCCTACTTACCAACCCTTGCAGGAACGGCTACTTATGGAAAGCAGGCTTATAGGCCCAAATTCACTTTTTTTGAAAAGGGTGATTGGTATGACCTGTTCAATTTTGGTATAAACCTGTCGGTTCCCATATTCAGTGGCTTCTCCAAAGATGCAAAATTGAAGCAGTCAAGAATTGAACTGCAAAAAACTGAAAACAATATCAATAACCTCAAGCTTTCCATAGACAATGAGGTAGCCTCTGCAAAGCTCAAAATAAAATCAGCCATCGAAACCATGGACTTCCAAAAGAGAAATATGGAACTTGCTGAAAAGGTTTATGGGCAAACAAAGAAAAAATTTGAAGCGGGCTTGGGCAGCAATACAGAAATAAACACTGCACAGACTGATTTGAAAACAGCCCAAACCAGCTATATACAAGCATTGTACGATGCCATTATCGCTAAGGTTGATTTCTTGAAAGCAACCGGAAAACTCTAAAATAAAACTACCAAAACATAAAACACTTTATATGCAAAAGATAACCAGCATACTATTTATTGCAGCTACTGTAGCAATTGCGTCGTGTGGACCAAAAGACAACAGTGGCCTTGCAGGAAAAAAAGCAGAACTTGAAAAACTGAAAAAGGAACAAACAGAAGTTTCCAATAAGGTAAAAGCGTTAGAGGCAGACATTGCCAAGATGGATACTTCATCCACTAAGGAGCAAACTGCCAAACTGGTTGGTGTTTCAACCATTGCACCAGTAAATTTTATACATTATATAGACCTTCAAGGCCATGTGGATGCTGACAATATTTCTATCATCACTCCAAGATTGGGACCGGGACAAGTAAAAGCCATTTATGTTCAGAAAGGGCAGCAGGTGAAGAAAGGACAGCTTTTACTGAAATTGGATGATGCTGTGGTAAGGCAACAGATTGTTGCTGTTAAGCAAAGCCTTGAAAACATTAAAACACAATTAACGCTTGCCCGTGACCTGTACAACAGGCAAAATAATTTGTGGAAACAGGGTATTGGTACAGAAGTGCAATTAATAACAGCCAGGACAAATGTTGAAAGTTTGGAGAAACAGTTAAAAGGCGGTGAGGAAAATGTAAAGATTAGTCAGGAACAAGCCAACGGTGCCAATGTTTATAGCGATGTGAATGGTGTGGCAGATGAAGTAAATATAAAACTGGGTGAAATTTTTACAGGGTCAACGGCTACAGGTCCACAAATAAGGATTGTAAACACCAGTTCCCTGAAAGTTGTTACGGAAGTTCCTGAAAACTATGCCAGCAAAGTAAGGAATGGCTCAAAGGTGTTGGTAACGCTTGCAGAAATGAACAAGACCTATAATTCTACTATTTCATTCTCCAGCAAAACCATTAATGCCAATAACAGGAGCTATACTGCAGAAGCAAAGCTGCCTTATGATGGCGTGCTTCGCCCCAACCAGTTGGCTCAGGTGAAGATTGAAGACTATGCAGCATCCAATGCTATTACTGCCCCCATCAACACCATACAAACAGATGAAAAAGGCAAGTTTGTATATGTGGCTGTAAAGGAAGGAGCTAAGCTGGTAGCAAGGAAGAAGCAAGTGGTTATTGGTGAAGCGTATGGCCAGTTGATTGAAATAAAATCTGGCTTGGCTGCAGGCGAACAAATTATTTCCGAGGGGTACCAAAGTGTATATGATGGACAGAGCTTGAGGGTGGATGTAAAATAAGTTCCAAAAGTTCAAGCGTTCCATTGTTCAAGAGTTACTTGAACAAGGAATATTGGCACAATCAAACACAGGAACCTGCCTATCGGCAGACAGGCATTTAAACGATTTTAAACAAAACTAATTATGCATCATTTCATAGAAGGTGTAGCAAAAAAATTCAAGCAGTTCAAGCCCACAAGTTGGGCTGTTGATAATAGGACTGCGATGTATATCATTACCATACTCATCTCCGTGTATGGCCTAGTGAAATTTACCACATTACCCAAAGAGCAGTTTCCTGATATCGTCGTGCCTACCATTTCTGTAACAACAGTGTATGTAGGTAACTCTGCCAAGGACATTGAGAATCTGGTAACCCGCCCCATTGAGAAGCAATTAAAGGGGATTAGTGGTGCCAAGGTTAAAAAAATCCAGTCCCAATCCCAGCAGGATTATTCTTTGATTACTGTGGAGTTTGATACCGACGTAAAAACAGAACTGGCCAAGCAGAAAGTAAAGGATGCTGTTGACAAGGCGCAAACGGATTTACCCAATGACCTGACTTCACAACCCAACGTAATGGAATTTGCTTTTAGCGAAATGCCGATTATGTATGTGAACGTAAGTGGCGAATATGATGGCATGACTTTGAAGAAGTATGCCGATAAAATGCAGGACAAGTTTGAGGAACTAAGTGAAATAAGCCGTGCAGATATTGTGGGTGCTCCAGAAAGGGAAATACAAATCAATGTTGACCCTTACAAGATGCAAGCGGCTAAGTTGACTTTCACTGACATCTCCAATGCTATTAGTTATGAGAATAGGGATATTACCGGTGGCTTGATTGAAACGGGGCCGATGAACAGGACGATTCGTGTGAAAGGACAGTTTGCAAGTGCCTTGGACATGAACAGCATTGTGGTAAAGAACCTTACAGGTAATGCATCCTACTTAAAGGATGTGGCCGAGATTATAGATACTGTTAAGGAAACAGAAAGCTATGCCCGTTTGGACGGAAAGAATGTTGTTACGCTGAATATCGTAAAACGTAGCGGTGAAAACCTTATTAATGCTGCTGATAAAATCAAGAAGATTGTAGAGGAACTGAAACAGAAAGAAGAACTTCCCAAGAATTTGAATGTGGTGATTACAGGAGATTTAAGCAAGTCAACCAAAACATCCTTCAACGACTTGGTGAATACGATTATCATTGGTTTCATATTGGTATTGATTGTACTAATGTTCTTTATGGGCGTTACCAACGCCTTCTTTGTGGCATTGAGCGTTCCTTTGAGCGTGTTCGTAGCGTTCATGTTCCTGCCTATTGCAGATGGCATTGTTGGCACAACCGTTACGCTGAATTTCATTGTGCTTTTTGCCTTGCTCTTTGGTTTGGGAATTATTGTGGATGATGCCATTGTGGTTATTGAAAACACCCATAGAATTTACAATAATGGAAAAGTGAATATCGTCCGCTCAGCCAAAGAAGCAGCAGGCGAAGTATTCATTCCAGTATTGGCAGGTACGGCTACTACGTTGGCTCCTTTCTTCCCACTATTGTTGTGGAAGGGACTAATTGGTAAGTTCATGATTTACCTGCCTACAATGCTGATTCTAACCTTGGCCGCATCATTAATTGTCGCCTTTGTAATGAACCCAGTTTTTGCTGTGAGCTTTATGAAACCGGAAGGCAGAGAGTTTGAAAAACCTAAGAATGCCGTTTGGAAAAGCAAATGGTTCTGGACAGCCATTCTTGCAGGTGTCATCCTTCATTTAATGGCTTTTGGCTCAGGTTCCATCGGCATGCATGGTTTTGCCAACTTCCTATTAATGATGGGCCTATTAATGATTTTGAACAGCTATGTGCTGAATGATATTATTAGGGTTTTCCGCGAAAGGTTATTGCCCAGTTTAATGAATAAGTACGAAAAACTATTGAAATGGGTATTGAAGGGCAAAAGGCCAGGTTGGATGTTTGCCAGCTTGTTTGTATTGTTTATCGTGGCAATTATGGCATTAATGGCACGTAAGCCAGCAGCACCATTCTTCCCAAGTGGTGCCCCCAATTTTATTTATGTGTACCTCAAATTGCCGATTGGTACCAAGACTGCTACCACGGATTCTGTCGTGAGGGTTTTGGAGAAGAAAGTCTATTCCATTTTGGATAAGGACTTGCCTACGAAAGAACATGGTATTGTAGAAAGTATCATTTCCAACGTTGCGGTAAGTGCCAACAACCCAAGGGACAATAACCGTAGCACCCAAAGTAATTTGGGAAGGATACAGGTAAGCTTTGTGCAGTTTGAAGAAAGACATGGAAAATCAACACAGCCCTATATTGATGAAATAAGGGAAGCCATGAAACATACCAGCATCCCAGGGGCAATTATTGATGTGAACAAAGAAGATGGCGGCCCGCCAACAGATCCTCCAGTAAATATTGAAATAGCTGGTGATGATTTTGACCAGAATGCAACAGTGGCCAAAGCGTTGATGAACCACTTGGATACCAACAGAATTGAAGGCATGGAAAAGCCATCCTTTGATGTGGATTTATTGAACCCTGAAATTTCCATCAACATTGATAGGCAAAGGGCATTAACGGAAGGGTTAAGCACAGGACAAATAGGTATGGAAATACGCAGTGCCGTATTTGGCAAGGAAGCAAGCAAGTTAAAAGATGGCGAGGATGAATATAAAATCCAGATTCGCTACAGTGACCTGCAACGCAAGAATATTGCTGATTTAATGAACATGCGTATCACTTTCAGGGATTTTGGTACCATGCAAATAAAGCAAGTGCCATTGAGTGCCGTAGCTTCTGTTGACTATACCAACACAACAGGTGGTGTTAGGAGGAAGAACTTAAAACGTACCATTCAAATTCAGGCAAATGTTACTGACCCTGCCAATACAACCCCTGTAAATGCTAAATTGGCTGATATCATTGCAGATTTCAGAGCCAAAACAAAAACGCCACCAGATGTTACCATTAAACAAACAGGTGAGAGTGAGCAGCAAGCAGAAACAGTTAGCTTCCTGTTTGGGGCCATGGTAACTTCACTCTTGATCATCTTCTTGATTTTGGTATTGCAATTTGGCAGCTTGAGCAAACCGTTTATTGTATTGACAGAAATATTCTTCTCTATTATTGGTGTGTTCCTTGGTTACGCCATTACAGGCATGACCATGCCAATCATTATGTTGGGTGTAGGTATTATTGGTTTGGCCGGTATTGTAATCAAGAACGGTATCCTATTAATAGAGTTTACAGATGAACTTCGTGGACGCGGCTACAAAACAAGGGCCGCTGCCATTGAAGCCGGTAAAATCCGTATTATTCCTGTAATGCTAACAGCATTGGCCACCATGCTTGGCTTGTTGCCACTGGCTGTTGGTTTCAACATAGATTTCGTTTCATTCTTCGAGCACCTGAACCCACATATTTTCTTTGGTGGTGATAGCGTTGTATTCTGGGGACCATTGAGCTGGACAATCATTTTCGGTTTGATTTTCTCCTTCTTCCTTACGCTTATCATGGTGCCAAGCATGTACCTTTTAAGTGAAAGGCTAAGAAGACCGATGAGCAGGTTCTATGGTACTAAATGGATTGCCCTTTTCGGGTTCTTCGGTCCGTTCTACTTTATATTTGTTGGTATCATGTACTTGATAAAAGCATTGCAAGGCAAAAAGGTTTGGTTGGGAAAAATGAAGAATGTACATGTGGTAAATAAGGAACAATATCTACCTTAACCAGCTTCGTCAATATAAATTTCAAGAAGGGCTGCAAAATTTACAGCCCTTCTTTTGTTAAAAAGGGCAGGGTAATTGTATTGTCTCCTAAAAGACATTTCATGAAACAGTTATTTTCTTCCAGAATATCCATTAGGGCTACCAATCTTGGCCTTCTTTTCTTAAGGTTGACTATTGGTATCTTGATGATTCCCCATGGATATGATAAATTAATGAATTACGCTACCATGAAAACGAAGTTCATGCCTTTTATGGGTCTTAATGGGGCAACATCCCTCTGTTTGGTCATTTTTGCCGAATTTTTCTGTTCCATCTTTTTAGTATTTGGCTTTGCTACAAGATTGTCCACTATTCCGTTAATCATCAACATGACGGTAGCTGTTTTCATGGCACACGCTGGCGATATTTTTGGAAAGGGGCAAGCAGCAACCTTATTCTTGATTCCGTATGTGTTTTTATTGATTACGGGACCGGGGGCCTATAGTATTGACGCTCTAATTAAAAAAAGAAGATAAACGTTTTGTTTATTAGAAATGCCGTTCTTACTTTGGAACGGCATTTTTATTTAATCAATATAGCCCTTACATGAAGAGAAAATTTACCGCTGCCATTGCTGGCATTTTTGTATGCCTAACTGCAATGGCTGGCACTGTGGAGAAGGATACCAATGTGGTTGTTTCCTACGCAAAGGATGAATACATTTTCAATTTCAACAAAAAGTCCAATAAAGTTGAGGTAAAACAGGTTCAAACTGTAAAATACCTAGCCAACAATTCCAGGGCCATATTGCCCATTGGCGAAACCTATAGTGACAACATTTTTATCGATGATGTCAACATAAAAGTGGATGGTTCCAAGGCAAAATACATCCAGCCCAAATTCGAATACTATTCACAGGATGATGTTTTCTTTTCCGATTTGCATATCTGCTACTTCAATTTGCCCCTTGACAAAAAAGGAAGCACAGCAGAAGTAACTTTTGAAAAAACATATGCTGACCCTAGGTATTTCTGCCAGATTTTCTTTGACGAACCGTATAATGTTCGTTATAAGGAAGTAAAAATCACCGTACCCAAATGGATGAAAGTTGCCTTTAAGGAACTCAACTTTACAGGGTACAGCATCAAAAAAAGTCAAGAATACGATAGCAAGAACGATGCGGATGTTTTTACTTATGAAATAACCAATTTGTCCCTGCCGCAAAAAGAAAGTCATGGTCCAGGGGCTTCTTATACGCATCCGCATTTATTGGCATTGATACAATCAGCAGTTTATGCTGGCAAAAAAATTACTTACTTCAATACCGTAGCAGACCAGTATGCTTGGTATAGGGAACTGGTAAAAGGTATTGACAATGACAAAACCATTTTAAAAGAAAAGGCAGAGGAAATAACAAATGGAATCACTGCCGATGTAGATAAAATAAAAGCCGTTTTTTACTGGGTGCAGAACAATATCCGATACTTGGCTTTTGAAGATGGCATTGCTGGCTTCCGCCCAGATAAGGCACATGAAGTACTGCGTAAAAAATATGGCGACTGCAAGGGTATGGCACATCTTACCAAAGAGCTGCTGGTGTCCCTCGGTTTTGATGCAAGGCTCTGCTGGATTGGCACCAACCATATTGCCTATGATTATTCCACCCCCTCCCTTTGCGTGGACAACCACATGATTTGTGCGTTGGTATTCCAAGGCAAGACCTATTTTCTCGATGCTACAGAAAAGTACATTGGTTTCAATGAGTATGCAGAACGCATTCAAGGAAGGCAGGTGCTTTTTGAAAATGGGGAGAAATACACATTGACCCATGTACCATCTACCACTTACCAGCAAAACAAGGATTATGAAAAACGTGTTTTGAGCATTGATGGCACCAACCTGAAAGGTACCGTTGAACAGGAATGGCAGGGCGAGGAAAAGGAACATTTGCTTTCGCAACTGTATAATGTAAAAAAAGAGAATGCCAAGGAAGCCTTTAAAAAATTCCTTGCTTCCAGCAATATGGACTATGCCATTACTGACCTTACAACAAGCGACCTTGTTGACTTTGACAAGAATACTTGGGCAAAGTATTCCTTAAACCATAAGAATGCTGTGTCTGCTTTTGGCAAGGAACTATACATTGATATTGACTACCGAAAAGACTTTGGCAATTTTATTTTTGATACGGCAGAACGCAAAACGGATTATTGGATGTCCTTTAAATTCAATGTGGAGCAGGAAACACAAATCAACCTGCCTGCCGGTGCAAAAGTTACTTCCCAACCACAGAACCTCCTTATTAAAAATGATGATTACGAAATCAATATCACATTAACGGAACAACCGGGCAAACTGGTTTACAAGAAAAATATCATCATTAAAAATCCTAGAATCCCTGTTTCAAAGTTTGAACAGTGGAACAAGGACTTCAAAAAATTGAAAGATTTTTATGCAGAGCAAGTTGTGTTAACCACTGCGTAGTCTATCACCCCCTTAATTAATCAATATGCACAAGAGATTGTTTAGGACACCGTTGTTAGTGATTGCATTTTTTTCATTCACCCACCTTCAGGCACAGGACAAAAACGAAAAGCTTTACAAGGAAAGGTCCGTGGAAGTGAAGCAGGAAATTTTTGGCGTAAAGGCACCAGCCTTTGAAGTAAATGCCGTTCCCGAAGAATTCAAGGAAGAGAGTGCTGTCATCATTGCCCGTTCTATCAACTACTTCATGGACAAAACAAAAAAGCTGAGAGCCACTTTGTTTGGTCCAGCATCTGTTAACCGCCTAAGCTATATCACTACCATTCGTGAAAAAGTAAAAATCAATGACCAAACGGCCTTGGATGAATATTCATCTTTAGAATACCGTAAGCAAATTGACAAAACAACATCTTATGGTCTCTTCAGCAGAAGGCTTGATAAGGCTTTTACGTTTATTGGCGTGAAGATTACGAAACCAGATGGAAAAATAATTGAACAGAATACCGATGAAGAAATCCTGACTAAAGATGAAAAGAAAATAAAGGAAGGGAAGATTGCCATCTCCGGCTTGCAGATTGGCGACATCATTGACTACTACATCCACATAGAAGAGGTACAGGATGATGCCAATAAAATATTGGGACCCTATTATTTTGTAATGGTTGATGATCATCCTATCATGGATCTTTCAATAAGGTTCCAGATAGACAGGAATGCGGGTATTGCTTATAAGGCAGCTAATGGTGCTCCCGAATTCAAACAGTCAAGAAATGATGACAATGATTTTGTTTTTGAACTGAACCAAAAAAATATTCCCAAGATTGTTTCACAAATGTGGAGCAATGCAGTACGCCAATTACCTTATATAGAACTCAAATACAAAGCCATTGGCGGAGCAACCAGACCTTTTAGAAAGGGCTTGGTTACCACAGAAATTACGCAGGATGATTACGTGAAGGAATTGAAGCCCATACTGGACATGGCCCATACCATTCCAGATGTGACTGCTTTTGTAAAAAGTATAAAGAAGGAGATTGGCAAGGTGCTGGTTGGCAAACCACTGGAAACACCGCAAGACTCTTTGGCAAAACTGATTTTCTATGCTTGGCAACACAATTGGGGTTACAACTTTTATCCAGATGGCATCCTAACAACGGATTGCAGCATTAACCGCTATAGCCCTTACAGTTTTTATACAATGCTTGCATTGCATAAATTATTGCAGGAATATGAAATAGACAATGAACTGGTAGTGGTTACCTCCATCAACTCAACTAAGCCAGAAAACATTATCGACTATGGCGATTATGATTTGTTCCTGAGAACAAAGAATAACAAGCCTGTCTATTTTTTTATGGATAGCCGTTTTAACTCCCCCTCCGAAATTCCCATTCGTTACCAAGGACAAAAAGCACTGGCACTTTTCGCACAAAAAAGAAGGGGCTACAGTGCTTATAACGAATACTACATAGACCTGCCTGCCACCACTGCTGCAGACAATGTTACCAAAGAAATATTGAATGTTTCCTTTAAGAAAGACAGCCTTACTAACACTGTTGTTGATAGGACCGTATCGTTAACTGGTTATTTTAAATCCAGTGAGCAAATACGCCTGACCCTACCTGAAGAGTCAGAAAAAAGACAGGCCAAATTATTGGGAGTTGATGACCAAATAGCATCATTGGACGAATCAAAAAAAACAAGGAAGGCCATAGAAGAATTCGAAGCCTCCTTTGCTGCTTCAAGAGCAAAATGGAAAGACCAGTTCAAGGATGAAATACGGGACCAGTTTGGTATGGAGCCAAAGGAAGTAACTGCGTATGATATAAAGGATTATGCCCTCCGTTATTATAACAAGACCTTTATCTTCAACTCAGCCTTTACTATGGAAGGATGGGTTAAAAAAGCTGGCAACAACTACATTTTTGAAGCAGGAAAACTGGTTGGCACATTCTCCAAAGTAGAGGAAAAAGAACGCAACAGGAAGATTGATGTGTACATGACCTGTGCAAGGTCATTTGATTATACATTCAATATCAGCGTTCCTGAGGGCTACAAAGCAAAAGGTATTGAAGCATTCAATAAAGAGGTAAACAATGCTTGTGCATCATTTGCTTCAACGGCCACACTAAATGGCAACATAATAACCATCTCTGTAAAACGTGCATACAACAATGCTTTTGAACCGGTGGCCAATTGGAAAAACCTATTGGAAGTAATGGACAGCTTTTATGATTTTACACAGCAGAAAATTTTATTTGAGAAGGCGAAATAGTTTGATAATGGCATAAGTATTATTTCCGCCTTAACAAAGGGCCGATGCAAATTGCATCGGCCCTTTTCGCTCTATCAACAGGTTTGCTAATAATTTTTTTCATCTGCCGAAGGTCCATAAATAGAAGGAACGGCAATATCATTCAAACGCATATAAACCGTGAGCTGCCCACGATGGTGGGCCCAATGGTTAATGGTAGAACTGATCATTTCCTGCATGGATGATTTCATTAGTTCCTGTCCATTATTCTTCAATGAAAAGCTTTTTTCCATTTCACTATCCCCCATTTTACTTAAAGCGGTTTTTGCGGAAGCAAAATTTTCTTCAAAATGTGCCAGCAATTCTTCATTGGTTTTTATGTCATCATGCTTGAATGTAGTAAACTCAATTCCACCTTTTTCAATACCATATGAAATCCAGCGGGGAATTTCTGCCACTAGCACACATAGGTAGCCCATGTTCATGGATTTTGGATGTGGCTTGAATTCGAATGTGCTTTCTGGAATGCGTTCCAAGCATTTCTTGGTGGATGTGTATTCTGCTTCCAGCTCCTTTAAATAGGCTTTCGCCAAAATATTGTTTTCCATATTGACTGTTTTTATGGAAAATCAACCTCAAAGACAATGCCCTTTAAAAAGCAAGGGGCAACTGTTCCATTTGGAATAGTCGCCCCTTGCCATTGTTGTTTATTTTTTACAATTTGCCCATTTCATTCCCATCTGCATCCAGTTCCACAATTTCATAACCCAGCCTTTTTAAACCGGGTAAAATCAATTGCTTGTCACCAACCAATAAAATGTTCATCTTGTTTATATCCAAGTATTTCTTGCTGATGCCATTAATATCGTTTTGGGTGATATTGTTGAGGATGGCGTTTTGTTTACTAACAAAATCAGCAGGCAAATCATATTGTTGAACCCTGCCAATGAACGCTGCTTTCTGTACACCCGTTTCATAATTCCTCGCATCGCTTTGCCCAATGGATTTTTGCATAAAGGCAATCTCTTCTGGCTTAACGCCATTGGCCACATAGTTCTTTATTTCATTGATGACTTCATACAAGGCACTGTCTGTGGCACTTGCCCTAATGCCGCTGCTAAAAGTAAAAGTGCCAGTATGTTTATAACCAGCAAAGCTGCTTCTAGCACCATACGTCCAGCCCTTGTCTTCACGAAGGTTCAAATTTATTCTACTGTTGAATGCACCTCCTAAATTATAGTTAGTCAAAACTGCTTTATAGTATTCACCAGTGGCATCGTACTTCAAACCAGTCACATTGCCCACACGGAATTCTGTTTGTGCAGCCTTGGGAATATTCACCAAATAAATCCTTGTTTTCTCAATCATAGGTGCTGCTGGCGGAACAGGTACAGTAAATGATTTGGTTGGAAGCTTGTTCAGGAAAGCAAGTTTTGGTAAAACCTCCTCTTCCTTAATGTCGCCTACAATCACTACCCTTCCTTCTTCTGAAGTAATATAGTTGTCATAGTATGCTTGAATATCAGCAAAAGCAATATTCTTCAACGTCTCACTGGTACCGTTGTCTTCCATTCCAAGGATATGGTTCTTGCCAAAACTCAATTTATCATATACCGTAGTGGCCACGCCAGCAGGCTGCGTCTTACTATTCTTCATGCGTTGGTCAAGCTGGCGTTTCGTCCTGTTAAAAGCATCCTCACTGAATTTGGGGTTGAACATTCTTTCTTCCAATAAAGCCAATGTTTTGTCCAAATTTTTCTTCAACGACTGAACAGTGAACACAATCGCATCATCACTATTGTTTACACTAACAGAACTTCCCAACTTTTCCAGCTCAGCAGACAATTGTTCACTGGTGTAGTTCTTTGTGTCTTCATTCATCATTGAGGCAAAAAGATTTACCCAACCAGCTTTTGACAAATCATTTGCTTCCAGTAACCTTCCACCTTTTAATGAAATGCTCATGGTAACTGTTGGAATCTCCGTATCAACAGTACCGATAACCCTCATATTATTGGCCAAGGATTTTTTCCAGAATGCAGGCACTTTCACCACTGGATTGGCATCGCTTGCAGGAACCTTGTTCCTATCAAAAGCATCTTTTGCTTTGGTATATTTCAGTCCGGCATAACCATAGTTAGGGGCTTTATAATGGCTTTCATCAACTGTATAATTATCATCAGCGGCCTTTAGGTTTTCACCTCCTTTCGTCAGCACACTCAATACCACACGGTGCTTGTCCTTTATATACTGGTTGTACACCCGCATCACATCTTCCTTGGTACATCTTTATCTGTTGACCAATCATGTTAGGATTGCCAGTATAAGTCTGGAAAGCTGCTAGCTGCGATACTTTACCAGATACACTGGCTAGTCCATTGATAGCCCTGTTTTCGTAGCCACTCCTGAATTTTTCTATGTCCTCATCAGTAATGCCCCTCTTTTCAAATTCAGCAAAAGCCTCTCCAACCAACTTTTCCATTTCGGCCAAAGACTTTCCGGGATAGGGTGTAACGGAAACGGAAAACTCACCAGCCAATTCGCTCAATTGGCTGCTGGAACTGGCTTGCAGGGCTTTTTGGTCCTTGATGAAGAACTGGTAGAAAACAGAATTCCTGTTTCCGCCACCACGGCCACCCCTTCCACCGCCTCCGCCGCCACCCAACACTTGTGATAGGCAGGCTAGTGCGACCATATCCTTATGGTAATCGGGTACGGTTGGATAAACAATCCTCAATTGTGCAGCCCTTGCATAATTGTCTACATAACTCACATATCTATCCTTATCCAGCACTACTGGTTCAAGTTTCACGGGTTTCACTTCAGGCCCACGGGGGATAGTGCCAAAATACTTCTCCACTGCCTTTACAATATCGGCAGTCTTAACATCACCACCAACAGTTACAGTGGCATTGCTTGGCCCGTACCAACGAAGGAAAAAGTTCTTCAAATCGCCAACACTTACCTTGTTCAATTCTTCTATATAGCCAATGGTCAACCATGAATAGGGATGGCCATAGGGATAAAGGTTCTTGGCACTCACCTCTCCTGTTAAGCCATAAGGTTGGTTGTCATAGTTCTGCCCACGTTCATTTTTCACCGTGGCACGTTGGACTTCAAATTTTTGTTGGGTAACGGCATCCAGCAAGAAACCCATTCTATCAGCTTCCAGCCACAGCATTTTTTCCACTTGGTTGCTGGGAACCGTTTCATAATAGTTTGTCCTGTCCCTATTGGTAGAGCCATTCAACGTGCCTCCAGCTTCCGTTACCACTTTAAAATGTTGTTCATCGCCCACATTGTCGCTACCTTGGAACATCATGTGCTCAAAGAAATGGGCGAAACCGCTTTTGCCAATTTCCTCCCTAGCAGAACCAACGTGGTAAGTTACGTCCACATGCACCACAGGATCACTATGGTCCTCATGAACCACCAGTGTAAGACCATTGGGCAGCACATATTTTTCGTAGGGAATAATTAGCTCACTGCCTTTACGTTCTATCTTCTCCACCAGTTTAGCCTGGCTGGATGCAGAGTAGGAGACAGCAGACAGAACCGCTGCTGTTGCAATCAATTTCAATTTCATAATTAGCCAGTTTTAAGGAAAAGGAAAGTTAGAGCATAACCAACCTTATGCAAAACCTTTTACACGAACAACGGATTGCTTACCGTGTAAGGATTTGTTTTTACCGAAAAGCAGTTTTAATAGCTCAAAACAACAATCATAAATCACTATCAAATTTTCTGTGCCAATATATCTGTGCCATTATATAATGGCACAGATATATTGGCACAACTTTTATAACAGAAAAAATGTATCGCTGCTTTGTAATAAATTCACATTCCATACGGCTAATAAAAAGTTCAAAAATGAATCGCTTGAACATGCTGAACGATTAAACATTCAACTATAAACTCAATAAACGATGAGAAGCAATCACGAAATTGACTACCGCATTTTTGGTGAGGAAATGCAGTATGTGGAAGTGGAACTGGATCCCAACGAAACAGCAGTGGCTGAACCGGGTGCCTTTATGATGATGGATGACGGCATTGACATGCAGACCATGTTTGGTGATGGCAGCGGCCAACAGAACACAGGCTTGCTGGGGAAACTATTTAATGCAGGCAAAAGAATGCTGGTGGGTGAAAACCTGTTCATGACCGCTTTTACCAATGTATCGCATGGCAAGAAGCATGTAAGTTTTGCCTCGCCTTATCCGGGCAAAATCATTGCCTTGGACTTATTGCATTTGGGTGGCAAGATAATATGCCAGAAAGATGCTTTTTTGTGTGCAGCCAAAGGCGTGAGCATTGGCATAGAATTCCAACGCAAGCTGGGAACAGGTCTGTTTGGTGGTGAAGGCTTTATCATGGAAAAGCTGGAAGGCGATGGTTTGGCTTTTATGCACGCTGGTGGACATGTGCTGGAAAAAGAACTGATGCCCGGCGAAGTTTTGAAAATTGATACCGGCTGTATTGTTGGCTTTACAGCCAGTGTAGATTATGACATACAATTTGTGGGAGGTATTAAAAACACCTTGTTTGGTGGCGAAGGTCTGTTCTTTGCCCAATTGCGTGGACCGGGTAGGGTTTGGATACAGAGCTTGCCGATAAGTCGTTTGGCAGGTAGGATTTTACAATATGCCACTACCAGTAGAAAGGAGGAAGGAAGTGTGTTGGGAGGATTGGGGAATTTACTGGATGGTGATGGATGGAGATAGTTATTTAGACTGAATATAAAAACGGCTACCAAGTTTGGTAGCCGTTTTTATTGACTGGTTGTAATTTTTGGAATGATAGTTTAGTCAACTTTGAATTCGTGGCAATCTTAAACCCAACAAAACACGTGACTTTTATCCAATACCTTCGGCAATTAAAGATCTGCCCACAATTGGAAAACCGTTTAAGCATACACAATAATAATTACCATGGGATTTTTTTTCACGAAATTGCTTTTACCAATACTTATGCTTGTTGGTGGCCTTTCACAAAAAAAATGTGAACAGTACTATAAGGAAGCAGCAAAGACTACTTACGATATTGTTATTGTTCCAGGCATTCCATACAATGGTATTAAATGGGACAGTATTATGAAAGGCCGCGTGTATTGGGCGAAGCACTTGTATGATAATAATATTACCAAGCGAATCATGTTTTCTGGTGGTGCCGTTTACAGTAAGTTTTATGAAGCCAAAATCATGGCGTTGTACGCAAAAAAGTTAGGCATTCCGGATAGTGCCATCTATGTGGAAACAAAGGCAGAACATACGGTGGAGAATGTTTATTACAGTTATCAAAAAGCCAAGAATTTGGGGTTCAATAATATTGCATTGGCAAGCGACCCATTCCAGTGCAAGGCCATGCGGAACTTTATTCAGAACAATTTTGACTCAATGGCTTTGATTCCTTTTGTGATTAGGATTTTAGGGGATGGTTACAAACCAGATGTTCAAATAGAAGATTCGGCTGCTGTAAAACCAGATTTTGTTTCGCTTAACAAAAGGGAATCTTTTTTCAAGCGGAGAAAGGGGACTAAAGGAAGAAATATTAATGAAGGGTATTACAAAAACGGTAAATTGGATTAGCTAGAATGCTCTACAGTTGGTATAACCATACGCAAAACACATCTAAGTATGAATAGAACCCTCACAATAAAATTTGGTCTAACAGAAAAGAAAGCAGCTTTTGTTTTAACAACCCTTGTATTGGCTTTTGTGGCCCTTACCATGGCACAAGATTTTTTACGGTCAGGCATAAAAAGTTCGGTATTCTACTTTTCCGAATCATTGATGTTCAGTTCGTTTTGGTGGATTTTTGCTCCCTTCCTATTTGCTCAGTACTTTATTATTAAGTACAAAAACAGCAAGCAGTTAGCGTGTCAACTGGCTTTAATTGTTTGGCCCATTCTTCTTCACTTGCTTGCCTTTCCATTTTTAGTTTGGGCATTGTCCAAAGCATTTTATTACCACACTTATTCCTTTCAACAAACATTCAGGTTTACCCTATCCGAATATTTGTATTTTTTGGTAATCTTCTACACTATCCCAGTTTTATTTTTTCACTACTTCGCCAGAAAAACAAAATCCGCAATAATCCCTGAAATAGTGGAGGAGGCTATTTTGAACGAGTTTGTCACCACCTTCTTGGTATCTGAAGGAAATAGGAAACGTGCTATTCCTGTTTCGGAAATCCTGTATTTTTCAGCAAACACACCTTATATAAATATCCATCTTGATGGTAAGAAACACCTGCACAACGAAACCCTGAAATCGATTTCAATTAATTTAAACCCCGAACAGTTTGTAAGGGTGCATAAATCGACCATCGTAAATATTGAAATGGTGGCTTCTTACACCACAAGGCTCAATGGCGATTACGATTTAACGATGAAGAACAATATGCAGCTACGGCTCAGCAGGAACTTTGCAAGTGATTTCAAAAACCTGTACAACAAAACCCATCGCTTCACAACAAAATGACCTCGGCTCACCATATATGAGTTGATTTCCAGTATACTGAAAATGAAATTTGCTAAAAATTATTAGCAATGGAAACAAAAACAAATTTCATTTTCTTAGCAATGCTTACGTCTTTATTACTAAGCTGCAATGGGCAATCAACATCAACAACTAAAAACCAAACAACAAAAGGCGGCATTGTTGGCGGGCCTTTTGAAAATGGAGAGTTTATGTACATTGGTATGCCGGAGCATATCGAGCCCGTTGATACAAGTGCAGGCTGGTCACAGCAGGGACAAAAGCTTTTGGTAGTGGGAACCATTTACAAGTTAGACGGCAGGACACCTGCACCCAATGTCATTCTTTATTATTACCATACAGATATTAATGGTGTGTACGCTAATAAAAAGGGACTTGATTCAAGAGTAGTAAGACATGGCTACATCCGTGGATGGGTAAAATCAGATAGTAATGGCAAGTATGCCATATACACCGTAAGGCCTGCACCCTATCCCAACAGGAATTTTGAAGCACATATACACCCCTCCATCAAAGAGCCCAATATTGACAAGGAGTATTACATAGACGAGTTTGTGTTTGATGATGATAAGTTGCTGACAGGCGATAAAAGAAAAAAACTGCCCAACCGTGGCGGCAGTGGAATTTTAAGGGTATTTAAAAAGGGAGAGTTGCAGATAGCTGAACACAATATTATTTTAGGGCTTAACATTCCCAATTATCCTGAAACCATAAAGGAAGAAAAACAATCTGGGCTCCAAATTGGTGAGGACCAACCTTCGTTTACACCTTTTCACGCCTTTGGTCCTGACAAAGGTTCAAGGGCCTGCCCTGTTTGTAAGTATGGACGCTATCACGGCATCGTTTATTTTGTAGGGAACAACCCCAATTGGGGCGACATTAAAAAGTGGCTTACATTTTTGGAGCAGCAAAGCGTTGCAAGAAACAAATACCTAAAAGCATATTTTGTTTATGGCAATGATGATGATTATAGTAAAGGCAAACGCCAAAAGGAGTTGGAATTAATTGGTCAAGAATTAAACCTTAAAAATATTGCCCTAGCTTTTGTTCCTTCATTTGCCGATACAGAAAGCGAGGTAAATCTCAATAAGATTAACCCGAGTGTAGGGAATACTTTTATTGTTTACAAGAACAGGACAATCATTGACAAATTCATTAACCTCCATCCCACACAAGAAAATTTCAACTTGTTAGCAAGGGAATTGGATATAAACAAGGGTGATTATTTTGACTTAAATAGGCAGCCTACCTGAACTTGCCCGAAAGCGTATGCACTAGTTTGGAATACTATCCTCATTTTTCCTTACTATCTTAGTTCCCAAAACAAGCATCGTTATGCAAGAACAACTCTTTATCAAAATGGCCCTCGACAGTTGGAACAACCATATCAACAGGACCAGCAAATTATTGGATAGTCTTAGCGATGAACAATTGGCACAAGAGGTTGCTTCTGGCAGAAACACGGGTATTTATTGGGGCATTTAATAGCCGTGCATGATGGCTTACTGCCATTATTGAACGTGGGTTCAAAACTCTATCCCCAATTGGAAGAGCCTTTTATCAAGCAGCCAGACAAATCAGGACTTGAATTTCCCACTGTACAGGAACTGCGTACTTACTGGGCAGAAGTGCACAATGCCCTGACCCTTAGTTTCAACTTGATGAACACCGATGAATGGTTCCAGAAACATACAGCCGTTTCGGAAGAGGATTTTGCCCTCAATACATCAAGGAACAAATTGAATGTGCTGCTAAGCAGGACAACCCATTTGGCTTACCATTTTGGGCAGATGGCTTTTTTGAAAAAGTGATTTTCAAGAGGAAATAGGAATAGGGTAATCTTTAAGATTTACCACGATATTGGAGAAGCTGAAACAATAGCATATTCTTTGTAGTGAAGGAGGGATAGACCCGTTGGCTGCTTTCAGTTGATTTCCTAAAAATTCCAAGTTCAAAAAAATGATAGCCGATTGCCTGTAAACAAACAATAGCTTATGCAAGTTCCCTCTTATTACCTTACTATTATGCCTTATCTGATTGTAGAAAAGGCTCATGATTTTAAACAGTTCGTAGAAACCGTTTTTGGTGCAGAAGAAAGAATGATTGTTAGGCGGCCAGACACCAGCATTATGCATGGTGAACTGACTATTGGCCATGCTGCCATCATGTTTACCGATGCTTCAGCAGACTACCCACCGTTTCCATGCAGTATGTTCCTGCTCGTGAAGAATGTGGATGAAGTCTATTCAAAAGGTTTGTTGAATGGGGCCATTTCCTTACAGGAGATTGATGACAGGGAATATGGAAGAAGTGCTGGGTTCAAAGATGCTTGGGGCAATGTTTGGTGGATAACACAGACTGGAGAATAAAAATATTTTTGTTAACTATTCAATTCTGAAACCGATTATGAAAGTTATCCTGAAAAAATTTGTTGGTATTTTCTTGCTGTTAATTGCCATCGGCAAGACCCATGCACAAAACACTGTAAGCCTAAACAAGGTATCCACCTTTGAAAGAATTGCAGCGGAAGTAAAGCAATATAAAGTGGACACGTCTGCCGTTCCCGATGATAAAACCACGCAGTTAATTGTGAAGCTGCGGGAACTCCGTGGCGGCTTCAATATCAATGAAGCCATTGAGTTCAAGCTGCAGGAAGAAATGCAGAAAAAAGAAAAGCCTATGGCCGAGCTACAGAAAGCGGTTGACTATTTTAAAACAGGAGTCGGAAAAACAAAACTGGACAATGCCATCATCTGGATTTACCGAAACACTTTCACTTATCAGGAACTGAAGGATTTGGTGAAATTTTATCAATCAACTGCTGGGCAGAAAAATTTCCTGTTATCATGCTTGAATCATTGGCAGCAGCCCAAGTGATACAGGAAGGAATGCGGAAGTAACTAATGGTTGGTTTTAGAAATATATACATCAACCATATTACATTGAATCGCCTTCGCGAACCTCAGGCTGACAGTTGGAGCAAGTAAGGCTTTCAATATTTCTATCAAAGTAAACATAATGTTATGAAAACAAAATTGTTCCTTTTTGCCTTAGTGGCTATTGGCTTCTTTGGTTCGTTTGAAAACAAACCAAGCAATAAGGAAAAAACAAAAGGTTATATCCTGGAACATGAAAGGGACATCCGGGTGCAGCAGCCCAGTCCACATGAAGCTCCAGGCATAACTACCGCCTATCCCTACTTTTCCAAAGCAGACAGCTTAAAGATTGTTTTCAGGAAAAGGACATTGGGCAAGGGTTCTGCTATTGGCTACCATTTTCAAAAATGGGATGAAATTTATTATATCGTTAGCGGTACAGGCATCATGAAGGTAAATGATGAAAGCTTTCCGGTATCTGCTGGCGATGCTGTACTAACAAGACCGGGCAATTGGCATGGCTTGGAACCAACGGGCAAGGATAGCTTGACTGTTATCATCAACTACAATCAATAGATTTTGTTATAACACACAAATAAAAAGCAGGGCTAACCCTGCTTTTTATTTTCTTAGATGACATGATACATATTTGCTTGTACGCTATCAGTCTGAAAAATGCTCAGCAAAATATTTATCGCATTTTTACGATTAATTAAAAACATTCCCCTTTTCTTTGCATTATCGTATAAAAACGATAATAAAGTGGCGGCACATAAAACAGAAGAATTTGGGAAGAAGGAACAGCATCTTGCAGCATTTGCAAAAGCCATTTCCCATCCTGCAAGAATTGCTATTCTAAAAGTATTGGCACAACGCAATGAATGCGTGTGTGGTGAAATAGTAGAAGTGCTTCCATTGGCACAAGCTACGGTAAGTCAGCATTTGAAAGCATTGAGGGAAGCTGGCCTAATTGACGGGTCTGTGGAAGGTGCCAAAAGTTGCTACTGCATAAACTGGAAAGCATTTGAAAAATTCAATGAAGCATTCAATTTATTGTTCAGCAAGTTGAAAGAGCAAAATAAAAATGCTTGCTGTTAAAATAAGTCCGGACGGTTGTAAACAATATCTTCTAACATCAAAACAAAAACTATGAACAAACAATTCAATAGTACCTGTTGCAGTGACCCGAGTTGCTGCCCAACAGATGTTGACAACATGCCCGTTCCTTGCTGCGGATGCTGCTAAGGGGCAATTTAACAAGCACTGCAAGTTTGCAGTGCTTGTCTTTTATATTAACAATCCAATGAAAAAGTACATAGTAGAATTCATCGCCACTTTCATTCTGATTTTTTGTGGTACAGGAGCAGCTATTGTTAATGAAACAATGCATGGTGTATTGGGGCATATTGGCATTGCTATTAGTTGGGGACTAGTGGTAATGGTTCTAATCTATGCCTTTGGTGAAATTTCAGGAAGCCATATCAATCCTGCTGTTACTATTGCTTTTGCCATTAATAAAAGCTTTGCTTGGAAACAAGTGTTGCCTTATACTATTAGCCAATCAGTTGGTGCAATAACTGCAAGTTTTATATTGAAATTTTTATTTCCCACATCATTCACACTAGGAGCAACATTGCCTTCGGGCCTAGCTATACAATCTTTTGTGCTAGAAATATTTTTGATGTTCTTTTTAATGCTGGTTGTTTTGCAAGTGGCAACAGGAAGTAAAGAACAGGGGATGTTTGCAGGCATTGCTATTGGTGGGGTTGTTCTATTGGAAGCCATGTTTGCTGGACCAGTTTGCGGAGCATCCATGAATCCGATTCGTTCATTGGCCCCTGCATTGGTAAGTGGCCATACAGAACATCTATGGGTTTATTTAACCGCTCCCTTTATTGGTGCTACAAGTGCGGTGTTTGTTCATCAACTTTTAAAAACGAATTAATGAAAAAGAAGCTGCTTTTCGTTTGTATAGAAAATTCAAACCGTTCACAAATGAGCCAAGCATTTGCAAAAATTATTGGTGGCGATTTTGTAGAAGCGTATAGTGCTGGCAGCAGGCCAAGCGGCATCGTTAATCCCAAAGCCATTGCTGCCATGAAAGAATTGGGCTATGATTTAAGTACACACGATAGTAAAAGTTTAGATGAGGTGAAAGCCTTTGCCCCTTTTGATGTGGTGGTAACCATGGGCTGTGGCGATGCCTGCCCATGGATGCCAGCCAAACAATTTATTGATTGGCAGATACTAGACCCTAAACACATGGAGCCAAAGGCGTTCAATGAAGTGAGAGACTATATTAAAAGAAAAGTGCAAGGGCTAATTGATGACCTACAATAACCCTTTGCTATAAGACACCTAGCTTGAAAGATTGAGTGTTTGCTTTACAATATTCTCTTTTGACTCTAACCGTCTGTGTTTATTGGTGTGTTCGCTGTGCTAATTTCATCCTTCCAATTATCAATCTTCAATTTCGAAAAAAAATCTTCCTCTTCCATTTCCATCACCTCACCTGCTTGCAAATCCCCCAAATGTAAATCCTCAATGCTCATGCGTATGAGGCGTTGGCATTGGTGGTGAACCGATGCCACCATCTTCCTTACTTGGTGGTACTTGCCTTCGATTAAAGTGATGCTTAACCATGTAGTTGGTAAACCTTCTCTTTGATTGGCACCTCCTTTAAACAAATTAACCGGAGGTTCCACAATTTGTACATCGGCTGGCGTGGTAATGTAATCTTCGCCACCTTTTATCCTGATGGTGGTACCTGTTTGCAATAGGTGCAAACTTTCGGGAGTGACGATGTTCTTTACTTTAACAAGATAGGTTCTTTTATGCGGGGTTTCGCTTTCAAACAAAAGCTTGGTGACACGTTTGTTGGTGGTGAGCAGCAACAGGCCTTCTGAATGATTGTCCAATCTTCCGATGGCATGCGTGCCTTCGGGAAAGTTGAAATCCAAATCCCCCAGCAAGCCCACTTTATGCGAACTGATAAACTGGGAGACCATTTTGTATGGTTTGTTGATGGCGAAATAACGATGGGGCATTTTGACAAGTATTCGCTGCGAATAACAGGAAATTTTTTAGAATGCTTTGCCAAATTATTTTTTACCGAGAGGCAATAGGTCAGGAATGTTGATATTGTCTTCCTGCTTCTCCTATAATAGATAGCTACGTTTGGAAGGACCTACGCTCAATAAATGAAACTTTCATTGTCACATTGAGGCACTCGAAATGTGATTACCGATACCGTTCTCTGTAAACCCGCCTTCGAGTGGCCTCATACTGACAGTTACGTTGGTAGATGAATATAATGTTTAACAAACTAAAGTCGTATTGTCATATCGCGGCTCTCGAAATGTGATTGCTAAAACCCACCTTTTCAGAACAGTCCGCTATTGATTTTAGAACACCCATAACCCACTAAATTTTAAACCCTTATCTTCGCCGCATCATATTCTCCCTCTTAGCAGGCTCGATGCTTTTCTCCTCCGTCAATAAAAGATAATCAAGTCATAGGTTGTTGAGTATATACAAACAACAGGAACCTTCTCCTATACGTTGACTGGTTTCAATTATTTATTTAAACATTTTTATTTTGTTATTCAAAGATTTACATCTCGTGGAGCCCATATTGAAGGCCCTCGAAGCAGAAGGCTATACAACGCCTACGCCCATTCAGGAACAGTCCATACCAGAAGTTTTAAAGGGCCGTGACCTATTGGGACTTGCCCAAACAGGCACAGGAAAAACAGCCGCATTCGCCATTCCAATTTTGCAGAATTTATTCCTGCAGAAAAGAACGGAACGTAATCATCCCCAGTTTATCAAGACTTTGATTTTGACACCCACAAGGGAATTGGCCATACAGATTGATGAGAGCTTTGCTGCTTATGGCAAAGGCATGGGTCTTAAGCATACCGTAATTTTTGGTGGTGTTTCACAGCATTCACAAGTGCAGGCACTGCAAAGGGGCGTTGATATTTTGATTGCCACACCGGGCAGGTTATTGGACTTGATTACCCAGCGTTACATCAACTTGCAGCACTTACAAATGTTTGTATTGGATGAAGCGGACAGGATGCTGGACATGGGTTTTATACACGATGTTAAAAAGACCATTACTTACTTGCCGGCAAAAAGGCAGACCTTGTTTTTCTCTGCTACCATGCCCAAGGAAATTGCAGGCTTGGCCAGTTCCATTTTAAATAACCCAGTGAAAGTGGAGGTAACGCCAGTTTCTACAACAGTGGAAAAAATTGAGCAATCGGTTTTTTATGTGGACAAGCCAGACAAGAAATTGTTGCTGCAGCATATATTGCAAGACAAGGCCATTGAACGTGTATTGATTTTTACCAGAACCAAGCACGGTGCTGACAAAGTGGTGAAGGACTTAAATCCCAAAGGAATCAAGGCAGAAGCCATTCATGGTAATAAATCCCAAAATGCCAGGCAACGTGCATTGACCAATTTCAAGGATGGTAGCATCCGTGTGTTGGTGGCCACGGATATTGCTTCAAGGGGTATTGATGTGGATGAACTAACGCATGTAATCAACTACGAGCTACCGAATATTCCTGAAACCTATGTACACAGGATTGGACGTACAGGGCGTGCAGGTAAAAGTGGTGTCGCTTTTTCTTTTTGCGACGCAGAGGAAAGGGAATTTCTACGAGACATCAATAAATTGATTGGCATCCCTGTTCCTGTGGTCAACGAGCATCCATATAAAATGGATATCAGCAATTTCAGGCCTGCTCCTGCAGCTCCTAAAAATCAACCGCAAGGAAGACCCAATAATAATGGGTTCAGAAGGGAAAGGAACTGGAGCCATAGCGGTAACAGGGGAAGATAATTTGGGGTATCACCTCCTAAACTTCAGGCAGTCAACAATTATTACCACAAAGGTTCAAAGGGCACAAAGGAAAAACTTCGTTTTTATCCACGGTGATCTTTGAGCCTTTATTATTTCTATTTGAACTCCTTTAGTTTTTCAATTGCTTTCTCCAATGTTTCTTCCTTCTTGGCAAAGCAGAAACGGATAACCTTATTGTCCTCTGCCTCTTTATAAAAAGCAGAAACGGGAATGGTGGCCACGCCAAAATTTTTGGTAAGGTGGATGGCAAAATCCTTATCGCTCATTTCACTTACACCATCATAACTATAACATTCAAAATAACTACCGTGACTGGGTATAAGCTTGAAGGGCGTAGCTTTCATCAACGCACGGAAGTAGTCACGTTTTGTTTGTATAGAAGGGCCTAGTGTTAAGTAAGCTTGTTCGTTTTGCAGGTATTCAGCCAAGGCAAACTGCTTGGGACTGTCCACACTAAAGCAGTTGAATTGATGGACTTTCCTAAATTCCTTCATCGCTTCTCCCGAAGCGATGCAGTAGCCTATTTTCCAACCTGTACAGTGATAGGTTTTGCCAAAGGAAAAACATACAAAACTTCTTTCCATTAAATCGGGATAACGCAAAATGCTTTGGTGCTGAATGCCATCGAAGATCAAATGCTCATACACTTCATCACTCAAGATGATGATATTGGTATTGGCAACAATGCTCCTTAGTTGTGCAATGTCCTCTTCACTCAACACAGCACCTGTTGGGTTATGTGGTGAGTTAACCATAATCATTCTTGTCTTGTTATTCACCTTGCTCCTTACTTCATCCCAAGGAATATTATAAGTTGGATAATGCAAGGAAATGCGAACCGCTTTTGCTCCATTGATTTCTATATTGGGTATATAACTATCATAGGCTGGTTCAAAAACAATGACTTCATCATGGGGTTGAAGCACAGTTGTTAATGCTGTATAGATAGCATAGGTTCCTCCTGGCGTAACAGTGATTTGTGCTTCGGGATTAATATTACTGTTGTACAGCTTAAAACATTTTTCTGCAATCCTTTCCCTCAGTAAAGGCAAACCATTCATGTGCACATATTGGTTATTGCCCTTTTGCATGGCTGTGTTTACTAGGCCAACCAGTTCCCCGCTCATCATAAAATCTGGGAAGCCCTGCCCAAGGTTTACAGCTTGGTGTTCCACAGCCAATGAACTCATGACCGTGAAAATAGTAGTGCCAACTGTGGGGAGTTTTGAATGAATTTGCATGGGAGCGAAGATAGAGAAATGGGGATGGTGATAAATAATACAAGGGAATAAACAATGTTTCTTAAATTTAATTACTTGTTACACATACCGCTACCAATCCCTTTATATAACCATGAATTTTTCGTTGACCTATCAATACCTAAAAATTAATTTTGCTGTCATAGTAACATCGGCATTATTCGCTGGCGTCATTTTCCTGCTAAACCCTTTTGGTGGCTTTGTTTCATTTATTCTATTTCACGTTCTTTACTTTATTTATAAATCAAAGCCCATTTGGGAAAATGACAGATTAAAAAAAGCTATTTTATTGATTTCTATTTATAAAAGGTATCAAGATTTTTTGGTTGCAAAAAACCTAGAACCAGTAATCAATATGTTAGACTTAAGGAGAAGAATAATAGACCTTGCCGAGAGTTTTTGGAGTTTGGAATATTGGGAAAGTTCTCCTTCATCAAGTTTAGGCAGGCTTGAGACTTCCCTTAATGGCGACTCAATTATTTATTTAGGAAAAGATTTATTAATCCCAAAAGTTTTGGAACAAATAAGTCTTGATGATGATGAAAAAATACTAGCAAAAGCGTTATATGAAGAAGGTGTTTCTCGTGTTGATGCATTAGTATATTTTTCTGATTTAGAAACAGAGCGGAATATGCAAAAGGCTGAAAGAATGACAAAGTTTAATGGCAAGAATGCTTATACAAATCTTGAGGACATTATGAATGACGAACATGCTAAAGAAAGAGAGGTGCGGCTAAACGAAATTGCTAAAGACACAAAGAAGAAAAAACAAGAAATTAATGATGCTGTTACGAGCTCCTTTTTATTACTAACAGGTTTATGTCCCAACTGTAAAACAAAGATTCCTCGAACTGCTATCAAGTGCCCAAACTGCACAGCTGATTTATATTCATAACACATCTCTTTTGTTAAAAACGAGATTGCTGCCACCCATCCAATCGTACAAAAGTGCCTTTCGGCTATCGCTCAGGATAAACCTTGCAACTGCAGTTCAATTGAAATCCTATTGCTGGCTACATAAACCCCCTACTTCAAAATCGTCACAACCCCACTCATTGGTTTATTTCCATTCTTAAAGTCAATAATATAATAGTACACGCCAACAGGCAATGGATTTCCATTTCTGGTGCCATCCCAATATTTGGTACTGGTATAACTGGTAGTCTTGAACACCAGTTGCCCAGCCCTGTTGAACACCTGCACAAAGCTTTCAGGAAAATCTGCTAAGGCTGGTATTTCCCATTTGTCATTTATATTATCACCATTGGGACTAAACGCATTGGGTACAATCACCTTGTCCACCACTTTTACAACAACATCATCTGTAGCTGAACAACCTTCAACTGTTACCACTCTTAACTTGTATAAAGTAGTAATACTAGGATTGGCAATAGGTTGAAGAATAGTATCATAATTCAAATTAATGGATGGTATCCATTTGATGGAATCAATATTACCAAATGCAGTTGCAAACAATTGTGTAGAGCCTCCAGTAAAAATGGCTTTATCGGGGCCAGCAAAAACAACGGGCAATGGATTCACTTTCACCAACGATTGATTGGAAACAACGGTAGCTGCTGTAACGCAAGTAATGCTGCTGGTTAATGAGCAAGTAACAACATCGTTTGGTTTCAATGCATTGGTCGTAAATATGGTGCTGTTTGTTCCAGCACTAACCCCATTGATTTGCCATTGATAAACAGGCACTGTTCCTTCATTGGTGGACGTAGCTGTAAACGTTACGTCAGTTCCTGCACATATTTCAGTGATAGAGGAAACGATGCTAATAGTTGGTGTGACCGATGTAGTTACAGCCATCGTAATGCTATTACTTGTAGCGGTTAACGAAGTGGCACATGCTGCATTGGATGTAAGCACACAAGCAACTACATCGTTATTATTTAAAGTAGCGGATGTAAATGTTGGAGCATTGGTGCCAACATTGCTGCCATTGATTTTCCATTGGTAAGTTGGTGCCGTTCCTTCATTGGTTGGTGTGGCGGTGAAGGTTACACTTGTGCTTGAGCAAATATTATTGGCTGATGCTGCAATGCTTACCGTTGGCGTAACTGGCGTGCTTGCAATAATAGTAATCCCATTGCTGGTAACAGTAGGTACGGCCAAACAAGTAGCATTGGATGTAAGTACACAAGTAACCACATCATTATTGTTTAATGTAGTTGAAGTAAATGTGCTGCTATTTGTACCAACGTTTGTACCATTTACCTGCCATTGATAACTTGGTAAGGAACCGCCATTTGTTTGTGTAGCGGTAAACGTGATGCTTGTTCCCACACAAACACTATTGGTTGATGCAATAATACTAATGGTTGGTGTAAGGTTTGGATTTACTGCCATTGTAATGCCGCTACTTGTTGAAGTGGCTGTTGCCAAACAGGTGGCGTTACTGGTAAGCACACAGGTTATTATATCTCCATTATTCAAGGTGGCCGAAACAAATGTTGAACTATTGGTTCCTGCATTTGTGCCGTTCACTTTCCATTGGTAAGTTGGTGATGGACCACCATTGGTTGGTGTGGCAGTAAACGTTACGCTTGTGCCTGCACAGATATTATTGGCCGAAGATGCAATACTAACGGCTGGTGTAACATTGGCATTCACAATCATGGTGATGCTGTTGCTAGTGGCAGATGGTGTTGATAAGCAATTGGCATTACTGGTAAGCACACAGGTAACCATATCGTTGTTATTTAACGTTGACACGGTAAAAATTGGACTATTCGTGCCAACATTTGTTCCGTTTACTTTCCATTGATAAGACGGCGTTGTTCCTCCATTGATTGGTGTGGCAGTAAAGGTCACGCTTGTTCCTGCACAAATAGTATTGGCACTTGCTGCAATGCTTACTGAAGGAGTAAGTATTGGACTTACAGCCATTACAATGGCATTGCTGGTTACTGTAGAAACTGAAGTACAGGTAACACTTGATGTGAATATGCACTTGACAACATCTCCATTTGACAAAGTGGTTGAATTGAAAGAAGAATTATTAGTGCCAACATTCACATTATTTACTTGCCATTGATAAATAGGTGCAGAGCCACCATTTGTTGCTGTAGCAAAGAATGTGATGCTTGTACCTGCACAAATTGATGGGCTTACATTGGAGATGATGGAAATGGTTGGGGTCACGTTTGCGGTAACCGACATGGTAATAGCATTGGAGATGGCGGTGCTTACAGTTAAACAAGTAGCATTACTGGTTAAGATGCAGGTTACCAAGCTTCCATTTGCCAAAGAGTTAGTTGTAAAGTTGCTACTGTTGGTTCCTGCATTCACTCCATTTACCTGCCATTGATAGGATGGCGATAAACCTCCATTGTTTGGTGTTGCCGTAAACGTTACGCTAGTGCCTGCACAGATATTGTTGGCACTTGCTACAATGCTTATTGATGGTGTAAGGTTGGGATTCACCACCATCGTTATACTGTTGCTTGTTCCGGTTGATGAAGACAAGCAAGTGGCATTGCTTGTAAGCACACAAGTAATAACATCATTATTGTTTAGTGTAGATGATGTAAATGTGGATGAATTTGATCCTACATTCCCACCATTAATTTTCCATTGATAAGCTGGCGTTAAACCTCCATTGATGGGTGTTGCCGTAAACGTTACACTAGTGCCTGCACAAATAGTAGTGGTAGATGCTGCAATAGAAATGGATGGTGTAAGAATGGGATTCACCACCATCGTTATGTTGTTGCTCGTAGCTATGGCCGATGTGACACATGTTGCTGAGCTGGTCAGAATACAAGTAACCACATCACTATTGCTTAGTGTAGTTGAAGTAAACGTTGAACTGTTTGCTCCTATGTTTGTTCCATTAATCTTCCATTGATAAGTGGGTACTGTTCCACCATTGGTTATTGTAGCAGTGAATGTGACGCTTGTGCCTGCACAAATGGTCGTGGCACTTGCAGCTATAGAAATGGTTGGCGTAAGATTGGGGTTCACCACCATCACTATCGTATTTGATGTCGCAGTATTCGTTGTTATACAGGTGGCGTTGGACGTAATTGTACAGGTAACTGTATTTCCATTGGTCAATGTGGTTGATGTGTAAACATTGCTGTTCGTTCCAACATTGGTCCCATTTACCTTCCATTGATAAATGGGCGAAGAACCTCCATTAGTAGCGGTGGCAGTAAACGTTACCGAGGTTCCTGCACAAATAGTTCCTGCACTCGCTGTTATAGAAACAGATGGTACCAAGTTTGGATTAACCGCCATGGTAATGCTATTGCTGGTTGCTGTCGTTGTGGCTAGGCAGGTAGCGTTACTGGTAACAGTGCAAGTAACTACATCATTATTGTTCAACGTAGTTGATGTAAATGTTGTTGAGTTGGTGCCAATATTTATTCCATTGATTTTCCATTGGTAAGTTGGTGCCGTTCCGCTATTAGTGGCTGTCGCCGTGAATGTTACGCTTGTGCCTGCACATATGGTGGTAGCAGATGCAACGATTGAAATAGTTGGGCTAAGATTGGGATTTACCACCATGGTGAAGTTGTTGCTTGTGGCAGTTGGCGAAGTGGTACAAGCAATATTGGATGTAAGCAGACAGGTAACTACATCACTATTGTTTAAAGTGGTTGAGGTAAATGTTGTGGAGTTAGTGCCTGCATTTGTTCCATTGATTTTCCACTGGTAAATTGGTGCGGTACCGCCATTGGTGGCTGTCGCCGTGAATGTTACGCTTGTGCCTGCACAAATAGTGGTAGCACTTGCAGCAATAGAAATGGTTGGTGTAAGGTTGGGATTCACCACCATGGTAATGCTGTTGCTTGTTGCTGTTGTTGTGGTTAAGCAAGTTGCATTGCTGGTAAGGATGCAAGTAATAATCTCTCCATTATTTAAACTTGGTGATGTAAACGTTGAGCTTGTTCCTGAATTCACGCCATTTATTTGCCATACATAAGTTGGTGAACTTCCACCATTGGTTGGCGTAGCAGTAAAGGTTACGCTGGTACCGGAACAAATATTATTATCTGATGCCAAAATGCTTACCGATGGTGTAAGGTTAGGGTTCACCACCATGGTAATAGCATTGGACGTGGCTGTCGCAATAGTTAAGCAGGTAGCATTGGATGTCAATACGCAGGTTACAATGTCCCCATTGGCCAAGCTTGATGAAGTAAACGTTGTACTGTTTGTTCCTGCATTTACATTATTTACTTTCCATTGGTAAGTTGGTGATGTTCCCCCATTGGTGGCAGTGGCAGTAAACAATACCGTGGTGCCAGCACAAATAGTGGTAGCACTTGATGAAATGGAAACGATTGGTGTAAGGTTGGGATTGACCACCATGGTTATGCTGTTGCTGTTTGCATTAGCTGGTGTTACGCAAGCAGCATTGGATGTTAGCACACAGGTAACAATGTCTCCATTGGCCAAGCTTGATGAAGTAAATGTTGTACTGTTTGTTCCTGCATTCACATTATTCGCTTTCCATTGATAAATGGGTGCTGCTCCTCCATTGGTGGCAGTGGCAGTAAATGTTACGCTTGTGCCTGCACAAGTGGTGGTGGCAGATGCCGCAATGGAAACGGATGCGATGAGATTAGGGTTTACCACCATGGCAACGCCATTACTTGTTGCCGTTGCAGTAGTCTTGCAAATCTCATTGCTGGTGAGGATACAAGTAACAATATCATTATTGTTGAGTGTTGCCGAAGTAAATATTGTGTTGTTTGTTCCAGCATTTACACCATTCACTTGCCACTGATAAACAGGTGCTGTTCCCCCATTGGTTGGCGTAGCTGTAAATGTCACGCTGGTACCTGCACAAATGGTTTGTGTCCCACTTGTTATGGCAATGCTAACGGATGGTGTTAACGCTGTTGCAATGGCTATTGGTGCTGTGGTTGTGTAAATGGCACAGCCACCTGCTGCAGGAATAGTATAAGTAACGGTATATGCTCCTGCTGTGGAAGAAGCCAAGGTGATTGCTCCTGTTGCGGCACTAATCGTTAATCCAGGTGCGGATGAAAAACCTCCACCTGTCGTACCTGTTAAGTTGACTGTTGCTGTACCTGCATTGCTGCAATAAGGTGTTCCTGCATAGTTTATTACTGCTGATGGTGCTCCAGTAATAGTTACTGATGTGGTAGTTGAGAACAATGCACAACCTCCTGAAGCAGCAACAGTATAAGTAACTGTGTAAGTGCCTGCCGTGGAGGAAGACAAATTAATGGCTCCCGTTGAAGCATTTATTATTAAGCCTGTTGTGGATGAAAACGTTCCGCCTGCTGTGCCAGTTAATGAAACTGCTGCCGTGCCTGCATTGCTGCAATATGGTGAGGCACTATAGCCAATACTGGCTGATGGCATTGCTGTTATGGTAACAGGTGCTGTCGTTGTATAGATGGAGCAACCATTGGCTGCAGCAACTGTATAGGTAACGGTATAAATACCAGCGGTGGATGCGGATAAGTTAATGGCACCTGTTGTAGTATTTATTACCAATCCCGTTGTGGATGAAAATGTTCCCCCTACTGTACCTGTTAAAGAAACGGTCGCTGTGCCCGCATTGCTGCAATATGGTGAGCCTGTATAACTAATACTTGCTGATGGCATCGCTGTTATGATAATGGATGTGGTAGTCGTATAAATAGCACAACCATTGGCCGCCGCAACAGTATAAGTAACCGTGTAAGTGCCTGCGGTAGAAGATGACAAATTGATGGCTCCTGTGGCAGCATTTATTGTTAGTCCCGTTGTGGATGAAAACGCCCCTCCCGTAGTACCAGTTAATGAAACGGTTGCCGTGCCTGCATTGCTGCAATAAGGTGAGGCACTATAGCTAATACTGGCTGATGGCATCGCTGTTATAATAACGGATGTAGTGGTTGTATAAACAGAGCAACCATTGGTCGCCGCAACAGTATAAGTAACCGTGTAGGTCCCTGCCGTTGACGATGACAAATTGATGGCTCCTGTGGCAGCATTTATTGTTAAACCTGTTGTTGATGAGAACGTTCCTCCTGTTGTACCCGTTAAGGAAACAGTTGCAGTACCTGAATTGCTGCAATAAGGTGATGCACTATAGCTAATACTAGCTGATGGCATCGCTGTTATGGTAACGGATGTAGTGGTTGTATAAATAGCACAACCATTGGCCGCCACAACAGTATAAGTCACCGTGTAAGTGCCTGCGGTAGAAGATGATAAATTGATAGTTCCTGTGGTGCCATCAATTACTAAGCCTGTTGTGGATGAAAATGTACCTCCTGCTGTGCCTGTTAATGAAACGGTTGCTGTGCCTGCATTGCTGCAATAAGGAGAACCAGTATAACTAATATTCGCAGATGGCATCGCTGTTATCGTAACAGATGTGGTTGTCGTATAAATAGCACAACCATTGGCAGCGGCTACAGTATAAGTCACAGTATAGGTTCCTGCGGTGGAAGATGATAAATTGATAGTTCCTGTGGTGCCATCAATTACTAAGCCTGTTGTTGATGAGAACGTGCCTCCTGCTGTACCTGTTAAGGAAGCGGTTGCCGTACCTGCACTGCTGCAATAAGGTGAGCCGCCATAGTTAATATTCGCAGATGGCATCGCTGTTATAGTAATAGATGTAGTGGTTGTGTAAATAGAACAACCATTGGCGGCCACAACTGTATAAGTAACCGTATAAGTACCTGCCGTTGACGATGACAAATTAATGGCACCTGTGGTGGTATTTATTGTTAGGCCTGTTGTTGATGAGAACGTGCCTCCTGCTGTACCTGTTAAGGAAACGGTTGCTGTGCCTGCATTACTGCAATAAGGTGAGCTGTTATAGCTAATGCTTGCTGAAGGCATCGCTGTTATGGTAACAGGTGTAGCTGTAGTATAGATGGCACAACCATTGGCTGCTGCAACAGTATAAATAACAGTATAAGTCCCTACATTGGAAGAAGATAAATTGATAGTTCCTGTGGTGCCATCAATTACTAATCCTGTTGTTGATGAAAACGCCCCTCCTGTTGTACCTGTTAACGAAACGGTTGCCGTTCCTGCATTGCTACAATAGGGAGAACCAGCGTAGCTAATGCTTGCTGATGGGGCAGTATTGATTGTTATTGGTGCTGTTGTTGAAAATAAGGCGCAACCGCCTGCTGCTGCAATAGTATAGGTTACGGTATATCCTGCTGCTGTTGATGAAGAAAGATTAACATCTCCTGTAGTGCCATTAATAACCAATCCTGCTGTTGATGAAAACGCCCCTCCTGTAGTGCCTGTTAATGTTACCGTGGCTGTACCACCATTACTGCAATAAGGCGTTGCATAGCTAATCGTTGCGGATGGTGGGGTTGTCACCGTCATTGTAACGGTATTGCTGGTGGCATTGGCTGTTGATGGGCAAACATCCAAGCCGGGCGTGATAATGCATTTTACCACATCGCCATTTACCAAAGCCGAACTTGTATAGGTTGCTACATTTGTTCCTACGTTGCTGCCATTCACTTGCCACTGATAGGTTGGGCTATTGCCACAGTTGGTTGGTGTTGCGGTAAATTCAACGGAAGTTCCGGTACAAATGGTTTGTGTTCCTGTTGTAATGGCAATGCTAGCAGAAGGAACAATTGGCGGAGCGATTTGTTCATAGGCTCCCATATCTGGGTTTGTTCTTGAAGAACCAACAATATCCGCTACTGGTGCACCAGTTGATGTACCTGTGTTTTTTGCTGGGGACGAGCAATGAATCATTAAACCATCATCTGCTGTTGCCCAAGTATTGTCTGCACCTTTTAAATTGGAAGTGTTGACGAATACAGGATCCGTAGAAATATTTGTTGCCCCAGCATAGCCTCCTTGAACCAAACAGTTGGTAACTACAGGCGTGGAACTGGTATTGGCAATAGACTGCACCCCCCCTCCAGTATTTCCCCAAATGATGCAATTGGTAAATGTGGAATTTGAACCATTATTATTGTTAACACCCCCGCCTCCTAAACTTGCACTGTTGGCATACAAGGTACAATTAATAAATTTTGAATTGGACGATGAATTATTATAAATAGCCCCGCCACTTGTACCTGCGTTACCTGTAAAAACACAGTTTGTAAGAACAGCAGAAGATGATTCGTTTCTTATCCCCCCAGATGTGCCAACAGCTATGTTATTCGAAAAAATACAGCTATTGATAATGGGTGCTGACGAATTGTTGTTTCGCATTCCACCACCAACCCCGTCACAGGTATTTGCTTCAAAAATGCAGCTTGTAAAAGTTGGATTGCTGCCGCTGTTTGCAACTGCACCAGCATTACCGTTTGAGTGATTTGCGGAGAAGGAACAGTTTAGAATAGTTGGGTTTAATGTATTGCCATTATTGTACATGGATCCGCCGTCCCCACCAGACGAGTTACCTATAAACGAACTGTTTTTTATTAGTGCCCCAGCATTTTTGTTGAATATGGCACCGCCATCACCACCGGATGTTGTAGCAGTATTATTTAAAAATGAACAGGAATCAATAGTTGGAGATGATGCATTGTTATACATTCCAGCCCCTTCGCTAGGTGCCGTATTTGCGGTGAATGTGCATTTGGTTATGGACGGTGCAGAAGCATTTTGATTATAGATAGCACCACCGTCGGTAGTTGTTGCATTGGAAGAAAAAGTACAGTTATATAAAGTTGGAGAAGAGCCGTCATTCAGCATCGCACCTCCAATATTTGCACTATTTTGATTGAATGCACAGTTGTTAAATGACATATTGGAGGTGGTAGCGTTATATACTGCTCCTCCATCACCTGTAGTAGCATTATTGGAAAAGATGCAATTATTAATAGTAGCAGTGGATGCCCTATTGTACATTCCTCCGCCCTTTCCCCTACTTATGCTTCCACCTAAGGTTAAGTTACCACTTCCATTAGGGTTTCCGCCTGTAATAGAGAAGCCGTCCAATATGGCCGTTGCGTTATTGGGTGATGAAACCAACACATGGTAGCAATTGTCCGAACTAGCAGATGTTCCAATATCACCTGAAAGTATCGTTTGATTGGTTGTGTAATTTCTTTGGGACAGTAATGTTTCTGTTCCAACAAACCCTCCATAAATAGCCACATTGTTCCTAAGCATAAAAGCAAAATCCCTGTCCGTTGTTCCTCCGGTACTGCTGGGGGGATAGGCGATGGGTTTATATGTTCCCTGTGCTACCCAAACCTGTGCCCCACAATTAGCCGCAGCTTCTATACCTGCTTGCAAAGTAGTGAAGGCATTGGTCCATGATGTACCGTTGTTACTGCCAACTGCTGCGGTGTTTACATAAATAACATTGCCCGCTACAGATATAGTTTGGGTAATGGTGGAGGTACAGCTTCCATCAAAGGCTGTTAACGTTACGGTATAAGAGCCGCCATTTGTATAAGTATGATTTGAATTAGTAGAACTAGTGGTAGGTGTAGCATCTCCAAAATTCCACCCATAGGTCAAGGCAAGTGGAGCTGGTGTTGTAGGTGTTCCATCTATTGTGTATTGTGAAAAGCCCAATGGTTGAAAAGAAGCCCCCCCATCTATTGAGTACTGAAGGTTGCTTGTCATATTCCCACTTCCATTACTTATTTTTTCGATGAAATTGATGGATGTTAGCGTTAAGGAATTGCTGACTGTTGGCTGTATGATGTATTGCTCATAAACGCCTGTATTTAGGGATGTTGGCCAGTTTCCAGTATAATTAAAGGAGTGTCCATCGGCTGCAGTATATCCAGCATCCGTCATTCCTGCAATGGTTTCGGACTGAGCCGTTATATTTCCTGTTGGTGCATTCGGTGTGCCATTTGCTGCTAAAGGCCATATAGCTGACGCTGCAACAGTTCCAGGGTTTGTTGTCCCTTGTGCTTGGAAGGTTTTTATTCTCACCGTTCTTGTAGAGGCTGCTGCATTATAGAAATACATCCTGATAATAATTGATTGCCCCGAATTAGCGGTAATCGAAAGCCCAGTTAATGAAATGGTATGTGCACTGGTTCCTGTTGGAAAGGGAAGCGTTCCCCCATTTGTTGCGTTCGTAAACGTAATACTCGAATTGGCACAGGGCGAACTGGGACTATAAGTAAATGCTGGCGTAAATGCACAGGCAGCAGTTGTTCTATTAAGGGTTCTTTGGGCAATAACATGCACACCAATAAACAGGAGAATAAGCAGTAATCCTTTTTTCATAAAGCAGATCGTATTTGGGCGTACACAGGTGGGAACAAGCAGTCAATGGCTGAAATGCTTACTGCATCTCACTTTGAAAATAAGCAATGTGTAATTTGGGGGCTGCCGTTTTTACGCAATCGTTTGCAAATAACGTTATATGAAACGGCATTGTTGGCCCAGCATGATGTTATAAAGATAATGGACGGGATGATTTTGCTGCTTTTAATTTTTAGCCTTTGGAACTTTAACTGGCTTAAGCTATGAAGCAGGGTCTTATGACCAAGCCCATTTTATCAAGGATTTTAAAACATTTACTGGCGAAACATCCTGAACAGTACTTTTCTTCGGACTATTAATTTAACGCCATTATAAAGTTGGTGCCATTGCTGTGCATGTCATCATTGCGATGAAGGAAGCAATCCGTTCACCCCTCTGGAAGATTGCTTCGTGCCTCGCAATGAAGGTTCAGCAATGACGAATCCAATTAAACGGTTCTTACAATTACAGGACTACTAGACAAGATCTTTGCATCAAACAAAAACAAACATGATGTTTTCTATTGAGCAAATTAAGACAGCACATGCCAAGGTAAAAAGCGGTGCAGATTTTCCTGCTTATATACAGGAACTTATTCAACTGGGCGTTGTACGCTATGATAGTTTGGTAAATGATGGTCATTCCGTATTTAAGGGAAAGGAAGGGTACAAGATTGAATCAGTTCCAATGTATCCAGTACAGGAAGTTGCTGAAATGGAAATAAGGAACAGCTTAAACTGTACTTGGTTGCCCACCAGCATGGACAATCCGATTACCTGATTTTCTGCAAGCAGGCTGCGGAAACAGGTGTTGAGAAATGGACGGTGGACGTGGAGGAAATGACTTGCACTTATTACGATAAAGCAGGCAATAAATTATTGGAAGAAGAAATTCCATTGCCTTAGAAGCTGTCTAAAATGAATTCAGGAATTTGCTATGCAAAATCAGCTGCCGCTTTTTAGCCACGAATAACACAAATTTGCACTGATTTTTTTCACTAATTATTGCTGCAGGCAGCAAAGATGAATAAGGTTGATTATTCGTGAAGCCATTCGTGCAAATTTGTGTTATTCGTGGCTAAAGCAGATGCCAAAGGCATCATACAAATTCAATGAATCATTTTTAGAGAGCTTCTTAGTTAGAAACCGAGTTTATTGCTCACCCTCTTCAATTCCACTTCGGCTATTTTGGCGGCATAGCTAAGGTTCACTAAACGGTAACCTGCATCTTCAAAACTTCTTTGTGATTCACGGATTTCAATAATGGTGGCAGCACCCAATTGGAAACGTTGTAAGGAAAGGTCAACGAGTTTTTGCGAAAGTTCAAATGTATTCTGCTGCGTTTCCAACTGCTTCATGCTATTGGTGTAAGACTGATAGGTTTTGATGGTGGATGACTCATAATCCAATAGCGTACTTTCTTTTTGCAGCCTAGCATTTTGGGTATTGATATTGGCCACTTTCTCCTGACGCTTAATCACGCCTCCGCTATAAATGGGTACAGCAACCGATAGCCCAATAAATGGACCATAGGACTGGTTAAGCAATAGCTGACCAGCACCGCTTTGTGTTCTTCCATAGTTGAGGCCTGTGTTGGCACGAAGTGAAGGATACCGTTGTGCAGCAGTTTCTTTTTCTATGAGTTCATTTATTTTTATTTGATTGTCCAAGGAGATAATAGCGGGATTGCTGCTAATGGCTGCAATTACGTCCCCTACTTTCAGACTTCTATCAATGATAATCGTGTCTTTAATAGTAATGGCTGAATCAGGCTTTACATTCAACAGGTTCAACAAGTCGGTTTTGGCCTGGTCAACAATTAACTGCTGCGATTGCATGTCCTGCTGCCTAGTGTTCAAATCAATTTGTGATTGAAATAAGTCTGCATTATTGGCAAGTCCGAGACTCTGTTTTGTTTGCACCAGTTCCAATTGCTGTTTGGAAAGGTCAATGCTTTGCTGCAGGGTTTTCATGTAGCCCTGTTGCCTAACCACATCATAATACTTGAACATGACATCGGCAATAGTATTTTGTATTTGTGCATTGAGCAATGCACCACTTTGTTTTTCCAACTCTTCCAAACGCTTTTTCGTAGCAACAACACGGTAGCCATTGTATAACAACATGCTGCCAGTAACGTTTGCATTAACAGTATTGCTAGCTGCTCCATTCCGGGTAATGTCTGCACCACTGTTTTGTTTTTGGTTGATGTTTACTACACCTTCCTGATCGCTTGCCGTACCGCTCACTGTGGGCAAACCACCAGCTACACCAATGTGGTTGTTGGTCTTGTTAATCTCCACCACATTCTTTGCAATCTGGATATCGAAACTGTTTTTGAGAGCAATGTTGATGGCTTCCTGCAAAGTAATTTGCTGGGCAGAAGCCTTGAAGGAGATTATTATAAGAAGTATTGCTACTATTTTTTTCATGCTGTTTATTTAAACCAATTTTACCACTAAGACACGAAGGCACAAACCTGCCTGCCTTTAACGGCAGGGTTTAAACCTTCAGTTTTATCGCTGTTTGTTTCCAAGGTATTTTTAAAGACCCTCTCCAATATCATCTTTCTCACCTGTAGGTATTACTGCCCCTCCAAGGAGATGCATGAACATTTTTCTCATTGGCAAATTACTCCGTAATCTCCGTTTTCTTCGCTTCATGCTTGCCGCTGATATAAGTGTAAACGGCTGGTATTACAAAAAGGGTTAGTATCAATGAAAATGTAATGCCACCAACAATTACAATACCCAATGGAATGCGGCTTGTGCTTGCATCGCCTATACTTAACGCAATGGGCAATGCTCCTAAAGCTGTTGCCAAACTGGTCATTAAAATGGGACGCAAACGTTGTTGAGCGGCTTCCAATACGGCTGCTTTTTTATCCAACCCAAACTCCCTTTTCTGGTTGGCAAATTCCACAATCAAAATCCCGTTTTTGGTTACGAGACCTATCAACATAATCATACCAATTTGAGAGAAGATATTAACGGTTTGATTGAATATCCAAAGGCTCAACAATGCTCCCGCCAATGCCAAAGGAACGGTAAGCATGATAGTGAACGGATCCTTGAAACTTTCAAACTGTGCAGCCAATACCAAGTATATTAATATTAATGCAAGGCCAAAAGCAAATGTGGTGTTGCTGTTACTTTCAGCAAAATCCCTTGATGGGCCACTCAATGCTGTTTGGAAACTTTCATCCAACAATTTTTTGGCAATAGCCTGCATGGCCAATACCCCATCACCAATGGTTTTGCCTTCTGCCAAAGATGCTTGAATGGTGGCAGCCTTGAAACGGTTGTAGTGGAATAATGTTGGTGGATTGGAATTTTCTTCAAACTTGGTAACAGCAGTTAGCGGAATATTTTCTCCACGGCTGTTACGTACATATAAGGATGCTATATCCTTTGGTGCCTGCCTGTCCTTGTATTCCACTTGTGATATTACTTGGTACTGCTTGCCATTCATAATGAAGTAGGCAAGCCTTCTTCCACTGAATGCACTTTGCACCACATCTGCCACATCACTAATGGACAGCCCCAAATCTTTTGCTTTGATCCTATCAATAGTCAACTGCAATTCCGGCTTGTTGAATTTGAGGTTCACATCCACATTGGCAAAGGTTTTATCCTTTCTTGCTTCCTCCAAGAACTTGGGAATGACTTCTTTCAATTTATCGAAATCAAGGTTCTGCAAGATGAACTGTACTGGCAATGTTCCCCTTGAACCCAAGCCAACAGAAATCGTTTGTTCTTCCACAGGAAACATCCTTACCTGATTGAAGCGTCCCAGTTTTTTTGCGAGGTCCTTGGCTATTTCACTTTGGCTCCTTTTCCTTTCATCTGGTTCCACAAGCTTCACCCTAGCCGTTCCTCCATTAACGCCACCGTTGCCAAAACCAGGTATGGCAGCAAACACAAAATCCTTTTCCGGAACGGAATCCGATAAAAAGTTGGTGAACTTTTCGCCCACATCCACCATATAACCGTAGCTGGCCCCTTCCGGTCCGGTTAGCTGAAAACGGATAGTGCTTTTGTCTTCCAATGGGGCAAGCTCACTTTGCAATGTGTTCATTAAAAAATACATCATGCCGCCACAAAAAACAATGATTACCCATGCCATCCAACGTATCCTCAAAAAACCGCCAAGCAGCCTCCTGTAGCCATTTTCCATACCTTTAAAAAATGGCTCTGTTTTGTCATAAAATTTACCGTGACCGGGTTTCTTTCTATTCAACACAACATTCAGAACAGGGGTAATAGTAAGGGACACAAATGCCGAAATCAATACGGCAGCAGCTACCACTATACCAAACTCACGGAACAGGCTTCCCACAAATCCCTGCAAGAAAATTACAGGTAGGAACACAACTGCCAATGTGATGGAAGTGGAAACAACGGCAAAGAAAATTTCCTTGCTGCCTTCCAATGCGGCTTTGCGGATGGGCAACCCTTCTTCCAGTTTCCTGAATATATTTTCCGTTACCACAATACCATCATCCACCACTAAACCCGTTGCCAATACAATGGCCAACAAGGTCAATACATTAATGCTGAAACCTGCCACATACATGATGAAGAAAGTGGCGACCAATGAAATGGGGATATCAATTAATGGCCTGATGGCTATTAAAATGTTCCGGAAGAAAAAGAAGATAACCAATACAACGAGGCTAAATGAAATCAATAATGTTTCCATTACTTCATTGATGCTCTTACGAACGTTCCTGGTATTATCGATAAGTGTTGTTAATTGTATGTCCCCTTTCTCTGATTTTTTTATTTCCTCAATTCTTTTATTGAATTCGTTGGCAATATTGATGTAGTTGGCTCCCGGCTGCGGTGTGATGTTTAAACCAACAGCAGGCACACCATTTAAACGCCAACTGTTCTCTTCGTTTTCTGGACCAATTTCCACTTTGGCAATGTCCTTCAATCGTACAATGCCTGCCGAATCCTCACGGAGAATCAAGTTATTGAAATCGTCTTCGGTTTTTAGTTTGCCCAATGCCCTAATGGTCAATTCAGTGGTATTGCCATATAATTTTCCTGAAGGTATCTCCACGTTTTCCTTGTCCAAGGATGTCTTGATATCGTTGAAGGCAACATTGTAGGCATTCAATTTATCAGGGTTTATCCAAATACGCATGGATGGACGTTTCTGTCCGATAATACCCACAGCACTTACTTCGGGAATGGTCTGCAATTTTTCCTGCAGCACATTTTCCGCATAATCGCTCAGTTCCAACAAGCTTTTGGTATTGCTTTGAACAGCCATTAGAATGATGAAATCGCTATTGGCATCGCTTTTTGTAACGGTGGGGGGTGCATCCACATCTTGTGGCAGGTTCCTAACGGCCTGACCCACTTTATCACGCACATCATTGGCTGCTGCTTCCAAATTTTCACCTACATTAAACTCAACGGTGATATTGCTCCTGCCCACAGCACTGGATGAAGTAATGGAGCGGATACCCGGAATGCCATTCACCACTTTTTCTATTGGCTCCGTAATCTGGCTTTCAATAATGTCTGCATTGGCACCAGCATAATTGGTCTGTACATTAATAGTAGGGGGGTCAATCGCAGGATATTCACGAACAGCCAAAAAAGTATAACCCACAATGCCGAATAGAACAATAAGAATGTTCAAAACGGTTGCCAGCACTGGGCGTTTGAGCGATAGTTCGGAAATGTTCACCTTAATGTATTTAGTTTCAATGTTCACCAGTTCCAGGGCTTACAAGTTCGTTGAAGGTAGAAACCTTCATGAGCCTATAAACCCCTACGCTTTTTGAACGATTGTTATTTAGTTGATTGTCCAATTGTTTGATTGTTCAATTGTTGTTCCCGTACGGAATAATATTTGAACGCTTGAGCCTGCCTACCGCAAGCACTCGAACTTTTGAACTTGTTTTATTCTTTCGTTATTTCTTCCAGTTTCTTTACAGACTTGATTTTTACAGGGGCATCTTTCTTCACAAAAAGCACACCCGTTACCACTACGGTATCTCCCACATTGATGCCTTTTACAATTTCAACACCTGCTGCTGTGCGAATGCCTGTTTCCACATTCACAAATTTGCCTTTACCATTTTTTACTACGACCAATTGCTTGGAGGTAGCATCTGGAATGATGGCATTGGTTGGAATGATGATGCTATTGTTCTTGCTGCCAGCATCAAGCAGCACTTTTACAAAAGTTCCGGGGTTTAGGGGACTGCCATTTAGTACGGCACGTATTTTCAGGTTTCGGGTAGATGTATTAATGTCGGATTCTGTAGCAATGATGGTGGCTGTTCTTTTGTTTTTATCGTTAGTAACAATATTCACCGTGCCGCCTTTTTTAATAATGCTGGCATACAGTTCGGGAACGGTGAAATCAATTTTTACTTTGTCGTTTTGCTGCAATGTGGCCAAAATGCTTGCTGGCGTTACGTAGGCTCCCGGACTGATGGGTCTTAAACCAAGTACACCGCTAAAGGGTGCCCTTACAACAGTCTTGTCCAGTTGTGCTTTCAATAAAGCAATATCAGCCTTGATATTGTTTACATTGTTGATGGCAATATCATAATCTGCTTGGTTGATTCCTTTAATATCCAAGAGCTTTTTTAATCGTTGTTCTGTCGTTTCTGCCAACGCCAATTGCACTTTGCTTTTACTAATTTGTGCCTGTAGGTCGGCATCGTTAATTTTTGCCAGTACTGTTCCTGCACTTATCCTTCCCCCGTCTGGCACATTCAGGTAGGTAAGCCTTCCACTAATTTCCGGATGGATTTCTAATGTTTCATTGGCTACTACAGAACCGTTGGCTTCGATGGTATTGCTTAAAGACTGCATACCAGCAATAACCACATCCACATTAATGACCTGTGGCCCTGCTGGTTTCTTGGCATCTTCCTTCTTGCCCTTGCAGGCAACGAGAGCAGTAAAGGCGATGGCAATGATTGTTTTTTTGTGCATTGATAAAGAACTACTCAATGAATTAAATGTTTATACACGAAAATAACCCGTTTTAAGCTTTATTTAATTATTTATTGGTAGTAAAGGGTGAGTAAGGTATCATAGGGGGGCGAAGGGATGTTTTTAGTGCAATTGTTTAAGATAATATGAAACCATAAAGAAAGTTTTTAAATAGATTGTTATAAGACTAAACACCTTTAAGAAGCTGTCTAAACTTTCCTTCTTTATTAAGAAGCTACAAACATTTTCAAGTTGTGACCAACTGAGTGTGACCAACTGGTTGGTCACACTCAGTTGGTCACAACTTGTTTTTAATAAGCTGTAGAAATTTTTTGAAGGGATTAAGTTGTTAATTGGCTTATTGTAAGTCCACGATGCCAAGGACAGTATTGTTTAAAAAATATGATAGGTTATCTTCCATTCATGGAAATTCATGCATTTTTTTCTTTTATTACACTGCTTTAATGTGTGAATTCTGCAAGTTTTTTATACAATTGTGTAACATCTACCATGCAAATACAGGCAACTTTGCTTGTGGCAGTTAAAAAAAAGTATTTGAAGCTCCACATAAAATACATGGTAAGCATTCGGTGCAAAATGATTGTGAAATCCGAGTTGGACAAACTAGGGATTACTTATGGAAATGTGGACTTGGGAGAAGTGGATGTAGCAAGGGATGTAACAGCCAAAGAACTGGAGCAATTAAAGGCTGGCTTACTGATTTCTGGTCTTGAATTAATGGATGACAAGAAATCTATCCTCATTGAGAAAATCAAAATCGTGATTATTGAAATGGTGCATTATGCCGATGATTTGCCCAAAACAAAAAATTCCGATTATATCAGTGAAAAGCTCAACCATGATTATACCTATTTAGCCAACCTTTTTTCTGAAACGACTGGTACCACTATTGAGCATTTTATCATCAATCATAAAATAGAAAAGGTAAAAGAACTCATCATTTACGATGAGCTGAACCTTACAGAAATTGCTTTTAAACTCAACTATAGCAGCGTGGCCCATTTGTCCAACCAATTCAAAAAAGTAACAGGACTAACCCCATCTTTTTTCAAAAAACTCAGGCATATCAAACGCACCAATATTGAAAATGTGTGAATAATGTAAGAATTTTCAAGAGTTATGTAATTTTTTTTCTATGATGCTCCCCACCTTTATGATATTACAAAAAAGGCATGGACATCACCCAATCGCAAAACATAAAAACACCCAATATACAATATAACCAAGTACTTGACTTGTTGCCGGACGGCATTCAGGTTATTGATGTTAACTGGAATTTTATTTTTGTGAATGCTGCTGCCGAAAAGAACCTTAAGAAAACAAAACAGCAATTATTGGGGCATTCAATAACGGCCATATATCCCAATATTGAGCATACGACCTATTTTAACGCACTTCGACAATGTATGGTGGAGCGTACAATTCAGCATTATGAAATAGTAGAGGAAACCCCAGACAAATCCAAGAGCTGGTTTATGATAACCATCAAACCAATTGAAGAAGGTATCCTTATCATTTCTAATAATATAGCAGCACAAAAGCAAGCAGAAGAAGAAACTAATAGAATAAGCCACCTTTATGCATTTATCAGCCAGGTTAATCAAAAAATAGTCCGTTTAAAAGATGAGAGGAAACTTTTCTATAATGCCTGCAATATGGCATTGGAATTTGGAAAATTCAAAATGGCATGGATTGGCATTTTCGACTTGGCAAATAAAAAAATCACCTTGGTAGAACAATGCGGCATCGAAATAAGTGATATTGATCATTTCAAGAATTCCCCTTATGAAATAAATGGTCCACAGGATTATGTTTTGCGTACTGGTAAATATTACTTGTGCCATAACATTCAAGAAGACCTTGGGTTTGAAAATTGGAGGCCTTTTGCAGCAAGGATAGGCTTTGATTCATGTATTGTGCTCCCTATAAAAAAATCAGGTGCGATTATAGGCTCTTTAAATCTCTATGGCACAAATGCTGATTTTTCTAGCAGGGAAGAAATCAAGCTATTGGAAGAAGTTGCTGGCGATATTTCCTATGCCCTTGACCTATTTGAAAATGCAAAAAAACAGAAGGCGACAGAGGAGCTTATTGTTCAAAATGAAAAACGTTTCCGTGCATTAATTGAAAAGAGTGGCGATATGATTATCCTTTCAACTGTTGACGGACAAATGTTGTATGGCAGTCCTTCTGTTACGAAGCTATTTGGATATACATTGGAAGATATTGCTTCTGCATCTATCGCCAATTTTATTCACCGAGATGACATGGTGGCTTTTGTTGCGAAAAGGGATAAAATTTTAAAAACGCCAGGCAAATCATTTAATACCGAACTCCGCCTCCGAAATAAAACTGGTACATGGATTTGGTGCGAAGCCTCGATTACCAATTTACTTGCTGAGCCTTCTGTTAAGGCTCTAATTACAAATTTTAGGGATATTTCGGAAAAGAAAGCGGCGGAAAAACAGCAAGATTTTGATAAAAACAATTTAAATGCACTAATTAATAATACGCAGGATTTAATGTGGAGTGTGGACAGGAATTTTAACCTAATTACATCCAACCTACCTTTTGATGATATGGTAATGTTCATGGTTGGTAAAACCATTACAAAAGGAAGTTCCGTTCTTTTGGGTGCCATTTCAGCAGAACAATCCAACCATTTTAAAGCACTGTATGAACGTGCTTTTGCAGGAGAAACATTTATTGAAATTGAACATACAGGAAAGCCTGTTAACTTTTGGTCCGAAATTTCTTACCGCCCCATTCATAAGGGTGCAGAAATAATTGGAGCTGCCTGCTATTCGCATGATATAACAGAAAGGAAATTGGCCGAACAGGAACGCACAAAAATTACCAATGAGCTTATTCAACGCAACAAGGACTTACAACAATTCACATATATCGTTTCCCATAACCTGCGTGCTCCAGTAGCCAATATCATAGGCATTGGCAATGTGATTAACTCCTCACGGCTCAGTCAAGATGATGAAAAGGAAATGATTAGGCACCTACTTACATCGGTAGCAAAGTTGGATGAGGTAATTATTGACCTCAATCTTATTTTGCAAGTGAAGAATGATGTGAACGAACAAAAAACAATGGTGCGTTTTTCAGAAATAATAGCCGACATACAGTTAAGCATTGACCATATAATTAAAAAAGAGGCAGTGGTTTTTCATATTGATTTTTCTGATGCTGATGAAATGCCGACATTAAAAAGTTACCTCCACAGCATTTTTTTTAACCTTATTTCCAATAGCATCAAATACAGGCAACCAAATGAGGCACCGGTAATAGAAATATCAAGTAAGCTGTCGGCAGCAAAAATTGAATTTATTTTCAAGGACAATGGTCTTGGGTTAGACTTAGAAAAACAGGGGGGGGAAATTTTTGGCCTGTACAAGCGTTTCCATTTTCATACTGACGGCAAAGGTGTTGGGCTTTACATGGTGAAGGCTCAGGTGGAAACCTTGGGCGGAAAAATTTCCATTGGGAGCGAAGTAAATAAAGGAACAGCTTTTTTAATTGAATTGCCGCTATAATCCCTTGCCAAAATTCAAAAAAGGTGTGAATCATATAACAACTACCCGAAGTTGTGTAACAAATGCCCTAATCATGCATACCAACTTTGTATTGTTCCGCAACATTACAACGTATAAACGCTGTTGCAATAACCCAAAAATGAATACGGTAAAAAAACTTGGCATCTGGATGGACGATTCAAATGCCCACTTAATAGAGTTTGTTCAAGACCCTATTGGAACCAAAACCGTGGAATTGAATTTTATCCAAAAAGTAAGGGAAGCCAATTTGGGCCATAACGATAACATGTTGCAAGATGAACAATTGGCGTATTGCAAGGCATTGGCAGAAATTATCAAAGGCTATCAGGAAGTTATTCTCTTCGGTCCTGCAAAAGTAATAAAAGCCACTTTATCCGATATGCTTTTAGAAGATGATTGCTTTGCTGAAATAAAACTTGATATGCAGCTAACCCCCCTAATGGCAAGCAGCGAACAGCACCATTTTGTAAGTGAGTATTTTTCAAGGCGGTAAGTTTTTAAACCAATGTTTCCCGAAAATGTGTGAATGATGCAACTTAATTATGAAGTTGTGTTCACTTACCCCTAGTCCCATCCCACCTTTGTTTGCTATAAAATATTTTAGTGGCATACAAACAACACCATGACCACCATAAAAAGTCAGGCATTTGGATGGACCATTCCAATGCACATGTAATGCAGTTCTCCAACGAAACAACAGAGCCAACAACCATCGACTCGGCCTTCACCCATTGGCACCATGAAAGAGTTTGCACAGCTTACTAGGTTAAAGGAATCGCCAACAAAATATCCTTCACAAAAAATGCTGAAGGAACTGTTGGATGACCATGAAAAATTGATTGTTGAACTAAGAAGGGGTATTGATTCCTTCGACAAGAACAAAGATGCAGGCAACACAGATTTCTTAACGGCATTATGAAACAGCATGAAACTATTGCTTGGGTGTTGAGAAAATACTTGAACTAATGGCTACCTTTCCCTACAATTCTCATTATGAAAAGACTTACAAGAGCCAACGCCAAAGCTGCCCTTAAACCAAGGAATGCAAACTCTCACAAAGGCAATCATGGCCATGCCTTAATTGTTGCTGGAAGTATGGGAAGCATGGGTGCTGCCGTTATTGCAGCAAAGGCCTGTATGAGGTCTGGTGTTGGTTTGCTAACAGTCAACGTTCCTGAAGAGGAGCGTTTTATTTTACAAACAGCCATTCCCGAAGCCATGCTGGTAAGAAGGGAGAACACTGCTTTCGACTTCAACCGTTTTGCTGCCATTGGCATTGGTCCAGGCATTGGCATAGATGCTGTAGCCATTAATTTATTGACAGATATTTTGGAGCAATCAACCAAGCCCCTACTTTTAGATGCAGACGCCTTGAAAATAATTGCTGACCATAAAACCTTGCTGGATAAGGTGCCCGAACAAACCATTCTTACACCACATCCCAAAGAATTTGAAAGACTGTTCGGCATCCATAAAAATGCAGAGGACAGAACAAGCACAGCCATTAAAAAAGCAAAGGAAATGAATGTGGTGATAGTTCTAAAAAGTCATCAAACCCTTGTAACCTACGCTGGTGAAGCTTTCTACAATACCACAGGAAATGCTGGTCTTGCAAAAGGAGGTTCAGGAGATGCACTCACTGGCACTATTACTGCTTTTCTTGCTCAGGGCTATCCATCATTTGTGGCAGCAAAATTGGGTGTGTACATCCATGGACTGGCGGCAGATATTGCCTTGCAGGATCAGAGCATGGAAAGCCTTTTGATTACCGATGTTATTGAATGCTTGGGAAAGGCTTTCAAGAAATTGGTGCAATGATTTTGGTCATGTTTAATTAAGCCGCTTGTTCATCCCTTTGTTATGCAAAAAATTGTTCTATGGATTTCCGACCTTAACCCGAATGAAAAGATGCACAGAAAAATTTCAAGCAGATAAATGAAGCCAATGAAGTGCTGAGCGACCCAGAGAAAAGAAAAAAATACCACAAGTATGGAAAAGACTGGCAGCATGCAGACCAATTTGAAGAGCAAGTCTTTTATCCAATCATTAAACACGACAACATGAAATTGTTAATCATTATCCTCTTTATAATTGCCATGATTGTTTTGCTTGTTTTTTTGATTGTAAGAAATCAAAAAAATGAAAAGGATTTGGAAGAGAAGCTCAAGGAAGACTATCCAAGGGATAAAGAAAACGATACGCAAAACAATGAACCGTTGCAATAAACCAATCGTACAATGGCCATCAAATACCCAATTGAACATCCACATACTTTATCTGTAGATGAAGCCCTGAAAGCATTTGAAACAGATGCTGCAAAAGGCATTAGCCAAGTTGAGGCAGAAAAAAGAACCAATGAATTTGGCCCTAATATTTACCAGGCACAAAAACAGAAAGGCATCTGGATGCTGCTGTTGAAACAGTTTGCTAGTCCCATTGTTTACTTGTTGGTTATTGGTGCAGCCGTTTCATTTTATTTCAAGGACAATTTGGAAGGCATTACCATTTTGGTGGTCATCTTTCTCAATGCATTGATTGGCTTTTTTATGGAAATACAAGCCAGAAGTTCCATGAATGCCTTGAAGGAAATGGATGTGATTTTATCAAAGGTTGTCCGTGATGGAAAAGTGCAAGAGATTCCCTCTGAAAAAATTTGCCCTGGCGATATAGTGGTACTTGAAGCTGGTGACATTATTCCTGGCGATGGCCGTTTGGTGGAATGCAACCAACTGCAATGCGATGAATCTTCTCTCACAGGCGAATCCATTCCCTCACAAAAAAATTTGGAGCCGTTGCCGCAAGATGCTGTGCTTGGCGATAGGCATAATATGGTATTCAAAGGCTCATCAGTCATGAATGGAAATGGCAAGGCTGTGATTACAGGGATTGCCGAGCACACACAATTGGGTACCATCACCTCCTTAGTAGAAAGTGCAGAGGAAACCATTACGCTATTGGACAAAAAGCTCAATGCCCTTAGCAAAAATTTGATTTGGATAACCCTTATCATGACAGCCATTTTTGCCATCACTGGCATTATTCAAGGCAAGAAATGGGTATTGATTATTGAGACTTCCATTGCATTAGCAGTAGCCGCCATTCCTGAGGGTTTGCCAATTGTGGCCACCGTTGCATTGGCTTATGGTATGGTACTCATGGCCAAACGGAATGCCATTGTAAAAAAATTATCTTCTGTGGAAACCCTTGGCAGCACCAGTGTTATCTTAACTGATAAAACAGGAACGCTAACCGAAAACAAAATCCATATTGAAGTTTTTTCTTTTCCTGATGAAAGACGTAAAGTGCATGTGGAAAATGAGCAGTTAATTTTTGATGATGGTGAGATAGAAAAAAGCAAAGAGAACTTTGAAAAACTGAAACTCATTGGTGCTTTGTGCAACAATGCTTTTATAGAAAAAGTGGGGGATGAAATAAAAGAGAAAGGTGACCCCATTGAAATTGCCCTTATCCATTTTACCAATATCACAGGTACTCCTTTTGATGAAGTAAAAGCACAGCATGAACGCATTGGCGAAGTGCCTTTTAGTTCTGAGACAAAAATCATGGGTACGCTGCACAAAACAAGCAATGGACAGCTTGTTGCAGCCAAGGGCTCGGTAGAAGATTTGCTGGCAAAATGTGGCCAGTCACAGTCTGGTACAGACATCAAACCATTAAGTGAAGAAGATAAAAAGAACATTCTTGCTGCATCAGAAAAAATGGCTGCCGAAGGTATCCGTGTATTGGCATTTGCTTACAAGGAAGGCAACGACATAAACAAAGAAGATTTCTTAAATGATTTGATTTATGTTGGTATGATTGGCTTTCTGGATCCACCACGTTTGGACATTAAAGATGCCATCACCTCTTGCAGGAAAGCTGGAATAAAAGTGGTAATGATTACTGGCGACCATCCCATGACAGCATTGAACATTGCCAAAAAAGTAGGCTTGGTAGATGAAGCCGAACAGAACGTTATCACTGGAAAGGACATGCCATCCATGGAAGGCATTACAGAAGAATGGAAGCAGAAAATACTGGTCACTTCTGTATTTGCAAGAACAACACCCAAACAGAAATTGGAGATAGCAGACATCTACCAAAAAGCTGGCAATATAGTAGCCATGACTGGGGATGGCATCAACGATGCTCCAGCTTTGAAGAAAGCAGATGTGGGCATTGCCATGGGACTTCGTGGCACACAAGTAGCCAAGGAAACGGCCAGCATTGTTTTGAAAGATGATTCCTTTATTTCCATAGCAGAAGCAGTGGCACATGGCAGGGAAATTTTCCAGAACATACAGAAGTTCGTTATCTATCTCGTTTCCTGCAACTTGAGTGAGATTTTTATTGTAACGGCATTGGGTTTCATTGCACCAGCTTCTACCTTACTTCCTTTGCAAATTCTATTTTTAAACATGGTTACTGATGTGTTTCCTGCATTGGCATTGGGCGTTGGAAAAGGCGATGAAACAGTAATGGAAAAACCACCAAGGGACCCACAGAAAGACATTGTGTCCAAACGCAACTGGCTGGTGATTGGTTTGTATTCCTTAGCCATGACTGTTGCAGTAATTGTTGCTGTGATGTACTGTAAAATGTCCATGCATGCAGATGATAAAACAGCCAACAATGTGTCCTTTATCACTTTGGCTTTTGCACAGCTTTTTCATGTGTTCAACATGTCTTCTCCACATTCAAAACTGTTGGTAAATGACATCACCAAAAACAAGTTTATCTGGCTGGCCATTTTAATTTGCACAGGCTTGATGCTACTGGTTTATGCCATTCCACAAATGCGTTTGGTGTTGGGCTTGCAAGTGCTTTCTATCAATGTTTGGTTGGTGTGCATACTGACAAGTTTACTGCCATTGGTATTGATGCAATTGCAAAAAATGATTGGAAAAAATAAACCTGAACAGCATTAGCAATTGGGTCTCTTCAGCCATTGTTCAAATCTTTTGTCAAAACCTGACAAGACGCATTGTACAGGTATTTTATACACTTTACTTTCACCAATTCATCTCTCAGTGTACCAACCTGCATTAGTATTGGGTTCCTGTGAGTTATTTTGTTACGGATTGCTAAATGGCGAAAGAGGAAAGCAAATCATGTTTAAAAGTGTGAATCATGTAAGTCTTTTCTGCGATTGTGTAATAATAGTTTGTCTTTGCACTTGCATCTTTATTAAATGAAAAACGTGAACGGATTTTTTTACGCTATCTTACGAGAATTATAAAACAAAAAGTTTCATTAAGGCGGGACAAATTCCTGCCTTTTTTAATTAAATACTATGAGCGATTTAACGAACATTACACACCCTGCGGAACTCGAAAAATCGCAAGCCTATATTACAGTAGAAATTGTAGAATATGTACCTAATTCTGTAGTCATTAAAACCATCTTAAAAAAATCAACAGGCAATATCAGTGTTATTTCTGTGGACAGCGGAGAAGAGCTTTCAGAAAAAACAAGTCCCTTCGACACTTTTGTACAAGTAATTGATGGGAAAGTGGACTTGTTCATTGGTGATAAACAACACTTGCTTTTAACAGGTGCATCCATTATCATTCCAGCCCATGCATCCAATCATGTAAAACCAGATGGCCGTTTCAAAATGATTTTAACTGTTATAAAAAGTGGTTACGAATAAACCATCTTTAATAAGCTAGAATAGCAAGCTTCTTGTTAATTGAGCTCTTCAAAACAAGCTTATCCTATCAGTTTCACCCACATAAAAACATCCATCACCACTCCATTTTTTATAGCAGCTTGTTGTTGAACGCCTTCTAAAACAAAACCATTTTTTTCCAGGGCCTTCATGCTGGCTTTATTGTGTTCATAAACCCTTGCAAAAATTCTTGTCGCCAGTGGTTGGCTTTTTAAAATATGCTCCACCATTGCTTTGATGGCATTTGTTGCTATGCCCTTGCCCCAAAATGGTTCACCCACAAAATAACCTAGCTCAACACTGCACCTATACACGTCTTCAAAGGGAATCATACCAATACCGCCAGCAATTTTGCCTTCGTGTTCTATGGCAAATTTAGTAATTGGACTTGCGGTGCTTTCCCTGTTAATCCATTGCAGAGCATCCATTACAGTATAGGGGCTTGGAAAACTATCGAGCACGTTGTTCCAGATATTTTTATTATTGGCAATGGCAGCCATTTGCTGTGCATCTTCTTTTCTCCAAGGGCGTAGAATTGTCTTACTCATCCGTTTTTGTTGTAGAATTTTCAATAGACTTTGTCTAAGTTTCGAGTGTGTCTCAACAAGACAAATACTTTAGCCATTACTCGTCTTTCTTAATCTCCCTTGTTAAGTAATCTGTATAATTGGGTAATGTCGCATTGTATTCTTCGTGCATAAATGGCGAAGTCATTAAAAAGTCGGCAGTACTCCTGTCACATGCCATGGGAATGTTCCAAGCAATCCCCAGTCTTAGTAGGGCTTTTACATCACTGTCATGTGGCTGTGCTTCCATTGGATCCCAAAAGAAAATCATGACATCAATTTCTCCTTGGGCAATCATGCTTCCAATTTGTTGGTCGCCACCCAATGGACCGCTCAGCATTTTTCTTACTGGTCTGTCCAATGCTTCTTCCACTAATTTCCCAGTGGTGCCAGTAGCAATTAGCTCATGCTTGGCCAATGTAGTTTTATTGAAGATGGCCCATTCAATAAGGTCCGGTTTTTTATTGTCGTGGGCAATCAAAGCAATCCTTTTTCTTGCACCTAGTTTTTTAATGCTGCTCATGCTAGTTTGGTTGAGGCGATGAAGATAAAAAGAATGGAATAAGCGTATTGGGAAAATGATTTGGGTGGAGATGGTTCGTTGCCGATAAGCACTGCATTTTGTGCTGGCTTTATATTTTATTACGAACTGCCGTCCATGCAAGGATTGGTAATAGGATAAAAACAAGCATTACAAACAACCCATGCTTTGTTAGGAATAATACGATTAAGCTTATTAACAAAAGATAAATAGGATAGATAAAGAATAAAAGCCCAAACAAAACCGAGTCGTAAAATTCGTTGCCGTTCGTTTTTTTGCTTACAAAAGATTTAATAGGATAATACAGCGGAGCATGGACCAGTTTTCCAATCATTGCAGGAATCAACAATGGAAAAATAGGCTTGTTGCTTTCTTTAATTTCTTCTTTCAGTTGCTGTGAAAGTTTATCGCTAATCAATTTATTAAAATGCAGGAAGTTCTTTGGCTCATCGCTTCCCATCTTCAATTTTTCTTGCTGAATGGCAGGTACAATATTTATTAAAATTTTCTTTCCAAAACTTAACAATGAATTGTACCGAATACTGATGGGCATTACCTGCAATGGAATGTTTTCTTTCCATGCAGTAAAGGCAATTCTTGCTGCCCCTTTTTTAAATGGCTGCAGCTCATGCGTGTGCTTGCAGGCTCCTTCTATAAAAATCAGTACAATACCATTGCCTTTCAAAACAGCATGGCTTTTGTCAAATGCATATTGGTTAAGGTGAAGGTTTTCATAGCCATCCCTTATCCTGTAAATAGGAATCATGTTCAGCTTTCCCAAAAGCTTTCTTTTCCAAGGGGTATTGAAAACATCCCCTCTTGTTAAAAAATGTACGGGCTGATTGAATAATGCACCAATTACTATAGCGTCCATCAATGCATTGGGATGGTTTGCGGTAAGTAGCAATGGGCCCTTGCTTTGCAAAAATTGCTCATTCCGCACAATAATTGTCTTGCAAAAAATTTTTAGGGCCAGTCTGATAAATATTTTGATACGCGAATAAAGCAAGCGAAGTTTCTTTTTTTGAAGATAGGGTTTACCTAATAAAAAAGACGCTTCATTAGGAAGCGTCCCTTTAGTTTTTCAATTTTCTTTTCTAGCTTTTCAATTAGAGGCATTTAAATGTGCCTTGCAATTGAATTTGGTTGTTTTCAGACAATGATTTTAAAACTGTTTTTTCAGCACCAATAAGCTTAATGCTTTTTACTGTTTTTGTTTTTAACATGTCAAGGTCCGCAGTATTGCCCACTTTTTTTCCAAAATAGGTTTTTACAACACCATCACAATTGTCTGGTTGATAATTTTGTTCAGTTATTTGCGTTCCATCATCAAAAGTGATTACAAGTTTAGAAACTGATTTTTCAACACACACACCTTTTTCCAAGGCCATACCAATAAGCATTACATACTTGTCGCCTTCCAACATAAAGTTGCTCATGTTGAAACCGAATCCTGTGGTTCCATCAACAGAAATAATTAAAAAGTCTTTTGCTGCTTGATAAGTGGTACCATCCTTTTCTGTTTCTGTCTTGGTGAATGCACCACAATCGTCTGCTGCGGTAAAGCCACTGGCACCCTTGTTGGCGGACTTGTTTTTTAAAGCGGCAGCTCCCTTTGTTCTTACTGACTTAGCATCAATTTGTTTGGGATCAAACTTTTGAGCAGATGCTGTGGATCCAATGGCCATCGCTATTACAGCGAATAAGAATAATTTTTTCATGTTTTATAATTTTCAGTAAATGTAGAGTTGGCTGGAAACTCTTTCTATACCCTTTGCACGGTATTTAGGCTTGATTGCTTTTATTTAACATAACACTACAAGGCATGAAGACTTGGCATATGCACAAAAAAAGAAACCTGCCAACATTTCGATTAACGAACTGCGACAGATTTCTTTTTGCTTACTAACCCGTATATATCAAAATAATATTACTCCTCTGCTTTTATGGCTGAAAGTCCATTGGTTGCTGCTTGTGCCTCTGCAACCTTGGCCCTTATCTTGGTTTCAATTTCATTGGCCAGTTCTGGGTTGTCCCTCAACAACTGTTTTACAGAATCCCTTCCTTGACCAAGTTTGGTAGTATTATAACTGAACCAAGAGCCGCTTTTATTTACAATTCCCAGCTCAACACCCATATCGATAATTTCACCAATCTTGCTGATTCCTTCACCAAAAATAATATCGAATTCTGAGGTTCTGAAAGGAGGTGCCACTTTATTTTTTACCACTTTTACTTTTACACGGTTTCCTATTGCCTCATCGCCATCTTTAATTTGTGCCATCCTCCTGATGTCCAAACGTACAGAAGCATAAAACTTTAAGGCATTACCACCTGTTGTGGTTTCTGGGTTGCCAAACATTACCCCGATTTTTTCACGTAATTGGTTGATGAAAATACAAACCGTATTTGTTTTGTTGATTGTTGCAGTTAGTTTACGCAATGCCTGGCTCATCAATCTTGCATGGAGCCCCATTTTGCTGTCTCCCATTTCGCCTTCCAGTTCACTTTTTGGTACCAATGCCGCCACGGAGTCTATCACTACCACATCCAAAGCACCGGAGAGAATCAGCCTGTCGGCAATTTCCAAAGCCTGCTCCCCATAATCTGGTTGGGAAATTAAAAGGTTATCTACATCAACACCCAGCTTTTGGGCATAACTGCTATCAAAAGCATGTTCCGCATCTATAAACGCACACATGCCGCCTTTTTTCTGTGCTTCCGCAATAATATGGGTTGCAATAGTTGTTTTACCAGAGCTTTCCGGTCCATATATTTCCACAATCCTTCCTTTCGGTATACCACCCACACCCAATGCTATATCCAAACCAATGGAACCTGTACTGATCACTTCCATTTCCTTGTCTGCCCTATCGCTCATCAACATTACACTCCCCTTACCATAGTCTTTGTCAATTTTATCCATGGTAAGCTTTAGGGCCTTCAATTTTTCTACGTTGCTCATAACTTTTTATTTAATGGGTTCAAAAGTAATTAGGGTGTGAAAGTAATAAGTTTTTGTTATCAACACTAATTATTTTAGTATTTTATTGCTAAAAAATTTGTTTTGCTAAAATAATCGTCAATTTATATTGACTGGGGAAATATTACACTGCCACTTTTTTAAAAAGGATAGTGAGGATTCTTGGGGTTCAATTTTTTGTCGTCATTTAAATGTTCATTGATGTTAATAGGCGTAAGTCCATACTTTTTGGCTGATTGAACAAAATCTGAAATATGGTGTGTAAAGCATTCCAGTATTTGTGTTCTTCCATTAGCTGCTTCAAATCTTGCTTTCGATCCTGTATACTGTTTAAAGGGATGCAGCTCACCTATATAAATATGACCGCCTATTTTAACGTAATCAGAAGCCTGTTCAAAAGTGTGGTCCAAGTTTTATATATGCTCCAACACCAAACTGAAACTTGTTAAATCATATTCCTGATTTGCAAATGCTCAAGCTTGGGCTATATCTGCTTGTATAAACTCAACTTTTGAAGAATTTATTTTTTCCTGTACCGCAGCCAATTTCTAAAACCTTATCAAAATGTATTTCAGTTAATGTTGAACGCAATTCCAGTGCTTCTAAGTCACGGGTTGTATTATGGTTCGAATCGTATTGCGATGCCCAAGAGTTATATGCTTGTTGGATAGACGACATTTTCAAAAAAGACAGCCTAGTTATAACTATTTAGTTTATAGTTGATTATATATTATGAACGCAGTGGGACGTTTTGTTTATTTTGTGTTTATATCTCTAATAGCAATTGAAATAAATTACTTTATCCAATTAACCCAGCTTTCTTGCTAATTTCCATCATCCGCTCCATCGGTTTTAAAGCTGCCAAACGCAGCTTTTCTTCCATGTGGATTTCTGGTTGCTCATACATCATGCACAAATACAGTTTTTCGAGGGTATTCAGCTTCATATGGGGACAATCATTGCAAGCACAGGAGTTATTCGGCGGGGCAGGTATAAAAGTCTTGTTGGGGCTGGCCTGCTGCATTTTATGTAAAATGCCTGTTTCAGTGGCTACAATGAATTCATTCGCGTCGCTTTCTTGGGAATATTTTAATAATTGCGTAGTGCTACCAATAAAATCTGCAATATTCAATAAAGCCTCTTCACATTCAGGATGGGCGATGAATTTTGCTTTTGGATGCCTAATCTTCAATTTGGTAATTTTTTCCAAACTGAAAATTTCATGAACCATACAGGCACCGTTCCACAAAAGCATGTTCCTACCAGTTTTCTTATTGAGATAAGCACCAAGGTTTTTATCCGGTGCAAAAATGATAGGCTGGTCTTCAGGAATGCTTTCAATTATCTTTTCTGCATTGCCGCTGGTACAGATAATATCGCTCAGGGCCTTTATTTCTGCACTGCAGTTGATGTAGCTCACCACCAAATGGTCAGGATGCTTTTCTTTAAATGCCTTGAATAAAGGTGCAGGTGCACTATCTGCCAACGAACAGCCAGCTTTTAAATCGGGCAGCAGCACTTTTTTTGAGGGGTTCAAAATTTTGGCTGTTTCTGCCATAAAATGTACACCGGCAAAAACAATGATGTCTGCATTCGTCTGAGCAGCTTTTTGAGCAAGCCCCAAACTGTCGCCAATATAGTCTGCTACATCCTGAATGTCCGGCTCCTGATAATAATGTGCCAGCAGCACAATATTTTTTTCTTTCTTTAACCTGTCTATTTCTGCAAACAAATCAAGATGGACATCTACTTCAATGTCAAGGAAACCCTTTTCAAAAATTTTCTCTTTTGCTATGTTAATATTCACGGTAATAGTATTTAATAATACCTATTTATATAAACATCTACTATTAATAGGAGTGTGTATATCGGGATATCTTAGTTATCCCCAGTGGTCAAAGTTAATTACTACCATGCTTATGAACGCTAACTAACAATGATTCCACAAAACAGTTTGCAGTACAGCAAAGGAGTGAGGGATGTTTTTAACAGTTGGGGATGAAGGTTGTTCTTTAATCCACAGTTTTGGTTTCACCACATATCCACTGTTAAGTAAGATGAAGTAATTGGTGCAATCTAGAGGTCGGGTAGGGCAAGTGTTCATAAAGCCATGTATTTGTTCCACCAGTTTCCACTTTTTGTTTTGAAGAAAATGGGCTTATCAACTATAAAATGGGTTTACCAACATTTGACTGTGAATTGTAAAATATAAAACAAATAAGGGAATGGGAAAAGCATTGAAAAAAATGCAATAAAGCATTTCACAAAGCCTAAGCAGCAAGCGGATTTTAGTAGTTTTTCCACAATTTGTTCAATAACTATATTCCCCTATTTTTGCCATCCTTAAAATTTACTATTAATTAAACGATTATGTCTGTTATTCAAACGATCAGGGACAGAGGAGCATGGATAATGCTGGCCTTAATTGCCTTAGCTCTTATTGCATTTATATTACAAGACGGTTTGGGCCGGAAAGGTGGCGGAAGCAGTTCCACTACATTGGGTGTAGTGAACGGTGTAAAAATTGATAAGGAAGAATTTGATGCTAAGCTTGCATTGTATAGTCGTGGCGGTCAATCAAGGGAAAACATTATGCCACAGCTATGGAATCAAGAAGTACAAACTATTTTGATGCAGCAGGAATATGATAAACTGGGTTTAACTGTTAGCAGCAAGGAACTGGCAGATTATTTATATAGCCCACAATCACCTTTGGCCAAAGAAAGAGGGTTCCAGGATGACAATGGTCAATTTGATGTAGCAAAGGCCCAACAATGGATGGCCAGTTTAAAAAAATCAAAGAAAGATGAAGAAACTAGGCCTGTAATGGAACAGCTCATCGAGCCTACTATCCAGCAATTGCTTGCTACAAAATACCAGACGCTGGTTAGGCAATCTGCTTATGTGCCAACTTGGTTAATTGAAAAGCAAAAAGCAGAGAATGCTGCTATTGCTTCTATCTCTTATGTCTATGTACCTTATAGCAGCATAACCGATACCACTATTAAAGCTAGTGATGATGAAATTATGGCTTATGTAAAAAAGCATCCTAAGAATTTTGAGAAGGATGAAGAAACAAGGACCTTTTCTTATGTAAGTTTTGATGCTGCTGCAAGTGCTGCTGATAGTGCTGCTGCTTTGAACAATGTACTTGCCTTGAAAGAAGAATTTGCTGCATCTACCGATGCAAAATCATTTTTGGCAAAAGCAGGTACCGAAAGGCCTTATTCAAATAGCTACGAGATAAAAAGCAAATTGAAATCTGTAAAAGCGGATACTATAAAGACATTGGCTATTGGTCAATCTTATGGACCATATATAGATGGCAATAATTATGTTATTGCAAAAGTGATTGGAACAAAAACAATTCCTGACAGTGTTTTTTGCAGTCATATACTTGTTAGAACTGGTGAAGGTGGTTTAAGCGATTCACTTGCAAGCAAAAGAATGGACAGTGTGATTGCAGCTATTAAAGCTGGTGCTGATTTTAATACCGTTATGCAACAAGTATCTGATGATAAAGTAGCTACCAAAGAAAATGGTGGCGTGATGAAGTTTGATGCTGCGCAAATTCAAGCAGAAAATTTTGATGAAGATTTTGCCAAGTATATTCTATTTGAAGGAAAGCAGGGTGAATCCAAAATGGTAAAGACAAAATTTGGATACCATTATATAAAGATTGTTGAGCAAAAGAATTTTGATGTAGCTATGAATGTAGCCTACTTAGCAAAAGCTATTACTGTAAGTAACGAAACAATTGGTTCAGCAAATACTGCAGCACTAAAATTTGCTGCTGGTGTAAAGAATAGGTCTCAATTTGAAGAGAGTGCGAAGAAAGCAAATCTTCCAGTTTTGCAAAGTCAAGAAGTTAGGGAATCTGATTTCAGTATTCCTATTTTTGGGCAGTCACCAAGCCGTCCAATAGTTCGTTGGTTGTATGAAAATGATTTGGGAACTATTAGTGAACCAACTGATGTTGGCGATAAGTACATCGTATCTATTATTACAGGCGTTAGCAAAAAAGGTCTAGTATCTGCCAATGAAGCAAGGCCAAGGGTTGCTGGAATCGTTATAAATGAAAAGAAAGCCAAACAAATCATTGAAACAAAATTCAAGGGAAGTTCTTTGGAATCTTATGCAGCTTCTGCAGGTGTAGCTATACAAAGATTGGACAGTTTGAGTTTAACGAATCCTTCAATGCCACCACCAATTGGATATGAACCAAAAGTATTGGGTTCTTCATTCAATAAAGAATTGCAAGGAAAAGTAAGTTCGCCAATTGCAGGTAACAATGGTGTTGTAGCTTTGAAAGTTGAAATGATTGGTGCAAAGGCTGTCGCAATGGACAATGAAAGTATTAAACAAAATTTATTACAACAGGCACAGCGTAATGCTGGTTCTGGAGGAATAGAAGCATTGAAGAAAACAGCAACGATAAAAGACAACAGAATGAAAATGCTTTATTAAAAAGTAAGTTTCTAAATAACTAAGCCACCGTTCATTGAACGGTGGCTTTTTGTTTTACGCAATGCGAAACCAATAAGAATACCGATCCTTGTAATTTTGAAGTGAAATAGAAACTATGTCGGAACTCATTGTAAATAAGGTAGCGGAAAGTGGTATTATCAGTTTTGATATCGAAACTTATTATCCCAAGGAAGAACTGAAAATTTTCGATTTGAAGGACTATCTTTTTATGGGTTTAATTTTAAAGGAAAAAGATTATAGGGCTGCGTTGTTAACGACAGATTGGGAACAGTATGCCAATAAATATGTTGGTATCACTTGTACAGCAGATGCCATCATTCCTATGTGGGCCTATATGTTAGCAACCAGTTACCTGCAACCAGTAGCCAAGGAGATTATCTTTGGGGATGAAAAGAAAATCATTGAAACGGTTTTGGTGAAGCAATTGGAACAAGTAAATCCAGAAGAATTTGTAGATAAAAGAGTGGTAATAAAGGGCTGTGGCGAATTGCCCATGCCCGAAGCTGCCTATATTGCTATCACTAATAAACTGAGACCAGTAGCAAAAAGCATTATGTATGGGGAGCCATGTAGTACTGTTCCTATTTATAAGAAGAAATAGATTGCTTTGCTCTTAGCAATAGTTTAAATAAAAATCCCCAGATAATTTCTGGGGATTTTTATTATTAGTTACCATAAACACTTAAAAACTTGATCCGCATTATTTTTAACTGTTCCCATGTATAATCAAATTCTGCTAGTTCTTTCAAAGCTATATCTAAAGAAGAAGTTTCACAATTTTTGAAATATTCAATGATTTCTTCTTGATCATCTCCATCCAGCCAATCATCTATTGCATAATCCAAATTAAGTTTTGTGCCGCTTGCTGCAATAGTTTCCATTTCTTCCAAAAGCTCATCCAGTCGTAAGCCTTTTGTTTTGGCAATGGTTTCCAAACTCATCTTCCTATCCACATTCTGAATAATGAATATCTTGTTGCTGGCTGTATTCGCCACGCTCTTCATTACAAAATCATCTGGCTTCTCTATATTATTTTCTTCTACATATTTTGCAATCAAATCAACAAAGGGCCTTCCATATTTCAAAGCCTTTCCTTTACTAACACCCTGGCATTTTTCCAGTTCCTGCAAAGTAGTAGGGAAAACAGTGCTCATGTCCTGAATGCTGTTTTCCAAGAAAAGAACAAACGGCGGCAACTTTACTTTTTTGGATTGTTCCTGCCTAAGTTCCATCAGCATCTTAAACAGCTTTTCATCAGTCGTTGCTGTTTGGGCATCCGTATTTTCATTGTCATCATCATCGTCATCATTATTGCTGAAAATATTATTGAGCACAATTTTAAACGATGCTGGTTTCTTCATCCATTTCTCACCCCTTTCTGTAAATTTCAATAAACCGTATTCCTCAATATCTTTTTTAATCAGGTTGCCCAACATCATCTGCCTAATCAAACTGTTCCAATAATGTGAATCATGTGTTTCCTTTCCAATACCAAATTCCGGTAAACCTTCATGGCGGAACATCGTAATTTGTGGAGTCAATTTTCCATAAACCACATTCAATACGTATTCTGCTGTGAATCTTTCATCAAGTGCCTTGATTACTTTCATAATCTTCACCACATCTTCCTTCGCTTCAATTTGTTCTTTGGGGTTTTTGCAGTTATCGCAATTCCCGCAGTTTTTTGTTTCCCACTCTTCACCAAAATAATGGAGGAGAATTTTTCTCCTGCAAACACTGCTTTCAGCATAAGCTACTGTTTCGTTGATTAGCTGTGCCCCAACTTCCCTTTCACTCAAAGGCTTGTCCCGCATCAAATGTTCCAATTTGGAAACATCCTTATGGGAATAGTATAGAACACAGATTCCTTCCAATCCGTCACGCCCCGCCCTACCTGTTTCCTGGTAGTAATTTTCTATTGATTTGGGTATATTGAAATGGATGACAAAACGGATGTCCGGTTTATCAATACCCATTCCAAATGCAATGGTGGCTACAATTACCTGTACATCTTCATTCAAAAATTCATCCTGTCTTTGGGCCCTTAATTTTTGGTCAAGCCCAGCATGGTAGGCAACTGCTTTAATATTGTTAGCCATTAGAACTTCTGCAAGTTCTTCTGTTGTTCTCCTGTTGAGTGTATAAATAATACCACTTTTCCCTTTGTGGCTAGAAATGAACTTTACAATATGCTTTACCGTTTGCTCCTTTTGAAGCTTAGGTTGTATTTCGTAAAAAAGATTGGAACGGTTAAAAGAAGAAATGAAAATATTGGGTTCACGGAGTCCCAAATTCTTCACAATATCGCTCTGTACTTTTGGAGTGGCTGTTGCAGTTAGTGCAATAACGGCTACATCGGGATTGATCATGTCCATCATTTCTCTAAGCCTTCTGTATTCCGGTCTAAAGTCGTGACCCCATTCACTGATACAGTGTGCTTCATCCACCGCAAAGAAAGAAATTTGCAAATCACTAAAGAACTGCATATTTTCTTCCTTGGTTAAAGTTTCTGGAGCTACATACAACAACTTTGTTTTTCCTGCAAGTAAATCACTTTTTACTTCTGCTATTTGTCCTTTGTTCAAGGAGGAATTTAAGAAGTGGGCCACATCATCTTTTTCACTGTAACCCCTAACCAAGTCCACTTGGTTTTTCATTAGTGCAATCAATGGGGAAACGATTATGGCACAGCCTTCCATTATTAAGGCCGGTAACTGATAGCATAAACTTTTGCCGCCACCTGTTGGCATAATAACAAACGTGTCGTTGCCTTCCAATAAGCTATTAATAGATTCTTCTTGGGTTCCTTTAAATTCCTTGAAACCAAAGTTTTCTTGTAGGCCTGTATAAATATCATAAGGAACCTTGGGAACAATTTTTTTCCTGGGTTCGGTTGATGCGGGTCTTTTGGGAGTAGATCTCTTTGCTGTGTTTTTAGCTGGGGTCTTGGTTCTGTATGTTGCCATGGTCAATCAAAAATTACCATTCCTACGCATGGTGATTATTATAAAAACTAAAAGTTACGTCTATTGCAGGATATTGTTTACTATTTCTTTCTCTTTTTTCAAAGGATAGCGAAGTTAATGTTTGGCTTTGGCAATGACAAGGTGTAGCTTGTTAAACTTTACATTTGCAAAATGCAGTCTAAAATAGCAGCAATTGCACGGCAAACCATTCAATGGGAAGCGTCATCCATCAATGGGTTGCTTGAATTTATTAATCCGGATTTTGAACAGGCAGTGAATGCCGTTCATCAAACAAAAGGAAGATTGGTCGTTAGTGGGATTGGCAAGAGTGCAATTATTGCACAGAAAATTGTCGCCACATTAAATTCTACAGGCACACCATCCTTGTTTATGCATGCAGCAGATGCCATTCATGGTGATTTAGGAATGGTACAACAAGATGATGTAGTAATGATTATCAGCAAAAGTGGCGAAAGTCCAGAAATTAAAGTACTTGTTCCCTTAGTAAAAAATTTTGGTAATACCGTTGTTGGAATGGTTGGTAATGTAGATAGTTTCTTGGCCAAACAATCTGACATTGTTTTGAATACCACTGTTTCAAAGGAAGCCTGCCCTAATAACCTTGCCCCAACCAGTAGTACCACTGCACAAATGGTAATGGGCGATGCTTTAGCTGTAGCTTTGATGGAACTGAATGGTTTTACTGGGAAAGATTTTGCTAAATACCATCCCGGCGGGAACCTAGGTAAAAGAATGTATTTAAGGGTTGCAGATCTGGTTATTAATAATGAGCAGCCAAAAGTCTTGCTTACAGCCACTCTAAAAGAAGTCATTTTGGAGATTACCAAAAGCCGCTTGGGTGTAACAGCAGTGGTCGATGAAGAAAATAAAATTTTGGGTATCATCACAGATGGGGACTTGAGAAGAATGCTGGAAAAAATGGACAATATCTCTTCCGTTAGGGCAGAAGATATTTTTTCAATATCACCCAAGACAATTAGTGCGGAAGCATTGGCAGTAGATGCTTTGGATGTTTTGAGAAAGTTTGATATCAGTCAATTATTGGTAGAAGAAAACGGGCACTATATTGGCGTATTACATGTTCACGATTTAATAAGGGAAGGAATTGTTTAGATTTCCTTTTCTTCGCAATCTTTTAATTACGATTAAGCAATATGAATAAGCATCACTATGTGGCCATTATGGCTGGAGGAATTGGAAGCAGGTTTTGGCCAAAGAGCAGGACTTCTTACCCTAAGCAGTTTTTGGATATTATGAATACGGGCAAATCACTGATACAATGGACCTTTGACCGTTATGCGTCCTTCATTCCAAAAGATAATATTTACATTGTAGCTAGCGATGACTATACAGCATTGATTAAGGAACAGCTTCCAGATTTGCCAGTTGAAAATATTTTGGCAGAGCCGAGCAGGAAAAATACAGCTCCCTGTGTAGCGTATGTAGCTTTCAAGTTAATGCAAAAAGATCCAGAAGCGGCATTGATTGTGGCACCAAGTGACCATATCATTTTGGACAACGCGACATTTAGAAACATTAGTTTGAAGGCTCTGAATTTTGTAAGTAGTATTAAGGCCTTTGTTACATTAGGAATAACTCCCACGCATCCAAACACAGGCTACGGCTACATTCAGAGGGAAGCGATGGAAGTGGCAGATGCTATTTATAAAGTAAAAACATTTACAGAAAAACCCAATTTGGAAATTGCCAAAAGCTTTTTGGCCAGTGGGGATTTCCTTTGGAACGGTGGGATATTTATTTGGCAAGTAAAAAACGTATTAAAAGCGTTTGAAATGTTTCAACCAGAAATGTTTGAGTTGTTTGAAAGCGAAAAAGAACATTTTAATACCGAAAAGGAAGTAGAAGCTCTTGCTAGAATTTATCCCTTGTGCACCAATATCTCTATAGATTTTGCCATCATGGAAAAGGCAGACAATGTATATGTTATTCCTTCATCTTTCGGTTGGAGCGATTTAGGAACATGGAACAGTGCCTATGATAATTTGGAAAAAGATTATTTGGGGAATGCTGTTTCTGCAGAAAATGTGGTTGTGATTGATGCGACAAAATGCATGGTATCTGCACCCAAGAATAAACTAGTGGTGCTGCAAGGACTGGATGATATGATTATTGTTGATACTGATGATGTCCTGCTTATCTGCAGTAAGAATAAAGAACAGGAAATCAAGGAATATGTGGCAGAAGTAAAGAGGAGCAAAGGGGATAGCTATTTATAAGTATCAATCTCAAGTGAAAAGAAAAGGGTTGAATGTTTAAAACGTTCAACCCTTTCTTTCTTTTTATTTATCTACTCTACTATTTATAATAACCAGCGAGTTCAATTTCATTAGCCACTTTTTCCGGCACCAAGTATTTAATCGATTTTCCATCCTTAATATTCTTGCGAATTTCTGTGGAAGATATTTGTAGCAATGGTGCTTTTACAATAGTGCATTTGGCTTCATGCATGTTTATGACAGGATGTTCAGGACGTTCATAAATCAGGAATTCATAATTGTCAATTAACTGCCTAAAATTTTTCCAACGTGGAAGGTTCTGAAAACTGTCACTTCCCAAGATGATGACAAATGAATGATCAGGATACTTTTCTTTTAAGTAAGCAAGTGTATCAATAGTATAAGACGGCTTTGGCAACTTGAATTCAATATCTGAAACCTTCAGTTTACTGTTTCCTTCAATAGCTAGATTGACCAAATGAAGACGATGATATTCATTCAATAAAACTGAAGAAGGCTTTAATGGATTTTGTGGACTAACAACCAACCATACTTGGGAGCAATCTGTATGGTTGGCAATATGGTCTGCTATAATTAAATGACCTATATGAACAGGATTAAAGGAACCGAAATACAAACCAATTTTCACAACAATAATTGAATGGTAAATTAAAACTCTTCCACTAATATTTCCCTTGCTTCGCTTATTCTCAAACTTAAAGAATAGCCAGCTACGCAAATAGATATCGGATCTCCTAAGGGAGCCACTTGCTCCACTTTTACAATTTCTCCAGGGACACAACCCATTTCCATTAACTTGATAAAGATTTCATCCTTTTCAAAAGAATGAATTTTTGCCTTCTTGCCTATGCCTAATTCACTAAGTCTTATCATATTATTTGTTCTGCCGTAAAAGTATATTCAGCAATCGGCATTTAGTTGCGAATTTTGGAGCAATAAAGTTTATATGCAAAAGGTAAAGTTCAATTATGCGGATGGGTCATTTGTCTATAATAAGAAAGCAGCATTAAAAGACTTCGTTGAGCAACTTTTTCGATTAGAAGGCAAAGAACTGGAGTCCATTAATTATGTCTTTTGTTCAGATAGTTATCTAATAGAAATAAATCGTAGCTTCTTAAACCACGATGATTATACCGATACTATCACGTTTGATTTATCAGAATCAATAGATGCACCCATAATAGGCGAAATCTATATAAGCACCGAAAGGGTAAAAGAAAATGCAAACAAATTCAATGTCTCTTTCCCATTAGAAATGTTAAGGGTTGTTTTTCATGGAGCGTTGCACTTATGTGGTTATAAGGATAAGAATCCAAAAGAGATAAAATCTATGAGAGCCAAAGAACAATATTACTTAGACCTTTTTTCAAAATAAGGTTCCACGGGGAACACTCGTTCCACTATGGAACGGAGACACAAATATGTTCCACGGGAAACCTTCCCATTAGAAAACTATCTTTGCCTCATGTTTTCAAATTATGATGTTATCGTTGTTGGTGCAGGTCATGCAGGTTGTGAAGCTGCCGCCGCTGCCGCAAACTTGGGCAGTAAAGTATTGCTGATTACTATGAATATGCAGACGATTGCCCAGATGAGTTGCAATCCTGCTATGGGTGGAATAGCCAAAGGACAAATTGTTCGGGAAATTGATGCCATGGGCGGATACAGTGGAATAGTAAGCGACAAGAGCATGATTCAATTTCGGATGTTGAATAGGAGTAAAGGTCCCGCAATGTGGAGTCCGAGAACGCAAAATGATAGAATGGTATTTGCCACTGTATGGCGGGAAATGTTGGAGCAAACGCCCAATGTTGATTTTTATCAGGACATGGTACAGTCAATCATCATAAAAGATGGTAAAGCTTGTGGAGTCGTAACTGGATTGGGCCATAGCATCAATTCAAAATCAGTAGTGGTAACAAGTGGCACTTTCCTAAATGGTGTTATCCATATAGGAGAGAAAAAATTGGGAGGAGGCAGGATTTCAGAAAAAGCAGCTACTGGTATCACTGAACAATTAGTAGCGTTAGGATTTGAAAGCGACCGTTTAAAAACGGGTACGCCGCCAAGAGTTGATGCAAGAAGTTTGGATTACAGCAAAATGGAAGAACAAAAAGGGGATGAAGAAATTGTTGGGTTCTCCTATTTGGATGTTGACAGGATAAAACCTGCACAGCAACGAAGCTGCCATATTACCTATACCAATCAACAAGTACATGATATCCTGAAAACTGGTTTTGACAGGAGCCCAATGTACCAAGGTAGGATAGAAGGTGTTGGACCAAGGTACTGTCCAAGTATTGAAGACAAAATCAACCGATTTGCAGAAAGGGACAGGCACCAATTATTTGTGGAACCAGAAGGGTGGAATACAGTGGAGATTTATGTAAACGGATTTTCTACCTCATTACCTGAAGATGTTCAGGTACAGGCTCTTAGAACGGTTCCTGGATTTGAGAACTGTAAAATATTCAGACCGGGATATGCTATTGAATATGATTTCTTCCCACCCACACAGCTTACTTATACTTTAGAAACCAAGTTGATAAAAAACCTATTTTTTGCTGGACAAATTAATGGTACAACTGGCTACGAAGAAGCGGCTTGTCAAGGACTAATGGCAGGAATCAATGCCCACCAGAAATCCTACAATTTAGAACCAGTGGTCCTTAAAAGGAACGAAGCCTATATTGGTGTACTGATTGATGACCTAATTAGTAAAGGAACAGATGAACCTTACCGAATGTTCACCAGCCGTGCAGAATACAGGACATTGCTTCGTCAGGACAATGCTGATTTGCGTTTGACGGAATTAAGCTACCGCTTAGGATTGGCTTCACAGGAAAGAATGGATAAAGTCATTGCCAAAAAAGCTGACGTGGAGAAAATTAAAACACTGCTTTCCAATTTTGCTATTGAACCAGAAGAAATCAACCCATATTTTGAAAGTATTGGAACCACAGCACTGGATGTAAAACAAAAAGCGGCCAAAATTATTCTACGTCCCAATATTGATTTGGTTTCCATGATGAAAGCCCTTCCACGTTTGGCAGAAGCATTAAGAGATATACCATACGAAACCTTGGAGCAGGCAGAAATCCAGATAAAGTATGAACGCTATATTGAAAAGGAGCAGGAAGTCGTCAACAAAATGAGCCAATTAGAAAACCTCATCATTCCTGATACGTTTGATTATGATAAAGTAGCAGCCATATCCAATGAAGCTTTGCAGAAATTTAAAAAGATAAAACCAAGAACACTGGGTCAGGCATCAAGGATTTCTGGTGTAAATCCAAGTGATGTGCAAATATTAATGGTGTATATGGGGAGGTAATTATTACTTTATCAAAATACTAAGCAGCCTCTGAGGCTGCTTTTTTCATAGTTGTTTTTTTGACTTTAAATCGATTGATTTTTTGTGACAAATTTTTAAAATTAATAGTTTGTCACAATTTCGTGACTATTTTATCGTGACAAAATATTTATCACACAATTATTGTCACAGTTTTTTTGTAAAGTATAATCATGTAAAATTGAACGAATCCATTAATAGCTTTAAAAGGATTCTCTTCAATTAATCTATAACTGGACAAGCGGTTTTGTCCCTTCGTACAATTCATTAGTTTTATAGCTACCTTTTTAAACCAAGACAAACATGAGAAAATTAAGACTCCTTTTGATGGGGCTTTTCCTTGCATTGCTTTCGCATGCACAGGAAACCTTCCCAATTAATGGAACGGCAGATGAACGTTCTGGTACTTACGCTTTTACCAATGCTACCATTATCAAGGATGTGCAAACCACTTTGCAAAATGCGACACTTGTTATAAAGCAAGGGAAAATAATAGGCATCAATGTAGCTATTCCTAAAGAAGCAGTAATTATTGATTGCAAAGGCAAATTTATTTACCCTTCATTTATTGATTTATACAGTGATTATGGCGTTGCACCGCAGGCAGCTTCAACTACTGGTGGCCGTGGATTTGACAGGACTTCCCAATTTACCAGCAATACAAAAGGTGCCTATAACTGGAACCAAGCCATCAAGCCTGAAACCAATGCTTTTGAAAGTTTTCAATTGAATGATGCGAAAGCAAAGGAATTACGTGGAATTGGTTTTGGAACAGTGGTAGCCAACAACCAAGATGGCATTGTTAGGGGCACGGGTGTATTGGTGACCCTTGGCAACCAAAAAGAAAACTTTGAATTGGTAAGGGAAAAAGTTGCCGCTTTTTATTCTTTCAGTAAAGGAACTTCCACACAGGATTATCCGGGAAGCTTGATGGGCTCCATTGCGTTGCTCCGCCAAACTTATATTGATGCAGCTTGGTACAAAACAAAACCTTCCACCGAAGGAACCAATTTGAGCCTGCAAGCATGGAACGATAACTTATTGCTCCCACAAATTTTTGATATCGGCAACGATAAATACAATGCACTGCGTGCAGATAAAATAGCCAAAGAATTTGGAACTGCTTACATCCTCAAAGCTACCAACGATGTCTATCAGCGTTTGGATGAAATCAAAACAACAAAAGCAACATTGATTTTGCCGTTGAGCTTCCCTGCAGCTATGGATGTGGAAGACCCCAACGATGCAAGGATAGTGGCCCTTGCAGATATGAAGCATTGGGAAATGGCACCAAGCCAACCAGCCATGGTGGAAAAAGCAGGTATCAATTTTACCTTGACTACTGCTGGCTTAACGAACACCAATGATTTCTTAACCAATCTAAGAAAAGCCATCACCAATGGTTTAAGTGAAAAAACAGCTTTGGAGTCCTTGACCAAAACACCGGCCACTTTAATTAATGCCTATGATAAAATAGGCAGTTTGGATGCTGGTAAACTGGCCAATTTTTTTATTACCAATAGCAACATCTTCAAAGATTCTTCATCTATTTTCCAGAACTGGGTACAGGGTCAGAAGTATACAGTGAAAGAGGATGGCTGGAATGATTACAGGGGTGTTTATACTTTTTCTTTAAATACAAAGGGAACAGTAAAAACATACGAAGCCGTTTTAAAAGGTGCTGCCGAAAAACCAACTGCTACATTAAAAGCAGTTGGCGATACAACTACTACCAGCATCACGCTTACATTAAATGATAAATTGGTAAAAATAAATTGGAGCAGCCGTGCTGATTTTGGAAGGCAAACCAATTTGAGCGGAATCATTGGCAACGATGCATGGTCTGGCAATGGTTACCTGGCCAATGGCGATGTGGCCACATGGAAAATGGTATTCAAAAATGAAATGCCCGTTGATTCTGCAAAACCAATGAATGATACAGCAAGACGCGGCGGTGGAAATGGATTTGCCGGAGGAAGAAGAAGCCAACCATCAACAGTGGCCGATGTGGTTTATCCTTTCAATGGCTATGGTTATAAAAAAGAACAGGCACCCAAGCAGGAAAAAATAATCATCAGGAATGCAACGGTTTGGACAAATGAAAAAGAAGGCAAGTTGGAGAATACGGATGTGATTTTGTATAATGGCAAGATTGACAAGATTGGAAAAAACCTTGTCATTACCATGGACATGAGCTGGAAAGTGATTGATGGGACTGGAAAACATTTATCTGCTGGCATCATTGATGAACATAGCCATATTGCCATAACCGGTGGCGTGAACGAGTGTACGCAAAGTGTAACTTCTGAATGCAGGATTGCCGATGTGCTCAGTCCTGACGATATAAATATTTATCGCCAATTGAGTGGCGGTGTTACTACTTCACATTTATTGCATGGTAGCTGCAACCCAATTGGTGGGCAGACACAGTTAATAAAATTGCGTTGGGGCAAAAATGCGGAGGAGTTGAAATTTGCCAACTGGGATGGCTTTATAAAATTTGCCCTTGGTGAAAATGTAAAACGTTCTTCGTCTACCAGCAACACCCGTTTCCCGGATTCACGCATGGGCGTGGAGCAGGTTTATATGGATGCCTTTCAACGTGCGGTGGATTACCAAAAAATGGGAGCCAACAAAAGAAGGGACTTGGAACTGGATGCCCTAGTAGAAATCCTCAACAAAAAAAGGTTCATCACTTGCCATTCTTATGTGCAAAGCGAAATAAATATGTTAATGAAGGTTTCCGATAAGTTCAACTTCAAAGTAAATACGTTCACACATATATTGGAAGGATACAAAGTAGCCGACAAAATGAAAGCCAATGGCATCATGGGTGTTTCCACATTCAGTGATTGGTGGGCTTATAAAATGGAAGTGCAGGATGCCATGGCCTACAATGCTTCCATCATGCAGAAAGTTGGGTTAACCGTTGCCATCAACAGCGATGATGCAGAAATGGCAAGACGCCTAAACCAAGAAGCAGCAAAGACAGTAAAGTATGGTGATGTACCGGAAGAAGAGGCTTTAAAAATGGCCACATTGAATCCTGCCATCATGTTGCACATTGCTGACAGGGTGGGTAGCATTAAAGTGGGCAAGGATGCAGACGTTGTTTTATGGAGCGATAACCCATTAAGTATTTATGCCAAATCTTTGTACACCATTGTTGATGGGACCATTTATTTTGACAGGGAAAAAGATGCGGAAATCCGTAAGCAAATTGCTGCCGAAAAAGCCCGCCTAATTCAAAAACTGTTAATGGAAAAAAGAACGCCGGGCGGTGCGGCTGGTATGGTTAGGGCAAGGCCAAGATTGGATGAGCTGAATGAATGCGAAGAAGATAGGAATCACAAGAAGCAAATTCTTGACCGTGATGATAATTAGCATATTGCTGATTCATGCTCAATCGTACAAATGTGCAACACAACTACAGACAGGTAACACAAACTTCAGTTGACTTCAAAAAATCTTTATGAAAAAAATATTTCTAAGCATAACTTTTCTAGCAACAATAATTGCTGGAAAATCACAGGAGACAGTCTATCCCGCAAAAGCTCAAACAGCAACCATTGCCCTTACCAATGCAATTATACATATTGGAAATGGCGAGCTACTATTAGATGGAACAATTGTTTTTAGCAATGGAAAAATTGTAGAAGTATCAGCATCTGCTTCAACAATCAATGCCAAAATAATTGACTGCAAAGGCAAGCATATTTATCCTGGCTTGATAACTCCACAAACCGATTTGGGATTGAATGAGATCAATTCCACACGTTCCATGATTGATGTGCGTGAACTGGGTGAAATTAATTCCAACATCAGAGCAGCTGTTGCTTATAACTCCGATTCAAAAGTAATAGGCACATTACGCAGCAATGGAATCTTGTTGGCCAATATCATTCCTGAAGGTGGCATCATTAGTGGCTCATCTTCTGTAATGCAATTGGATGCATGGAACTGGGAAGATGCAGCCTATAAAATAGATAACGGTATCCACTTCCGGGTGCCCAACCTTTCATCTGGTCGTAGCCGTGGCTTTGGCGGTTTTGGAAATGCAGGTGCAGCAACAGATCCGTTGAAAGCCGCCATGGAAAGGATTGATAATGTCCGCAGGTTCTTCAATGAAGCCAAAGCTTATTTTGCTGAAGCCAAGCCCGAGCATACCAATTTGAAATTTGAATCGGTAAGGGGCTTGTTCAATGAAGTGGAAGCTTATCCTAATAGGGATTGGTCAGTCATCAAAAAAATATTGAGACCACAGCAAGTGTTTTTTATTCATGCAGAAACAGTAAAGGAAATGCAGGTGGGCATTGAGTTTGCCAAGGAATTTGGTTTCAAGGCAGTCATTGTTGGTGGAACAGATAGCTGGAAAATAACGGACTACTTGAAGGAAAACAATGTGGCTGTTATCCTTGGTGAAATGCACAGCCTTCCACTAACGCAGGATGATGATGTGGACCAGCCATACAAAACACCTTTCCTATTGCAGCAAGGTGGTGTGTTATTTGCCATTTCAGACACACATGGTGAAAGTCGTGGAATGAACCTAATGTTCAATGCAGGAACAGCAGCAGCTTATGGTTTAACCAAAGAGCAAGCGTTGACATCCATTACATTGAGTGCAGCAAAAATTTTAGGTGTTGATGCCATAACAGGAAGTTTGGAAAAAGGAAAGGATGCCAATATCATCATTAGCGATGGGGATATTTTGGACATGAGAAGCAGTAAAGTAACACAGGCCTTTATCCAGGGAAGGGATGTGAGTTTGGACAACAAGCAAAAACAGTTGAACGAAAGGTACAAGTACAAGTATGGGATTAAGTAATTAAAGTTTAGTATAAAAAACGGGCAACATATCATCTTGCCCGTTTTTTATCTTGGACCCCTTGCGTCTTCTACATTGATAATGTAATGCAGAGAAGTGATATTGTTTTTGCTCAAATCCTCTTTCAATTTTTCAAATTCTTTTTTCAAGTCCTTCCCGTCGCCACTATCAAAGTCATTGGCTATTAAACCGTCAGCTTCCTTTATGCCAGCGTCAAAATTGTCCAGGAACCAAGCGTATATAATGGCATTATTGTAAAAACAGCTGTACTTCATTTTCTTATCGTTCTTGTCATTGCTCCTATATTTTGACTTAAGCTCATCAAAATAAGCAATCACCGAAAGCAGTGTTTGCTTGTCATTCTCGGAAACAGCTTCATGTGTTGTTCTGGTGGCGATGCTTTTAACCATCTCCCATTTGTTTTGTATGGTTTCAAAATCAGGATGTTTCTTGTTGTTCAATATCCAAAGCTTTTTATAAGCAGTGGCCGGTGGAAAGCCAATTTTACGATTGACACTGTTTGAAATAGTAGCCAATGCCTGCTTCATATTTTCCCTTGAAATATTGGAGCGGATAATATCACGGTTATTTCGGTAGTAATCAGTAGCTTCTTTATAAATGCCATATTCAGGGGATGTCCACCCTTTATCGCCACTGGAAATGGTTTCACTAATAACCATTACGCCCTTGTAATCAACAACCATATAATTAATGGGAAAATTGTAAACAATCTTGGTGGAATAATAACTCTTAGTACCTGTTACCCTCCCGTCTTTGTCCTTTATATCTTCCTTGCGTTCAGTAATAGTCGATGACTGAATAATAAAATCGCCAAAGTTTGTTTTGATGGTGATATGCCCATCATAATTCAGTTTCTTCCAGCCAATTAAATTAATGGAATGATCAATGTCATCATCCAGCATATAACTTTTGGAAACAGGACTTCCACCAAAAACCAAATTATAGGTTACATATTCCTTATTCACCAACATGGTTGGATAGTTCCGGTAATTGAGGTAAAAATGGAACCTGTCCAAATCTACCTTTTGTGAAAACGTGGAGAGACATGTAAACAGTAGCAGCAAAGAGAAGCTTGTTTTCATGGAAGCGGTTTTGGTTTGAAATGGAAAAATAAGGGATGATAAATTCAAAAGCAAGCGACAGGAAATTTGGTAGTGACTCAGTTTGAATTATTGTCAGGTTGAGCTTGTCGAAACCGAATTAAGATTACAATACAAATCTCCTTCGACTGGTCTCAAAACGGTAGGCCCGAGCTATGCACTTTAGTGCAAGGCTTTAGCTTCTACAAATCTAATAAGTTTGTAGGATGGAAAATTTGCGAAAGGGTTCCCATAGTGTCCACCAGTTG